>JRYL01000042.1_pt1 | contig 229129 bp, 216 predicted proteins | sample 235391 | NCBI WGS metagenome assembly JRYL01 (sample SAMN03074223, study PRJNA261481) | activated sludge metagenome | biome: Wastewater Treatment Plant; feature: Wastewater; material: Activated sludge; isolation source: activated biomass of a wastewater treatment plant treating wastewater from......
TTGGGGACTTTTTTTTTGGCTTTTTTCGAGCTACGGTGAGTCCCGGTGGTATAAAGGTAGTTGTCTCGGATTTCCTGAAATCAGAGCAAGGAAGGGTACAATGCGACACCGGGGCGAAAACCCATTCAATAATTATTGGCTCTTGACTTCAAGGTCAAAGTTGAACTCGGTACTGATTGATATGTATCTCTTTGTTCGAAAATAAAAAAGGGAATCAAAACTAAAAACAGCTCCGATTCCCTCTTCAGATTGATTAATAGCATCTTTTATATCATTCTACCACAATTTTTTTTGTGGTTTGTCCGCCATCGGTTTCTATTTTTAGGATATACAATCCTTTGGCATATTGGCTTACATCCAGTTGTTTGCTGCCAACAGCACTTAACACTTTATTACCCAATATATCGTACAGTGTTAATGTTTTAATTTGTTGTTCGGTAATAATATTTAAAATGTTACTTACCGGATTGGGGTAAATTACAATATCTGTAAGGGCTTGAATTTCCTCAAGGCCCATGGTGCTTTCAACAAATTGTGTCTGAACCGTATTGGTGACAATTGGCGGGTTTTGATCAAAGTAGATAGAAGCCGTATTCTCTACGATGTCGCCTACTTGCACATCGTCTTTGGCCTTGATATAAAAACTTATCCAACCTTGACTTGCTTCGGGGTCGTTGTCTGTATAATCCAGGTAAATGTCATTGAAATCAAATTTCATAAACACTTTATCGGTGGTGGTTATCTGATGCAATTGCACCGGATGTGAAGCTTCCACCAATGTCAACGTATGCAAATCCAATTTTTCATCCAATTCATCAAGCACAGAAACGTCCTTGGCACTGAAATTTCCTTCATTTTCAAAGCGAATGGTGTACAATAGCCATTTTTTGTTGATGTCTTGTTCATTTAGCACATCTTCCAAACCGGGAGAAATCAATTTATCATTAGGATCCCAAGAACTTCTGACCACGGTATTTCTTGGCGGCGGAATGTAGAAATCTTTTGGTTCGGTAAAGGGCACTTCTTCATTGATATCATCTGGGTGGATGTAAGGATTAAACTCAACCGGAGAACCGAGGAAAGGATTATCGTCTTCCCTTGGCATGAGAACAAATTCCCGAGGTACGGGATTGCCTTGTTCGCCACCCAAATCGGGACCGCTTGCACGCGAAAAACCATAGCCGATGGCCGTTCCGTTGAAAACAGGATCGAATATTTCGGTTTCAATCTGTACGACATAAACCTCAAGGGGCGAAATTTGCGGAATGGTAAATTCCAAATGAATTTCATCGCCCAAATGGTTTTCTGTAATTTCGTAACCGACTTCTTCCAGTGTATAATCTATTCCCAAGATCAATCTCTGTAATGCCCAATTGTTATTGTTGGGATTGATGGTCATGTTAAAAATGGGACAGGTATTGTTTGAAGGCGTTATTCTGAAGAGTTTTGTTTCCAAGATTTCCGGAAGTTCAAAATCAGGATTGTCTGTTTCTGCCTTGAACGTGTATTTTAGGGCCACATTGTTATAGGTGCGCGAATAGGTTACATTGCCGATAGCTGTGGTAAATACATTTTCAAATCCGGTGCGTTGTAAGGCAAAAGCACCATTTTTATTGCTGTCTTTTACAAGTAGTCCGTTAATGATTATTGGCTTCAACATAAAATCTTCCACCCATGAATCTTCTGTGTTTTGCGTGGGTTCTATGGTTTGAAACCTGATATCTGTGGTTGTATCGGGTGCCAATGCAGGTAAAACAATATCATAAGGCACACCCAGTTGGTAATAGTTGAAATAATATTCGCCGTTAGCATTGGTGTAAGTGGTTACTTTTTCTTCGCCATTTACGACCAAAGCTACTCGCTGGTTGCCAAACTCTTCGCCTGCATCAAAAAGGTCATTTTCATTGATGTCCAGAAACACACGTCCTTTTACACCAAAAGTTTCACCATCGTACAGGTTATAAGCTGTGGGACTATCATCCATGGTCAGTCTCATGAAATTGCCGGAGCCGTGAAACCAAAATTTCCCTTCCTTGTCTAACGTGATGCTATTGGGACGATATAAGTCTATATCTGGTGAAATAGCATTCATATTTCCTAAACGACCATCCAGTTCAATGAATTCGCCTTCGTGGTTGTTGGGAAAGTCGGTCATTTTAATCAGTGTGGATGCATCAATTTTAACAATGTACAAGTTGCCTTCTGTATCGGCTACGGCATCTTGCATATCGCTGTACAAAGTTCGGTCGTTGGGCGTAAAATCTATAAAATTACCCTCTTTAAAATAAACCAATCTTCTGTCGAATAATAACAAAATTCCGCCATCGGGCAGCGGTACAATGGTGCGTAAACCTCCCGTGTTGCCTCCCGGCGTATGGGTGTAGGTAGTCATTGTATTTGTGGTAAAATCATATTGATATAGTTCAATAATTTGGGTATTACCATTGTATCTAGAAAAATAGGCACGTCCGGCCGCATCGGCACCTATATCAAAGAAACTGCCCGGCAGGAGTGCACTTAAATCGTAAGTTCCGGTGAGCAAGTTGTCTTTATAGGTCATTATTTTCTTATCGCCCTGAAAGACCCATACTTGATCTTTATAACGCAAAACATCGTGATGTTGATACCCGCTTCTTTGGTCTATTGAAACGGTTTGCGGATAATATATCTTTTTAAGATGATGTGGATTCCCACCATAAAACACAGGGTTGTTATCAGTATCTATGACCATACGTCTGCCGTGGCCGCCTAAATTTTGATTGTATAGTACTTTGCGTTCGTCGTTATAACCTAAATAGGAAATCACTCCATAGTCATAAGAATTGCTCCACCACACGCCGTCGTCAGCAGCTTCTGACTGATGGAATCTTCGTGAAAATGCCGTGCTGATATTACCCGGCTCATCATCACTACGCCCGGTCCAATGGGTACCGTCATATACGATAGCTTCTTCATGTTGGTAATTTGAGCTACAAAACAAATAGGTTTTATTGTTTTGGGTATGAACAGCATCCGGAGCATAAGTTAAACCAAAGCCCAAATTTCTCAAATCGTCTTGCGTATAATAGGTAATGGTATAATCCGCAGGATTTATGCTTACGATACCACTAAAATTGCCTGTTGTGGTAACCCAAAGTTGTCCATGGACATCAAACGTCATATATTTGGGATTTAAATTTACGGTTCCCGATACGGGCGGAATGTGCATATCGTGTACGATGGTGTTGGTCTCTACATCAATCAGGTAAAGTTTCCTACCTTCATTATTATTTGAGGTAACACTAACCCAAACATTTTGGTCGTTTTCAAATACCATGTCTTGTATGTAATTGGGATTGGTTGTTAAATCTTCATCGGGGATGATTTCTACCATTTGATTGTTTGCTGCATCGTAGCGGTGCAGTCCTGCGTTGGATAACACATACAGGGTATTGCTCCTATGCACTAATTTGTATATGCGGGATGAGCCGGATGGCGCTGGTATGGGTAGAAGTTCTTCACTAATACTGTGCTTTAAAAGGAGTCCGTGAGCACCTTGGTTGGTTACGATTACCGAGAAATATAGCGTTCCGGTGTCGGGATCGAATGCAAATTTTTCGGGTCTGGCTAAATTTTGAGATGATAAAGATATAGACCCTTTTTCGAAAGTGTTGATATCTACCCAATTTAATGCGTAATTATTAGAACCATTGTAATACATGCGCCCTTGCGTATCTAAAAGTGCACGAGAAACAGAAGTATTTGGGTTATTGGACAAATCCCTTGCCAGAGCCAATTTGGGGAAGTTTTGCCAAGTGCCATCCTCCTTTCTTTGCGAAATTCCGGCGGTGGTGACAAATACCTCATCATTGTTATAATAATTATCGGCCATGGAGTATATCTTATTGGAATTGAGTCCAAAACTTGTTTCCACTACACCAAGACTGCCTTTTTTATCACAAAAAGTGAGTTTGCCTTGGGTTTCAGGAATGTCTTCACCACATTGGCCCAGATAATAAACTAATTTGGTGCCGGTTTGGTAAATTTCGGCTTTTTTTAAGGTTGAACTGCGCAAATGCGAGTTGGGAGCAGAGCAACAGCCCGATGAGGCTTTGCATGGTGTGGATGTGTAGTTTTGTTTTCATTGGTTTTATGGCTTTAAACCTCGCCCCCGGCCCCTCTGCGGAGGAGAGGGTAGTGAGATGAGTGTTGTTAATTTGGTTATGATATATATTTTGTTATAGACCTGCAGTTGTAGGCAGGTTTTTACTGTTCGCTTATTGTTTGTTTTAGTTGTGTGACTAATTTACAGGATGATAAAATTCAAACTCGCCGTTTGCGAGATGGGGTTCTGTTATAAGTTCATTGTCTTCATTATAATATTCATGATTTACAATGCCTTCAAAGTGTCCTACATAAGCTACCACCTGTTTAAATGTATTGTCTTCGGTAATATTTCTCATTATAAGTTTGGTAATGTTTACCGATACGCTGGAGGCAGACAAATCAAATTCTTCAAATCCAAAGGCTATTTCAAAACCGTTGGTGTTGTCGCCCAAAATTTCCACCAATCCTTCTCTTGCAGGTGTCATTATCGAAAAACTAGTGAGTTGACCAAAATCCAGGATATAAGCACCTGCAGCCTCACCGGAATTTCCATTGACTCCCGTCGGGACATATACGGTAGAAGCACCGGTTTGTTGTGACATGGGGCTCAAAGCTTCCATGGAAAACGTGCCGTTTACTTTATTGCCCGTAAGGCTGTAAGATACTTTGGCGTAAAAATTTCCATATTCTTCTTGTTCTGCATCATCACTATTGCTGCACGATGTCAGGATTACAAGCAATGATATTGCGAGTAGTTTTGTTTTCATAATTTTGGTTTTTTATTGGCTTGTTGTTTTTGGAATTTGAACATTTTCCAATTTCTTAAATGTTTGCAAACCATTTTTCATAGTGTTTCCCGAGGATTGGCACAGGGTTTTCGTTTTCGTTGACGGCATTCATCAAGCCCATGACCCACATATAGATCAGGACAAAAAACCCGATAATATTGATTATCCAGCCCAAAATGGGCACCATCCCGATAATGCCCAATAAGATTCCCGTTAAGGCAAGGCCCAATGATTGGGCGATGTGGTATTTGGCAAATGGCCATTTTTTGTCATTGTTCATCACAAAGGCCACAATAAGCCCGATAATGGTAATGTAGGCAATGATGGCGATGGTTTTGCCCTCGTTTTCTACGGTGGTTTTTGCGTTGTTTGATTCTGTTGGTTCCATCTGTTTTGTAGTTTTCGTGTTTTGCTTTTTAGGTCTCTATTGCCCTACTTTTTGAAATGAATGGCCATCAATATTTGCCACAGGCTGTTTTTACGATTCCTGAAACCGGAATGGTGATTTCGGAGTTTAGCATTTGGCCCATCACACCCTCGAATTCATAATGAATATAGTCTGCTGTCCATTTGTGAATGGTCAATTTTCCATTGGTGAGGAATAGGGTTTGTTCGTTATCCACGATGTTCAGGTTTATATAGGCAAATTCCTGATTGGGGTCGATATTCACTTCAAAGCTGTCGGGCACCCGTGAAATATAATCAGGGCTATACATTGTCAAGTTCATGGTGAATTTTTTAGGGACGGGTTTGTCCAACCGGGTGCGGATTTTGGACACGACGCTCACTTCCGCATCATCGTGCCACGAACTTTGGCCGACTATGTCATCGGTTTCGTACCGGTAGGTTTCCCCATCGACGGTCAAGGTCATGCCTTCTTCCCCCTTTGTTGTCCCGGAGGGGTTTTTGTTTGCATCATTGTTGCAAGCCACCATTAGGGTAAAAGACAGTAGCATTATTAAGTAATATGGTGTTTTCATTTTACAAATTTTTACTATTGTGTCGTTTCAAATTTTTAGTAAGACGTATCGGTGTACTGAAAATCCCCATACACGGTATAGTCTTCCCATTTTTCAACCCGGTCTTCCGTATAAAAGAAATCCATCACGCCTTCAAACCGGCCTTTGAAGAAAGCGAGCTTCATGGGGTTATACTTATTTTTTTTCAGGTGGGTGATGTGTACCGAGACCGTTTTAGCATGGAAAACCCGGTCGTTTACCGTAATGGTCATGTGATACATGTCGTTCAAATCGTTTAGTTCAAATAAGCCCTCTTTCACGGGAAAATTTAGAATGACAGATTGCTTGGTATCACTATCACCCAGGCCGAACGTTCCCTTCGAAAATGTCGAGGTGGAAACCAGCATGTTGTGCTCGAAGATATTCGAATTTGGTGTAACCTCGATGGTATAAACACCGTTCTCCCTCGGGCCGTTCAGGGCAAAGTTGACATACGTACCTTCTTTATCATTTTCCCCTACCGGTCCGGAACTTTCGTTGCAGGATGCCAATATGGCGCACAACACCAAAAAATAGCCTATCATTTCTTTTTTCACAATGACCGTTTTTTCTTTTGTGTTATTGTATCATTAGCCCAAATTCGCCTGTTATGTTGTGGTCGCCAAGATTTTGTCCGCTAGAATCTTCAAGCCTAAATGTCCCTGAAAATGTGCCTTTGAGCTTGGTCAAGTGAAAGGCTTGATATTCCATTTGAGTAATCGTGACATTTACACCGCTCGCCGTATATACCTCATTATGAGAGAAAATTATATTTAAATCAAAATTTATGTCTATGACCTCGTCATATTCGGGAACATGAAATGTACCGGTTGTAGGATTTATGGTCAGGTAAAAGTTTGATTCGGACATTGTTTTATACACCGTAAAAGCTACTCCTGCGGGAGTTTGGAGCGACTCATCTACATAACCTACTACACCAATTGTGTTGAAATCATTGTTTTGAGTATCCCTGAACTCAAAATTGTTGTTGGTCACAGGGCCCGAAATGGTAAATATTGCGTACGATGTGGTTTCGTCCTGTGGGTCCTCATCGTTATTGTTGTCGTCACTGCTGCAAGCCAATAGTAGGAGCGTAGGCAATAACAGTAAAAGATATAATGTTGTTTTGATTGTTTTCATGATTTGTGGTTTTTTATTAATATTTATTATCAGTCATCATGTAGAGTGTCGCGTTTTAACTCGTCCGATGTAGTGTTTATATTTTTTTAAGGTGAAATGGATCAGTGGTTTTCAAACAGTTTTCCCGATAGCTGACCATTATCCCATTTTAGATATTAAGATTTTATATATTGAACTTTACGCCACCGGCAATGACTAATTGACCGCCGTCGATAATCACATACTTCAGTTCTGCAAATGGTGTGATGCTGCTACCTATATTAAAATTGGCACCACCGCCCAGATTGAGCCCTATACGGCCATCACTGGCTGAAAAATCTCCAAGAAAACTAAGTTCTTCAGCATATTTTACCTTTACACTTGAATAATTGAGCCCGGCAAGGCCATATACCTCTACTTTTTCTTCTTGCAGAAAGTAATAATTGGCGTTGGCATTTACTTCAAACCAGTTGATTTTAATGCCCGTTTCTTTTTTTGGCAAATAGAAAATAAATGAAGGCGAAATGGTCAATTTTTCGATTACTGGAAATTCGGCATTGGCGCCAATACCCAAGTTTTTTATTTCTGTGCCATAGGCCAAAAGCCCGCCAATCCTGGTTTCGGTCTGTGCCGAAGCAGTTAATGAAAAAATAAGGAAAAGGACGATTGCGGGTAATGATTTGATTGTTTTCATAGTGTTATTGATTTAAAATTGATTAATTGATTAATAGCTTGATTATTGCTTGAACATTTGTGCGCCGCTCATAAAGTTCATTTCTGTATATTCAGATTTTTTTAATGAGATCGGCGTGTTTTTCAGGGATTTGGCTATGATATTGGCGTTGTTTTTTGATTTTTTCTTATCCACCAGGTCCATTTCGAGGATCATCCCGTTTAAAAACTGTTTAATCAGTTTGGGATCTATATCGGGGAGTTCCATATTTTGTTGAGCGCCAAAATTGAAAAAGTTGGGCAGTTTGATGGGGGCATCCTGGGCATGATAGATTTTCATCACATACCGGTCGTTTTCCATCTGGATACCTTTGCATGTGTAGCCGATAATGGTTTTTTTGGGTAGTTCGGTAATTTTATAATCTTCTTGTTTGCCTGCTCCGGCATCGGGAATGGGATACATCTGCACAATCTTGCGCCCCTGCATATCCATGAACATTACCATGGTTTTTAGATCCATGTCGAAAAGCATGGTCATTTGCCCCATGTCCTTGGTGTCTTTGGTTGCCATTATGGCACCTTGGTAGGTGGCATTTGGTTTAATCAAAAAGGTCATGTGGGCAACATCTTTCTTTTTGTCGCCCATAACGGCTTCGGTGGCCAATTGCCAGTCAAAATCATAAGAGTTTGGGAGGTCATCCATCGAAACTTTGTGGTCTCTCATGGATTTTCTTATCGATTTGATCATTCCTTTTTGGTCACTGGTATCATAGTCGTCTTCGTCAATGTCGTCCTTACTCTTTTTGTTGCCCAAAACTTTTCCCATAGAGGACTCTGCCAAAAGGCGGTGTTGTTTGGCCGAACTATCTTCGCGTGCTGCGGGCAGTTTAATATCTACCGGTTTGTAGTCGTAAACCAGTCGGTTTTCTCCGGGCGACATAGAAAATCCATCCATGAGGTTTGTTGAAACGTTTTTGGATACCTTGGTGTAGATTTCCACCAATCGCCCTTTATCGTCAAACAGCACATAGCTTCCTTCATAGCCCGGTTCGTTCAAAAACTCAAACTTGGTGTAGGTCTTCCCCATTAGGGTTTGCTTGGATTCTTTGAAATCCTCGTACCTGAAATCCTCGGGTTTGTAAACTGAAGAAAATTCTACATAGCCCTGGAACACGTTGGGCTCCATGTCCATATCGGTTTGTTTTTGTGCATTGGCCAAAAAGGGTTCGGGCGGCAGCCTAAGTGCTTCGAGTATCATGTTGTGCATAAACAAACCTTGGCCGGGTATGCCAATCTTTCCTTTTACATATTCGCCATCCATTTGACTGTAAAGAAAGCCTTCGCTGTCCATATAATCTGGACTGCCCGTTTCTTGGTTTTCCACCTTAAGCGCTAAAGCATCGGCATCAAAATATTGAACTACTTTTTGGTTGCCGTTTTCATAATTTGTTATAACGACATCTTCCCTGTAAAATGCTCTTTTAGCATCGGTGTTTTTATTTAGTGCCGTATTTTCAGAAGCAACTACATCTACTTCACCTCTGTTTTGTGGTGCTTGCTCCTTTTGTTGCGGCTCCTTTTTCTTATCTTCTTTCTTGTCTTTTTTGCCAACGGCGCCGTCGATGGTCTTTTCGGTGGTTTTGCTCACCGTCTGGTCGGTTTTTCGCAATATGGTACGCTCTGCAGACTGTTCTGCTCTCTGTTTCATTTTTTTCAATAATTGTGCTTGTGCGGGCATCGAAAAGCACAACAAAAGGAGCAAGATTGTGGTTGTTTTAAAAAGTCTCATATTAATATTTATAATTTAAGTTGTTATTTTTTGATGATATAGTTGGTATTGGTCTTTTTTTGAATAGACTTTACAACTGCATTTTCTTGATTAATACCAAGCCTTTACTTCCTTCCAATATCATGGACGGTTCAATGTTTTGATAATTATCGTGGGTATTTACTTCAAACTCAAAATGAATTTCTTGTTAATTCAATGCGGATAGGTTGATGCTGCCTTTGCTAAAATTGAGTTTCCTGTTTATTGGCCTTTCCGCTTCAGGTTCAAGATCAAACAAACTAAACCTGTTTATTGAGTGAAAATGTGGGTATTGTTAATGGTTTGTTTCCAATTAGATTTCCGTTTTTGCAGCAAAGGCAAGAATAGTATATGTATATATTAGGTGTGCGTATTATTTTCATAGTCTCAAATATTAAGGATGGGACATCGATAATTTATATAAGACCAAAATTATTTAATTGCTGATATTTAGTGTATTACATATGTTTCAAAAGTGCAAACAAATGTTTTTTTTTTGATACGGATGCGGGTTGAAGTATTCCTGATTGAAGTTTTATCGTATCTTTTCTTGATATTCGACCGGAGTGCAGCCAAAAGCTCGTTTAAAACATTTGGAAAAATATGATGGCGTGTTGAAACCAACCAAAAAGGAAATTTCTGAAATATTCCGATGGCTTTCGAGTAGCTTCTTTGCCATTTTCAATCGTTGTGAACGAATGAATTCTGAAGTCGAAATACCTAAAGTTGCATGGAGTTTTTTGTGAAGTTGCGAACGGCTCATTCCCATTAGCTTCGAAAACTCATCGCTGGAAAGAGAAGGATTGGTGATGTGTTCTTTTATGTTTTTTTCAAGTTTTTGTAGAAACTCCTGTTCGGTAGAAGTCACATAAAGTTCAGGCGAAAGATCGAAAGTTTTGGAATATAGCTCTTTTAGTCGTTTTCTTGTATAGAGGAGGTTTTGTATTTTTAGATGTAAAATACTGGTATTGAATGGCTTGGTTATGTAATCATCCGCTCCGGATTGGAGTCCCTCAATCTCGTTTTTGTCACCTGTTTTGGAGGTAAGCAAAACTATGGGGATATGGCTGGTTTGTTCGTTGAATTTAAGTTCATTACACAAAAATATTCCAGATTTTACCGGCATCATCACATCGCTGATTATAAGGTCTGGCATGTGTTTTTTAGCCATTTCAACACCTGTTTTTCCATTATCTGCCTCAAAGATCTGATAGTTATCAGTAAAATTTGAAATAATAAAGGCCCGCATATCGGGGTTGTCTTCAACAATGAGCAGTCTTGCAGATTTTTGGTTGCTTGAGTTTTCCAAAATTGCCAAAGGTGTATCGGTTTCAGGAATTATATGTTGTTCAATTTCGATAGCAATGCCTTCTGTATCGGTACCAAAACTGTTTTCTTTTTTGTTTGGCATCTCAACAGTATTTTTAGTGAAATACGAAGGCTCGACGGGAAGTGATACCTTAAATCGTATCTTGTTGTCCAATATGTTAACGGTAATATTGCCGTGAGCCAGTTCTACTAGTTCTTTAGTGATGTTCAGACCTATGCCGGTACCGTGAGTGTGCTGTTCGACCCGATAATAGCGTTCGAAAAGCTTTGAAACATCAATGTCAATTCCTGGCTTGGTGGTGTTGGTTTCCACCAAAACCCAATAACCGTTTTGGATGTTCGACTCTATGCTTATGTCCCCATTTTCTGGGGTATATTTTAGTGCGTTCGACAATAGGTTTGTAGTTATCTTTTCAATAATGTCCCGGTCAAACCAGACATTCTTTATTTCTTGGATGTTTGTGGTGAAATGTATGTTTTTCTTGATAGCTTCTTTTTGAAAATTGTCGATAATGGGCTGCAAAAGGGTTGTTATATCGCCTTGTTGTACTGAAAGTTTTACATTGCCGGCTTCCAGTTTTGCCAATTCGAGCATTTGGTTAATAAGACCCAGAAGACGTTTGGCGTTGCGCTGGATCAGCCTGAATTCCTTTTTTTCTTCGGAGCTTGATGTCTGAAGCTTGGCCAATTTTCGTTCAACGGGAGATAAAATCAGTGTGAGTGGGGTGCGCAACTCATGGGTAATGTTTTCATAAAAACGGGTTTTGGTGATGTTGAGCTCTTCCATTGCTTGTGTTTTCATCTTTTCCACCTCAAGGGCATAACGATTTTTTATGCGGCGGTCATCTATTTGCTTGTTCTTTAGGGCAACTACAATGGAAAACAGAACGATTTCAAGAATCATCAGTTTAAGAAAAATAGTGTAATCATTGAGAACCAAGGACATTATATTACCCATGATGAGTACCAAACTTCCCAAGAGCACAATCTTGGCGATGGTGTCGGGCTTTTGGAACATCAATAAAACAAACAGCCCAACGGCACACACCATGGATGTCAACCTAAAGGCATCCATAACCAAAAATCTATATGGAAAAAAGGGAAACAACACCATTTGAATACCATAAAGAACCCCAAAAACCAAAATGCCAAATAATAGGTTGCGTGTAAAAATGTAGACTTTTGGAAAATTGTGCTTAAAATCCAAAAAATGGAACACAAACCAAGTATAACAACCAATGTTGGCAATATGGGTAAGTTGATTAACATAGTAACTAAAACCCGGGATTGTTGTTTGATAAAAATTGATAAACAAGGGCAATCGATTGGCATAGTACAAGGCCACACCAAAAAGGTATAGACCATAAATCAGATAACTTTTGTTTTTACTTATAAAAAAATTAACCAAAAACAGGTAAAAAGCAATGAACACGCCACCAAGATAAAAAAGAATGTCCTTTTTGGAATGGCGTATTTGTAACATGTCATGGATGAAATTTGTATTATCGTTATCAAAAAAATAATGGGGGTGGGTCATCCAGTTTTTTCTGCTCCATTGCGTCAAGGCAATCTCATTGTAGTAAAACGGACGGGAAAAATCAATGTCAGAAGTTTTCAGCGTGAGCGTATAAAGCTGAGGGTCCGCAATGATTTCATTTTCATTTTTATTTTTATAAAAAATACCGATATTTTGAAGACTGTACTTTTCAGGACCTTTTACAGGAACATATACATCGGTAAAATCTGTCATCCCAAAGTAGAGAAACAGTAATTTTTCGTCTGTTTCTTTTTGGATTGAAAATCGATACCAGTGTTTTGATTGGGTATTGTATGTTTTGGGTGTTTCCGAAACGAAATCCCTATCTATGATCTCGTCGAAAATCAGGGATCTGGAAGGATCTTCAAAGTGCGCAATGTTTGTTATTTCTTTTAAGACTGTTGCATCCGTCCGGTCTTCTGTGCTCTGCCCCCAAAGCCATAAAGGGAAAAGCGCCAACAGTACTATAGAATTGGGAAAGTATGGAAATAGTTTTTGTATAACCAAAACATAAAATTTGTGCAGGTATGAAATCCTACCATAAAATTAGTGTTTTTTTGGTAAGGAACATCATTGCTCATCTTGGAACTTCTTGCAATTTATGGAATTATTGCTAAAGTTTTTGAATAAATATTGGCAATTGTGATAAACGAAATCAAGAAAACAGTTACGTTAGACAATAAACGGCGCAAAACTGTATTTCTTTTTTTGGCCATAACGCTTTTGCCAATTGCTTGTGCTTTCAAAAAAGATTTGGCAAATCGATCAAAAGTGCTGTCCGTTCAGTCCATTAAAATCTTAAAAAGACTGTATGAAACAAAATAGTCAAACAACGGTATTGGACTAAAAGGATGTTGGTTGACCATGGCGGCAAAAAATGATAAATACCCTTTGCCCCAATGAATCCGGAAATAAATGTCTTGACTGTGTAAGCGAAGTATTTCTTAATGTTTCAGAACACTTCGAGAAATCACAATCTTTTGGATTTCGGATGTGCCTTCATAAATCTGCGTAATCTTTGCATCGCGCATCAATCGCTCCACATGGTATTCTTTGACATAGCCATTGCCACCGTGGATCTGGACCGCCTCAATCGTTGTTTCCATGGCTGTTTTTGAAGCGTATAGTTTTGCCATGGCACTCGACATATCATGGTTTTTGCCCTGGCTTTTTTCCCAAGCCGCTTTCATGACCAACAACCTTGCAGCTTCGATCTCTGTTGCCATATCGGCAAGTTTGAATGCGATGGCTTGGTGGTTGCAGATTTCTGTTCCAAAAGCTTTGCGCACTTTTGAATACTTTAACGCCAGTTCATATGCCCCAGATGCAATACCCAATGCTTGAGACGCAATACCTATACGACCGCCAGATAAGGTTTTCATGGCAAATTTAAACCCAAAGCCCTCTTCGCCAATTCTGTTTTCTTTTGGGACTTTCACGTCGTTAAACTGCAATGTGTGCGTATCGCTTCCGCGGATTCCCAATTTATCTTCTTTGGGACCGATATCAAAACCCGGCATTCCTTTTTCAACAATAAGTGCATTGATGCCTCTGTGGCCTTTTTCTCTGTCAGTTTGCGCAATAACAAGATACACGTCGGCGCGACCGCCATTGGTTATCCAGTTTTTGGTGCCGTTTAGCAAGTAGTGGTCACCCATATCTATCGCAGTGGTGCGTTGCGATGTCGCATCGCTTCCGGCTTCGGGCTCACTTAAACAAAATGCACCTACAGATTCACCTGTAGCCAATTTGGTTAAATATTTTTGTTTCTGGGCTTCACTGCCATAAGCCTCAATACCATAGCACACCAACGAATTGTTTACAGAAACGATTACCGAAGCTGATGCGTCAATTTTTGACAATTCTTCCATAATCAATACGTAAGAAATGGCATCCATGCCACTGCCACCGTATTTTGGGTCGACCATAATGCCCAAAAATCCTAAATCGCCCATTTTTTTTACAAGTTCTTGTGGAAAATGTTGTTTTTCGTCACGTTCTATAACACCCGGCAATAATTCGTTTTGTGCAAAATCGCGAGCGGCGTCGCGTATCATTAAGTGTTCTTCGGTAAGAGTAAAATCCATAGTAAAGTTGTTGGTTTGATAAAAAACGATAGCAAAGATAACGTTTTCGTAGTTTTATTTCAAAACGTCTTTGTAATTTTACCGATATGGTGCAAAAGGGCTATAAAGTTATTGGAGTTATGTCAGGAACTTCGCTTGACGGTATCGATTTGGCATACGTGGAGTTTTTATTTGACGGTCAATGGCAGTATAGATTTTTGGAATGTGAGACCGTGCCATACGATTTGTATTGGCAAGAACTTTTGAAAAACCTTGTCGATCTTTCGCCCGAAAGTCTTTCGGAAATAGATGTGTCTTATACCCGATACCTTTCGGAAATTATCCGATCATTTATGGCTAAACACACAATTGCCCACATCGACGCAATTTGTTCGCATGGCCACACTGCTTTACATCAGCCCCAAAACAGATTGACATATCAAATAGGCAACAGGCCCGAAAGTGCAAAACATATCGGTCAGAAAGTTGTTTGCGATTTTAGGTCGCAAGATGTGGCCCTTGGTGGGCAAGGTGCGCCATTGGTGCCCATTGGAGACAGATTGTTGTTCGGCAATTATGATTTTTGCCTCAACCTGGGTGGGTTTGCAAATATCTCAACAGAAAAAGACGGGAAAAGAATAGCTTTTGATATATGCCCAGTGAACATTGTCCTTAACCATTATGCCAATAAATTGGGAAAACCCTATGATGAAAATGGGCGGTATGCTTCACAGGGTACGGTAAATGAACATTTGCTGGAAAGGCTCAACACGCTTCCGTTTTACCGCAAAACACCTCCAAAATCTTTGGGTCTTGAATGGGTCAGGGAAGAAGTTTTCCCAATTTTAGAACAGTCAGGTTTAAGTGCAGAGGATGTTTTGGCCACGTTTACAAGGCATATCGCATTACAGGTCCGTGATGTGGTTGGCTTACTTCCTGGGACAAAAGTTTTGGTTACCGGCGGCGGTGCCTATAATGCGCACTTGCTTCAGAGTTTCAGGGATTTAACAGCCTGCATGTTTGTGGTTCCTTCATCTCAATTGGTAGAATTCAAAGAAGCTATGGTCTTTGGTTTTCTTGGCGTTTTGAGATTGCGCGGAGAGACCAATTGCCTGAAAAGCGTTACCGGTGCAAGTATCGATCATTGCTCCGGAAAAATTTATCAACCTTAAAAAAACAATAAATGGTGGTCAAAGCCTATTTGTTTGTTATATTTGTTACCTGCAACAATAGCGTTTTCAATGAAAGATTTACTTCAAAAGTACGAAAACAAAGAACCCGAAATAATATTCAACTGGAAGGATCCTGAAACCGAAGCCGAAGGTTGGACCGTCATCAACTCTTTAAGGGGAGGAGCTGCAGGAGGTGGTACCAGAATGCGCAAAGGTTTGGATATGAACGAAGTGTTATCGCTTGCCAAAACAATGGAAGTGAAATTTACGGTTTCAGGGCCATCGATAGGTGGCGCCAAATCGGGTATCAACTTCGATCCGCACGACCCGAGGAAGAAAGGTGTTCTACAACGATGGTACAAGGCGGTTTCGCCATTGCTGAAAAGTTATTACGGTACAGGTGGCGACCTGAACGTGGACGAAATTCACGAAGTCATTCCAATAACCGAAGAAAGTGGCGTTTGGCATCCGCAAGAAGGTGTTTTTGAAGGACATTTTAAACCGACACAAGCAGATAAGATCAATCGGATAGGCCAATTGCGGCACGGTGTCATCAAGGTTATCGAAAATCCAAACTACTCACCCGACGTACGCCGAAAATTTACCGTTGCCGATATGATCACAGGCTATGGTGTTGCAGAAGCCGCAAAACATTTTTATAACGTACATGGCGAATCCATTGTGGGAAAAAGAGCCGTAGTACAAGGGTTTGGCAATGTTGGAGCCTCGGCTGCTTTCTATCTTTCGCAGATGGGAGCAAAAATTGTCGGGATCATCGATGTTGTCGGCGGACTGATCAATGTAGAAGGTTTTACATTTGAAGAAATCAAGGATTTGTACCTCAATAAAAACGGTAACAACATTTACCATGACCATTTGATCCCATTTGATGTGATGAATGAAAGGATATGGTCATTGCAAACAGAAATCTTTGCACCTTGCGCAGCTTCGCGACTTATTACCAAGTCGCAGGTTGACCAAATGATTGATACCGGCCTGGAAGTGATTTCCTGTGGTGCCAACGTTCCTTTTGCCGATAAAGAGATTTTTTTCGGCCCAATCATGGAATATACGGACAAGAAAGTGAGCCTGATACCGGATTTTATTTCCAATTGTGGGATGGCACGGGTGTTCGCCTATTTTATGGAACAAAGAGTGCAGATGACCGACGAAGCGATTTTTCGGGATACGTCCCAAAGAATCGCACAGGCCATACAAAACGTTTATGATAAAAACCAATCAAAGACAGGTATAAGTGAGACTGCTTTTGAGATAGCGTTAAGCCAACTAATTTAAAATCAATTTTATGGAAACAGTAATAATTTTAGTTTTTTTTACCGGGTATTTGGCAATCACTTTGGAACATAACCTGAAAATAGATAAGCTCATACCTGCCTTGATAATGATGGCAATCAGTTGGGCTATGATTGCTTTGGGGCTTGAAGCTTTTCCACAATGGTTTGATTCTGCAAAACATGGACTTGTAGAAGGATTTGCCAATTTTGCACATGAAGAAAAATCGAAACTATTGGAAGAAACCCTCTTGCACCACATGGGTAAAACTTCGGAAATATTGATATTCCTGCTTGGCGCGATGACCATTGTTGAGATAATCGACTATTTTGATGGGTTTTCAACAATTAAAACTTTCGTTAAAACAAAAAGAAAGAAGAAAATTTTGTGGATCTTTTGTGGCTTGGGCTTTACTCTGTCAGCCATTATTGATAACCTAACTGCCACCATCGTTTTGATATCCATATTGCAAAAAATAGTGAAGGACAGGAGTTTAAGGCTTTGGTATGCTGGACTCATTGTCATTGCCGCCAATGCCGGTGGAGCTTGGTCACCTATTGGCGACGTTACCACCACTATGCTATGGATTGCCAACAAGGTGTCATCGGATCACCTTTTTGTTTATCTGTTCCTGCCTTCATTAATTTGCGTAGCATTGCCAGCTTTTATTGCCTCAATGATGCCTGTTTTTAGAGGAAATATAGATGTAGAAGAAACTGAAGACAAGCCCAGGCATCGCTTTAGTTCCACCATGCTCTACATAGGTCTTGGATCTATCATTTTCGTGCCGGTCTTTAAAATGATTACCCATTTACCGCCTTATGTAGGCATGATGCTATCGCTGGGTGTTGTGGCCATTTTTGCAGAGATTTACAGTAGTTCAAAATTTACTATCAGTGATTTTGCGGCGAGAGAAGAAGAGAAGAAAGGTCACCACGGCCCCATCCACACTTCACTGTCCAAGATAGAATTGCCAAGTATCCTGTTCTTTTTGGGGATATTGATGGCCGTTGCGGCATTGGAGTCCTTGGGCATCTTGTTTAATTTTGCCACGACACTCAAAGAATCCACGCCAATGCTCGGTACCGAACTTCATCATACCGGGGTTTCAGATCTGGTAGTGCTTTTGCTGGGTGTTGCTTCTGCAGTTATTGACAACGTACCTTTGGTTGCTGCCAGTTTGGGGATGTTCTCCGAGCCTATGGACAACGAACTTTGGCATTTTGTTGCTTACGCTGCGGGCACGGGAGGCAGTATGCTCATCATAGGCTCTGCGGCCGGTGTTGTGGCTATGGGCATGGAAAAAATCGATTTCTTCTGGTACTTGAAGAAAATATCTTGGCTGGCGTTGATCGGGTTTCTTGCCGGAGCAGCCACCTTTATGTTTACCAGAACAATATTTTGATATATACTTAATATAAATTTTGCACGTTAATACAATAAACCAATAACATTTATGATATTACAAGATAGTCTGCAACAAGGCAGTGAGTTGCTACAAGAAGGAGGCGAATCCGTTGAAAAATCATTGTCCATCTTCGAGCTCATAGCCAGTGGTGGTGCAGCGGGTATGCTTATTATGGCACTGTTGTTCGTTCTTTTGGTGGTAGCCATGTACATCTATTTTGAAAGGCTTTTTGCCGTCAAGGCAGCATCAAAGATTGATTCCAATTTCATGAACCAGATAAAAGACCATGTCACACATGGTAAAATCGATTCGGCCCAGATACTTTGCGCCCAAGCCAATACGCCCGTTTCGCGGCTTATCAGCAAAGGCATAAGCCGAATAGGCAAACCTCTTGAAGATATTAGTACCGCACTTGAAAATGCGGGCAGGCTGGAGGTGTACAGTCTTGAAAAAAATGTGAGCGTATTGGCGACCATATCCGGTGTTGGCCCCATGATAGGGTTTTTGGGAACAGTAATCGGGATGATCCTGTCCATTTTTGAAATTGCCAATTCCGGAGGCCAGATAGACATCAAGCAGCTGTCCGACGGACTTTATACCGCCATGACCACAACCGTTGGGGGTCTTATCGTTGGCATTGTGGCATATATGGCATATAACCATTTGGTTGTCAGGACCGACAAGGTCATTTATCAGATGGAAGCAAATTCATTGGAATTTTTGGATCACCTTAACGAACCCATTTAATGAAAATCAGGGGAAGAAACAAGGTCACACCGGAGTTCAACATGTCTTCCATGACAGACATTGTGTTTTTGCTGTTGATATTTTTCATGTTGGCATCAACTTTGGTAACGACCAATGCAATAGACATCCTTTTGCCCAAAGCAAGCGGCAAAACAGAAAACAAAAAATCTGTATCTGTGAGTATTACCAAAGATCTGAACTATTATATTGACCAAAAACTTGTTGGGGAGAGTGTTTTGGAATACGAATTGAAAGATCTTTTGGGAGGGAAGGACGAGCCGACTATCGTTTTACGTGCCGAGAAATCCGTTGCCGTCGAAAATGTCGTGAAGGTCATGGACATTGCCAACAGAAATAAATTTAAAGTTATTTTAGCCGTACAGCCCAATAACTGATGAAATATTTTGAAACCAAACACGAACGCAATTCAGCTAAAATCACCACGTTGATAGTGACGATTTTGGTTCTTTTGCTGTTTGTAGTTGGGCATACCTATTTGGATCCGCCCATAGAGTATGGTGTTGCGGTCAACTTTGGAAATTCAGAACTTGGCAGTGGCAACATCCAGCCATTGGAACCCGTAAGGACCGAACCTCGAGAACCAGTTGACAAACCCCAAGCTAAAGAAAGTAAAGTTGAGGAAACCAAATCCGAACCGGACAAATCGAAAAACTCCGCTGAAAAAGTATTGACCGAGGATAATGATGAAGCCATAGCCATCAAAAAACAAAAAGAAGCTGCTGAAGCCAAAGCACAGGCTGAAGCAAGGGCAAAAGCCGAAGCCGATCGCATCCAAAAGGCAAAAGAAGCCGCCGAAGCCAAGAAACGACAGGAGGAAGCTGAAAAAAAAGCCAAACTCGATGAACTAATTGGTGGCGTCAAGAAATCCAATGGCAAGGAAGCCGGGGGAGAAGGTGACGATTCGTCGCCGGGAGATAAAGGCCAATTGGATGGCGATCCCTATGGGCCAAGTTATTTTGGAGATCCCGGAATGGGCAGTGGCGGTAATGGTACCGGGTATGGACTGAAAGGGCGGGGTAAACCCACCCATGATAAAGTAAAGCCCGAATGCGATGAAGAAGGACGAGTTGTGGTTGAAATCCATGTAAACCGCGATGGACGCGTGGTAAAGGCGATTCCCGGCAAAAAAGGAACCACAGGTGGCAGTTGTCTTTTTGATGCAGCAGAAAAAACAGCTTTGACTTTCAAATGGCCGGCAGATCCCAAAGCACCGACCAACCAAATAGGTTTTATAAAGATAGATTTTAGCGTTAGGCGATAAATGAGCTATCAAGAAACCGTAAACTGGATGTTCCGACAGTTGCCAATGTACCAAAACCAGGGCAAGACCGCATACAAGGCCAATCTTGAAAACACCATTCTGCTTTCGGGACATCTAGGTCATCCGGAAGAAAAGTTTAAGGCCATCCATGTTGCGGGAACCAACGGAAAAGGTTCTACGAGCCACATGCTGGCATCCATCCTGCAAGAAGCCGGTTATAAAGTTGGCTTATATACATCACCGCATTTAAAGGACTTTAGGGAACGCATCAAAATCAACGGGAAAAACATCTCGAAAAAGGCTGTTATGGATTTCATAAAAGGCCACAGGCTGTTTTTTGAAACCTACAAACTGTCTTTTTTTGAGATGACAGTTGGATTGGCATTCGATTATTTTGCCAAGGAAGCAGTAGATGTCGCCATTATTGAAGTAGGCCTTGGCGGCAGATTGGATTCAACAAATATCATAAACCCGTTGGTGAGCGTCATTACCAATATCGGTATGGATCACACCCAGTTTCTGGGACATTCACTTGCCGAAATCGCCTATGAAAAAGCAGGGATCATAAAAATAAAAACCCCTGTGGTTATAGGGGAAACCCAACCCCAAACCGAAGATGTATTTAAACTCGTTGCAAATAGGCTGCAATCTAAAATTTATTTTGCCGACCAAGAAGATATAAAGATCCTAGAAAGCGATTTAAAAGGCGATTATCAGAAAAAGAACATTGTAACGGTTATACAAACGATATGTGTTATCAAGAGCATGGGTTTCCATATAAAAGACGCAGCAATTGTATCTGGACTTTTAAAGGTCGTTGAAAATACAGGGTTGCAGGGTAGATGGCAAATTATCCAAAAGCGTCCCAAGGTAATTTGTGATACAGCACACAACAGGGAAGGGCTTATGTATGCCATGGGTCAATTGCAAAGAGAGCGAAGAGGTGCGCTTCATGTGGTTTTTGGAGTTGTCAACGACAAAGATCTGGATCCTGTTCTGCCCTTATTGCCAAAAGATGCTACGTATTATTTTTGCAAACCGGATATTCCTCGAGGTTTGGACGCGCGAATGCTTGAGGCTTTATTCATTGCAAATGGCTTTGAGGGAAAATCTTACAGTGGTGTTACTGAAGCATATAAAGCTGCAAAAAAAGCTGCATCTACCACAGATACAATTTATGTTGGTGGGAGTACCTTTGTAGTAGCCGAAATAATTTGAATTTTTGAAAAAAAGCTTTTGCAGTACCAAAAACTAATTTATATTTGCAGTCCGATAATGTAGGGCGATTAGCTCAGCTGGTTCAGAGCACCTCGTTTACACCGAGGGGGTCGGGGGTTCGAACCCCTCATCGCCCACAAAAGTTCATACAGAGTATGGACTTTTTTTTTCATAAAGGGTCATTAACTCAGTTGGTTCAGAGTGTCACCTTGACAGGGTGGAAGTCACTGGTTCGAATCCAGTATGACCCACGACAAAATCCATTTCTATAATGGATTTTTTTTATAGAAATTCCAGAACTCTTTCCAGGACCATTCCCCTCGATCCTTTAATAAGTACCGTACTGTCTTTTATTGGGCTTTCGGTCAGTTCGGATTTCAAGGTGTCAAACGTTTCAAATTTTCTGATATCCACATTGTCCGGGTTGGTGATGGTGTTGAAGAAGTTTTCACCTACAAGATACACCTTGCCGATCTTATTGTTTTCGAGGTAATCGACAATGTTTTGGTGTTCTGAACCGGACGCATTGCCAAGTTCAAACATATCGCCCAATATCAAGGTTTTATCTTGTTTTTCCAATTGTTTTAAATTTTCAATAGCAGCCATCATACTTGTAGGGTTGGCATTGTAGGTATCCAAGATGATTGTGTTTGTGGATTTCTCAATAATCTGCGATCTTTTGTTTGTTGGGGTGTAGTTTTCTATTGCGGAAGCGATGGCATCAGGAGTTACCCCAAAATATGATCCGATACGTATTGCTGCCGTAATGTTGGTAAAATTGTATTCTCCGGTAAGCTTGCAATTTATTGTATGGGTATTGTAGTGCAATGTAACATAGGGTTGTGAACTAATCAGTTCCAACTCCGGACCGTCAGGATCCATTTGGCCAAAATATAGTACACGGTCATAAGCTGCAGCTTGTTGTACTTGAATTTTGTCGTTTTCATTGACAAATATGGTTTTTTGATGTGCTTTTAAGTAATCATAAAGTTCGGATTTTGCCCTGATAACACCTTCTATACTGCCAAAACCCTCAAGGTGCGCTCTCCCGAAATTGGTAATCAGCCCATAGTCTGGTTGGGCAATTTTGCACAGAAACTCGATTTCTTTCGGATGGTTGGCACCCATTTCAACGATGCCTATTTCCGTTTTTTTGTTCATTGCCAAAATGGTCAAAGGTACCCCGATATGGTTATTGAGGTTTTCTATCGTTGCGATTGTCCTGAATTTTTTGGACAGGACTGCATTGATCAGTTCTTTTGTCGTTGTCTTACCATTGCTGCCCGTTAGCGCAATGATGGGAAAGTTCAGTTGGTTTCTGTGATGCGTGGCCAATTGTTGCAATGTGGACAGGACATCATCCACCAAAATACAATCCTTGCCCTGATGGTCAGGATTATCAACAACACAATATCGCGCTCCGAGTTCAAGTGCTTGCTCGACAAAGTAATTTCCGTCAAAGTTCTCTCCTTTTAACGCAAAGAACATGCAGTCTTGGGTAAAAAATTTCCGTGTGTCTGTACAAGCCGAGGTGCATTGCAAGAAGCGGGTATAGATTTCCTTTATTTCCATGGACTAAATGTAACAAAAAAGCCCCAACGAAACTGTCGGGGCTTAAATATTATTTAAAAGAATGTGAAATTATTTTCTTGATTTGTTTTTTGTCTGGGATTTAGAGCCTACCCTCGACATAGCGCATCTAAAACCAATGTAATCGGTTGCCATGTCTTGAGGGAAATAGCGGCGTTGAGCTGGGTCTATCCAATACTCGCGGTCTTTCCAAGAACCTCCTTTGTAAACCCTAACGTTGTCATTGATCAATGATGTTCTGTCGTTGGATTTGTCATATTCTTTGATTAGGACACCCGAAGAATCTGAATATACTCTGCTTTGTGGCGAATTGTACATCTTGCTGGTTTCTGAACCTCCAGTTTCGTTTTCATCAAAGTTGTTGCCATATTGTCTTGATGATCTTTTGTCTCCATCCCTGAAATTTCGGTTGTCACTTTGGCTGAAGTTGGTTCTTAAATAAGCGTCGTCAGCATCAATTGGTACCTGTAGGATTTCGCCTGGCAGGTTTCTTGCCACAATTTTACCGTTGCTCAAGGTGTCATAAACGATTTCTGCAGAAGAAACGATTTTTACAGTTCCGTCTTCATTGATTGCATTTTTAGTATAAACGTTACCTCGGTAGTAGTTGAAATCATTGAATTCGTCATCTACAATGGGCCTATACACATCGGCTACCCATTCTGCAACATTTCCTGCCATATCATAAAGTCCGTAATCGTTTGGTTCATACGACTTCACGGCGTTGGTAATATCTGCGCCATCGTCAGACCATCCGGCAATCCCGCCGTAATCGCCTTTGCCTTGCTTGAAGTTGGCCATTTGATCGCCTCTTGATTTTCTTTTTCCGGATCGGGTGTACTGTCCGCTCCAAGGGTACTTTTTGCGTCCCCTGATGGTGTTGTAATTCCTCAATTCGTTAAGGCCAAGGGCTGCATATTCCCATTCTACTTCTGAAGGTAGTCTGTATTTTGGAGAAATTATACCGGTTTCTCGTGTTGCATAGACATTTACAGGCTCGCCAGCGGCATTGGTCTGTGGTCTTCTTCTGCCGCCTTCCAATATGTCGCTGTTTCCTCCATAGGTTTCAGAAGGGGCGTTAATGTAGGTGTCAGTATTAAAATTTGAATCGGCAGTGATATCTTCACTTATACGTGCACCTCTTTTGATGTACCCGGCATCCTCCAGACTTTTTTCGTTGACACGATCCGTTCTCCAGTTGGCAAACTCTACGGCTTGTATCCATGTGACGCCTACCACAGGATATTCACCATAACCTGGGTGGCGCAGGTAGTTTTCTGTCATCATTTCACTGTAGCCCAAGCGGTTTCTCCAGACCAATGTGTCGGGTAGAGCGCCTTCATAGATCAATCGATAGTTCGGATCATCTGGCGGATAGGTCTTTTTTACCCAATCCAAATATTCGAGGTACATCTTGTTGGTTACCTCGGTCTCATCCATATAAAATGACTGAACGTGTTGTTGGTTTGGGCTGTTATTCCAATCGTGCATAGGGTCATCCTGCACTTTTCCCATCGTGAAGGTGCCGCCCTCAATAAACACAAGACCTGGGGCAGCTTCCTGTCCTTTGTATTTTGTGTTGTACTGGAAACCTCCCTTTTTGTCGTTGATTTCCCATCCGGTAGCTCTGGATTGGTTGGCAGATGATGATCTTTTGCATCCTACCATTGTTAAAGATAACATTAGGGCTATTAGTATCCTTAAGTTAAAGACGTTTTTCATATCCATACTTTTTATGTAAGTAAGTTAAATTTTAGTGACGCAATATAGTAATTATAGTTATATCCACAACAAAATTCTTGAAAAAAAATGCATTTCATCCATTTTTTTGAGCATTACAACGGATTTTTAATCATTTTATCGATGTTATTGACCTTTCATATAACGTTCGGATACCTTGATTATTGCATTGGTGTTTGGACAAAAACAGATACCGTTCAATACTAACGACATTTATCCGACGTTAGTATTTTTGATGTGCAAATTGCTGTAAAATGATGTTTTAATACTTAATTTTGTAGCTTTCCTATGCTTAATAACTAATGTTTTGATGAAAAAATTCCTATTGTTTAGTATTGTTTTGGTACACCTATATATATATCCGCAACAAAAAAAGGTGGAAATAACTTGGGAGGGATATAAAGTTTATCAGGCAGGCCGCTTTAGTGTAGAGTTGCCCGCATTTGATGAACGCCATATGGAATACAATGATCAGGGATTATTCTATTTTGATGAATGGGAATCCGGTTTTGCGATCAACGAGGCATCGGCAACTTTGGAAAATGTAGTTTATGAAGCATTGGGTGGTACCAACCTTAAGGATTTGCCGTTGGCCACAGTGCCTACTGTCCCAAAGCTGATTTTGAAGAATGCTGTTGACAGGGGTCGTGTGAGCGTGTTGTTGAAGATTACCCCCATTGTCAATGACAATGGTGTCCTGAAAAAAATTATGTCCTTTACGGTAAACTATGCGCCTGCTTCAAGTAGGGCAAACGCAGCAGCTTTACCGCCCAGCATTACCAATTCAGTTTTGAATTCGGGAAATTGGTATCGGTTTTATGTCGAAAAATCCGGAGTTTACCGATTGTCCAAGAATTTTATTAGAGGCTTGGGGGCCAATACGGATGTTGATCCAAGAACCATCAAAGTCTATGGTAATGGTGGTGCTATGTTGCCCTTTGCCAATTCGGATCCATACCCTTATGACCTTACAGAAAATGCCATAAAATTTGTAGGAGAAGAGGACGGTGCCTTCAATGACGGCGATTATATCCTCTTCTATGCGGAAGGACCAAAGGGAAACATAGACAAACCCAATGTGAATACTCATTTGAACCCCTATACCAATCGTTCATACTATTACATAAACATTGGGGGCGGGTATGGCAAGCGCATCCAGTCAATGCCGCAACCCGATGCGAATCCCGATATGGTGGTCACTACCTTTCAAGACTACCAATACCATGAGGTAGATGCTTACAATTTGGGCAATATCGGGAGGCGTTGGTTTGGCGACCGTTTTGATTATGAAAACCAAAAAACCTTTGAATTTACCTTTCCTGACCTTGTGGCATCAGAACCGGCATTTTTCAAAGTTTTGGTCGGAGCCACCGCAGAGGTATCGACCACGATGAATGTAAAGCTCAACGGAACAGATTTAACTTCATTTACATTGAATCCTTTTGGAGACAATTCCGTTGGGACCGGCGGTGCATTTACTGGAAATGTGAATCTTGCCTCGCCAAATGTTAGCACGACATTGATTTACAACAACAACGGAAATCCATCGTCTTTGGCATACCTAGACTATTTGGCCATTGAAGCCACGCGAGAACTGAAGTTCGGAGGGCGTCAATTTTTCTTTCACAACAAATCGGTTGTGACTGCTTCAGGTATTGTTGAATACAGAATTGCCAATGCCGCAAACATGTCCGAGGTTTGGGATATTACCGATAAGTATGACGTTACAAGTGCTTTGAACGTTGATCGAGCGGCTTCTTTTGCCTTTAAGGCGCAAGCGGGAAGTAAACGCACCTACTTGGCGGTTACCCCATCAGATTTCTATGAGCCGCTACGCGAGAGCAATGCCACGGTCAACAACCAAAACATCAAAGGAACGATCTTTAAAAATGCCCAAGGGCAGTTTGAAGATGTGGATTACATCATCGTAACAGCAACCGCATACCTGTCGCAAGCGGAACGTTTGGCGCAGATCAACCGTGATCAATATGGTCTCAACGTCAAGGTTTTGGATTTAAAGGACATCTATACAGAATTTAGTTCCGGACAACAGGACGTTGCCGCCATACGGAACATGGTTCGCTATGTGTATTACAATGCCAGTGCGCCAGATAAGCGCATCAAATACCTGTGTCTTTTTGGCGACGCCTCCTATGATTACAAAAACAGGATCCCCAACAATACCAATATTGTACCGTCTTGGTATTCCTATGAGAGTTTCAGCCTTACAGGATCTTACATCTCTGATGATTTTTATGGTGCAATGGATGAAAACGAAGGCGAAATGACTAGCTCCGACAAGCTCGATATCGCCGTTGGAAGGATATTGGCCGACACTCCTCAACGAGCTAAAGAACTTGTGGACAAAATAGCACTATACCATCAAACAGGGTCCTATGGCAGTTGGAGAAATAACTTTGTGGTAGTTTCAGACGATCTTGGTTCGGCAAATGAGGCGCAATTGCAAAATACCTCTAACCAATTGGCCGATAATGTATCGCAATACAAACCTTTTATCAATTCGGTCAAAATATTTTGTGATGCATATGAACAGGAAGCTACATCAAGCGGGCATCGATACCCAAAAGTTAACAAAGCCTTCAAAGATGCCATTGAAGTAGGTGCCATAGCCGTCAATTATTTTGGGCATGGGGGAGAGGATGGTCTTGCCCATGAGTTTATCTTTACCAAGGTTGATGCCCAAAATTTGCGTAACTACTGTAAGTACAATTGCTTTATAACCGTTACTTGTGAGTTTACAAAGTTTGACAATCCAAATAGGCCAACCGCCGGTGAGTATGTTTATTGGAACAAGGAGGGCGGTTCTATTTCGCTGATAACAACCACAAGATCTATCTTTTTACCAGTTGGGGTTACTTTCAATAGGGTGTTGACAGGGCAATTGTTCGCCTTCGGTTCCGATGATTATGTTTCTGCGGCAGAGGCATTGAGGCGCACCAAGAATGACCCTTCGATTTCAAATCAAAAAGAAGTGGTATTCTACATTGGTGACCCAGCTTTGAAGTTGGCCATTGCCAAACCAAACATACGGCTAACAAAAATCAATGACCAGCCAATAGGTTCCGGTAATGACGTGTTGCAAGCATTGGGTAAAGTGAAGCTTTCGGGAGAAATTGTTGACGAATCAGGCAATTTGATGACAGGGTTCAACGGTGTGCTTTCCACAACGGTATTTGACAAGAATCTTCAGCGCTCTACTTTGGGAAATGACGGGATAAGTTCCGGAGGGCAGTTGATCATTATGGATTTTGAAATGCTCGGCGAAAAGATTTTCATTGGTCAGGCTACAGTCAATAATGGCCTTTTTGATTTTGAATTTGTCGTACCAAGAGATATCGGCGTGCCTGTAGGGACTGGGAAAGTGAGTTTTTATGCCAAGACAGACAACCCTTTAATGGACAAAACAGGCGCAAGTTTCGACATACAGGTCGGGGGAATAAACCCCAATGCTGCAGAAGACAACATTGGACCGGTCATCAAACTGTTTATGAACGATGAGAGTTTTGTCAGTGGTGGCATTACCAACGAGTCCCCAACACTTTTGGCAAAGCTCCAGGACGATAACGGCATCAATACGGCAAGTGGCATTGGCCATGACATAGTAGCTATTATTGACGGTGACGAAACCAATCCGTTTGTGCTCAATGATTATTACGAAGCAAATGTGGACGATTACCAGAATGGACAGGTGAGTTATGCGTTCCGCGATTTGGAACCGGGACTGCACACGCTGACCCTCAAGGCGTGGGACGTTTATAACAACTCCTCAACGGCCGAAATCCAATTTGTAGTGCATAACGGCAAGGACGAATTGGTCATCGAGAACGTGCTCAATTATCCAAATCCGTTTATAAATTACACTGAATTTTGGTTCAACCACAATAGTTCACAACCTTTGGACGTTTCTATTCAAATATTCACCGTTTCGGGCAAGCTTGTCAGAACATTGAACGGGCAGACCGGAACAGGAGAGTGTTGTAACCAAGGTGCATCCAGCTTGTCAAGAGATATTGTCTGGGACGGTCGCGATGATTTTGGTGATAAAATTGGAAAGGGCGTATATGTTTACAAACTAAAAGTCCGCTCTAACCAGCTCAACAAACAGGTGGAGAAAATTGAAAAACTTGTAATACTATAAAAAGATTTATATTTGCTTAATCAATCGGTGGTAAAAGCTACTGACGGAACCAATAAAAATTTATGAAAAAATACGTTTTAGCCCTTTTTACATTGTCAATTTGCAATGCAGCAATATCCCAAGAAACAGTTATTATTCCCAATCCGGTTGATTCAAGGGTGATTACCACAGGAGTGCCATTCTTGTTGATTGCTTCGGATGCTAGAGCCGCAGGGATGGGCGATATGGGTGTGGCAACATCAGCAGATGCACACTCACAACAATGGAACCAATCAAAATATGCGTTTTCCTTGGCAAAATCAGGTATTGGGGTGAGCTACACACCGTATTTGAGCAAATTGGTCAATGATATCTTCCTTGGAAATGTTACTTATTTCAACCGATTGAACGATCGAAGCGCCCTCGGGGTAAGCTTTAAATATTTTAGTCTAGGTGAGATTGAAATCCGAGAGTATGAAGACGACCTTGGCATCCTCGAAAAACCGAACGAACTCACATTTGACGCTTCGTATTCCTTGCGCTTGGCAGACCAATTCTCGATGGCGGTAGGTTTGAGATATTTAAGATCGGATTTGAGGATTCAGGCAACGAACAATTCTACTGCAAAGGCAGCAAGTTCTATTGGTGTCGATATTTCCGGGTATTACCAGAGCGAGGAGAATGCTTATGACAGCTTTAACGGAAGGACACGTTTGGGGTTTGCCATACAAAACTTGGGCCCAACCATCAAATACGATGAAGGGGGAAGAGAAAATTTCTTGCCCACAACATTGCGTTTGGGCGGTGGTTTCGATTTTATATTTGATGATTACAATACCCTTGCCCTAACAGCCGAAGTGACCAAGCTTTTGGTACCTACGCCACCTATTTTAGGAAAGAAAATTGTTTACAACGAAAGCGGGCAAACTCCGGGCTTTCAATCAGATGAAGACGAAATTGTTAGTCAGCAGGACAACTATATCATTTCTGGCCAATCCAATGACGTAAGCTTTATCAAAGGTATATTTCAATCGTTTGGAGATGCTCCTGGTGGGTTCAGTGAAGAGCTGAAAGAATTTACTTGGGCACTTGGCGCAGAGTACCGCTATCAAGACTCATTTGCCTTGAGGGCGGGCTACTTTAATGAGAGTGAGGATAAAGGCGCAAGGAAGTTCTTCGCCCTTGGTGCCGGATTCAAATATACCACCATCAACATCGATATGTCTTATCTGTTCTCGGCCTCAAAGGTACAAAGCCCATTGGAAGGAACGTTGAGATTTTCGCTCACCTTCAATTTTGGCGATGGCGAATACAGTGAATATTAGAATCGACAAAGTAAAATATCCAAAAAACTATTGTTTTTATCCAAAACAATAGTTTTTTTTGTCTATAAGGGTTTTAGTTACCGGTCCAAAAATGAAAACAGTCAAAGTAGAAACCATTTTGCAAGTCTTTGATAACATAGACGAGCTCCCCGCAGAAGCAGCATCTCTAATGGAAAACGCCAAACAGGCGCGCTTAAAAGCTTATGCCCCTTACTCGAATTTTTCGGTCGGCGCCGCACTGCTGCTCGATAATGGCCAGGTCGTAACAGGGAGCAATCAAGAAAATGCGTCCTATCCATCCGGGTTATGTGCCGAGCGCACGGCCATATTTTATGCCGGGGCACAATTTCCCCAAGCCAAAATAATAAGGATGGCCATAATTGCGGGTTCAAATCTTTCTGAAACCTCATCGCCAATTCCCCCTTGCGGTGCTTGTCGCCAATCTATCGCAGAATATGAAATCAAGCAGGTAGCGCCAATTGAAATTTACTTTATGGGCGAAACAGGCAAAGTCATAAAATCAAAATCTTTGGCCAATCTGTTGCCATTGATGTTCGATAAGTCTTTTCTATAACGATTTCGTTTAAATTTTACGATATAGCGTTTTTCCATTCGTACTTAAAGTATTATTTTTGTTGTTCGCTTATGCCAATTTTAGATTGGTGTCTCATCGAAGAATGTTTAATAATTCAAAATGGTCGAGTGCTATTTTTATTTATAACAATTGACAAATGCAAAAAATAACAAAAGAAGTTTACCTGAAGTGGTACGAGGACATGCAGTTCTGGCGAAAGTTTGAAGACAAGCTTGCAGCCGTTTATATCCAACAGAAAGTCAGGGGATTTCTCCATTTATACAATGGACAGGAAGCAATACTTGCCGGCGCACTGCACGCTATGGACCTTACCAAGGACAAAATGATTACCGCATACCGCAACCACGTACAGCCCATAGGGATGGGAGAAGATCCAAAACGTGTCATGGCTGAACTGTATGGTAAGGGCACAGGTACTTCACAAGGGCTTGGTGGCTCCATGCACATTTTTTCTAAAGAACACCGTTTTTATGGTGGCCACGGCATTGTCGGTGGGCAGATCCCTTTGGGCACAGGTATGGCATTTGGAGATAAATACCACGGGAGCGACGCCGTGACCATTTGCTGTTTTGGAGACGGTGCTGCACGACAAGGTTCGCTGCACGAATCGTTTAACCTGGCCATGCTATGGAAACTGCCAGTTGTCTATGTCTGCGAGAACAACGGTTATGCCATGGGAACATCGGTAGAACGAACCGCCAACCATACCGATGTCTGGAAACTTGGATTGGGCTATGAGATGCCTTGTGGCCCCGTGGACGGTATGAATCCTGTGAAAGTAGCAGAGGCTTTTGATGAAGCGATCCAAAGAGCACGCCGTGGCGAGGGACCAACGTTCCTTGAAATGAAAACATATAGGTATAGAGGCCATTCCATGAGTGATGCCCAGCATTACCGTACCAAAGAAGAAGTGGCCGAATACCAAAAAATTGACCCTATCATACAGGTTAAAGATATTTTGACCAGTGAATACAACGTGACCGAACCAGAGATTGAAGTGATAGACCAACGTGTTAGAGATTTAGTGGCCGAATGCGAGAAATTTGCCGAAGAGTCGCCATTTCCCGAAAAGAACGTCATGTACGATGTGGTTTACGAACAAAAGGATTATCCATTTATACAACACAAACTCTAAGCTATGGCAGAAATTATAAACATGCCGCGTTTGAGCGACACAATGGAAGAAGGCACTGTTGCTGCATGGATGAAAAAAGTTGGCGATAAGGTCAACGAAGGCGATATCCTTGCAGAAATAGAAACAGACAAGGCCACTATGGAATTTGAATCCTTTCATCAAGGCACCTTGCTTTATATCGGCGTCAAAGAAGGCGAAACCACAAAAGTCGATCAACTTTTGGCCATTATCGGAAAAGAAGGAGAGGATATTTCGGCATTGATCAGTGGTGGTACATCAAAAAAGGAAGTCCAAAAAGAAAATACATCAAAAGAAGAAACAAAAACAATTTCCTCACCTATAGAAAATGATGGGAAGAGGCAATTGCCGGAAGGTGTCACGGTTGTAACAATGCCCCGTTTGAGCGATACGATGGAAGAAGGTACCGTGGCAACATGGATTAAGAACGAGGGCGATGATGTTAAAGAAGGCGACATTCTTGCCGAGATCCAGACAGATAAAGCCACAATGGAATTTGAATCATTCCAATCAGGAACCTTGCTTTATAAGGGTATCCAAGAAGGCCAATCGGCCAAAGTAGATGCGCTGCTTGCGATTATTGGGCCAAAAGGCACCGATGTTTCGGGTATTGCCTCAAATTATAAAGTTGATGCCGCAGCACCAAAAGCCGAAGAAACTCCCAAACAAGAAACTGCAAAAGTTGCGACGCAAGTAGAAACCAAGCTAGTGGCAGAACAAGTTCCGGTTTCAACTTCAAGTTCCCATAGAATATTTATATCGCCTCTGGCCAAAAAAATGGCAGATGAGAAAGGTATCGATTTAGCCAGGGTAAAAGGTTCCGGAGAGCATGGTCGAATCATTAAAAGAGACATTGAAAACTTTGTTCCTGGCGAGGCTAACCGATCGGCGGTTGGAAAATTTGTGCCTGCCGGACAAGAAGATTTTGAGGAAAAAGCCAATTCACAAATGCGTAAAATCATTGCCAAACGTTTGGCAGAATCAAAATTTTCGGCACCGCATTATTACCTCAACGTTGAGTTTGATATGAACAACGCTATAGCTTTCAGGGAACAGTTTAATGCAATCCCTAACACCAAGATTTCGTTCAACGATATGGTGGTAAAAGCCTGTGCACTGGCCCTCAAACAGCATCCCCAGGTCAATTCGCAGTGGTTTGCTGATACAATGCGCCTCAATAACCACGTTCATATTGGTGTGGCCGTAGCTGTAGAAGACGGGTTGGTCGTTCCGGTGGTGCGCTTTGCCAATGAGCAAAGCTTGCCACAAATAGGTGCAGCCGTCAAGGATTTTGCAAGCAGGGCCAGAAGCAAAAAATTGACTCCGCAAGAAATGGAAGGAAGTACCTTTACGATTTCCAATTTGGGAATGTTTGGTATCGAGAGTTTTACATCTATAATCAACCAGCCAAACTCTGCAATACTTTCTGTTGGTGCCATTGTTGAGAAACCGGTCGTGAAAAACGGCCAAATTGTAGTGGGCAACACTATGAAACTTTGCCTTGCCTGCGACCACAGAACGGTTGATGGCGCTACGGGCGCACAGTTTTTACAGACCTTGAAAGGCTATATCGAAAATCCGATAACTATGCTATTATAGCCATTTTATAATTGAAAATAATAATCCTGCTTTGTGCAGGATTTTTTTATCTTTAAACATTTAAAACAAAGCAATCCAGACATGAGGAAACTTTTTTTATTTTCGTTAGCATTTTCCTTGCTTTTTTTTGGCTGTAAATCTTCTGCAAAGTCAGGGACAGAGCCTTCAAAACCGGAACGGGAGCCAATTACCGCCATTTTGGACATAGCTGGGTTAAATGCTGCTTCATCTGTCGAGTTGAAAGAAACCGTCTCCTATCTAACTTCCGATGCATTGCAGGGTAGGGCAACCGGTACGCCGGGCATTGAAATGGCAGCCAAATATTTGGAAAGCAAATTGGAAACTTACAATATCAAACCTTATTTTGAAACTTACAGAGACCATTTTACCGTTAAAGAAAAACCTGCATGCAACATAGTGGGATTTATTGAAGGAAATGACGAAAAACTCAAAAACGAAGTGGTCATCATAGGGGCCCATTATGACCATATAGGGTTTGGTAAAAAAGTTGGAAACGACTCCATTGCCAATGGGGCCAATGATAACGCTACAGGAACAAGTGCGGTATTGGCATTGGCAAAATACCTGTCTGCAGTCAAAAACAACAAACGCAGTGTGATGGTCGCCTTTTTTTCTGCTGAGGAAATGGGGCTCTTGGGCTCAAAACATTTGGCCAACAAGTTGCATTCAGAAAACATCGACCTTTATACGGTGATCAATATTGAAATGGTTGGTGTCCCGTTCAAAGATAGGGATTATGTGGCGTTTTTGACCGGATATGAATTGTCTAATATGGCAGAAAAAATCAATGAATATGTTGGCGAGAAGCTTATCGGTGCATCGGATGTGTCAAAAAAATATGGTCTATTTCGGGCTTCGGACAACTATCCGTTTTATGAAGTGTTTAAATTGCCGAGCCATACCATATCTTCCTGTGATCTGTCAAATTACGACCATTACCACCAGGTGGGCGATGAAGCCGATAAACAAGATTATGAACATATGGCACGTTTGGTCAACAAGTTGGTTCCCGCCGTTGTGGCTATTTGCAATACGCCATCTAAAGAAATTGTAATGAACGATGAGTAAAAAAGTTGTCATTACCGGAACGAGCAGGGGAATTGGCCTTGAACTCGTTAAGTTGTTCAGCAAAGCTGGCCACCACATTCTGGCACTGTCGAGAAATTTGACTGTTTTGCAACAGTTGGAGCTTCCCAATGTCGTTGCCATCCCTTTCGACCTAACCGATGAAAGCAATTTTGAAACCGTTAAAACTTTTGTTTCGCAAATTTGGGGCGAAGTTGATATAGTAGTGCACAATGCAGGGTTGCTTGTCAACAAACCATTTGAATCGACCACCCGTGAAGATTTTGAAAAAGTATATGCTGCCAATGTATTCGGTCTGGCATCACTGACCCGAACACTTTTGCCTTATTTTTGCAAAGGTAGCCACGTGGTCAGTATCAGCTCGATGGGAGGCGTACAAGGAAGCGTGAAGTTTGCCGGACTTTCGGCTTATAGTTCAAGTAAGGGAGCAGTCATAACATTGACAGAGCTTTTGGCCGAAGAATATAAAGACAGCGGCATTTCATTTAATGTTTTGGCCCTTGGTGCAGTACAGACCGAGATGCTCGCAGAAGCATTCCCTGGATATAGGGCAACGACCAGTGCAGAGCAGATGGCAGCCTATATTTATGATTTTGCACTCAATGGCAATGCGTATTATAACGGAAAACTATTGCAGGTTTCAAACTCAACACCCTAAAAATATCGTATTTTTGCACAATGCAAAACACGCTTCTAGCATATATTCCACATACAGCGATTTCTCGGGTCACAGAACTTTTACAACATGATAATCTGGTAGTAAAGATCAAGGACGAACGCAAATCGCGACATGGTGATTATAGGGCGCTGCCCAACGGAAAGCACCAAATCACGATTAATTCAAATTTGAATCCCTATCGGTTTTTGATAACCTTAATCCACGAAATAGCACATTTTGAGGCGTATAAAAACAAAGGATGCCGCATCAAACCGCACGGAATGGAGTGGAAGCTAACCTTTCAGCATTTGATGTTGCCATTTTTGAACCCTGAAGTGTTCCCGTCAGATTTGTTGCCCCTTTTGGCAAAGCATTTTAAAAATCCAAAAGCCAGCAGCGATACCGATGTAAAATTGGCGTTGGCACTAAAACAATATGACCAACCAAATGATAAAACATATATTTTTGAAGTGCCTCTTGGAAGTCATTTCAAACTTTACAACGGAAGAGTTTTTAAGAAAGGCACAAAACGCCGGACGCGGTACGAAGGTGTTGAGGTAGCTTCTGGCAGGTTGTATTTGTTCAACCCAAATGCAGAAGTGACCCTTATCAACACGGATTTGCCTGTAGTTGGGTAATGTTAAAATCTCTCGAAAACAAAGCGAAAGTTAAATCAAATAGTTTCCTCTCTTTGGGGAAAAAGTCTTAAAGGCAATGGGACAGAAAAATTATTACGCCATATTAATGGCAGGTGGTGTGGGATCACGGTTTTGGCCGGTGAGCACCCAGGCGTTTCCAAAACAGTTCCACGATATGTTGGGAACCGGCGATACGCTTATTCAAAAAACATTCAATAGGCTGTCGAGGCTTATCCCAAAAGAAAATATATTCATTTTAACCAATGAATTGTATAAAGATTTGGTATTTGAACAATTGACAGAAGTTACTGGTCGCCAAGTGGTTTTGGAGCCAGCAATGCGCAATACCGCACCGTGCATTTTGTATGCGGCACTAAAGATCCAAAAAGAAAACCCCGAAGCCGTGATGATTGTTGCGCCCAGTGACCATTGGATTGAAGACGAAACGGCATTTTCACAAAACGTACAACAAGCATTTGATTTTTGTTCCCAAAACGATGCGTTGATGACACTTGGCATCCAACCCACATTCCCCAATACGGGCTATGGTTACATTGAGTTTGATAATTCAGCGACCGATGCGATAAAACCGGTAAAACAATTCAGGGAAAAACCAGATTATGCCACCGCCAAAAGTTTTATAGAGCAAGGTAACTTTCTTTGGAATGCCGGAATCTTTATGTGGAGCGCCAAGAGCGTGATTAAGGCATTTCAAAAGAACCAGCCGGAATTGTTCGCCTTGTTTCAATCGGGAATTTCAGCGTATAATACGTCCGATGAAACTGCGTTTATCGCAGAACAATACCCAAAAGCCGAAAATATTTCTGTGGACTACGCCATAATGGAAAGTTCAAAAAACGTGTACGTAATCCCCGCAACTTTTGATTGGAACGACCTTGGTACTTGGGGAAGCTTGTACGACAAGCTCGATAAAGATGCTGAAGACAATGCCGTGGTTAACGCACGCACCCTGGCCATAGATGCCCCGGGCAATCTGGTACGGACTAATAGTGACAAAATCGTGGTAATAGACGGCCTTAAAGATTACATTATTGTTGATAAAAATGAAGTTTTGCTTATCTTTCCAAAAGAAAAAGAACAAGACATCAAGAAAGTGCTGCAAAAAGTAAAGGAAAAGTTCGGTGAACATTATGGATAAACCACAAGAGAGCAAAATCGATATTAACGAAGAAAAGGACAAAGGCGCAACCATAGAGCAATCAAAAGATGTTGTGCGAAAAGATGCACAAGGTTTATGGGTTAGCATTAAAAAATTTGTAAAAGAACTTCTCGATTTCAGGGAAGATACCGACCGAGAAGCTACTTTAACCGCTATTAAGGCAGATATACCGTTCAAGGGCGCAACTGCATGGATCCTGATTTGTTCAGTCTTTGTGGCATCGGTTGGGCTCAATGCCAACTCGACTGCCGTAGTGATCGGTGCCATGTTGATTTCGCCGCTTATGGGCCCAATCCTTGGAATAGGGCTATCGGTAGCCATCAACGATATCGATACCTTGAGGAAGTCCATGATCAATTTTGGCGTGATGATTTTTTTGAGCTTGGTCACAGCCTTTCTGTTTTTTTATCTATTTCCGTTGAGCCAGGACACCTCGGAACTGCTCGGTCGTGTGAAGCCCGACATACGCGATGTGCTTATTGCCTTTTTTGGCGGCTTGGCACTCATTATCGCAAGGACAAAGCGCGGTACCATAGCCTCGGTAATTTTTGGCGTTGCTATCGCGACAGCGTTGATGCCGCCACTATGTACTGCGGGGTATGGACTTTCGCAAGGCAACTTTGACTATTTTTTCAGTGCATTGTATCTCTTTATCATCAACACGATTTTTATTGCTTTGGCAACGTTTATTGTGATAAAGATATTGGGCTTTCCCATGTTTGTTTATGCCAATTCCAAAAAGCGGAAACGTATTGCGCAATTGGCTACCACACTGGCCATTGTGGTAATGGTTCCGGCCTTTTTTACCTTCATTGATGTGTGGAAAGAAAGCAAGTTTGAAAATGCTGCCAAAATGTTCATCGACAGAGAACTTGAGGCACTCCCCCATGCCGAGCTCATCAAAAGGAATGTCTCTATCGAGTATTCCAATGTGGGTAATGAGCCTTCTACGCTGACCATCAATAGCTTTGGACTTGATAATATTCCGGATGAAGCGATTTCGCTTTTAAAAGACCGGATGAATGATAAAGCTTATGCAGCATTGAAAGGCAGTAAATTGATATTTAACCAAAACCGATCAAAAAACTTGGACAACCTCAAATATATGGAGCAGATCCATTATCGTGATTCGTTGGACCTTTTGTCGCAGGCAGAAAAAATAAAATTTTTGGAAGAAAGGGTAAAAAGGCTCTCAAAATACGAGGCGTTGCAAATCCCTTTTGAGCAATTGACCAAAGAGGTGAAAATCAATTATGAAAATATTACCCAACTTTCCTATTCGAGTGTTATAACATCCAATTTTTCAAAAATAGATACCATTCCGGTTTTTACCGTAAAGTGGGACAACTCCAAAATTGGGAACGGGAATATACAAAAGGAAAGGGACAAGCTCGAGCGATGGCTCAAGCACAAATACAGTCTTGATACTTTGAAGGTGGTTCGCTTACCTTAACGCCTAAATGTCTTCTTCAATATACATTTTGCGCACCCGTTTGAACAGCTCCGAAGAATAGACAAAGTTTGTCACGGCTTCATTATCGGTCTTGAAAATGGTCTTGTTGGATCCTTCCCATTCTTTGAAACCGTTTTTTAGGAAAATGATTTTTTGTCCTATTTCCATTACCGAATTCATATCGTGCGTATTGATTACGGTCGTTATGTTGTATTCTTCGGTTATTTCCTGGATAAGGTTATCGATAACAGTCGCTGTATTTGGGTCCAGACCGGAGTTGGGTTCGTCGCAAAAAAGATATTTGGGCTTATTGACGATGGCACGGGCTATCGCCACACGCTTTTGCATCCCGCCAGAAGCTTCGCTTGGCAATTTGTTGCCCGCATTGGCCAGATTGACCCTGTGAAGTACAAAATCCACTCGGTCTTGCATTTCGCCTTTGCTCAACTTGGTAAACATCCGCAATGGGAACATGACATTCTCTGCAATGGTCATCGAGTCAAACAAGGCACTGCCTTGGAACACCATGCCCATCTGTGCCCGGAGGTCGCTCCGTTCATCTTTTGACAGTTCGGAATACACCTGGCCGTCATAAGAAATGGTGCCTTGTTCGGGTACAAAAAGGCCTAACAGGCATTTTAGAAAAACCGTTTTTCCCGAACCGCTCTGGCCAATGATGAGGTTGGTTTTCCCTTTGTCAAAAACCGTGCTGATGCCTTTGAGGATTTCGTTTTCGCCGAAAGATTTGTGTATGTCATTTACTTCGATCATCAGGCAAGTAGCATTTGGGTCAATATATAATTACAGAGTATGATCATCACGCTGGTCCAGACAAAAGATGTCGTACTGGCTTTTCCCACTTCGAGCGCACCGCCTTTCATATAGTAACCATAATACGACGGAATGGTGGCCAACAGGAATGCGAACACAAATGTCTTGATAAAGGCATACGTCATATGAAATGGCGTAAAGTCCATTTGAACTCCTGTTATATAATCGTCCAAAGAACTAAAACCACCATACACACAAGCTGCCATTCCGCCTAATATCCCCAAAAACATCGATATGGAAATTACAAACGGATAAAGCATCAGGGCAATGAACTTCGGAAATACCAGATAATTGATGGCGTTGATGCCCATGACTTCCAAAGCATCAATTTGTTCTGTTACCCGCATGGTACCGATACTTGAGGTTATGAACGAACCGACTTTTCCTGCAGCGATGATAGAAATAAACGTGGGCGCAAACTCCAGGATTACCGATTGCCGAGTCGCAAACCCTACAAGGTATTTCGGGATCAATGGATTGTTGATATTCAGTGCGGTCTGTATCGTCACAACGCCTCCCACAAAAAACGAAATAAACGCCACAATGCCCAACGAACCAATGATCAGGTCGTCGATATCCTTCAAGATCAGCCCGCGCATCACAGACCACTTGGTAGGATTGTGGAACATTTCCTTGATCATCAAAAAGTAAGTGCCGATATTATGAAGATATGACATAGCTTTGTTTGAAACGCTAAGGTAAAAAAATCTTGAGAGCATGGTTAATTTTATTGTGATAAAATTTGTGGTAAACCGTGGCACATTATTAATAACGCCGTTTGTAATGATTTTTGACAATTGCACTTTGTCCCGGCCCAAGATTCAAGTCAAATCCCAACCATTTCATTTTTATGTTCACTGGATTTCATATTCGGTTCAAATTAGTATCCCTTTGGAAGCTACAAGTTTGGTGTTTTTAAAACAAAAAAACATGTTACTGCATCGATTTCCATAAAACCGAGACTTATTACTCTAAATTAAAATCTGTATTTTTGAACATCTTATAAATTCTTACATCGATGAAAAATCCAATTATTTGTGCCATAGCTTTATGCATTGCTTTTGCAGGCTTTTCACAAAAAACCAATCATTTAAAAAATAAAGAAGAAGCCACACGCCCCAAACTTGTTGTGGGCATTGTTGTTGACCAAATGCGTTACGATTATTTGGCCCGTTTTTACGCCAAATACGGCGAAGGCGGCTTTAAACGCATGATGAATGAAGGATTTGACTGCCGTAACCACCACTACAATTATGTGCCTACTTACACGGCTCCGGGGCATGCATCGGTCTATACCGGCACAACGCCCAAATATCACGGCATCATTGCTAATGATTGGTATGACCGGGACTTAAACAAAATGGTGTATTGTGCTGGTGATACCACCGTACAATCTGTGGGCACGACACATAAAGCCGGGCAAATGTCGCCTCACAGAATGCGCACCACCACATTTGCCGATGAAAACCGACTGTTCACACAATTGCGGGGCAAAACCATAGGTATTGCCTTAAAAGACAGAGGCGCCATACTTCCTGCAGGACATACGGCAAATGCGGCATATTGGTTTCATGGCAAAGACGAAGGCAACTGGATTTCGAGTTCGTTTTATATGGACGAATTGCCAAAATGGGTTAACGATTTTAACAATAAAAGGTCTGTTGACAGCTATTTGAAAGTGTGGGATACCTATTATGATATAGCAACTTACACCGAAAGCGGCAGCGATTTGAACACCTTTGAAGGCGGATTTAAAGGAAAAGAAACCGCAACCTTCCCATATGATTTGGCTACGCTCAAAAATGATAGCGGCAATTATGATATTTTAAAAGCAACGGCATACGGTAATAATATGACAACAGATTTTGCCATTGCAGCCATAGAAGGCGAACAGCTTGGTAAAGATATGTTTACAGATGTGCTCACGGTTAGTTATTCCTCAACCGATTATGTGGGTCATAATTTTGGTGTCAATTCAAAAGAAATTCAGGATACCTACATTCGTTTGGATAAAGAACTGGAACGTTTGTTTAATTACCTCGATGCCAATGTGGGCAAAAACCAATACACCGTATTTTTAACCGCCGACCACGCCGCCGTTGAGGTTCCGGCATATTTGAGCAGTTTGAAAATTCCTTCAGGATATTTTGAGAGTAAAAAATTCAGGGAAGATTTAAATTCTTATGTTGCGGAAAAATATGGTGAGGATTCAGGTATTATTGAAAACGTGTCCAACTTTCAGGTGTTTTTAAACCGAAAAAAAATTTTAGATAAAAACTTGAAAATTATTGATGTCCAGCAAGATATAGCAGATTATATCATTGCTTACAAAGGTGTCGATAAAGTATACATTTCTGCCGAACTCAAAGGTTCCATGCATACAAGCGGCGTAGAATCGTTATTGCAAATGGGTTATAACCAAAAACGTTCGGGTGATATTGCATATGTTTTGGAATCGGCAACCATTTCATACAGTAAAACCGGCTCAACGCACGGTTCGGCATTTAATTATGATACCCACGTGCCATTATTGTTGTTTGGTAAAGGCATCAAGCACGGACATACCTTTCAAAAAACGGTAATTCCCGATATAGCGCCAACCATATCGGCACTTTTGGGCATTGGTTTTCCGAGCGGCGCAACGGGGCAACCATTAGAATTTGTTTTTGAATAGTTTGAAGAACAAGAAAATATATACCATTGTCGCCATTGTTTTGTTGTTCGGTATTTATGGGTATGAGTATTATTTAGAAGAAAAAGAACATCAATCGGCCGTAACACAAGGCAAAACACCAAAATCGGGGACTAACGATTTTTTTTTGCCTACGAGTACAACCGGTCAGGTCGTACATCATCACGGTTATTCTTTGTCGTACAGTGAAGCGCACGAACAAGCCGAATGGGTAGCTTACGAACTCAAAAAGGCACATCTGTCAAGCACCAATTTTGAACGTCCTCTTTTTGAAATCGACAAAGCCGTAAAAACCGGTGCGGCACACTGGCGCAATTATAAAAATTCGGGATTTGACCGTGGCCATTTGTGTCCGGCAGGCGACAGAAGATATAGCAAAGAAGCCTATGATGAAACGTTTTTGACCAGTAACATAAGTCCGCAAAAGAGCGATTTCAACGCCGGAATCTGGAATACCCTTGAGCAAAAAGTACGGTATTGGGCAAACAAATATGACGGTGTTTTTGTGGTAACTGGCGGCGTTTTAAAGGGCGATATGCAAACAATAGGCGATGAGCATGTGGCAGTGCCCAACCAGTTTTATAAAATCATTTTGGACAACGATAATGGCACTATAAGAATGATAGCCTTTTTGATGCCGCACGAAAATTCAAACCAACCCTTGTACAAATTTGTAGTTTCGGTTGATGAAATTGAAGCACTTACCGGCATTGACTTTTTTCCCGAATTGGAAGATGAATTGGAAAACAGGCTGGAAGCTATGAGCGATTATAAGGGGTGGAGTTTTAACTGATTTTTCCGTGAAAATGGAAATCTTGGAATTAATTTTTGGAATTGATATACAAAAGGATTGACTTCGCCAACTACGGAGTGCTGAATATCTTTGACTCCGTGCTCTGTCAGGAAAAAAATGATAATCAGGCAAATATGTTTGTAATAGTGCTGTGGTGTGATTCTAAACTAAAATTTTGTAAACCAATATGCTTATTTGCATAGTTCAGGATTCAATAATACAATCTCAACCGGTATTTAAGCTCCATTTTTTTGATGTCTGTATTTCCTACGCATCATAATCATTCTAAATCTCAAGTGGTCAAAAATCAACCCGATTAATAAAATAAATGCAGGAAACAGCAACGTATTGAGTTTTATGTATGAGTAAAGCACGCCGCCAATGATACCGCCGGCAAAAAAGAAACTAATGATATACAGGCGTAATTTTATGGTCGATTTTATCAGCTTTCGGTAAGGTGCTTGGCTTACAAATAACAGTTGCGAGAGTTCAATCCCCAAATCGGTAAATAACCCTGTTAAGTGCGTGGTTCTCACAATAGTATTGGATATTTTGGTCACAAACGAGTTTTGTAAACCCATGGCAAATAGAAGCAGGCAGGCAATAACGTTTGATGATTTGAGCAGAGATACGTTGTGCAAAACAGCCACCACGATAAGCACGCTTGCTTCCAAAACGGTTGGCATTATAAAGACATTCAGCTTTTTTGAAGCGGTGGCAAGTTCTATCAAAATTCCGGAAACAACAGCGCCCAAAAGGAACGAAACGATATAAAGCAAATAAACGACGCCCTGAAAAAACTCAAAATTGAACACATCATAAATAAACAGCGCAAAATGTCCCGTAACATTGGTGGTAAGTTGCTGTATTGCCAAAACCCCCGTAACGTTTACAATGCCGGCAACAAATGACAACGTGGTTGCAATCTGCAAATTATGCTTGTAGGTTCTATTTTTACCTTGATGCCTGAACATTACTAATTAAATTTTGAAAAGATCCCTTTCCAACGTGTGGTTCTTATAAATTGCCCTTGTTCTTTGGTAACCAAAAAAGCAGCATTTTTACTTTTTGCCTTGAAAAATCCGGTCATGTAGTCGTTAAAAAGACGGACACTTCGTTTTTTGTATGCCAGCTTCAATGCCGAAATGAGCGTGATGATAAATCCGTAACGCATCTTGTACATCGCTTCGCCCTGTAAATATTTTGAGGCGCTGTTGTAGCTTTCGCCGGTAGGTTTCAGGTGCTTGACTTTCAGGGATTCATCGGTCAAGATAGTCCAACCGTAATATTTTGCCAGCAATTCATCAACGGTGTCCCAACCCATTGAGGCTTTGAGTTTGCCTATTTGCAAAAAACACGCTTTCCGATACGTTTTCAGCGCACCGCGAATGTGGTCCTTGCGGGTCAAATTTTCCAATTGCCACTCGCCGTTTTTCTCGATATGGCAAAATCCGGAAGCCATGCCGAGCTTCGGGTTTTTATTAAAATGAATGGATAGTTGCTGCAAATAGTTTTCCGGAAAAATCAAATCGGCATCAAATTTACAGATGACGTCATAAGCATCATCAAGTGTTTCGAGTCCTTTGTTAAATGCGTTGATAATTTTTGCACCGGGTAAATGCACGTCGGATGATGTGCTGTTTACCAAAGCGATCCACGGATATTGTCCTGCAAAACGCATCACAATTTCGGCAGTAGCATCGGTTGAATGGTCGTTGACAACCACTGCTTTTTTTGGTAAAAGTGTTTGTTTTGCCAAAGATTCCAGCGTTAGCGCAATGTGATCTGCTTCGTTGTGCGCCGGAATGATGATGTAAAAGTTCAAGGTCTAAAAGTCAGCGTTGATTGGACGGATCAAAGTTACACTTATTCCGAATATTAATTACAGAAATGATTAAAGTTCGGTAATGGGCAATTAATTATTTGTTATCGGGTCGTTTATTGATTATAAAAGTGATGCATGATAATTTATGTCCCAATAACTTTTATTTTCCAATTTTTCGTCAACACTGATAAACTATGGCATTAATATGCATCCCTGCGCCAACACTTGCAAACATCACAATATCATCTTTTGAAATGCTTTGGTTTTCCATCTGGTTGTTTTTTACCAAATCAAAAAGCGTTGGGATGGTCGCCACCGAGCTGTTGCCCAATTTCTGGATGCTCATGGGCATAATGCCTTCTGGTATTTCAGTGTTGTAAAGCTTGTAAAAGCGTTTTAAAATGGCATCGTCCATTTTTTCGTTTGCCTGATGGATGAATATTTTTTTTACATCTTTTATATCTATGCCGCTTTTATCAAGACAGGTTTTCATAGCTATAGGCACTTGACTTAATGCGAATTCGTAAATCTTTCGGCCATCCATTTTGATGTAGCGGGTATCCGGACAAAGTTCTTTGTTGTTGGAATTCCCAAAGTACAAATAGTAAGCTTCATCATACGTAAAACTGGCAGTTTCGTGGGCTAATATGCCACCATTTTCATAGGTGGCCTCCACAATGGTCGCACCAGCACCGTCAGAATAAATCATCGAGTCGCGGTCGTGCTTATCAACAACCCGCGATAAGGTTTCTGTCCCTATCACGAGGCAGCGCTTTGCAATACCGGCTTTTATAAATGCATTTGCCTGTATAACGCCTTCAACCCAACCGGGGCAACCAAAGAGAATGTCATAAGCTACGCATTTCGGGTTTTTGATGCGCAAGCTGTGCTTGATCCGAGAAGCCAAACAGGGCAAAATATCACTCTGTATTGCATTGTGCTTTACATCGCCAAAATTGTGGGCAACAATGATGTAGTCAATATCTTCCGGGTCAATATTGGCATCGGCTATGGCTTTTTCGGCGGCAAAAAAACCCAAATCGGAACTGTTCAAGTGATTATAGGCATAACGTCTTTCACCAATACCGGTTATTGCCTTGAATTTTTCGATAATTATGTTGTTGTCGTGCTTTATCGCTGTGCCGTCTGTATTTAAAAATTGATGTTGAAAAAAATTTTCGTTCTTTTCAATGCTACTCGGGATATAGCTTCCTGTACCGGTTATTTTAACTGCCATATTGGATTTTGGTTCGTTATGGGGATTCATTTATTTAACGGACTAAATTACATTTTATTCAGATGTGTTGGCATAATATTAATACTGAATATTAATTTTTAAGGTTATTGATGAAAACTGAAACCAATTTTAGTGATTAAACAAAAAAGCCCTCATATAGAGGGCTTTTTTTAAATAATATTCAGCTTGTGTGAAGTTGCTGGATTCTCAAGGCATGTTCAAACAAGAAATTTGAAACCAAAAACACCTCAATAAAATCACGCTTCAACAAAATCTTCAATAGGTGCACAGGTGCAAATCAGGTTTCTGTCGCCATAAGCATCATCAACACGTCTCACACTCGGCCAGAATTTATTGTCCCTGATATATTCCAACGGATATGCCGCTACTTCTCTTGAATATGGAAAATACCATTCATCGGCAGTGAGCATGGCCAGCGTGTGGGGTGCGTTTTTAAGCACGTTGTTGTCGTCGTCTTTTGATGTGGCATCAATTTCTTTTTTAATGGAAATCATCGCATCGCAAAAACGGTCCATTTCGGCTTTGCCTTCACTTTCGGTAGGTTCAATCATCAGGGTTCCCGCAACAGGGAATGATACCGTTGGGGCATGGAATCCGTAGTCCATCAATCGTTTGGCAATATCGGTAACTTCTATGCCATTGGCCTTAAACGGACGGCAATCTACAATCATCTCGTGTGCAGCACGACCGCGTTCGCCCGAGTACAAGGTGTCAAAATTACCTTGCAAGCGTTGTTTAATGTAATTGGCATTCAATATCGCGATTTTGGTTGCCTGTGTCAAACCTTCGGCACCCAGCATTTTGATATATCCATAAGAAATAAGACATACCAGCGCAGAGCCGAACGGTGCGGCGGAAATAGCGGTAATGGCTTTTTCTCCTCCTGTTTTAATCACGGGATTGCCCGGCAAAAATGGTGCTAATTGTTTGGCAACGCAAATGGGGCCAACGCCCGGGCCTCCGCCACCATGAGGTATGGCAAAGGTTTTGTGCAGGTTGAGGTGGCATACATCGGCACCTATGGTTCCCGGATTAGTAAGCCCAACCTGTGCATTCATGTTGGCGCCGTCCATATACACTTGTCCGCCGTTGTCGTGGATTATTTTGGTAATTTCTCTTATGGCAGATTCATACACCCCGTGCGTGGACGGATATGTGACCATCAAACATGATAGGTTGTCTCTGTGCAAAATGGCTTTTTCACGTAAATCGTCAACATCGATATTGCCTTCTTCGGTCGATTTTGTAACTACAACTTTCATGCCTGCCATAACCGCACTTGCAGGGTTTGTGCCGTGTGCCGATGATGGAATCAAGCAAATGTTTCTGTGATGGTCGCCGCGCGATTCGTGATAGGCTTTGATGACCATCAATCCCGCATATTCGCCTTGTGCCCCCGAATTGGGTTGCAACGACGTTGCGGCAAAGCCTGTAATTTCGGTCAATTGGTTTTCTAATGCCTTTAGCATTATTTGGTAGCCTTCGGCTTGCTCAACCGGTGCAAACGGATGCATATTGCCCCAGTTTGCCCAGCTCAAGGGCAGCATTTCTGCTGCAGCGTTCAATTTCATGGTACAAGAACCCAATGAAATCATCGAATGGTTGAGCGATAAGTCTTTGCGTTCCAACATTTTTATGTAACGCATCAGTTCTGTTTCTGAATGATGACTGTTAAAGACATCCAATGTCAAAAATGAAGTTTGGCGTTGTAAATCGTTTGGAATGAAATTGCCTTCTGTTAATGACGAAAGTTGTAATGGTTGTTTTTGTGCGGCTTCGGCAAAAATAGCAATGATCTCGTTGGCATCGTTCAATGATGTCGTTTGGTTGAATGAAATCGTAACCGTATTGGCATCAGGATAAAAGAAATTCACTTCACGAGCTTCTGCAAGAGCTTTTATTTTAGCGGCATCGGTCTCCATTTTGATAGTGTCAAAAAATGAAGTGTTGGATTGCTTGTAGCCCAATTGCGTCAAGGCATTTGCAACGGTTGCGGCGGTGTTGTGAACCTTATTGGCAATAAATTTTAGCCCTTTAGGGCCATGATATACGGCATACATGCCTGCCATAACTGCCAACAATACTTGAGCTGTGCAAATGTTGGAAGTTGCTTTATCGCGTTTAATGTGTTGCTCGCGGGTTTGCAGTGCCATTCGCAAGGCTCTGTTGCCGTTCATGTCTTTGGTAACGCCTATGATGCGCCCCGGAATATCACGTTTGTAAGTCTCTTTGGTGGCAAAATATGCAGCATGTGGACCGCCGTAACCCATTGGAATCCCAAAACGTTGCGTGCTTCCCACAACCACATCGGCACCAAATTTGCCCGGTGCCTCAAGTTTTACCAAGCTTAAAATATCGGCTGCTACGGCTACTTTTATTTGTGAGGCATTGGCTTTTTCTATAAATGTTTTAATGTCGGTAATTTGTCCGTATTTTCCCGGATATTGCACAATGGCTCCAAAAAATTCCAAAGAAAAATCAAAAGTTGCTTCATTACCTGTAACCAGTTCTATGCCGATGGGTACTGCCCTTGTTTGCAGCAATTCCAATGTTTGTGGCAAAACGGCGTCCGAAACAAAAAATTTGTTGACGTTGTTTTTCTTTTGGTCACGCTCGCGAACGGCAAAAAGCAAATTCATGGCTTCGGCCGCTGCGGTACTTTCGTCGAGTAATGAGGCGTTGGCTAAATCCATACCGGTCAAATCAGTGACCATGGTCTGGAAGTTCAATAATGCTTCAAGCCTGCCTTGAGCAATCTCGGCTTGGTAAGGTGTATAGGCTGTGTACCAGCCCGGATTTTCCAAAATGTTGCGCTGTATGACCGAAGGCACAATGGTCGGGTGATAGCCCAAACCTAAATATGATTTAAATACTTTGTTCTTTTTTGACAGTTCGTGAACATGGTTTAAATATTCGTATTCTGTCATTGGACTGTCCAGATTCAATTCTGTTTTTAAACGGATGTCATCGGGTACGGTTTCGTAGATCAATTGGTCTAAACTTTCTACACCAATCGTTTTAAGCATTTCGTTTTGATCGTTTTGGTCGGGACCAATATGACGAAGCGCAAAAGCATTTGTATTCATCAGAAAAAAAGTTGTGTTTTGATGCGCAAAATTACGGAAATCTCTCCCTTTTTTTTAAACCGAAAACTAAAGTTTTCAACCAAGCGGACACCTTATCAACACAATGTGTATTTTTGTGAAGTGCAAACGCTAAAACGCATCCTCGATTTTTATATTAACAGCAGTGTCCACGTGGCTTTATCGGTGTTTTCGATGTCGTGGGTCACTTTGCGGAAGTTCCAGTTGCCTTTTGATGCCGACCTGCTGTGTTTTGTTTTTTTTGCTGCCGTCACGGGTTATAATTTCGTCAAATATTTTGGCTTGGCCAAGTTCCATTACCGCAGTTTGGCTGGTTGGCTCAAGGCGATACAGATGTTTTCATTTTACTGTTTTGTTGCCCTATGTTTTTTTGCGCTGCGCTTGCCTGTTAAAACCCTTTTTTTTATTGCTGGTTTTGGGGTCGTTACGTTTTTGTATGCTATTCCATTTTTGCCCAAACGTTTTTTTATGGACCAACAGAAAAACCTTCGGGATATCGGCGGGCTAAAAGTGTATGTGATAGGTTTTGTGTGGGCAGGTGTTACGGTTCTGTTGCCGCTGTTTCATCAGGGTTATCCATTTCACGCCGATGTGTGGCTAACGTTTTTTCAGCGGTTTGTTTTTGTTATCATTTTGATGTTGCCGTTTGAAATTCGCGACCTTCAGTACGATAGTTTAAGGTTGTCCACCATTCCGCAAAAAATAGGGGTTAGGAACACAAAAATAATGGGCGTTTTATGGGGAATGCTCTTTTTCTTTCTCGAATTTTTTAAGGATGACCTCGATCCTAATGAAATCATCATCACACTGATTATCGCGGTTATAACTTTGATATTCGTGGTGCTTGCCAAAAAAGAACAATCCAAATATTACAGTGCGTTTTGGGTTGAAGGTATTCCGTTGTTGTGGTTGATGTTGGGTTTTGGTATGTCAAAGTAGTCCAGCACGTTTCAACAAGGCTTCCGGTTTTGGTTCGTGACCTCTAAAACGTTTGTAAAGTACCATTGGGTCTTCAATACCACCTTGCGACAGTATGTGTGCCTTGAATTTTTCGGCAACGTCTTTATTGAAAATGCCTGCTTCTTTAAAGTATTCAAATGCGTCGGCATCCAAGACTTCTGCCCATTTGTAACTGTAATATCCCGATGAATATCCGCCTTGAAAAATATGCGAAAATGAAGTGCTCATACAGTTTTCTGCAACATCCGGAAACAGGTTTGTGTCCTTGAAAGCTTCATTTTCAAGTGCCTTAACATCGGTTATGGCCATTGGGTTTTGCCCGTGCCAATACATGTCCAATATTCCGAAACTCAACTGGCGCAAAGTTTGCATTCCTTCCTGAAACGCCGCCGAAGCTTTGATTTTTTCTATCAAATCCATTGGAATCACTTCGTTGGTTTCATAATGGCGGGCAAACAATTTTAAGGCATCTTGCTCATAGCACCAATTTTCAAAAATTTGGCTTGGCAATTCTACAAAATCCCAAAAAACGCTCGTTCCCGACAGGCTCGGATACCTCGTATTGGCAAGCATCCCGTGAAGTGCATGGCCAAACTCGTGAAATAAGGTCGTAACTTCGTTGAAAGTCAACAGCGATGGTTTGCTTTTGGTGGGTTTGGTAAAATTGCACACAATGGATATATGTGGCCGCTCGTTGATGCCGTTTTTGATGTATTGCGGCTTGAAAGAGGTCATCCAAGCGCCATTGCGTTTTCCTGCTCTCGGGAAAAAATCGGCATAGAAAATGGCAACCAACTGACCATCGGTATCGGTTACTGTGTAAGTGAGCACATCGGGATGATATTTGTCAATTGTGTCGATTACTTCGAAATGCAGGCCGTACAATTTTTGAGAAACGGCAAATACGCCTTCAATCACGTTTTCCAATTTAAAATAAGGCTTCAATTGCTCGTCATCCAGTTTGAACAATTGCTGTTTTAGCTTTTCGGAGTAGTAGGCAGAATCCCATTTTTGAAGTTGGTCAATGTTGTCCAGGTTTTTGGCAAAATGTTGCAGGTTTTCGAATTCGCGTATGGCTGCCGGTTTGGCTTTAGAAAGTAAATCGTTTAAAAAGGTATAGACGTTTTCGGGTGTTTTTGCCATGCGTTCTTCAAGGACAAAATGCGCATGTGTCTTGTAGCCCAGCAATTGTGCGCGCTCGTGACGGAGTTTTGCAATGCTCAACACGTGGTTTTGATTGTCCAGCTCGTTGTTTTGAAAGCCTTTTTTTCCAGCGGCAATGGCAAGTTCTTTGCGCAATTGACGGTTATCGGCATAAGTCATGAACGGGATATAACTTGGGTATTCGAGCGTAAACAACCAGCCGTTTTTGTTTTTGCTTTCTGCTAATTGTTTGGCGGCTTCAAGTGTGCCTTCTGGCAATCCCGCAAGCAAATTTATATCCGTGAGATGAAGTTCGTAGTTGTTGGTTTCTGCCAGGACGTTTTCGCCAAATTTGAGTTTCAATTGGCTCAATTGTTTGTCGATAGCACGTAATTTTAGCTTGTTTTCTTCCGATAGATTAGCACCATTGCGTGAAAAACTTTTGTACTTTTTGTCTAAAAGTGTTTGTTGCTCAACAGATAGATCATAGTTTGATCTTGAATCGTAAACGGCTTTTACACGTTTGAACAAGGCTTCGTTGAGCGTGATGTCGTTGCTGAATTCCGACAACATAGGCGAAACTTCCTGCGCTATTTTTTGGATTTTGTCGTTGGTTTCGGCAGAATTCAGATTAAAAAAAATACTCGAAATGCGGTCCAACTGTTCGCCCGAAAATTCCAATACCTCAATTGTGTTTTCAAAAGTTGGTGGTTCGGGATTGTTGGTTATGGTATCAATTTCTGCTTTTGCGCTTTCAATGGCGTTTTTAAATGCTGGAATAAAATCATCGGGCTTTATTTTAGAAAATGGTGCTGTATCAAATTGACTATCAAAAGCTGTATTTAAAACGTTGATGGTTGTTGTATGCATGGTGAAACGGAATATCTTGTAAGTATTTTCTTTATATCGAATTGATTATGATTTAATTAACTTTTATAATTTGGAGTATAATCTGAAAATGGATTATTTTTGCGCCAATATATTAAATAGGAGGCTTGACCATAATAGTCTTCAGATTAGTTGATTAATAGCTTTTTTTGAAACCTTGTCATTGAAAAAATGGCAAGGTTTCTTTATTGGATCTCTCTTGATGCTTTGAGAACTTTGGCCTTTAAGGTTTCTTTGTAAGCAATTATTGTTTCCTGAATAACTGGATCCGAACTTCCTAAAATCTGTGCTGCAAGTATCCCGGCATTTTTAGCGCCGTTTAAAGCTACGGTAGCCACAGGAACTCCCCCCGGCATTTGCAAAATAGATAGTACCGAATCCCATCCGTCAATGGAATTGCTCGATTTTATTGGGACACCAATGACCGGAAGTGGTGTTAGCGATGCAATCATTCCCGGTAAGTGTGCCGCACCGCCAGCGCCGGCAATAATGGCAGAGAAACCTCTGGTATGGGCGTTTTTTCCATAATCGAATAATTTTTCTGGCGTGCGGTGTGCAGAAACAATATCCACTTCGATTTCAATATCGAATTCATTCAAAATGTCTATCGCTTCTTGCATTACGGGCAAATCGCTTTTGCTGCCCATGATGATTGCTATTTTGTTCATCTTTTTGTTTTATTAAATTGTCACTGATACAATTCTTTGATTTGTTCGTAATTCTATTTTTATCCAAAACAGTTTCAGGGATTGTGCCAATGATTATTTTCATCGCTTTATTCTTCCCGATATTTGTTTTGCCATTGCGTTTTTATGGTTCCAATCCAATTTGTCCAAATTGGAATTTAGTGCCTGATCGTTGTTTTATGTGCTGATTACTTGGATCTTGGCTTTTACGTCTTCTGCAATCTTCCTTGCCTGGTTAAGGTCTTTGTCCACAACGGTTACATGTCCCATTTTTCGGAAGGGACGCGTTTGTTTTTTGCCATAAATATGAGGTGTTACACCGTCAAGCTGCATGATTTTTTCAATGTTTTCATAAACCACATTACCGCTATGGCCTTCGGCGCCGACCAGATTTACCATGACGCCCGCAACTTTACTTTTTGTATTGCCCAATGGTAAATTTAAAATGGCCCTTAAATGCTGCTCAAATTGTGACGTATAGCTCGACTCGATGGTGTGATGCCCTGAATTGTGAGGCCGTGGAGCTACTTCGTTTACAAGGATGCCATCATCCTGGGTCTGGAACATCTCTACTGCCAATAGTCCTACGTGGTTCAATGCTTTCGATACTTTTAAGGCCACTTCTTGTGCTTTCATTGCTACAGAAGTTGGTATGCGCGCAGGACAAAGGACATATTCCACTTGGTTGGCTTGGGGATGAAATTCCATTTCAACAACGGGGTACACCGCCACTTCGCCATCGGCATTCCTGGCAACAATCACGGCAATTTCGTTTTTGAACGGAATCAATTTTTCGGCAAGGCATTCTACATTGGGCAAGTCTTTCAAATCGTCCTCGCAGCGAATAACTTTTACGCCATAGCCATCATAACCAAATTGTGCACTTTTCCATACGAACGGATAGGACAACCCACCGTTGTAAACCGCTTCATCGATCTGTGTCGAATGTGCAAACCGAACAAAATCGGCTGTTGGGATGTTGTGGTCCACATAAAATAGCTTTTGGTGCACCTTATTTTGGATGTTGCGGAGCGTATTGGACGAGGGATGAACGATCACACCTTCTTTTTCGAGTGTTTCGAGTGCATCCACGTTCACGTTTTCAATTTCAATGGTAAGCACATTTACTTTTCTGCCAAATTCTACCACGGTTTGATAATCCATCAGGTCGCCCGTAAAAAATTCGTTGCTTCCTATCCTGCATGGCGCATCGGCACTCGGGTCGAGCACGCAGGTGTGGATATCCCATTTACGGGTTTCGGTCAAGAGCATCTTTCCCAATTGGCCGCCCCCCAGAATCCCCAACTTAAAATCCGAAGAAAAATAATCCATCCTTTTTTCCAATCGAAAATGAAGAAATTTTGGTTAAATTATAAAATTAAAAAAGAATACATCTTTATGACACAAAAATACACCGAAACTCTTAAAAAACGTAAACCTTCGCTCGCAATTCGTCGTACAAAAATGTATCTTTGCAAAAATATTAGCAATTATTACCTTGGTTAAGCTTCACAACCTCTACTTTAAACCGTTTATTTCCGAAAGCGAAATTCAGGAAACCGTGGCTCGAATGACCAAAGAAATTGCCGATGATATAGGCGACGAGATTCCGGTATTTGTGGGTATTCTCAATGGGTCGTTTATGTTTGTTAGCGATTTTGTCAAGAAATTTCCCAAGCCGTGCGAGGTAACCTTCATCAAGCTTGCTTCGTACGAGGGGCTCAAGTCCAGCGACGATATCAAACGGCTCATTGGCATCACGCAAGACCTTACCGGTAGAACGGTGGTAATTCTCGAAGACATCATCGATTCGGGCAAGACCCTTGGCGAAGTACATCGCATTTTTGAGAATGAAAAGGTAAAGGAACTTCGTATAGCTACCCTGTTTTACAAACCAGAGGCGTACAAAAAAGATTATAAGATCCACTATGTTGGCATAGAGATCCCAAACAAGTTTATCGTCGGATATGGTCTTGATTTTGATGGACTTGGAAGAGATTTGCCTGAAGTATATCAATTAAAAACCACACAGCACATGATAAATATTGTCCTCTTTGGGCCACCGGGAGCAGGAAAAGGTACCCAAGCAGCTTTCTTAAAGGAAAAATACGATTTGGTACACATCTCCACCGGTGATGTTTTCCGCAATAACATCAATAACGAAACTGCACTCGGGATGCTCGCCAAATCCTTTATGGACAAGGGAGAACTCGTTCCGGACCAAGTCACTATAGACATGCTCTCCAACGAAGTAGAGAAAAATGCCGATGCCAAAGGTTTTATTTTTGACGGTTTTCCGCGTACAGATGCACAAGCAAAAGCTTTGGATGACCTGCTTGAGAGCAAAGATTCCGAAATTAGTGCCATGATAGCCCTTGAAGTCGATGACGAGGTGCTGGTGCAACGCCTTTTGGAGCGGGGCAAAACCAGCGGAAGGACAGACGATGCCGATGAAAATATCATCCGCAACCGTATTCAGGAATATTACAAAAAGACCGCACCGCTCAAAAATTACTATTCCGCCCAAAAGAAATATTTCGGTGTGGACGGGATTGGAAATATTGAGGCAATCACACAGCGATTGAGCAATGTCATTAACAAGTTGTAATCGTCCATAATTACGATTTACGAATTTTTTTTACCATTTGTACCAATTGCTGTTCAAATTGTAATTTGTGCACTGACTTTAAATTCGGTGGTTGAAAATCGCAAATTGAGATTTGGAATATGGTAATTGATATTGATTAAACCACTCTTATGACCGAAGGTAATTTTGTTGACTACATAAAAATCCATGCAGCCTCGGGCAACGGCGGCAAGGGATCTGCTCACCTGCATCGTGAAAAGTTTGTGGCCAAGGGCGGTCCCGACGGTGGCGACGGAGGACGAGGCGGCCACGTCATCGTTCGTGGCAACAATAACCTTTGGACACTTTTTCACCTTAAGTTCAAGCAGCACATCAAAGCGGGACATGGCGAACACGGAGGAGCATCCCGCAGTACAGGAGCTGATGGAGAAGATGCCTATATCGATGTGCCGCTGGGTACCGTGGTCAAAGACCCTGAAACCGATGCCGTCCTTTTTGAGATTACCGAAAACGGCCAGGAAGAAATCGTGGTACAAGGCGGAAAAGGAGGACTGGGCAACTGGCATTTCAGGAGTGCTACCAACCAAACGCCCAGATATGCGCAGCCCGGCATCCCCAAACAGGAAAAAGATATCCTCCTCGAACTCAAAGTGCTTGCCGATGTGGGACTTGTTGGTTTTCCCAATGCCGGAAAGTCAACACTGCTATCCGTGATGACCTCCGCAAAACCCAAAATTGCCGACTACGAATTTACCACCCTAAAACCCAATCTTGGCATTGTCGAATACCGTGATTTCAAGTCCTTTGTCATGGCAGATATTCCAGGGATTATTGAAGGTGCAGCCGAAGGTAAAGGGCTTGGGCATTACTTTTTGCGCCATATAGAGCGCAACTCCATTTTGCTGTTTCTTATCCCTTCCGATGCGCCCGATATTTTGGCGCAATACGAAATCCTATTGGATGAACTTCGTCGGTACAATCCCGAAATGCTTGATAAAGAACGTCTTATTGCTATTTCAAAGAGCGATATGCTGGATGACGAGCTCAAGGCCGAGCTCAAGGCTGAACTCGATAAGACTTTACCTGTCGATTACCTCTTTATTTCTTCCGTTGCCCAACTGGGCATTACCGAACTCAAGGATAAATTGTGGAAACTCCTCAACACATAATCGTGTTGTAAGAATTTATGTTACTGTAAAAGGCATGTCTTTTTGTGCCTTCGTGGCTGTTTCCGTAATTTTAGGATGTGGGATAGGTTGTTTGAAACCTTTTAAGGAGTGTGCAGTTTCCAAATAAAATGAGCGGGTAACTCAAAAATCCGTATCTTTAAAACAAAAACGCCATGAAATACGCATCGCTTTTTCTGCTCGCCTTACTTCTTGTCGCATGTGGCGCTGTACGTGTCGATTACGATTACGAAAAAAGCACCAATTTTGATAACTATAAAACATACAACTATTACGCAGAGCTCAATACCGGCCTTGGAGATCTTGATACCAAACGCCTGCTCGATGCTTTTGATGCCGAGATGCAGGTCAAGGGTTTTATGCTTTCGGACTCGCCAGATTTTTTGGTAAATATCCAGAGCCAAGCCTATCAAGATACACAGCGAAGCAATGTGGGTATGGGTGTGGGCGGTGGTGGACGTAACGTTGGAGGCGGTATTTCGATAGGTATTCCTGTGGGGAAGAGCACCTACAACCGCCAGATAACGTTTCACTTCGTGGATGATGACAAAACGGGACTGTTTTGGGAAGCCGTCAGTGAAAGTAACTATAACCCAAAAGCCAAGCCCGAACAACGAGAGGCGCAAATGAAGGCCATAGTCACTAAAGTATTGTCAAAATATCCGCCGGGAGGAAATAAATAAAGGAAATGATAAGTTTTATCAATACTTCGGTAATCGCTCTGTTACCAACCTTTTGACTTAAGCAGTTCGGTTTTTAATGCCGACACGATTATTCCTTCACGATTTTCTTCTGTGCCAAGATTGTTCCTTGGTGCGAAATGCCCATAATGTAGATGCCGGTACTCAAGTCTCCCAAATCCAAAGTAGCCGAGCTGCCATTGGCACGTACGGTTTGTATGGATTTCCCGTCAATGGAAGTCAGTGTGATGTCAAAATTTTGTAACGACTGGCTTTCGATTACTACGTTCAGTACGTCCTGTGTAGGGTTAGGATAGGTTTTGATTGCCAATGTGTGTTGCTCACTGATAATGTCCCCGATGCCCAAATTATTCATTTGGATTGTCCAGGTAACGGTATAGGTGTGGAAGTTCTCGTGTTCATCCACGCGCAACAGTTCGCTGTTGTCGGTAATGGACGCAGTCAGTGTGTTGGTGCCGAGAACCATATCGGGTTCAGTTAGTGTTATCGCATTGAGGTTAGTACTGAAATCGCTGCCATTGAGTGTCCATTGTGTGGCAAGTGTATTGGGAATGGGCAATACCAGATCCAGCGAAATATCTAATGGCAATGATGGGTCGGTATGGCTGGTCTGAGAAGGAGAATAGCCGACTATGGGCGACACAAGACCGTGGATCCTTTCTATGATGCCTTCTTTGCAGACATTGCAAAACGGATAGCCAAGGTACTGCATCTTGCAGAGTTGATGCGGTCTGTACCATGTAGCGGGCGTTCCTGAAGTGCCATAAGGATAAATACCAACACCATTATAGTTGAGCCAGTTGCGCCAACGAATAGTCGCTGGGTTGTTGTTTTGGGTCATGTTTATGGCTTCTTGAACCAAGGCATCACCGGGATAATATTCATCTTTTAAGAAAGCAAACGAATGACCAAGTTCATGAATGGCAATTTCTATGGAACTTTCATCTGTAGAAGCAAAAGCAAACGCACCGCCGCTACCACCGTAATAAGGGGCGTTTACCAAAATCAAAGCTATGTCAAAATCTGGAAAGTTGTTGGCTAACACGTTGTTAATTAATGCGTAATTTGATGAAAACAGTAATCTGTGTATATTGTAACTGTCATACTGTGTGCCAAAAAAATTGTTGACGTTCATTACCGGAACCGGTGGGGAGGTAGGCTCGTCGGGTGCGGTACCGGGATGTGTTGCGCCACTTTCTGCTGATGCCACTTTGATGATATAAACATTAAAATAATCGGTGTATTCTGAAAATGGAGACTGAGAGAACAATTCGTTGACAAACGCATTGGAATGGGCTTCAAAGGCGTCAAATTCCGATGGTAAATAACCATCCCCCATAATGACCAGATTGATGCGGTTGTCGTTATCACCGGAATATTTGATGTTTTGTACCTCAAAGGTCTGGGCGTTGAGCGTGCAGAATGCAAGCAAAAACAAGAGGAGTATAGATGGTTTCATACTTATGGTATTGTGTTGGTTATCAGTTTTGTAGTGGCATTGCCAAATATGTCGATTAGAAATAGATCGATGGTTGTGGTATTTTCGTTTAATTGTAATTTGATGGCAAGTTCAGCTTTGTCTAGGTCAAGTTGGCGTTTTTCAAAAGCGCCATCGTCATTTAAGTACTCGACAATGGGTTTTAATGGATTTTCAAAATACGTGGATTCCAATTCTTTATGGAATTTGTCATACTGTACACATCTAATGGCGCCTGGGCTATTCAATGGTACTTTGTTGGAATGGTCCTTGCGTCGGCCTTTGGTGATGGTTTTGCCCAAAAAATTGACTTCGGGCACAGAAGTGTCCGTTTTAATAAACGAATAATTGAGAAAAAGCAATTTTGGCCCCTGTTCTTCTTTGGGGCTAACGGTTTGTGCTGTCAGATCGAATGCAAAACAAGATAATAATGTTGTCAAAAAAACAATTGGCAACAAACGTAAATGGATATTGGATGTCATCATTTTGCAAATATTTTCGGAACAATCAATCAAAACACGCACCGAAAGTTTAAAGATATAAAAAAAATCGAATCTCCTTCTGTGACGGATCAAATATAATGATATATAATTGTTAATGAAACAAATGCCTTTGTATCAAGGTGATAAACTGCTTAACATTGCAAAGACTTGATCCTTATTGACTTACTTTCAGTAAATTTCCTTTTTAGGGAAATAGGTACGAACGAAATTAGTTGTCCACCAAAGAATATGAACCTTGAAAACTCATTGGTTAATAACGAAATAGCACTTTATCTGTCGCCGAAAAGCTTCATTATTTCCTAGCCCATAAGGTTTTGGGTGGAAGGTGCAGGTTGCTTTAGTTTCAGATTTACTGCCAACTGACCGCCGGGCCTTCTACTCAACCAACACCCTCGTGCCTTCGCTATGGCTGCTAAACTCTGGAGCATACATGCTTTGAACCGTCGTGATACCATTGCCCATATTTCCGGCATTATTTATTCGCAGGTCATATTCAAAGACATAGGTGCCTTTTGGTAAGTAATCAAAGAAAAAATTGGTGGCCGCATCTTTGGTGCTTTCGTAGTAACCCAATCCATCTTGCCATTTGTAGCGCGAGAGTACATTGATAGGTTCAAAACCAGCGGCACGCATGTCTTTCATATGGACAAATTCCATGTCGCGGTCGCTTCGCAATTCGATTCGCACCCGTACCAAATCGCCAACTTTCAACTTGGTATCGGCGTTAATTTCCGAAATCTTCTCGCCATGGTCGGTATTGGTCTTTAGGAAAAGCTTTTTGCCCAATCGTAATGGCGTTTCGGCAGTTGTGATTTTATCCAAATCTTCAAAATATTGCCAATAGAGCGCGCCCCAAGCTATTCCATCACCTTTTTTGGTCATGCTTACGGTGGCCATTTCGGGTTTGACCTCACTGCCGTCCCATGACGTTTTGAAATAGCCGGTACCTGCTTCAACCTTGGTATTTTCGAGTTTTGAAGGTGTTATGGTTTGACCTGCGACCAAAACTTCCACGGCGTCGGTAATTTTCAGCCAATCACTGCCTCGAAGCAGTAATGCATAGATGGCGTTAGCGGTAGCTTTTGTGGTGCTCCAGCTATTGGTCTGTTTGTTCTTCAACAACCAAATTTTCAGATTGTCAATGGTCTTGACATCGTTTTGTATTTCTCCAAACGCCTCAATCATTAATGCTTGGGTCTCTATCGGTGCCTGGTACCAGTACCAAGTTGGTTTGTTGTCTTTCCAGTACATGCCCAACTCGTCATTGGTAATGCTGTTTTCTTGTAGCGATTTCATGATTTTATTGGCCATGGTGTTGTCTCCAGTTCTATGCGACACAAGAGCCATCAAGCCTTTGGCGTACAATGGTCTTGATAACCAATATTTTTGAATCTGTGTTTGATAATATGCGGCAATGGATTTGGCTTCTTTGCTTTTCTCGATTTCGGGAAAGAAGCTGCGCATATAGAGGTAGTGCAATTGGGTATTGCTCAAATGGTCTTTGGACAGATCCACATTCTTATTGTACTTTTTGAGTTCTTTGTATTCCTTGACAAATTCGTCATCGAGATATTTAATTGCTTTGACAACCATATCATCGGTTTTCGATTCCGGTTGAACAGTCTGGCCGGTAACGTTTAAGTGTTTTAAATGTCCGAATCCGGTAATGATATGCTGTGTGATGTAGCGGTTGTTGGGGCCGCCTTCAAACCAAGGCCATGCACCGTTGTCCATCTGGTTGTTTTGCAATTTTCGCTTTGCGGAAGCCAGTTCATTGGTCATTTTGTTTAAATCAAACAAAAGGGCAATGCGTTTTTTCTGTTCCGTTTCGCTCTGTGCGTCCCGTAACCATGGTGTTTCTTGGATAAGAATGTTTTTCAGTTCTTCGTTCTTTTCCAAGTTAGAAAGCAGGGCATCGGAATTTCGCCATTGGTTAAATACCTCCTGTATCCTCGGATTGCTGTTTGCGATGTGACCGGCCAAAGCATTGGCATAGTACCGCGAAAATATCTGTTCGTTGCAATCATAAGGATATTCCATCAGGTAGGGGAGTGCCTGGACAGCATACCATGCAGGGTTGGACGTGATTTCCAAGGTCAATTTGTGGTTTTTCAAGGTGGTTGAACTATTGGTTTTCAATTTGTCCAAAGTATAGGTACGTGTTTCATTGCTGCGGACCCACATGGGTAATGTTTCTGTAACGAGCATTCGGTTGCTCAACACGGGCAGGGCATTTTGTTCGCCATCACTGAAGTCGCCCGCTCTTGCCACGATTTTGTATTGCACCGCATTGATGTCTTCGGGTATGGTCAAGTGCCACGATGCTTGTGTGTTGCCTTTGGCATGGGCCGTAAATGCCTTAACTGTACTCGATTTGACAAGCATTTGTGTGATGTCGTTACCGGTAAAGGCATCTGTCAGGATGAGTTGCGCAGAACCTGATAGTTTCTTGTCGGTCAGGTTCGCAATTTTGGTGCTGATAGTGATTTGGTCTCCGTGGCGTAAAAAACGTGGTGCGTTCGGGATAACCATAAGTTCTTTTTGGGTCACGGTTTCCAGTGTAGCCGTTGCGCTTTCCAATGTTTTGGTATGTGCCAAGAGTTGCAATTTCCACGATGTCAATGCTTCGGGCGTGGTAAAGCTAAAGTTCACGTTGCCATCTGAATCGGTCTGTAATTGGGGAAAGAAAAACGCTGTTTCGTTGAGGTTTTTTCTGACAGAAATGTTGTCCAGAGGTTGATTTTCATCTGTATCGTTCAATGGATGATCGCCATAATTCGCTTTGTCACTTTCTGTTAGTGCCATGTTGCCTCCTTCGGTTTTTTTATAGCTCTCTTGAGCCATTGCATCAACTTCTTCTTCAACTGCCCGATTGTCACTTGCCATTGGAAGTGCCGATTGCTCAATAATTCCGGCTGATTTTCTTCTTGCCATATATTGATTTCCATAGCCGAAATAAAAACCAAACCAATCGAGTTGGTCATAGCCTTGGTATGGGTAGCTGACATAATTGTTCTTGTTGTTTCGGACTGTAAAATTTCCGCTACCAAAGCTCCGTCCGGCATTGCGTGTGCGGTATGGACTGTATGTGGGTTTGTAATTCGGCGAAAAATGCCAATTGTGTGGTTTGAACTGATCCAAAGAACGGTCGTACATGCTTGCCAATAGTTCAGCGCTGACCTTGTCGCCTTTTGGGCCTTTGATTTTGAAGCTCCATGTTTCATCGGTCCCGGGCTGGAGCTTGTCCCTAAACGTCAGTGTTTCTATCTGCAAATCAGTAGATGGATATGGGACAGAAATGGTTTGGGTACCAGATTCAAAAGAGTTGAAAGCTGCATAACTGTAATGGATGGCAAAACCACCCAAATCGTTTTTAGTAACCGGAACAACGATCGTTTTTTTGGAATTGTTCAGTGGTGCAAGGTAGGTATTGATGGTTTTTTGATCTTTTTCTACCACAATGGTAACGGTAATGTTTGCCGCCGAACCAAAGGTGATGAGCACATTTTCACCGGGTGTATATGAAATTTTGTTGGTTGTGACCGTGAACAACTGTTGGTCAGGAACAGTTTTGTCATTGTCGTCAAATACCAAGGTACGGGCTTCATCTATAACATCTTGTCCAAACTTGTCTTTGCTTTCTAAAATTGCAATATAGTTACCGGAGTCCCATTTTTTTATATTGTCCAAGGATAGCTCTTTCGATATTGATGTGTCAAATGGTCTTTCAAAGACCAGTTCGCCTTTCTCCCGTGTAGCCATATTGGATGCATCATCATAATCTATATGGGGAAAACGCTGCCTAAATTCGTTTTCTGACAATGATTTGTAATCGGGAGCTTCCCAAGGGCGTGGCCTTAAAGCGGTAGAAGGCGCTTTGAGTTTGTAGATTTTGACAGTTCCGGTTGATGGTACGAACTCACCATTGAGATTTTCTGTGTTTATGGTAAGTTTTTGGTCTTTAGAGTTTTTGTCTAGTTTTGAAGGTATATTGACCGAAGCTAACAATGCGTGGTAGCCTACGTTCACGATGGTTGTGGTGCTTCGGGTTTCGCCATTGATGTCGGTGATGTCTGCCGTGATTTTGTACTGAAATATGGGTAGGTCATTTTTGTTGGCACTTTCATCGGGAATGGCTTTAAAATCGATTTCAAATTCGCCCTTGTCGTTGGTGAGGGTTTCGCCATGTGTAATTTCTTGGGTTTCGCTGTTGTGCCAAGGGCGTTTCCAATAATACCAGATCGGGTAATTGATTTGACGGCTCACGGTATAGGATACTCTGGCATCTGTAATGTTGCTACCGGCATAGGCCATTGCCATGCCTTTAATTTTAATGGAATCATTGACCTTGAAGGTTTCGGTCACGGGATTGATCTTGGCTTCAAATTTTGGGCGTTTGTATTCTTCGACCGAAAAATAGCTGGCGGCTGTAACACCGGCAAAAAATTCGATGCTGAACTGTCCGGTAAGGCCATCGATTGGCAGGATAAATTCGCCGGCAACAGAGCCAAATTCGTTGGTTCTAACCTTCAGTTCTTTTATGATTTCACGATTTGCGTTAAACAGGATAACCTTGCAATCCAGATTTGGTGTCACTTTCGATTTTTCGTTTTCGGTTTCCATGGCAATACCTTTGAAATAGACTACTTGACCGGGTCTGTAAATACTTCTGTCGGTAAATAAGTAGGCATTGTTCCGAACGGCTTGCTTTATCTGTTTGCCATAGAAAGGATTGATATAATAGTTGTTAAAATACGCCGTGTCGTTCCCATGGCTGACTTCAAGATTCAGGTCGATAAGGCGGTTTGTATCTTTGTTGATGGTAAATTCGCCATTGCCGTCGGTGGTTTTTATTTCGGAAATGGTTGAGCCGTTATAGCTTTTTTTATAGGAGAGCTTCACTTTAGTGTTGGCCAATGGTTTTCCGTTGTTGCGGTTGAGGAGTTGGAAGGTTTCTTCATGGCCTGAGCTGCTGTTGAGCAGGGCAATATCGGTAACCTGAACATCCCTGAAAGCGTAAAAAGTTCCGTTTGTGTCTTTTGGCGACACAAAAATCAGATAGCTCCCGTTTTCCAATTTTGGAAGTACGGCCTCAATAGTGTGGTTTTGGTAGTCTGCCTCGTTTTTTGCGGTAAACTCAAATGAAGTTTTGGCATCTAATTTTTTTATAAAGGCAATTTGTTCGTCTTCCCGGTAGAGTTTTTTGAAACTGCGAAGATTTTCATTTGAAATGGGATAAACCTTAAAGCTCAATTGGGAAAGATTTTTGTAGTCAATCTTTACGAGGTTTTCTTGTTGGACGGGCAGGAAATTCTCGGACTGCAACTGTAAGGAAGGTTGGAGGATGGCCTGTTTTAAAACTTCACATTTAATGGCACCTCTACTTTTTGGAAATCTTGCGATGGTGGTATTGCAAAGATCGAGGGCTTCCTTGAGTTTCCATCGATGGGTTTCGTTGGTTTTTGGCCGATAGGTCTGTCCTTGCTGTTGGTAGAGCGATGCAATTTCATAATCATATATGGCAGAAACGGCTTTGCCCTTGTAGCGTTTGCTGGTGGTTTTTAATGTGTTGAGGAATTGTTCGTCCTTGCCTTCAACAGTGGTGTTGGTCCTTACGAAATGCAATCGCTCTATATCCACATTTACCAAAGCGTCCGGTTCGGCATCTTTCAGGTGGAACGTTATCAACTTTTGATAAAGTTTCAGCGCGTGCAACTGCAGTGAGGATGTGTCTTTGGAAGTAATATCTTTTTTTGAGAAAGTTTCGGCGTCGCTCAAATAGTCGGCGCTCTCTATCACGAATTTATAGGAGGGATGTGCAATGGCTGTTTCGTCGGTTTTGTAAAATTCGAGTGCATTGTGTGCCAATAGGTCAAAAAGCGTGGGACGAAATATCTTTGATCCTTCTTGTTCCAATAATATATCGGTGTACCCATCAAGTTTGGTCTGTTGTAGAACCGTTAGGTTTTCCAATGATTTTTGGTAATTCAGGTGCACTTCATCGAACAAGGTCTTTAGGTCCCAGGTTTGAAAATCGGTGGGATCCACTTTTTCTGTGGTATTGGTACGGGCATAAAATTTCCATCGGTTTTGCTGAAAGTACTGCCAGTACATTGTGGCAAGCATATTTTCCAGAATGTTCTTTGTGGGTGCTTGGCTATGCGCAATGGTGTTTTTAAAATCGGCCATTATTTGAAGTTGCGCTTCTTCTTCGAGTGTTAGTGCATATTTGCTTTTATAAAGCAACGTTTTGATTTGTTGAGGCGCATTGTTGTCCTTTTTTGCCTTTATTTCAATTTGCTTAACGATTTCTAGGGCCGATTTTGGCAAGCCTTCGTTTTCAAGCTTCTCGACCTTTTTCCAGAGGTCATTGTAATTTGTGTTTTGCGCTTCGGCAAAATTGGCAAAAATAGAGATCATTAGAATAGAGATAAAATATTTCATGGTTCCGATTTGTTTTATTGAATTTCCATACACTATTATGCAATATAGATGCCAAAATTCAATTTTTCGACAGTCAATGAGCCAATGGCCATTTTGATTGAGTGAAGTTAAGGATTTAATGGGGCAAACCATTATCTTTGGAAAAAATTATTTTGCTCTGCAAAACATATGAAACAGTTGGTATTCTTTCTTTTATGGCCTTGTTTTTTTTCAGGTCAACCGGCGTTGGACGGAGTAGAAAAATTAATCGGGAAAAAAGAATTTGCCAAGGCGGAAGAAGTGCTGGGGCAGTATCTGGCAGAACATCCAAATGATTTAAAGGCTGAAGAGCTTTTGGGCGATGTGTTTGCCCATCAAAAAAAATGGGACGAAGCCATTGAGCAATACCGCAAATTGGCAAATGAAAACCCTAACAACGCTCAATACCATTACAAGAGCGGCGGTGCCATGAGCATGAAAGCAACGGCCACCAATAAACTCAAAGCACTTTCCATGGTTGGTGATATAAAAGAAGCCTTTAAAAAAACCATTGCACTGGATCCTGGGCATATCGATGCTCGATGGGCATTGGTAAAACTGTACATGCAGTTGCCAACACTTGTCGGGGGGAGCGTCAAAACGGCCTTGAAATATGCCGATGAACTTGAAGCCATCTCTCCGGTAGACGGGCATTTGGCCAAAGGGTACATTTATGAAAATAGCCAAAAGGCAGAACTTGCCGAGCAACATTATAAAAATGCCGTGCTTATAGGAGGTTCCAAAACCTGTTTTGAGACACTTGCCAAATTTTATGAAAAACAAAATCAGCCCCTCAAAGCGATGGCCACCCTGTTTGATGCAGAACGGTCATTGAAATTGAACACCTTTAATTATGAAATAGGAAAAACTGCCGCAGTATTTGGCGTTGAGCTCAACAAGGGCGAACAGGCATTGGCCCTATACCTGAAAAATTTCAAGGACATGGATGGCGTCCCAAAATCGTGGGCGCATTATAGGATGGCACAGATTTACAGGCAACGCAACAATAGGGACAAAGCAGAAGAATGCATACAGATGGCACTCGGGACAGAGCCACAAAACAAGGTTTTTCAGGAAGAACAGGCATTGATAAACAGACTTTAGAACAAACAAAACGATGAACGTACACTTTATAGCTATTGGCGGCAGCGCCATGCACAATTTAGCCTTGGCACTCCACCAAAAAGGATACCGCATTACGGGCAGTGACGACGAAATTTTTGAGCCTTCAAAATCCCGATTGGCCGCCAAAGGAATTTTGCCCGAAACCTTTGGCTGGTTTCCCGAAAAAATCGGTTCACATCTCGATGCCGTTGTTTTGGGGATGCACGCCAAGTCAGACAATCCAGAGTTGATAAGGGCACAAGAACTGGGGCTTAAAATTTACAGCTATCCCGAATTCCTCTATGAACAGTCCAAAGACAAGACACGGGTGGTAATAGGTGGCAGCCACGGCAAAACAACCATTACCTCCATGATCCTCCATGTGATGCACTATCACGGAAAGGACGTCGACTTCATGGTAGGAGCGCAGTTGGAAGGCTTTGACATTATGGTAAAACTGACTGAAGACAATGAATTTATAGTGCTCGAGGGCGACGAGTATTTGAGTTCGCCAATTGACACCCGTCCCAAGTTCCATCTCTACAAACCCAATATAGCACTTTTGAGCGGGATCGCTTGGGATCATATCAATGTGTTTCCTACGTATGACAATTATGTGGAGCAGTTCCGGATTTTCGTGGACAGCATCGTCAAGGGTGGGAGCATAACCTACAATGCCGAAGACCCGGAAGTGGCACGTGTCGTGGAAGCATCAGAGAATACCATTCGCAAATTGCCTTATTATACCCCCGACCATTCGGTCAATGACGGCCAGACTCTTTTAGAAACCCCCGAAGGGCCTTTGCCCATTGAAGTTTTTGGAAAGCACAATTTGAACAATCTAGCGGGAGCCAAATGGATATGCCAGCACATGGGCATCGATGAAGAATATTTTTACGAAGCCATAGCAACTTTTAAAGGTGCCAGCAAGCGACTTGAAAAAGTTGCCGAAGGAAAAGCCAGCGTGGCCTACAAAGATTTTGCACATTCGCCAAGTAAGGTTAAAGCGACAACCCAAGCCGTAAAAGAACAATATCCCGATAGAACGTTGGTGGCCTGTTTGGAGTTGCACACATACAGCAGTCTCAATGCAGAATTTTTAAAAGAATACAAAGGAAGTCTGGATGCGGCAGACGTGGCTGTCGTGTTCTATTCGCCACATGCCGTTGAGATTAAAAAGTTAAAAGAAATTTCGCACCAACAGATTGCCAATGCCTTTGAACGGGAAGATTTGGTGATTTTTACCAATGCCGATGCCTTTAGAAAGTTTCTTTTCTCTCAAAATTTTGACAACAAAACCCTTTTGCTAATGAGTTCCGGAAATTATGGCGGCTTGGACTTTGATGCAGTAAAACAGCTGATCAAAGATTAAGAATTCTGTTTATTTCTTGAACATGAAATAAACCGCCAGTACCAAAAACACGAACGAAATGATATGATTGGTACGGAAAGTTTCGGTTTTGAACACCAACAGCGTAAAAATTGCAAATACCGACAGTGTGATAACTTCCTGCAACACTTTGAGTTGGATTAGAGAAAACGGTCCGTCATTGCCTTTGAACCCAATTTTGTTGGCCGGTACCTGAAACATATATTCAAACAGGGCAATGCCCCAGCTGATAAGGATGATGGCGATGAGGCCCAACTTGTTGAACCATTTCCATTCAGCAAATTTTAAATGCCCGTACCATGCAATGGTCATAAAGATATTGCTCAAGATTAAAAGGCCGATGGTTGCGAAAGCTTTCACGTGTGTTCTTGGTGTTTATGGTTAATATTTTAATGATTTTAAAATGGTCAAGGCTGCTTTTTCATCTCCGTCAAGTACGAAAATCTGTATTTGGTCAAAAAGGCCTGAGTATGCAGAATCCGATTTGTCGAGTTCATAAAAGGTGATGCCTGCTTCTTCAAGTGCATTTTTAAAACCCATGGCCTGTACTGTAGAAGCACCGGAGAATACTTTCTTCTTTTTGTCTGTCATAGCTTTATAGTTTGAATATTTTTTCCATAAACGTTCTGATGTTTTCTTGATTGGTCTTTATGAGTTCCTCGCGTGCATTCCGTAAGTTTTCAGGGCTTTTGTCCTGTGACAATTTAAATTTGCCTTCCCAGTGCGTAATCTCTATTTCAAAGCCTTTAATGTAATTGATAAGTGCATCCATACGAGGGTCGTCAGGGTCCAGTTGAAATTTGTGTTCGGGAGCTTCAAAGGTTTTGGCCATATCCATAAGTGCTTGCTTTACAGATAAGGCATCTTCTACGGAAGTTACGGTTCCTTTTAAATGTACTTTTACATAATTCCAGGTGGGTAGGTTCGGTGTGGTGTATATGCTTGGTGAAATGTAACATTGTGGTCCTCCGAAAATTACCTTTACGCTGTTGCCATCCTTCAATAGTTCGGCCTGTGGGTTTCCGGTATCGATATGCCCCGAGAGTTTTCCTTCAGAATAGACCAAAGGCAGATGTGTAACCAAAGGTTCTCCGTTCTTTACGGATATGAGCGTGGCCAATGGGTAGGACTTGATGACCTCAATCATGTGGCCTTTGTTATTATCCTGATGGTGTGGTGGCGGGTACAAAATATAAGGTTTTTAATTTAAAAAGATGTGATGGAACATAACGAACTCCTAAGTTTAATGTTTAAGTCTCGCCTTCGGGCCTCAAACAATAGCAATTTACCGCTTACTGCTCAAAAGCTTTGCAAGCCAACTTGAAACGTAAGACAAAATTAACCCTAAACAAAAAAGATTTCATAATATTGCCTTTGTCGAAATCCGAGTTGAAATTTACGATATTAAAATGAATTTTATGGCAGAAAAAACGCCATCGTTTCCCATAAAAGATTGGTCAGAAGACGATCGTCCAAGAGAGAAATTGCTTCAAAAGGGCAAAGAAGCTTTGAGCGATGCAGAACTGGTGGCCATTTTGATAGGTTCGGGAAGTCGAAATGAAAGTGCAGTCGATCTTTGCAAACGGATTTTGGCAAGTACGGGCAACAACCTTAATGCTCTGGGGAAGATGTCTGTAAAACAACTGACCGCTTTCAAGGGCATTGGAGAAGCAAAGGCCATTTCAATTGTTGCAGCACTTGAGCTCGGACGGAGACGGAGGCAAGAAAATGCTTTGGAGCGGAAAAAAATTGCTTCGAGCAAATCGGTTTTTGAGTTGATGCAACCCATCATCGGAGAGCTTTCCCATGAAGAATTTTGGGTGCTGTTCCTTAATAACGGCAATCAGGTAATCGCCAAAAACCAAATGAGCAAAGGCGGGATGACCGACACTTTGGTGGATGTTCGATTGGTTATGAAAATGGCCCTTGAGGTCGGTGCCATAGCACTTATATTGGCTCATAACCATCCATCGGGGGCGTTGAAACCCAGCGATGCAGACATACTGTTGACCAAAAAACTGAAAATTGCTGCCAATAGTATGGATATTAGGTTGCTCGACCACCTCATCGTTACCGAAAATGCTTATTTTAGCTTTGCCGATGAAGGAATGATTTAAATAAATGTCAATTTTCAAGCGACAAATTTCATTGGTTTGGACAGAATTTTAAGCTTGAAGTTAACTTTAAATTGAAACCAAGCCATCTAATGCAGGCCATAAATGACATTGGCATTTTGGAATTTTGTTATTTGGAATTTATTAATTGTTACTCGTTTACACCCATAAAGTTACCCCACGTGTCAGATTTGTTTTCAAGCAGATCTGCACCCGTATATTGGGTTTTGAAGTGTCGTTTACCACAACCGTAGATACGTTCATTGCCCATGATAGCCTCAAGATGTCCTATGGCAAACAGCCTTTGGGCAATGAATTTTTTGTGCGAAGCCACGACCTCCTGTTTGAGCAAGGCTTGTCCGACACCGAAATCCACGTTCAGGATTGGGAGCATACCAAATGTTTTTTTCCAACGGGTGAAAAAAGCCATCTGCCTTTTGACATTTTTGCGGCTGCTTTTTATCTGTTGAGCCGTTACGAAGAGTATTTGCCCCACGTTAAAGATCGTTATGGACGCTATACCGTTATGGGAAGCCTTGGATTTAAAAATGGCTTTCTGAACCAGCCGGTCGTTGACATTTGGGCCTATAAGTTCAGAAACGCATTGCGGCAGATGTTTCCAGAGTATGAATTTGTTTCACGAGCATACAAAGTACAGCCCATCATCGATGTGCCCATGGCCTATCTTTACAAACAAAAAGGACTTATACGTACACTCGGAAGTACTTTGACCGATCTTTATCGTCTGCGGTTCAGGTTCTTTTATCAACGATTTCTTGTCCTTGCCGGATTTCAGAGGGATCCATATGATACCTTCAAATGGATCATCACCAAGCAAAAACAATGTAAGGTCAAGTTCATGGTGTTTTTCCTGATAGGCAATTATTCTACCTATGACAAAAACATCAACATCAACAGAAAGGCATTTGTATCACTGATAAAGTCAATTGCAGATTATTGCAATGTAGGTCTCAAGGTTTCATACTACGGACTGCACGATCTGCAAATTTTAAAAAAAGAAAAACAAACAATGGAAGCGGTACTAAATTTTGAGTTGATAGCTACGCGAAATTCTTTCTCAAAGCTCAACCTGCCAGATTCTTACCGCCACCTGATTGAACTTGAAGTAAAAAAAGATTACACTATGGGATATATCAGTCATTGGGGTTTTAGAGCCGGTACTTGCACACCATTTTGGTTTTATGACCTTGATTATGAAGTACAGACACCATTGGAAATCAATCCGTTCCACATTATCGACAGTGTTTTGCTCAAAAAAACCTCTTTGCTCGACAAAAAGCAGGAATTGCAACGCCTTATGTTGGAAGTGAAAAAAGTGAATGGTACATTTGCCCCGGTATTCCACAACCATTCATTTAGCGATGAAGCACAATGGAGAGGGTTCAGGGAATTATTTTCGGACGTATTGGATTCAGTAAATGAAACTTAAAGGAATCAAGCACATTTTTTTCGACCTTGACCATACGCTTTGGGATTTTGACAGAAATTCGGCGTTGGCCTTTGAGCGTATTTTTGAGATCCACATGATGGATATTGATCTGGAACGCTTTTTGGGTTTTTACGAACCCATAAATTTCCACTATTGGAAAATGTACCGCAATTCTGAAGTTGATAAGGAACAACTGCGGTACGGCCGCCTGAAAGACACATTTGACCTTATGGGAATGACAGTGGGCGAGGAGTTGCTCTTTAATCTTTCGGAAGATTATATCAAATACTTGACTACGTTTGGCCATCTTTTTGAAGGTACTCTGGATATTCTCGATTATCTTAAGCCAAACTATCGGTTGCACATCATTACCAATGGTTTTAGCGAGGCACAGGACAAGAAAGTGAAAATTTCCGGTATCGATCACTATTTTGAGACTATGACCAATGCAGAAATGGCCGGTGTCAAAAAACCCAATCCGATCATTTTTGAACATGCGCTGAATCTCGCTAATGCCTGGCCTAACGAGAGCCTGATGGTGGGCGATAATTATGAGGCCGATATTCTTGGAGCTCTCAATGTGGGATGCGATGCCATTTTTTTTAATTACAGGAATGACCAAAGTGATCCGTTGATCAAGCAGATTCGTAAACTTTCCGAATTAAAATCGTATCTGTAAATACTTTTTTGACAGACATTGCGTTATTTAACTATAACCAATCCAGATGCACGCCTTTCCAGCTCGTATTATCTTATGTTTCCTGTTGCTGATTTTTGTCGCGGCATGTGCCAAGGACAGTGATTTGACCGATAACAACTCCTCGGCGCCGACTTCTTTAGTTGAAGTTAAAATGATCGATACAGAGCTTGAAGATTCTTTTTCAAAAGACGGAGGTAACCAGGTGATTATTGTAGATTCGATACCAATTATGGCTCCAGTCCAAGAGCTTGCAGCACAAAAGTTACAAAAAATACACCTTACAACCTCGCTCGTCAATGAGCATGATCAGGATTATTTGGTTGTGATGGAATTCTTGGACAAATTTTATGATCGAGCACTTTCATATCAGGTTTTTGTTGATGCAGGCAATGAGGATTTCCCAAGAGCGGTTACCTGTCGGATGGTTATTGACGCTCCGGAGCTCGAAAAACTCATGGAAAGCACACATATACGCTATACTGTACAGCCAGCCGATACCATTTCGGTTCCGACAAAATCTTCAGGTGTATTGAAATTACAGGCAAACGCCACTTATTACTTTGGAAGTTAAATTGCTTAAATTGTAGCATCAGCTTTTAAAATCCTATCGCAAAGTGTATCTTTACAAATTGAGAAGCAGTTTCTAAAAAAATGGATATGTACAGAATTTTTTACCTATTTGTCCTCGCTTTTGCAGTTCAGATCAATGGTTTTGCTCAAAACAGCATCAACGATTACAAGTATATCATTGTGCCACAACGCTACGAATTCTTGAAAGAAAAGGACAAGTACCAACTCAACTCGCTTACCAAGTTTCTTTTCAACAAGTATGGCTATACTGCTTACATTGAAGGCGAAGATTTTCCATCTGATTTAGCTGATAACCAATGTCTTGCTCTTATGGCTGATGTTGAAGATAGCAGTAGTATGCTCCGAACCAAAGTGAGTATCAGTCTCAAAAATTGTGATGGCAAGCTTATCATGACTTCCAGGGTGGGCGATAGCAAGGAAAAACAGTACCAGAAGGCTTATAATCTCGCTTTGCGGAAAGCTTTTGAGACGTTTCAGCATTTACAGTATGCATACCGGCCCAATGAAGTGGTAACTTCTCGATCTAAAGCAATAGCAGCTACAGTTGAAAAGACAAAGCAACAACAAGAAATTGAAAAGCTCAAAGAGGAAATAAAAAGCTTAAAAGAAGAACAACAATCAGCGCCAACTGCGCCCGAGCCAAAAACAGCAACATCAGTAGTGCCTGAACCCGTCACCAATGTTGGAAAAAATGTGGGATTGAATGCAACACTTTATGCCCAACCGATAGATAAAGGCTACCAATTGGTTGATAGCACACCAAAAGTAGTGTTGGTACTCTTGGATACAGGCATCAAAGATGTCTTTTCAGTTAAGGACAGCAAAGCCATTGTTTACAAAAAGGATAGTGTATGGATATATTCTGAAGACGGTAGCATCCTGTCGGGAAATCCGATCGATATAAAATTTTAATTCTACTTTGGTAGGAATTATTGGTGCGAAGCTTGAAGGCAGCCCATTTGGGTTTCAGCCCATCATTTTTAAAAATTCATCCTTGCGCCTCGTGGAAACCTCCAGAACAGTGTGGTCCTTCAGGGTCACATAGCCGCCTTTGCCTTTTGTATATTTTGAAATAAATCCCATATTGATCAAATGGGTATTGTGGATACGGAAAAAACCGTGATCCGTCAACAGGTCCTCAAAAGTTTTTAGGGTTTTTGATACCAGAACGGGTTGTTTGGCACCATTGATGAAAATATGTGTGTAGTTGCCTTCCGATTGGCAGCGCACAATTTCTGAAATATCCTGAAAAAGATAACCGTCCTGGGTGGGAATGGTGATTTTTTTATGCCGTCCGCTATGTTGTACGTTAGAAAGCAAAACATCCATTTTTTCTGAAAAATCCTTGGTTTTCAGCTTTTCCGATACTTTTTCAAGGGCGAGTTTCAGTTCGTCTTCGTCTATGGGTTTCAATAAATAATCTACCGCACTGAACTTAAAGGCTTGTACGGCATATTTTTCGTAAGCTGTGGTAAAAATGACCTCAAAATCGACCTGTTCCAAGCGTCGCAACAGGTCAAAGCCGGTTTTGTCATGGATTTGTACATCGAGAAATACTACATCTGGCGTAAGGTGCTTCAAAAGCTTTTCGGCCTCGTCCACAGAACGGCACGCAGTGATGACATCCACATCGGGTTGCCGGGCCAATATGTCCTTTAACCAATCGATGCAGTGCTGCTCGTCGTCAACTATGATGGTTTTTATCATTTTTTTAAAAAGCTGTTTCCAACGGAAGCCGGACTTCCACCAAAACGCCCTGTCCGTCGGGCTTGTTCCGGATGGTCACGTTTCCGTTGGCCTGTTTGTTTTTGTTTATGATGTCTATGCGTTTTCGGGTGATGTTCTGCCCCAGTGATTTTTTCAGTTCCGATGTATCTGCGTTCGGCGTTATGCCTGCCCCGTTATCGTCCACGGTGCATTGCAGCATATCGTTTTCTTTCTTGATTTTGATGTTGATGTGTCCGGTACCTTCTTTTTTTGAAATGCCGTGCCAGATGCTGTTTTCCACAAAAGGCTGCAAGATCATGGGTGGTACCAGTGTGTTTTCTTTGTCTATTTGCTCGTCAATTTCAATGGTATAGGTGAATTTGTTGCCCAAACGCTGGTTTTCCATCTGCATATAATCTTCCAGAAGTTCAAGGTCGGCATCGAGCGGAATTTCCTTTTCGTTGGAATGTTCCAAGGTCTGTCGCATGATTTTGGCAAACTTTGATAAATATGTCTTCGCCTTGCCGGTGTCGTTCTTGGAAATGTAATCACCTATGGAGTTGAGCGAGTTAAAGATAAAATGTGGGTTCATCTGTGCCCGAAGGGCTTTGAGTTCGGTTTCGGCAACGGTCGCTTTATATTCTGCTTCGTGCTGTTTTTCAAGTGCATCCCTCTTGCGTTTGTACATGAATAACCAGATGCTGCCAGACAAGATCAATAAGCCTCCACCAACAAAAAATAGGGTCTTGATGAGCTTTTGTTTTATTATTTCGGATTGCGCTAGGGCTTGTTCTTTTTCATGTTCTGCCCTGATTTCGGCCTCTTTTTTTTCGTATTTGTACTGTTCTTCAAGGCGGGTAATTTGCTCAAGGTTTTCTTGGGACATAATACTGTCCTGAAGTTTTACCGCCATTATTTTATAATTATAGGCATTTTTGAAATCGTTTTTTTTGAGATAGAGTTCTGCCAACAGACTGTTAATGTCAGATTCAGCCTGTAGGTAACCGGTTTCCTTTGCCGTTTTGATTCCTTGCTTCAAATATTCTTCGGCTTCAGATAAACTGGTTTTGGTTACCGGCAAGTTTAAAAGTGCTTCCCCTAAATATTGGAGGACGATGGTCTGTCCATGCTTGTCATTGATTTCTTCATAAATGGGCATGGTTCGTTCCAAATATTCTATGGTTTTGTTATAATCGATGCTTGTATAGGCTATGCCCGTATTGGTCAAGGCATTGGCCATGCCTCGTTTGCTTCCCACTTCTTCAAATAGGGTATAAGCTTGTTGTTGGAGTTCAATGGCTTTTTGGGGCTGTTTCAGGTTGTCATAAGCATTGGCCATGTTGCTCAAGGTGTTGGCTTCATTATATTTGTTGCCATTTGTTCTATAGATTTTTAAAGCTCTTTCGTGGTATTGAATGCCCAACTCGAGGTTCTTTTCCATACGATTGTAGATCAATCCTATATTGCCCAATACTGTTGCAGCTTCTACGCGATCTGCCATACCGTTTATTTCGTAGATCTTTAGGGCTTTCAGGTAGTTTTCCAAAGCATGTTGATAGTCAGTTAGGTACATTTGGCTGATTCCAATGGAATTCTGGACGGTTGCCATTTTTATATAAGCGTCCAGGGATTCAAAAATCGCATGGGATTTTTGGTAGAGTTCTATGGCTTTATAATAGTCGCCTCGGTTTTGATACACCCATGCCATACCATACAATATCACACCTTGTCCATCGGCATCGTTGATGGAAACATCAATATCGTAAGCCTTTTGAAAACAGTTTAGCGCAAGGGAATCCTGGTTCATGGTCAGGTGATTGTTAGCTTTGTTGATATAGGCTTCGGAAATACTGCTTTTTTGGTCCAAAACGGTTGCCAATGCCAATTGGAGGTCAGCATACTCGAGCCCTTTTTTAGGGTCAATATCTGTATAACCACTTGCTAAACCATCCAATAATTTGAGTTTGATTGTATCAGCTTCCTTGTGGTTGGCCAAAAGCGTTTCAATAGAGTCTATTTCTCTCTGCTGGGCAAAGCCGTACAACGAAATCCCCAATAAAACAAACAATAAAAAAACATGCCTCATAATGGCTTGGGTTATTGAAGGCTATCGATAGGTTATTGGGAAGCAAGTTAAAATTAACGTTTTTTAACGATTATCAAAGGATATAGAGCAAAAAATAATCCATGTCCAGCAGAAACTAATTGGTTGTTGATATTTAGCTATGGTAAAGATAGTTTTGATACTGCTATTAATCGATATACTATGAAAACACTTTTAAAAATCACACTTTTAATGTACTGCTTGGCCGTATTGAGCGGTTGCAGCAGAGGTCTGCAAGGCACGTATGTGGGAGGCAACAATGCCTTTTTTGACCGACTCACCTTTACTTCGGGCAATACCGTGGAAATCGTGTTCATGGGTGTCACCAAAGAGGCCGAGTACACCGTGGACGGCAAGAAGGTGCGCATCACCGCCGCCGGAGAGACCCAAGTATTTACCCTTACAGACAAAGGTTGTCTGGATGGCGGCGGGATGTTGGGGACTTACTGTAAAGAATAACTAAAATCAATTTAGAACCATAAACATTAAAAAATCATGAAAACTATCAAAATATTTACAGCCTTGCTTTTTGCCTTTGTCGTATCGGCAGGTAACGCGCAAAAAAAGAATAAAGACGTTCCCGTAACCACAGTTGAGGAAATCGCCAGCAAATGTGAGAGCCTTCCAATTTCAGAAAGGATTACCATGAGCGTATCAAGCTTTAATGTGTCCACGCCCACAGCCTATGCCAAGTTTGGAGACGAACTGTCGCAAATGCTTACCAATGCCTTGCAGAATGTCAACTGTTTCAACGTTCTTTTGAGCCTTAAGGACAGTGGCGAAATCATGGATGAGATAAATTTCGGTGAGAGCGGAAACACAAGGGCTGGCACCTCTCCAAAAAGAGGCAATATGAAAGGAGCTCAAATTATCGTAATGGGAAAGATAACCGAGTATGCAGCAGGGGAGTCCAGCGGTGGAGCCTTGGGCATAAATATAGGTGGAAACAAAGCACATATCGGTTTTATCATTCAGCTTATCAATGCTGAGACACGAGAACTGATCGACTCAAAATCCTTTAATGTGGATGGAAGAGCCAATGGTTTCCGGGGGCTAAAACTGGGAGGTATCAAAATGGTAGGATCGACAGAAAACAATAAAGCTCTGGCAGATGCTTGCGAAAAAGGGATTATTCAAGCTGTGGAGTACATCGTAAGCTCTAAGGACAAGATGCCTTTGCCCGAGGCTAATAATGTCAATTCAAAAGAAGGCACTTTCATTACAATTTTAAATGCCGATTATGCTAAAGTGAAATCCATAGCAGATTTGCTTTCTTCTAAAGGCACTGTTTCCAACAAGGAAATTGTTGACGGTGTCGGGTCTTTCTTTTTAGAAAACTCTTTGGAAACAGATGCCATCGCAGATTTTATAAACGCCAAAATGGGAACCAAGTTCAGCATAAAGTCCCTTGAAGCGGGTGAAATTACCCTTGAAGCGAAATAATAAACATCATAAAGCTATAAACAAAATAAAACAAACACTATGACTGCACAACACATCGATTACGGAAAAGCCCTATTGAAAGTACTTGAACTCATTATTGTAAAACCCTTTACATTGCCCTGGCATATTTACAATAGTGCCTTGAGAAACCTTTCCAGTTCCGGAGCGGATGATTCCGAAGAAAAGGTGTTGGCCAATGACTTTCCACTGTTCACCTGGTTCATTCGCATGTTCGATGCCCTCATTGCAATAACCTATCCCATAGGGATAGTCATGGCGCTGATAGCCGGACTCAACAAATATATGGGCGGTTTTGGGCCGTTCCTTACCACATTGATTATTGCTTATTTTATGCCATTGGGCATTGGCTTGATTCGTGAACTTTATCAAATCACATTAAAATCATTGTTGTATCTAAAAATTATTTCAAAGAAATAATGTCTTACGGTTAATGCAACCATTGCTTTTTGTGGCAATGGTTTTTTTTTTAGATTGGGCACTATTTAGAAATATGTTTATGAAAAAGCGCATTTTTTTTCTGGTAATTGTCATAGTGATCTTGGTATTGCTACTGTTGAAATTCTGTAATCCCAGACCAATGCAACCATTGGAGGATGGCTCCAAACCATCAGCGGCAATTTTGAAATCAGAATTGCTCCGGCTCTCTGACGACGAATTGAAGTTTGCCATAGATTTCATGGTTTTTAGGGATAGCAAGAACACAGAAGGCAGTGTCAGGGGCAAAGATTTATCAATGGATACGCTTAAACGTCCTTTGACCGTATTTTCTTTAACAGATTTTGACAAGACCAATCCCAAACAAAAAGAATCATTCTCGGCCATTTTACTTGTTGATCATAGTGGCAGTATGAACACCAATGACCGTGACAAAAAGCGGTTTATGGCCGCCAACATTTTCAATCAAAATTTTGGAAATGATAACTACCTGATGCTTTGGGCATTTGGTATTACCAGTAAGGGCTATGGGGCCATAGGGCAGGGTTTTGTACAAGATACGGCAATGTTCAAAAAACAACTGGATTCACTTCAGATGACACGTGTTGCGGGGGGAAGCCCTCTGTTTCAGGCACAGGATTCTACTTTGCAATATTTAGATTTGAATGCAAAAACAAAAATAAAGGCTTTACTTTCTTTGACCGATGGAATGGCCGGAGGCAAAAAGGCTTATGATCAAGCTGTTTCCAGATCATTGCAGACCAATGTACCATTATATAACATAAGTTTGAAAAAAGATTCTGAAGTGCTCCGTCAACAAGCGCTTGAGACCAATGGCGCCTATATTTATGTTGAAGAAACCGAGGAGCTATTGAGCATTTTCGGGAATCTGGGAAGCTTGGTAAACAAAACGGCCGTTGTGTACCATACAGAGTGGGTTGCAAAACCTGTAAAGGGAAATTTAAAATTTGGCAAAAGCCTCAAACACACACTTAAAGTTAAGCTTCCTTACGGCGAAATTATCGATCTTCCTTTTGAAATTGATTTGGTACAAAGCAATTGATGTCGCAGACTTTGATGCAAGTTTGCAATCAATAACCATATTTCTCTTTCCACCGTTGTCTCAAAAACTCACGTTGGGCATTTTCTCGCTGATTGTTTCCAGGTGAAAACAATTGTGTATTCTTGATATCTTCAGGCATAAACTCGTGTGGTACAAAATTGTTTTCGTAGTTATGAGCATATTGATAATTGTCGCCATATCCAAGTTCTTTCATTAATTTCGTTGGTGCATTTCTGATGGACAATGGTACAGGAAGATCACCGGTTTCCCTTACCAACAGCTGTGCCTTATTGATGGCTTCATAAGAAGCATTGCTTTTGGGCGAAGTGGCGAGATAGATGGCACATTGGCTCAAAATAATCCGAGATTCAGGGTTACCAATTACAGAAACTGCTTGAAAGGTGCTGTTTGCAATCACCAAAGCAGTCGGGTTGGCATTCCCTATGTCTTCACTGGCCAAAATGAGCATGCGCCTTGCAATAAATTTGACATCCTCACCACCTTCTATCATGCGAGCCAGATAATAGACCGCCGCATTTGGGTCGCTACCGCGAATGGATTTGATAAAAGCCGAGATAATGTCGTAATGTTGTTCGCCGGTTTTGTCATAACGTGCCATATTGTTCTGCACACGCTCTTTAACGGCGTCATTGGTAATGGTTATTTTTTCAGTTTGCGGATAGCTAGTAACAACCAGCTCAAAGATATTGAGCAGTTTTCTGGCATCGCCCCCCGATAGTTGTATCAACGCTTCTGTTTCTTTTAATTCAATATTTAATTTTGACAGAAATTCGTCATCATTGACGGCACGTAGCAACAGGATTTCCAAATCTTTCTTTTCAAAAGCGTTGAGGACATATACCTGACACCGAGAGAGTAGGGCAGAGATAACCTCAAAACTTGGGTTCTCGGTTGTGGCACCAATGAGTGTTATCCAGCCTTTTTCAACTGCTTGCAATAGTGAATCTTGTTGTGATTTGCTAAAACGATGGATTTCATCAATGAATAGAATCGGGTTTTTGCTGGTAAAGAGCCCGCCACTTTGCTTGGCCTTTTCGATGACATCTCGCACATCTTTGACACCACTGTTAATGGCACTCAATGCGTAGAACGGCCTACTGGATTCCTTGGCAATGATATTTGCTAAAGTGGTTTTCCCGGTACCTGGTGGTCCCCAGAATATCATGGATGGAATGATGCCCTGTTTGATGTGCTGTGTCAAAACGCCTTTATCGCCAACCAAATGGGACTGGCTGACGTAATCTTTTAGGTGTTTTGGACGTAATCGTTCTGCTAAAGGTTCGTTCATTGTGTAAAATTACGAAATATCACATGACAAATTTTCATAAGACGCTCCTTTGGTAGGTTATTTGTTATTGTCCTTTATAAAATGCGTTGTTGCATTGCAAGAACCTATGTTTTGGATGGTTGAGGTGAGGTATGAGGAAGAAGTAAGAGGTAAAATGCGATTGGGAAGTAAATAATGTACTTTCATTATGCCGCCCAATTCATACCGCCTATTACTTGTTTGCACAGCACATTATTCAAAACCAAAAATCGTTAATTATAACATGTCCCAACACGAACAGTTTAGATATTCCACCGGGGTTTTTGCTTACCCATTGGCGTTTGTGATTGTGCTGTGGCTTGTTTTTTGGGCACAAGTGCGGTTTTTTCCCGAAATCAAAGATTTTGGAATTCATCCCCAAACGTTTCAAGGTCTTCGGGGTATAGTTTTCAGTCCGTTCATCCATAATGATATTCAACATATTTTTAATAATACGGTGCCGTTGTTCATCCTGTCTATGGCACTGTTTTATTTTTATAGGCCCATTGCTTGGAAGGTTTTGCTTTACGGAATCCTTCTTTCTGGAACGATTACTTGGATAATTGGCCGACCATCAAACCATATTGGTGCCAGTGGCCTTGTATATGTACTGATGGGATTTGTCTTTTTTAAAGGAATTTTTGCCAAGTATTATCGGTTGGTTGCGCTTTCACTAATTGTAGTTTTCTTATACGGAAGTATGATTTGGTATGTATTTCCCGTAGAGGAAAAGATTTCTTGGGAAGGCCATTTGGCGGGTTTGTTAACGGGATTATTATTTGCTGTGGTTTTTAGGAAAGCCATTGCAAAGCCCGAAAAGTATGTTTGGCAGCAACCGGACTTTGTAGAAGAAGATGATCCTTTTTTAAGACATTTTGATGAAAATGGCAATTTCATAGAGCATATAAAGCCCGATATTGAACTTGAAGAAACGGAAGCACCATTGAAAATCACTTACCATTTTAAGAAACGCAACGATTAGAGGCGTTGTCTGACCACTTCGTACAAAAACGCCCCACAAGCTACCGATACGTTCAGGGATCCGATGTCGCCCATCAATGGAAGCCTTGCTTTCTCATCAACGATTTTCAGCACCGAAGGATTAATACCTTTTCCTTCAGAACCCATGATGATGGCACAGGGCTCTGTAAAAGAGATGTCGTAGAGGTTTTTGTCTGTTTTTTCAGTTGCCGCAATGGTTTTGATTCCCGATCCTTGCAGGTAATATACTGCATCCTTAATATGGTCCACTTTACAGATTGGCACTTTAAAGATGGCTCCGGCACTGGTCTTTACTGTATCGCTGTTCACTGGTGCGCCTCCTTTTTTTTGTATGATTATGCCAGAAACACCCGTGCATTCCGCAGTGCGTATGATGGCACCAAAGTTCCGTACATCAGTCAATTCATCAAGTAGTAAGAATAAAGGAGTTTTTCCAGAAATTGTGGCTTCTGCAACCATATCCTCCAAAGAATAAAACGTTATGGGTGACACATACGCTATTACACCCTGATGATTTGCGGATAACTTGTTCAGTTTTTGTACAGGAACGTATGATGCGGAAATTTGGTGCAACCTGATTAGTTTCTCCAATTCGCTTATTGTTGTACTACGAGTGTTGTTTTGTATATAAACTCTATCAATACTTTTATTGGCCTTTAAGGCTTCCATAACTGCATTGACTCCATATATTTTTAATGTTTCCTCCATGTATAAATGGTACGTATAAATTGTATAGTGCTAAAAGAAATATTTTATGATTCTTTAATAAAAGGATCTCAAGACAACAAATTTACAAAAGCGAATTAACACGACCTTTTGTATTGATACATTTTATTCCTTTGGTTATTTTACTTATCGGTTCTTTTGCAAATTGAATTTTTTTGGATTGCTCTTCCTTTAAATAAAAAGGGTAGCTGCTTTGCTACCCTTTTTATTATGATTGAAAAACTAAATCGAATTTTTCTTTTTAGATTTTCAACGTTGCATTTGATAATTGTATTTATCCTTGGAAAACTGTTTCCATTGTTTCGTAATCGACCAATGTATAGGTTGTTCCACTCTTTGTAAGCAGATATATTTTTGCATAATCTGGATTACCTTGAGCATAGCCGCCATCAACAGAGTTCCAATGAGTACCCAAGTCGATAACCTCTTGTATCTGACCAACTTTAGTTACGGTTAGTGTAACAGGGAAATTGACAGGTGGATTAAACGACTGTCCACTTAAGGAGTACATTGAGGCAAAGATTACGTAAGTTCCATCAGCAAGAGCTCCATTTTCATGGTCATCGGCAGTAGTTATATCGCTTGTACCAATGTAGATGAATTCTGGGCAACCGCCCCATGAATGGACTATCTCGGTAGAACCGCTTCCATCGTAGAGCTCAAGATCGAAGTCAACAGCACAATATTCATCACCCCATGCAAAAGTGATATCTAATTCGTTGCTTACATAATTTGTGATATTGATGGTGTAGGTAATTCCGCCACCATTTACCAACAATTCCCTATTGTTGTAAGTTTCTAACACTACAGTTACGCTTTCGTTTCCTTCTGGAGTCACGTCAAATACGGCTTCAACAGGTATAGAAATTGATCCACTGTAAGCAGGCACTTTTACAATATAGCCCTCTGGACCTCCAGTATGGTATGGGTCTTCTCCATTGGCATAGTCGATTTTTTCACCGTCACCAATTACATAATCTGAAAAGTCAGCATTACCAGAAACAGGTCTGAATCTAAGATAACCCTCTCTTGAGATTGGACTACTTATTGATAAATCAATGGTTGCAGTTGAGCCTTCTGTTATTGTTAGGGTTGTAGCTCCAACATTGCTAACAATTGGTTTATCTCCAGATGGTGAGTGGTTAAAATTGTCGTCCTCACAGGAGGTCATTGATACCAAACCTGCGATAAGCATCAGCCCAATATATTTGTTTTTTATTATATTTTTCATCATTTAATGCTTTATTAGTTATTGACGTATATAAGTCATTTCATAAATATTTGTTCCTGTAGCAAACACAATGGTATAATGTATTTCAAACCCTAATTCAGTTACAACACCGTGGACACCTGTTGGAGAACCTTCATATTGGACTCCTCCCCAAGTATTTGAATACATGTTCATCAAAAATTGGTCAGGAAGAATCGTCAGATTACCACAGATATCTTCAAAAGAAAATCCTTGGTCAGGACCTTGAGATCCTGCTGGCCAAGGGCCAGTGGTCAATGTATGGAAGGTATTAGCCGCTACTTCCACAACAGGCTCTACACCCATAGAGTATGAGTTGTTGGCAGGAAGTATTACACCAGACACCAAATAATTGCCTTCAAGTTGAGATTGGCAACCTACAAATGTGATGGTCATTCTACTGTATTGTGCAGATACGACTGCGTCATCTGAAGTAGCAGAAAGATTTATGATAACACTTGTAGGGCCATCTGGATCCAAGCTGCCGGTATTGACATAGATAGGTAACAATGCAAAGTTGCTGTTTGCAGGGATTACCAATGTACCGGTATTATTGACAAAATCGTATTCCTCACCTTCCACGGCTGTAGATGCAGGGTCAACAGAATAATTCAATACAATGTCACGATCGTAGTTACGACCATCAGGACTACCTTTGAGAGATACTGCATATTGTTTTTCAACGGCTCCAATATCTTCAAAATAGCTGTTGGTAGCCGCGGCTTGATCAAAGCCAACAATATAGGGAGTCGATTCGATGTTCGCTGGAACATCATCGTCAACCAAGCAGGAGTTTAACAAAGCTGCTGCAAGGATACTTATTGAGAATATTTTAAATAGTTTCATAGTTTCTTTTTATTTTAGTTAACATCCCAAAATATATGGGTATTGAAAGCATCTGTACTGGTTTGTGTAGGCACGTTTTCAGCATTACCTACGTATTCAGTTATTGGGTACATTAGCCTGTTAAACCTGTTTGGTTGTTGCGCTATCGTTGGGTTAGGAAATACAGGGTAACCTGTCCTTGTGTACTCTATCCAAGACTCAACGGCGTGAATACCCATTTGTGCAATCCACTTTTGGGTCATTATAGCCTCTATCTTGTTCGAGGAACCTGTCCAACCTATCAAGTTAACATTTTCACTTGAGGTCAAATATGCGCTTGCTGCAGACGCGATACCAAGTACAGAAAATGATTCAGAGATACCACTTCTAAAAAGTGCAGCGGCGTCACCACTTATGTAGTTTCTGTAAGCAGCTTCAGCTTGAAGAAACAAACTTTCAGCAGCTGTCATAATATAGCCGTCTTGATCTGGACCTATATCAAGACCAGGACCTAAATGCGACAGAGGAGTAGCACCTGCTGGGTCGTTCTCACCTTGTACCACACCATTTATTGAGCCACCTTCAAGTGTAAACAATCGCTCAACCCTTGGGTCGTAAATGTTGGTTGTAACACTGTTTTGGGTTGTTTCACCTGTCAAGAACTTGGCAGTATAGTCAGCAGGAACATAAAGTATCGCTGAACTTGTGTTGGTACCACCTACGTTATGGAATTGTCCATAGAATGGGTTTAACTGACCGGTAGCATCTGCATAACCGGGATTAATGGTAACATTATCACCCGCACCTATAAATTCTGCTCCGTTCAATGAAGCAAACTGGCTGTTGTAAATACCTGTCGCTTGTTGCCTTAAAAGTAAACGCAGCTTAAGAGTATTTGCAAACCTTACCCATTTTGCCATATCACCACCCATCATTACATCTTCGTTTCCAACAGTAAGAGCCTCTATCGGCGCGTTGTTAATCAAAGATATAGCGGTATTCAACTCATCCAATAACATGCCATATATAGCCTCGTCATCATCGTAAGACGGTTGAATGTTTCCACCCAATTTGTGGGCTTCAGTATAAGGAATATCCCCATAGAGATCAACCAAATATTGGAAATAATAGGTTTTCATGATGCGAGCAATCGCATTATGGTTAGTGTATTTTGGATCTTCATTTGATACAATCAACGAAAAGGTTGATGTATTCACATAAATGTTATTCCAAATAGCAGCATAAAACGTGTTGGTGATATCATAGGAAAACTCTGTTTGGAATGCTCCGGTAAAGTTTGTAATGTCACCTGCCCACGCTTGGGTCATCAGGTTGCCCAATCGGTTGGCTGTGGTTGGCATGGTCGGGAATGACTGTACCATGGCACCTGCCAACATCATATCAGGCGTAACGTTATCCGTTGTCGGATTGTTTGGATCCTGATTCACATCCAAATAATCGCTGCACGTATAAAGTACAGAAGCAGCAACTACAAAAGTTAAAATTTTAAATATTCTTTTCATAATTATTTTTTTTAAAAGATTATGTTAAGCGAAAAGCCGTAAGTTCTTGTTTCAGGGTATTGGTTGGTGTTGGTTACACCGACGGCATTACCTGTTGTAAAGTTACTTTCAGGGTCAGCATACCCCCTGTTGGCTTTTGGCAAAATGGTAACAGGATTTCTTGCAGTTACACCAAGTGTAACGGCTGTAAGCGCTGTCTTTTCCAAGAATTTGGAAGGAAGGTCATACTTCAATCCTAGCTCTCTGATCTTAAATGCCGTTGCATCCAAAATGTTTTGAGAAGCAACATTGGCAACATAAGTACTATAGAATTGTGATAGTGCTCCTGTAGTGTTACCCGTTGTTACACTTGTGTTAGCTACATATGTACCGCTTGCAGCATCATAAACTGATGAGTTAGGGTAGATGAAGGCTCCTCTGTTGTAGCCACTTTCATACAAGTGTCCTGACCAAGTCAACCAAGATTTTGTCTGACTGTAAAATTGGTGACCTGTTCTGTAATCAAAAGTTCCGGACAAAGTAAAGTTTTTGAATCGGATTTGTGTGTTCAAACCAAGTATATAATCTGGGTTACTGTAGCCCAAAGTCTTGAGGTCTCCGGCAATTGTTGGATTTCCGTTAGAACCGATGATAACCCTACCTTGCTCGTCTCTTTCAAGGTCATTACCTTTTAACATTGGGAATTCTTCACCAACAACAGCGTAAACTCCTGCACCAGAAGCTGTATAACCACCGATGAACAATTCACCGTTATCGGAAGCCAATTTCTTGACAATGGTTTTGTTGGTTGAATACGATAGGTTAACATCCCATGAAAAATCAGGCGTACTGAACACTTTCAGACCCAAGTCGATCTCACCACCAGTAGTTTCTGAATCACCAATGTTGATCAACGTAGAAGTCAGACCTGAAGTATAGGATGAACTGGTTCTCATAATTTGGTCTTTGGTCCTTGTTTTGTAATAAGATCCGTCCAAAGTAACCCTGTTTTTGAAGAAACCAAGGTTGGCACCTATTTCAAATGAAGTAATGAACTCTGGGGTCAAACCAGTATCAACGGTTGAAGTTGGTGACACATAAGAGTTTTGACCGGCAAATGGAAAACCGGATGCTTGGTTAACCAACGCATTGATTTGGTAAGCTGCAACGTTACCGTCATTACCTACGCGCACAACGCTACCAAATAGTTTCATGTGGTTAAGCACATCACCACCAAAATTAAATGCTTTTGTAGGCAGGAATGAAAGACCTACACTTGGATAGAAGAAACTGTTGTTCTCATCTTCAAGGACAGATGTCCAGTCATTTCTGGCAGTAGCGTTCAAGAACAAAAAGTCTTTATAGCCAAGGTCAACTTGACCGAATACGCTATATCTGCGAGTTAGGTACATGTCATCTCCTACAAAACTATTGGTTAAAGTTGAACTAACATTGTTGGTTGAGTAAATTCCTGGAATGGTCAGGTTGTCACCACCAGTTGCTATGTAGTTAAACTTACTATAACGGTTATTTACCCCAACGTTGGCCTTAAAGCTGATATCTTCTGTAAGATCATAATCAAAGTTAAAAACAACATCGGTATAGAAATCCCTGCTAACCTGTTGAGATCTTGAGAAACTTGATGTGATAATCCTCTCGAAACCTGTGATATCAATTACCGATTGCGGGTCGCTGTAGGCATTTGTATAAGATAAATAGCTATTTGAGTACAACAAAGCGTTGGTGGTCATGGCAACATTGATGTTGTCATTGAACTTGTAACCTAACTCACCGGTCAAACTGATCCTGTCGGTATCGTTATAATACCTGATATTGTCTCTTTTCCAGTAAGGGTTGTAATAGTAACCGTTCCAGTGGCCTTCATTGCCGGAATGTTCAAATGCTTCAACGGGAATGTTGGAAGCTACTTGCAACAAATCTTCATATAGACCTCTAACAGCCTCTTGGGTTTTTTGTTTAGTATAAGTTACGTTACCGGAAACTGTCCAAGCGCCCAATTCTTTACCTGCTTTGAAGTTAAAGGTGTTTTTTGCCAATTTGTCATTTTTGATAACAAATTCGGTATCCCTTCTTTGGGCAGAAATGTTTACATAACCATCTTTAAGGTTACCGGAAGATAAAAGCACAGAATTTTGTGTTGTAACACCTGTCTGGAAAAACGGTAAAATGTTGTCATATCCTAAAGAAGAGTAAGGTCTGGTAACGTATGAGCCATCTGCTTGCGGCAAACCGATGGTAGTCAACTGACCGTCAAATTCAGGTCCCCAACCACCATTTTCATAAGTATAGTTGCTCCATCCTTCAGAACTTGACCAACCTTGGCCATAACGTGTCTGTCTTTCAGGAACAAAAGAAATAGTTTCAAATTCAGCAGATGAACGTAGGTCAACAGTGAATTTCTCATTATTTTTACTTCCTTTTTTCGTAGTAACGATAACCACACCGTTAGCACCGGCAGATCCGTAAAGAGCGGCACCGTTAGGGCCTTTCATAACGTTAACTGACTCAATGGCGTTAGGGTCAATGGATTTAAGGAAGTTCATAGTTGATATTGCGCCATCAATAACCACCAAAGCTTGGTTGTCACCTGTAAGCGAACGGACACCCCTTAATACGACCCTTGTTTCGTCACTAACACCACTTGATGTCGTGTTGATCTGCAAACCGGATACCTTACCGGTAAGACTCGATACAACATCCGGGTTGTTGGCTTGGATGATGGCACCTTGTTCAACTACTTGGTTGGCGGTAGTAATTTCATCAGGTTTCTTTTTGATACCCAATGCGGTTACAACTACCTCTTCCAGAGCGTTGTCAGGTTGCAGGGTTACGTTAGCAGTGCTTGAAGTAACAGTCACTTCAAGGGTCGAATAGCCAACGTAGCTAAATTGCAACACATCCCCTGTAGCAGCCCCGATGGAATATTTTCCATCAAAGTCTGTTGTAGTACCAGTAGATGTTCCCTTTATTATGACAGTTGCACCTGGTAATGGTAAGCCGTCCTGATCGGAAACCGTACCGGTAACTGTCTGTTGCTGTGCAAAGGATATTTGCACCACAAACGCCAGTAATAGCGTTAAAATTCCACTAAACTTTGTTTTCATTTTTAAATTTATTTGAATTAGTCTATGCCAAAAATCATAATAAAAAGTTAATTAAACAATAATTATTGGTTAATTTTTTTTTTTTTTTTCGGTAAGCCCTTTAAATCACTGCCTTTATGATTAAAAATTTGCTGTCAGGCTGATGTGTATTTTTGAATTTGAGAGCCTCAAAACGGCATCGTTAATCTTGCCTGCAGCGTAGTTGAATTTCAGTAGACCGGCATTGGTCAAAAGCCCGAACCCAAACCCAAAACCAAAGAGTTTGTCTTTTGTACCGTTGGTACTGTTTTCTATATAACCGGTATCAAATACCGTGTGGGCGTAGAGGTTGCTGTTCATTTGAAAGCGGTATTCTGTATTGAGGACCGAATACAGGTTGGCCACAATGCTGTTCTCTTCAAAACCCCTAATGGAGTTGATGCCCCCAAATCTGAAAAGTTCGTTTTCCAAATGGCTGTCCGATAGCAAGGCTGCCCCGGAGAGTTTTACAAAGATGCTGTTTGTGTCGTTGAGGTTAAAAATCCGTTCGGCGACCAAAACGAATTTCGATTGGGATTCTTTTGTGTTTTCAACACTCCTGCTGCCGAAGCCTCCCGAAAGCTGTGCCTGGAATGCGATCGGGAACAGTGCACTGCTCCTGTTTGTTTCCACAAACTGATAATCCATCATATAAAACGACGATTTGTAATCAAGGATCTCCAAAACCCCGGAATCTAACAGATCGGTAGAGTTGATGGCGTCGACCCCCAATGCCACCTTATGCCCCGTATTGATTTGATAATTGATCTTGGCCGACTGTGCAACCGTGACAAAGCTTGAGTCTTTTTTGAAAATGTTCAGCCCCAGCTCAAGCCCCAAAGGAGAGCCAAATAAATAGGGCAAATCGGTTTTCACATCGAAGGTTTTCTGTTCGCTTTGGTCGCTTTTATATTGAAGGCTTATGGACTCTCCAAAATTCAAGTTGTTGGTCAAGTTCAGGTTTAGGTATCCGTTAAATTCTATTTTGTCAGTGTCTTCATTTGTGCCGAAACCCAGAAAACCGTCAAAGGTGTTGCTTGGCCTTTTTTCTATGTATATATATATTAAGGTAGAATCTCTCGTAAACAACACTTCGGGTTCTTTGGCTTGGGTGGCAAACTTGAGGTTTTCTATCTTGGAAGTTTTCGCTTTAATGGCGTTGAGGTTGAAAACTTGCTTTGCATCCAACTTGAGGTATCTCTTGATGTATGATTTCGGGAATTTTTCGTACCCTTTCACGATGACGGAATCCACCGACCTTTTTTCTGACCTTTTGTTTATGTCCAGGTCGGCCCGAAGACTGTCGCGACCCGACTTTTCGACATTTACCAATCTAAGAGTCGCAAAGGGGTGGCCTTTTTCCGAAATCCGTTCATTGAGCAATTTGAGGGTCGATTCAAGATCCCGGATATCTATTGCAATATGGTTTTTATCAATTTTTCTAGAAACGGGCGCCAATACTTCCGGAGGTAAGGATTCAATAAAGAAAATATTGATGCCTTTAAATAAGGTGTTCAATTCGAATGACACCGTATAGGTAGAGTCGTTACTTTTGTTGAGTTGCTTGAGCTCACAATCAATGTAGCCCAAATTAACCAGACGCTCTTTTATCAAAAACGTCTCATCCTGTAACGACAAATAATCGCTGAACACTTTTTGATAACCCAAAGAATCTATGGTGGCTGTTTCCCGATCCGAAAAACCGGTTGCCGTCAAATACAATGTCTGCGACCGTGCCATGGCAATGAAAGCACATTGGAGCAATACACATGAAAATACAGTTTTAAAAGCCATTGACGGTTCGGTAGCGTTTCAAATCTAACGGAAATTATCGAGACATAATACTTGAGATGTTAAATAATTTAATGGTGCTAATAAAATTAATCGATTTACATTTGAAAAACTGAAATTAATTTCTACCTTTGCAGCCCTCTAAACAGGGGACTGAATATAATTATATAGTAATATATGCCAACAATTTCACAATTAGTACGAACAGGAAGAGCCAAAATAACCAAGAAGAGTAAATCGGCTGCTTTGGATTCGTGCCCTCAAAGACGTGGGGTCTGTACGCGTGTTTACACCACAACGCCAAAAAAACCAAACTCTGCAATGCGTAAAGTTGCAAGGGTAAGGCTTACCAACGGCAATGAAGTGAACGCTTACATCCCTGGTGAGGGCCACAACCTCCAAGAGCACTCGATAGTATTGGTTAGAGGCGGAAGGGTAAAGGATTTGCCGGGAGTTAGATACCACATCGTGCGTGGTGCCCTCGACACCGCTGGTGTTGCGGGAAGAACGCAACGACGTTCTAAATACGGTGCAAAACGCCCTAAAAAGTAATTAGAAAACTTTAAGAAGAAGACATGAGAAAAAGACAGGCCAAAAAAAGACCACTTTTGCCAGATCCGCGTTTCAATGACCAGTTGGTAACGCGTTTCGTCAACATGATGATGTGGGACGGCAAGAAATCTGTCGCTTTCAAGGTGTTTTACGATGCCATTGACATCGTTGACGAAAAGAAAAGCGATGCAGAAAAAACAGCCTTGGAAACATGGAAGGACGCATTGTCCAACATTATGCCGCACGTAGAAGTACGTAGCCGCAGGGTGGGTGGTGCTACGTTCCAGATCCCAATGCAGATACGTCCTGACCGTAAGGTTTCAACCGCTATGAAATGGTTGATCGGTTATGCCCGTAAGCGAAATGAAAAATCGATGTCGGCCAAATTGGCTGCCGAAATCTTGGCAGCTGCCAAAGAAGAAGGCGCTGCCGTGAAAAAACGCATGGATACCCATAAAATGGCGGAAGCAAACAAAGCATTCTCACACTTTAGATTTTAATTGAAAGATGGCAAGAGATTTAAAATATACAAGAAACATAGGTATTGCTGCCCATATAGATGCAGGAAAGACGACCACTACGGAGCGTATCCTTTTCTATACAGGGGTGTCCCACAAAATTGGTGAGGTGCATGATGGCGCTGCAACCATGGACTGGATGGAACAAGAGCAAGAGCGAGGTATTACCATTACTTCTGCCGCTACAACATGTACTTGGCAGTTTCCAAGAGAAAATGGTACGCCTACACCAGATGCAAAATCATACCATTTTAATATTATTGACACTCCCGGGCACGTTGACTTTACTGTTGAAGTAAACCGATCGTTGCGTGTATTGGATGGGTTGGTGTTCCTTTTCAGTGCTGTTGATGGCGTTGAGCCTCAATCAGAAACCAACTGGAGATTGGCAGACAACTACAAAGTGCCGCGAATGGGCTTTGTCAACAAGATGGATCGTCAAGGTTCTAACTTTTTGGGGGTTTGCCAACAGGTAAAAGATATGTTGGGCTCCAATGCCGTGCCGATAGTACTGCCAATTGGTGAAGAAGCTGACTTTAAAGGTATTGTTGACTTGGTGAAAAACCGTGCAATTGTATGGCACGATGACAACCAAGGCTCAACGTTTGACGTTATCGAAATTCCTGCCGACATGAAGGCAGAAGTAAGCAAATACAGAGCCCAATTGATTGAAGAAGTAGCTGGGTACGATGAAAATCTTTTGGAAAAATTCATGGAAGATGAAGATTCCATTACAGAAAACGAAATTCACGCTGCATTGAGAGCTGCGGTAATGGATATGTCCATTATCCCAATGGTTTGTGGTTCTTCATTTAAAAATAAAGGTGTCCAGTTCTTGTTGGATTGTGTATGCCGTTATTTGCCTTCACCATTGGATAAAGAGGCTATCGTTGGTGTCAATCCAGACACTGATCAAGAAGTTGTTAGAAAACCATCTGTAAGCGAACCGTTTGCAGCATTGGCATTTAAGATTGCTACCGATCCTTTCGTTGGTCGTTTGGCGTTTTTCCGTGCTTATTCCGGCCGTTTGGATGCTGGTTCTTATGTTTTGAACAATCGTTCAGGCAATAAAGAGCGTATCTCCCGTATTTACCAAATGCATGCCAACAAACAAAATGCCATTGAGTATATTGAAGCTGGAGATATTGGGGCTGCAGTAGGATTTAAGGATATCAAAACAGGGGATACCCTTTCTGATGAAAAACATCCAATTGTTTTGGAAAGCATGCAATTCCCCGATCCTGTTATCGGTATAGCCGTTGAGCCAAAAACCAAGGTAGATATTGATAAATTGGGTATGGCTTTGTCCAAACTGGCCGAAGAAGATCCAACGTTTACCGTAAGGACCGATGAAGCATCTGGACAGACCATCATATCTGGTATGGGTGAGCTTCACCTTGATATTATTGTAGATCGTTTGAGACGCGAATTCAAAGTGGAGGTCAATCAAGGACAACCACAAGTAGAATATAAAGAAGCCATCACAAAAGTGGCACAACACAGGGAAGTTTACAAAAAACAAACCGGTGGCCGTGGTAAGTTTGCTGATATTGTGTTCACACTTGGTCCTGCTGATGAAGGTAAGACCGGACTTGAATTCATTTCTGAAGTTAAGGGAGGTAACATTCCAAAGGAATTTATCCCATCAGTAGAAAAAGGTTTCAGATTGGCCATGAGCAATGGTCCTTTGGCAGGATACGAAGTTGACGCCATGAAAGTAACCCTTTTAGATGGTTCTTACCATGATGTTGACTCGGATCAACTGTCGTTTGAGTTGGCAGCAAAACTCGGTTTCAAAGCCGCTGCAAAAGCCGCAAAAGCAGTTATCATGGAGCCAATCATGAAATTGGAAGTCCTTACACCTGAAGAAAACATGGGTGATATCGTAGGAGACTTGAACCGTCGTCGTGGCCAGATCAATGACATGGGCGATAGAGCCGGTTCAAAAGTAGTGAAGGCCAGTGTGCCACTTTCAGAAATGTTTGGTTATGTAACCTCATTGCGTACACTGTCATCAGGAAGAGCTACATCAACAATGGAATTCTCACATTATGCCGAAACCCCTGCCAATATTTCTGAAGAAGTTATCAAAGCAGCAAAAGGCGTAGAAGCTTAAATTTTAAGAACATGAGTCAGAAAATCAGAATAAAGCTAAAATCTTACGATCACAATTTGGTTGACAAATCTGCCGATAAAATCGTTAAAACCGTAAAAAGCACCGGAGCTGTGGTCACCGGACCCATTCCATTGCCAACCAACAAAAAGATTTTTACCGTGTTGCGCTCGCCGCACGTCAACAAAAAGGCAAGGGAACAGTTTCAGTTGAGTTCTTATAAGCGTTTGCTTGACATCTATAGCTCTTCTTCAAAGACTATTGATGCCTTAATGAAACTGGAATTGCCAAGCGGAGTTGAGGTAGAGATCAAAGTGTAATGTTTGCTGGCGTCCCGATAAGAGATTGCCGCTTTCGTGAGAATAAAAATGTCCCACCGCTGCGGGCGCGGGAAAAACGGAAAAATACATTTCAGGGTTGAAAGTATTTTGACCCTGAAATTTTTTAAATACGTAATTATTAATAACAATTGATTGAAAATCGAAAGTTTCACATGAAACCGTAAATCGTAAATCGCAAAAACAAAAATCAATATGTCTGGGTTAATTGGAAAAAAAATCGGCATGACCAGCATCTATGACGAAAATGGGAAAAACATCCCTTGTACCGTCATCGAAGCAGGACCATGTATCGTTACCCAAGTCAGAACCGAAGAGGTTGACGGGTACAGTGCTCTTCAACTTGGTTTCGATGACAAGAAAGACAAAAGTGCCAACAAGGCCGAAATCGGTCATGCAAAAAAAGCGGGCACTTCTGTAAAAAGAAAAGTCGTTGAATTCCAAGGATTTGAAGATAAATACAAATTAGGCGATGCCATCACGGTTGAGCACTTCATAGAAGGTGAGTTTGTGGACATCGTAGGTGTTTCAAAAGGAAAAGGGTTCCAAGGTGTTGTAAAGCGCCATGGTTTTGGCGGTGTTGGACAGTCCACGCACGGTCAGCACAACCGATTGAGAGCCCCGGGTTCTGTAGGTGCCGCATCATATCCTGCACGAGTGTTCAAAGGCATTCGTATGGCCGGAAGAATGGGTGGCGATAGAGTGAAAGTTGAAAATTTGAGAGTTTTGAAAGTTGTTGCCGACAAAAACTTGTTGGTAGTGAAAGGATGTGTCCCAGGACACAATAACTCTTACGTAATCATTGAGAAATAATGAAAGTAGCAGTTTTAGATATCAACGGAAAAGACACAGGAAGGAAAGTAGAGCTTTCCAATGAAGTGTTTGCTATTGAGCCCAATAACCATGCGGTCTATTTGGATGTAAAACAATTTCTTGCTAACCAACGCCAAGGTACCCACAAATCCAAAGAGCGTGGCGAAATTGCCGGAAGCACCAGAAAACTTAAAAAACAAAAAGGTACCGGTACGGCACGTTCCGGCAGTATCAAATCTGGCGTTTTCAAAGGTGGAGGACGTATGTTTGGTCCAAGACCAAAAGATTACAGTTTCAAACTTAACAAAAACGTAAAACGTTTGGCAAGGCGTTCTGCCCTGTCCATGAAAGCCAATGACAACAATATTGTCGTTCTCGAAGACTTCAATTTTGACGCTCCAAAAACCAAAAATTTCATCAATGTTTTGAAGGCTTTGGGGATTGATGGTAAAAAATCTTTGTTTGTGTTGGGCGCTTCAAATAATAATGTATATTTGTCGTCACGTAATTTGAAAGGTTCTGACGTTGTAATCAATTCAGAATTAAACACTTACAAAATATTAAACGCAAACAAACTAGTCCTTTTGGAGAGTGCTTTAGAAGGAATAGAATCGAATTTAAGCAAATAAAGAAACCATGAGTATCTTAATTAAACCTATAATCACCGAAAAAGCGACAAAAAATAGCGAAGAAAACAATTGCTATACTTTTGAGGTGGATACCAAGGCGAACAAGATTGAAATCAAAAAGGCCGTTGAGTCTGCCTATGGGGTTTCTGTTGAAGAAGTTCGCACTATGAATGTCCGTCCAGACAGGAGAACCCGTTACACAAAAACTGGAATCCAGCACGGTAAAACAAATGCTTCAAAAAAGGCAATTGTACAACTGGCGGAAGGAGAGACTATTGATTTATACAGCAACATGTAATTAGACAACAATGTCAGTCAGAAAGTTAAAACCAATCACATCAGCACAGCGATTTAGAGTAGTCAATGGGTTTGACGCCATTACTACTGATAAGCCGGAGAAAAGCTTATTGGCTCCGAAAAAACGAACTGGTGGTAGAAACAGTCAGGGAAAAATGACCATGCGCTACATAGGTGGTGGTCACAAAAAAAGGTACCGTATCATCGATTTCAAACGCAACAAAACCGGTATTCCGGCACAAGTAGCGTCTATTGAATACGATCCGAACAGAACAGCTTTCATTGCACTTTTGAACTATCAAGACGGAGAGAAACGCTATATCATAGCCCAGAATGGACTACAAGTCGGACAGACCGTAGTTTCTGGAGAAAGCGCTACACCCGAAATAGGCAATGCTATGAAATTGAGCCAAATACCGCTTGGTACAATCATATCTTGTATCGAATTGCGTCCCGGTCAAGGTGCTATTATGGCACGAAGTGCCGGAACATTTGCACAGTTAATGGCAAGAGATGGCAAGTTTGCCACAGTTAAGCTGCCATCTGGCGAAACCCGCTTGATTCTTCTCGAATGTATGGCTACCATCGGTGTAGTATCAAATTCTGACCACCAATTGATTGTGTCCGGCAAAGCGGGCAGGAGCAGATGGTTAGGTAGAAGGCCACGCACAAGACCGGTAGTTATGAACCCTGTTGATCACCCAATGGGTGGTGGTGAAGGACGTGCTTCCGGAGGTCACCCAAGATCAAGAAAAGGCATACCGGCCAAAGGTTACAGGACACGTTCCAAAACCAAAGCCAGTAACAAGTATATTGTAGAACGTAGAAAGAAATAATTGAGATAATATGGCACGTTCATTAAAAAAAGGACCTTACATCCATTATAAATTAGATAAAAAAGTTGCTGAAAATATAGCTGCCAACAAAAAGACCGTCATCAAAACTTGGTCAAGGGCTTCAATGATAACCCCTGATTTTGTTGGCCAGACGATAGCAGTTCACAACGGTCGCCAGTTTGTTCCGGTATATGTCACCGAAAACATGGTAGGTCACAAATTGGGTGAGTTCTCACCTACAAGATCTTTCCGTGGTCACGCAGGCGCCAAAAACAAAGGTAAAAAATAACAAGAGCTATGGGAAGTCGTAAAAAACAAATGGCAGACGCCATTAAAGAAGAAAAAAAGCAGATAGCTTTTGCAAAGCTCAATAACTGTCCTACCTCACCAAGAAAAATGCGATTGGTCGCAGACTTGGTAAGAGGAAGAAAAGCAGAAGATGCCCTTAACATTCTTAAATTCAGCCAAAAAGAGGCTTCTCGCCGTTTGGAAAAACTGTTGCTATCTGCAATAGCCAACTGGCAGACCAAGAATGAAGACGCGAGTATAGAAGATGCAGACCTGATTGTAAAAGAAATCAAGGTTGACGGTGGAGCCATGCTCAAGAGATTGCGCCCTGCGCCCCAAGGTCGTGCACACAGAATCAGAAAACGTTCTAACCACGTAACCATCGTGGTAGGAGCCATCAATAACACACAAGCTTAAATAGGGATATGGGACAAAAGACAAATCCAATCGGGAATCGTTTAGGAATTATCAGGGGATGGGAATCCAACTGGTACGGTGGTAATGATTATGGAGACAAACTTGCCGAAGACGACAAGATCAGAAAATACGTTCATGCTCGTCTATCAAAAGCCAGTGTATCTCGCGTCGTGATTGAACGAACGCTCAAGCTTGTGACCGTTACCATCACTACTGCCCGTCCGGGTATCATCATCGGAAAAGGTGGCCAAGAGGTGGACAAACTAAAAGAAGAGCTTAAAAAGATTACCGATAAAGAAGTTCAATTGAACATCTTTGAAATCAAAAGACCAGAGTTGGACGCTTTTTTGGTGGCATCCAGTATCGCTCGACAAATAGAGAATCGCATTTCTTACAGACGAGCTATCAAGATGGCCATCGCAGCAACAATGCGCATGAATGCTGAAGGTATCAAAGTACAGATCAGCGGTCGTTTGAACGGTGCCGAAATGGCACGTAACGAACACTACAAAGAAGGCAGGATTCCACTGTCAACTTTTAGGGCCGACATTGACTATGCACTGGTTGAGGCACATACCACTTATGGCCGATTGGGCATCAAGGTATGGATCATGAAAGGAGAAGTTTATGGCAAGCGCGAACTGTCGCCGCTAGTCGGACTTTCTAAAAAGCAACAAGGAGGAAAATCAACTGCGGAAGCTGCTCCAAGGAGAGGAGGAAATGGCAAGTCTCGCCGCAGAAAGTAATTTTTTAAAGATAAAGAGAAATGTTACAACCAAAAAAGACAAAATTCCGTAAGCAGCAAAAAGGCCGCATGAAAGGAAATGCCGAAAGAGGCCATTTGCTTTCCAATGGGATGTTTGGTATCAAATCGATACACGAGAAAGGCATGTTTATTACCTCCCGCCAGATAGAAGCGGCCCGTATTGCCGCTACCCGTTACATGAAAAGGGAAGGCCAACTTTGGATCAAGATTTTTCCGGACAAACCTATTACCAAAAAACCACTCGAAGTACGTATGGGTAAAGGTAAAGGTGCCGTAGAATACTGGGTGGCAATTGTCAAGCCAGGAAGGGTGCTTTTTGAAGTGGGCGGCGTGCCAATTGAAGTTGCCAAAGAAGCATTGCGCCTTGCTGCACAAAAACTACCAGTAAAAACAAAGTTCCTAGTCGCAAGAGATTACGAAGCTTAATTATTTAAATTATGAAGCAATCAGAAATTACAAAGCTATCCACAGCTGAACTGCAAGAACAATTCGGTGAAAGCAAAAAACGCTATACCGATATGAAAATGGCCCATGCCATTTCCCCTTTGGATAACCCTATCCAATTGCGCACATTGAGACGTAGCATAGCAAGACTGGCAACTGAGTTAACCAAAAGACAAGCACAATAATTTGTATTCCGCTGAAAGATGGAAAATAGAAATTTAAGAAAAGAACGTATAGGCGTTGTTACAAGTAACAAAATGATGAAATCCATCGTGGTTTCTGAAGTGAAGAAAGTGAAACACCCTATGTATGGTAAGTTCGTCTTGAAAACGAAAAAATACGTTGCTCACGACGAAAAGAACGACTGTAATATTGGAGATACCGTCAGGATCATGGAAACAAGACCTATGAGTAAGTCCAAATGTTGGAGATTAGTAGAAATAATTGAAAGAGCGAAGTAATCATGTTACAACAAGAATCAAGACTAAAAGTAGCAGACAATACCGGGGCAAAAGAAGTTTTGACCATTCGCGTATTGGGCGGTACCAACAGGCGCTACGCATCTGTTGGCGACAAGATCGTTGTGTCTGTCAAAGACGCAACGCCTAACGGTAACGTCAAAAAAGGCGCTGTATCTACAGCCGTTGTTGTCCGTACCGTCAAAGAAGTAAGACGCCCCGACGGATCTTACATCAGGTTCGATGACAACGCATGTGTCCTATTGAACCCACAAGGCGAAATGAGAGGAACCCGTGTATTCGGACCTGTGGCAAGAGAACTCCGCGACAAACAGTTTATGAAAATCGTATCACTGGCACCAGAAGTGCTCTAACGACCAATAACGATTATGAAATTCAAAATTAAATCAGGAGACAACGTAAGGGTAATTGCCGGTGACCATAAAGGTTCCGAAGGCAAAGTGCTCAAAATCGTAAAAGATAAGAACAAAGCCATCGTAGAAGGCGTGAACATGGTAAAAAAACACACCAAGCCCAGCGCCCAGAATCCTCAGGGTGGCATTGTAGAAAAAGAAGCTGCTATCCATATTTCCAACCTTTCGCTTTTGACCAAAAAAGGTGATACAACAAGAGTTGGCTATAGAATGGACGGCGATAAAAAGGTGAGATTTTCCAAAAAATCAAATGAAGTAATTTAGTTATGGCTTACATTCCAAGATTAAAGAAAGAGTACAAAGACAAAGTAGTCGCTGCTCTAATTGAAGAGTTCGGATACAAGAACGTTATGCAGGTTCCAAAGCTCCAAAAGATAGTAATATCCAAAGGTGTAGGGGCTGCAGTAGCAGACAAGAAACTCGTTGACCATGCTGTTGAAGAATTGACCAAGATTTCTGGTCAAAAAGCAGTGACGACCCTTTCTAAAAAAGACATCGCAAACTTCAAGTTGCGCAAAGGGATGCCCATCGGGGCATGCGTTACCTTGAGAGGCGAGCGTATGTATGAGTTTTTGGATAGGTTAGTAACTTCAGCATTGCCCAGGGTTAGGGATTTCAACGGTATCAAAGCTACCGGCTTTGACGGCAGGGGAAATTATAATTTGGGCATTACCGAACAAATCATCTTCCCTGAGATAGATATTGACAAGATCAACAGTATCTCGGGTATGGACATTGCTTTTGTAACCTCTGCTGAGACCGACAAAGAAGCTAAATCATTATTAACAGAATTAGGTTTACCATTTCAAAAGAATTAAGACATGGCAAAAGAATCAATGAAAGCCCGTGAGGTGAAGAGACAAAAACTGGTCGCCAAATACGCTCAAAAGCGCAAGGCACTCAAAGAAGCCGGGGATTATGAAGCATTGCAAAAACTTCCCAAAAACGCTTCACCGGTAAGACTCCACAACCGTTGCAAGCTTACTGGAAGACCAAGAGGATACGTACGTATTTTTGGAATCTCCCGCGTTAAGCTTCGCGAAATGGCAAACCAAGGATTGATACCAGGCGTAAGAAAAGCCTCTTGGTAAGCAAATAATTATAGAATGTTAACTGGGAGAAGGTTTGGGACGAACCAAAAACCACTTCCGAAAACCAATAATAAATGAATACAGATCCAATTGCAGATTACCTGACCAGAATCAGGAACGCAGTAAAAGCTAACCATAGGGTTGTTGAGATCCCTGCATCAAACCTCAAAAAAGAAATCACCAAAATCCTTTTCGACCAAGGCTATATTTTGAGCTATAAGTTCGATGACAGTACCGTACAGGGCATCATCAAGATAGCCCTAAAGTACAATAAGGAAACCAAAGAACCGGTTATCAGAAAGATCCAAAGGATGAGTAGACCGGGTTTGCGTAAATATGCAAGCGCAGACGAGATGCCAAGAATCCTTAACGGTCTTGGAATTGCGATTGTTTCTACCTCACATGGGGTAATGACAGGCAAACAGGCAAGAAAAGAAAATGTTGGAGGTGAGCTATTGTGCTACGTTTACTAAAAATAAAAGAGCAAGATTATGTCAAGAATAGGTAAAAACCCAATAGTAATCCCACAAGGAGTAACTGTAGATATTAAAGACAATGTAATAACTGTCAAAGGAAAATTAGGTGAACTATCTCAAGAATTTTCTACTGTCAAAATATCTGTTGAAGAAGGAACTGTAAAAGTGGAGCGTGCTTCCGACAGTATTGAAGAGAGATCAAAACACGGACTTTACAGAGCATTGGTAAAGAACATGGTCGATGGCGTTTCTACTGGCTGGACCAAACAATTGGAATTGGTAGGTGTAGGTTACAGAGCCTCAAACCAAGGCCAAAAATTGGACATGGCACTCGGATTTTCACACAATATCGTTATGGAACTTGCCCCTGAAGTAAAGGTCGAGACCATTTCTGAAAAAGGAAAAAACCCAATCATAAAGTTGACCTCACATGACAAGCAACTGGTAGGACAGGTAGCAGCAAAAATACGCAGCTTCAGAAAACCAGAACCTTACAAAGGAAAAGGTATCAAGTTTGTGGGTGAAGAATTAAGAAGAAAAGCAGGTAAATCAGCTTAATAGTATAATTATGGCACTGACAAAAAATCAAAGAAGATTAAGAATCAAGAAAAGGATCCGCAAGGTGGTTTCTGGTACACCGTCCAGACCCCGATTGGTCGTATTTAGGAGCAATAAAGAAATTTATGCACAAATAGTTGATGACGTGGCCGGAAAAACCATCGTATCTGCTTCCTCAAGAGACAAAGACATTGTTTCTTCCAAAGGTACCAAGTCTGAAACGGCAACCTTGGTAGGCAAGACAATTGCTGAAAAAGCAGTCAAAGCAGGTGTTGAAGCCATTGCTTTTGACAGAGGTGGATATCTTTATCACGGTAGAGTAAAATCTTTGGCCGATGGCGCCAGAGAAGGAGGACTTAAATTTTAAGGCATTATGTATCACAAGTATAAAAACGTAGAAATTGTAAAGCCAAGCGGACTTGAGTTAAAAGATCGTCTGGTAGGAGTTCAAAGGGTTACCAAAGTGACCAAAGGAGGTAGAGCTTTCGGGTTCTCGGCCATCGTGGTTGTTGGTGACGAAGCAGGTGTTGTAGGACACGGTTTGGGTAAATCCAAAGATGTTGCCACTGCCATTGCAAAGGCCATTGAAGACGCCAAGAAAAACCTGGTAAGGATACCTATCATCAACAAGACTTTGCCGCACGAACAAAAAGGTAAGTTTGGCGGAGCAAGGGTAAACATCATACCTGCGGCAGCTGGTACGGGAGTAATAGCCGGTGGCGCTGTAAGGACAGTATTGGAAGCTGTTGGGGTTCATGACGTTTTGTCAAAATCCCAAGGGTCTTCAAACCCGCACAACGTTGTAAAAGCTACTTTTGACGCTCTTCTGCAGTTAAGAGGCGCCAGTGCTGTTGCCAAGGATAGAGGCATATCCCTTGATAAAGTATTTAACGGTTAATAGAATTACAATGGCAAAAATTAAGGTAACAAAAGTAAGGAGCGATATCAAGCGACCTGAAACACAAAAAAGGATCTTGAAAGCTTTGGGCCTTCGAAGGATGAACCAATCGGTAGTTCACGAAAGCACACCAAGTATCCTTGGGATGATCAATAAAGTTCAACATTTAGTTTCTGTAGAAGAAGCAAAATAATACAGCATAACAAATGGATTTAAGTAATTTAAAACCGGCCGAAGGTTCAGTAAAAAACAAAGGCAAACGTGTGGGCAGAGGACAAGGCTCTGGTAAGGGCGGTACCGCTGCACGTGGCCATAAAGGTGCAAAATCCCGTTCAGGCTATTCCACAAAGGTAGGTTTTGAAGGTGGCCAGATGCCACTTCAGCGCCGTGTGCCAAAATTCGGCTTCAAAAACATCAACAGAGTAGAGTACCTTGGTGTCAATCTTGATACCCTCCAAAAGTTGGTTGACGAAAAGAAAATCAATGACACTGTGGACTTTGTGACACTTTTGGATTTGGGATTGGCCCACAAGAACGATTTGGTAAAGATTTTGGGACGTGGCGAACTGAAATCAAAATTAAAAGTAACCGCCCACAAATTTACCGCTTCGGCTAAAGCTGCTATTGAAGCTGTTGGAGGTGAGGCTGTGACTTTATAAGATCATTTTAAGGATGAAATTTGTAGAAAACTTAAAAAATGTTTGGAAAATAACGGAACTCAAAGATAGGATCCTGCTCACGCTTGGCCTTCTTTTAGTTTATCGTTTTGGTGCCCAAGTGGTACTTCCCGGAATCGATGCCGCACAATTGGGAGGCCTTCAGGACAGTACAGACCAAGGTATCTTGGGACTTCTCAATGCGTTCACTGGTGGGGCTTTTGCCAATGCTTCTGTGTTTGCTTTGGGTATAATGCCCTATATATCCGCTTCCATTGTGGTCCAGTTGATGGGTATTGCCATACCATATCTCCAAAAACTGCAAAAAGATGGTGAAAGCGGCAGAAAAAAAATCAACCAAATAACAAGGTGGCTGACCATCGCTATCTGTTTGGTTCAAGCACCGGGCTATTTGGCGAGCTTGCCTGCATTGGGCATTCCTACATCGGCATTTTTGCTCGGAACAGGAACTATGTTCTATGTTTCATCGGTTATCATTTTGGTAACAGGTACCATCTTTGCCATGTGGCTCGGTGAAAAAATTACCGACAAAGGTATCGGTAACGGTATTTCATTGCTTATCATGGTTGGTATTATTGCCCGTATGCCTGCTTCTTTTGTGCAAAACTATGCCTCAAGGATCAGCGGTGGCGGTAACGGCGGCCTTATGATGATCTTGATTGAACTGGTTATCTGGATGCTGATCATACTTGCATCAGTAATGCTGGTCATGGCGGTCAGAAAGATTGCTGTCCAGTATGCTAGGCGTACAGCTTCAGGAGGCTACGAAAAAAACGTTTTTGGATCGCGACAATTTTTGCCGTTAAAGCTCAATGCGTCTGGTGTTATGCCTATTATCTTTGCACAAGCTATTATGTTTGTGCCAAGTTTGATAGGAAAGTCGTTTGGAACAAGTGATTTTGGCCAGTGGATGCAAACAGAGTTTACCGATATCTTCGGGTTCTGGTACAATGTTGTATTTGCTTTATTGATCGTTGTTTTCACATATTTTTATACGGCAATCACGGTACCGACAAACAAAATGGCCGATGACCTGAAACGCAGTGGTGGTTTTATTCCCGGCATAAGGCCTGGTACTGAAACATCCGAGTATCTTGACAAGATCATGTCGCAGATTACTCTTCCCGGATCATTGTTCTTGGCACTGATAGCTGTATTTCCAGCAATTGTGGTCAAAATTATGGGAACACAGCAAGGATGGGCTTTGTTTTTTGGAGGCACATCATTGCTCATCATGGTAGGAGTTGCAATAGATACCATGCAGCAAGTAAATTCATATTTACTGAACAAGCACTATGATGGATTGATGAAAACCGGTAAAAACAGAAAAGCAGTAGCTTGATACCATGGCAAAACAATCAGCAATAGAACAAGATGGATCAATCATTGAAGCATTGTCAAACGCAATGTTTAGGGTTGAGCTTGAAAACGGACACATTGTCACGGCACATATTTCTGGAAAAATGCGCATGCACTACATCAAACTATTGCCCGGTGACAAAGTAAAATTGGAAATGAGCCCATACGATTTGACAAAGGCTCGCATAACATATAGATACTAATTAAGATGAAAGTAAGAGCATCAGTTAAAAAAAGAAGCGCCGATTGCATATTGGTGCGTCGAAAAGGAAGACTTTACGTCATTAACAAAAAGAACCCTAGATTCAAACAAAGACAAGGTTAATTATTATGGCAAGAATTGCAGGTATAGACATACCCAAACAAAAGAGAGGCGTTATTGCATTGACCTATATCTACGGTATAGGAAAGAGCAGGGCACAAGAGATTTTGGCTAAAGCCAAAGTTGACGAAAACACAAAAGTACAGGATTGGACAGACGACGATATCAGTAATATCCGTGAGGCTGTTGGATCATATACTATTGAAGGCGAATTACGTTCAGAGATCCAGTTAAACATCAAACGTTTGATGGACATCGGTTGTTACAGAGGTATCCGCCACCGTGCAGGACTTCCTTTGAGGGGTCAGCGCACCAAGAACAACTCAAGGACAAGAAAAGGTAGAAGAAAAACAGTTGCCAACAAGAAAAAGGTAACTAAATAATAAGTAATATGGCAAAAGCAAACACCAAAGTCAAAAAGCGCAAAGTCATCGTTGATTCTGTTGGTGAGGCCCATATCGCGGCATCATTCAATAATATCATCATCTCTTTGACCAATAAAAAGGGAGATGTCATAGCATGGTCATCAGCCGGAAAAATGGGTTTCAGGGGTTCAAAAAAGAACACGCCTTATGCAGCCCAAATGGCCGCCGAAGATGCATCTGCAGTAGCAAAAGAAGCAGGGCTCAAAAAAGTCAAGGTTTACGTCAAAGGACCGGGCAACGGTAGAGAATCTGCAATTCGTTCAATCCACAATGCAGGAATCGAAGTAACGGAAATTATCGATGTTACCCCATTGCCGCACAACGGTTGCAGACCTCCAAAACGTAGAAGAGTCTAATAATTATATTAAGTATAACCGAGAGACCTTTTGCTTGTCGAAGGATAAGTTAAGACCTTAATTCACAAGCACTCTCATAATAAAAACAAAATGGCAAGATATACTGGTCCTAAAACTAAAATAGCCCGTAAATTCGGCGAGGCTATCTATGGAGATGATAAAGCATTTGAAAAAAGGAACTATCCTCCAGGGCAACACGGAGCTAACAAGCGTCGTGGTAAACAATCCGAATATGCTATCCAGTTGATGGAAAAGCAAAAGGCAAAATATACATACGGTATTTTGGAACGTCAGTTCAGGAACATGTTCAAAAAAGCGACCGCTGCTCCAGGCATCACCGGTGAAGTATTGCTCCAATACTGTGAATCGCGATTGGACAATGTGGTCTATAGAATGGGTCTGTCCACTTCACGAAGCGGCGCCCGCCAATTGGTGTCACACAGGCACATCACCGTTAACGGTGATATCGTCAACATTCCGTCCTACCAATTAAAAGCCGGAGATAAGGTTGCCGTCAGGGAAAAATCAAAATCCCTCGAAACCATACAAAACGCATTGGCCAGCTCAAGCGCCGTTTACGAATGGATCACCTGGAACAACGATACCAAGGAAGGAACCTACGTTTCCGTTCCTGCAAGAGTACAGATTCCAGAAAACATCAAGGAGCAGCTAATCGTCGAATTATATTCAAAATAACAACTGATACTAATCGCAATATGGCAATATTAAATTTTCAAAGGCCCGACAAAGTAATCTTGATTGATTCAACCCCTTTCGAGGGTAAGTTTGAGTTCAGACCACTTGAACCCGGTTATGGGTTGACCGTTGGAAACGCTTTAAGGAGGGTCTTGTTATCTTCTTTGGAAGGGTTTGCTATTACATCTGTCAGGATAGAAGGCGTTGACCACGAATTCTCAACCATAGCAGGTGTTGTTGAGGACGTTACGGAAATCATACTTAATCTGAAGCAAGTGAACTTCAAGCGCCAGATTGACGAGATCGATAACGAAACCGTTACGATATCAATTTCCGGACAAGAGCAGGTCACTGCCGGCGACTTCCAGAAATTTATTTCCGGATTCCAGATTTTGAACAAAGATCTGGTCATTTGCAATCTTGATCCGAAAGTGAACATCAACTTGGAGATCACCATCGAAAAAGGTAGGGGCTATGTGCCGGCCGAAGAAAACAAAAAAGCTTCGGCTCCAATTGGTACAATCTTCACGGATTCTATCTATACACCTATAAAAAACGTGAAATACAGCATCGAAAACTTCCGTGTTGAACAAAAAACAGATTATGAAAAGCTGGTTTTTGAGATCATCACAGATGGTTCGATACACCCAAAAGAGGCACTTACCGAAGCGGCTAAGATACTTATACACCATTTCATGTTGTTCTCCGATGAGCGCATTACTCTCGAAGCTGACGAAATCGCACAGACAGAAACCTATGACGAGGAATCGCTTCACATGAGGCAACTACTAAAAACCAAATTGGTCGATATGGATCTGTCCGTTCGTGCACTCAACTGTTTGAAAGCCGCAGAAGTAGATACACTGGGAGACTTGGTGTCTTTCAACAAAAACGATTTGATGAAATTCAGGAACTTTGGTAAAAAATCTTTGACAGAACTTGAAGAATTGGTAAATGTCAAAGGCCTGAACTTCGGGATGGATTTGAGCAAATACAAATTAGATAAAGATTAACAATGTATCATAGTTTGCTCCCCAAAAAGGGTTGATGCAAGATGATGCAAAAAAAAACACGTCATGAGACACGGAAAAAAAATTAACCATTTAGGTCGCAAGACTGCACACAGGAAATCAATGTTGGCCAATATGGCTTGTTCCCTAATAGAGCACAAGCGTATCAACACCACTGTTGCAAAGGCCAAAGCCTTAAAGCAGTTTGTGGAACCAATGATCACCAAATCAAAAGATGACACTACCCATAACAGACGTATCGTTTTTTCTCGTTTGAGACAAAAAGATGCCGTTACCGAATTGTTTAGGGAAGTAGCACCAAAAGTTGGCGATCGTCCGGGAGGCTATACCCGTATCATCAAGTTGGGCAATCGATTGGGAGACAATGCAGACATGGCCATGATAGAACTTGTGGATTTCAATGAGCTTTACAATGCCGGTAATCAGGCTAAAAAGAAAACCACGCGACGTGGTCGATCCAAAAAAGCCGATTCTGCACCTGCAGTAGCCGAAAAAACTCCCGAAGTACCGGCCAAGACCGAAGAAACAAGCGGTGGTGAAGAATAATGATCGATAATTCATAAAAATAAAAAGGATAAACAATTTCTGTTTATCCTTTTTTTGTGCAATTTTGTAAAACCTTTTTTCAAAATGAAATACAGAAAAAGAAAACCCGCACTGATACTTCTTGCCGATGGCACAATCTTTCACGGAAAATCTATTGGTAAAGAAGGCTCTGCTTTTGGCGAGGTATGTTTTAATACAGGGACTACAGGCTACCAAGAGATTTTTACAGACCCATCTTATTTTGGCCAGTTGATGGTGTCTACCAATGCCCACATAGGAAACTACGGCACCAAAACCGATGAGGTAGAATCCGGATCTGTAAAAATAGCCGGGCTTATTTGCAAGAATTTCAGCTATGACTATTCAAGACCGTCAGCAGATGCATCGCTCGAAAGTTTTTTTGAGGACAATAACCTCCTGGCCATTTCCGATGTAGATACAAGGGCTTTGGTGGGATACATCCGGGACAATGGCGCCATGAACGCTGTCATATCCACAGAAGTGGACAATGTCGAGGGATTAAAGCTGCAATTGGCCAAAGTGCCCAACATGGACGGTTTGGAACTCGCTTCCAAGGTCAGTACCAAAGTCCCTTATTTTGTGGGCAATGAAGACGCCAAGTACCGTATTGCCGCCCTTGATCTTGGTATAAAAATGAACATTCTTCGCAATCTTGAAAAAAGAGATGCCTACGTCAAGGTGTTTCCGTACAACGCCACTTTTGAAGAAATGGCAAAGTTCAATCCCGATGGTTATTTCATATCCAACGGCCCGGGAGACCCAGAACCTTTAAAAGATGCCATAACACTGGCAAAAACAATCATGGACCGCAACCTGCCGCTGTTCGGTATTTGTCTTGGACATCAAGTCATTGCATTGGCAAATGGCATTTCAACCTATAAAATGCACAACGGACATCGTGGCATCAATCACCCCGTCAAAAATCTTATCACCGGAAAAGGAGAGATTACTTCACAAAACCACGGGTTTGCAATCAACCGCCATGAAACAGAGAAACATCCCGATATAGAAATCACGCACGTTCATTTAAATGATAATACGGTGGCCGGAATACGGATGAAACATAAAAATTGTTTCTCGGTACAGTACCATCCAGAGGCAAGCCCTGGACCACACGACGCGTCCTACCTTTTTGACCAATTTATCGAGAATATCATGAATAATCAGTGAAGAAACGGCAATAAAATTTTAATTTCCCTACAGTTTTTCATTCATAAGATAGCCTCCTGATTTTTTATCGCAATAATGAAAGGCAACAGAAAAAAAAGAACGACAATTTCGTAACTTTGACATTTAGAATTTAACAACATAAAACCAATATTATGAGCATTATCATCAACATCCACGCACGACAGATTTTTGATTCAAGGGGCAACCCTACCGTAGAGGTCGACGTCATAACAGACAATGGTGTATTGGGCAGAGCTGCCGTACCTTCTGGAGCATCGACAGGAGAACATGAAGCCGTGGAGTTGAGGGATAACGACATATCTTATATGGGTAAGGGCGTTCTCAAAGCCGTTGAACATGTTAATTCGGTAATTGCCCAAGAACTTATCGGGACATCCGTTTTTGAGCAAAACAAGATTGACCAAACCATGATTGCGCTTGATGGTACCAAAAACAAATCAAAACTTGGCGCCAATGCCATTCTGGGCGTTTCGCTTGCCGTTGCCAAAGCTGCTGCTAACGAACTTGGGATGCCATTGTACAGATATATCGGAGGTGTGTCTGCAAACACCTTGCCGGTACCTATGATGAACATCATCAACGGAGGTTCGCACAGCGATGCACCGATTGCTTTTCAGGAATTTATGGTGATGCCCGTTAAGGCCAAAAGTTTTACCCACGCCATGCAAATGGGAACAGAGATTTTTCACAATCTCAAAAAAGTACTGCACAGCAGAGGATTGAGCACAGCTGTGGGTGATGAGGGCGGTTTTGCACCCAATCTTCCCGGTGGAACCGAAGACGCTTTGGATACCATCAAAAAAGCCGTAGAAAAGGCGGGCTATAAATTTGGCGATGACGTTATGATAGCTTTGGACTGTGCTTCGGCCGAATTTTATGTGAACGGAAAATACGATTACACCAAGTTTGAGGGAGACAAAGGCAAAGTGCGTACAAGCAAGGAACAGGCTGATTATTTGGCAGATCTGGTTTCAAAATACCCGATAGTCTCCATCGAAGACGGCATGGACGAAAATGATTGGGATGGTTGGAAATACCTGACTGAAAAGATCGGCAATAAAGTACAATTGGTGGGCGATGACCTGTTCGTTACCAACGTGGAGCGTTTGTCCCGAGGTATAGAAAAAGGCATTGCAAATTCTATACTTATCAAAGTAAACCAAATTGGAACCCTGACAGAAACCATTGCAGCAGTAAACATGGCGCACAATGCTGGTTATACATCGGTAATGTCGCACCGCTCTGGTGAAACCGAGGACAACACAATCGCCGATTTGGCAGTGGCTTTGAATACGGGACAAATCAAAACAGGTTCTGCGTCACGCAGTGACCGTATGGCAAAATATAATCAGTTGCTGCGCATTGAGGAAGAATTGGAGCAAATCGCCTATTTTCCTGGATTGAAGGCCTTTAAGGTAAAATAAGCTTTTTAGAACGTATATAGAAGCCCGTTGGTCAACTCAAACTGGGTTTTGGGAATGGTTGTCACAGGTACGGCATCATAAATGTAGCTAAAGTTTGTCTTGAACGACAGCCCACCGGTTATTTTGAACAAAATAGAGGTATTGCTCGACAACCTATAGTCGGCAAAACCTGATAATTTTGGTTGGTAATATGTTGTACCTATCAATGCGAAGCCCTCTTTTGGAAACAAGCTAAAAGAAATATAGGTACTCCCCCTAATGTCTTCCTGAACCCGATCTGGCACAATATCCGAAGCTTTTTCGTATTCGTACATGATCAGTGTGCCGAGATAAAATCGGTAATTCTCGTTGGCGTATAGTTTGAATCTCGGCCCAAGCCCGGCAAGGCCCCTAAAATCGATTTCCGAAATGGCGTCGTATTGAGCCTGGAGAAAGGCTTCCATCTTTATTTTTTCCGAAACCTTCCTGTTGTACCTCAAATGTTGGGTGCCTTTGTTCACAAATGAGTTCCTTTCCAGCTTTTCAAACTTCAGGTCATTGACAAATAACCACAGGTTTTTCTTGTCGTTGTACTGCACGTGGGTTTTGTTGTCGATCTTCAAAATTCTGTTCGTGTTTTTTATCAGCCCTACATCCAAACTTACCGATCCCGTCCATTTGGCAGAATCCGTGACTTTCCTGAGTGTTTCAACATTGATAACCTGCGCATGGGATGTTTTTATAAAGAACAATATCAAGATTATGAAAAGATATCGATGCATAAACGATTTACTAAATGAAACCACAAATTTACTAAAATCAATGGTATCGATTTTTGTCAAAATATAGCATTGATTTCTTAAATGTCACAATTGTTAAAATGCTTGTAAAGTTCCTTTTTAAATCACTTTATATTTCGTAAATTCGTGACATCTTTTCGGATACACCAATCAGATTAAATTTTTATGAATATGTCAGAAAAAGCTACGATAGAAATAAGCGGAAAAAAGTATGATTTTCCTTTAATAATAGGAACTGAAAATGAGGTTGCAATAGACATCAGCAACTTAAGAAGTACCACCGACAGTGTCATAACCATGGATCCCGGCTACAAGAATACAGGTTCTTGCGAAAGTGCCATTACTTTCTTGGACGGCGAACAAGGGATTTTGAGATACAGGGGTTATTCCATTGAGGAGCTTGCAGACAAAGCCAGTTTCCTTGAAGTGGCCTATTTGCTGATTTTTGGAGAACTTCCCACCAAAGAGCAATTGGATAAATTCCACTCGGATATCAAAGCACAATCCGTAGTTGACGATGATGTCAGAAAAATTGTGGATGCCTTTCCAAAATCGGCTCACCCGATGGGCGTCATCGCTTCTCTGACGAGTGCTCTTACCGCCTTCAACCCATCTTCTGTTAATGTTGATTCGGAAGAAGCTATGTACAAGGCCATTGTGAAAATATTGGGCAAATTTCCGGTATTGGTTGCATGGACTTTCCGTAAGAAGAATGGGTTGCCGTTGGATTACGGGGACAAGAACCTTGGATATATAGAGAACATTCTCAAGATGATGTTCAAGCAGCCCAATGAAGAATATATCTTTAACCCAATAGTAGTGGACGCATTGGACAAATTGTTGATTCTCCATGCCGACCATGAGCAAAACTGTTCTACCTCTACGGTCAGGATTACAGGTTCTTCGCATGTGGGGTTGTTTGCATCACTTTCCACAGGGATTTCCGCACTTTGGGGACCATTGCACGGCGGTGCCAACCAAGCCGTTCTTGAAATGCTCGAAGCTATCGACCAAGATGGTGGCGACACCGAAAAATATATGGCCAAGGCAAAAGACAAGGCAGACCCGTTCCGTTTGATGGGCTTTGGTCACAGAGTTTACAAAAGTTTCGACCCAAGAGCAAGGATTATCAAAAAAGCCGCAGACAGCGTGTTGGAAGATTTAGGTGTTGAAGATCCAATATTAGAAATTGCCAAAGGTCTCGAAAAAGAAGCATTAAAAGACCCATATTTCGTTGATAGGAAACTCTATCCCAACGTAGATTTCTATTCTGGTATCATCTATCGCGCCATGGGTATCCCGACCGATATGTTCACTGTGATGTTTGCACTTGGGCGTTTGCCAGGGTGGATCGCGCAGTGGCGAGAAATGCGATTGAAGAAAGAACCAATCGGTCGCCCGCGCCAAATTTATGTTGGCAAAACCTTGAGACCGTTTGTACCGATCGATAAGCGATAAAGAAGTTGATACAAATACAAAGCCCCATTTTTTTAAGTGGGGCTTTTTTATATTTTCAAATTTATAGAGTTGGATCTTTGGCCCTGGGAAAACTCTACATAAATTTTTATGGTGTTTAGGTATATTATCCCGATATTTATTGCGCATAAATTTTTGTCGTTATACCGTGATGGACTATCTAAAACTGAATATTAAAAACGAAACTTCGCGACTTCGCGAAGTAGTGCTTGGCACGGCACAAAGTAACGGCCCGACACCAACGGAAGAGGAAGCCTACGACCCCAAATCACTGGAGCATATCAAGGCCGGGACCTATCCGATTGAAAGAGATATGGTCAAGGAAATGGATGCCGTTGCAGAAGTGTTTAAAAAATATGATGTAAAAGTCCATCGCCCGAAACTGATTGAAGATTACAACCAGATTTTTTCCCGCGATATAGCCTTTGTCATTGACGATATTTTCATCAAGGCCAATATTTTGCCGGAACGGGACCAAGAGTTGGATGCCATTCAGTACGTTATAGATAAAATTGACCCCGGCAAGGTCATTCGTCCTCCAGACGAAGTGCACATTGAAGGCGGCGATGTCATGTTGTGGAACGACCATGTTTTTATAGGTACCTACAAAGGGAGCGATTATAAAGAATACATCACGGCCCGAACTAATATGGAAGGCGTCAGGTTTATTAAAGAACTGTTTCCAAACAAAATAGTTAAAGAATTTGATTTGGTCAAGTCCAAGATAGAACCCCGTGACAATGCCCTGCATTTAGATTGCTGTTTTCAGCCCGTTGGCAAGAACAAGGGCATCGTCTACAAAAGCGGCTTTAGGGAAGAAAGCGATTATGTTTATATACTGAAACTTTTTGGCAAGGACAACCTCTTTCACATTACCCGTGAAGAAATGTACCACATGAACAGCAATATCTTCTCAATTGATGACGATGTAGTTGTTTCTGAAAGGAATTTCACAAGGTTGAATAATTGGCTGCGCAACAATGGCTTTACAGTGGAAGAAGTACCTTATGCCGAAATAGCAAAACAGGAAGGATTGCTTCGCTGTTCTACAATGCCGTTGATAAGAGATTGAAAATCTTTATTTTCTGTACAAGAAATAATTATTTACCAATTCGATATACATCCGTTTTGCCTCTTCGGGTGTAATGTTCTTGATTTGGAACAATGCGTTTGTTTTGAAAGCATTGATAATGGGACGACTACTCCCAGGGCGGTCATAATTGTTGGTGGCACGTTTATAATAAGCATAAAGGCGTAACAGAAAATCGGCCGGAAACGGCTCCGTGTAGTTGTTGATGCGTTCTACCGCCTCTTCAAATTCCTTGTCCAACGTTTCGTGGTTCATGTTCTGTCGGCAATCACACTGATGCCGCCTCTTACTTTTTGGTTGAGCGTTACCTTGATATTGGTGTCCAATGGCAGAAAAACATCTACCCGTGACCCAAATTTTATAAATCCCGAATCGGTACCTTGTACGACTGCTTCGTTGGCTTTTGCATAGTTAACAATGCGTTTGGCCAAAGCTCCGGCAATTTGTCTGTACAGCACTTTTCCAAAGGTTCTGTTTTGTACCACAACCGTAGTGCGTTCATTCTCTTCGCTTGCTTTTGGATGCCATGCCACCAGAAATTTTCCCGGATGGTATTTGCTGTAAACCACTTGTCCCCCAACAGGGTAGCGTGTTACATGGACATTGATTGGCGACATAAAGATGGATACTTGCAGCCGCTTGTCATTAAAAAATTCCTTTTCAAAAACCTCTTCGATGACCACGACCTTACCGTCCACTGGAGAAAGTACATGGCCATCATCCAGTTTCCCTTTTCGCTTGGGGTTTCTGAAAAATTGTAAAATGGTAAGAAATAAGATAACCAAAACCAACATCAAGGTTTTTTGTAGCCATACAATGGAAACCAGATGGTCGATAAGTATTATGCTGACTACCAAAGCTACCAGGCTGCCGAATATGATTTTATGTCCTTCTTTATGGAACATAGGGAAACATCTTTAAGAATAAATAGAAAAATGGTGCTACAAAAATAATACTATCGAGTCTATCGAGCAAACCTCCGTGTCCTGGCATTATTACACCGCTGTCCTTTACATTGGCCTGCCTTTTGAATTTTGATTCAATCAGGTCGCCAAGCGTGCCAAAAACGCTAACTATAATGCTTAATATCAGCCAATTAGTAAAATTCAGGGTTCCTGTGAAATTTGCAATGAAATAACTTGTGAAACAGGCTAACAAAAGGCCGCCCAGAAAGCCTTCAACAGTTTTTTTGGGTGATATACTCGGAAAGAGTTTCTGTTTACCGAAATTTTTCCCAATAAGGTAGGCACCGGTATCGTTGGCCCAAACGAGTATAAATGCGCCCAAAAGTAGCTTTGGAGTAAATTCATAATTGTTGTTGGCAATCAAAACCAGAAATACAAACGAACTTGATAAGTAAAAAGTGGTAAGAATGAACCTCTTGGTGGAAAACAAGGGGATGGTTTTTTCAGAAAACAAATCCTTGATAAGCAATAGATGAACAAAAATGGTGATGACTTGCAAAATCTGTATAGCTTCGCTAAACCCAGACCCGGGAGAAGCCGTAATGCACCAAAACCCGAATCCAAGGTACATAATGGCAAATATGGCATAAGGCCAATAACTATTGAGCTGTATCAATTTTTTGAATTCAGCCATACAGACCAGCCCAAATATAAAAACCAGTACGATGAGGGCATATTGGTGGTAGATGCAGAGTATTAGCAAGGTTATGTAGAGTATGCCTGAAATGGCTCTGGTACGGAGCTCGTTCATCTAAAAGTCTTCTAAAAGAAGTAAATACAAGTTTTTGGTGCTGCTTCCATATGTAAGAAAATCTTTGTCTTCAATGGTCTTGAAGTGCTTTATGGTAGTGATGTTGGTGGGTATTCTTTCCCTATACTTGTTCTTGATACCTCTCAAACCTTCGCCAATACTTTCTACAAACTGACTTGTTGTGGCATACACCACAAAGTTTGCCGGAAGATCTTTTAGTTTTTTTTCGGCAATCTGGTTAGAGCATATCAAAAGGGACCCATCATCGGCAATAAGATATTCGCATGTGGTAAGAAAATAGGTGCTTACGTCAAGATTGGTGGAGGGTTTGAGATCAAAATCCTTAAAGAGTTCTTTTAGCCTTTCGTCGGTAAGGTATACCTGCTTTTCACCCCACTGGTTTTCGTCAAGGATTTGCTGGAGGGTCTCAAAAATTTCTTGCATATTTTCACAATACAAGAACTTACCTCCATTAGCCTTGAAGTTTATGGTAAACTTTTCGTCAATGGGAAGTTTTATCTCGGGCATATATTTGCCGCGTTCTTCGTTTTTTATGTTATCTCCATCACCGTCTTTTAGTCCGAAGATTTTACGAAATAGACTCATTTTACGGGCTGATCTTAAACCTGATTTTTAAAAATGATTATCCCAAATATAAAAAAACTTAAATTAACCAAAGGCCGATTTAAGTTTTTTTAATACAATTGATTTTTTTAACTCAACAAATCGTCCTTGACTTCTTCCTTTTGATCGGTATTTGTATCTGAAGCATCTGTTTTGCTGTCTGTTGCGTCAAGACCGTTTTCAGATGCCAAAGATGGGTCGGGAGTTGTGTTTTTCTCTTCGGCAGGTTCATCTTCTTTATCAAAAGGTCTTTTTCCGAATATTTTTTCAAGATTGTCTTTAAAAATGACTTCCTTGTCCAGCAACACTTCGGCGAGTTCGGTGAGCTTGTCCTTATTTTTTTCCAATATATCAACTGCTCTGTCGTATTGTTCTTCAATGATTTTTGATATTTCATCGTCTATTACTTGGGCGGTCTGCTCGCTGTAAGGTTTTGTGAAACCATATTCGCTTTGCCCGGTAGAGTCGTAGAAGGTAAGGTTGCCTACTTTGTCGCTCAAACCGTAGATGGTTACCATGGCTCTAGCCTGTTTTGTAACCTTTTCAAGGTCGCTCAATGCACCAGTTGAGATTTTTCCAAAGATTACTTGCTCTGCAGCTCTGCCACCGAGTGCAGCGCACATTTCGTCTAGCATCTGTTCGGTTCTTACGATCAATCTTTCTTCTGGCAGGTACCATGCTGCGCCAAGTGAACGGCCTCGGGGCACGATGGTCACTTTTACCAATGGTGCTGCGTGTTCGAGCATCCAACTGATGGTTGCATGTCCTGCTTCGTGGAATGCTACAGCACGTTTTTCTGCCGGTGTAATGATTTTGTTTTTCTTTTCCAAGCCTCCGACAATCCTGTCAACGGCATCGAGAAAATCCTGACGGTTTACCGATTTTTTGTTTTGCCGGGCTGCAATCAGGGCAGCTTCATTACACACGTTGGCAATGTCGGCACCAGAAAATCCGGGTGTTTGCCGAGCTAAAAAATCAACGTCGAGGTCATCGGCTTTTTTGATGGGTCTCAAGTGAACTTCAAATATCTCTTTTCGTTCCCTGATGTCAGGTAAGTCAACGAATATCTGTCGGTCAAAACGACCGGCACGCATCAAGGCTTTGTCGAGAACGTCAGCACGGTTTGTGGCTGCTAATACAATAACATTGGTATTGGTGCCAAAACCGTCCATTTCGGTCAGTAGTTGGTTGAGTGTGTTCTCGCGTTCATCGTTAGAGCCGGAAAAATTGTTCTTCCCCCTGGCCCTGCCTATCGCGTCAATTTCATCAATAAAAATAATGGCCGGCGATTTTTCTTTTGCTTGTTTGAAAAGGTCTCTTACCCGCGATGCGCCAACGCCTACGAACATTTCCACAAAATCCGAACCAGAAAGCGAGAAGAACGGAACCTTGGCTTCGCCGGCAACAGCTTTAGCCAATAGTGTTTTGCCCGTTCCGGGAGGACCTACCAGCAAAGCACCTTTGGGGATTTTGCCTCCGAGTGAGGTATATTTGTCGGGGTTTTTCAAGAAATCCACGATTTCCTGTACTTCTTCTTTGGCACCTTCAAGTCCTGCCACATCTTTGAATGATGTCTTGATGTCAGTTTTTTCGTCAAAGAGGCGCGCTTTTGATTTTCCGATGTTGAAAAGTTGACCGCCGGCACCGCCACCGCCACCGGAAGCCATGCGCCGCATGATGAAAATCCAAACCCCAATTATCAATGCAAATGGAAGCAGTGTCATGAGCAGATCGCCCCAGACATTGTGCTCGGTTTCAAAAGTTAATTTGGTGTCGGCCAGGTTGTTTTCTTCAATGGTTTTGGTAATTTTTTCTTGAAATAATGCCAAATCACCAAACTCGAATTTGTAATTTGGAGACGGTGAAAGAGTTGGGAGCAGATTTCTCGGCTTTGTTTTTTTGTGCGTTTCAGTTTCAAGTGCTTCAGGAGTGAGATACACCTTTGCCTCGCGATTGTTGACAATGACCACTCTGGCAACCTCGCCGTTTTTGAGGTAGTCAAAAAACTGTGACGGTGTAACTTGGGCTGCCGGTTGCTGTCCAAAGCCCGATCCAAGAAAATTTATACTAAAAAAACCCATAATGATTATAGCGTATATCCAGTACGCACTCACTCTTGGTTTTTTGTTTTGGTTTTTTTCGTTTGACATGTATGAATTTTAATAACTGGTTTTTATTGCGGTCGTCTTTGCGTCGCCCCATAGGCTTTCGATGTCGTAATATTCCCTAATGTGTTTTTGGAAAACGTGAACCACGACATTGACGTAATCCATAAGCACCCATTCGGCATTGTCGCTGCCTTCTACGTGCCATGGATGGTCTTTTAGTTCTTTGCTGACTTTTTTCTGTATGGAACCAACAATGGCATTGACATGGGTGTTGGAAGTACCTTCGCAAATGATGAAATAATCGCAAACGGTATTCTCTATGTTCCTCAAATCGAGGATTTTTATCTCTTTTCCTTTCATGTCCTCGATACCGCCCAATATGGTCGTAATCAATTGATCTGCATTGTTGTCTTTTTTCGCCATTAATTTTGTTTACAGTTAGTGCAAAGTTATTATTTTTTAGTTCTTTTGGAATTATAAAAATCTTAATTAAATTATAATTTCAATTGATTGTTTTATAATGCACATAATCAAACTTAATGCCATTGACTCCACCAATTCGTTTTTAAAGCGTATCAGTAACGACGGACCGCTTGAAGACATGACGGTCGTTGTGGCCGATTATCAAACCGATGGCCGTGGACAGATGGGTACACAATGGGTTTCTAAAGACTCCAATAACCTGTTGTTCAGTGTGTTTAAAAAAATTACAGGGTTGGATGTCGATGCGGCATTTAGTGTGGCTATCGTGGTGGCATTGTCGGTTTTTAATACGTTAGTGAAATTGCAGTTAATGAACGTCAGGATTAAATGGCCTAACGACATTTTGTCAGGCAATAAGAAGCTTGCCGGCATCCTGATAGAGAATGTTGTAAAACAAAATAGGGTACAGGCATCGGTTATAGGGATAGGGATTAATATCAATCAGGTACATTTTGAGGATTTGCCAAACGCCTCCTCGTTGATTCTCGAAACTGGCCGTTTGTTTGACAGGGACGAAGTATTGCAGATGGTTTTGCTTGAATTGCAAGCCTATTTTCAGGTTTTGGAATCGGGAAAAAGTAGTTATTTAAAACAATTGTATGAGGCAAACTTGTTCCGCAAGGACAAGCCATCTACCTTCACAGACGCAGGAGGCACAAAATTTTCCGGATTTATCAGAGGCATTACCGAATCCGGAAATCTGAAGATTGAAATTGAAGATGCACAGATCAAGGAATACGACCTTAAATCTGTGAGTCTTTTGTATTGATAGCTTTTTGCAGATTGCCGACCAGAGTTTCGATGAACTTACTGATAGGGCCTTTGACCATCATGCCTATCATAGCGTTGAATTCGCCGCTGAATACCAATTGAACATCGGTTTCGTTTTCGCCTATTTCGGTAAGATTTGCCGTAAGGTCAAAGTCGAGTTTGCCGCCGTCGGCACCTAAAACTATTTTATCATAAGGTACGCTTTCTCTTTTGCGAAGTGAAATTTCAGGCATTCCGGAAAGCGCAAAAGTAAAACCGCCATTGGCATTGGGTTCAAACTTTGCCACATTTTCGGGCATAAGCTGTTCAAAATTTTTGGGGTCAGAAAGAAACTCAAATACGTCTTCTTTTGATCTGTTTATGGTTTGTTTTTGCGATTCTAATTTCATGGGTTATTGTTGTTTTGTCAAACGCTCGTTCCAGTTTGCCGGATCGGCATTCCAGATGGCCAATAGTTCTTGTTCTTGTTCGGTTATGTATTTGGTGTCCAAGGCTTGTTGAAGCAACGTCCTGTAATCGCTCAACGTGTTAAGGACCACATTTTCTTTTTTGAAGTTTTCGATAGCGGTCTCAAATCCATACGAAAATATGGCTACCATGCCCAAAACGTTTGCATCGGCATCGCGCAAGGCCTTGACCGCGTTGAGGCTGCTTTTTCCGGTGCTGATGAGGTCCTCGATCACCACGACGTTTTGGCCGTTTTGCAAATGGCCTTCAATCTGGTTCTGCTTGCCGTGTCCTTTTGGCTCCGGTCTTACATAGACAAAAGGCAGCCCGAGATATTCGGCAGTCAAGACCCCAATGCCTATGGCACCTGTGGCAACACCGGCAATGACGTCTGGTTTGCCGTATTTCTTTTCTATTTGTCTTGCCATTGTTTCCCTTATATGATTTCTGATGGAAGGGTGCGAGAGAATAATCCTGTTGTCACAATAGATAGGCGATAGCCAACCCGATGCCCAAGTAAACGGCTTGCCCGGTTGTAGTTTAATCGCATTGATGTCCAAAAGCAGTTTGGCGGTCTGTCTGGCGGTGTTCTCGTCAAAAATCATGTCGCAAATCTAATCAAAATTGTGAAACTTTTTTTTTTGATTTAGGAGAAAATTGACAAGAAAATCCATTGTTGTATCAAAAAATTGATATTTTTATCGACTTAAAAAATATGGCCACGATCCGATGGTGACAATTTTTGTAAATGAAAAGCCGATAATCTTGACCACCGAGGTTGCTTTTGAATCCGGTTTCAAAAACTATCTTCTCAAGACTGTGCATATCGGTAAAGTCATTAAGGAACTCAATGCGACCTCTCTCAAGGGTGTTCGGCTTATTGGAAAGCATGAACACAAATTGCTGGAAACGTTTCTTGACAAACTCCCCGTTGTGGTTGCGGGCGGCGGAAAGGTCATCAATGATCGAGGTGAAATACTATTCATCTATAGGAATGACAAATGGGATTTGCCCAAAGGAAAAGTGGAAAATAAAGAGAGTATCGAAGATGCTTCGATTAGGGAAGTTGAAGAGGAAACCAAAGTTACAGGATTGAAAATCGTAAAACCACTTGCTACTACCTATCATATTTTTAAGCGTAACGGCAAGCATAAAATAAAACAAACCTATTGGTTTGAAATGACTTCAAAACATAAAGGTAGGCTTGTTCCGCAAATGGAAGAAGGTATTACCAAAGTGGCGTGGCTAAACCAGCCCGAAGTAAAACAGGCTATGGAGAATTCCTACGCCAATATCAAATTGTTGCTTTAGGGCAGACAAGACTTCATGAGTTATTTCGGGTTAGTCTTTTGCTACCCTATAAACCGGATATTGCAAATGCTCTGTTTCATAAAATGGACTTTGTTTATAAATCCAATCCAGTTGCGCATACCAATTGCCTGCAAAATCGGGATCGCTTTTCTTCTTTTTCTCGAAATTTTGTTTCAAAGATTCATTTTTGTTCAAATAATCATAAGCCAAATCTTCCCAAACGTAGGGTGAAAAACCTTCTTTTTGTTGAAGGATGGCATCAAAAAAATTCCAGTTGAAAAACGAATCCGGTGCTTGGGGTTCAAGTGTTTCAAGCAGGTATCTGATGGCATTTTGATTGGTAGGAATGTAATAATCGCCCTTTTTGAACGGCTGCATTTTTGTTCTTGCCACAATCTTGGTGTTGTAATGTTGATAATGGCCCTCAAAGGGTTCTTTCCTTGTATTGAAGGTGTCTATCCGATAGCTTTCTACTTGTATGGACGTATCTTTTTCAAAAGTTCGCATTTCGACCTGATTGAGCCGAAGCAGGTCTATCACGTTCCACCAACCTTTAGGGATGATGTATGCTTCCGGAATATTCACTTCAGCGGTTTGTACCATAAAATCTTGGTATTTCACATCTTTTACAAAAGGTTTGTTGCGATGGTATTTCAGTCTGTCCATTCCCGTTATATCACTTGTTTCCAATGTGCCTTCATATCCCTTGAACTTTAGGGTAGACGATTTTGAAGTGTCAATCTTCCAATCCACGGGGTATGTTTTGGCGTTTTTAAGGTTTTGCCATTGTTTTTGTCGCAATTGTTTAATGGTATCAAATTCCTTTTCCATAAGATGTATCATGGTTTCCATTAATACGTAGGTGCCTTCCACACGTTGCTTGTATGGTTTTAGCATATGGGTTTCAACCATCATCCCGATTGTGTTCCACAGTGTTGTGTAACCTGTTGAATAGCGGGGCCAATCCATAAATTGGCTGAATCCGTTTTCGGGGACTTTGTTGAAGACGTTTACGTATGGTGTTATGTCCCATTGCTTGTCAGAGAGTTTTTGTTCGAGAGTTGGCATAAAGTGCCGATGCAAATAGTCGCCCAGTTCGCCGCCCAACTTGTTGTGCTGGGTGAACAAATGTGTGAGTGTGTACTGATAGTCTGCGCCATTGCTCACATGGTTGTCGATGAATACATCGGGTTTGGTCCGGTGGAAAATTTGGGCAAAACTTTTGGCGTTTTTGGAATCGCTTTTTATGAAGTCCCTGTTGAGGTCATAATTTCGGGCATTCCCCCTGAACCCATATTCAGAAGGCCCATTTTGGTTGACCCTTGACGAAGTGTTCCTGTTGAGGCTGCCACCAATGTTGTAAACCGGGATGGTGGCGAGTACCACGTGTTTTGGCAATCGTATCTTTTTCTGTACCATATCTCTGAACAGCAACATTGTGGCATCGATGCCGTCGGGTTCTCCGGGGTGTATGCCGTTGTTGATAAGCAAGATAACTTTGTTTTTTCGGAGGATTTCAAAATCGAATGTTTTGTCGGGATTGAGCGTTACCAAATGGAGCGGAAATCCAGAATCTGTCTCGCCAATACTGTCTATGGCAATTTCCGGATAGTGGGCTGCCAGTTTTTTATAAAACAAAATGGTTTCTTGGTAGGTGGCCGTTGAGGTTCCGTTGCTTTTTTCAAAAACAGTGGTAAAATCTTGCCCAAATGATGGTTTTGTTTGCAATAGAGCAGTGAGGAACAGTAAACTGCAGATGAGTTTTTTCATGGCGAAGGTTTGGAAACTTAAAATCCACCCACAATTAAAACATTGGATGGTGTATCAAATTTAACCAATTTGACCTAATTTTGCAGTTGTTAATCATAATTTCATGCACCAGACCACCAATACCATTTTAATGATTCGTCCCATAAGCTTTAGGATGAACGAGCAGACGGCTGTCAACAATTATTTTCAGGAAGAACTGGAGCTAAAAAATGTCGAAGTCAACCAGCTGGCGCAAAATGAGTTTGATGCTTTTGTGGCCAAGCTCCGTGCTGCTGGGGTCAATGTGATTGTGGAACAGGACAACAGTTTGGACACGCCCGATTCTATATTTCCCAACAATTGGGTAAGTTTTCACGAAAACGGAGATGTGGCTTTGTATCCGATGTTTGCCGAAAACAGGCGCAAGGAACGTCGCGAGGAAATTCTGGATCATTTGGAGGCCAAAGGATTCCGTATTGAAACCATCGTTGATTATACCTCTGCCGAGTCAGATGGTTATTTTCTGGAAGGTACTGGGAGCATTGTGCTTGACCGTGAGAACAGAAAAGCTTATTGTGCACTTTCGCCAAGAGCCGACGAAGAACTTTTTATTGAGTTTTGCGAAGATTTTGAATATACGCCCGTGGTTTTCGTTGCCAACCAAACCGTGGATGGTAAGCGGTTGCCCATTTACCATACCAATGTAATGATGTGCATTGCCGAGACTTTTGCGGTAATTTGCCTGGATTGTATCGATGACAAGCAAGATCGGAAAAACGTTCTAAAACACCTCAAGCAAGATGGAAAGGACATCATCGAAATCAGCGAATCGCAAATGGCGCAATTTGCGGGCAATATGCTCCAGGTACGTGGCAAGGACAACAAACGCTATTTGGTGATGAGCAAGGCAGCACATGACAGCCTGACGCCAATGCAGGTTTCTAAAATAACGGCTCACAGCGATGTGCTTTACAGCGACTTGCAAACCATAGAAACTTGTGGTGGCGGGAGTGCGCGGTGCATGATGGCAGAAGTTTTTCTGCCCAATTGACCTTATACCTTTGATTTAGGAAGTTCCACGAAGAATTTGCTGCCGATATTTGGAGTACTTTCTACCCAAATCCTGCCTTGGTTGAGCTCTACCAGTTCTTTACAGATGGAAAGTCCCAATCCGGTTCCTTTTTCGTTTTTTGTCCCGATAGTGGTATAACCGCTACCTTTGAAAAGTTTTTCAATGTGTTCTTTGGGAATTCCCACGCCGGTATCTTCAACGCTCAATAAGGTCTTACCGTTCTGTTCTTTGTTTGAAATGGTAATGATGTCGCCCACCCTGCTGAATTTTACTGCGTTGGTAATGAGGTTCTGCACCACGATTTCTATCATGTTCTTATCGGCATACACCGTTCCGCTTTGCGATTCATCAATGAGGACAATCCGTTTTTGTTCGATTTTTGGTTCTACCAAGCTGATTTTGTTCTTGAACACATCCTGGATGTTGAAAAGTTCCGGACTGGGTTCGAGGTTTTGCATCTGCGATTTTGACCAATTCAGCAAATTATAGAGCAGGAGCGAAGCATTGTTTGCATTGTCGCTCAATTCCGGAATCAGTGATGTGAACTCTTCTTTGGTGATACTGTCTTCTTTCAACAGGTCCAAAAATCCTTTGATGGATGATATGGAATCTTTAAGGTCGTGAGATACGATAGAGAATAGCCTGTCTTTGGATTTGTTGATTTCCTCAAGGTGTTGCGTCTGTTCTTGGATGGCCGCATTTTGCTTTTGGATTTGACGGTTTTTTTCTTCGAGTTCTTGGGTATATTTTAGGGTGTTTTTCCTTTTTACATAGATGAGCAGCAAGAAAGAAAGTGCCGTGATAAAGGCAACTATCAGGATGTATGAAATGAGTTTTAGGCGTTCTACCTGTTCTGATTTGCCTTTGGTGGCATCGTTTTGGGGCGTAGGTGTTCCCGAGGTGCTATCGCCATCGAGGTTAGTGGTGGTTTTTGAAAGGGTGTTTCTGGTATCGGTTGGTATCGTGGGTTGTTCTTGTTGGTACAGTTCTTCTTTTAGTTTGTAATATTCTTGTTGCCATTTAAAGGCGCTTTCATAACGTTTTCGTATGGAATCCAATCGTACCATGAGCCTGAAATTTTTAAGGATTTCCTTTTTGTCCGTCGATTGTTTTGACAGTTCGTGGGCTTCGATGATCTGTGATTCTGCAATTTTTGTTTTGTTTTGGCTCAAATTGAGGTCGCCGATGGCATTGAGTGTCTGGAACGTTCCGGCTTGATTGCCAACAGATTTATTGTATTTCAAGGCTTCATAAAGGTAAACTTCTGCTTTGTCATATTCTTTGAACTGTAGATATTGGTTACCTATAAGCGGCAAAATCTCGCCACGGAGGTTTTTGTCCTGTGCTTTCATTTTGTCCAAGAGTTGCAGGACGGCTTCGTAATGTTCAATGGATTTTCGGTATTCGTTGCGCATACCGTACAGCATGGCAATGTTTTTATTGGAATTGATAATGCCCATGCTGTCGCGCAATACCGTTTTGACGTCAAGAGCCTTTAGGTTAAATTCCAGGGCGTTACTATATTGTTTTGTGTTTACATAGGCCTCGGCGAGGTTGTTGTAGGCAGCGGCCAAGTCCTTGAGCATATTTTTTTCTTCAAATACCTTGATTGCGGACAGGGAAAGTTCGAGGCCCACAATGTAGTTGCCTCTTTTTATTTCCAGAATACCCATGTTGTTGTTCACTTTGGCAACGCCCAGAGTGTCATTTATTTTTTGGTAGAATTGTTTTGATTTGTTGTAGCTGTCAATGGCGTTGAAGTAATCGTTCCTTTCAGAATAAATCAGTGCGCGGTAATAGGCCACTTCGGCTTGTCCTTTGGCATAGTTGAGCGCTTTGGCCAGTCGTTCGGTTTCGTCAATAAACTGCAAGGCTTTTTTGGGTTCGTTGGCTTCGTACAATGCCTTGATAAGATAAACAGAGGTATCTACCTTGGTAGAATCCTGTTTTTGGAACGCCAAATTCAGGACAAGGCTGTCTATCTCGTTGGTCTGTGACCATCCGGCAAGTGCAAAAAGAAAAGCAGCTAAAAGTATTAACTGTTTCATTGGCAACGATTTAACAATGTAAGTACCGAAATGATGAAAACTTATCCTTGAGGGAGAGGAAGATAGCATACAACAAACACCTAAAAACCTGTCAAGTTGTTTGTGGCTGGTATCATCAATATTTGGGACTTGATTAATAGCATTCCAAAAGTGAATAAAAGTCACTTATAAATCTAATTTTTGGGTTTTAATGCCAAAAAATTAGATGAAGTGAAACGTGCAAGTAGAGCAAATGGCAAAGTATCGACGAACGGTAAGTTTTTTAACAAATTGACATCCCACAATGTGGCATCGCAAACGGTTTTTCCAGAATGCTATTTTAGTAATGTGGCGGTAATGTAACAGAAAACGTAATCAAAATGCCAAGTGCCATAAATGGAAATGGTTTTTGTTTGCCTATGGATTTCTATTGGGCCTGTTTAGGATTTTTGGATTTGGGCTCTCACGGGGAATGTTATCAAAAAGCGCTAATCGAAGCTGTTTACTGCCGCGTTTGCAAAACGATCTGTTTGCAGTTGGTGTTTAGTCCTCACGTTGATTCAAGTACCTAAATGTCAGGTGTTGAGTGTCTTTGCCACCATTGTTTTAGGTCTGATGAATTTTGAGAGTCACCGTGTATATAGGCAAAAAATTAAAAACACCTAAAGGTGGAGAAAAGAAAAAAATTAAATTCTTATCGGGTGGATAAAAGCACACTCTTTTTGCAAACTTTGGCCTGCGGGTTGGCTTGGGGTAATTTCCGGATGTCCTTATGTTGTGAAACACTGAAGGCCAAATGAAGATAACGCCCATTACGCTTTTGACATTTTTATCAAATGGGTGGGCCAACATTTTGTTTTTATCTTAAGCGGTTCCTCTCAAAAACCTTTCGTGAAATGGCCCAATAATAAATCAGGGCAATCAGGCAAAAACCGGCTGTGGTCAGGTACATGGCAGAAAATCCCCAATGATCGCCCAGATAAGCGCCGAGCAGCATCCCTATACCGATGCCAAGGTCAAACCCGGTCAGGTAAGTAGAATTGGCAGTGCCGCGTTTAGAACCCGGAGCCATGTTGATATAAATGGTCTGGAGGGCAGGAAAAAGCGTTCCGTAACCAATGCCGATGATAAAGGCCGAAACGCAAAACGCATAAATACTGTGAAACAGGGCAAAACTCACAAATCCTATTGATATCAATAACAGTGCGATGACCATCACCTTGTGAAGGTAGCCTTTATCCACGAACTTTCCGGATGTCACTCGCGACAAAACGATGCCGCCTGCCAGGAACAAAAAGAAAACCCCCGAATTTTGAATGCCCGTTTCTTTGCCGTACAACACCGCAAAAGCAATGAGCGTTCCCCATCCAAACGAAAGGAAAAGCTGATTGATAAATACCGGAAAACCTTTCACCAAAAAGAAACGGTCGAGCGACAGTGGCGGGGTCTTATCAAGTTTTTCGCGAATGGGCACTTTGATAAAAATTACCACCAATATAGATAGCAACCCCATCACCAGAGCGCAAGATATCAGAAAATGAAAACCGTGGGCGTCATAGATGTTTACCGCAACAAAAGGGGCAATGGCCATGGCGATATTGGTATTAACCCCAAAATAGCCAATTCCCTCTGCACGCCTCGATGCCGGGATAATGTCAATGGCTACCGTATTGGCAGACACCGTGGAAAGCGCCCAGAACATCCCGTGAATGAAACGGAGAATCACAAAAAATAACACAGTAAAGGCAAAATAATAGCCGATAAAAGTGCCGATAAACAATGTGATGCCCAGTAAGAACAGTGGTTTTCTGGCATAAACGTCCACCCAATAGCCGCAAAACGGACGGACGAGCAGCAACGCAATGGCATACGAAGATAGCACAATCCCGATCTTGGAATGTGGTACCCCCAACTCTTCCGATAGGTAAATCGGGATGGTGGGCATCAAGAGGTTAAAGGAACAAGCTACCAGGAAGTTGGCAATGCACGCAATGATGAAATTTCGGTTCCAGAGTTTTTCTTTTGTCGGCATTTTTTTGCAATTGCGTGCAAAAATACTGAACATTTGATGGATGGAAAATTATATATAAGTTAAATTCTCGATAGTGCTATAAATCCTTTCAATATGTTCGGTTTAGTTTTTAAAATTTTATAATCACCAAGATTTTGCTAATTCAAATAACTGATTGTCATATTGTTGCTCTATTTGCATAGTCTTCCATGTTAGGGATGTTCCTGGTCCTTTTTGAATCTTGAACTTCGAATTTTGGGACATTTTCACTATAGCTTCATGGGTCCTTATATCGGTATTTTTTGCCTAACCCTGCCATTGATGGACAAATTTCTGCGCCTCATCTAATAATTGCCCTCTCCCGCAATTGTGGCAGTAATTTTGAATTCCCTCAAAAAAATGTTTAACCTAAAATACTATTGATATGGAAACTACATTGTCCTACCGTTTTGAGAGACGTTCCGATAACTTTTTTGATTGGATGCTCAACACGATCAAATCTGAAAAATACCATTTAGCAGACAGTCAAATAGTTGTTTTTAATGAAGCTGTCTAAACACTTTTTGAAATTAGGAAGTTAAGTTTCGGTTGTGGTGCTTGCCTTAATTGGGCAATGTCTCTACCAAATGGCGGGATTGATTGACAATTAAGTGCCGGTCACAGTGTCAACATCCATGTGTGCTGAAGCTTTTTGAACTTTTTGAGTTCACTTCGAAGTACAGGCAAGTAATCTTTGCCGTTACTGTTGCAGTTTTCGAGCCTTATGCAGTTGCGGTAGAGCCTGTTGGTCAACTTTTCGAGCGAAGCAAGGTGTTTGTGCTTTTTGTCGCTGTAACGTTCAAGTTCGGCATTTACGATCTCTGGAGCCAGTGATGTGGACTGCTGCACAATATCTCCCGAAAAATATACGTCATTGTCCTCGGTGCCATCGGGTTTCAAATATGACAGATCATAGTTCAAATATGTTGAAATACTGCGCGAAAGGATGATGATTTCCATCGCCTTTTTGTAAATGGGCAGTTCCGAGAGGTGTGTTGGGACGTGGTACATGTTTTTTTCTAAAGAAAACGTTACCAAAATTAGCGAGAAGATTCCACATCTATCTTTAATATTTAAATTTAAATGCTATTTTTGCTTTAAAACACAAGTATTTATAGTACTATTTCTTTAAATGAATATAGATTCTCTCAACTGGAAAATTCTAAAGTGCTTACAGACAGACGCTCGGCAGTCCAATGCCGAGATTGGGCGCAAAGTGGGCATCAGCTCGCCCGCCGTGTCCGAACGTATCAAAAAAATGGAAGATGCCGGGGTTATCCGTGGTTACCATGCGCACATTGCCCCGATAGAAGCGGGCTATCAGCTTAAGGCTATCATCACTTTGCGGGTGTTCATGGGGATGCTCAAACCTTTTCTTGATAAGGTTAAAACCTATGACGAGGTGCTCAACTGCTATCGCATTACGGGCAACGAAAACATTGTCATGGAAGTGGTGCTGAAAAACCAAAAACACCTCGAAAGTTTTATCGACAAACTGATTGCCTATGGCGAGACCAAGACCCAGATCGTACTGTCGCACGTGGTAAGCTATAACGATGTGAAACCGATAAAATAGTTTTCTGGACGGTCAGAAATCGTCGTCATCATCGTCAAAGTAGTCGTGATCTTCGCCTAAAGTTGGACCGTCATTGGCATCGCCTTCAATACCGGGCGGATTGAAAAGTCCCCAATCATCCAATATATAATCCCAGGGGTCAAAGGTTTTTACCCATGCTATAAACAATAGCCGAAAACCATCGATTTCGGTTCTTAAAACATCCATATAATCAACGTCCTTGAAACCGAAGGTTTCTACGCTCCGTGCATCGGTCAATAGTTCCCGTGCGGCTTTCCGAATCAGGACAGCGTTTTCCATTTTGATATCGTATGGCATGCTATCGGCATAAGCTTCGGCAATTTTTGCGGGAATCAACAACGAATTGCCCATCAAATAATCGAGGGCCTCATCGAGCATCGCCTTTTCTATTTCGTTCTTTAATTTCAGTTCGGATGCTTTTGTGATTTCGATAATGGAATTGACCAATTTCTGGATTTCCAAGGCCTTATTGTATAGGGGCATTTGCTCTAAATCTTTCATGCTTTGTGTAAAGATTCTTTTTTTAACATGTGTCTTAAGAACAACAAAAGTACGACCCCAACGGTTCCCAAACAAAACATGATAAGCCAAGAATTGCTAAAGCCATAACTGTCGATGAGGTGAAAACCCAAATTGTGCGCGATGAGGTGCGATACAGAAAAGGAAACGCTGTACAGGGCCATATACTCTCCTTTGCGCCCTTTTTTGGCCCGATCCAATGAAAACGAATTTGAAAACGGGAACACGATCATCTCCCCAAAAGTAAAAATAATCAAACTGGTAATGACCAGCGCAATACCGGGGTCGGGCAATAACAGGGCAAAACTTATACTGGTCATTATGATGCCAAGCAGCAACAGCACGGGTTTAGTGTATCGTGAGGATTCTAACCATTTGATAAGCGGCATTTCTACGACAAAGATCAAAAAGCCGTTCATGGTCATGAGCATCCCGATTTCAAATTCCGATAGTCCCACACCGTTTTTATAATAAAACGGTAGGGTGGAGAGGAGTTGCAGGAACACGGTACCAAAAATGACCATTGCCAAAAAGAACACCAGAAACGGCTTGTCTGAATAAGCTGAAATCGGTTGTTCTACCACTTCATCATCAAGCGGTCTCGATTTTTTGGGATGCAGTACGCTCAATAGGACAAAGCTTGCCATGACACATGTCAAACCATCAACCCAGAACAGACCGTGGTAATTCAGTTTGGTAATAATGAGCCCGCCAATGGCCGGCCCGGCAGAGAAACCAAGGTTGATGGCCAAACGCATCAGTGTTACGCTGCGGGTTTTGTTTTCGGGCTTGCTATAAGTGTTCAATGCCACGTACATGGCCGGACTGAACATGTCTGCTACGGACATCAGTGTAAAAATCCCGAGGCAAATGCCGGCAAAACTCGTGATGAATTGCATGAGTATGAATAGGATACCGCTCAAAAATAAACTTGCCACCATGACCCTATAAAAGCCGATCTTGTCTGCAAGCTGTCCGCCAAGCCATGACCCTACGATGCTTCCGAGCCCAAATGCACTCATGATCCACGCTACTTGATCCAAAGAGAACTTTAGGTCCGTGGTGAGGTACAGCGACAAGAAAGGGATAACCATCGTGCCCGCACGGTTGACGAGCGTTATGAGTGCCAACCACCAAACTTCTTTGGATAAACCTGAAAACGAGCTGATATAACCGCGACCGATGTTGTGGTACAAAAAGTTGAACAGTTTCATTTATGTTGTTTGGTAAAAAATTAAAAAGCCCGATGCAATCATCGGGCTTTAATATATCGTTTAAATGCACATTTATAGCATCATAACATATCGCAAGCCCGGCTTCCGATCATTGGAGCGGTTCTCTCTTTGATATGTATAAATCTGCAGATGTGCATGTGCTGTTTTATTTATCCGCCAAAGCTATGCAAAATATTTTTATGTTGTATTTTTGGATCTCTAAAATTTTGATATGAAAACAGTTTTGTCTTCTCTTACGCTTTTGTTCTTTCTATTTGGTTGTGCCCAAAAGAAGCAGGATTTAATGGGTGAAACCGATTTTCAGAGAGCACTCAATGCCGAGTATAAGGACGCTTCAAAATCGCCATTAAAGGAAAAAGACCTCAAGGATTTCAAAGGCCTGGATTTTTTCAATTTTGATTCGGCTTATGTTGTGAAGGCGCGTTTTGTTCGGACAGTCGATGAAAAGCCTTTCAAGATGAAAACCACTACAGATAGGTTGCCCGAGTATGTTAAATATGGCGAAATTTATTTTGATTTGAATTCTAAACCATTCAGGCTGAATGTGTATCAAAACCAGGATTTAATTCAGAAATCAGGTTATGAAGACTACTTGTTCTTGCCTTTTCTCGATGATTCCAATGGCGAAGAAACCTATGGTGGTGGACGCTACATAGACTTAAACATTCCGGACGGCGATACCATTGTCATAGATTTCAATTCGGCTTACAATCCCTACTGCGCCTATAACGAGAAATATTCCTGCCCGATAGTGCCGCGAGAAAATTATCTGGAAACCGAGGTTAGGGCAGGTGTCAAAAAGTTCAAAAAGCATTGACATTCGGTTTTGTGAAAGTGCATTTTTTTTAATGCCATTCACATAAAAATACCGATGCGAAGGCTACCTTTTGATATTCACGGTAAAAATGCCATAAGGTATGGTTCCGTCACTGGGATTGTTGAGGAGTTTCGCAATGTAATATCGGGAGGTATTGCTCGGTCCGCACCAACAAAAACCAAGAATAACTGCTTTACTGTTGTTCTGTTCCGGCAGGTTTGGCTTTAATGGGTATGTATATATCCGTGGTCCAACGGGCAGGGTTTGGTACATTGCCGGGGTCATTGGTAAAGATTTCAAAAGGGTCTACGTCCGAACGTTCATAACCATTGTCCGTAACATATTTCTGGATGCTGTTCCATGCTTCTTTAAGATTGGAGTAATTGCCTTTTAGAGTGGCTTTCGCCACCGGCGTCCTGTCCATAAAACCACATAATATATTGCTTTCGGCAGCAACGGTCACTTTGTTCTGCACGGGTACGGCATTGCTCATGATGACATTGCCGCTGGCCTCAATTTGGTGGTAAATATTGAACGGATGCCCAACCCTATCGATGTTGTGGTCATGCATAAAATTGAAAATCTCGGCAAATTGCCTTGCGGAGGTATTATTGATGTTGGAAGCCGTTGAAGAAGTCGTTTTGTACATATAGAATCCTCCGCCATATTCGGTAATGCCTTCAATGTTAATACTGTATGCCGACATGTTTTCAATAACATCGTTTTCAAGGGTTTTTAGGTCTTCTTCAAACTGATGGTTGAGCGTTTTTTCTAAATCCTGTCCAAAAATAGCCTTGGCTTTGAAGAGAAACGAGAGTTTGTCGACAGCGAGTGTTCTTGTCACTTTTGTGGTGCCGTCGCCGTTGGGTGCAACATTCCACGCAAGCACCGAATTTTGGATGTCTTTTCCGGTAAATGTTTGTTCGATACTGATAGGCGGGTCCTGTGCACTGTTTTTCATCAAATTCCCCGATTTCCAAAATGCCGATCGGTCATTGGCAATCGTATCGGAAAGTATTTCATAGACAACGCTTGCCGGTGCTTTGATGTTTCGTTCGCTCGACACCTTGAAATCATTGGGCTGTACAGCAATGTAAATGGATGTGCCGATAATGGCGATAAGCAGTAAAAATAGGATGTATTTAAAATATCTCATCAGTAATCCAAAGGGGAATGGTTGTTATTGCTCAAAGATAATCAATTTTAAACGATGATTACAACTTGACTTTTTTTGTTTGAAGTTAAAATCTGCAATTTTGAGTGTGTTTGAAGGCTCTTTTTAATTGCATATCAGTAATGTGCAACAAAAAAAACATGAATGGTTAAATCAAAGGGCAATTTATTGATCAATTCAAAAAAAGTTCAGATCGGTTAAAACCCATATAAATCTTATATTTGTAGAAAACATTAAAAAACTTTATAAGATGAATTTAAGATCAATGACCATTTTTTTGCTGATGTTGGTCGCCTTGCATGCTTGCAAGGACGATAAAAAAGAAATTGTAGAGCCAACAAACGAACCAAAAGAAGCACCTGCATTTGAATATTTTGTTGAGCAATTTGCAGATGTCAGGATACTGCGTTACCAAATACCCGGTTGGGAAAACCTGACGCTCAAAGAGCAAAAATTGGTGTATTACCTTACACAGGCGGGTTTGGCCGGTCGCGATATCATGTGGGATCAAAACTACCGTCATAACCTTCAGATAAGGACTGCACTTGAAACTATATATACAAATTATGATGGCGATAAATTCTCGGACGACTGGAAAGCCTTTGAGACCTACCTGAAGCGTGTTTGGTTCAGTAACGGTATCCATCACCACTATTCCAATGACAAGTTAAAGCCGGGATTTGACCGAGATTACCTGAAGTTTTTATTGGCAGAAACGCACGCTTCACTCGATGACGAAGCGTTTGAAGTTATTTTTAACGATAAGGATGCCAAAAAGGTCAACCAGGCCAAAGGCGTGGACAACGTAGCCGAATCTGCCGTCAATTTCTATGGACCCGGAGTTACCAATGCTGATGTGGAGCAATTTTATAAAAACAAAAAATCACCAGACCCACACAAACCCTTGTCGTTTGGGCTTAATTCCAAACTCGTCAAAGAAAATGGACAGTTGAAAGAGGAAGTTTATAAATCTGGAGGCTTGTACGGTGCGGCCATCGACGAAATCATAAAATGGTTGGAGCTTGCTAAAGGCGTAGCCGAAAATGAACCACAAGCCGAAGCTTTGGGACTGCTTATTTCGTATTACAAAACCGGGGATTTGCAGACATGGGATGATTATAACGTGGCTTGGACCAATGCCACCGAGGGCAATGTGGACTACATCAACAGCTTTATCGAAGTTTACAACGACCCGCTTGGCTATCGAGGTTCATATGAGAATATTGTACAGATCAACGATTTTGATATGTCACAAAAAATGAAGGTACTGTCCGACAATGCACAATGGTTTGAAGATAATTCCCCATTGATGGAGGAACACAAAAAGGACAAAGTGGTGGGAGTGACCTACAAGGTCGTTAACGTTGCCGGTGAGTCGGGCGATGCTTCGCCAAGCACACCCATCGGGGTAAATTTGCCCAATGCCAACTGGGTTCGTGCAGCGGTTGGGAGCAAGTCGGTTTCCCTTGGAAATATTATAGACGCTTATAACAATGCCGGCGGTTCAGAACGTCTGAAAGAATTTGCCAATGACCAAGAAGAAATCCAGCTTGAAGAAACTTATGGCCAACTTGCAGACAAACTGCATACCGCCCTTCACGAAGTTATCGGCCACGCCTCCGGACGTATAAACAAAGGTGTGGGTGAAACCAAAGAAACACTTAAAAATTATGCTTCTACATTAGAAGAAGGCAGGGCAGATCTTTTAGGTCTCTATTTCCTGTACAGCCCAAAACTCCAAGAACTCGGACTTGTTGACGATTGGAAAAAAGTAGGAATGGCTGCCTATGACGGTTATATTCGCAATGGTTTGATGACGCAATTGGTTCGCCTTAACCTTGGCGACGATGTTGAGGAAGCCCACATGCGCAACAGGCAATGGGTCAGTGCCTGGGTTTTTGAAAAAGGAAAACAGGACAACGTCATCGAAAAGATTACACGTGAAGGAAAGACCTATTATAACATTAACAACTATGAAAAGCTTCACGAACTGTTTGGCCAATTGCTCCGCGAGACACAGCGTATCAAGTCTGAAGGCGATTTTAATGCCGTGGAAAGTTTAGTGGAAACATATGGAGTCAAAGTAGATCAGCAAATACATGCAGAGGTGTTAAAGCGCAATGAACAATTTCACACCGCACCATACAGCGGGTTTGTCAATCCTCTCTTGGTGCCAGAAACCAATGCTGAAGGCGAAATCACGGCAATCAAGGTCAAACAACCCGAATCGTTCTCTGGCCAAATGTTGGATTATAGCAAAAACTTCGGTTTCTTGAAATAAGCAACGCAGGTTATTGTCAAAGCAGGATGTCGATCAGACATCCTGCTTTTTGTTTACGCTAAAAATCAGCAACAGACCGTTGACGGCGAGTAGCGCTGCGAGAATGATGAATATTTCCATACATCGATAATTTACCTTTCATCTGCATTTTTGATAAATGTCATCATCCAAATAATGGCGAAAAACTCTAAATGGGCCAAAAATGAATTTTGGAAAATCTTTCAAGACCTAAAAAATAAAAAAGGACATTTCCCATAAAAAACCACCCGCAGGCCGGTAGTTCGTATGGACAACCCCGAAAGCAAACCGGTATTAATAACGCACTATGGGGTTATATAAAAATGTATTTGATAATTGCTATAAAAAGAATGAAAGAAACAAAGGCAATCAATACCCAGACACTTCCTCGGTAATGTTTACGGTGCAATTTAATATCTTTTCGATAGGTGTAGATCAATGCTGCCGCAAACACGATAATGAACAAAAGCGCAAAGATCAATTGACCTTTTGTGAACATATAGTTATTTTTATGCAAAATTAGTGAAACACGATTCGAATAACCAAAAAGAAATCTTAAAAAAACCAACAGATGCAAGAGAAAATCCAATCAGTAAAAAACTTTCACAAAGCTTTTAAGATAGGCTATCGCGAAACGCCGCTCGCAGACCTCGGGGCGGAAAAGAACATGCTGCGCTACAAACTGATGAGGGAAGAAAACGAGGAATATCTGGAAGCTGCATCCAACAACGACCTTGTTGAGGTGGCCGATGCTCTTGGCGATATGCTGTACATTTTGTGCGGTACCATCATAGAACACGGTTTGCAACACAAAATTGAAGCCGTTTTCGAAGAAATACAAAGGAGCAACATGAGCAAACTTGGCAATGATGGCGAGCCAATTTACAGGGAAGACGGTAAAGTCCTCAAAGGCCCAAACTATTTTAAGCCCGATATCGGCAAAATACTGAACTCCTGAAAAATCAAATTCCAAATCCCAATGACTTGTGTTTTGGAATTTGGAATTTAAGATTTAAATCTCGTACCTCCACCCGTACGGGTCATCTGCAAGGTTGTGCTGTATGTTGAGCATTTTTTCCTTGAAGAACGCTGCATACGAATCGTTGGTGAGCTCAAGTTCAAAAACATCGCCACCATGCTCAAAAGCAGATATGGGGCTGATGACAGCGGCGGTTCCGGCCCCAAAAATCTCTTTGAGCGAACCATCTTTCGCAGCTTGCTTTATTTCTTTGACGCTAACGGGACGTACTTCAACTTTTACATTGCTGTCTTTTGCCAGCTGGATAACACTTTTTCGGGTAACGCCATCCAAAATACGATCACTGGTCGGTGCGGTGAGCAAGGTGTCATTGATTCTGAAAAAGATATTCATCGTTCCGGCTTCTTCAAGATATTCGTGGGTACTGGCATCGGTCCAAATGATTTGCTGAAACCCTTTATTTTGTGCCAAAGCAGTTGGGTAAAATTGAGCGGCGTAGTTGCCGGCTGCCTTGGCAAACCCGACGCCACCATTGGCAGATCGGCTGTATTTTTCGGCAAAAAGAACTTTCACGCCGCCAGTATAATATGCTTTTGCAGGAGAACAAATGATCATGAATCTATATGTACTGGCCGGTGATGCTGAAATAGCCGGTTCTGTGGCGATAACAAATGGCCTTATATAGAGCGAATTGCCCTTGCCGGGCTGGATCCATTCCTTGTCAAGATCTACCAGAGTGGTCAAGCCTTCAAAAAAATATTCTTTCGGAAATTCCGGGATTGCCAATCGGGCGGCAGATTTGTTGATGCGTGCATGATTTTCTTCTGGCCTAAAGAGAAACACCCTGCCATCGTCATCTTTATAGGCTTTCATTCCTTCAAATACAGCCTGGCCATAGTGAAACACCCTCGCAGAAGGTTCAAAGGACATAGGGCCATAAGGTACTATTTTGGGCTGTTGCCATTTTCCGTCAACATAGTCACAATAAAACATGTGATCCGTAAAAGTTCTGCCAAAGACGAGGTTTTCGAAATCGACCGTAGCGATTTTTGAAACTTTGGACTTTACTACATCGATTTCGTAAGTTGCTGCTTTTGTCATTTCATTTTTCGTTTGGGGCAAAAATACTCAAATAAACCAGTATAAAAAACCAAAAAACTTTTTTTAAAAGCCATATCTTTGCAGGTACAAAATTTTAAAAAACACCATCACACTATGAAAAATTTGTTTTTATATATGTTTGCGGCATTGATGTTAGTGTCCTGCAAGCAAGAAGCAAAAGAAACCACGGCCGACGTTCAGGAAACAGTTGAGAAAGAAATTGCCTATGCGTCGTTTGGCCAGAAAATCGATGCGGTCAATGTTCTTGCAACCAATGAAATGCACGAAAAATACAAAGGGCTCAAGCCTGGGGATACCTTTAACATTAAGATGGGCGGTACGGTCAAAGAAGTATGCCAGGTAAAAGGTTGCTGGATGACCGTCGACCTTGGCGATGGCGAAGAAGCGGTCGTAAGATTCAAGGATTACGAATTTTTCGTTCCCAAAAATATTTCGGGCAAGGAAGTAGTGGTCAACGGCAGTGCCTATGTTAAGGAACTATCGGTTGCCGAGTTGAGACACCGTGCCGAAGATGGCGGTAAATCCGAAGAAGAGATCGCGGCCATTACCGAGCCACAAAAAACGTATGTGTTCATGGCCGACGGGGTGTTGGTCGAAGAAGATTGATAGACGATGAAAGGCTTATATCTTTGGTCACTTTTGGCGGTTTTGTCTTTTTCATGTAAGGACAAAAGCGGAAGCGTATCAGATAGCGTCAAGGAAGAACCCTTTGTTTATGACATGTACCAACCCTCCGAAATGGCACTTTTGATGGAGGAGATGTACAACCACGGGCTCAAGACCAAGCAGGACATCATCGATGGAAAACAACCTGTCGATTTCCCTTTGGAGTTCCTAAAGATACATTCTGCGGAGTTTTCCAAAGGAAAGGGCCGAAACGAAATTTTTGATAATTTTTCCAAACTTTTTATCGAAACCCAAAAACAGGTCTATGAAACCGATACGGAGATCGACCTAAAGGATCGTCACAACAATTCGGTAAATGTGTGCATCACTTGCCACCAGACCGAATGTACCGGGCCTATACCAAGAATCAAAAAACTGCTGATACAATAGCGTGGAACGCAAGGTCATCACCACTGCTGATGGTTCAAAGACTATTCATATAGAGGAGTGGGACGAAAATTACCATTCCATCCACGGCGCCCTACAAGAAGCAAACCATGTGTTCATTGTGCATGGTTTGCTTTTTTTTGCAGAAAGCCATCCCATTGATTTTCCGTTGCACATTCTCGAAATAGGATTTGGTACCGGGCTCAATGCCATTATCACGCTTGCTATGGCCCAAAAAGAAAATCGTACCATAGATTATGTTGGAGTGGAAGCATACCCAATAAGTACAGATGAGTTGCAGGCACTCGATTATCCGAGCGTTTTAGAAGGAAATTATGGGGTGTTATTAAAAAAACTTCACGATACTTCTTGGGAAGAGCGACATCAAATTGCGCCATGGTTCTATCTTGAAAAGCAAAAAAAACTATTTGAAACCATTGACGATGAAGCACGGTTCCATATCATTTATTTTGATGCCTTTGGTGCACGTGTTCAACCCGAGTTGTGGACAGAAACCATTTTCAAAATAATGTTCAATGCTCTCAAATCACAGGGAATTTTAGTGACCTATTCTGCCAAAGGTTCGGTCAGAAGGGCAATGCTGGCTGTTGGTTTTAAAGTGGAACGGTTGCCCGGCCCACCCGGAAAAAGGGAAATGCTACGCGCCATAAAACCTTGAAATTCCCTAAAACTGCGTTAAATCTGTTAAAGCTAATCTAAAACAAAGGCTCAAAGGATGTCAATTTCGTAAATTTAGGAAATGCAAAAATAGGATGAAGGTTTTGATAACTGGCGCCACAGGACTTATAGGAAATGAGATTGTGCGCCAATGCAATAATAAGGGGATTGGTGTTCATGTTTTGACTACGTCTGGTAAAAAACAAAATTGGGGTGAAGGCTATAAAAGTTTCTTTTGGAATCCCGGTAAGGGTACAATCAATGCCGGTTGTTTTGATGGCGTAGATGCCATTATCAATCTTGCGGGAGCAACCATTTCAAAACGTTGGACGCCTTCCTATAAGAAAGAAATTTTACAGAGCAGATTGCAATCTCTCCAACTCTTACGGGATTCCCTTGACAAGGTGCCGCACCATGTTGGTCATATTTTATCGGCGAGTGCCATCGGGATTTACCCCAACTCGTTGACCAATTATTATGAAGAAAGTTCACAACCCTTATCAAAAACATTTTTAGGGCAAGTGGCAACACAATGGGAAATTGAAGCCGATGCCTTTTTGGAGATTGGACTTACGGTAACCAAAGTCAGGATTGGGTTGGTGCTTTCAGACCATGGCGGTGCATTGCCTCAAATGGCAAAGCCAATAAAAATGGGGCTTGGCGCTGCTTTTGGGACAGGGGAACAATGGCAATCATGGATACATATAACGGACTTGGCCAATCTATTTCTGTTTCTGGCAGAACATCGGCTCGAAGGTGTGTATAATGGTGTCGCCCCAAACCCCGTTACCAATACCGAACTGACAAAAGCTATTGCCGCCACACTCCACATGCCGTTATGGTTGCCCAAAGTTCCGCGGTTGGCCTTGCGACTTGCATTGGGAGAAATGCATGCACTGCTTGTTGAAAGCCAACGGGTAAGCTCAAAAGTGGTTGAAGATGTGGGTTTCACATTCAAGTACCACCATTTGCAGCTCGCACTTGAAGATTTATTGACAAAATAAAGATAGAAGGTGCCTTTGTGAAATAGTTGGGTTTTAAAAACACAACCTTCATTTTTTCAGTAGATTAGATTTGTTTTTATAATTAATTGGCACTAAAATCAAAAATGGATTTTTCGTGACATTTTGGCATTTTGAATAAAATGGCAGTACTTTTGCCAACTCGTCAAAAGAAAACTTCAATAACCATGAGCGATAAAGAAAAGCACGATATAGACAAAACCGTTGAAGCGGAAAACCAAAATCACGAAGAAACAACTGCCATTGAAGAAGTTTCTGTAGAAGAACGTCTCAAGGACGAGCTTGCAAAAGAGAAAGACAAGTTTCTCCGCTTGTTTGCTGAATTTGAAAATTTCAAACGGCGTACGGCCAAAGAGCGCATCGACCTCATAAAAACTGCGACCCAAGATGTCATGGTGTCGTTGTTGCCTGTTTTGGACGATTTTGAAAGAGCGTATGCCGAAATATCCAAAACCAAAGAAAAAGAACTGCTCAAAGGGGTTGAACTCATCAACCAAAAGCTCAAATCGACACTGGCAGGCAAAGGACTGGACGAAATGTCCGTCAGTACAGGTGATGTTTTCAATGCTGATGAGCACGATGCCATTACACAGATTCCGGCACCTTCAGAAGACCTCAAAGGAAAAGTGGTAGATGTCATAGAAAAAGGGTACAAACTTGGAGACAAGATCATCCGTTTCCCAAAAGTTGTAACGGGAAATTGATGTTATGATCAATGATTTCCAAGCATAAAAGGATTTAAATAACATTTGATGAAAGAAGATTATTACGATATATTGGGTGTAAGTAAAAGCGCCTCTGCCGATGAGATCAAAAAGGCCTATCGGAAGAAAGCATTGCAATACCACCCTGACAAAAACCCGGACGACAAGGAAGCTGAAGCCATGTTCAAAAAGGCAGCCGAGGCGTATGAAGTGTTGAGCAATCCTGACAAAAAGGCAAGATACGACCAGTTTGGACACCAAGCTTTTGAGGGTGGAGGTTTTGGCGGTGGCGGCATGAATATGGATGACATCTTCAGTCAGTTTGGTGATATTTTCGGAAGTTTTGGAGGAGGCTTTTCCGGTTTTGGCGGTGGTGGCCAGCGACGTGTAAAGGGAAGTAACCTGCGTATCCGTATCACGCTAAACCTTGATGAAATTGCCAGTGGCGTAGAAAAGAAACTCAAGGTCAAAAGAAAGGTCCAAGCGCCCGGCACCACTTACAAGACTTGTCCAACCTGCAACGGAACCGGACAGGTAATGCGCATCACCAACACCATTTTGGGACGTATGCAGACATCTACGCCCTGCCAGGTTTGTGGGGGAGCTGGACAGACCATAGACAAAAAACCATCCAATGCCGATGCGCAGGGAATGGTCCAATCTGAAGAAACGGTCACTGTAAAGATACCAGCAGGCGTTGTGGAAGGTATGCAACTAAAAGTTACAGGCAAAGGAAATGATGCTCCCGGCAATGGCATAGCTGGAGACCTATTGGTCGCTATACATGAAGAAGATCACGCATTTTTGAAACGGGAAGGCGACAACCTCCATTACGATATGTACATTAGCTTGCCCGATGCCATCCTTGGCACTTCAAAAGAAATAGATACTGTTAGCGGTAAAGTCAGAATAAAGATTGATGCCGGTGTACAGTCGGGTAAAATTTTGAGGTTGCGGGGTAAGGGTATTCCTAATATCGATGGTTATGGCAAAGGAGATTTGTTGGTCCACGTCAACGTTTGGACCCCAAAAACGCTCAGCAAAGAACAACGGGAATTTTTTGAAAGCATGAGAAACAACGAGCATTTTGAACCAAAGCCAAATAGCGACGACAAATCTTTTTTTGAAAAGGTAAAAGATATGTTTTCTTAAAAAATCAAATTATTAAATAAAAAATAGTATATTTGGACATCACTAATTCTAATTTAGTGGTATTTTTCTTTTTCATAGCAATTTTTTCCCATCCTTGAGCAATTAAGGGTGGGTTTTGTTTTATGGGCAAACGTTGAAACATGGCTTAACCATGTCCAATTAAAATTAAAAACTAATTATCTGACCAAAATTTGGACATTTAATATATTTGCCCGCAGTTCATTGTCGGCAAAGCCATTGGTGTTAAAATGAGATTAAAATCCCGGAGGGATTTGAAGTTTGATGGCCGGATACATTGAAATGAAAGAAGTAGCGTTATGTTGGTCTATAATGTGGAGTAACAAAGTGAAACCAACAAAATTCATGACAAAAACGAGTATATTTACCAAATAATCCCTCTCAATATAAGAACCTATGAATGATGTATTGGTAGCCGAATCCGTGTCCAAGCATTTCGGAAATTTTAAGGCACTTAACGAAGTATCCATAAATGTTCCAAAGGGAAGTATTTTTGGCCTCTTGGGACCCAATGGTGCAGGCAAGACCACGCTCATACGGATCATCAACCAGATAACCATGCCCGATTCTGGCAAAGTGTTATTAGATGGGTCTGCGCTAAAACCATCAGATATACAAAATATTGGATACCTTCCCGAAGAGCGAGGTCTTTACAAATCCATGAAAGTGGGCGAACAGGCACTTTATCTTGCGCAACTCAAGGGATTGACCAAAAAAGATGCAAAGCAACGATTGCAATATTGGTTCGAAAAACTGGAGATAGGAGATTGGTGGAACAAAAAAATACAAGAGTTGAGCAAAGGACAGGCGCAAAAAATCCAGTTTGTCGTTACGGTGCTGCACAAACCCAAACTGCTCATTTTTGATGAACCGTTTTCTGGTTTCGACCCCATCAACGCATCGCTTATCAAAGATGAAATCCTGCAGTTGCGGGAAGAGGGTGCCACGGTTATCTTTTCTACGCACAGGATGGAATCCGTTGAAGAACTTTGTGACCATATTGCACTGATACACAAATCAAACAAAGTTTTGGACGGCAAGTTGGTGGACATCAAAAGACAGTTTAAGACCAATACTTTTGAAGTCGGTTTGCAGACCCATAACGCAGATTCTGTCATCAATGACATTAAAGGGCGTTTTGAAGTGCTTCCGGCAACATTCAAGAGCCTTAATGATGATATAAAACTTAATGTAAGGCTCAAAGACGGAACGGCATCTAACGATTTGTTGCGCTATCTTACCACTATTGCAGAAGTGCACCATTTTGTAGAGGTCATCCCAACGGCCAATGACATTTTCATCCAAACCATTAAAAACAATTGAGTATGAACCATCTTTGGCTTATCATAAGGCGAGAATACCTGACCAAGGTAAGGAACAAGTCTTTCATTATCATGACTTTTTTGAGTCCTTTGATCATGATAGCGCTCATCGTATTGGTGGCTTATCTGTCGCAGATGAACAGCAATAAGGATCGCACAATTTGTATATTGGACGAATCGGGCCAGTTCAGTGGGGCTTTTACCGACACTGAACACACCAAATATCGTTTTCTCGATGGGATGGATTTGAATGCTGCCAAAATGCACGTTCAGGCGAAAGAAGATTATGGGTTGCTGTACATTTTTGCCTCTGGGGATTCTTCCATAAGTTATACAGGCTCCAAATTTTATACCAAGGAATCACCGTCATTGACCATTGTTTCTGACCTTGAGAGCAAGATTGAAAAACGGCTTACCGAGCTGAAATTGGTACAGGATGGCCTTGATATACAAAAGATTGAATCTTTACGTGTCAATGTAACCATCGGTCAGGAAAGTTTTGAAGGGCAAAAGACTTCAAAAGTTGAGAGTTACCTCAAACTTGCCTTTGGTGGGGCGGCCGGGTACTTGTTGTTTATGTTCATCATCATTTACGGTAATATGATCATGCGCAGTGTCATTGAGGAAAAAACAAGCCGTATCATAGAAATCATTATTTCGTCCGTAAGGCCCGTCCAGCTGATGATGGGAAAAATCATCGGGACGTCCCTTGCCGGAATTACGCAATTTGTTATTTGGGTTGTTCTGGGCTTTGCTTTGACCTTGGCTATGTCCACGGTTTTTGGGGTCGACCTTGTGCAGATGAACACTCCGCAAAGTGAAATGATCCAGCAAGGTTTGCAGCAGGCGGAAGCCCAAGGAGAGCTGCAAGAACTTATGATTGCTTTTTTCAATCTTCCCATCCTCAACCTGTGCGTGGCGTTTCTGTTCTTTTTTTTGGGAGGCTTCCTATTGTACAGTTCATTGTATGCCGCCATAGGTGCCGCTGTTGATAGTGAGACCGATACACAACAGTTCATGATGCCCATCATAATGCCATTGGTTTTGGCGGTTTATGTGGGGGCTTTTACCGTCATTGAAGATCCACATGGCACTGTTTCCACGATTTTTTCGTTTTTGCCATTCACATCACCTGTGGTTATGTTGATGCGCATTCCTTTTGGCGTACCTATTTGGGAGCAAATTTTATCATTTTTAATATTGGTGGGGACTTTTGCCTTGACAGTGTGGTTTGCAGCAAAAATTTACCGTGTCGGGATTTTGATGTACGGTAAGAAACCAAGCTATAAGGAATTGTTTAAATGGTTAAAGTATTGATGCAATGAAACAGATCTTTAATTTTTTGCGAAAGGATTACCATATCACGGGAGACATCTATTTGAGCCTGATGGATTTTATCATCCTCGCATTCGTATTGCTTGTTGTTACCATTGCTCTTCGGATTGTATTCAAACTGTTGAGTAAAAATTTGCCCGAAGGCGACAAGCGCAAGTTTTCGGTAGCTTTTGGATATGTGCGGTGGTTGGTGTATGTGGTGATAATCCTCATTACGTTTCACTCTGTGGGCATTCCGGTAACGGGTATTTTTGCGGCTTCTGCTGCGCTGATGATTGGTATTGGTTTGGCACTCCAAACGTTGTTCAAGGACATCATTTCGGGGATATTTATTCTAATCGATCAGTCCGTCCACGTTGGCGATATCATTGAGATAGACGGAAAAGTAGGCCGCGTGGAAGAGATAAAGTTACGGACCACCCGAGCAGTAACAAGAGATAAAAAAGTACTTGTCATACCCAACCATCTTTATCTCGAAAACAGCCTGTTCAACTGGACCCAACGAGGGCGAATAGCCAGGGGAAGTGTTGAGGTGGGCGTTGCCTACGGCAGCGATGTTCAATTGGTGAAAAAGTTGTTGCTACAAGCGGTCAAAAACCAGCAGGGAATTTTGGAGACACCCGAACCAGTGGTGCTTTTTTCCAATTTTGGTGACAATTCTTTGGATTTTACCGTTTCATTTTCGTTGAGTGACACCTTTAATTTTAATGTGCCGCAAAGCGATGTGCGCTTTGAGATCGAACGGCTGTTCCGTGAACACAACATAGACATTCCGTTCCCGCAAAGGGAGGTGCGGATCGTCAATGCGACAGATGGGCCACGAGCCTAAATATTCAAATTGACAAAAAATCTTTGTATTTTAGAACACTATTAATTTTAAACAGGAGTTATGCCAAAAATATTGGTCATAGAAGACGAATCGGCCATCCGGCGTGTGCTGGTCAAGATATTGACAGAAGAAAACGACAAATATCAAGTAGATGAGGCCGAAGACGGCGTCATCGGTATCGATAAGATAAAAAAAGAAGATTACGACCTGGTACTGTGCGACATCAAGATGCCCAAAATGGACGGTGTCGAGGTGCTTGAGGCCGCAAAAAAAGTGAAGCCCGAAACCCCGATCGTCATGATTTCCGGCCATGGCGATCTGGACACGGCCGTCAACACCATGCGCTTGGGTGCGTTCGACTATATCTCAAAACCGCCCGATCTCAATCGATTGCTCAACACCGTGCGGATAGCGTTAGACAGAAAAGAGCTGGTCGTCGAGAACAAGATGCTCAAGAAAAAAGTGAGCAAAAACTACGAAATGATTGGCGAGAGCAAGGCCATTGCCCACATTAAGGACATCATCGAAAAAGTGGCTGCCACTGACGCCCGCGTTTTGATTACCGGCCCCAACGGTACGGGCAAAGAACTTGTGGCGCACTGGTTGCACGAAAAAAGCGAACGGAGCCAAGGCCCAATGGTAGAGGTCAATTGCGCAGCCATACCATCAGAACTTATTGAAAGCGAGCTTTTTGGACATGTAAAAGGGGCTTTTACCAGCGCCGTTAAAGATAGAGAAGGCAAATTTGAAGCGGCCAATGGCGGTACCATTTTCCTCGATGAGATTGGCGATATGAGCCTATCGGCACAAGCCAAAGTCTTGCGGGCATTGCAGGAAAACAAGATACAGCGGGTGGGCAATGACAAAGACATTAAAGTCGATGTTCGTGTAGTAGCAGCAACCAACAAGAATCTTAAAAAGGAAATCGAAGAAGGACGATTCAGGGAAGACCTTTACCACCGTTTGGCCGTCATCTTGGTTCAGGTTCCGCCCCTGAACGACCGCCGGGAGGATATTCCGCTACTGGTAGATTTCTTTACAGATAAAATTTCCGAAGAACACGGCACTGCAAAAAAAACGTTTTCTGCCAAAGCCATCAAGCTCTTACAAGATTACGACTGGACGGGCAACATCCGTGAACTCCGAAATGTGGTGGAGCGCTTGATCATCCTTGGTGGCAAAGAAGTGAGCGAAGACGATGTGAAACTCTTTGCATCAAAATAATTCAGGATTTTGTGACTGTCTTTTTGATGGTTTTGTTGTCCCCCGATAACATGAGACGGAACAAAATCTCTTGTTCAACAATCTAATGTTATAATTGATAAATGATAAAAAAATCAACAACTTTTTTCAGTATAAAAATTTAGAGCAGATACATCCGATGAAAAAAATAGATATACAACAATTCAAGATATCAAAACTGACAAAACTGAAAGATTTAAGCACGAGCTTTGATCTCGAAACTGATGAAAAAGACATCAAGAAATATTTGAAAAAAGTAAGGAACAAACTTGCCGACATTCAGGACACCATGTATGCCCACGACAAATATGCTGTTTTGGTCTGCCTGCAAGGCATGGATACGGCAGGGAAAGACAGCTTGATACGTGAAGTATTCAAAAGCTTCAACTCGCGTGGCATCATCGTCCATAGCTTTAAGGTCCCTACCGAAAAGGAACTTGGCCACGACTACCTCTGGCGGCATTACATAGCCCTGCCCGAAAAAGGAAAGTTTGGCGTTTTTAACAGGACACACTACGAGAATGTATTGGTCACGCGGGTACATCCCAATTATATCCTTAACGAACATATCCCAACGGTCAATAACGTTGATGATGTGGACGATACGTTCTGGGACAAACGTTTTGAGCAGATCAATAATTTTGAAAAACACATTGCGGACAACGGCACTATCATTTTCAAGTTTTTTCTCAACCTGTCCAAAGTCGAACAAAAAAACAGGCTGTTGAGCCGTCTGCAACAAGAGAAAAAAAACTGGAAGTTTTCGCCCGGTGATCTCAAGGAACGCGAGCTTTGGGACAAATACATGCAATGTTATGAAGATGCCATCAATAGAACCTCTAAAGAACATGCGCCTTGGTATGTCATCCCTGCCGACCATAAAGAAACTGCACGCTACCTCGTGGCAAAGGTCATGCATGATACCTTGAGTGCTTATACGGACATCAAAGAGCCGGAACTCGATGACAAGATTAAGGCCAATATAGCACTCTACAGGCAACAGTTGGCATCAGAATGATTATTGCGGTAATGGTTTAGTATTATTTAAAACCTTTGAGAGATGAGCCGCATTTAAACAACGCTACAGTTTTTCATAACGGCAAAATTCTTTTAGAGCCAGAATGCAGCGCTCAACAAAGAGCTCCAAGTTGTAATGTGATGGGGCCCGAGATTCCAGACCAATTTTTAGTATCTTTGGTAAAGCTTAAGCAGACTTGCATAACCACAAAATTTTATATTATGAAAAAACGCATTACCGGATTGTTTTTTTTGCTGGCGATAACAATAAATGCACAAGTAACCATACGGATTACTTCAATTCCCGATAATACACCGGAAGGTGCAACACTCTATGTCGCAGGTTCTTTCAATGGTTGGAACCCCGGAAGTCCGACCCATATCATGCAGCCCGACGGTTTGGGCGCATGGACGTATACCGTTGCCGAAGGTTCCGGAACTGCCGAATATAAAATTACAAGGGGAAGTTGGGCTTCGGTGGAAGGCAATGAATCTGGTGGGTATCGACCAAACCGCACGTTTACGTTTACAGGGTCGCCACAAACTATAAATATTACGGTATTATCTTGGGAAGACATTTCGGGTTCGGGCTCGACGAGTACCGCGACTTCCAATGTGCAAATATTGGACAATTCTTTCTTTATGCCTCAATTGAACAGAAACCGAAAGATTTGGATTTATTTACCTCTGGACTATTTTACCACAACTAAAACCTATCCCGTATTGTACATGCAGGACGGACAGAATTTGTTTGATGCTGCAACCTCCTTTGCCGGAGAATGGGAAGTTGACGAAACCTTAAACCAGCTTTATTCGGAAGGCGATTATGGTGCGATTGTCGTTGGTATTGACAATGGTGGCGGCGAACGACTGAATGAATATTCACCTTGGAACAATCCATCGTATGGAGGAGGTCAAGGAGATTTGTATATGGACTTTATGGTAGAAACATTGAAACCGTACATCGACGCCAATTTCCGTACAAAACCACAACCGCAGTACAATGCGCTTATCGGGAGTTCTATGGGTGCATTGATTTCAACCTACGGCAGCGTAAAATTCCCGGAACAATTTGCAAAAGTGGGCAGTTTCAGCCCGGCATATTGGTTTGCAATGACCGATCTCGAAGATTATATTACAGAAACACCCAATGATTTGTCCGGTTTGCGCATCTATTTTGTATGTGGAGAGAATGAATCTTCCACTATGGTTGACAATATGATTTCTGTCAAAAATAAAATGCTGGCAAATGGCGTTACCAGTGATAATGTTTTCACGAAAATCGACAGTTATGGCGCGCATAACGAAGCGTATTGGCGAGGCGAATTTGCCGCCGCATACCAATGGTTGTTCCAGCAAGAAAATTTAGGAACTCCCAATGTCGAAGCCGAAAAACCGGTGATTTTCCAAAATTCGTTTGGCGAAATCATCATCAGTGGAATCGATCGTGAAATCACTTTTGAAATGTATTCATTGGACGGAAGAAAGATTGCCGAAATTCCATTGAACAACGGAAATAACATTTTGCCCAAACACTATGTGCCGGGCGTATATCTTTTAAAATCAAAATATGAGTTGAACATTCCGACGGTTAAAATATATATCAAATAAAACACTATCAAATAAAACACTATCAAATGAAACAATTGCTATTTGTCCTGTTCATGGTCTTTTCATTTGGCGTTACGGCCCAAACCGATGATGCGGAAATACTGAAAACACTTTACACGACTTCGCTTACCGATGGCAAAAGCTATGCATGGCTGGACCATCTGTCCAATCAGATTGGGTCGCGCCTGTCGGGGTCGCTCGGTGCCGAACAGGCAGTGGAATACACAAAAAGCGAACTTGACCAGTTGGGGCTGGACAAGGTTTGGCTCCAACCCGTAATGGTGCCTAAATGGGTGCGTGGTGCTCCAGAATTTGCATACATAGAAACCGCTCCAGGGATAACGACACCGGTCAATATTTGTGCTTTGGGCGGCTCTGTGGAGACTCCAAATGCAGGTATCAAGGCCAATGTGGTTGAGGTAAAAGGCTTTGAAGATTTGGCCACTTTGGGAAAGGAAAAAATTGAAGGCAAGATCGTATTTTTCAATCGTCCGATGCAAGCAGACCTGGTAAACGCTTTCGAGGCATATGGTGGCTGTGTGGACCAGCGTGGTTACGGTGCAAGAGAAGCGGCAAAATTTGGAGCCGTGGGTGTCATTGTCCGTTCGATGAATCTGCGACAAGACGATTTTCCGCATGCGGGTTCGATGAGCTATGGCGATTTGCCCGTTTCCAAATACATACCGGCGGCGGCCATCAGCACCAACCATGCCAATCTTTTGAGCAGTATGCTGGCAATTGACCCGAATGTTAAATTTTTCTTTAGACAAAACTGCAAACAGCTCAAAGACGTACAGTCGTACAATGTGATCGGGGAGATCAAAGGCTCACAATTTCCCAATGAGTATATCGTGGTGGGCGGGCATTTGGATTCTTGGGATTTGGGCGACGGCTCGCATGACGATGGCGCAGGATGTGTCCAATCCATGGATGTTTTACGATTGCTGAAAGCAGCAGGTATAAAACCAAAACGGACAATCAGGGTAGTCTTGTTCATGAACGAAGAAAACGGTCTCCGTGGCGGTATCGAATATGCAAATGTTGCCAAATCAAAAGGCGAAAACCATATCTTTGGCTTGGAAAGCGATGCCGGAGGGTTTACACCAAGAGGATTTTCTTTGGATTGCAGCGATGCGTTTTTCCAAAAAATATTGGACTGGAAAACACTGTTCAAACCGTATTTTGTACATTATTTTGAAAAAGGTTACAGCGGTGCAGATATAAGCCCATTAAAGAACAACACGATTGCATTGGCCGGATTGGTACCCGATTCGCAACGTTATTTTGATCACCACCATTCTGCAAACGACACCTTTGAACATATCAACAAACGCGAATTGGAACTTGGTGCCGCCACGATGGCTTCCCTGATTTATCTGGTTGATAAATATGGGGTTGGGCAGTAAGAAATGATTTAGATGCTTTTGTTTCCGGACGTGTCATCATTGCCGTATTCTTTTTTGTAGATGCGTAGCATTGCAATGAACAGACTGATTAACAAAGGACCAAAAATCAAACCTATAAATCCAAATATCGGCACACCGATGATGACGCCTATCAAAGTGATGAGCGGATGCACGTCATCCAGTTTCTTTAGGACATACAAACGTACAATATTGTCGGATGTTCCCACGACGATAAACCCATACAACAAGATGCCCCACGCTTGAAAGCTGTCGCCCCCGGCAAGTGCTATCAAGAAAACAGGGATAATGCCCAAAAGCGTCCCGATAAAAGGAATCATCGACCCGATGGTGGTAATGACAAACCAGAAAAAGGCATTTTCGATACCGAAGATCCAAAAGCCTATCAATGCCACAACACCTTGTACGATGGCAACCAACGGAATACCCAATGCATTGGAGCGCACCATGGATTGTACTTCAGTGCCTACTTCAGAAATATTCTCACGGCTCAAAGGGATATATTCCTTAAGGGAGTCTTTCATCAATCGTCTGTTGGTAAGCATGTAAAACAGCATAAAATACATCAATCCCACGGCTACAAATGCATTGAAAGTACCCCCCGCAACATTTTGAAGGCTTTGCGAAATCCAGGCGGTGATAGCACCGGTATCTATCTGGGAATTGATGTCAAAACCCACATATTGTTCCACTTTTGCAATTTGGGTCTTTGCAGCATTGATCACTTGCTCGCTGTTGTTGACAGCTTTGCCTATTTTGTTGCCGAGCATCCACACAACCCCCACTATGGGAACCAAAATGCCGACGAAAGACAAAAACATTAAAAAAACCGCTGCCAGTGCCGGGTTCCAGCTTTTTCGTATGACAAGGGTTACCATCCATTTTCGCAAAAGGATATACAAGGTTAAGGCGCCGAGTACCCCGGTAAGGTAGGGAAGCATTTCCCTGAAAATCAGGATTCCCATAAACGCAATGAGCAGTAAGGTGAATAGTTGCCTGATAATCTGTGCTGGAATCTGTTTCATGACATTGAGGGAAGGGGTTTATGGACTTCAAAAAATAAATATAATGCAACTTTTTGATAAATCGGTATTTGGGTTGTCGGATATTTTGCCCGTATCCAAAAATCAACTGTATTGTCCCATTTATCGAACAACTTTTTTTATTGGTTAAGTGTGTTTTTGTTGCTATTGATAAGCAATTCGATGGCAAATTCCCCAAAAACGGTAAAGACTCCCTATTTATAAAACCCGTGTCCCGTCTGGTCTGCGGGCTGGCAATACGGAAAATCCAAAATCTTCATGGATTATTGTCTGATTTTTAACATTTGCCACAACCACCTTTTAAAATACAATGGGTAACTTCAAGAAACCAAAGGTCTGGCAGGAGCCGTAAACACTGGGTTCAAGACCGATAGCTTTTTTCTGAACGCCGGAATGTCGTTTACCAATAATACCTCCGTTGAGAACAGCGCCCGCCAGGCAATGACCGAAGCACAGGAAATTACCGAAAGGGCGCTGGACAGAGTTGTTTCCAAGGTGAAAGAAGAACGTATCGGAAAGATTATAGAAGAGTTTGAAGCGAACAACAACCACGGTTTTGATAACCGCAAAGGCGACGAGCTGTACGTGGACATCATAGCCGAAATAAAAGAAATAAAAAAGGAAAACATGGAAAAGTCTGGATAAGCCGTGTACCTGCCTCGCTCACCATATTGGGTGAAACCTCAAAACGATGAGCGAGTCTGATAGGGTCTCTCTCTTTTAATGCTTCAATAGCCACTTGAGCCTTGAAGGATGCACTGAATTTTCTTCTACTTTTTTCGTTCTTACAAGTTAGGGCCTGTTTAAAATTTATCTAAATTTATTGTTATGCGTCTTTTTGGCTACAGCTTCGTTGGATTTTTTTGGCAGAAAAATCCATTATGTCCGTAAAGCCCACCTTGTTTCGCTCAAAAATACGCTACAACAAATTTTATCATTTAAATTTAAACATGCTTTTAGAATATAATTGTAACAAAAACCGAAAACGCTCGTCCTACTTTCAACTAATCCATTCGTAACGCTTTGGAAACTATTCTGACCATCAACAACCTCACCAAGAAATTTGGCTACCTCACGGCTGTCAAAGATTTGAGCTTTACCATCAACAAGGGCAATGTGTATGGCATTTTGGGCCCTAACGGCAGCGGAAAATCCACCACCCTTGGCATTGTGCTCAATGTGGTCAACAAAACCTCCGGTTCATATAGTTGGTTTGGCGGCAATACCACCACCCATGATGCTCTCAAAAAGGTCGGGGCCATCATTGAGCGGCCCAATTTTTATCCGTACATGAGTGCGTACCAAAATTTGAAATTGGTCTGCAAGATCAAAGGGGTCGATTTTTCAAAGATTGACGAAAAACTGGATCTTGTCGGGCTTCTTGAGAGAAAGGACAGCAGGTTCAGTGCGTTTTCTTTGGGTATGAAACAACGGTTGGCTATTGCTTCGGCATTGCTCAACGACCCGGAAATCCTGATTTTGGATGAGCCTACAAACGGTCTCGATCCACAGGGCATACACCAGATACGTTCACTCATCAAAACCATTGCCGCCAACGGTACAACCATTCTCTTGGCATCGCACCTGCTGGACGAAGTAGAGAAAGTCTGCACACATGTTGTGGTACTTCGCAAGGGCGAAAAACTGTATGCGGGCCGTGTGGACGAAATCATCAACAGTTTTGGTTTCTTTGAACTTAAAGCCGAAAAGAAAGATGCCCTTGTGCAACTCTTGGAATCTGATGACCGCTTTGGGAAACTCAAGCAGGAAGACGACCTTGTGACCGCATTTTTGAACCAACCTATGGATGCAACGGCCTTTAACACGTATTTGTTTGACAATGGCATTGTGCTTTCACACCTTGTGAAGCGCAAGGAAAGCCTTGAAGAACAGTTCTTAAAGCTTACAGACAACCAATAAACCAATCCAAAAAAACAGATTTCATGCGACGACTTATCGATCTCGAACTTCAAAAACTACTCTTGAGCAAGGTCAATAGGGTGCTGATATTTATCTCTTTCATCTTGCCATTCACAGTATTGGTACTGTCTTCCATAAAGATCAATTTTTTTGGCTTTTTTACCTTGGAATTGGGTGAACTCGGGATATTCAACTTTCCCGTTATATGGCACATCACCACGTTTTTTGCATCCTATTTCAAGTTCTTTTTTGCGATAGTGGTGGTCAGCATGATCGGCAATGAGTACAGCAACAAGACCATCAAGCAGAACTTGATCGATGGTTTGAGCAAAAAGGAATTTATTCTCTCAAAATTTTATACCATCGTGTTCTTTTCGCTGATTTCCACGGTGCTTATTGGGCTGGCAACTTTTTTGATTGGATTGTATTATTCCAGTTATACCGAGGCGGCTATAATCTCACGGGAAACAGAGTTTCTCCTTGCATATTTTGTGAAATTGGTAGGGTTCTTTAGTTTGTGCCTGTTTTTTGGGATGTTGCTAAAGCGGTCAGCCTTTGCTCTGGCATTTCTCTTTGTGCTCTATATCGTAGAATGGCTTTTCTTTTGGGGCGCATATGAAGTGTTTGGCAATGTTGACAGCGCATTCAGGGCCAAGAGCTATTTGCCGCTTGAATCGATGTACAAATTGATTGACCAACCGTTCCAAAGAATGATCATGACCAAGTTTCCCGATAAGGCGGACCTGGCTTACGACTATGCCGTGCATTGGTACGAGATTGTTGTGGTAATGGGGTGGACGGCTTTATTTGTTTTTTTGTCTTACAGATTATTAAAAGTACGCGATTTGTAATATCTTTGGTAGTTATTACTATTACTACCCAATGAAAAGATCCGTATTGATTTTTGTTGCTTTGTACATCACTGGAAATGTGTGTATTGCTCAAAATCAGGCCGCCAACTGGTTTTTCGGTTATGGTGCCGCCCTACAATTTGACCTTAACAATAATACCGTAAACGCAGTCAATGGAGGTGCGCTCTCAACCAATGAAGGATGTGCAAGCATTTCCGATGTGTTTGGTAACTTATTGTTTTATACCGATGGTTCCACGGTGTGGGACAGAAACAACAACGTCATGCTCAACGGTGTCGGTCTATATGGGGATTCTTCCAGTACCCAATCTGCCATTATTGTGCAAAAGCCCAATGACAATAACTTGTTTTATGTCTTTACGGTAGATAACGCTTTGGACGGTATCAATCGAGGGCTCAACTATTCGATAATTGACATGTCGCTCAATGGCGGGCTTGGGAGTGTCACCATAAAGAACATTAACTTGCTTCCCAATTGTTCTGAAAAAATTAGCGCCGTGCTCAAGGACTGTTTGACCAAATCGATATGGGTCATCACATATGCTTCTGCAAATGGTACGGACACAATTTATAATTCGTTTCATGCATTTGAAGTTTCTGATGTGGGTGTCAGTAACGTGGCTGTTGTCTCCACCTTCCCCAATATGGCCACGTCCGAAGCCAGGGGTTACCTTAAACTTTCACCCGATGGCCAAAAACTCGCCTGTGCCAATATGGGGAGCGGGATGAGCCTTTTTGATTTTGATGTTGATACAGGGATAGTGAGCAATAGGAGACTGTTAACCATCAATACGTCCAGCAATTATGCCTATGGCGTGGAGTTTTCGCCAAACAGCCAGTTGCTGTATGTCAACTCTTCTAATGATAGTCAAAGTAACAACCCGACGTCTCACCGTTCTACATTGAGCCAGTTCAACCTTAACGCAACCGATATCTCTGCATCAAGGGTCAATATTGACGAAAGGCAACTTTACCGTGGCGGCTTGCAGTTGGGTCCTGACGGAAAAATTTACCGGGCCTTGAGCGCTACCTACGATACGGGGTTGCCCTATCTGGGAGTCATCAACAATCCCAACGAATTGGGATATGCTTGTGGTTATGTCCATGAAGGTGTTAACCTGTCGCCAAACCAATCTTCTCAAGGGTTGCCACCGTTTATGCAATCCATATTCAATACCCAAATAGACATCATCCAGAATAACGTAAATACCCTGAACCTGCCATTGTGCGACGGTGACACCTACACGTTGAGGGCAGATGATATTGTTGGTGCCACTTATATTTGGACACACGATGGCGTTCAGCTAACGGAAACAGGTCACACGCTTGATATCAATCAATCGGGACATTATCAGGTATATATCAACACAAATACCGGGGATTGCGATATTGAAGGACAAGCGTTCGTGTTTTACCATGAAAACCCTGTTGCCACCCCACCCACGGGAGTGGTACAGTGCAGTGATGGTAATGCCGCTTCTTTTGACCTCACTTTGTTGGACAGCGAAATCCTCGGCGCACAAGATCCATTGGTATTTGAAGTCCATTATTTCCAATCGCAACAAGATGCCATTGATGGAGTTAATGAACTACCAGGTATTTACGAGAATATTTCCAATCCACAACAGATTTTTGCAAAGGTAAACAATAGGAGCAACAGCAATTGCTATGACATCACATCCTTCCAGATAGAGGCATATATTGCTCCGGTAATCTATAACCTTGCAGATCAATCTCTTTGTGATGCCATTTTTTCCGGTAACGTTACAGATGGTATCGCCACGGTTGATCTTTCAGAATTTGCGGATATTTTTATGGGTAACCAGAGCACTGCAGATTATACCCTGACATTCCATAACAATCAAGCAGACGCAAATTCAGGAGACAACCCGTTGCCAAACAATTATACGAACACCGTTCCCAACGAAACGATCTTTGTCAGGATTGAAAGTAATCTTAAATCAGATTGTTATGTTGCGGATTCGTTTGTTTTGACAATCGAAAGTTTGCCTATTGCCAATGATGTTGTGCTTTTGCAATGCGATGAAGACGGTATTCCTGAAGGTTATACCATTTTTAACATCGACCAGGTTCTTGACGATATTACCGGAGGTGCTGCTAACAGGGAAGTGACTTACTACCTTTCCGTATCTGATGCCCTGAATGCCGTCAATGCGATTGATGGCAGCCATTTTCAAAATTATTTCAATCCGCATATCATCATCGCTAAAGTTGTCGATACTGTTTCTGGGTGTTTCAACTTGGCCGAAATCACCTTGCAGGCCACCACAACCGATTCAAATGATACCGTTTTGAAACAATGTGATGATGATGGTGTCGAGGACGGTTTTTACAGCTTTGACCTCACCCAGGCCAATGATGCGGTGCTTGCCAATTTGCCTAACGGATTGGACATTCGTTATTATGAAACTTATGAAGATGCGCTTTTGGAAACCAATGCCATCGGTCCAATTTATACGAACACGGAACCCTATTCGCAAACTGTATTTGCCCGTGTAGAAAATGCCAATGCTTGTTATGGCATCAGTCGTATTGAGCTCAAGATCAATGAGCTCCCAAATGTGATTACTGAAGAAGAATACTTCTATTGCCAGAACACGTATCCAGGGACCTTGACCATTACAGGTGGGGTCTTGAACGATTCTGCCAGCAATTACTATTACCTATGGTCCACAGGGGAGAACACTTCCGAAATTGAAGTCAACGAGCCCGGAACTTACACTGTTAGGGTCACCAATACCAAAGGTTGTTTTAAAGATAGAACCGTTCGTGTAACATCATCCGACATTGCAGTGATTGAGAATATAGAAGTGAGCGACGGCTCGCACAACAATACCGTAGTGGTTATGGTCAGCGGTCAGGGTGAATATGAATATTCAATAGACAATGGTTTTGGCCCTTATCAAGATGATAACATCTTTTATGGCGTCCTACCAGGTATCAGGACCGTTTATGTCAGGGATAAAAATGGATGCGGTATTGCCGAAAAATTGATTTCGGTAATCGGTTTTCCAAAATTCTTTACGCCAAATGGTGACAATGTGCATGATTATTGGCAGGTGTATGGCATCACGGCACGCCACCAGGCATTGAGTGCCATATACATTTTTGACCGCCAAGGAAAACTGGTCGCCCAAATTGACCCGTTGAGCAAAGGCTGGGACGGAACGTACAATGGTCGCAAACTGCCAGCAAACGATTATTGGTTTCACGTAACATTAGAGGATGGAAGAATTTTCAAGGGACATTTTGCTCTGAAACGTTAGTGCTATCCAAATAAAGGTCAACCGAACATGGAAACATTCAAAAATATATCTTTTTTGGTAGTGTTTGCATGGTCGTCATACATGTACGCTCAAGATATTTCTTTGTTCCGGCAGTTCAATGGACGGTACGATTATGTAGCTATAGGCAATACCTTGAATCCCGTAGAAAACGAACAAGGTAGTGACTGTACCATATTGACATCTTCTTCTGCAACGTTAGATCTTGATGAGGACAGGACCGTGGTATCGGCTTATCTGTATTGGGCAGGATCTGGCCCCGGTGATTTTGACATACTTTTAAACGGCGAACCTGTAACTGTCGATAGGGTGTTTGATCCCATTTTTTACGACAACAAAACAAATTTTTCTGCCTTTTCCGATGTGACAGACAAGATTCTTGAATGGGGTAATGGTAGTTACACAGTTTCAGAATTTGATATTTCAGATATTTTGGGGCCTTATTGTTTGAATGGGACCAACTTTGGCGGGTGGGCAATCATTATTGTTTATGAAGACGCCCGGCTGCCGTTAAACCAATTGAACATTTATGATGGTATGCAAAGTGTGCCATTTGAGATAACCATTACCCTTGACAACTTGAACGTGCTGGACAATGAAGGCGCAAAAATTGGTTTCCTCGCTTGGGAAGGCGATGCGGCACTCGCAGTCAACGAAACATTGTCCATCAATGGCATACCCATAGGCAACCCACCGTTGAATCCCGTGAACAACGCTTTCAATGGTACCAACAGCTTTACGGGTTCAACAGAACTTTACAATATGGATATTGATGTGTATGACATTCAAAATCACATCAGTATCGGTGATACATCGGCATTTATACGGCTAACTTCCGGCAGGGATTTTGTGATGGTAAACAATATCGTTACCGTATTGAACAGTCAACTTCCCGATGCCACCATTGATTATGAAAACCATATATTGACCTGCAATGACCGTGATATTGAACTCAACTTTGTTGTGCGCAACAACAATGCCACCGATGTTCTGCCAGCTAACACGCCCATTTCGTTTTATGCAAACGAAATATTGATTGGACAGACCGCAACACAAGGCCCAATTGAAATTGGGGGTTCTGAAAACGGGAGCATTATCATGTCGATCCCCGAAAATATCCCGGAGCCGTTCCAGTTGACATTGGTCGTAGATGACGATGGTAGCGGTTTTGGCATGGTTACGGAGATAGACGAAAGCAACAACTATGATTCTGTGACCATCGAAGGGTTGTTCACGTCATTGATTACCGACATTTCGGGCATGGTGCAATGTAATATCGGGTTTAGTTCGGCGATGTTCAATTTGGCCGAAGCTTTGCCCGACCATATTGCCATAAGTGATATCCTGGGGTTTTATACTTCCATGACTGATCTCGTTAACAATGAAAACAGTATAACATTTTTTGAATATTTTTCCAATATATCCAATCCGCAGACCATTTATGTGAAAGTGCAAAGCTTTCCTTGCTTTGAAGTTTATAGGTTTGAAGTTGCGGTCAGGAATTGCCCGCCATTAATCCCGGAAGGGTTTTCTCCCACCGGTGACGGTGTCAATGACTGGTTTAACATACAAGGACTGTACGATATCTTTTTGCATCACAGATTGTACATCTATAACAGATACGGAACACTCATATATGAAGGTAACAATACCAACCCTTGGGATGGTAGAGCAAATCGCGGTTTGAACAACCGAGGGATACTTGTTCCGACAGGTACGTATTACTATATACTTTATCTTAATGATCCCGACTATCCAACTCCGATGAAAGGTTGGGTGTATCTCAACTATTGAAAAATTGTTAATAAATTTTTATAAACCAGACTTTTAAGAAAAGTATTGAAACTACTTTTTTTATATTTTTAAAATTCCGAACGGAAGAAATTGTTCTTTAATCGGATTTTTTGAAAGTAATATCCTACATATTTTATATTTATTGTTAAAGTTTAATGCATTTCATCGTATTTTTTTGCATTTCGTCTAACAATAATATACTTTCAGCCTCAAATTGATGCAACCGTACCCTCTATTGAAATTAAATTCAACGGTTTTGGTTGTGATACAACTGAAATATTAGGATGAAAATTATAAGAAAATCCCTCATCGTGTCCGTCTGCTTCTTCGGTAGTTTGATGTTTTCACAACAAATATCTATAGATGACTCGTTTACGGCACAACAGCTTATTCAAGATTATTTGGTACAAGGCTGTGTCGAAGCATCAAATGTCAATTCTCCGGTCAATGGTTCTATAAATGGATTTGCCAGTTTTGCCTATTTTGAAAGGGGCAGTTCCAACTTTCCGTTTGAGAATGGCATCATGCTTTCAACGGGAAGGGCTGTTTCTGGAGGAAACGGCATAAATACGGCAGTGCTCAACGAAGGCCAGTCGGACTGGCTGACCGATCCGGACCTTGAAGCTGCTTTGGGAATCGATAATACATTGAACGCCACCGCTATTGAGTTCGATTTTGTATCCATTTCAAACCAGATCCAATTCAATTATATTTTTGCATCCGAAGAATATTTTGCCGATTTTCCATGTAATTATTCGGATGCTTTCGTGTTTCTTATCAAAGAAGCCGGTTCAAGCAACCCCTATACAAATATCGCTGTGATACCCGGAACATCTACGCCGGTAAATACCAATACCATCCATCCCGAAATAGCTGGTTTTTGCCCTGCATCCTACGAAGAATATTTTGCAGGCTACAACCTTATGGACACCAATTACAATGGACAGACAACGATACTTTCGGCCGTGGCGAGCATTGTGCCCAATACGACCTATCGAATCAAACTGATCATCGCAGATCAAAGGGACAAAAACTATGATTCTGCAGTTTTTATCCAAGGCAACAGTTTTAACGCATCGGTAGATTTGGGTGATGATGTGACCACCTGCTCTTCAAGCACTGTTCTTGATGGAAATATCCAAAATCCTGCCGCTTCGTATAGTTGGTTTTTGAATGGGTTTTTAGTGGCCAATGCCAACCAGCCAACCTATGTTGCGACCCAATCCGGTACCTATACCGTAAAGATTACCATACCGTTCGGAGGGTCCAATTGCGTTATTGAAGATCATGTGGAAGTTACCTTAAACTCTACACAGACCGCAGATGCCATTCCTGATTTTCAACTATGTGATGACCCAAGCGGTGACGGCATTGAAATATTTGACCTCGGCAGTATGGATGCTGTTGTCCTTGCTGCGGTGCCAGATTCGAATTACCATATATCATACCATCATACGTCAAGCGCCGCCCAGAACAATACCGGGGAAATAACAGCTCCGATCCAAAATACATCCAGCCCACAAACCATTTATGTTCGGATTGAAGATATTGATAATGGCTGTATTGCTTACGCAAATTTCAACTTGGTAGTAAATCCATTACCTTCCATTGTCGATCCCACGGAACTTGTAGTTTGTGATGATGCCATTGCCGACGGTCAAACAGAAATAGACCTGAGGCAAAAAAACGATGAGATTACCAATGGTAACAGTAATCTTATTGTTACCTATCACCTTACACAAGCACAGGCAAATTCTGGTAATAATCCGCTGCGAAACCCATATACCACCACATCAAACAATGGCCAAGTATTTGTCAGGGTGGTCGATGCCCTTACAGGCTGTTTCAGGACAACATCCCTTGCATATACCGTGCTCGACAATCCCGTTATCAACTACGAAGACATTTTCATAGATGGTTGTGATGCCGATTTGGACGGTTTTGCAAATTTTGACCTTACATCCATTGTAAACAATATTTTACAAGGCCTTACCGGTGTTAACGTAACATTCCACGAATCTTATGACGAAGCTGTTTCAGGTGAAAACCCTATTGCAGATGAAACCAACTATCAAAATACGGTTGCCGAAGTTCAAACACTGTTCATCCGTGTAGAAGATGCCAATACAGGATGCGCTTCTGTTACATCTTTTGAAATCCACTCTAACTTGCTGCTCACAGGTACAGACATTAGGAACTTTTCACAATGTGACGAAGATAACGACGGATTTGTAACTTTCGATTTAGAAATCATAGCCCTGGAAATCATCAATGGACTTGAGGACGTGACCATTACTTTTTATACTACAGAACAGGATCAGCAAAATGGGACCAATGCACTCGACCCCAATGTGTCGCTTACACCTACCGAGTATCCGATGTTGCTCTATATCACTCTCAACAGTCCAACTTGCCAGGAGGTATCGCAAATTGAACTGGTGCTCAATGTCGTTGATGAATTCCCGCCCATTCCACCGGTGAACTATTGTGACGATGATGATGATGGTTTTACTTCGATAGACCTGCACAGTTTTGATGCCCAACTTACTGGTGGCATTGAAGGTTATGTAGTAGAATATTTCGCGACCCAAGAAGATGCCAGAAACAATGCAAACCCGCTACCGGCATTTTATACCAATACGGTCAATCCCGTAACGGTCTACCCTAAAATTATATCTGTAAACACTTCTTGTGGTGATGTAAATCCAATGCAAATCAATGTACTGCCTGCTCCGGTGTCGATGCAACCAAACGATGTATTCCTTTGCGACGACGATCAGGACGGGATGGTTTTTTACGACCTGACCCAGGTGTATGCCGAATTGGTCACTAACACTTCCAATCTCGTTTTTACGTTTTATGGAAGTGTTGAAGACCTTGAACAGAACGCGAATCCTTTCCAGAATGTTTCCAATTTCTTTACCGGATCCCGTGAGATTTATGTCAAGGTTGCCAATGCATCAACAGGATGTTGGACCAGCCAGCATTATAATCTGTATGTTAACACGCAACCTGCATTTGTGCCCATCAGCAATTTTAGGTTCTGTGAGTTTGAAAGCAATGGTTTCGGAGATTTTATCTTTTCGGAAAAAGATGATGAAATCCTCAATGGACAGACCGGAAAACAGGTGCTGTATTTTCTTAATGAAAATGATGCCAACAACCGTGTTAACGAAATAAACAAAGACACTGCCTACCAGAATACGAGCAATCCGCAAACCATTTTTGTTAGGGTTGAAAATTTGAATGACCAAGATTGTTATGGCGTTTCCTCATTTGTCATTGAAGTGGGAACAAATCCGGAATTTAACGAACCTGTCGATTGGTTTGTGTGCGATGATATTTCCAACGATGCCACTGAAATTTTTGATCTGAACATTAAAATAGATGAGATTACGGCCGGTATCAGCGGTAATGTTGATGTCACTTTCCATACTTCGCAAATAGATGCAGAAGCGGGTACCAATGCAGTCCCTTTACAGTTTTCCAACTTTGTGAACCCCCAACAGATTTATGTACGGATAGACAATGGTACTATTTGTCCATCTTTTACCTCGTTTACACTGAATGTCATTCAGGTAGCACAAGCCAGTCCGGCACAACCACTGACTTTATGTGATGATAACTATGATGGCATCGTCACGTTCGACTTGACCTTGTCAGAAATCGAAATCTTGGACGTCAGGCAGGACAATATTGTTGTGACTTATTACGAAACAGAAGACGATTTGCACAATCAAACAAATGCCATCACTAACCCATCGGCATATACCAATACCTCCAGCCCACAAACGGTTTTTGTCAGGCTTACCAATACCGTTTCCAATTGTTACCTTTCGCTTCCATTAGAACTGATTGTCAACCTTCCGCCCGCCATCAATGAATTTGGTTCGATAGATGTGTGCGACAATAGTGATAGTTATTTCGACTTATTGGTAGTGAACAGCTTGATTGTGGATAATCCGTCTGAAATGCTCATTACTTATCATGCCACAGCCTCCGATGCTATGCAAGGTTTGGCTCCTTTGGGCACAGATTACCATTATGCGTCCACCAATACAACGCTTTATGCAAGGATCGAAAACGCCACAACCCATTGTTCTACCACATACGCTTTCCAACTGGTGGTAAGACCATTGCCCATTGCCCACACGGCCAATGACCTTGAGGATTGTGATGATGATTATGATGGGCTTAGTGAGTTTGACCTTTCTGCTCAAGATGCTGCCATTCTTGGCGGACAAAATCCAGCTGTTTTTTCAGTGACATACCACAATACTTTACAAGATGCTCAAAGTGGTGCCAACCCGTTGCCAGAAATGTATTTTGCATTTGATACAGAGACCATATATGCAAGGGTCACAAATAACAATACAGGTTGCAGTAACTATAGCCAGTTTAATGTCATAGTACATCCCAAACCCGTTGTGGACGACTTGGACCAATACCTATGTTTGGATAACTTGCCATTGGTGGTAAGTGCCAATACCAACAATGCTAAGGATACCTATTTGTGGTCCACAGGCGAAACAACTCCAGAAATCGGAATTGACCAAATAGGAGTTTACTCCGTAACCGTCACTACTGAATTTGGATGTACGACCACAAGGGAATTTAACATTTATGAATCTGAAATGGCCAATATCGAAATTGTGGAAACTGTTGATTTTTCTGACCCGAACAACATCACAATTACCATCAGCGGAATAGGTGATTATCTCTACCAGTTGGATGATCATGAGCCACAAGTGTTCAATGTGTTCCAAAATGTGGGCATTGGTTATCATACCGTTACCGTTATTGACCAAAACGGATGCGGTTCAGTCTCAAAAGAAGTACTGGTGTTAGATTTCCCGAAATTCATGACCCCAAATGATGATGGCAGGTTTGATACTTGGCACATCATAGGTGTGGAAACTCTACCCGGTACGACCATTTATATCTATGACCGTTATGGCAAGCAATTGGCCTATCTGACAGCAAATTCCGGAGGTTGGGATGGTACCTACAACGGTCAGAAAATGCCTGCCAATGATTACTGGTTTGTGGCCAACGTTGTGGGCGGTGGTTATAATTTTCAAGCTAAAGGACACTTTGCGCTACGACGTTAAAAAAGCTTAGTTGTTTTTTATTTATTAATTTCCCGGGTTGTGAATGTAGGATTGCTTCCCGGGATTTTTTTTATTGCTCTGCAGAGGTTGTGTCGGACCACTGTTCCGTCCGCTCTACAACATTTACGAAGGCTATAATCTTATCTTGAATTTTTTTGGTTGAAGTGGAAATTTCGTGTTTTGAGATACGAAGAAGCCATTTTTTTTAGTTGCATCGTGGGGAAGGGGATCGGAAAATGTTTGAAAGAAATTCAAAAAGGCATTTTTTTAACCAATTTAAAAAAAGTCATGACGAGTTCTGTGTATCTTTGCTGACTCAAAGATTTTAAATGCGTTTTTTTTCCATATGTATTTTTTTCCTTTTGCCTTGCCTTGCTATAGGTCAAAATATCCGTGTGGACGCACAGGGATATTCGGCACAAGAGCTTGTGGAAGATGTGCTTATAAACAGTAGTTGCATCGAGAATGTAACGGTTACAAATGTTGTTGGTGGCAATTTCAACAGTAACGATCGCAGCTATGGTTATTTTGAGGCAAATGGCAGTAATTTTCCATTCCAAAGCGGTATCATTTTGGCCACCGGTAAAATAAGTAATGCACAAGGTCCGAACACGACTTTGAGCGATGACAATGCACCGAACTGGACAGGCGATGCAGATTTGGAGAACATTCTCAATGAACCAAATACCATTAATGCCACCATTTTGGAATTTGACTTTATGGCCATCGCTTCGCAAATCAGTTTCCGTTATATATTTGCTTCTGAAGAATATCAGGAAAACGATCCCAATACTTGCCGATATTCTGATTTGTTTGGCTTTTTGATAAAACCTGCTTCCTCCGGCGATTATACTAATATTGCCTTGGTACCGGGTACGCAAACCCCGGTAAAGGTAACTACGGTACATTCCGGTATTCCCGGATCGTGTGAACCCATCAATGCCTTTTATTTTGAAGGGTGGAACGGCCCATCGGCGCCCATCAACTATAACGGACAGACCAAAATCCTTACGGCTACGGCCAACGTCGTCCCAAACGAAACCTATCACGTAAAGCTCGTCATAGCCGATGAACAGAATTACCGATACGATTCAGCCGTGTTCCTCGAAGCGGGAAGTTTTCAGCTCTCAACAGATTTGGGCCCCAATCTTTTGACGTCCACCCGTAACGCAGTCTGTTTTGGCGAAACCCACGTTCTGGACGCTTCACAGGTCAATGCTACTGATTATAAATGGTTCAAGAATGGTGTGGAGCTTCCTTCCGAAACGGCTTCAACATATACCGTTACAGATCCGGGCACATACAATGTTGAGGTGTCTCTGGGCAACGGCTGCATAGCCTATGGCGAAGTGGTCGTAGAATATTACTCTGAAATTACCGCCGTAAACGCCACACTATCCCAATGTGACCAAGACCAGGACGGGCTTACCTTTTACGACCTTTATGACGCCGAATCTGTTTTGACCGGCAATTCCAATTTTGTGTCCAATTTCTTTTTAGACCAAATCAGTGCCGTCCAAAACACAAACCCCATTGCCGATCCGAGGCGTTTCAGGAATACCGTTCCGGGCCAAACCGTTTTTGCACGGATCGAAAACGGTGCAGAGTGCTTTCGGATTGCAGAACTGTATCTGTCCATATCCTCAAATGTGCTCGTTGTACCACCGTACAATGTATGCGATGATGATCCAGTAGATGGTTTTACGGAATTTAACCTGGATAATATCACTACATCGTTCCTTAATCAAATTCCAACAGATGCGACGGTCGCTTATTTTTTAAATGAAGAAGATGCCTATAACAGTAACAACAGTTTGGGCTCCCCTTTTGTCAATACCACTATAGATTCGCAAGAGCTTTATATCAAAGTATTGAGTAACAACCAATGTTTTGCCGTTAGTACAGTACAGTTGAATGTGCTTTATGTTCCCCAAATCGAAGCCGATGAAACCGTATATTATTGCCAAGACAGCTATCCACAAACCGTTCGGCTTTATGGTGGCGTTATCAATGACGCACCAAACAACTATTATTATCAATGGTTTTTCAACGGAAATCCCACGGGTGCCGATGCATCAATTTACGATGTCAACGAAACCGGGATTTATACCGTTGTAGTTACGGATCCTAATGGATGTTCCAACCAGCGAAATATCACGGTTCTGCCATCAAATGCAGCAACCATTGAACATGTCAACGTGCAGGATGGTACATCCAATAACACGGTTACGGTAAGCGTCTCGGGCAATGGTGACTATGTTTTTGCCTTGGATAACCCCAATGGTCCTTATCAAGAAAGTTCGGTTTTTTATAATGTTGCACCGGGATTGCACACGGTCTATGTTATTGATCAAAACGGTTGTGGCATTTCGCAGCGAGAGATCGCCGTTATAGGTTTTCCAAAATTCTTCACCCCCAATGGCGATAACCAAAACGAAACTTGGCAAATTTATGGTGTCAACGAACAGTTTTATACAGAAGTTGATATTAAAATCTATAACCGTTATGGAAAACTGCTGGCACATCAAAATTACTGGAGCGGTGGCTGGGACGGGACTTTCAAAGGACGTCCGCTACCAAGCGATGATTATTGGTTTGTTGTTACGCTGCCCGACGGCAGGATTTTCAAAGGACATTTTGCTTTGGTGAGGTAGCTGGTGTAAAGGGTAACGAATTGGTTGGAATAACCATATGACAGGAGCGAGAGCCATAGGTCCGGAGAGGCAATTTGGGAATTTGGTAAACAGGTTTTAGTTAGTGGATAATTGAATTTCAATTTCAATTTCAACATCAATTTAACTCCAAAGCCTTAACTTTGCCATTGCCATGAAATTCAAGATAAATTCTACATACAAACCTACAGGCGATCAGCCCCAAGCCATCGAAAAGCTTACCAAGGGCATCATTGCCAATGAAAAATACCAAACACTCCTTGGCGTTACCGGTTCGGGAAAGACCTTTACCGTGGCAAATGTCATTGAGAATGTGCAGCGCCCGACCCTCGTTTTAGCGCACAACAAGACCCTTGCCGCACAGCTTTATTCAGAATTTAAACAGTTTTTTCCCGATAATGCGGTCGAATATTTCGTTTCCTATTACGATTATTACCAGCCCGAAGCTTACATACCCGTCACGGGTGTTTACATAGAAAAAGATCTGTCCATCAATGAAGAAATCGAAAAATTGAGGTTGAGCACCACCTCGTCGCTTCTCTCCGGGCGTCGCGATGTCCTGGTGGTTGCATCGGTGTCGTGCCTGTACGGTATTGGTAATCCGGTAGAATTCCAAAAAAATGTTATTCACCTTGAAAAAAATCAGGCCATCTCTCGCACCAAACTTTTGCACCAATTGGTACAGAGCCTTTATTCCCGAACCGAGGCAGATTTTGGTAATGGCAACTTTCGCATTAAGGGCGATACCGTTGATATCTTCCCCGGCTATGCCGACCACGCTTTTCGTATCCATTTTTTTGGGGATGAAATCGAGGAAATGGAAGCCTTTAATGCCCAGACCAATGTGGTTGTCGAAAAATATGACAGGCTCAATATTTATCCTGCCAATATGTTTGTGACCTCGCCGGAAGTCTTGCAGGGTGCCATTCGCGCCATACAGGATGATTTGGTCAAACAGGTTGAATATTTTAAGGAAATAGGCAAACACCTTGAGGCCAAACGCCTTCAGGAACGTACCGAGTTTGATTTGGAAATGATAAGGGAGTTGGGCTATTGCTCTGGCATAGAGAACTATTCTCGTTATCTTGACGGAAGATTGCCGGGTACGCGCCCTTTCTGTCTGCTCGACTATTTTCCGGAAGATTACCTGATGGTCATAGACGAAAGCCACGTAACCGTTTCGCAAGTGCATGCCATGTACGGTGGTGATAGGAGCCGTAAAGAAAATTTGGTCGAGTACGGTTTTCGCCTGCCAGCGGCCATGGACAACCGCCCTTTGAAGTTTGAAGAGTTTGAATCATTACAGAACCAAGTGCTGTATATCAGTGCCACGCCAGCCGATTATGAACTGCAAAAGTCCGACGGCGTTTATGTGGAACAGGTCATTCGCCCTACGGGTTTGCTCGATCCGGTCATTGAAGTTCGGCCAAGCCTCAACCAGATCGATGATTTGATCGAGGAAATACAGCAAAGGGTTGAAAAGGATGAGCGCACCTTGGTCACTACTCTTACCAAGCGCATGGCAGAAGAACTGACCAAATATTTGGCGCGAATCCAAATCCGTGTACGATACATACACAGTGACGTCGATACATTGGAGCGTGTGGAAATCATGCAGGATTTGCGCAAAGGCTTGTTTGACGTTCTTGTCGGGGTAAACTTGCTCCGTGAAGGGCTTGACCTGCCGGAAGTGTCATTGGTAGCCATCCTTGATGCCGACAAAGAAGGCTTTTTACGTTCTGCTAGATCGCTTACCCAAACGGTAGGACGTGCTGCAAGGAACCTCAACGGGAAGGCCATTATGTATGCTGACACCATCACCTCCAGCATGCAAAAAACCATTGACGAGACCAATTACCGCAGGGAAAAACAGATACGTTACAATACCGAAAACAACATTACGCCGCAACCGTTGAACAAGGGTTTGGAAAATGCCTTGGCAAAAAATTCGGTAAGCACATATCATTATGAACTTGAGGCACAAAAAGCGGCTGAACCCGAAAGCAAATACCTGACAAAATCGCAAATAGAGAAAAAGATAAGGGAAAAGCGAAAGGACATGGAGCAAGCTGCAAAAGCCTTGGATTTTATTGCTGCTGCACAATTAAGGGATGAAATCAAAGGATACCAGGAAAAATTGGAAAAGCTGAAAATGTGACCGTCAAAACTTCTAAAACCAATTGATTTTGTAAATCGTTGTTCGGTTTTTTTAATTGTATTGCACCTTAAAGATGTCTATCAAAAAGTCAGGAGGTACGATTTTGTTGGGAAAACTTTCCATCAGATCCAGTACTCGGTTGATGGATTCGTGGCTCAATCCCATCCGGAGCCCAAAATTGTGGAGTTTTACCAATTCCTTTCTACTGACCACACTGCCAAGGTTCATCAGCAAAACCAGCCTATGAAACTGTACAATGCGTTCGCTGTGCGATTTTAAGTGCACATAAGTTACCGGGTGCTTGAACAGGTAGTCAAAATCTTCTTGAGAAATATCGAGTTGTTTGGCAACGCCCAATAAAAATTTGTACTCAATGCTTTTTATATTGGAATCGGTTTGCGCAAAGGCAATCATTTCCGAAAGAAGGCTCAATTTTTCAGCTCTATTGATCATAGTAGTGAGGTATAAATGATTGATGATAAAATTAATGCCTTTGAAAATGTTATTGTCGTTGATAAAGCGTAACTTGTCGAAAAATTTTCCGCATTTAGTCGGATTTTTTCAACTTTCATCATTTGTTAACACCTAAAAATCATGAAGTTAAGATGTATTTTGTCGATTTTTTTTACATTTTCCTTTTTAGGAATTTACGCACAAAGTACTGCATCAGAACAAGTTATAAGATTTGAGTTGGATGCGCCACAATTGCAGTCCAAAAAAGGTATTTGGGTCTATTTGCCCAAAAATTATGAAAATTCGGGAAAGACGTATTCCGTCATATATATGCACGATGCACAGAACCTTTTTGACAATACCACATCCTATGTCGGTGAATGGGAAATTGACGAATATCTGGACAGTGTGTCTGACGACGAAACCATCATTGTGGGTATCGAGCACGGCAATGAAAAGCGCATCGATGAGCTTACTCCCTATGAACATGAAAAATATGGTGGAGGCAAGGGCGATCAGTATATCGATTTTATTATCAAAACCCTCAAGCCATACATAGAAAAGGACTATCGCGTCAAGGCAGGAGCACAAAACACTGCTGTTTTCGGATCTTCACTGGGAGGGTTGATTTCTCTCTATGCTATCATAAAACATCCCGATGTTTTTGGTGCAGCGGGGATATTTTCGCCCGCATTGTGGATCAACCCCGAAATTTACCGGCTAGTGGAGCAATCCGAAATTCCGAGCACATCAAGGTTTTATTTTTTGACTGGCTCTGATGAGGGTGAAAGTATGGTTCCCGACCAAGAACGGATGGTGACACTTTTAAAAGTGAAAGGTGTTGACGAAAAGCGTATCTTTGACAAAGTTATAGATGGAGGCAAACACAATGAAGCTTTTTGGAGCGATCAGTTTCCGGATGCATATAAGTGGATTGTGAAACAATGAATCTATGAAATATTGCGTTATGGACGATGTGTGTTAAATAGAACTTTAAATCGAAGCCTCTCTGCCACTGTCTGACCAAAACCTTGAAACTGTATGAGCAATAACGACATTTTAAAAAAACTTCGCGTCGCATTGAAGCTTCGTGATGATGAAATTGTAGAAATTTTGAAACTTGTGGATTTCCGTATTTCAAAAAGTGAGCTCGGTGCTTTTTTCAGAAATGAAGACCACCCAAAATATATGGAATGCGGCGATCAGATTCTTCGGAATTTTCTTAATGGATTGATCATTCACTTGCGCGGACCGATGCCAAATAAACAAAAAGACTGACCCTATTTTGTGGAATCCTCAAAAATATACCAGCCTCTTTTATTCTTAAAAACAAAGTTGTAGTTTGTACTCACATTCCTTAATGCAAAAGATCGATCCCTATGTTTGACACCCACTCCAAAACAGTAAAAAGGCAACTATCCGAAGAAGAAATCCTGGCTTTGAACAAAAAATACAAACCGTTGAGTCCAACCGAACGCATCAAAGAACTTTATCATGATTTTGACGTTGCCGAAGTGATGCTGACAAGTTCTTTTGCAGCCACTTCTGCATTATTCTTAAAGCTCTTTTCGGAGGCCAACAAGCTTCAGAAAATATTTTTTATAGATACGGGCTACCACTTTGATGAAACCTTGGCTTATAAACAAAAACTTACCGAAATGTATGGGCTTGAGGTGGTTTCCATCAGCGCACCCAAGGAAGAGCACGACTTTACGACCAAAGATGAAACCTGGAAGAAAAACCCGGATTTTTGTTGTTCAATCAATAAGGTGAGACCATTGGATATAATCAAAAAAAACTATACGGTTTGGGCTTCAGGACTGATGAAATGGCAGAGCGACCATAGGGCAACACTTGACATCTTTGAGCTCCGTGGCGAGATCCTAAAGTTTTACCCTCTTTTGGATGTTTCCAAAGAAACACGCGATCAATACATAAGTACGCACAATTTGCCTTTTCATCCTTTGGTGGCACAGGGTTACAGCTCCATTGGGTGCAAGCATTGTACCGTTCCAGGTGAAGACCGAAGCGGACGTTGGAACAACAGTCCAAAGACCGAGTGTGGGCTGCATCTTTAGTTTTTCAAGATTACGTAATAATCCCAATCGGCTGGATTGCCCAGACCGACACTTGGCGTGTATAAGAACACGTTGACTTTTGCGTTGGGGTTAGAATTTCTATAAGATTCCACGATCTTCAAGTTTGCGATGGAATGCCAGAGCGATGTATAATCCAAATCTTCAGGATAAAACGCAGATTCGTAGTACATTACGTTTTGGAACATCGTTTCTGAAGGCATAGCGACAGGCTCGGCAATGTTAGTAAAGTCTTCTGTGCCGAGTAGCGTTTCGGGGTAGGTGCGTTCGCCAAGTCCCAACCATACAATGGTACCTTCAAAGAGCGTTTCCTCAAGTTCTTCATAGACCAATTTGACACTGCCAAAATCGCTCGGAACCACATATTCTGAACTAATGGTAAACCCTGATGATGAGTTAAAGGCAAGTTCTTGGCCACCTTCAAAAGTATGTGTCAGATAGTCCACTTTCAAAAGGGCTACCTTGTTTTGGTACGGCTCTGCAGGGATATTGTCGTCATTATCTTCAAAACAAGAATACGCAAGAAGTGGCAACAGGAGCAAAAAGAGCATTTTTTTCATGATAGATGGATTTTTGGTGTTTTATATTTTAGATGATCAAAATATAAAAAGGTTGCGCACCGAAAACAAAAAAAGCTGCTTCAAAACGTTGGGATTTGTCATTCTGTCCCGATAACCATTGGGATCGGAGTCTTATGTTGCTGTAAATCAGCTGCGAATAAGAAGTTGCGGCAATCCTCAAACACGTTTTTGGACGGCTATTCAACTTGACAAAAGTTAAGTTTTGAAACAGCTCCTACTAATTATAGTAGCAGTACTTTCTTAAGATAAAACCTGTTGTACCTTATCTGCTGCTTCCTGAAATTCGGTAGCACTCAACACGTTGAGGCCAGAGTCGTCAATTAGTTTTTTTGCAATATCTGCATTGGTTCCTTGAAGTCTCACTATGATCGGTACATTGATGGTGCCCATATTTTTGTAGGCGTCAATAACGCCTTGAGCCACACGGTCGCAACGTACAATACCTCCAAAGATGTTGATGAGAATGGCCTTCACGTTAGGATCCTTCAAAATAATCTTGAAAGCCGCTTCAACACGAGCTGCATCTGCAGTACCGCCAACATCGAGGAAGTTTGCTGGTTCGCCACCTGCTTGTTTGATCAAATCCATAGTGGCCATGGCCAATCCGGCGCCGTTAACCATACAGCCCACGTTACCATCTAGATCAACATAGTTGAGACCCACGGCCTTGGCTTCTATCTCAATAGGGTTTTCTTCACGTAGGTCACGCAGGTCTTCGTAATTTCTGTGCCTGTAAAGTGCATTGTCGTCTATGGTCACTTTGGCATCTACCGCCATGATCTTGTCGTCACTGGTTTTTAGTACCGGGTTGATTTCAAAAAGTGACGCATCAGACTCGACATAAGCGGTGTATAATGCAGTGACAAATTTTGTCATTTCTTTGAAAGCGTTGCCTTCGAGCCCAAGGTTAAAAGCAATTCTTCTGGCCTGGAACGGCATTAGTCCCACAGACGGATCGATTTCTTCGGTAAATATCAAATGGGGCGTGTGCTCTGCAACGGCCTCGATATCCATGCCGCCCTCTGTGGAGTACATGATCATGTTTCTTCCTATTGCTCTGTTGAGCAATACAGACATGTAAAATTCGCTGGTTTCGCTCGGTCCGGGATAATAAACATCTTCGGCAACCAAAACTTGGTGTACTTTTTTGCCTTCTTTTGAGGTTTGTGGCGTTACCAAGTGCATCCCGATGATCTTTCCTGCTATTTCTTCAACTTCGCCAAGGTTTTTGGCCAGTTTGACACCGCCACCCTTGCCGCGGCCACCTGCGTGGATCTGCGCCTTGATGACGTACCATTTTGTGCCGGTCTCGGCGGTCAATTGTTTGGCGGCCAGGACGGCTTCATTGGCATTTGGGGCAACGATACCCCGCTGTACCCGCACGCCAAAACTGCTCAAAATTTCTTTTCCTTGATATTCGTGTAGATTCATCTTGATGTAAGTCTAAAAAATTTGCAGTACAAAAGTAATGATACTTGCCATTTTTAGCAATGAACTTGGTTAATCTTTTTTCAATTGATTAAATAATTGGACTTTTTGAGCCTGTTTTTTTTGTGATGCACGGTTGTCCAAACTAAAACCAACAACTTTTTTAACTGCTTGAAATCGTGTCATGAAAAATAGTTCAAGAAAGGATTTTGTTAAAATTTGTATATTTTTGCTGCAACGTAACCTTTTTTTTATTAATTTCAGGCGAAATTATAATTATTGTGCCTATAGTCCATATCTACTTTTCCTAACCCCTAAACCTAAATTACGCTATGGCAAGAGCAATGTTTGAGTACACAAAAACTGTCCTTAAAAAAGTCAGTTTTGATCCGGCCTTGTTCTGCAAAGAAGTAAAAAAAGCTGTCCAGCGATTGCTTCCTTACGAACTGGAAGAATTGAAGATTTTCATCCAGTCGCTTATCAAGCAGAACCCAGATTTAAATCAATGTCTAATTTATTTAAAACAATAACAAAAGCGACCGAGAGGTCGCTTTTTTATTTGGATATCGGACTGATAATCTTTACATTGGAGAAAGCAATTGCTCCTCGTATAATTCCTGATATCACATTGTGGAGTGCCTCCACGATTTGCATTTTCAGTTCACTTTTGTGAAAAATGAGGCTCACTTCCCTTGCTGGGGACGGTTCGTTAAAATAATGGAGGCTGCTCTGAAGTTTTTCGTTGAGATCGAGAGTGTGCAGGTAGGGCAGGAGTGTCATCCCCAAACCTTCATCCGAAAGTTTTATCAGGGTTTCGATACTTCCGCTTTCTAATTGGAACTTTTCATCGGTTTGCTTCTTGAACGCTTTGCACAAGTTGATGACACCGTCCCTGAAGCAATGGCCGTCTTCAAGTAGGAGCATATCGTCAATATCCAGATCGTCCACATCAATTTTTGGTTTCTGTCCCAAACGGTGTTCTTTTGGAATATACCCCACAAAAGGCTCGTAATATAATGGACGTTCTTTGATGTGTTCGTTTTCAAGAGGTGTTGCCGCAATGCCCGCATCTAGGTGGCCGTCATTGATGCGCTGTATGATATCTTCTGTGGTGAGTTCTTCGATTTTTAGCTTTACCTTCGGGTATTTTTTGATAAAAGCCTTGAGGAACATCGGCAGTAACGTAGGCATGACGGTTGGGATGATGCCAAGTCGGAACTCGCCGCCTATAAACCCTTTCTGTTGATCTACAATATCCTGGATCCTGTCAGATTCGTTGACGATATTGCGTGCTTGGTGCACGATTTTTCTGCCCACCTCGGTAAGCTCTATCGGTTTTTTGCTCCGGTCAAAAATAAGTACGTCCAACTCTTCTTCAAGTTTCTGGATCTGGGTGCTCAAGGTGGGTTGCGTAACAAAGCATTTTTCAGCTGCTTTGGTAAAATTCTTGTGTTCGGCTATGGCAAGAACGTAGTGCAGTTGTGTGATGGTCATCGATATGTGTTTTGATTGTAAAATTATAAAACCATTAACAAAATCTATGATGTTGTCTGTTAATTATGTCGTAAATTTGATATTGAATTTTAATCCATAGCGACCATGACCAAAAATAGTATAGGTTTAGATACCAAAAAGACAAAAGAACTGGCCAAAGATTTGAACGATCTTTTGGCAAATTTCCAGATTTATTATCAGAACCTTCGGGGCATCCATTGGAACATACAGGGAAAGCGCTTTTTTGAGCTGCACCCCAAATTTGAAGAACTTTATAACGATGCCAACCTTAAGGTTGATGAAATAGCAGAGCGTGTGCTCACTTTGGGCGAAACCCCGTTGCACACCTTTGACGATTATACCAAAGCTGCCAAAGTGCCCATAGGGAAAAACATTTCAGAAGATGAAAAAGCAGTTAGGCTTATCGTGGACTCCATTACCGAATTGCTTTCGATTGAGCGCAATATTCTTGACCGATCTGATGAGCTCAACGATGAAGGTACCAACTCCATGATGAGCGATTTTATATCCCAGCAAGAAAAAACCATTTGGATGATGAAAGCCTGGCTTGGCGAAAGAGTTTAAAATGCATTGAAATACAAGTGTCTAACCTGTATTTTTAAAATTAAAAACCCATTGGCACATCAATGATGTCAATGGGTTTTTTCTGTAGCGAGACCGAGATTTGAACTCGGGACCTCCGGGTTATGAATCCGACGCTCTAACCAACTGAGCTATCTCGCCGTTTTTTAAGGCTGCAAATATAAAAACAAATTGCTAGTCCGCAAATAATACGCTTGCAAATAATTTTTTGAAATTAGTTTTTATACTGTAACAAAATATTATATCTTGAGCGAGTTAATATAAAAATCTATGGAAGATAAGATAAAGTTCGAGATGGAGTTTCCGATACATGCGTCTCCACAACTTTTATACCAATATATGTCAACGCCTTCTGGACTGTCCGAATGGTTTTCGGATAACGTAAACTCCCGTGGCGAAATTTTTACTTTCATTTGGGACGATACAGAGGAACAGGCGAAACTCGTTAGCAAAAAGAGCAGTGAACGCATCCGATTTCGATGGGTGGAAGATGAGGAAGATGGTGAAAGCTACTATTTTGAGATGAGAATCCAGGTGGACGAGATAACCAAGGACGTTTCTGTTATCATAACCGATTTTGCATTTGAAGATGATCTTAATGAAGCAAAAATGCTCTGGGAAAACCAAATTTCCGATTTAAAGCAAGTACTCGGCTCGGCATAGTTTGCCATTATAAATGTATCTTTGTTCCCGATTTTTTTAATGCCCGTACACCTATGCGCAATATAAACGGAACACTTTCTCCGTATAACGGATCTGATTTTTTTGAAAATCGCGGCTATAAGTATGGTGACGCCCTGTTTGAAACACTGAAGGTCGTTCATGGCAAGATTCTCTTTTGGGAAGACCACTATTTCAGGTTAATGGCCTCAATGCGCATTCTCCGTATGGACATACCAATGGATTTTACCATGGAGTTTCTCGAGGCAGAAATACTAAAGACCATTGTCGCCAACCAGCTTATGCAAGCTTCATCAAGGGTCAGGCTCAATGTGCACCGTGATGGCGGTGGGAAGTACCTTCCGGAGACAGGCAATATAGCATACAGCATCATTGTGGAAAAGCTCGATACGGATTTTTACGTTTTTCCCGAAACAGATTGTACCATTGATATCTACAAGGATTTTTTGGTCAATCCGGGACTGCTTTCGACTTTAAAGACCAATAATAGGATTGTCAATGTGCTTGGAAGTGTGTACGCCAAAGAAAACCTTTTGGATACATGTCTTTTGCTAAATAACAATAAGAACGTGGTAGAAGCGCTTCATGCCAATATTTTTATGGTCAACGGTAATACGATCGTCACGCCACCGCTTGCCGATGGCTGCATCAAAGGTGTTTTGAGGAAACAGATTATTGAAATCGTAGATAAATCCGATGCGTTTGAGATTGTTGAAGCGTCCATTTCTCCGTTTGAACTTCAAAAAGCCGATGAGCTTTTCTTGACCAATGTCATCATCGGGATACATCCGATAAAGTCGTACAGAAAGAAAACTTACGCACATGACGTTTCTCGAACATTGCTCGGGAGACTCAATGCCAAAATTAGGTTGGGTTAATTATAATTTGGGTTTTCAGGCGCGTTTGACCAGATGGAGTATTTGTCGCCAAGTTCAAGCATTTTCTCTTTCCAGAAAGCACTTTCGTTTTTACCAATCAACGATTTTTTGTAGATGTTCTCGGTCACTACCCAAGAGTTGTTCTGCAGCTCATGCTCGAGTTGTTGAGGTTCCCACCCAGAGTATCCCAAAAATAAGCGAACATCACTTGCTTGGATTTTCCCGGCGTTGATCAGTTCCAGTGCCACGTCAAAATCGCCGCCCCAAAAAATCCCCAAGGATATCTCTATGCTCTCTGGGATGAGTTCAGGGACCTTATGTATAAAATACAGATTTTCCTGCTGAACGGGGCCACCGTTGTAGATTTTGAAACTCGAATCGGTGTTGGGGACCAAATCCGAAAGCCTGAATTCCAAAGGCTTGTTGAGTATAAATCCCACGGTGCCTTCATCGCCATGGTCAGCAAGCAAAATTACCGACCTATTGAACGAACTGTCCCCGATGATAGAGGGTTCTGCAATCAGTAAATGGCCCTTTCGGGGCTTGATGGTAAGCATAGGTAGGACGATTTTTGAAATAAATCTATAAAAAATTTGTCAAAAACCAAACAATTAAGCACAGGTTTAGAAAAAAGAACCCGCACAATTGTTGTGCGGGCTCTTGATTTTCAATTAAAAAGTATCAGTTTACAGCGTTGGACAAGTCGCTGCCTGCTTTGAACTTAACTACGTTTTTAGCTTTGATTTTTATGGTTTTCCCAGTTTGCGGGTTTCTTCCTTCTCTTGCAGACCTTTTGGAAACTGACCAAGAACCAAAACCTACCAAAGACACTCTCTTGCCTTTTTTCAATGCGCCTTCTACATCGCTCAAAAAGGCATCCAGCGCTTTCTTTGCGGCAGCTTTAGAGATACCTGCCTTCTCTGCCATACCGTTGATTAAATCTGTTTTGTTCATAAAATTTAAGTTTTATTGATTACTAAATACTAATAGTTGGGTTAAACGAAAATGCAATACTTACTCACAAATTTATGCGGAATATCCACTCACACAAGGAATAACAGTGGAAATGCGATTTTTTGTTGATAACTTTGGGGATTTGTTGATAAAGGCTTGCGTTTTTATTGATATATAAAAACAACAGCAGGGCAAAGGTTTAGCACATTTTTGCATCTGAAAAAAAGTGATAACCATTCAATAATGATCTGCTGTCCATTTTTCGTTTTCCCGGCAGTTGCATCTCTTTGACCAAGATATAGCCACCGTTAACGGCAACCTTGATTTCGGACTTTGTTGCCAAGATGCTGCCTGTGGTGTCAGAATGGTTGCATGGTAGTTTTTCCGCCCCAAAAATTTTTACCGTGATGGTCTTCCCTTCATTTATGAGGTGGCTCCAAGCAGAAGGGAAGGGGTCGAGACCGCGTATCTGGTTGTATATGTGGTCGATTGTTTGTTGCCAATCAATTTTTGTATTGTCTTTGTGGAGTTTTGGCGCCATCTTTACAATACTTTCTTTGGGTTGAACTATGGTTCTCACATTGCCTTGAGCGATAAGCTTTACCGTGTCAATGACCAATTGGCTTCCTATTTGCATCAATCGATCGTGAAGAGAACCCGTGGTTTCGTCTGTATCAATGGCCGTTTCTTTTTGTAGTATGATGGCTCCTGTGTCAATTTTTTCGTCGATAAAAAAGGTGGTCACTCCCGTTTTGGTTTCACCGTTGATGATGGCCCAATGGATCGGTGCTGCGCCTCGATATTCCGGCAAAAGGGAAGCATGCAAATTGAAAGTGCCATATTCTGGCATTTTCCATACGGCTTCTGGCAACATCCTAAAGGCGACCACTATTTGAAGATTGGCATCCAATGATTTCAATGCGGCCAAAAAAGCGGGGTCTTTGAGGTTTGTCGGTTGAAAGATCTTCAGTCCTTTCGATTCGGCATAGGTTTTTACATCCGATGGTTTAGGTTTCTGCCCCCTGCCTGCTGGCTTGTCCGGAGCGGTGACCACGCCCACGATGTTGTGTCCGGCATCTATAAGGGCGCTCAAGATACCGACAGCAAACATCGGTGTGCCCATAAATACAATTCTCAAAGGTCTTTTCATGTGTGTTTTATTTTGTACTTGTTTGCAGGTGTAATTTCAAGGATGTCATTTTCAATCAGTATTTGTAAGGCCAAAAGAATCGTTTTGCTGTCATGGTCGAGCAGTTCGATGATTTTTCTGGAACCCAATGGGCCTTCTTGCAAAAGCAATATGATTTCTTTTGAAAGCATTTTTGGATTGGCGGGTTTTTTACCCTGATTGTGGATGCAAACGGAACAGATGCCGCAATCTTTTTTAGTATCCTCTCCAAAATACCGGAGTAGCTGCTTGTTCTTGCATTCGTCCGTATTGTTGATATAATCGATGACGGCATTTACCTGCGCTTCTTTTATTTGGTACTGTTGCTCTATGTGTTTTGATATCCTGTTGATGGTCTTGTCGTCTTCACGAGGCACCAAAAAAGTGATTTCGGCATCTGAACTCAGGTATTGAAAGTTGGCGATGCCGTCGTCGTGCAATTTGCGAAGTAGGGCGAGGATAGTGGCCTCGTCCATGGAAGTCTTTTCTGAAAGCAGCCCGAGGTCTATCTTCATAAGGATTTCAAAAATGCCTCCATAGGTCCGCAAAATGGACTTGACCAATATTGATAGCTCTTTGTGGGTATCGATATATTTAAACAAGGCCTGGTTGCTGACCAAAAAAATGAGCTTTGATTGATGGTTGAATTCTTGCGATAGGGCAATGATGCTGTTACGGTCGAGGGATTGCAATGCATTAAAGGTTTTTGTGGTATCAAAACCATAGGTTTTGCAAAACGCATTGAAATTGAATTGGTGCGAGGTCAATTCGCCTTCGCCATAAGAGATTTGGAAATAGTTGCACAGCTTTCGGTATGCCTGTTTCAAAAAATCTACAGTAGGCAAGGTTTCCAAAAACTGATTGCGTAAAGCGTTTATGTCGTTCCTGCCCTTTAAGATGACCGCATACGCGCTTTCGCCGTTTCTTCCGGCACGTCCTGATTCTTGATAATAACTTTCAATACTTTCAGGGAGGTGTATGTGTATGATGTTCTTGACATCGGCCTTATCAATACCCATTCCAAAAGCCGTTGTGGCAACCATTATTTCTTTTTGCCCCGAACTCCAAAGTTGCAGATTCAATAGTTTTTCTTTCGAGCTGATGCCGCCATGGTAGTACAAGCTCGAAAACCCTTTTGATTCGAGAATACGGCATATTTCAAGGGTTGCCCTACGGGTTCGGGCATAGACAATTGAACAGCCTTTGTTTTTTATTAAAATCTGTTCGAGCTGATAGTATTTGTCTTCGGTGTCTATGACCATATAGGCTATATTCTCCCGGTTGAACGAGGCCTTGAATATTTTTGGGTCAATAAAGTCGAGTTGTGTAACGATGTCCTTCACCACATTGGGTTTGGCCGAGGCGGTCAGTGCTATCAGGTTCACACTTGGGTGGAGTTCGCGCAATAAGGCGATGTTTCTGTAAGCAGGCCTGAAGTCGTTCCCCCATTGGCTGATGCAGTGTGCTTCATCTACGGCTATCAGGTTGACCTGCATGCGTTGGATGCGCTCTTTGACCAGCTCTTGCTGTAACCTTTCGGGCGATAGGTAAAGGAATTTATAATTGCCATAAATACAATTGTCCAAAAGAGTATCCAGTTCATTGTAGTGGATGCCACTCGGAATGGCCAATGCTTTGATTCCCTTCTCTTTTAGGTTGTTTACTTGGTCTTTCATGAGTGCTATCAGGGGCGAAACCACGATGCAGATGCCTTCACGCATCAAGCCCGGTACTTGAAAGCAGACGGATTTTCCGCCACCTGTGGGCAGGAGCGCAAAGGTGTCCTGATTTTGAAGAACTGCATTGATGATGTCTTCCTGTAAAGGCCTGAATGACGAGTGTCCCCAATAGCGTTCTAAAAAATCGACGGGCTGCTTCATGCTAAAGTTTTAAAACTTCTTCGATGAAATCGGAACGGTCACTCACGGTGCCAAAAGGCACATTTACCAATTCGTATCCCAGCTTGTGATACGTTGCAACCAAATGAAAATGGATCCGGTTGGCCTGTTCAAAATTTTCGTAACGTACCGAATCGCTCACAAAAATCTCTTCCCAAGGTGCCAAGATGAAAATTTTGTCGTAACGGTTCTCTTGACAAATGCTATTGAAGCTTTCGGGAAACTCGGTCGAAGCATAATTCATATAGGCCAGAACGTCAGGTAGGCCACGGTCAATAAAGACCATTTGGCCAATATGGTCGGAGGCTTCTTTGAATTGTTTTAAACGGCCTTCAAGAAGCAGTTCGCTAAAGAGCAACGGCTTTGTTAGGAAAAGTTGGTCGATTCCTTGTTTTCTGGCTTCTAAAGTTACTTCGCGAGATATTTCTTCAAAACAGATGTGCCCTCTGTTTTTTAGTTCACTTATGATCGACGATTTCCCGGTACCCGGCCCGCCTGTGATGACAATTTTTCTGGTGTGCAATTTGGCAAGATTTTGATGACAAAAGTCGTAATTTTAATGACAACAAAAAAATGCAATGGATAATGTATCTTTGTAAGATAAATATTTTGACATGGACGATAAACAGAAGACGGAAGAATTTTATGAAAAATTGAAAAAACAACTCTATGATACGGCAAAGTGGCCATCGGAGTACCTGTATAAATTCATTGTGGTATCCGACAATCATAAAATAGCCGAAATTGAAGCCATTTTTGATAATCTCGGTGCCGTGATCCACACAAATGCTTCCAAAAACGGAAAATATACCAGCGTGTCCATCAATGTGCACATGGAAAACCCCGAGGCTGTCATAGAAAAATATAAACAAGTATCGGCAAATGTCGATGGTGTCATCTCCCTTTGACAAAGCATAGGCAGAAAGACCTTCCTGGGTTATTTTTATTTTCATTGACTATTTAGATTGTATGGCCTATTTTTTTGGTTGACATAGCAACTCAATCAATTTTTTTGTATTTTGCGGGCATCTGTTCCACAGGAACTGTTTTTTTAACACTTCACATTTATATTTTGATTGACAACGATTTAGAATACAATACAGAACGGGAACCATTGATCATACCCGAGTATGGAAGGCACTTGCAGAAGATGGTTCAGTATGCCAAGTCGCGGCCCGACAAAGAAGAGCGCAATAATTTGGCCAGGGCCATTATCTCGGTAATGGGCAATCTACAGCCGCATTTGAGGGACGTACCAGACTTTCAGCATAAGCTTTGGGACCAATTGTTCATCATGGCCGATTTTGACTTTGATGTTGAGTCACCTTACCCGATACCTTCAAGAGAAGAACTTTATGCAAGGCCGGAGCCATTGAAATATCCGCAAAACCATCCCAAATACCGCTTTTATGGCAATAACATCAAGACCATGATTGATGTGGCCAATACATGGGAAGATGGCGACCTAAAGGAAGCTTTGATCTATACCATTGCCAACCACATGAAAAAATGTTTCCTTAACTGGAACAAAGATACCGTGGAAGACGAAGTGATATTTGAACACCTCGGGGAACTTTCTGGTGGGAGAATCAACCTCATGGAGACTGACGAAGATCTCTCCGATGCCACCAGTTTGATGCGGACCAAGAAAAAGTTTTCTTCCAATGGAAACGGTGGAAAAAAAACTTTTCACAAAAAAAACAACCAAAACGCCAACCGACGCAAACGCTATTGATATCATATGGCTACATTTATCATTGAAGGAGGCCACAGACTCAAAGGCAGCATTCAGCCCCAGGGTGCAAAAAATGAGGCACTCCAAATTTTGTGCGCTGTATTGCTCACCTCCGAACTGGTTACCATACACAACATTCCGGACATCGTCGATGTCAATAAACTAATAAAACTGCTCGGAAATCTGGGCGTAAAGACCAGAAAGATAAGTCAAGGGTCGTACACCTTTCAGGCGGACGATGTCAATATGTCCTATCTGGAATCAGCAGAGTTTAAGGAAGATGGCAAAGGGTTGCGAGGTTCCATTATGATTGTAGGACCTCTTTTGGCACGCTTTGGCAAAGGTTATATTCCCAAACCCGGTGGTGACAAGATAGGTCGCCGAAGGCTGGACACCCATTTTGAAGGTTTTATTAAACTCGGTGCCAAGTTTCGCTACAACAAGGAAGAACATTTTTATGGCGTTGAGGCCAAACGCCTCAAAGGTGCCTATATGCTTCTCGACGAAGCCTCGGTAACCGGTACGGCCAATATCATCATGGCAGCTGTACTGGCCAAGGGAACCACCACCATCTATAACGCTGCATGCGAACCCTATTTGCAGCAACTGTGCAAAATGCTCAACAGGATGGGCGCGAAAATCAGTGGCGTGGGTTCTAACCTGCTTACCATTGAGGGTGTTGATACACTTGGAGGCACAGAGCATCGTATGTTGCCAGATATGATTGAGATCGGTAGCTGGATTGGACTGGCAGCTATGACCCAGAGCGAGCTGACTATCAAGAACGTAAGTTGGGATGACCTCGGGTTGATTCCCAATGTGTTCCGAAAGTTGGGCATAGACCTGCAGAGAAAAGATGACGATATTTACGTACCCGCACATAAGAATGGCTACGAGATACAGAATTTTATTGACGGATCAATACTAACCATTGCAGATGCTCCATGGCCAGGCTTTACGCCAGATCTTTTAAGTATTATTTTGGTCGTTGCAACACAGGCTCGTGGCAGTGTCCTTGTGCACCAAAAAATGTTTGAAAGCCGATTGTTTTTTGTCGATAAGCTAATAGATATGGGAGCCAAGATAATCCTTTGTGATCCTCATAGGGCAACGGTGATAGGACACGACTTTAAGTCCATGCTCAAGGCTACCACCATGACCTCGCCGGATATCAGGGCAGGTGTATCACTATTGATTGCTGCACTTTCGGCCAAAGGCACTTCTACCATCCACAATATTGAACAGATAGACAGAGGCTACGAACGCATTGATGAACGCTTGAGGGCCATAGGTGCAAAAATCACGAGGGTGAGTTGATGAACAATGTACTAGTGTGGGTAAAGGATTCAGGGATGCTTTGTCGCTATGACCTTAAACCTTGAACTTTGAACAGGGCAAACTTCATGTCTTGGAAATTTTGTGGCAAAAAGAATTAAAGTTTGAAAAGTTTGATTTTCAAATAACCATTGCTTTTATAAAGCAAAGAAACACAGGGTGTTTTTTTCTTAATTTAATATTTTCTTAACTATTTTCAGGGGCAAGAATCCGTACTTTTAAGCGTCAATACTAATCACTAATTTTTAGAATTCATTATGAGAAAAATTATTTTATTGATGGCTGTAATGGCCATGACATTTGCCGTTTCGGCACAGATACAGACACCTGCGCCAAGTCCTTTTTCAAGGATTGAACAAAAGGTGGGCCTAACCGATGTGTCACTCGAATACTCCCGTCCAAACATGCGAGGACGTACCATCTTTGGTGGTTTGGTTCCTTATGGAAAACTTTGGCGTACCGGTGCCAATTCAAGAACTACAATTACTTTTGGTGACGATGTAACCGTTGGCGGAACAGTATTAAAGGCCGGTACCTATGCCATCTTTACCAAGCCGGGCGAGAAGTCTTGGGATGTGTATTTTTATACCGACTATAAAGGCGGTGGTGTGCCACAAGATTGGGACGGATCCAAAGTTGCTGCTCAAGTATCGGCCGAAGTATTTCCCATGCCTGTCAATATCGAAACGTTTACCATGTCTTTCGACGATTTGACCAATGACTCTGCCACTATCGGTATTCTTTGGAGCAATGTTTATGTGGGTGTTACCTTTAAGGTGCCTACCGAATCAAAGACCATAGCGTCTATCGAAAAAACAATGAACGGTCCTGGTGCCAATGATTATTATTCCGCTGCATCTTACTACTTTCAGGAAGGCAAGGACATCAACCAAGCTAAAACTTGGATCGATAAAGCCATAAGCTTGGCTGGCGATAAGGCACCGTTTTGGCAATTGCGCCAACAGTCTTTGATTTATGCCAAGGCTGGTGATAAAAAAGGAGCCATAGAAGCTGCGAAAAAATCGCTTGCTGCCGCAAAAGCCGCTGGAAATGATGATTATGTAAAAATGAACGAGGACTCACTTAAAGAGTGGGGGTCAAAATAAAAGGCTGTAGGTCAAAAAAATAGCAAAGAAACTGTCTCAAACATCCATTTAGTCAAGTTGGAAATGTTATCCTCAACGTGTTTCATGATGGTATGGTTCTATGTTTTGGGACAGTCTCTTTGATGTAGTAGAGGGTTTGTGTTGGACAGGCTTTATTTTCCCTCAATCCAATTCAGGATTTTTTCGTCATTGGGAAGTGTTTTTGGAGAAATGATCATTTCTAATTCGCCCCGTTCGTTCAAAAGATATTTCTGAAAATTCCATTCCACTTCGCTATCGGCCACCCCGTTTTTTGATTTTTGTGTCAAAAATCGATAGAGGTCGTGCATATCGTCGCCTTTGACCGATATTTTGCCCATCATCGGAAATGTCACTCCATAATTCCGTTGGCAAAAAATTGCAATTTCCTCATTCGTGCCCGGTTCTTGACCCAAAAAATTATTGGCAGGAAATCCGATAATCGTGAAATTATCATTTTTGTAATGCTTGTAAACTTCTTCCAATTGTTCGTATTGGGGTGTCAAGCCGCATTTTGAAGCGGTATTTACGACCATGATTTTCTTTCCGGCCAAATCTTTAAAGTTAAAATCGTCTCCCTCAATGTTTTTTACCGTAAACTGATATATTGATTGTTTTTGCATAGTTGTATCTGCTGTTAATTTTTTATTTAAGTTCTCTTGTTGCCTGCACCCGACCAGGGTCAAGCCAAAGATGAACATTTGTATAAACTGTTTTATCATTATAAAGATGGTTTTATCGTGATAAGGTACAAAATATTAGTTTAAATAAAAATTGTATGCGTTATTTTGGCAACAGCCAAAGTTGACTACTTTTCATATTCCAGATCTATAAGTTGCCGCACATGATCCAAGGTTTTGATAATCAATTTGCTCATCTCATGGCTCATCAAAGGGCTTTCTTTGTGTCCTTTTCGTAACAACTCGTTGAAATGGGCTATTTCATAACTATATCCGATAGTGTTGTAGCCAAAAGTTTTCACTTCCTCTTTGCCGTTCTTTAGGATGCTAACCGTAGATGGTTCGTGAAACCGCGAATTTATTTTGATGGTGGCTTTTTCGCAATAAAATACGGCTTCGGTGGGCGTATTTTCCAGAAGACTGCTCTTCAAGAACGCTTTTACGCCGTCAGGATAATTGAAAATCATTTCGCAAACAGCATCCACGCCATTTTCAAAAAAGGAGGCTTTGGCATCAATGTCAGAAGGTTTGCCCAAAGTAGTGAGCGCTACAAATATTGGATAGATACCCACATCCAACAGGCTTCCGCCCCCTAACGATTTTTTGAACACCCGAGAGCTAAAGTCAAGTTCGGGCCTGAAGCCAAAATCGGCTTCCAATTTCAAAATTTTCCCATATTGTTTTGTGGCCAATAATTTCAATGCAAACTGATAGTGTGGCAGAAAATAGGTCCAAAGTGCTTCCATGAGCAACACTTTGTTGGCTTTTGCCACGGCAAGCATTTCTTCTACTTCGCCTTGGTGCATTGCAAAGGGTTTTTCGCAGAGTACCGCTTTGTCCGAGTTAAGGCAGAGGATGGTATTGGCCTTATGGAAACTGTGTGGAGTAGCAATATATACTGCATCGATCAAAGGATCGGCGGCAAGTGCTTCGTAAGTGCCGTACGCTTTTTCGGCATTGAACTGTTTAGCAAATGAATTGGCCTTGTACTGATGGCGCGATGCCACGGCATAGAGTTGCGCACCGGGTACGGTAACCAGATCTGTAGCAAATTTGCCAGCGATGTTCCCAAGTCCGATGATGCCCCAGCGGATGGGCCTACGTGTTAGATCTTTCATGGGTAGATAAGGATAATTGTATGATGAGGGCAATGCCCATTACCAATAAACAACCAAAAACATTGAGCCAAAGAAAAGGCATCCAGTCCTGCCACCATCCTGCGATTACGATCATTTGCGTAATAATGGCTGCGATGAAAACAGCATTGGCCTTTACAGATTTAAAGAAAAATGCCAATAAAAAGATACCCAGCACATTGCCGTAAAAAATGGATCCGATAATGTTGACCAATTGTATAAGGTTGTCAGCCAGATAGGCGAGGCATGCAATGCCGATGGCGAGAAGTCCCCAAGCAAGGGTGAGCCATTTGGTGGCATTCAAGTAATGGGTTTCACTCTTATTTGGTGCCATGCTACGTTTGTAAAGATCCATAGCGGAGGTCGATGCCAGTGCGTTGAGTTCGCTGGAGGTGCTTGACATGGCGGCACACAAAATGACGGCCAGCAGCAGGCCGATCAGACCTCTTGGAAGATTGTTGATGATAAAATGGATAAATACATAATCCTTATCGTTCGTTTCCACCTCAATCCCGGTTTCTTCTGCTGCTTTTTTGATGAGCACCCTAGCCTTTCCACGATTGGCTTTTTCCTGGTTTTCAAGGTTTTTTAGCGTTGAGGCTGCTGCTGTATCATTTGTGGAAAGATAGGTTGTAATGGCTTCTTTTTTAAGCTTTAGGATGTTATGGTTGTCAGTTTCGATAGCTTTGTAATCATCTGAATGATTGGAATTTAAAACAATAGCAGTAGCTTGAGGATTAAAGTTTAAGGGCGAAGGGTTGAACTGATAAAATACAAACACCATCACTCCCACCAAGAGAATGAAAAATTGCATTGGTACCTTGAGCAGCCCGTTGAAAATGAGTCCCATCTGCATTTCTTTAACAGATTTGCCGGAAAGATATCGCTGTACTTGGCTTTGATCTGTGCCAAAATAGGAAAGTGCCAAAAAGGTTCCTCCGATGATCCCACTCCAGAACGTGTAGCGGTTGTTTAGGTCAAAAGAAAAGTTCAGGATGTTCATTTTTTCATTTGCTCCAGCTATTTTAAGCGCTTTTGTGAAAGTGATGTCTTGTGGTAGGTAGCTTATGATAAGCCCAAAAGCAATTGACATCCCGATGAAAATAACGGCCATTTGTTGCTTTTGTGTAATGTTGACGGCTTTTGTGCCACCAGAAACGGTATAAATGATGACCAAAATACCAATAACGATGATTAGCATGTTGAGGTTCCAGCCCAGCACCACTGATAGGATGATAGCTGGGGCATAAATGGTGATACCGGCCGCAAATCCGCGTTGGATAAGGAAAAGCAATGCCGTGAGGGTGCGTGTCTTTAAATCGAATCGGCTTTCCAAAAATTCATATGCCGTATACACTTTGAGTTTGTGATAGAGTGGTATGAACACCAAGCAGATGATAATCATTGCTAATGGCAATCCAAAATAGAACTGTACAAATCCCATACCGTCATGAAAGGCTTGTCCCGGGGTTGACAGGAATGTGATAGCACTGGCTTGCGTAGCCATAACAGAAAGCCCTATGGTCCACCATTTTGCTTCGTTCCCCCCGGTAATGTAATCATCTACATTTTTACTGCCTCGAGTCGCCCAGGTACCGTAGCCCACAATGGCTATAAGCGTTGCAACAAGAATGGTCCAATCTAATGCCGACATTGTCTAAAAAGATTTCATTAGGATGTAAAACAATATGATATACACCATATTGGCGATCAATACCAATGTGTATAGCTTTAGCCAAGGTTGCCTGTCAGTATTGTGCTTCATATCAATCGTTTTGGGTGTTTTCTGCATTTGTGCCATTTTTTCCAATGGATAACATATTTGCAAAAAGGCGGTACGCTCCGGGAACGCCGGCCGGTAATTCCCTAAAAAAGCTCAATCCGGTGTAGATGTAATGGCCTTTGCCAAATTTTGCAACCAGAAGGCTTCCTTCTTTTGGGGTTTCGCCTTTATCGTTCATGGAAAAAAGTGGTGTGAACTCACTTCCCCATTTATCTGGAAAATAAAGACCGCGTTCTTGAATCCAGCCTTTAAAGTCGTTTTGCGTAATCTTATTGGGATAATTCATCAGTTCATGATCAGGATTCAAAAAGTGCACTTCCGCATTTTCTTCAGAGACTCGATCCCGGGAAAGTTGCAAATCATATGGCGAAATTTGATCCATCAAAAGCTCACGACTGGTATTGTACTGTACGATGAGGTTGCCTCCCCGGGCCATATAGTCAAACAGAAGCGATTGTTTGAATTTTAGAGCGTCTATGGTGTTGTAAGCTCTGATACCCATAACAATGGCGTCAAACCTATTGAGCATATCGAGGGAGATGTTTTCAGGATCTAAAATGGTCACGTTATAGCCAATCTGCCGTAAGCTTTCTGGGATGGCGTCGCCAGCACCTTGGATGTACCCGATGTTGTCACCTCTTTTTTTGATGTCCAACCGTACCACTTTGCTTTCGCTTGGCAACAGTATGGATTGATAAGGAATATGGTCGTAATTGATTTCAACAAGGGTCTTGGTGTAGTTTTTGTCGCCGACTTTTACCACTGGCGACAGTAGGCCTTCATGCGCTTCTTTAGGTGGGATGACGGTAAAAAGGATTGTGTGTGAATCGCCCTTGTGTTCGATTTTGACCGATTGTTTTTCTGGATATACGCTCCAGCCCTTGGGACGTCCCAATGTGACGACACCGCTGAATTGGTTTTTTCCTGCCGTAACAATCGCTTGGACATTTTTTGGTTGGTCGTTATCAAAAATAATGACCGGTTCAGATAGCTTGACAGAAACTTCCGGAATAATCTCAAAGGGTTTGTAAACTTCGCCTTTTACAGGGTCGTTGGACTTATAGATGATGGTTTTTGTGAATGTAATCGGGGTTTTACCTATTTCAATGTTGAAAGTCACATTGATGTCGTTGGGTGTTTCCGGTTGACCGATGAACCTTTGGTCGGATACCTTGTACATGCCCAAAGAGCCTTTTTCCATAAGCCAATAAGGAGCAGTAGGTTGTTGGTCGGCTTTGATGTGTAGGGTTTCATTCAGGGTAAAACCGGCATTTTGTGTCAATGGTTTGTTTAAATTATGGTTTTGGGTATTGATGGATAACGATCGGAGCGTCATTGGTATGGCACTTCTGTTGATGGCCTCAATTTTTAGCTTGACGTCTTCGTTTGCCGTAGATTGGTTGGTTTCTGCTGCGGCTTCCATATATAGTCCTGCACAGGCAGCAATGACATTTTTGAGATCCACGATCTTTATGGCTTTCCAATGCTGGTCTTCCAGGGCGTTCATAAGATGATAGGCTTCCAAAAGTTTGGGGATGGATGAGGACGGATTCCTGAAATCGTAATTATCTTGGATGTCCTTTAGCATATTTCCAATTGTTTTTCCTCCTTTTACCTTGTTCCAAGAGGTGTCAATACCTTCAAAAATATTCGATGTGTACTTGGGCATATCACCTTTGATGAGTTCAAGGTATTCCATTTGTTCACCTCGGGCGCCCGTACTGCCAAATCCTTGCGACTTGTGCGAGCTTCGGCTCAATGCCGCCACTTCGGGATTGCTCAATCCCATTGAAGGGAAGAAAACACCTGTGTCGATACCCAAGAGATTGGTTTTGTCGGCTTGGTCAAAATTTTCTTGGCTGCCATAAAACCACCATGAAGTGTTGAAAAATGTACGCTTGGGTTGCCAAACGGTAGTGTATTCCAATTGTTTTGGATACGCATTTCGATTGTTTGCCAGATCAAAGGCCTCCAAGCTCAAAATTGCAGAACTGGTATGGTGGCCGTGGGTGCTTCCAGGGCTGCGATGGTCAAAACGGTTGATGATGATGTCCGGCCTAAAATTGCGGATGGCCCAGACCATATCGCCAAGAACTTCATCTTTGTTCCATATTGCGAGGGTTTCGTCCGGATGTTTTGAATATCCAAAATCGTTGGCACGAGTAAACATCTGTTCGCCTCCGTCAATGCGGCGTGCCTCCAATAGCTCCTGTGTGCGGATGGCGCCCAATAGTTCACCAAGTTCGGGGCCTATCAAATTCTGGCCGCCGTCGCCACGGGTCACCGAGAGGTATGCAGTTCGAGCCTTAACTTCATTGGCAAAATAGGAGATGAGCTTTGTGTTTTCGTCGTCGGGATGAGCCGCTATATATAGTACCGAACCCAAGAACTGCAATTTCTTTATGGATTCATAGATTTCCGATGAGTTGGGTTTTGTGGGTTGTTGCGCCTTTGCGGAAAATCCATTAAGAAGAAGCAATAGAATCAATAAGTAGTTTTTAAACATATCCAGATAAGATTGGTTTGGAGTGGTTTTCAAATATAAAAAGAAACCAGCGAAAAGGCTGGTTTTAAGGATAATTTAACGTGGTTAGATTAGATTGGTTCCGTCATCAGAATAGTCTCCGATGGCATCTTTTTTGACCAGCGTAACTGCCTTTTGCAGGATAAGATTGTTGGGATAGGTAACAAGGTCGCCATTGTCAACCCTCAAGTGGAGCTGGAAAGCGCGAATGTCCTCAATGACGCCTTCCAAAGGAAAATCTTTGTCGTGTATCTGTATTTTGTCGCCCACTTTGTAGGGAAACGAAAAAAACATGATGATACCCGAAGTGACATTGCTCAATATGGACCAGATGGCAAATAGTGCTATGCCGATGACCGCAAATACCGATGAAAAAACAAAGGCAATATCTTGGAGCTGTGTTCCAAAAATAAACGGGATAATCAGGAGGGCAATGATAAAAAGGGTCACTGTCACGTACCTGTTCATAAGCTGGATACGTGCCATGTTGATGCCTTTTTTCTGTGATATCGTAATGATGAGCGTAGTGAGGATATATCTAATGGTCATAAAAATGAGCAATAAAATACCCGTGCTCAAAAGCTCAAATTGATACGTCTTGAAAAACATGGTTGTCATAGGTTTAGAACTGCAAAAATAATCAACAAAGCATCAAAAGTAATAATATTTTATCCTGTTTTAGATTGTGGCGATTTCGTTCAAGCTGCTATAGACCAAATGCGTTGGCAGTCCCATAACGTTAAAATATGAACCTTCTATTTTGGTAACGCCAATGAGCCCTATCCATTCTTGGATACCGTAAGCCCCGGCTTTGTCAAAAGGTTTGTAAGTATTGATGTAGTGGTGAATTTCATCATCGGTCAATGCCTTGAAAGTTACCTTTGTAACTGCGTTTTGCGTGATCTGGTGTCCAATTTTTGTAAAACAGACCGAGGTAATGACTTCATGTGTTGCATTGCTCAAGGATGCAATCATTTCAAACGCCTCTTCTGCATTTTTGGGTTTTCCCAATGCCTTGCTCTGGTGCCAGACAATCGTATCGCTCGTTATCAAAATATCGCTGGGTTTTAGCGTGTCAATAAAAGGGATGGCTTTCAACTGCGCCAGATAATCACTTATTTCAAAATGTACCAATCTTTTTGGGAACTCTTCTTTGACGGGTTTCAACTCGATGGTGACGGCAATGCCAAGTTCCAGAAAAAACTGTTGCCTTCTTGGCGAAGCCGAAGCAAGGATGATGTTGTGGTTTTTTAAAGTGTCGCCGAGCATTTTATTTCAATATAAATGGATAGAGCAATAGCGAGAGGATGCCGGTAAGCATTACCAGTTTCAGTAGGTTGCTGATGTTGCGAAAATCTTTTTTGGTTTTGGCACTAAAGGCTTTGATGCTAATATACAGGAGCGGGGCGATGATGCACAAAAGAAAATAGACGACCGCCACGGGCTGTTTGTACAGATAGGTTGTTACGTAATATATGGTACCTCCCAACGGCAAGAGTGATACTGCAAAGAGTACCTTTCTTGAGCGATCTCTACCAATGGCGATGGGCAAGGTGTTCATTCCTGCTTTGTGGTCGCCGTCGATATCTTCTATGTCCTTGGCCAGCTCCCTGACAAGGTTTATGGTAAAGGCAAAGAGCGCATAATCTGTCAATATTTGGAAAAAAAACAATTGTGAAGCTCTGTTTTGTGCATCTATGGCCGGAATGAGCTCAAAAAAACCCACGATGAGAATGGAAAGCCCTACAACCAATGAAATGATGACGTTGCCAACCAAAACCATCTGCTTTAAGTAGGAAGAATAGATGTAGAGCAGCGCAGAGACCAAAACGAACAATGAGAAAAACTGGTTTTTGCCCACAAGGTACGATAAGTAAAACCCGATAAGGATACCGATGACGTTAAGGGCTATAAACCAATTGTAGGCATTTTTTTCTGTAATTTTTTTTCCGATCAAGACTTTTTCGGGCCGGTTCACCATATCGGTTTCTACATCGAGTATGTCATTGATGATGTATCCGGCCGAGGCCAGGCACAAAGTGGCCGCAACCAAAAGTGCCGTACCAAACCAATTGAGCATAATTTCGGCATTGAAAGGTATGAGCAATGCATATTTGACAAGCAGTTGTGCCAAAGCAATTATCAAAAGGTTTTTCCAACGTATGAGGTTAAGGAAGTGCATTTTAAAGTTTTTGGTGGTGGGAAGGTTTAAAATTCAGTATCAAATTAGCACAAAACTCATAACTTCAATCATATTTCGCATCAAAAGTCCCGTCCCATTTGCCCTGTACTTTTAGTACCTGTTCAATGACGTCCCTTACGCAGCCATGGCCACCGTTACGATGCGATATGTATTTTGAAATGGCCTTTATTTCCGGGACGGCATCCTGCGGACAAGTGGGCAATCCTGCTAATTTCATTACCGGATAATCGGGGATATCGTCTCCCATATAAAGAATGTGTGCAGGTTTGATGTTTTTGTGTGCCATGTATTGGTTCAATTGCTCGATTTTGTTATGCGCTCCGAGGTAAATATCGGTAACCCCCAATCCATTGAGCCTAATGCGGACCCCTTCATTACTGCCGCCTGAAATGATACAGACGTTGAATCCTTGTTGAACAGCCATTTTTAGGGCAAAACCATCTTTGGTGTGCATGGTGCGCAGCATTTCGCCGGAGGTTGTCAATGTGATGGTGCCATCGGTAAGAACACCGTCCACATCAAAGATAAACGTGGTTATATGTCCTAAATATTCTTTATAACTTTTATCTTCCATGGGTCTTTTGTATCGATGAGGTCATGAGTTCATATATGGCTTTGTGGTGTTCATTTTCCAACATTTTAAGGTGTTTTTTTATGGTTTTTTTGTCGTTTCTCTTTGCTGGTCCGGTCTGGGCCATATAGGGCGACATATGCTGTATTTTGCTGGCAGTTTCCAAAATCAGGGGTTTCAATATCTCAAAATCCACGCCTTCAGATTCTGTGATCTCATGGGCCACCCGGTAAAGTTGGTTGGTAAAATTGTTCACATATACGGCGGCAAGGTGCAGAACGCGGCGTTGCGTGGTATTCAATTTGTAACTTTTGCTGCCAAGGGTGTTTGCCAATGATTTTAGCAGGTCTTCATCTTCTTTTTGCAGTGCTTCGATACAGATTGGAACGTCCACAAAGCTCATTTCGGACGCTTTGTTAAAGGTTTGCAACGGATAAAAAACCCCTCTGCGGTTTTTCATGTTCAGGTCGTGGATGCCCACGCTGCCCGATGTATGTACCACCAAACGGTCATTGAACGGAAGCTGTTCGGATACTGTAGAAATAGCATCGTCACTTACCGATATGATATACACGTCGGCCGTTACCAATTGCGATATGTCGTCGGTAACGGCAACCTCGTTACGATAACTTGCTATGCTGTCCAAATGCCGACCGTACCACTGTTTGACCACAATGCCGTTTGCTTTAGAAAAGGCTTTGTATAGTTGTGTGGCAACATTGCCGGCGCCTATGAGTACAATTGAAACCATGGGGCTAAAATAATATATTTACACAACAATTTTTCTGTTTCGTATGGCCAGAGCTTCGGACGCTTCAAGTTTTTTTATGGCTCGGATAACGGTTTCTACCCGCAACCCCGTGAGTTCTGATATTTGCTGGCGTGTCAATGCGATGGTGTAGGGACCATTGGTGCCCGAAAGGCTTTTGAGGTGGTTGAGCAATGTCAGGATACGATGTTCGGGCGGGTAAATAGACAACTCTTTGATGATCTTTGCCTTGTAAACCATTCGTTTGCAGATTTCTTTAGTAAACTTGATGTGGATTTCCGGATGAGCTTTTAGCAGGTCGAAGAATACATCTTTGGGTAGCATAAAGATTTTACATTCCGAAAGTGTAAGGGCAGAGGCAGGATATTTAAAATTGCCAAAAAGTGGTGGTTCGCCAAACGAATCGCCCGGGCCAAAATAGCCCTGCACCATTTTTTTTCCGTCCTCAGACAGGTTCATCATCTGCAATTGTCCTTCAAAAAGCTGGAAATAAAATTTTGCACTTTCGCCTTCATTGAACAAAACGTGTTCATTGGGATAGCTTTTGAGCAGTGGCTTGTATTTTTCCAATATATTCAGGGGTACCATCGGTTTATGATTTGAATCATAAAAATACAAAGAATGCATTAAGAACTTTGCTTCTTTAACCAAAAGATATGATTATCATGAGTATTTATGAAAAAGGGTTTGAAGATTTCAGGCAGAATTACACATTGTACATTCCGTTGAGCATCATATTGCAAAGTTGCGTAGGTTCTGTAGCGGCCATGTTCATTTTGATGAACAGTGCCAAGACATTTCATTTTGTGGAACTGTCTCTTTGTGTTACCTTTGCAATGGCATACAACGGTGCCATTTACGGACAGATGAAGACCAAGTGGATATATAATTTGCTCATTGCGACCATGTTGGTCCACATTGTGCTGATTGTTATCAATCTGACCAGGTTTTCTTACCAGTAAAGAATGGGAAAAGAAGATATAAAGAATAGGGAAGACGTCTACAAGCTGGTTTCAACATTTTACGGCAAGGTCAGGAACGATGAGTTTTTGGGGCCTTTCTTCAATCGTGTAATTAAAGATTGGGAGGCGCATATAGACCGCCTTACAACTTTTTGGGAATCCAGCCTTTTCATGACAAAAAAACTTGATGAGCGCTATGTGGGCAACCCGCTCGAAGTGCACGTCAGGGTAGATCAAGAGAACGACCATACCGTAACAGAGATGCACTTTGGTGTATGGCTCAACTTGTGGATCCAAACCATTGATTCGCTTTTTGAGGGCGAAGTGGCCGATAATGCCAAATGGCGAGCAAGAAAGATGGGTACGTTTCTTTATTTGAACATTTTTCAGGCCCGACAGCAAATTTAGGACCTGTTTGGGTTAATTTGTTGCAGCTATTTTTTGAATTAAATAATGCATTTTATATTGAAATGCTGTCTTGGTCTCAAAATAATATAGCAAAGAGTTGTGGCAGAAAGTTACTTCGCGGTCAAATGGGATATAAACAAGCAAGCTATTAAAGCAAATCATCCAATTTTAACATTGGATAAACCAAGCCAAACCAACTAAAAGCCTTAAATTTGCACAGTCCAAAAAATAGGGCAACATCATGCTAAACAAGATTTTCAAAATACTTTTTTCAACACGTCTTACCGCAATTTTATTTGTAGTTTTTGCCACCGCCATGGCCGTAGGCACCATACTAGACCGCAATATGGACACCTCGCCCACGCCATATACCCGCACACTTATCTACAATGCGTGGTGGTTTGAGGCCATCATGGCAATTTTTGTCATCAATTTTATAGGCAATATTTCGCGCTACCGATTATGGCGAAAAGAGAAATGGTCAACCTTATTGCTGCATTTGGCGTTTATTCTCGTCCTTTTGGGTGCTTTTGTTACCCGCTATTTCAGTTTTGAAGGAATGATGGCCATCCGTGAGGGCGCGACCGAAAACTATATGTTGTCGCAAAAAACCTATGTAACGGCATACATCGACGGTGATTTTCAAATAAATGGTGTCGCACAGCGAAAAATCATTGAGAAAGAAGTCGATTTTTCACACCGTTTGAACAATCGTTTTAAAGTAGAGACCGTTTACGGCCAAACCCCGGTAACCATAGAGCTTGAAAAATTCATCCGAGGAGCCGAAAAAGATATCATGCCCGATGAGACAGGCGAGGAATACCTCAAGCTTGTAGAGGCCGGTGAAGGGATGTCCCACAACCATTTCTTGAAATCGGGTCAAGTGTCAAGTATCCATAATGTGCTGATTTCGTTGGATAACCAGACAGATGGCGCCATCAACATCCATAACACACCCGATGGTTTGACCATCCAATCACCATTCGAAGGCGAATACATGGTTATGGCAACCGGAGAACAGGGCAAATTGCTCAAAGACAGTATCCAACCGCTCGCTTTGAGGGCAAGGTACCTGATCGGCAATATGGCAATGGTGTTTCCAAAACCGGTGGTTAGAGGCCATTTTGATATTGTCAAGAAACCCGTGATCCTCAAGAACGACGAAGACGGTGTCGTCATGAAAGTAACAGCAAACGGCCATACCGAACGTGTTAATCTCTTGGGTGGCAGAGGCATGAATAACGGTTTTGAACAAGTGAAAATAGGCAATCTGGATATAGCCATGCAGTACGGTTCCAAGGTTATCGAACTCCCTTTTGCTATAAAACTCAACGATTTTATTGCCCAAAAATATCCCGGTACCGAAAAAAGCTATTCCTCCTATGAAAGCAAAGTGACCGTTCTGGACAAAGAGCACGGCGATTTTGATTACCATATTTATATGAACCACATTCTTGACCATCGAGGATATCGCTTCTTTCAGGCAAGTTTTGATCCCGATGAAAAAGGAACGATCCTATCGGTCAATCACGATTTTTGGGGTACTTGGATTACCTATATAGGTTACTTCCTGCTCTTTGGCGCCATGCTCGCCACGATTTTTGATAAGAATACACGTTTTGCCGACCTCAACCGTATGCTCAAAAAAGTGAAGCAACGGAAACAAAAACTCACCATGTTGCTGTTGATGTTCATCGCATTGTCTGGTTATTCGCAACATACCGGACCTGGACACGCCTTGGGAAGGCCAACCCAAGCGCAAATCGATTCGATATTGCATGAAAACATCACGCCAAGAGCCCATGCTGACCTTTTTGGCCATACCGTGGTTCAGGATTATAGCGGCCGTATGATGCCCATTGACACCTACGCATCCGAAATGTTGCGCAAGTTGAGCAAACACGATACCTACGGAGATTTTGATGCCAACCAAGTGTTTCTGTCCATTCAGGAAAGCCCGATGCTTTGGTTTAATGTGCCTATTATCTATTTGAAGCCCCAAAAAGCCGATACTATCAGGAACATCATAGGCGTGGCAACTGACCAAAAATATGTGCGTCTTATTGATTTTTTTGATGAAAGGGGTGGTTACAAACTCGCACCATACCTTGACGAAGCCTATAAAGCACAGGTGCCAAATGGCTCGCAAAAAGAATTCAAGGAAGCCGACCAGCGCGTGAGCCTATTGTACAATGTGATTGAAGGCCGCGCCATGAAAATATTCCCGGTGCCAGGTGACGATAACAACAAATGGATATCATCGGTTGAGTTTCGTGAAGATGGCTACCGTGAAAAAATTGCAGATACACTCCTCGGCAATTTTATGAACAATGGTTTTAGTGCTTACCTGTTGACCCTCAACCAGGCAAAGCAAACAGGGGATTTTTCAAAGGCTGAAGATGTGCTTAAAGGTATCAAAAGGACCCAAGAGAAATTTGGTAGTGAGGTAATGCTCACAGATAAAAAAATCAAAACCGAAATCGCTTATAACAAATACGACGTTTTTAAAAGATTGTTCAGTTGGTATATGTATGCCGGTACCCTGATGTTTATCTTTTTGATCGTACAGATATTTAACACAAAGATCAAGTTTGTAAATGCTGCCATAAAGGTTTTTAAATTTATAATCGTTGGGTTGTTCATGCTCCATACTGCCGGATTGATTGTGCGCTGGTACCTGTCAGGCCATGCGCCTTGGAGCGATGCTTACGAGTCCATGATATATGTGGCATGGGCAACGATGCTGTTTGGCCTGATATTTGGCCGCAAGAGCGACCTTACCATGGCATCTACCGCATTTGTCACATCCATAATTCTTATGGTGGCACACTGGAACTGGATGGATCCGGCCATTTCTAATCTCGAGCCTGTACTCAATAGCTATTGGCTGATGATCCATGTGGCCGTTATTGTTATGAGCTATGGACCGTTTACGCTAGGGATGATCCTTGGGTTGGTGTCCTTGTTCTTGATGGTGTTTACCAATAAAAATAACAAAGACAAAATGTTGCTCAATATTATGGAGTTGACCATCATCAATGAAATGGCGCTGGCCGTGGGCTTGATATTGTTGACCATTGGTAACTTTTTGGGCGGTATGTGGGCCAATGAAAGTTGGGGACGTTATTGGGGCTGGGACCCAAAAGAAACCTGGGCGTTGATTAGCATTATGGTCTATGCTTTTGTCATCCACATGCGTTTGGTGCCTGGGCTTCGCGGAAGGTTTGCTTTTAATTTTGCTTCGGTCATTGCCTTTGCCAGCATTATGATGACCTATTTTGGGGTCAATTTTTATCTGGCAGGATTGCATTCTTATGCCAGTGGAGATCAGATCGTAAGCTTTAAGTTTATTGCTGCCACAGCTGTGATAGTTGCCATTTTGGGCATTATGGCGTATCGAAAATACAGTTTGTATTACAAAAAGTAATTGTAAAGTCAGGACTCCAAACTTGTCGCTGTGAACCAAACCATAGCCAGCAAGGTTGAAACTTGGAACGATTGGTATTTTGTAACAAAAACAACAACCCCACTTACAAGAGCAAGTGGGGTTGTTTTGTTTTTGAGGATAGGGGATTATTTCCCCATTATCCTGAACATGCCAGTACCGCAAGTTGGGCATTCGCCTTTCATTGCTTTTCTTCCATTTTTCATTGTTGCCTCTTTGGCATTTTTCATGTCTTTTTTAGACTTGCATTTTACGCAGTATGCTTCCATGTCTTGGTTTTTAAGGTTCGTGATGCATAAAAGTAAGTTTTATGCACATAACAAACAAACCTCAAGGCAAATTTGTTGTTATTTTTTTCAAAGAGCCACAAAAAATGGGCGTTTTGTCGGTTTTTTCTGTAGTCAAACACCTATTTTATAAGTACTGATGATACTTTTTAGTTTTGATTTTAAACCTTCACCAGTGTCATACACCATTTGCTCGTTGGATGGAAAAATAACGTGGCCGTTGTTGAGCAATTCCAGTTCGATTCTGTCGAGCGCCCTTTTATCGCCACGCACAGTAGCATATCGGTTTTCAAATATAAACTGGCTGTCTATGGGAACAATGTCAATGGTACGGTGGCGTTTTAAATCCGTATATACCACTTCGGCAACGATTTGGGTTGATTTAAATTGGTTAAATTCAAAATATCTCGCCCTGACTTTCACAACATTATCCACTTTGATGTCGTTGCCAAGGCTGTCTTTCACAACGTTGCCATTGGCATCGAGCAGATATTTCCACCCGTCCACAATCTGTTTTTCTTTCAGGATTTGCTTTTCGTGCAACTCATCTGCCGATATGTTGATGCGTTTCAGTTGGAGCTGCATGGCATAATCGAAATCAACATTTTGGGATGCGTCAGTGTGATAAACAGTCCAGAAACGGTCAAGGCCATAGGCATCAAAGTTTAACAGTTCATTTTCCAATGACCGTGGAATGATTTGATTGGTTTGGTTCATGATGCTGACGATAACGTGTTCGGTGCCAAGTTCGTGTGCTTCCTGTATCAACGCCCTTGTGTCTTCATAATTAGGATAAATGCGATCTATATAGTTGAACACAGAGTAGGCTTCCCTCAAATCATATTTGGCATCAGATTCCAAAAGAGCCAAACCTTTGTCGTACATATAGTCTGCGAGGTTATTTCTTGAGGTGATGATGGCATCCGAATAATCGTTGAATTTCAGCGCCAATGTTTTTCCGCCAATCTGCAAAGGCAATACCGCCTTGATGGCTTCTTGGCGCGCATTCATGTCAAGGTACCTTTCATAAATGGCTTTGTAGTGTTCAGGATTGCCGTCTTTCTTGAGGTGGTTGATGGTGTTCATGTCACGCTCTACCGCTTTGTAGTAGGCATCCTCCAGCATGATGACGAAGTCCTGTTTGCGTGCTTTGTCTTTGTTGTTCTCAAGTTTGCGCAATGCATCACTTATGGCTTGGTCGTAGTTGCCGGAATGTAGCGATTTCTCGATTTGTTTTTTACTGCTGCATGAAACGAGCAATAAGACAATGGTTGCGAAGAGTAATTTTGCTTTCATGGTTCCGGTTTTTAATTGGTTTATAAATACAGGAATCCAAAAGCTGTGCCAAACCCCAAAAAAATCGGATTTTGTTTTTTAATGAATTGCTAATTAGATATTTAAAAAATTAAATTATTGAGATTATAGAAGTTAAGATGTTAGGGAAGGGAGTATTTGGCCCACTTTCCGATTTTTTTATAATCTCCTTTAATCGGGGCAGTCGCTTTCTGTTTAAGTGCCAAAAACCCTGAACATATAGGTTCTATCTGCGTTTTTCTTTGAATATTCAATATTGTCGGGCGCTAGCCGAGTCCAATCATCAAGGTTGTGTATCCACGCAATGGCTGCAACTATGGATTATTTCTTTTTTTCGGATTGTAAATTGGCAACAATTGTGTGGACACTTCTCCAAAACCTATCCGCGTACCGTCCTTTTCACAATGTCCGCGCATAATGACGGTGTCATAATCGTTGATGAATTTACGCTCGGTGCCATCTTTCATCTTTATCGGTTTTTCGCCACGCCAAGTGAGTTCGAGCATAGAACCATAGGAATCTTCTGTTGGGCCGGAAATCGTACCGCTACCCATCAGATCACCAGAATTTATAGGGCAACCGTTTATGGTATGGTGTGCCAATTGCTGTGACATGTTCCAGTACAGGTATTTAAAATTCGATTTGCAAACAATGGTTTCCTTGGCATTTTTTGGGCGGATGGCCACTTCAAGGCTGATGTCATAACTTTTCTTGCCCTTTGATTTGAGATAAGGCAGTAGCGGTTTAATTGGCTTTGGACCATCAACCCTAAATGGTTCCAGAGCATCCAAGGTTACAATCCACGGTGAAATCGAGGAAGCGAAATTCTTTGACAAAAAGGGTCCCAATGGAACATATTCCCATTTTTGTATATCGCGAGCGGACCAATCGTTGAAAAGTACCAGCCCAAAAATATATTCTTCGGCTTCATTGACAGGGATAGGTTCGCCCAAATCATTGGCAACGGTGGTGATAAAAGCCATTTCCAGTTCAAAGTCCACCAATTTTGAAGGTCCGAATACGGGTTCATCGGATCCGTCCGGCAACGTTTGCCCCTGTGGTCTGTGTATGGGTATGCCCGAAGGTACGATGGACGAACTTCTGCCATGATAGCCCACCGGGATATGCAGCCAGTTGGGCATCAGTGCATTGTCCTTGCCTCGAAACATCGTGCCGACATTCGTGGCATGCTCTAAACTCGAATAAAAATCAGTATAATCACCAATTTGTACCGGTACTTGCATTTCAATTTCATCCAATCTGAAACAGACGATTTCCTTATGCTTTTTGTTGTCTTTCAGGATCGGATTGTTACTGTCAAAAATTTCAGCAATTCGGTTGCGCACTGCACGCCAAGTCTTGCGTCCATCGGCAATAAAATCATTGAGTGTGTCTTGCAAAAAGATGTCATCGGTTAGCGCAATTCCGTCAAAGTACCCCAATTGGTGCAGGGCGCCCAAGTCGATGGCGGTATCTCCAATGCGCGTTCCAATGGTAATGATGTCGTCACGGGTCAGAAAAACGCCAAAGGGAATGTTCTGTATGGGGAAATCAGAGTTTTTCCCAACATGTAGCCAGGAAGTTCTGTCTGGGTTGTTAGCTATTATGGACATATTTGATAATAATGGGTTGTTGTAAATATGATGTTCAAACCTACATAATATTTTTAATTTATAGCTAAAAAAATGCTTAAAATTGACCGTTTTTTGATGCTTTCTGATTGAAGTTGCCTTGAAATGAAAAATCTGTTTTTTGGTTGATATAAGCATCGGATTTATTATTTTTGAAAAATTTAATTTTTGATACACATCATGCAACGCGACCAACAGATTTTTGAACTCATCGATGCAGAAAAGCAACGGCAACTCCATGGATTGGAACTCATAGCTTCCGAAAATTTTGTAAGCAACCAAGTGATGGAGGCTGCGGGCTCTGTTTTGACCAATAAATACGCCGAAGGCTACCCCGGTAAGCGTTATTATGGTGGTTGCGAAGTGGTTGATGAAGTAGAACAGATTGCAATAGATAGAGCAAAGACCTTGTTTGGGGCAAGTTATGTAAATGTTCAGCCACATTCTGGAAGTCAGGCCAATACTGCTGTGTATTCGATGTGCCTGAAACCGGGCGACAAGATTCTGGGGTTTGATCTTTCTCATGGAGGACACTTGACCCATGGATCGCCCGTAAATTTTTCTGGAAAGCTCTATCAGCCTTCATTTTATGGTGTGGACAAGGAAACAGGGCGTATCGATTATGAAAAATTGGCCGATACTGCAAAAAAAGAACGACCCAAACTCATCATTGCCGGAGCTTCTGCTTATTCTCGGGATATGGATTTCAAGAAATTTAGGGAAGTCGCCGATAGCGTCGGGGCCATTCTCATGGCCGATATTTCACATCCTGCAGGATTGATTGCCAAAGGTATATTGAACGACCCAATGCCGCATTGCCATATCGTGACGACCACCACACATAAAACCTTGCGTGGTCCAAGAGGTGGCATGATCATGATGGGGCAGGATTTCGAAAACCCGTTTGGTTTGAAAACCCCAAAAGGCGAACTTCGTATGATGTCGTCCTTGTTGGATTCCGGAGTGTTTCCTGGCAATCAGGGTGGGCCTTTGGAGCACATTATTGCCGCAAAAGCGATTGCCTTTGGAGAAGCCTTGACCGACGATTTCTTGCATTATATGTTGCAAGTCAAAAAAAACGCACAAGCAATGGCGAAAGCTTTTGTGGACAGAGGCTATCACATTATCTCCGGAGGTACGGACAACCACATGATGTTGATCGATTTAAGAAACAAAAACATCACCGGGAAAGATGCTGAACAAGCTTTGGTCAAAGCCGAAATCACTGTAAACAAAAATATGGTACCTTTTGATGACAAGTCGCCGTTTGTGACTTCTGGCATTCGTGTGGGGACGCCGGCAGTTACCACAAGGGGCTTAAAAGAAGTCGATATGGAAACCATTGTAGGGCTCATTGATGAGGTTATAAGAAATTATCAAAACGACTCCACCTTGGAGGCCGTAGGCGAGAAGGTCAATGACCTGATGAGCGAAAAACCTTTGTTTGCATGAGGTTTGAAGCGCAGCTTTGAAGCTTCCTGAATTGGGCTTTCTCGTTGCCTAAATGGATTTCATTATATAATAGATTGTTGGCACAAAGATTATTCCCAATGTTAACGGTAAAAACCATACGTTGAGTTCACTTGGTTGACTCTCTGCATTTCTAACGGTTTCGACTGCCAAGAGTCCAAAAATAAGCACGACAGAAAATTTTAAGTACCGAACCATTCTCGTGGCAATTGTGTATTGCCGTAAAGCATTGTCTTTGTTAATGCGGGTGGGGTAATTAAATATATGTGGGTATTTGTTCAGTATGGTCATACCGATAAAAAGTACTGTTGCAATCAATGGCAAAGTCAAGATATTGGCTTTGCCGCCAAAACGGTCGGCTTCTCCGGCAAGATTATAATGTATGGGAATGATTTCGGGCAAGCTGGCGTATTTTACTATAGTAAAAGCCCAAACTGCAAAGACCAAGATCCAACCAAGTATTTCAAATACAGTATCGGCAGTCGTTAGTTTTGGTTTTATTTTTGGTCTTTCGCCCATAGCGTTCGTTTAAGCTGTGGCAAGTTTCATATCACTCTTCGCAGATACTGCCGTTGTATGCGCCCAAATCAACAGATGTTCTTGGATTGCCGTTAATGTCGTATGCTAACATATGATCGGTACTTCCAGCTCCAATGGCTGGTGAATCTTGGTCGCTGCAAATCATCATTTGGTTGGCATTGGCATTTTTGAATTTTGGGTCTTGGTTCAAAATGATACCGGTGTATAGCTCTGTGTTTGCAAAATTATAATTGGCACCAACAGGCGTATTGCCCGTATTTTGGAATCGGATGAGGCAATTGTTAAACTTAAAATTGAAATTACTGCCAGATTCTTCCTCTAGTATCAGTTCTGGATTATCATTGCCGTAAATGATGCAATTGTTGAAATTTGCCTCTGTCAAATCGTTGGTATATACCACATTGTTTTCGTCCACAATAAAATTGTTGAGGTAAAGCGCTGGAAACTGTCTAAAGCTATTGGTCCAGTAGTTGGCAATGGTACAATGTGTGAAGTTATATTTGCCGCCAAATGTTCCCGCAAATGCCGATTGTCCAGCCCTGTTGAATACCACATTTTCTGCCGTGATGGATGTGCCGCGAGCCAAAATGCCAAAGTTACTGGAATTATAAATTTGCGAATTGGCAATGGTCAGTTTGTCAATGGGTGCCTCCTGATTGTTCTCTGCCAAAATGCCTACGGTAGCGTTCTTGATTGTCGCATGGTTGATTTGGTTGTCAACGCTGCCGCTGAATAGCCATATCGTACCCCACTGTCCGGGTATATCAGAAAATAGCGGCTCCAGACGGTCGCCCTCAAAGATGACTTCGTTTTCCAAAAGTACTTGGTCAGTACTTATGCTGCCATTCACTTTTAGCGATGCGTTATTGGTTACGAGCAATCCGGAATTTGCATGAAAATGTACGCGCGCTCCTGCTTCAACCGTGAGGGTTTGGCCCATACCAACGGCTGCATAGCCGTAGATGACATACGGTTTTTCGTTGGTAAAGGTCAGTTCTGAACTTTCCAAAAAACGCCCTTGCAACGTGGTTTGGTCATCCACCCCATCACCGTCCACATCAAAAGTGAGGGTCTCGATGATACCCTCGGAATTTCGCGCTGGATAGATAAAAACGGCGTCTTTGACCAAGGTTACCAATTCCACTTTTTGTAAGTTGGCACCGCTGTCAAATTCAATGGCATCTGTGTAAAGAAACTGGTTGTTTTCTGCTACCACGGTCTGGATGTCCACAGTGGTCTCGATAAAGATGAACATGCTGTCTTTGGCCAATAATTCGATATTTTCAAATTCCTTTCCGGGCATACCGTCCACGTTCAGGCGGTAATTGGATGCCTGTCCTTGGCCCAAACGAATGCTCGGAATGACGATATCATTGTTGCTACGGTTGTAAACCTTGAGGTTGTAGGTACTGGATCCAATATTGGTAAAGACCGTATCGAGATACACAGTGTCCTTTGAAAACTTTAGTGAGCCTGTACTTGGCTCAAAATCAAAGTCTTTTCGGCAGGAACTCCAAAAAACAAGAATGGCAAAGGTAATTGCATATGTCAGTAATCGCTTCATGACTGTATTTAGGATATGCCCAAAAATATAACTTTTTGATTTTAGTAAGTGTGAAAAAGTAGTATTTGTGGGGTATATTGGTAATTATTGGTATTAAACGGTTTGTTTTTAGTTGTTTGTGAAATGAAAGTATAATTGTGTCTGCCTCGAGAGCTAGATTATTGGGCGAAACGCTGTGCAAAGGCAACATATAAACGCTTTAGCGCCTCAACCATCCAATTTCTCAATAACTTTTTTCTTAATTATCCGCAAACAAATCAACAATTTCCGGTGTGATTCTTGCCGGGCGTTTGGTTTTGGCATTTATCAGGCACCAGGTCGTTTCAGAAATCGTAAGCAGCTTGTTGGTGTGCTTGTTATAAATTTCTACCATTCGTACAGAAGTAACACCTTCGGACTTTTTGACGTAAGTGACCAACTTTATGACATCGCCCAACACGGCTTCATTTTTATATTCTATATGGTGTTTTAGCAGTACCCAAAAGTAGGTGTCGCGAATGCTTTCGGTTGTTTTTGAAATCCAATGTTCCTCGGCAACGTCCTGAACCCATTGTACATAGCGTACATTGTTGACGTGGTGGAGGTGGTCTAAATCTTCTTCTTTAACGATATGCAGCTTTTCAAATACTTGCATGTCAATCTTGGACATAGACTTCTACTTCAAACAGTTTGTCCCAATCTTTTCCTGTCACAAAAATGGTCTTTGTATTGGGATTGTATGCAATGCCGTTGAGCACATCAAGTTCACGGTGCTGGGTGACTTTTTCCTTTAGGGGCGAAAAATCGATGACACCTTCCACGGCACCACTTTTTGGGTTGATGATAACCACGCCGTTGCGTTGGTAAATGTTGGCAAATATTTTTCCGTCAATCCATTCCAGTTCGTTCAGGCTGGGAATCTTGCCATTGTTGGTATAGACTTGTATATGGTCTTTTTCGGTAAAATCATTTGTGTCCAAAGTCCATATCTTATCCGTTCCGTCCGATTTGTATAGTGAGGTTCCGTCGTTGCACAATCCCCAACCTTCCTTGCTTTTGCCATATTTGAAACTTCCGGTTTTTTCAAATGTGTTCACGTCATAGATGAAACCTGTGTTTTCGCGCCATGTCAATTGATACAATTTATCGCCGAGAATGGTCAGTCCTTCACCAAAATATTGATTAGTCAAGTCAATGTTTTTCAGTACCTCACCGGTTTTGTAATCGACCTTTCGCAATTTTGACTCTCCGTACTGCCCTGTGCTTTCGTAGAGTTCGCCATTGTGAAACTCCAGCCCCTGCGTGTAGGATTTGATGTCGTGCGGATATTCGTTGATGATCTTGTACGAATAGATTTTTGGTGGTTCGTTGTTAAGGACGATGATCTTGGCTGTTATTTCTTCCGAAACATCACCGTAGTTGACCGTGGCCGTAACGGTTTGTTCCCCAAGTTTTGAAAGCACTTCAAATGATTCGGTAACTTCCTTTCCGTTAAAATAATAGGTAACTGACGTTACATCCAGTTTTTTAGGGTTTTTGAGTGACAACCTTATGGAGCTGCCGTAATGTACGGTGTTCTTTTCTGCATCGGTATGGATGGAAAAATTGGTTTTGTCGGTTCCGGTCCCACCACAGGTCCACAATATAAAGCTTAAAAACGTGATTGTTAGAAATTTAGAAAATGGCATGCGATTAATAAATTTTTAAGCAAGGTATTTAATTAAATTCAGTTTAAAAAATCATTGACTAACTATTAAAAGATTGTATCTTTGCACGGGCAAGTCCTACACAACCAGCTCCTGCTGAATCCTCCAGGGCGGGAACGCAGCAAAGGTATGCGGTCGTAGCGGTGTGATGTAGGTAGCTTGCCCTTTTTTTATTATATTGTTTTTCGAGAAGCTTTTCCCATTCATGTGAAAGCACAAATCATCAAAAAAAATTCCAAGCCAAATCCTTTCTGAAAATAGTATTTTATATTTTGTCTTTTGACAGATAGATGCATTTATTGGTTCTTACAGAATAGTGATTGATTTCAGGCTCAACTCCAATTTCAAATTAATTAAATCGTATTTTTGGCGTAACATTCCAACTTTAATCATTATTTGAAAAATGTCCAAAGTAGTATTGATTACCGGCGCTTCTTCGGGAATTGGTAAATCCATCGGTGAATTTTTGACCGATAAAGGATTGTTCGTTTTCGGAACGAGCAGAAATCCGGAGCGTTATGAAAATTCAAAATTTGAATTGCTACAATTGGATGTATCTGATGTGGTATCTATTCGCAAGGCAATCCAAACGGTCATCGACAGGCAAGGCAGGTTGGATGTACTTGTCAACAATGCCGGGGCTGGCATCACTGGGCCAATTGAGGAAACTCCGATGGAAGCCATAAAACAAAATTTTGAAACCAATTTTTTTGGGCCTATCAATGTCATCAAAGCAGTACTGCCGCAGATGCGCCAACAAAATTCAGGGTTGATCATCAACATAACTTCCATTGCCGGGTATATGGGATTGCCTTACCGCGGCATTTACAGTGCAAGCAAAGGTGCTTTGGAACTGATTACAGAAGCCATGCGCATGGAAATCAAGGATTTCAATGTTCAAATGGCCAATGTGGCACCGGGCGATTTTGCAACCAATATTGCTGCAGGGCGTTACCATGCGCCGCTGTTGGACAATTCGCCTTACAAAACACCATACGGTAACACTTTGCAACTCATGAACGAGCACGTGGATGGCGGCAAAGACCCACAGTTGATGGCAAAGGCCATTTTTAAAATCATCAATACCCGAAACCCAAGGATCCATTACAAAGTTGGGGAGTTCATGCAGCAATTCTCGATTGTCCTTAAACGGATACTTCCTGATAAAGTTTATGAGAAAATGCTCCAAAACCATTATAAATTGTAAATTTGCAGCACGAAAAAACACACAACTCAAAATAAAGCATACTTCATGAAATTTTTTATCGATACTGCCAATTTGGAGCAGATAAAGGAAGCCCAGGATATGGGCATTTTGGATGGTGTTACTACCAATCCTTCGTTGATGGCCAAAGAGGGCATCACAGGCACCAACAACATCCTGAAACACTATGTGGACATCTGCAATCTGGTGGATGGCGACGTAAGCGCCGAAGTCATTGCCACTGATTTTGATGGTATGGTAAGAGAGGGCGAAGCCTTGGCCGACCTGCACAGTCAGATTGTGGTAAAGCTTCCAATGATAAAAGATGGTGTAAAAGCCTGTAAGTATTTTAGTGACAAAGGTATCAAAACCAACATGACCTTGGTGTTTTCGCCCGGACAGGCTCTTTTGGCTGCTAAAGCTGGCGCAACCTATGTGTCGCCGTTTATCGGAAGACTGGACGATATTTCTACCGATGGCCTGAATCTTATTTCAGAAATTCGAATGATTTACGACAACTACGATTTTGAAACACAGATATTGGCGGCATCGGTACGCCATACCATGCACGTTATCGATTGTGCCAAGCTCGGCGCCGATGTTATGACCGGGCCTTTGAGTTCCATCACAGGTTTGCTGAACCATCCTTTAACAGATATCGGACTTGAAAAATTCTTGGCCGATTACAAAAAAGGAAATTAAAAACTATTGACAAACAGTTTATTGGTGATTGAGAGGTCGAACCGTTAAAGTAAACTCGAAGCCTTTTTTTCGATAGTGAGAAACGATTACCGCTTTTGGGTAGGTATCGTGTTTGCCTGACCATGGTCTCGATTTTTTAATCTTCCAATAACAACAGATTAAGCAAATTTCCAGGTTCGCTAAAACGTTAAAACTTTCGGTTGCCCTATTTTTTTAAGCACTTGGCAAGCTCTTCTTCAAATTCAGAAGTGATCAAATAACCATTTGGAACGACGATAGTGCCATCTGTGTTTACCAAAATGGTCTTGGTTATCCCATAAACTGACAAAGTTTGCACGGCTTCATGGGGATGCATAAAATGGAACTGGTTGCTTTTGGGCAAGTTGAACTGTTTCAGTGTGTTTTTCCAGTGAAAGGTTTCGTCATCATTGATGCTGATGGCAATAAAATCGATTTCGGGATACTTGGTCTTTAAGGATTGAGCCTTTAGGTGATAGTTTTTCAACTGTGAAGGTTGGTTGTAGGACCAAAAGTAGATGACCGTCGGTCTTTTGATAAGCGAGCGGATGGACACTTTATTCTCGTCAAAATCCAAAAGTGTTACGTTAGGGAGAGGTTTGCCGACACTCATTCGCTTTACCGAACTCACCAATCCCTTGATGTATTCCCTGTCATTTTCATTGGTGCTTTTTTCAAGGAATGAAGTCAGTATTTCGTCGGTTTCCAAACTGTCCTTGCTTGTGGTAATAAAGTCGCGGGCAGAATATTTCAAAAGGTGGTTCTTGACAGTTTCGTTGTCTATGGTACTATCCATCAACCGAAGCTTTTCGAGATTGTAAGCCGCAGATTCTTTGCTGAAAACGACATTGTGAGAGGCGTTTTTGTAGTATTTGTTTAGCGCCAAATTGTTAAAATGCCAAAAAAGGAATTTCGTATAAGGGATACAGCCCATCAGGCTTTCGTCATTGTAATCCAGGTCCTTGCGAAAATCATAAAACCCATCATCGATAAGATCCTTGAAGTGGATAAGGTTGCTATAGCCATAATATCCAAAAGGGTACAGTTCCTTATTGGCATAATAATTATAATTGATATTGGCAACGGCAATTTTTGTGAAATAATCAGATTCGTCGTTGTTCTTTAAATATTCCCTGAGGATATTGAACCTTTCCAATCGATTTGAGTCCAGGGCTTTTTCAAATACTTTGGGCTCGCTTTCCCACATCAACCGCATAAAACGGTTATTGTCTGTCTCGTCACGCAGGAACGACGTGATAAAAAAATTGTTCTTCTTGGCGCCTCTGCCGGTAAATACCAACGATTCGTCAAAGTCCATTGTGTTTAGGCGAAGCATGATACTGTCGCCGGGTTCCAAAAAAACCAATTGATATTCCCCACCATGCAAAAACGTATAAATGCCTGGTTTCAAGCTGTCCATTGCTTTTGAAAACCTGTTGTTGTCGTTGAGCGGCAATGTATCGATGTGTTGGCTATTGGGATATTTGAAAAGCACATACTTGTTGTTCGGGTTGATGATTTCACCCCCCAAAAATACTTTCCCACCCGTTGAGCCTTGGTCACTTTTGCAACCAAAAAGCATCGAGAGGAACGCTATTGTCAAAATGTGGATTTTCATAACGGTATATGTGGTTTAAGCTACAGGGACAACAAAAGTAGCCTTTACACATAAATACGTTTGTTAAGGTGCTGTTAAATGTTTTAAGCTGAAAAACAAGGTTTTTTGGTCTGAAAGGAATTGGCTACTTTTGCAAAAAATTTAAACCCATGTTATCAGTATCTAACCTTTCGGTACAATTTGGAAAAAGAGTTTTGTTTGACGAGGTCAGCACGACCTTTGCACAAGGCAATTGCTACGGCATTATCGGTGCCAACGGTTCGGGCAAATCCACTTTCTTGAAAATCCTTTCGGGGAAGATTGAACCTACCTCTGGGCAGGTACATCTTGAATCCGGCAAAAGGATGTCCGTGCTTGAGCAGAATCACAACCTCTATGACGACCATTCCGTTCTGGAAACCGTTCTGATGGGAAATAAGACACTATATAACCTTAAGACCCAAATAGATGCACTTTATGCTGATTACAGTGACGAAAATGTCGAAAAAATTGGGGAACTCCAAGTGCAGTTTGAGGAAATGAACGGATGGAATGCCGAAAGCGATGCCGCAGCGATGCTATCCAATTTGGGTATCAAAGAAGAGCATCACTATACGTTGATGAAGGATATGGACGGCAAACAGAAGGTCCGTGTGCTATTGGCACAGGCGCTTTTTGGGAACCCCGATGTGCTGATTATGGATGAGCCTACCAACGACCTGGATTATGAAACCATTTCCTGGCTCGAAAATTTCTTGGCAAATTATGACAACTGTGTCATCGTGGTTTCTCACGACAGGCACTTTCTCGATGCGGTCTGTACGCACATTTCAGATATCGATTATGGAAAAATCAACCATTATTCGGGAAACTATACTTTTTGGTATGAATCTTCGCAATTGGCTGCAAGGCAGCGTGCGCAACAGAACAAAAAGGCCGAAGAGAAGAAAAAAGAATTGGAAGAGTTTATCCGGAGATTTTCTGCCAATGTTGCAAAATCCAAACAAGCCACCAGTAGGAAAAAGATGATCGAAAAACTCAACATTTCCGAAATCAGGCCGTCGAGCCGTCGTTATCCTGCCATTATTTTTGAACGGGAGAGGGAAGCAGGAGACCAAATTTTAAATGTGAGCGGCTTATCGGCATCCATTGACGGGGAGTTGTTGTTTCAGAATATCGATATCAATTTGAACAAAGGTGATAAGGTCGTGGTCTATTCAAGAGATTCGAGGGCTACAACGGCGTTTTACCAAATAATAACCGGCAACGAAAATGCAGACACTGGTACCTTTGCCTGGGGTATTACCACCACACAGTCCTACTTGCCATTGGACAACAGTGAGTTTTTTGACAATAAACTCACGCTTGTGGATTGGCTCCGCCAATGGGCGACCACCGAAGAAGAGCGCGAGGAAGTTTATATACGTGGGTTTTTGGGCAAAATGATTTTTAGCGGTGAAGAAGCGCTAAAAACCTCAAACGTACTGTCCGGAGGCGAAAAAGTGCGCTGTATGTTGAGCCGAATGATGATGATGCGAGCGAACATCCTGTTGCTCGATGAACCGACAAACCACCTTGATCTTGAAAGCATTACGGCGTTTAACAATTCGCTTAAAAATTTCAAGGGCAATGTGCTGTTTACCACCCATGACCACGAATTTGCCCAAACGGTCGCCAACAGGGTCATTGAACTCACCCCCAATGGTATCATTGACAGGTATATGACCTTTGATGAATATATGGACGATAAAAAAATCAAGGAATTGCGCGACAAAATGTATGCAATTACAGCTTGATATTCGGCAATGAATTAAATATCCAAATCAGCTTTTACGGATTCCACAATCGGTACGGCATGATCAAGCTCTTCGGTTGACACATAAAGTTCCTGGTATTCTGCGTTGGTGGACTTAAATCCCGAATATTCCCCAAGCCCGGACTCGTCTTTTATGATAGGGTTGATACCAACACTTTCGAGTCTGTCTTTTACAAGTTGGACAATAATGAACGACCCTGAAAAAATTTTTATATAATCACTTTCCATAATCTGCTTCAATTAAATTAAGGACTTTAATTTACGAAAAAAAGATTGAATTGTGCATGTTTCTTTGGGAGGTTTTTTTCTGCCTTGAATAATAAAAAGAGCCTCTTTTCCAAAATCCTGAAAAAGAGGCTCACGGCTATTAATCAAAAAAAAACATTAATTGTCGATTGCGCCCATGACACGCTGCATAAAGGCATTGAGCGCTTCTTTTTTTGGCGTACCTTCTTTGATCATTTTGTTGACTTCGAGTGCGCCGTACATATTTGAAATCAATTCGCCTATAACGTCCAATTCTTCATCCTTTAATGATGGGACTTCGGTGAGTGCTTCAAGGGTTTCAATGGTTTCTGTCACAAAGTCTTCATCGTTTTCTTCGATGAAATTTGTAAGATGTTTTATGACGGGCAGTTTCATGACAGGCTGATTTTTGACACCAATGTTTCAAGAACGTCCGCCTTGTTGGTCTGCACTTGGTCAACGAACGTCCCGTTTTTGAAAATCGCAAAGGTAGGCAGATTGTCCACCTTGGCAAGTTTTCTCGATTCCGGGAACTGTTCGGCATCGGCAATCACAAAAACTGCATTGGAATGTTCAGAAGCCATTTTTTTGAATTTTGGCTTCATTATCCTGCAATTGCCGCACCATCCTGCCGAATATTGGACAATGACGGTGTCATTTTCAGAAACCAGTTGCCCCAAGTTGTCTTGTTCTAATTCTTTTACCATTTTTTTTAATGATTAAAACCCCAAATCCCAGATGTTTTTTATGGAATTTGGGATTTGAAAATTTATTAATTCAATTGCGCAGATAGATAATTGGCTACACCTTCACGATTGGCGTTCATGGCGTTTTTGCCTTCTTCCCAGTTGGCAGGGCATACTTCGCCTTTTTGCTGTACGTGAGTCAAGGCGTCGATGATGCGCAAATATTCGTTTACGTTTCTTCCCAGCGGCATGTTGTTGATGCTTTCGTGCTGTACGGTGCCTTCTTCATCGATGATGTAGGTGGCGCGGTATGTCACGTTGTCGCCTTCTACGGTGTAAAACCCGTTTTCTTCATCATATTCAGCATCTGTAGTGTCCAGTATGCCAAGTACAGAGGCAAGGTTTCTGTTAGAATCGGCAAGGATTGGGTAAGTGACACCTTCGATACCTCCATTGTTTTTGGCAGTATTTAACCATGCAAAATGCACTTCGGCAGTGTCACAGGAAGCACCGATAACGATGGTGTTTCTTTTTTCAAATTCAGGCAAAGCTGCTTGGAAAGCATGCAATTCTGTTGGGCAAACAAAAGTGAAATCTTTTGGATACCAGAAAAGCACTACTTTTTTGTTGTTTTTGATAGCCTCGTCCAATACATTCAGTTTGAATGTATCGCCCATTTCGTTCATGGCGTTAACGGCAAGATTCGGGAATTTTTTTCCTACTAATGACATGTGTTTTGTTTTTATAGTTAATTCAGATTTTTTTTTCCATTGCAAAATTAACCATAAGCGATGTTACCTATAATAAAGAATCATTATAAAAACCAATATTGAAATAGCAATTGTAAATTGATGCAATGATGGCGGTAAAAATATATGGAAACGTCAAATTTGACTGTATAAAAATGCAATGTTGGCAATTATCACGGCATGGGATTGCGAATCCGATTGTTTTAAGATTTTGCCAGTTGCCTGATTTTTATTTTGAAAGCTGCAAAAAGCAAAGTCATGAATGGGCTCAACCAGTTGAAAAAGGCATATCCTGCATATTGGAGTGTGTCCACACCAAGCACGCCACTTTGGTAAGCGCCGCACGTGTTCCAAGGTACCAGAACGGAAGTGACCGTGCCGCTATCTTCAAGCGTTCTGGAAAGGTTTTCAGGGGCAAGTCCTTTGTCTTTAAATGCTTTGGCGTACATTTTTCCCGGTACAACGATGGCCAAATATTGGTCACTGGCGGTAACGTTCAGTGCCAAGCAACTTGCCACTGTGCTTGCAAATAAACCAAAAGTGGTTTGGAATAATTTTAGCAAAGCCTTGCTGATGGTAGCCAAAGCTCCTATGCCATCCATAATTCCGCCGAACACCATAGCGCAGAGTATCAACCAGATGGTGTTGAGCATATTGCTCATGCCACCGGCAGTGAAAAGTCCCTTTAAGGCCTCGTTCTCTGTAGGTACGGCGGTTTCCACTGTTATGGCATTCATAATCCCTTTGTAGCCGGAAGTGAAATTGAGAGTGTCGCTCCCGCCGATGCCTGCCACAAGGTTGGGTTGAAAAAACAATGCGGCCAGCCCGCCCAATAAAGTACCGATCAGCAATGCTATCAATGGAGGCGTTTTTTTGACAATCAATATGATAACGACGATTGGAACTACAAATAGCCAGGGGCTCACATTGATGGCCGATTTGATATCTTGCAAAATGATATGTGTATCGGCAACGCCTTTTGGTTCTAAATTGAGGCCGATGATAATGAAAACAATTAATGTGATAATGATGGTGGGTGTGGTGGTATAAAGCATATAGCGAATGTGCGTGAACAAATCCGTTCCGGCCATGGCGGGAGCCAAATTGGTCGTGTCGCTCATGGGCGAAATCTTATCGCCAAAATAAGCTCCGGAAACAACGGCACCTGCGGTCATGCCCAGTGGAACGCCCAGGGCTTCTGCAATGCCTACCAACGCGATACCTACAGTGGCCGATGTGGTCCAACTGCTTCCGGTAGCCACAGATATGATGGCACAAATAATCACGCAGGCTGCCAAAAATATAGTCGGGTTGAGCACTTGAAGACCGTAATAGATCATCGTTGGGATGATGCCGCTGATGAGCCAAGTGCCGGCCAGCGCACCAACCATAAGAAGTATCAAAATGGCGCCTCCTGTAGATTTGATGTTCTCGGAGACTTCCTCCATCATCTGTCCAAACTTCACTTTGTTGAAAAAACCTACAATGGCAGCAACAGCACCGCCCAAAAGAAGTATGAATTGATTGGAACCCGACAGGGCGTCATCGCCATAGGTATAGACATTGTAAGCGAGCAACCCCACCAAGACTATCACGGGGATCAACGCTTCCCAAATGTTCAATTGTTTGTTTTCTACAATGTGCTCGTCTTGTGGCAGTGTTGGTTTGATGTCTTGGCTTTCCATTCTGGGTATTAAAGTTACGGTTTAGAAATGTAATGTTACGATTTTAATGTAACCTTTGCAAATGGAACTGATAAAGACCTTATGAAATGTGCACAGCACGCCCCATAAGCCCCAACCGTCAAAGCACATTGAGTTCTTTCATGCAATCCTTCATCATCTCATAAGTGCGCTCTATATCGGCATCCAAGCCAATGGAGAAGCGTATCAAGCCATTGCTCAAGCCCATTGCTTTTTGTTCATCTTCGGGGATCTCTGAAGAGGTAGAGCTTCCCGGGGCACTGAACAGGGTTTTGTAAAAGCCCAAACTTACCGCAAGATAGCCAAGGTTTCTTTTCTGCATCAGTTCCATCAGTTCATTGGCCTTGTCGAGATTGCCAACATCTACTGTAAGCATACCGCCATAGCCATATTGCTCGTTCATCATAGATTTGAAAAGTCTATGGGAAGGATGCGAAGACAGGCCTGGATAGACGGTTTTTAAGCCGTCAGCCTCAAACTTTTGCGCCAGATATAGTGTGTTTTTGCTGTGCTGTTGCATTCGTATGTGTAACGTTCTCAAATTTTTAAGTATGGAAGCCGCCCTTAAGCTGTCCATCGTGGGTCCAAGGAGCATGCAAGCGCCGTCATTCACATTTCGCAAAGCGTCGATGAATTTTTGTTCGCCACAAACCACACCGCCAACGGTATCGCTGCTGCCATTGATAAATTTGGTCAAACTATGTATAACGATGTCCGCGCCCAACATAAATGGCGAAATGCTCAATGGCGAAAAGGTATTGTCCACCACCAATTTTAGGTTGTGTTTTTTTGCCAATAGTGCCAAGCCCCTCAAATCGGCAACTTCCAAAAGTGGGTTGCTCACGGACTCGCAAAAAATCATTTTGGTATCTTTGGTGATTGCACTTTCAACAGAGGCCAAATTGGTAATGTCCACAAAAGAAGTTTCGATGCCCATCCTTGGCGTGAAATTTTTGAGGAACGCGTACGTACCGCCATAAATGGTTCTGCTGCTTACCAAATGGTCGCCATTACCGCACAATTGCAAGATGACCGATGAAATTGCGCCCATGCCCGAAGCCGTTACATTGGCGGTTTCCGTACCTTCCATGGCGGCGAGTGCTTGGCCAAGATACAGATTGGACGGCGAAGAATGCCTGGAATAAAGGTAACAGCCGTCGGCATTGCCTTCAAAGGTATCGAACATGGTCTTTGCGGACAGGAACGTATAGGTCGAAGAGTCTGATATGGATGGATTGACACCTCCAAATTCGCCAAAATATTGAAGATCCTGAATGTTGTTTGCGGGTTTGAATTCCATAGTTGTTTAAGTTTATCCAAAAATCTTGATTTATAGTATAAAAATCAACTATATCATGATTATTTAGATAATAAATGTAATATTTGCAGATATTTTAGATTATTTTACATTATTTTATTGATTGTAGCTATTTTTAACCGAAAAATATTCGCCATGAACTTTGATGCCATTGACAAAAAACTGCTTAAACTGATTCAGGAAGACAGCAGCCAGACCAATAAAGCGCTTTCGATTAAACTCAACCTTTCCGTGACTGCAGTTTATGAACGCATCAAAAAACTTGAAAAGGAAGGTGTCATTTCAAAATATGTCGCATTGGTGCAAAAAGAGAAAGCCCACAAGGCTTTTGTGGTATTTTGCCACATCAAATTGCTGCAGCACACACAGGATTATGTGATTAAATTTGAAAACGAGGTGAGGTACCTTGCGGAGGTCTTAGAGTGTTACCACATTAGTGGCGAGTATGATTATTTGCTCAAGGTCATTGTTTCGGATATGGAAGCATTTCGAGAGTTTATGGTCAATAAGTTGACGACCATCAGCCATATCGGCAGCACGCACAGCATGTTTGTCATCAACGAAGTAAAACATACCACGGCCATCCCGATTTAGGCAGCTTTGATGGGCAAATGGATTCATCCTTTAATCATATGGTAGCGTTCGATGGGTACGATTTAATATACTGAAAACAAAAATCATGACAAAACGGGTATTTGTTAATGCACTACGGGTTATCTTTTGTAACTTTGTCCCTGTTTTATAAAGTCTTAAAAAAGTATTATGAATTCATTCGATGTAGCCGTGATAGGCTCTGGGCCCGGTGGATATGTTGCAGCCATTCGATGTGCGCAATTGGGCATGAAAACAGCCATTATAGAAAAATATCCAACCCTTGGCGGAACCTGCCTCAATGTAGGATGTATCCCGAGCAAGGCCTTGCTGGATTCTTCGCACCATTATGAAGATGCCATCAAGCATTTTGAGGAACACGGTATTGAGATACCCGGAGCTGTAAAGGTAAATTTGAAACAGATGATAGCCCGTAAACAGGCCGTGGTAGATCAAACCACTGGTGGTATCGACTTTTTGATGAAAAAGAACAATATCGCCGTTTATCAAGGTGTCGGAAGTTTTAAAGACGCAACGCACATTACCATCAAAGGCGAAAAAACAGAAGAGATTGAAGCAAAAAATACAATTATCGCCACAGGAAGCAAACCATCGAGTTTGCCGTTCATAGCCATTGACAAAGAGCGGATTATCACATCCACTGAAGCTTTGAAATTGACCGAAGTGCCCAAACATCTATTGGTTATCGGAGGCGGGGTCATCGGGCTCGAACTGGGCCAGGTTTACCGACGTCTTGGCGCAGAAGTCACCGTCATCGAATTTATGGACAGGATCATCCCTACCATGGATGCCGGACTGTCCAAAGAACTTACAAAAGTGTTGAAAAAAGCAAAATTTTCCGTTGAAGTTTCCACGAAAGTAAAATCAGTGGAACGAAAAGGCAAAGAAGTCATCGTAAAAGCTGACAATAAAAAAGGTGAGGAAGTCGTCTTTAAAGGCGATTATTGCCTCGTATGTGTTGGCAGAAAACCATATACCGAAGGACTCAATGCCGAAGCTGCCGGCGTGAAATTGACCGAAAGGGGACAGATAGAAGTCAATGGCCATTTGCAGACCAATGTGCCCAATATATATGCCATAGGCGATGTGGTCAAAGGTGCGATGTTGGCCCATAAAGCCGAAGAAGAAGGCGTTTTTGTGGCAGAAACATTGGCGGGCCAAAAACCCCATATCGATTATAACCTCATTCCGGGTGTGGTTTATACCTGGCCGGAAGTTGCCTCTGTGGGCAAGACAGAAGAGCAATTAAAAGAAAGCAATACCAACTACAAAGTAGGGCAGTTCCCTATGCGTGCCTTGGGACGTAGCCGTGCAAGCATGGATTTGGACGGGTTTGTCAAAATCCTTGCTGACGCCAATACCGACGAAATCCTCGGCGTTCACATGATTGGGGCTCGCGCCGCCGATATGATTGCCGAAGCAGTCGTTGCCATGGAATTCAGGGCTTCTGCTGAAGATGTCTCGCGCATGTCGCATGCTCACCCTACATTTACTGAAGCGATCAAGGAAGCCGCATTGGCTGCAACCGATAATAGGCCACTCCATATTTAAAAAATAAAAAGCTGTAACAAAAAGCTGTTTGAAAGTACTTGATTCTGTCATTCCGTACACGTTGCGGAACAAAATAAATTGATAAACTTTAATTTATAAAATGCTGAAATACATTCAGCTTGACAAAAGCAAGATTTTCATACAGCTTTTTTTTGTCATAACAATGTGACCTTTTGGAAATATGTGTGTCCAAAACATTGGACTACTAAACAAAACCATTAACTTGGAGGCAGCGATAGACTTCAAAAACTTTTCGGACGAAGATTTGGTGGCTGCTATAGCCAAATCCAACGATACTTTGCTTTTTGAAGTATTGTATGACCGATATGCTAAAACAGTCTATAACAAATGTCTTGGGTTTGCAAAAGACGAAGAAGAGGCCAAAGACCTAGCGCAGGACGTGTTCCTCAAATTGTTTGTCAAATTGGGGACTTACAAAGGAACATCTAAATTTTCGACATGGTTGTACGCGTTCACTTATAACCATTGCGTAAATTTTGTCAATCGCGATGTGCACAAAAAAATGGAGCGGAAATCTGTTGATTCTGCTTCGTTTATTGAAACTATCGAGGATGACGATGACGAACAGGGCATCCTCCAGATGAAAGTGGACAAACTGGGATTGGCTCTAAAGGCCATTTCGCCAGAGGATAAAATGTTATTGCTGCTCAAATATCAAGATTTATTGAGTATCAAAGGACTCGAAACCGTATTGGGCATCAGCGAGAGCGCTGTAAAAATGCGACTCAAAAGAGCAAGAGAAAAGCTAATGGATGCCTATCACAAACTTAATATCTCAAGCAATGGAGAACCCGTTTAGAAAAATAGACAAACCCTTGAAACCCGTGCCGCCGGAGCTCAAGGCAAAAGTGATGAACGATATTGCCATGGCAAAATTGCTCATGGAGGTAGCTGGCCTCTTTTCAATAAATATGGGCAATGTCATAGAAACGACCATCAAAAACAGAAAGCAATAAATTACCCTAATACCCTTAATTAAACTCAATAATGGAAAACTTTTCTAAATGGAAAACACTCGGGCTCGACTCTCTCGGTGCAATGGGAACAGAGATTGGTAAGGCCATCCCCAACATCATTGGTGCCATAGTGGTACTGTTCATAGGTTGGTTGTTGACAAAAATTATAATTTTTGTCGTCAAAAAAGCCTTAAAAATTACCAAGCTCGATGAGATGATCAACAAGATCAATGAAGTCGAACTGATTGGCAGCAAGAAACTAAAGATCGATTTTGTCAAGATATTGCTCGGGTTTATCAAATGGACTATGTTCATCATCTTTTTGGTAATTGCCTCTGATATTTTGAACCTCACCATTATCTCTACAGAAATTACCAATCTTTTGGGCTTTATCCCTCAACTTTTTTCAGGACTTGTCATCTTCGTGTTGGGCTTGTTGCTTGCTAATTTTGTCAAAAAATCAACCAAATCTTTTTTTGATTCCCTTGACCTTTCGGGAGGTAATATCTTCAGCCAGATCCTGTTTTTGGTCATCTTTATCTTTGCGACGATTACCGCGGCTAACCAGGCCGGTATTGATACTCAAATAATCACCAGTAACCTCACACTGATTTTTGGAGCTTTACTGTTGGCCTTTGCAATCGCTATTGGTTTTGGAGCGCAAAGTGTTGCGTCAGACCTTTTTCGCACGTTTTATGTGAGAAAAACGTATGAAGCAGGGCAAAAAATTGAATATAATGGTACTGTAGGTACCATAGACAGTATCGACAGTATTTCGATGACTATCAAAACTTCAAAAGGAAAACTGGTTATCCCCATCAAAAATATTGTAGAGAGCGAAATAATAATTCAAGAAGAGCCTTTGGGTTAGGGCTTTAATGATTTTGGCTAAATCATCTTGATGTTTTGGCACTCTGCGCACCCTTTTTGGCATTTGCCAAAAAGGGTTTTTTCTTTGATGGGGCTTAACACAGATTTAATTTTTTTTCTTTCTGTTCTGGTTTTTGTCGCCTCGTGTCTTTGGCTTTTTGTATTTGGCGGCTATTTTGAAACGGTACGAACCGCCTTTGTTCACTTTTTTGTTCTTGTCCTTTTTTTCGTGGAACGCCGCCCCAAAGTCATCCTTATTCCGTTTTATGGGGTTGTGCCTTTCCTTGTTTTGTGGGCGTTCTTCTTCTATAAGTTCCTTTGAAACAGTAACGTTTGAAGGGAATTCCAGTTGTGGAATTGCCATTTGCATCAATGCTTCGATTGCCAGCACATAGTCTTTTTCGGCTGGGACAGAAAACAGTATGGCATTGCCTTTTTGTGCTGCCCTACCGGTCCTGCCTATGCGGTGCATATAGTTTTCAGGATAATGGGGTGTATCAAAGTTGATGACATGGCTTACCTGTTCGATGTCCAGGCCACGGGCCATCACATCGGTCGCCACAAGGATACGGTGTACCCCGCTCGCAAACTGCTCGATGCTCCTCAAACGGTAATTTTGTGTTTTGTTTGAATGGATGACACATACCTGGTCTACAAAAGTTGTTTCCAGATTGTCGAACAGGCGGTCGGCCATTTTCTTATTCGAAACAAAGACGATCACCTTGTTGAAAGTTTCCTCATCGCCCAAAAGGAATTTGAGCAAGTTTACCTTGGTGTAAAAATTAGGCACATCATATTGTACCTGCGTGATATTGTCGAGTGGCGTACCGGATACCGCTACGGTAATGCGCTCCGGATTTACAAAAAAACTGTCGATGAGTTCGTCCACATCTTCGGTCATGGTTGCAGAAAACATAATATTCTGACGCCGTTCGGGGATGATGTCAAAAAGATTGAGCAACTGTGGCCTGAACCCCAGATCGAGCATTACATCCACCTCGTCGATCACCAATTTTTGCAATGATTTCAGTTGCAAAACATGGCTTGCTGCAAGGTCGAACACACGCCCCGGAGTGGCCACAAGGATATCCACGCCCTCACTGACTGCCAGTTTGTGCTGGTTGATGTTCACGCCACCATAAACACCCAAAATGCGCGTGTCTGTATATTTTGAAAGTTTTTCGGTTTCTTCTACCAGTTGCACAACAAGTTCCCTTGTGGGCGCCAAAATCAGCACGCGTGGATTTTGTTGCTTGGAAAATTTCAGGTCTCTCAATATGGGCAGGAGGTAGGCAAAGGTCTTCCCCGTACCCGTCTGCGCTATCCCAACGACATCCCTTCCGGAGGCAATCATGCCTAATGCCTGTTCTTGTATCGCTGTAGGATGTTCCAGCCCAAGGTCATCAAGGGCGTTGTAAAGTGCGGTGTTTAAATTTAATTCTCTAAAACTCACGGTTTTGGTTTGAGCGACAAAATTACCACTAAAATTTTGCTTAATCCAAATGATGCTACATCATTTCGATGGATGACCTTTTGTGCATCGCCGGTCAGTGTGGGGTTAACTGTCTAAATTTGGCTTTATGATCGTTATTGCCATCGTTTTTTTTGGGAATCTCACTACCTTTGGGCAATTCATATTGTATTGAGAAAAAAAAACGTACATAAAATAAGGCAGATTGGCGAATTTAAAGACCGATTGTTGCAATGGAGCCGTCGCTTTGAAACGGTCGTTTGGCTCGATTCTAACAGGCACGACGATAGGTTTGGCGATTATGATGCTGTTTTGGCCGTGGATGCCTATTCGAGTTTGAAGACCGATCATCGCCAAGCGTTTGACAAACTAAAAGAATACCTCGATACCATCAACGATTGGGCGTTTGGCTATTTGTCTTACGATCTTAAAAATGATATTGAAAAGCTGTCTTCAAACAATTTTGACGGACTCGATTTTCCGGATTTGTTCTTTTTTCAGCCAAAAAAACTTTTTTTAATCAAAGAAGGTAAGGTCCAGATCTGTTATCTCGATAGCGTAGCGCACGAACGCGATGGTGATTTAAAGGAAATCAACGAATTGTTTCTTGACAAAGTGCCGTCGTTGCCCCAAGAAAAAATTAAAATCAAGCTGCGTACTTCCAAAGATCGTTATTTTGAGAAGTTCAGTGATATGTTAGCGCACATATACCGGGGCGACATCTACGAGGCCAATCTCTGCCAAGAGTTTTATGCTTCTGGCGTCACCATCAATCCCTGTGATACATATATATGGCTCAATAGGATTTCGAGAACACCATTTTCGGCCTATTTCAGATCGGGTGGTTGCTATGCTATGTCCGCCTCCCCCGAACGTTACCTGAAAAAAATTGGACATACTGTAATTTCGCAGCCCATAAAGGGTACGGCCAAAAGATCGGACAATATTGTGGAGGACCAAGCATTGAGAAAGCGTTTGGAAAAGAGCGAAAAAGACCGAAGCGAAAATATCATGATCGTAGATTTGGTACGCAACGACCTGTCAAGAACTGCTGCCAAGGGTAGTGTGGAGGTGGAAGAACTCTGCAAAGTACATACTTTTGAACAGGTTCACCAAATGATTTCTACTGTCAAGTCGCGCGTAGCAAATGGCACGCATCCGGTTGATGTCATCCGAACAACCTTTCCTATGGGAAGTATGACGGGTGCTCCCAAAATATCGGCCATGAAAATTATTGAACAACTCGAAGATGCCAAGCGTGGACTGTATTCGGGTGCCATCGGATATTTTTCACCCAAAGGCGATTTTGATTTTAATGTGGTCATACGAACCATACTGTACAATGCAGAACGGCAGTATGTGTCATACTCTGTGGGAGGTGCCATAACGGCAAAAAGCAATCCGCATAGCGAGTATGAAGAGTGTTTGATAAAAGCCAAAGCAATGCGGGAAGTGTTGGAAAGGTAGGTGCGGAATCCCACATTCCCAATTAAGTAAACCTGCTGCACACAACCAGCCTCAATTTTCCCGCACCTGTCACCCAATCCCAATAACGTGTCGCCCCGAACTCGTTTTAGGGTCGATCGGGATTTGACCCAATACAGATCTCACTGCCCACTACTCAATACTTAAATCGTATATTTGGACCATGAAAACCAAATTCAGAAACCATATTGCTGAAATTTTGCCTTTTTTGAGCAACAGCAAGTTACTAATTGCTGTTTCGGGCGGCATTGATAGTGTGGTGCTGGCACATTTGTGCATGCAGGCAAAGCTCAATATCAGTTTGGCGCATTGCAATTTTAACCTGCGCGGCGATGAAAGCAATGCCGATGAGGATTTTGTGCTCCAATTAGCCGAAGATTGGCATCTGGATGTATTTATCGAAAATTTTGATACCGAAAATCATGCTAAAACCCATAAATTATCCACACAGGTAGCAGCACGCGAGTTGCGGTATAATTGGTTTTCTACTTTGGCGCAACAGTTGGATTTTGATTACATACTTACGGCGCACCATGCCGACGATTCTCTCGAAACCATATTGATCAATTTGACACGGGGCACGGGATTGGATGGCCTGACAGGCATTCCGGAAGTGAATTTTAATATTGTGCGGCCTTTGTTACCATTTTCGAGGGAAGCCATTGAAAATTATGCTAAAGAAAACCATTTGCATTGGCGCGAAGACAGCAGCAACCTAACCAATAAATACTTGCGAAACCGGTTGCGCCACGAAGTAATACCCCGATTGAAATCAATACATCCACAACTGTTGCACAGTGTTTCTACGACGGTTCAAAATCTTCATTATTCCCGTCAAATCATTGAAGATGCAATGGTAAGGGTGCAAAAAAAAGTGGTGACCGTTGACGGTGAGGTAATTAAATTGAACATCAAAAAACTGCAAAAACTTTCAGATCCAAAAATCTATCTCTACCAATTGCTCAAAGAATTTAATTTTACCAATTGGGATGATGTTGCTGGGTTGCTCACGGCACAATCGGGAAAACAGGTGTTTTCTGAAACGCACCGGTTGTTGAAAGACAGGACCCATTTACTGCTTGCAGAAATAACCTCGAAAGAAACTTCAACGGCAATCAACATTTCTGATAGCGATACTTCGGTTACAACGCCATTTGGCACCATGGTGTTTGGAGAGGTCAATGCTGTTTTGGAGAAAAGTGTCCACAGTATTTTTGTGGACAAAGACAAACTTCACTATCCGTTGACCATCAGAAAGTGGGAGCAGGGCGACGTGTTTTATCCAATAGGGATGGTGGGAAAAAAGAAGTTAAGCAAGTATTTCAAAGACGAAAAGCTTTCGCTCATTGATAAAGAAAACGTTTGGGTGTTGTGTTCCAACAATGCTGTCGTTTGGGTAGTGGGGATGCGAGCCGATGAACGGTTTAAGGTTACGCCAAGCACAAAAGCTATCGTGCAGATAAAAGCCCACTAAAGTAAAGCCACCCTCACCATTCGGCAAGTTCATGGCAGGTGGTTCAACGTGACAGGTGCAGGATTTTG
>JRYL01000222.1_pt1 | contig 195940 bp, 205 predicted proteins | sample 235391 | NCBI WGS metagenome assembly JRYL01 (sample SAMN03074223, study PRJNA261481) | activated sludge metagenome | biome: Wastewater Treatment Plant; feature: Wastewater; material: Activated sludge; isolation source: activated biomass of a wastewater treatment plant treating wastewater from......
GCGCGACATCTTCAACGCCCGTGCCGAGTTCCTGGGGCGTTGGCACCGCTTCGAGACGCCCCGCATTCTGGGCATCGACGAGCTGTACCTGAACAAGCGCTACCGCTGCATCCTGACCAACATCGAGGAGCGAACCCTGCTTGACCTGCTGGCCACCCGCCGTCAGGACGTGGTGACCAACTACCTGATGAAGCTGAAAGACCGGCAGAAGGTCGAGATCGTCAGCATGGACATGTGGAACCCCTACCGGGCAGCTGTCAAGGCGGTGCTGCCACAGGCCCGTATCGTCGTCGATAAGTTCCATGTGGTGCGTATGGCCAACGATGCGCTGGAGAAGGTACGCAAGGGCCTCAGGAAGGAGCTGAAACCTTCCCAGAGCCGAACCCTCAAGGGAGACCGGAAAATCCTGCTGAAACGCGCTCACGAAGTCTCAGACCGGGAACGCTTCATCATGGAGACCTGGACAGGCGCATTCCCGCAACTGCTGGCCGCCTACGAGCACAAGGAACGCTTTTACGGCATCTGGGACGCCACCACACGACCCCAGGCAGAAACCGCCCTGGACAACTGGATAGCCACCATTCCGAAGGGCCAGAAGGAAGTCTGGAGCGATCTGGTCAGGGCTGTGGGCAACTGGCGCGAAGAGATCATGACCTACTTCGAGACGGACATGCCCGTCACCAATGCTTACACGGAGTCCATCAACCGACTGGCCAAGGACAAGAACCGTGAAGGGCGAGGTTACTCCTTCGAGGTGATGCGGGCACGAATGCTCTACACTACGAAGCACAAGAAGAAGGCTCCGACTGCGAAGGTCTCTCCGTTCTACAAGAAAACCATCGGTTACGGACTGCCGGACTTCGCAGTGGAACTCAACTACGGTGTCGATCTATCAACCATCTGAGGGTGGTATCAGGTTGGTGGGGTGAAGGTGCCCCATCAACCATTAAATCCCTATACCCTTAAAATAAAAGATATTGATCACCGAAAGCTCATGCCCATGCTGCCATCCAGCGAGACAGCTCTGAACAAAACCAGCCCGCTCTGGCATGCGCTTGCTATAGGTGAAACGCTTGAATGCGTGCAATCCACCCCTGCGGGGCTCAGCAGTGAGGAAGCCGCGCGTCGTTTGCAGCAACACGGGCGCAACGAATTGCCCGCGCCGCGCCGCCAGCATCCGGTCATGCGCTTTCTGTCGCAGTTCAACAATGCCTTGATCTATTTCATGCTCTCCGGGGCAGTGATCGCCTTTTTCCTCGACCACAGGATTGACTCTGCGGTGATTTTTGCCGTGGTGCTGATCAATGCGATCGTCGGTTATATCCAGGAAGGCAAGGCGGAGCAGGCGCTGGACGCTATCCGCAATATGATGACGACGCAGGTCACGGTGTTGCGCGATGGACACAGGCGGCACCTGGACATGGGAGAGCTGGTGCCGGGCGATGTGGTGGTGCTGGAAGCCGGTGACAGCGTCCCGGCGGATGCGCGCGTGCTCAAGGCCAGACAGCTTGCCAGCGAGGAAGCCATCCTCACCGGGGAATCCCTGCCCAGCCAGAAGCAGGAGCAGGCAGTGGCCGCGGATGCTAGCCTGGGCGACCGGTATTCCATGCTGTATTCCGGCACCATCGTCGCGACTGGCCAAGCGCGCGCAGTGGTGGTGGAAACCGGCAGCGGCACCGAGATAGGCCGGATCAGCAGCCTGATTTCGCGGGTGGAAACCCTGGAAACACCGCTGCTGCAGCAAATCAACCATTTCGGCCGTCGCTTCACCTGGTTCGCCATCGGCTTGGCCTTGTCGCTGCTGATATTCGCCCGGCTTGTGCAGAACTATGACTGGATAGATGGCTTCATGATCGTGGTGGCCATCTCGGTCGGATTGGTGCCGGAAGGACTGCCTGCGGTAATCACCATCACGCTCGCCATCGGCGTGCAGCGCATGGCCAGGCAACATGCCATTATCCGCCGTCTGCCCGCTGTGGAAACGCTGGGCGCAACTTCCGTCATCTGCTCTGACAAGACAGGGACGCTGACTTGCAATGAAATGACGGTTAAACGGCTGGTCGCGGGCCGGGAGCTTTATCTGGTGGAAGGCAGCGGCTACGCGCCCGAAGGCGGCATTATTCCGCAAGATGGCGCGCCGCAGGACGGCTGGGAGGCATTGGTGCGAGCTGGCCTGCTTTGTAATGACGCCAAGCTCAAGCAGCAAGCGGAACAATGGCAAGTGCTGGGCGACCCGATGGAAGGCGCGCTGGTGGCGTTGGCGATGAAGGCGGGCAAGGATGTGCAGCAGGAACGTCAGCGCTGGCAACGGCTGGATGAGGTGCCGTTCGACAGCAAGCACAAATTCATGGCGACGTTGCATTACCATCAGGAGCAGGGCTACTGGATTTTCATCAAGGGCGCGCCGGAAAGTGTGCTGGCTCGCTGCCATGATGTAAACCACGACGATTGGGCGCAATGCATCAGCGAAGCGGCACAGCATGGCGAGCGTGTTCTCGGGTTTGCCGCCAAGCGCTGTGAAGAGTCCCAGCAACACTTGGCATTTCAGGATGTGGAGAGCGGCTTTGAGTTCCTCGGCATCATGGGCTTTATTGACCCGCCGCGCCCGGAAGTGCCGGAGGCGATTGCGCGCTGCCGCTCTGCCGGGGTCAAGGTCAAAATGATCACTGGCGACCATGCGGCGACGGCCAAGGCCATTGCGCAGCAGTTGCGCTTGGCCGATGAGCCGGGCGTCATGACCGGCGCGGAACTGGACAAGGTCTCTGATGACGAATTGGGTGCTGTGCTGGCAAGAACCGGCGTATTCGCGCGCACGACACCGGAACACAAGCTGCGCATCGTCAAGGCATTGCAGCAACAGGGCGAGGTAGTCGCCATGACTGGTGACGGTGTCAACGATGCGCCTTCGCTGAAGCAGGCTGACGTTGGCATTGCCATGGGCAGGAAGGGTACGGAAGCAGCCAAGCAGTCGGCGAAAATGGTGCTCGCGGATGACAATTTCGCCACCATTGTCTCCGCCGTGCATGCCGGACGCACCGTGTATGACAATGTGCGTAAGGTGATTGCCTGGACCTTGCCTACCAATGGCGGCGAGGCGTTGGCGGTGGTGGTGGCGCTGATGCTGGGCATGACGCTGCCGATGACGCCCGCGCAGATTCTCTGGATCAACATGGTGCTGACTGTGACGCTGGGGCTGGTGCTGGCATTTGAACCCGCAGAGCCCGATGTCATGCAGCGTCCGCCACGCTCGCGTAATGCTGCCCTGCTTTCTCCCTTCCTGCTCTGGCGTGTGGGTTTTGTTTCCGTACTATTCACGATAGGCGTATTCATTATTTTTGCCTATGCCATGCAACGTGGGTTGGGAGAAACGGCAGCGCGCACTCTGGTAGTGAATACCCTGGTGGTGCTGGAAATTTTCTACCTCTTCAATGTGCGCTATCTCAATTCTCGTTCTTTTACCTGGCGCGGTGTGCTTGGCACGCCCATTCTGCTGGTCGCGCTCGCCGCGGTGATCGTGGCACAACTGGCGTTCACGTATGCGCCGCCTTTGCATGCCCTGTTTTCCAGCACGCCAATTGACTGGATGGATGGTCTCGTGGTCATATTGATCGGCATTGTGTTCATGCTGGTGCTGGAGTGCGAGAAAATGCTGATACGGAAATACATCAAGATCAAAGTGCTGGCGTAATAACAGGAAAGGAAACCCGGTGGTGACAGAGTTCAAGACCAAACAACCGAGCCGGCTGGTGCTGGCGACTGACCTTGGCGCGCGTTGTGACCGGGCATTGGATAGGTCAGTGCAGCTTGCCCGCCAATGGCATGCTGATTTGACTGTTGCACATGCGTTTGAGCAACCCATTGTGCCGATCGCCGAAGAGCCATCCTGGCGGCAGCCCCAGAATGCGGTGCTGGCTATCCAGTCTGAGTTGGAGGAAGTGCTGGGCGAGACAGGCATGGCTGGTATCAGCGCACGTGTGGTGCGGGGTAAGCCGAGCGCCGCGATATTGCAGCTGGCGGAGGATGTGCAGGCCGAGTTGATCCTCACTGGCGTCAAGCGCGATGGTGCATTCGAAAAAGCATTGCTGGGCGATACGGTGACCGAATTGGCGCGGCAATCCCGCGTGCCGGTGCTGGTGGTGAAAAAGCGCGCGCGCAAACCCTATGGCAAGATTGTCGTGACAACGGATCTTTCAGAGTCGTCACGTGTGGCGCTGGCCCGCGCGATGGACATGTTCGGCCCCGAGAACCTAGTGTTGTTCCATGCTGCCTTTGCCCACTTTGCCAGCCGCATGGATGACAGGGTCGCCTATGAAAGCGAATTGCGCGGTGACGTCATCCAGAATTGTCGCGACTTTATCCTGGATGTCGTGGGCCAGGAAGCGGCGGACAGGATAGAAGTAGTCGTGGAGTATGGCGAACCGGATTTGCTGCTGGAGCAATATGTGCAGGATAAGCGCGTGGACCTGGTCGTGGTGGCAACCCGTGGCCGCAGCGGGCTATTGGGCCTGCTGCTGGGCAGCGTGGCTACGCGCATCCTGGACAGCGTAGCCTGTGATGTATTGATCGTGCGGAGTTGAGAGATATAACGATACGATACTGTGCAAGAGACTTTTAGAAAATTCTGACAAGATTGTCAGCAACAGTCTGATACTGCTGCTTCAAGATGCCGGTTAGGCTGGAGACTCATTATTGACAAAGAGCACTATCATGAGTCTCTCCCACGGAATTCTACCCGGCATGCCAGTTATTTGTTCTGAAGGCATGCAATTTGCCACTGTTGACCATATGGAAGGCAGCAATCAGATCAAGCTCAAGAAGGACGAGAACGGCCAGCATCACTTCATTCCTGTGAGCTGGGTTGCGGCCACGGACAATGCCGAAATCAAGTTGGATCGGCCTCACGAAGAAGCCATGCAGCAATGGTTCACCAAGCCTCTGCCTGATCAACCTCATGCTGATGAGCAGCGAGGCTGAACAAGGCAAGGATGATCAGAACGAATACACCCATTGGGCGCTGAGGAGATTGACCTTGGAATTAAATTCCCCCTCAATGTTGTGACGCAGCGCTCCTTCGCTGGAGTGATTGGTTGCCGAGTCCCTTAGGCGCAGATAGGCATAGCCAATATCCACGGTGTTGGATGGGTCGACTTTCCAGCTTGCGCCCACGGCGAACCAGATGCGGTCGGCATCGGGGATGCGTGGCGTGCGGCGGCTGGCATCTGGGATAGGCGTCTGGTCGTAGGCAACGCCCGCGCGCAAGGTAAGCCTGTCGCTATACCGGTAATTGCCGCCCAACGATACCCGGTAAGTGTCATCCCATTTCGTGGTTGTCACATTGTCGTCCAGAGCGCTATTAAATTTGACGCGCAGTTCCTTGAAACGGCTCCAGTTGGTCCAGGTGACATCGGCAAGCAGTTCGAATTTGTCAGTTAGGGATTGAGCAAGACTCAAGGACACGGTTTCTGGCAGTGATACACTCGCGCTGGCATCAGAATTGGGCAGACGAGTTGCCAAGGCAGGAGAAGCATGTTTGAAACGCGCTTCACCGTCCAAAGAATGCTTGATATGTGAGCGATAATTTACGCCCAGGGTGGTGCCTTCCCATGGCTTATAGATTGCGCCCAGGTTGAAACCCCAGCTTAGGTCGTCTCCTGACACTTTGCTGTGACTGTCTTTTGTAACGGCGCCCGAAGTGATAGCAGAAGCATCTATAGCATTGGTGAGTTCCGCCTTGATGTACTGCAGGCTGATACCGCCGCCGATAGACCATTGTTCCGAAGGTTTGAACGAAAAGGCTGGATTGATATTGACGGTAATCAGTTCTGACTTGAGTGCCTGATAACGTCCTTTCCATCCATTGTTGTACTCCGAAGTCAACCCATAGGGCACGGTGATGCCCAGGCCGAACTTGATATCCGGGCTCACGTCCGTTGCAAAGTAAAAGTTAGGCACGAGTTCCAGCGAACCAGCATCGCCCCCATTATTGCCAGGGACCGAAATGCCAGTACCGGCATAAGTAGCGTTGGAATCCTTGAGCTTGGCGCTGGGCAGGATGGCACTGCCTCCGAGTACTATCTGTTTCCCCGCAGGCAGCCACGAAAGGCTGGCAGGGTTGAAAAATTGCGCGCTGGCATCATCTGCGCGCGCCGCCATGCCTGCATAAGCATTTCCGAGGCCGGAGGCGCTTTGTTCAATCAGGGCAAACCCTGCCGCTTGCGATGACAGGGCGACTCCGCTGCCGATCCCTGCAATCACTAAAAAGCCTAGCTGTTTCATCATTTGTTTGTTTTCCGGGGGTGGTATCTTGATTAAGCCTGAATATTAACGGCAAATCCTGGCGATTGTTGAATTTTCAATAATCAATCAGACATTTACCTTGCCACACAATTGTGTTACGTGTGTACCTGTAGTGCTTTTTTATTCTTAACTTAATGGGGAATCCATCATGAATGCCATCGTCGATTTCAATCCTTTAAATTCCGTTCAATTTGAGCAAGTGCGCACGCGCTATGACGCCGAGTTTGGTATCAGCTGGCTGTTCATGCAGCCTAGCCCGCGTCCATGCTTTAACCGGATATGTATGCGCGAATTGCTGCTGAACCAGACGCAGATCGAGGCAGCACATCTTGACCCTCAACACCGTCCGCACCTGGCAACCAATTACCTGGTGCTGGCATCTGATGTTGAAGGTGTGTTCAATCTGGGTGGAGACCTGGCCACTTTCAAGGAAGCCATCGAAAAACGCGAGCGCAGCAAGCTGCTCGACTATGCCTATCTGTGCATAGAAAACCTGTGGACTTTCTATAATATGCAGGCACCAATCACTACGATTGCGCTGGTGCAAGGACAGGCAATGGGGGGTGGCTTCGAGGCTGCCTTGTCCGCACATGTGCTGGTGGCCGAGAAAGGCTCGCTCATGGGCTTGCCTGAAGTGCTGTTCAACCTGTTCCCCGGCATGGGGGCGATGAGTTTCCTTGCCCGCCGCATTGGCTTGCCCGCTGCGGAAAAAATGATCCGCTCAGGCAAGGTATATACCGCCGAGGAGTTGTATGACATGGGCGTGGTGGACGTGCTGGCTGAAGCTGGTGAAGGTGAAAAAGCCTTGCAGGATTGGGTGCGCAAGACTCATAAGTCGCTGAACTCCTTCCAGGCTATCCAGAAAGCCAAGCATCGCGTCAACCCGCTGACCAAGCAGGAATTGCTGGACATTACGGAAATCTGGGTGGATGCTGCATTGCGCCTGACCGAGCGTAACCTTAAGGTGATGGAACGTCTGGTGCGCGCCCAGAATGTCAAGGTGAACGAGCAGGAGGAGGCAATCAGGGCGGCAGGATGAGTGTCAGCTCGAGGCTGCCTTGCGGCTACTCAAGTAATCATTGATAGCCTGCTTGGCTGCCTCGAATTCTTTTTCCAGTTGGTCGAACATGATGGTGCCGCGGAAACGCAGCTCCTCGGGGCTCGCCTTGTCCAGCAGTTCCGCCTGTTTGCTGACTGCCATGGCGCCCACGCTCAGACTATTGCCTTTGAGCGCATGGCAGAATTCATGCAACTCGCCATAGCGCTTTGCAGACAAGTTCTGCTTGATTACTTTTACCAGCGCGCCGCAGTCGGTCACATATTTACTCAGCAAGCGCGGTACGAACATATTGTCCTGCCCTCCCAGGAATTCCAGCTCCGATAATGTCAGGGAGGATAAGACCTCATTGATGGTGGGACCTGCTTCTGCTGGAGATGCTTCGCTTGCGTTGGCGTAAAGCTGTGCTACCTGGTTGGGAATCGACAGGTCGCCCTTGAGGCTGGCAATGGTGTCGAACAATAACTTGGTTTCGATGGGTTTGGTCAGGTAAGCGTCAAACCCGGCGATTTCCGCTGCGGTCTTGGTTTCTATGGTGGCGTCGGCAGTGAACAGAATGAATTTGGTGTCATGGTCATCGGGGCGGAGGAAGCGGTATAGCTTCAAGGCGTCGATTCCCGTCATGCCGGCCATGTTGAGATCGGAAATGACCAGGTCAAACTGTTCGGCTTCCAGTTTATCCAGCAATTCGTCGGCATTGTTGGCTACAGCCACCTCATGCCCGGGCAATTGCAGCAATTTGACGAGGATGGTCTGGTTGGTAGCATTGTCCTCGCACACCAATATCTTGAGTGGTGAGGTTGCAGACTGTTGGGCGATTTCTATTGATTCCGGCGCGATGGCAGGGGCTGGCGTATTGAATCCCAGGGAAAGGTCGAACCAGAAACGGCTGCCGAGATTGGGAGAACTGTTCAGGTGCAGTTTGCTGCCCAGCGCCTCGACCAATCGCTTGGCAATGGTGAGGCCCAGGCCGCTGCCGCCATATTTGCGCGTGGTGGAAATATCGGCCTGGGTAAAACTCTCAAAAATACGGCTGCGTTGCTCCTCGGAAATGCCGATGCCGGTATCGATGACCTCGATGCGGAATATGCCATGGTCAATGGTTGATTCCAGCACATGCATAGCCAGCGTGACTGAGCCGCGCTCGGTGAATTTGACGGCGTTGCCGACCAGGTTGGCGAGTACCTGCTGCAATATGTAGGGATCGCTGTGCACGCGGATATCGTCAAGCTCTATGCTGCTTTCCAGGCTGATGCGCTTGTTGAGCGCTTGCCCACGGAATACCTCTATGGTTTGCGCTGCCAGTTGATGCAGGGAAAACTCGGTATGCTCGATTTGTAGCTTGTCCTGCTCGATCTTGGCAAAGTCCAGCACGTTGTTGAGCTGTGCCAGCAACAGCTTGGACGAGCTTTCCAGCGTTTGCAGCAATTCTTCCTGGTCGCTGTTGAGCGGCGTGTTGCGCAGCAATGTGCTGATGCCGATGATGCCGTTGAGCGGGGTGCGGATTTCATGGCTCATATTGGCGACAAAGCGTGTTTTGGCGTGGTTGGCGACCTCGGCCTTTTGCCTGGCTTCCTCGATGCGGGTGATGAGGGTGGCGACATAGAGTGGCAGCGCCGCCAGCATGAGCAGCAGGCTATAACTGATGGCTTTGTGTTGCAGCCAGAAGGGATTGACGTTGATGGTGTAGAAGAACCCGATCAAGCTGAGCGCCTGCGAATGGAACAGGTAGTTTTTTCCATAGCGGAAGCCGTTGCCGAAAGTCACCCAAAGATAAACCCCGACCAGGATAACGCCCAGTTCGCCTGTCATTGCCATGAACATGGTGGGCAGGCCGATGTCCAGCCAAGCGCATGATAACCTGCGCAGCCTGGCGTGCGTATGCGTTAACAGGATCAGTCCAAGCAGGACGAAGGACAACAGCTGAAAAATCAGCGTCATCGGGATAGCATGAGGGAAGCTCTCGCTGAGCGGCGTGAGGCTGGTGAGTTCCTGATAAATCAGGAACGAAATAAAGATGATGCCCAGCGCGATGCGGATCAACGCCTGCTCTAATTCAAGCGGGTCGCAGTGCCTGCGTAACGACTGCCAGTATTGTCTGGCTCGCCTGAAAGATTGCATAAGTGCCATCGTGCTTAGTCAGTATATTGGGGACGGAAACCGCTGCAATGCAATTGCAGCGTCTTGTTCTTCTCTGAAGCACTTGTAAGGTTGCGCCCAGATAAAGTTATATTCAAGCCCCGAGCGGGGGTTTTTACAACTTTCAGGAAGAATAGCGGTGATGGATTTCCTCGAATAGCATGCGCACATCGGGGATCAGCTTGATCAATTCGGGGTCGAAATGCTTGCCGCTTTCAGCATGCAGGTATTCCACCGTGCTTTCGACGCTCCAGGCTTCTTTATAAGGCCGGCGGCTGGTGAGTGCGTCGAATACATCCGCAACTGCCACGATGCGGGCGGACAAGGGAATTTCCTGGCCCGAGATGCCGTAGGGGTAGCCGGAGCCATCGAATTTCTCATGGTGAGCCAAGGCGATTTCACTACCTTTCTGCAGATATTTGGAAGGGCTACCCTGCAGAATTTCATAACCAATCAAGGGGTGGCGTTGCATGATCTTTTTTTCTTCAGGCGTAAAAGGGCCTTGCTTGAGCAGCACGCTATCCGGGATGCCGATCTTGCCGATATCATGCAAAGGTGAGGCTAGTTCGATCAGCTCAGCCTCTTCATCAGGAAATCCCATTGCCTCTGCCAGGACGCGGCTATATAACGACATGCGCAGCAAATGCTGTGCGGTATCATAGTCGCGATATTCTCCAGCACGCGCCAGATGCATCAGCGTTTCCTTCTCGCGCATCAGGATGTTTTCCGTTGCTTCGCGCACCATGCTTTCCAGCAAGCGGCTCTTGTCTTCCAGGGTCAGTCGTTGCTGGCGCAGCGTGATCAGGTTTTTGCAGCGCGCCATGCATTCATGCATGTCCACAGGCTTGGTGAGAAAGTCGGTAACGCCTGCATCCAGCGCTGCGTAGCGGATTTCCACATCGTGCTTGATGGTGATCATGATGGTGGGAACGGACTGATACCGCGGCATGCGGGTGATCTCGTTGATGAAGCACAGTCCATTCATACCCGGCATCTCATAATCCACCAGCAACAGGTCTGCGGTATTGTCCTGCGCCCATACCAATGCTTCGGTAGGTGATGAGAATTCATAAGTCTTGATACCGCGGCCCAGGTTTCTGACGATTTTCGACAGAATGGAACGGCTGACGGCCTGATCATCCAGAATTAATACCTTGGCGGTATCAACGAGGTTGAGAGTTTTCATAATTACCTAACAATGCTTAATCCAGTGGAGTTGAGTCCGGTTTTACCATCTCGATTAAGGGGTGAATTTATCGCCAATACAATGGAGAGTACGTTTCATTATCGTACAGCTGGTCCCGAAATTGAAGTATTGATATATCAATCGGCAGCAAGAAACAAAACATTAGGAATGCCTTGCAGATGGTTATGAGCGATACCGAATTAAATGCGGTCCTCATGGGAAAACCATGTTGTAAAAAAATGTAAAAGTTGTTTGGCAATGGGTCCGATCATTATTTGATGCGTGGTGAGACAGCACGGGCAAGGAAAAATGCCAACGCTACAAAAAACAATACCACCAGCAGCGCCTGGCGCAAGGAGAAATGTTCACCGAGGAAACCCAGCAATGGCGGGCCTGCGAGGAAAGCAATGTAGCCTGCGGTGGCGACAACGCTGACGCGTGCAGTGGGGTGGTTGCCTGTGTCGCCTGCGGCGGAAATGGTGAGCGGAAAGCCCAATGACGTGCCCAGTCCCCAGAACAGCACCGCCGTGGCGGCCACGTAAGGGTTGGCGGAAAAAATGACCAGGCTGATGCCGATGACACCCAATAGTGCGCTGGTGCGTACAACAGCTACCCTGCTGAAATGCTTGAGGAAAAAATGACCGCTGAAACGTCCTAGCGCCATCATGCCAGCAAAGCCGGTATAGACCATGGAGCCGAGGGCAGCGTTGAAGCCGTGCTCGTCCACCATGAGGATGGGAATCCAGTCGGTGGCCGAACCTTCGGCCAAGGCCATGCCGAGCACGATCAGGCTGATGCACAACAATTGCCCGTCCTGCCATGGCTTGAACGGCGGGCCAGGCTCAGCAGAAGTATCTGCTGTGGAGTCTGTCTCAATGCCCACGTCTGGTGGAATTGCCTGTAGCCCCCACAAGGTGAGTGGCACGCCCAGCAATGCAGTCAGGCCGATGTGCCATGTGACGGGAAAGGCAATGCTAGCCAAGTAGATGCCCACTACGCCACCGAGGAAGGTTCCCAGGCTGAAGCCTGCGTGCAGCATAGCCAGCGCGGGCTTTGCTGTAATACGCTCGACTTCCGCGCCCTCGACATTGAGCGCGATCTCCCCTACCCCAATGCCCAGGCCGAACAGCATGAGGCCCAATGCCGCCAGGAATACCATTGGGGCGCCCAGCCCCACCGCCAGCACGCCCAGGCCGGATAACATCAGCAGTATGCCGCTGCGGATCACTGGCTTGGTACCCCAGCGCTGCACCAGCCTGCCGGAACTCAGGATGCCGGTCATGGCACCAACCGAGATGCTGAACAGGATCATCCCCATTTCCGCAATCGACACGCCTAGCTGATCACGAATCGCAGGCGTGCGTGTGACCCAGGAAGCCACAGCCAGCCCGGTCAACAGGAAAAACACGAACAAGGCACGGCGGCGCTGCAATGGGGAATCAAGCATGGGGGATAAGTCGCTCAAAAGAGGCGGGAAGCAGAGAATGCGGGCATATTTGGCGATGGAGGGTGATGGCTTGCCATATCGTATGGGGTAGGGATTATAAGGGAATCGGTGGTGAAAGACCGTCCTGCGTCTGAAATGTTGCGACCGATTATGGGTCAGGGGAGAACGCCTGATGTTGTTCTGCCAATTGCTGCGGCGACATGTGCAGGCTGGGAGTGGATTGCATGAGCGCAAACGCCCAATCCACAAAACAGCGCACCCGCGCGGAAAGGTGTTTGTTGCTGGGATAGAGAATATGGATGGGACGCGAGGGAAAATGCCAGTGCGGCAGCACTGGTACCAGCGCCCCGCTTCGCACCCAATGCTCGACGGCAAAGGGTATGCCGGGACAGATTCCGCTTCCCGCGATACAGACAGTGGTTGCCACCTCGGAGTTATCGAATTGCATGGCGGATTCCAGGTTAATTTCACAGGACTCCGTAGCGCATTGCAGTTGCCATGCGCCGGGATTGCGCTGATTGGTGAACCATGTCAGGCAGCGGTGTTGCGTCAATTCCGCAGGGTGGCTGATCGCGCCTGCTGCCGCCAGATAGGCAGGTGCAGCATATAGGCCGGGCGTGATGTCGCAGATATGGCGTGCGATCTGGCTGGAGTTTTCCAATTGTCCGCCGCGAATGGCGCAATCTATGCCTTCTTCCAGCAATTGGCTGATGCGGTCGCTGCTGTCCAGCCGTAATGCTATATCGGGATAGCGCGCCTGGAATTCAGGCAAGGCAGGCGCCAATATCCAGCGCGCGATGGAGACCAGCGAATCTACCCGCAGTTTGCCGCATGGGGCAGTGTTTTTACCGGTGAGCGCATCTTCCAGTTCGTGGATATCCTGGAGAATGAGCTGACATTTGGCAAAGTAGGCCCGCCCGTCCTCGGTCAGATTCAATGCGCGGGTGGTGCGTTGCAGCAACCTGACGCCCAAATGATGCTCCAGGTCGGAAACACGCTGAGAAACACGGGGCTTGGGCAGTGCCAACAGGTCGGCAGCTTTGGTGAAACTACCAGTTTCAACCACTGCGGCAAAGGTGGTCATGGCAGCAAGTTTATCCATGATATTGTTAAATAAAATTTAATAAATAATTATATTGTCAGGTATATATTAAAAATTCAATGACAATTAATATATAAGCTAAATTGAACAGCTCAATATCGAGCGGAAACGGTATGGATTGCATGATGCATTGTGACCCTGAGACAGGCGCGTGTTTGTCATCAACTCCCGCAACGACGGATAAACGAGTGAGTCCAACAGCCTCGGGCCGGGTGGTACATTACATTGGCGATCCCATGTGCTCCTGGTGCTGGGGCATCGCCCCGGCAATCAAGGCAGTGGCAGATTTTTGCACTGCAGCAGGTGTTACGTTCAGGATAACCATGGGCGGATTACGTGCTGGCGGCGGTGATTTATGGAACGCGGAGTTCAAGGCATTTTTGCGGCAGGAATGGAGCAAGATTGCGCAAATGACAGGCCAGCCCTTTGGCTTTACCCTGCTGGATGCTCCGGCTTTTAATTACGACACTGAGCCCGCCTGCCGCGCCGTGGTGGTGGCGCAACTGCTACAGGCTCGGCACCATCTCCCGCCAACCATGGCGCTGGAATTTCTCGCAGCCCTGCAACACAAGTTTTATGTGGATGGCCAAGATCCTGGCGAGATGCGTTTCTATGTGGAGATATGCGCCAGTCTGGGGCTGGATGCCGCTGAATTCCACGAAGCATTCGAATCGGCTGCGGCAAAACAGCAAACGCAACAGCACTTCATGCGCAGCCGCGAATGGGGCGTCCGTTCTTTTCCGACATTGCTGCTGGAACGGGATGGGCAATTCATCCCTCTCGCCGTGGGCTATGTGAGCGCAGAGCAACTATTGTCCCGGTTGAGGCAGCAACTGGGATAAGCCGGGCGGCGTAAAGCGCCATATCAATAGAAGTCAACAATAAATAAACTGGAGAAAGAAATGGTATTACTGGATGGAAAAGAAAAATATGGATTGGTATCACGGCTATTGCACTGGGGCATGGCCGCGCTCTTCGCTTGGCAATTTACTGGCATGATCCTGCTGGCGATCCTGGGCAAGACGCCATTGGTCAAATTCTTTCTCGGCACGCACGGCAATATCGGCGTACTGTTGCTGACCTTGATCGTGCTGCGCGCGATATGGGCACTCAGCAATGCCAGCCGCCGTCCAGCAGCTATCAACATCATGGCGCAGCTGGGACATCTCGCCCTGTATGGCTTGGTGCTGATTATCCCTACCCTGGCCTTGATACGTAGCTACGGCTCGGGTCGCGCATTTGTTCCTTTCGGCATTCCATTCTGGGATGCCAGCGAGAAAATCGAATGGATGGTCGATCTTGGCGATATGTTCCATGGCGAACTGGCCTGGCTGTTGCTGGCACTCATTGCAGGACACATAGTCATGGCGCTTTGGCACCGGACGGTCAAGCGTGACCGGGTGTGGGAAAGAATGGCGTAAATATCATCAAAGGTTGGAGCAGTCCGAGTGAGTTGCTCCAACCGTTCATTTTGGTGGCCTGGTTTTTTCAATCACTGCCGGCTTTGATGCGGGGCGATGTTTCAGTTTGAACAGATGGTCAGAAGGGATTCCAGTCAGGCTGAATTGGAGCGGGCGACGGGAATCGAACCCGCGTATCAAGCTTGGGAAGCTGGCGTTCTACCATTGAACTACGCCCGCGCTGGCGGCAATTATACCTGTTTCTTATCCATGCACCATGCGCCAGGTGCGACATTATGACGCATCCTTGTAGATGAGCTGTGCCATTACAATTCAGCCTTTTGATCAGCGCCTGCGTGAGTGTGCGGTGTGAGTGGCGGGATGAAACAATAATGGATACAGCAATGAGGATTTCAGGAATGGCGAGAAACGGCATGCGTTTCAAGTGGGCGGTGCTGGCGTTGGCGCCATTGTTCAGCGGCGTGGCGCAGGCGGATCATGACCATACGCATGAGCTGCCGGCAGTTGAGGTGACAGCGCATGCGCATGACAGTAGCGGGCATTTGCACCAGCGCATGGTAAATAGCGCTGATACCTCGGAGATGCTGCAGGACTATATCGGCGCATATTCCTATCAGGCGGGAGGTATTTCCGCCCTGCCGAACATCCGCGGCATGAACGACAACCGCATCCGCGTGCTGGTGGACGGCACGGAGTTGACGGCGGCATGCGCCAACAGCATGAACGCGCCGCTGACTTACATTTCCCCCGCTGCCGTAGCCAATGTCAGCGTGCTGGCGGGCATCACGCCGGTGAGCATGGGCGGCGACAGCATTGCCGGGACGATCACTGTGGATTCCGCCAAGCCGGTGTATGCCGATAGTGCCGATGCATGGCTGTACCAGGGCAGTTTCTCTACGGTGTACCGCAGCAACAATAACGGCCTGAGCACGGCATTGAGCGCGACTGCCGCCAGCGACAACCTGAGCCTGAATTTCACCAGCACCATGGACCGGGCGCAGAGTTATGAGGACGGCAATGGCCGCAAGGTCAGGTCAACGCAGTTTGAGCGCCATATCCAGACATTGACGATAGGCGCCAAGGGCGATAATGAAGATTTCGTGCTGCGATTGAGTCACCAGGAAGTGCCGCACCAGGGCTTCCCCAATCAGCGGATGGACCTGGTCGGCAACAAGGCGGATTCCATCAACGCGAGCTACAGCCGCCAGTTCGGCTGGGGCGATCTGGATACGCGCATATATTGGCAGGAAGTCAGCCATGAGATGGGATTTTTCTCCTCGGAAAAGCCCGGCATGATGCCGATGAATACGCATGGCAAGGATATGGGCTACAACATCAAGGCGACCATCCCGCTGAATGACGCGCATCTCCTGCGCATCGGCAATGAGTTCCACCGCCAGACGCTGGATGATGAATGGCCGCCTGTCTCCAATAACCCAATGAACATGATGAGTCCGAATACCTTTGTGAATATCAACGATGGCCGCCGGGACCGTATCGGGATATTTGCGGAAGTGGAATCGCAATGGGATAGCCGTTGGAGTTCATTGCTGGGTGCGCGCGTGGATCATGTGCGTAGCAGTGCAGGCAGAGTGCAGCCGTACGGCAACAACATGATGAATATGGCAGACGTGACAGCCGCAAACATCTTCAATGCAAGTAGCCGTTCTGACAGCAACAACCATCTTGATCTGACGGCCACCGGTAAATACGAGTTTTCCGATACCACCAGCCTGGAATTTGGCTATGCGCGCAAGACGCGTTCTCCCAGCCTGTATGAACTATATTCCTGGGGGAAAGGGCCAATGGCGCGCAACATGATAGGCTGGTTCGGCGATGCCAACGGTTATCTTGGCAATCCTGATTTACGCCCTGAAAAGGCCAATACCATCAGCGCCACGCTGGATTGGCATGACGCCGAGGGTAAATCCTGGCAGGCCAAGGTGACGCCTTACTTTACATATGTGCAGGATTACATTGGCGTGGAGCGTGATCCTAGCGCACCTGGTAATGCGCCCAGAACTCACTTGATCTTCGACAACCAGGATGCCCGTTTCTATGGCATCAATATGGAAGGCGCGAAACAGCTTTGGCATGACACCCCTTGGGGTGAGGGGCGCATGAAGGCCAGCCTGGCCTGGACGCGCGGCGAGCGTACCAATGGCGATTCGCTCTATCAGATCATGCCGCTCAATGCGCGTATCAGCTTGGAGCAAAAGAAAGGCGCATGGGCCAACGGCATTGATGTGCAGTTCGTCGACCGCAAGACGCGCGTCGATGACACCCGGCTGGAGCCGGAAACCGGCGGCTATACTTTGGTAGATTTGCGCAGCAGCTATCAATGGAGCAAGGCCAGGCTGGATTTCAGCGTGACCAACCTGTTCGATCGCTACTATGCCTTGCCGACTGGCGGCGTGGCGTTCGCCGATTGGAAAGCCAATGGCTCGGTCGGTGCCATGGGGCCGGTCGCAGGCATGGGCCGCTCCGTCAATGTAGGGCTAACGCTGGATTTTTAATCTGAGGCACTACTCCACACCCACCATGCGCAGATAGCGCTCGCGCATGGTGGCGCTTCCTCTCAGGCCGCCCTGGTGCAGGTAAAGCCAGGGCTGTTTGAATCGTTCGCGCTGATGCAGGATGCTGGCCCAGGCGGGCAAGTCGTAAAGCAGGTCGAACGGGATGCCGGTGTGCGCCAGCAGTTCTGCTTGCAGTTCCCACAACTCCCGATATAAAGCGCCAAAACGGTAAGCATGCTTCGGCGGCAGGATGACAGGTATGGCTTCGTCTGGTTGCTGCATTGAGGCCACTGCGTTTTGCAGATAGTCCGTATCGCCATAGACCGGCATGGTCATTACTTCCATTTCAGGCAACGAAGCTGCGAGATGGCAGGCGCTTGCTCCCGTGCCGGAAGGCAGGAGCACGCGGTTCAACGACAACTCCTTGCCACTCTCCACTAATTCCTTGCCCAGTATGGCGAAGCCATGGCGCAGATACGCATGGCTGGCGCCCTCCCCGAATATCCATTCATCCTCTTTCACTACCAAGGCGTGCTGCGCCATGCGGCGATATAGTGTGCTGTCTATATGCAATTGCATGCCACGTTCGAGTGCCAATGCCAGATTGCCGGCAGGCTGTGTTTGCAGCGTATCCGGCAGATATGGCACGACATAATGAAATTCAGCCTGCAAGAGCTGTGCCATCGCGCTTAATGCCAACATGGCGTTCGATTGTGCCGAGCCATGGCTCCAGATGCGCCGTACGGGCGGTAGCGCAGAGAGGTTTTCCAGGTAATACGCCAGTTTATACAGCTTGTTGCCCTCGATGGCAGCCAGTGATGCCGGTGGAATTTTTTGGGAGAAGGCAGGCGCTGGCATGGTGTGGATGACTCGGTTGCTGGCAAGCAGCGCGGGCGCAAGCAGGCTGGATTCGATACGCACGGTGAAATCCAGGCCGGCGAAATTGCATGCGATATAACTGAAACTGGGTAAGAACATGCGAAAGCGACTCAATTTTTCTGCTGATGATAACGCGGACAACCCATGAGCCGTTAATAAAAAACCGGCCCGCGGGCCGGTTATCAAGGGAGAGCTATTGGAGAAGAATATATCGATAGCGTTGGCTAATGACAGTCGCAATTCTTATTGAAAGATTCAATCTGCTTCTCAGCTTCTTCTTTTGAAATGCCGTATAGCTCCTGCAATTTGCCAGAGAGCATTTCGCGGTTGCCCTTGATCTGATCGAACTGGTCGTCGGTCAGCTTGCCCCATTGCTGGCGTACCTTGCCCTTCAGTTGTTTCCAGTTGCCTTCTACTTGATCCCAATTCATGGTGAACTCCTTTTGTGAGTGAGTCGGATAGAAATCGCATGGCGATTGATCTGGTGCTCATCATAGGAAATACGGACTGATCAGGCAGTCGGGGCAAGGATGAATTATGTGTCAGCGCATGCTGACAACTGCAAACATTCATTGCGACTGAAGAGCATAGCGCGTCCATGATGCAATGGATGACGCATCACCTCGAAGATGGGCGTATGACGCGTGCCAGGACGCTATCATTGCCTCATCCAGAAGATAGGATGTCCATGTCAGGCAGGCCGCACCGGATATTGCGCTGCAATTCAGGCGGTAGGCGTACTGCTCGTTCTGGCAGATGCTGAACGCCTGCAAGGCGTCTGGATTTGCGTCCACCAGCACGTATCGCCATGGTCCTTGCGGCAGCGGCGAGCCTTGTTGCTGCAAAGAGTAAGGAAGAGAAATGGCGGGGTGAAGATCGCGCCATGCCAGCACTGAAAAGTGTTGTTTTAATTCAAGCATCAATTCGGCTGGAACGCCCGAACCATCGTGTTCCATGATGAGTAGTCCGATCTGGTCAGGGTGTGCTTCAATCCAGAGCTGAAGCAAATGATTGATTTCAAAAGGGCTAAACCCATGGTGGAGAAACCAGGCCATACCCCACTCCAACCCTTCCCACGGTGCCGGCATACGTATGACCGGCACTGATTCAAGTCGTAGCGCCAAGGCGGCAGAGAGCCGGTGCGCGCCACCGAGGATTCTGCCCGACGCATCGACTGGAATGGCAAATTCATCCTTGAAGCCTTCCATTTTGATCGACTCGATCAGCTTCATGAAGCAGGTTTCGTAATCTTCCAGTGACGATTTGGCGAGTGTTTCCGGCTCTTTCCCTTTTGTGCGCTGGAGTATGTGCTTGCGATAAAGGGCATGTACATCTGCCCTTTCATCAGGGGATGAGCCAAGAAAATGCCGGGCAAGCAGCAATTTCACGCTGATATCCAGGCGGTCTGGACGCCATAGCGCATGCGGGGGAAGATGTTCAATATGGCTGGCCTCGGCATACAGGGAGGAGGCTTCCAATATGGCGTTGGGGCTGCCCAATGACTGCGCGGCATCATAGGCTGTTCGGGCCAGAGCCGTATTATATGTCCGTTGAAGACGCGCGAGCTCCAAGTGCCATTGCGCGTTAGCCGGATCAAGGGAAATTGCCTCGCCCAGGCATGCTTCCGCTTGCCGATGCAAACCCTGACGCAGCAGTTGCATGGCATGGTGCGCGTATGCCAGGGCTGGGTCTGTCATTACCCATCCTTGGCGAGAATATAAAACCCGCGCTCGATGATGCCGTCATCCTTCACCCTGCCGCAGAAGCGGATCGAAAATCCTGCATCAATGAAATGGCGCACATTCTGGAAGAAATCCGGGTCGTTGGTATCCAGCCGGTTGCTTTCCCATACCAGGATACCGCCAGGTTCAAGCAGCGCATGCAAGGTGCGCGCATAGTCGGCAAGCGGCATGTCGATCCAGACATGCACGGCGAAGGAAAGCACGGTATCGAATCTGGCCCCCTGGTTGCGCGCGATGAATTCCTGGAAGCTTTCACATGTGAACAGGCAGTTGTCAATCTGGCGAACATTGGCCATCTGCCGGGCAATGTCGATCAACAATGGGTTGTTGTCAAAGCCGCGGTAGTGTTTGATCCGCGAGGACAAGGCCAGCCCGAACATACCAATATTGCAGCCTATATCCAGCACCCTGGTTTGCGCGAGCAGCCATCTCTCCAGCTGGTATTCGCCGATACGCTGGAGCGTGGGCCTTTGTCCTGGCACTCCCCATGTTTCATGACCCTGATATAGCGCTCCCCGCCCGAACTGTTGCGGATGGGCCTGAATTTTCTGCTGAATATCGTCCAGACACTGTGACCAGCGTGTGGCGGATGCATCATCCAGCGATTGTGCCTTAATGTTTCTCGCACTGCTCAAGTGCTTCCAGGTGTCCAATTCTGCTTGGGTGAATACATCTTTGGCATCACGGTGCCAGGTGATTCCTTCCTTGATTATTTTTGCAGGATTGCCCGCGAGGATGATTTGCTCCTGCAGAAAAGCGCGGTTGACCAAGGTATGGGCACCCACGATGCTGTTGTTCGCCACCTGCGCGCCTTTGAGGAAGAAGGCGCCTTTTCCGACCCAGACGTGATCGCCGATGAGAATGTCTTCGGGCAGATTGAGGCGGCAGCCGTTATCAGGATCCACAATGGAATGACCATCGGTGGTGCGCAGCTCGACATCGTAGGAGAACATGGCATCTTTGCCGATGATGATGCTTCTTCCTTCATGGCATTTGAAATCGGCCCGCGCAAATGTCGAATTACGGCCAATCTGCAAGCTGCCGCCGGAGCCCCAGAAATAGATTTTTCCTGCAAGACGCACATGGGGGTCGATCTGAATGACGTTATTGTCGCCGGTAATGCTGACCAGAACATTGATATCCGCACCCTCGGCGATGGTGATGCGATTGCCCTGGCCCCGGATGCTGATCTTGCCACGGATATTGGAACCCGGCGGCCATTGCAGGCTGTTGCCCTCATCGCAATCCAGGGTGAGGCCGCCGCTTTGCAATGATGCATGTTCCAATGCCTCGATACGCTGCCTGAGCACAATGCCGCCGGAACGCTCAAAGGATTCGATAGGTAGCGACTTTTCCCAGGTCATCACCTTGGCGTAATCCCACCATTGATCCAGCAGATGACGGGCATGGTGATGTTGGCGCGGCGGCAGTCTGGCTATTCTTGGCGCTGGCTGCTCAGGGGTGAATACCGCGTGCCAAAAACCAGGAGAAAGCCAGGTATCGAAATGCACTTGCTGATATGCGTTGAGATCTGGCTCGGCGCTATCGGCAAGTGGCGTAAACGGTTGAAACAGGATATGCGCGGGTTTGCCGAACCATGCCGCTTCTTGCAGCATGCCCGAAGAGATGCCAGCCAATACGACATCATGATGGCAGCTCAGGATTTGGTATGCATTCTGCCGGCAGGGCCGGACTTCGGTTTGAAGAATGTGCTGCAGCATATCCTGCTCCAGCTGGGCATGGTCAACGGCAAAGGGATGCGGTTTATGCAACACGCGGCGACCATGTGCCAGTTGACGCAACTGATTGGCAAAATCCGAGCAGTTCAGTGGGTTGGCCTTGCCTGGGCCCAGTAAGGAGGCATCGTAAGGTGCTTGGCCGATGAATATCAGGCTGCCATCAAGATCGAACGGATAGCGGTTGCTTTCTTCAAGGCGTTGCTGGTGCATGCGCATGCTGGCTGCGAGTTCTGCTGCCTCTAAGCGCAGCTCTTCTGGTAACACATGGTGGCTGCTGATGTGCTGGTAGAGAGATAAGTTATTTGTTCTCAGCGCAATGTAGAGGTCGCGCCCAAACCGTAAGGGAGAGGGGCGTATATCAATGAAATCAATGCCAGCAGAGTTGCATAACTGTGCTAGCCAGGGCGGCATTTCAAATGACAGCACCAGGCTGCCGGGCGGGATGTGCTGCTGCAGGTATGCCGCAGCAGCTTCCGGTATCGCATGGAAATATGGCTCCCATGCTGGACGCTCGTTGCTGTTGTTGATCAGTCGGTAGAATGTTTCCAGTTCGAAACCGGGGATGAGGTTGCTGGGTTGCCTGCTATCTGGAGGGTAAGCAATATCGAGACCACACCCTTGTAAGATTGGCTCACGCACGAGGTCGAAGAAACCATGCGGAAATGCTGTGGTGTCGCGTAATAGATCAGGTAAGCAAACGATCATGTTGGTGGCGGAGGGCTGGTTGGGTTCATACAGCGCTGATAGGCGCGCTGGAAATGCAGCACGCGGTCTTCAATACCGTTGCCGATGACAGCGGGGCGTTCGGCGCACTCAAGGCCTTGTTGCACGGCGCGGCAGATGGCGGCATCTTCAGCAAATACGCGCTCGGTGAAGCTTTTACTTTCCGCATAGATCTGTTCGACCATCTTGGCCCCGACCGGGCTTTGGCCGGTGAAGCCGACACTGACCGTGCGGGAATGCACTGTGGTAATGCCTACAGCACTGGGCTCGAAACGCTGGATGTGAAAGCTATAGCCCAGGAACGAGGTCACGGTGAGGTTAGGGAAAATCAGGTGATGGGTGTAATGCGGGAAACGCCATGCCCAACTGCCTATTTTGGGCGCTATCTTGCGCTCAAAGGTGACAAGCCAGTCCGCGGCGGCTGGGTGATCTATACTGCTGTGCAGGGGATGCTGCACGGTATCGACAGGAGCCTGGTGGCCACGCTCCATTCCTTCGACCTTCATAAATGTCTGGTTGTGTACTGCAGGCACATGGTAGCCCTCCAGCGAGTTCTCGATGACGGCTTTCCAATTTGCATGTACGTCCTGGCGGAACTCGTCGATCAAGCCATTCATGCCGGCGGAAGCATGCAACAGAAAATCGTATTCCGGGCCGAGGTAGTCCCGCAGGCTGGGGCCATCCGTGCTCAGGCGCACGAAGATGAATTGCCCGACGGTTTCGCAGGCGAACTCCTTGAGTCTGTGGGCGGATTTATCTGCAATGACTTCGGGAAAGGCTTGAGGTTGCGGGATACCCGCTGGTATGCCTTCCCGGTCATAGGTCCAGCTATGGTAAGGGCAGCGGATCGGGCCGCGATGCACACCCTGCTCGCAGAGTTGGGCGTGCCGGTGCGAGCAGACGTTGAGGAAGGCGCGCGGCCGGCCTTGCTTGTCGCACTGAATGATGAGGCTGGTAGCGCCAAGCTTGACGCCACGGTGCTGTCCGGCCTCTTGCTCAAATAGCAGGCCGACGAAGTTCCAGGTGCGTGCAAAAATCAAGGCATGCTCATCCGCCAGGGCTTGCGGTTCTCGATATTGGGCAGGGTTCAGTAATCCGTTACACATCGTGTTCATCGCCTAATAACAATAAAGCACCATGGCGTCTGGGCATAAGGAGTTATGCTGGCGAAAGCCGAGTTTATAGCCTTGCCCTGTTGCGATAACAAACTCGGTCAATGTCACCAAGTCTTCCGGCTTGTGATAAATAGATACAGCCATCTTGGGGCGATTGCGTTCAATTGTTGCACGGGCGCCATGCAAGGCTTGCAGTTCGGCACCCTCAATTTCGAATTTGATGAAAGTGGCTTCGAGGTTAGTGGCCTCATCAATAGTGACTACAGGTACCTTGATGGAAGCGGCGCGCTCGGTTTCCTGATCATAAATATGGTGGATAATGCCACTATCGACCATATGGGCAGATTTTGTTTGTACATGGTTGCTGGTGTCGAAATCATCCACTACCTGACTGGGGTTGAATTCAAGAGTGGTATTGTGATCCCACAGCCCGGCTTCATGCAGGGTGATACTCTTTGACAAGGGTTTGAGGAACTCCTGTTGCAGGTTGCGCAAACGGTTCCTGATCAGCTGGTTATGTTCCCTGGATGGTTCAAAAGAGTGGATATGGTGGAATTTCCCGCCACAGGCACGCAGGTACCACTCGATGGTATCTCCTGTGAAGGCGCCACCATCCACATAGACCTCATGGTCGGAAAACTGGAAGAATTGCTTGTTGATGGAATAGGCATTCAACGTATATTTTCCACCACCGGTACCTACGGCACAGGCTTCAAGGTAGAAGGGATTAAGTGTCATGCGATATAGCAACACGCATAGCCAGGAAATACGAGAATATTCATCTTCCAGCAATTCACCGAGCGCCAGTAACTTATCAAGCTGGTGCAGGGTTTCCAGAAAGAATTCATAGCCATACCAGAAGAAGCGTCCGGTTTCTCCCTGCTTGTCGATGTTGCCAGACTCAAGCAGGTGAATGAACTGCAAGGGTAGCAGTGTACGCAGCTCCCATTGCAAGGCGAGTTTGGTGAAATGCTGGAAGGCCCTGGCACCTGGCGTGAGGATGCATGACACAAGATGTTTGTCCTGGCGGGACAGCGCGATCCATTCGTCTGAACTGATGATTGGAATGTCAAAAATGGAGGCTTGTTTCTGACACAGGTGGTCATCTACGATAGCGGCGATTTGAGCATGTTGCGCTAATACTCTGATTTCGGAGCGGCATACTGAGCCACACACCACGAAGCGCGTTGTGGAGAAAAACTCGCGGGGCGACTGCGTGAGCCATGTTGGTAATATCCTAGCGGGATCCATATAGTGATCGCGCAAATCTAATAATTGCTGTTTCAGTTCGTGCTGATGAAGGAATGGGTACATGGTGTGTGATGTTAATCCTATCGAAATGAGAGCCGACGGGCTGGGTTGCCTAGGACTGTGATACCAGCAGGGATTTTCCCTATGACGACGCTGCCTGCAGCGACGGTGACGCCATCGCCGATGACGGCATTGGAAGTGATGACGCAGTTGGGGTGTATGGTGACAAAGTGGCCAATTCTGGCACCGCCTGCAATGACACAGTGAGCGTTGATCTGGCACCAGTTGCCGATGTTGGCGTCGTGCCCGATGACGGTGTACTCCTGAATGCAGGTGAACTCGCCGATACTGACATCACAGGAAATGCCGACATTGGGGGCGATGATGCAGCCATGTCGGATCTGGGTGTGAGCGGCAACGTGGGCACGTGGGTGCACCACGGTCGCAAAGTCCACGTGATGATGGTCGCGCAACGTGGCTGTGTATTTGAAGCGTTGCTGCGGATTGCCCAGTGCGGCCATGAATACGTCGTTTTCCTGTGGCTGATAAGTGAACGGGTTACCAACGACAGGGACGGTGCGGTGATAACCATCCAGCGCATCCGCTTTTTCATCCAGGAATCCCTTAACCGTGAACAGCGGGTTGTCATCCTGTATGTAAGTCAGCACTTCGCGACCAAAGCCGCGAGCGCCTACGATGAGTAATTGGCGATGCTGTTGGTTGGTGCTCATATTCAACTGATAGTGAGTCCACCATCCATGACGATGGTAGTGCCGGTGATCCAGCGGCTGGCATCTGAAAGCAGGAACACGGCTGCGTTGGCTACATCTTCAGGTTTGCCAAAGCCCAGCGGGTAGTTTTTACGCTCTTCCTCAATGCTGCCAGTGATTTCAGCGGTAGCTGTCAACATGGGTGTTTCGACCAGTGCAGGTGATAGGCAATTGGCGCGGATGCGACGTTTGACGACTTCCATCGCTAGGCAGCGGGTGATGGCGATCAGCGCGGCCTTGGTGCCGGAGTATGCTGCGACGCCAGCGACGCCGATATGCGCTGCAATCGAGGCGATGAATACGATGGAGCCATCAGGGGCCACCATGTTCTTTTTCAATAACGCCTGGGTGAGCAGGGTGGGCGCTTCGACATTGATCGCCTGCACTTCACGGAGGTGGGCCTCGGTGATCATGCGTATCGGGCTGAGGCGCGAGATGCCGGCGCCATGCAGCACGCCATGCACCGGCGCGTCCAGCGCAGCGATGATTTGGTTGCGATCTTCCGCGCTGGTCAGGTCTGCGGTCAGCATGCGGTGCGGCAGGCCGGAGATGGCTTGCAGGCTGGCCAGAGAGTTGGCTAGCCGCTCCGGGTCGCGACCTATTCCGATCACTTCGGCGCCCAGTTTGGCGCAATGCAGGGCGGTGGCGTGGCCGAGACCGGAGGTGGCGCCGGAGATCAGGATGCGCTTGCCTTGCAGGGAGAATGGATTGAAGCCGGACATGGATTTATACCTCGATCAATGCGGGAACGGCAGCCGGGCCGATATCCACAATACAGCTTGCCCAGGACAAGCCGACGCCAAAACCGCTCATGAGCAGGCGTTGCGACCCCTGTGAGATCGCCTCGCGCGCATGAACGGTAAGGGTGAGCGGAATGGAGGCGGAGCTGGTGTTGCCGAAATCATAGAGCGTGCTTGGGACGCGTTCGGGCGGAAGCGCCAGTTTTTTGCGTATGGTTTCGTTGATCATGCGGTTTGCCTGGTGGAATAGATACCACTGAATGTCCTCTTTCTGCATTCCTGCTTGTGTCAGCAGCGACTCTACAGCTGGCGGCACGCGAGAAGTGGAGAAGTTGAGGATGGCGGGACCATCCAGCACGATATCCACCTGACGGCGGATGACGCCGTCTTCTCCTGGTTTGGCTTCCAGGTATTCGGGCAGCAGCGGGTTGCGGTTGCCGCCTGCCGGGCAATAAATGGCCTTGTAGCCCGAGCCATCGGAATAAAGGTCAAAATAGGCAGGTGGCGCGGATTCGTCATACTCCAGCGCGGTGGCGGTGCCAGCATCGCTGAACAGCACGGCGAATCCCTGATCCTGCGAGTTGGGGTTGGTCGATTTGTCGCCGACCAGCAGCAGCGCCTTCTTGAGCTTGCCCGCAGAGATCATGCTGCCGGCAACATACAAGCCATAAGGATAGCCTGAGCAGCCCAGGTTGATGTCGAAGGCCAGGCAACTATTGGACAGGCCCATGCGATCCTGCAGGATAACGGCGCTGCCGGGATAGGGATAGTCTGGAGATTGCGTCACCACCACCAGGGCGTCAATCTCGTCCCTGGCCCAGCCAAGGTCGGCCATGAGTTTTTCCGCGGCATGCTGCGCGAGATCAGAAAAACAGAGGCCCGCTGGAGATTGCCGCCTTGAAGCAATGCCGATGTTGCGCACCAGCCGTTCGCGCATCGAAAGCTGCTCTGGCGGACAATCCAGGTTGGATACCGAGTTTTTAGGCACGCAGGATGCCACACCTGCGATACGGACATGATGCAAGACTGACTGAGCCATGGAAGTTCCTACGTAGGTTTAACTGCTGAGCTGGAGTAGATCATTGATGGTGCGGCAATTCTTGAGATCTTCACCGGTGATCGTCTTGTTGTATTCCATGCTGAACATGACGATGATGCCCAGTGCCGCAAGGGAGTCCCACTCGGGGAGCGAGGCAAGCTCAGTATCGGCTGTGATGGGCACAGGTTCCTGGAAGTCAACGGCTTCGTTAAATTTTTCGATAAATGTTTCAATGTTGTCCATATATATTCCCAATGAAGTTAATGGGGAGTGGTAACAGCCAGATTGACGGTATTCACTATTCGATTGATATCTTCATGCGTCATGAAGGGTGAAAACGGTAGACCGATCAGGCCCGAAGCTACAGCTTCTGCCACAGGCGTCGGCTGCTTGATGATGGGAGCCACTTTCGCGGCATGCTGGTGCAGGAGCGGCTGGTACCAACGCCGGGTGGCGATTTGCCGTTGCTGGCAGATTTTTTCCAGCCGGTCGCGCGCTTCCGCCGCCATGCGCAGACAGAAAATCGTTGGTGCGGCCAGTGTAATGCCTGCCTGCCATTGCAGGCGGTCGCCACAAGCTTCTTCCAGCGCCTGGCGATAAGCATGGTAAATGCCTTGTCTGCACCTGGCTTGTGCATCCCATTGGTCCAGGCTGGCATGGGCGACGGCGGCATGGTATTCGGACAGCTTGGCGTTACTGCCGACAAACGAGAGATGTCCGACCGGGAAACCGGCATTCGAGTCGAGGTTGATACCGAAATTGCTGAGCTGGCGGATATGGGCATTGATGACGCTGTTGCCGCTGACGACCAGCCCGCCCTCGCCTGCCGCGAGCGATTTGGTGGCATGCATGCTGTAGATGACCGGAATATCTGGTGCTTCCACCCACTGGCTGCCGAACGCGCCTGCGGCGTCGATTACGACATGGATGCCGGATTTGCGCTGGAAGCTGCTCCATTGCCGGGTATCTTGTGGCTGGCCGAATGCGGCGACGGCCAGCACGGCACGCGCGCCGGTCTGGATGGCTGCTTCTGTGGCTATTTCCGGCGTTATCAGCCAGCTTTGTGGGTCGATATCGGCAATCACCGGCGTATAGCCCGCACGGATGATGGCGGTGAGCGAGGCGACAAATGTCAGGGCAGGCACAATCACCTTGCTGCCCGGCGGCAGGTCGAGACTGCTGAGCGTCAGTTCCAGTCCGAGCGTGGCACTGCTGGTGGTAGTGACGTGAATGGAGTGCGAGCCATGTTTTGTAAATAGTGTCGCCAGGCGTGCTTCGAGCGCGGTATTGAGCGGGCCAAAGTTCGAGTAATGGCGATTGGCATCTAATTGAGCCAGGTAAGGCGCGAGCGCCTCCTGGTCAGGCAATAACGGCGTCAGCAGCGGAATGGCGGCGTGTGGATTCATACGGCTGGTGCCTGCTTCCGGGCATACGCGCTGCGCAGCTGCTCCAGATCGGCCAGACCCGGGGTCGTGAGATTGAGGAATTTGGGCGACCCCAGCAGATAATTGAGCCACATCCGGCGATAACTGGCTTCAAGATCGTGGCAGCGCCCGGCATAATCCATGAGTGCAGATTGCTGCAGTATCCGACGGGCGCTGGCGCGGTGTTCAGTCAATTGTTCGGGATTATCGAGCAGGTGCAATACCTTGGCGACGTAATCATCTTCGTTTTTGGCTACCCACTGACCTAGGCCCAAGCCCTTGAGCATGGCGGACGTGGATGCGGAGACAGCGTCCGTTGCATCCATGGCAATCACCGGTAGCCCCATCCATAAGGTATGCAGGCTTGTCGTGCCGCCGGAAAGAGGAAAGGTATCCAGCGCAATATCCACAAGCTGGCCACGCGTCATGAATTCCTCCATCGGTACCATGGGGGAAACGATGATGCGGTCCAGCGGCAGCTCCAGCCGCACCAGGCGCGGCTCTATCGTATTGACGGCATCTTCCACGCTTTGCTCCTGCACATGAAGCAGCAACTGCGCATCAGGCCGCGCTTCCAGGATGCGCTTCCAGAGCAGCAATACCTGATCGGTGAGTTTGCGCGAGCTGTTGAGCGAAGCCAAGGTTGGCGGGTTGCCTTGCAGCATGGGCGGCACAGGTTCCAGCGGCGCGTTCGCGGGCGGGATATAGCTGGCCATGCAGTTCAGGCGGAACAGCTTTTCCACATAGAATTGCTCGCTTCCCGCGGGGTCCATGCCGCTGTCGGTGAGGCGATAATCCATGGCCTGCATGCCCAGTGTGCCGCCCACATAGCCCAGCCAGGTGGCCTGCACGGGCGCGGCGCGGCGTGCGAACGTGAATAGGCGGTGCCCATGGGTGTGTCCGGAAAGGTCGACCAGGATATCTATCTTGTGTTTGCGGATCAGGCTGTGCAGCGCGTCATCGCTGAGCGAGCCTACATCGTGCCAATGCGGCACCAGCGTTTTCAGTCTTGCGGTGACAGCATCCTGCTGCTGGCTGGTGGAGTAAACGAATACTTCTACCCGCTCCGGGGAGTGGTGGGCGAACACCGGCTCCATGAAATAGGCGATGGCATGGTCGCGCATGTCGCCGGACACATAGCCGATGCGCAAGACCCGGTCGGGCGAGCGGTCATTGCCGAACGGGGCGGCATTCTTGCCCAGAGGGTCGGCAAAGCGCTGGCCCCATGTTTCATATAGCTGGCGCTTCAGGGCGGGGTCGGGCTTGGTGATCGAATGGATGTTGGCGCGGTCCAGCGCATACGTGGCATTGTCCGGCTGCATTTCCGCGGCGTGGTCGATGAAGGCGCGGGCTTCTTCGTGGCGGCCCAGGTAGAAGTAGGTGATTGCCAATCCGTAGATGGCCTCGATATTCTGCGGGTCCATGCCCAGCACGAACTCCATGGTTTCCGCCGCTTGCTGGTATTTCATGGTGCGCAGGAACAGGTTGCCGATCTTGATCCAAGTGGGGAGATGGCCCTCGCCCGGCTCCAGTGAAGCCGTGTATTTTGCCAGGGCTTCCAGGTAATTGTGCCCGGCCTCGGCAGCCAGGCCGGCCTTGAATAATGCCTGTGATTGTGCGGATGGCTGTTGCGACAATTTTCTGCCTTGTTCTCGTAATGTGCGCCCTGGATAAACTGTCGAAGCCTATATGTCGCCAGATTATCAGTCAAGCAGGGGTTGCGGGCTCAGTTCCATGCCTTGTGCATCTTACTATCGGCCTTCTGGTGGAGATATGACGAGCAGGAGGGGAAATAGCTGCCTGTTCAAGCATTTCAAAGAGGGAGCAAGCCAGGATAGATTGCTAATTGGCTATGAACCTACGTAAAATAACGGCTTGTAGGCGGCGAGGCCGCTGAATCCAACATTCGTTCATTTCACTTGTGCAATCTCGCTTGTGTCATTCATAGGGTAGTATCAATTGATTCATCTGACCATCAACGGAAATCCACGGCAGTTTGACATCGAGCGCCTGACGGTGGGCGAGCTGGTAGAAAAGCTGGGACTAGCCGGAAAGCGCCTTGCAATTGAACGCAATGGCGAAATCGTGCCGCGCGGCAGTTTTGTCGAGACGGTATTGAGCAGTGGCGACAAACTTGAAATCGTAGGCGCGGTAGGAGGCGGTTAATGGATACATTGAATATTGCAGGCAAGGACTACAACTCCCGCCTGCTGGTGGGCACGGGAAAATACAAGGATTTCGAGCAAACCCGCGCGGCAATTGACGCCAGCGGCGCCGAGATCGTCACAGTGGCTATCCGCCGCACCAATATCGGCCAGAATGCGGGCGAGCCTTCCCTGCTGGAATACCTGCCGCCGGAAGAGTTTACCTATTTGCCGAACACCGCAGGCTGCTACAGTGCGGAAGATGCCGTGCGCACCTTGCGCCTAGCGCGCGAGCTGTTGGACGGGCACAAACTGGTCAAGCTGGAAGTGCTGGGCGATCCCAACACGCTTTACCCAAACATGCTGGAAACCATCAAGGCGGCTGAAATCCTCATCAAGGACGGTTTCGACGTCATGGTCTACTGTTCGGACGATCCCATCATCGCCAAGCAGCTCGAAGAGATGGGCTGCGCTGCCGTGATGCCGCTGGCCTCGCTGATCGGCTCCGGCATGGGCATCCTCAACCCGTGGAATTTGCAGATCATCATCGAGAACACCAAGATTCCCGTGCTGGTGGATGCGGGCGTGGGCACGGCTTCCGATGCCGCCATCGCCATGGAGCTGGGTTGCCAGGGCGTGCTCATGAACACCGCGATTGCCGCGGCGAAAGACCCGGTGCTGATGGCGGGCGCCATGAAGAAAGCCATCGAGGCCGGGCGCGAGGCATTTCTCGCTGGGCGCATGCCGCGCAAGCTTTACTCCGCCTCGCCCAGCTCGCCCACCAGCGGCATGATCGGCAAATAAGGAGTATAGAATCTCATGGCCCAGGACAAGCGTTATGCTTTCTCAGTCAAGGTGGAAACCGCGTTTGTGCCTGAACAGTCGGATGTGGAACAGAACCGCTACGTATTCAGCTATACCATCCATATCGAGAACACCGGGAATGTAGCGGCGCAATTGATCAGCCGCCACTGGATCATCACCGATGCCGCAGGCAAGACGCAGGAAGTGCGTGGTCTGGGCGTGGTGGGTCAGCAGCCCTTGCTGAAGCCTGGCGAGCATTTCCAATACACCAGCGGCACCGTACTGGAGACTCCGGTAGGTGAAATGCGCGGTTTTTATCACATCACGGCGGAAGACGGCACGCAATTCGATAGCGAAATTGTGCCCTTCAAGCTCAATATGCCGCGGGTATTGCATTAAACTGATGAAAGCATTTCTTTCTGGATTGCGCCGCCGGAGTTGGCTGTTGGCTTTGTTGTTGGCGGCTTGTGGCGGACATCAGCACGTCAAGGTCGAGCAGCAACCCTGCCAATGCCCAGCTCAACCGGTGCCGGAGCAACCCAAGCAGCCGCCTGTAACACCCCCAGCCAGCAAGATTCCTGATTATGGCCTGCTCAAGCAGGCGCGTTGGCAAGACCTGGCCGGGTTCGACCAAGCGCAATTGAGCGCAGCCTGGCCTGCCTGGCTGTTGGGCTGCAATACCCTGAAAAACCGCCAGCCCTGGCAGGCAGCCTGCGATGCGGCAAGCCGTCTGCCGCAAATCCCCACGGAAGCGCAAGTGCTTGCTTACTATCAGCAGCATTTCAACGTGTATCAGGCGAGCAACCAGAATGGCGGCGATACCGGCCTGGTGACGGGATATTATGAACCCAGGCTGAAAGGCAGCCGAGTCAAGACGGCGCAGTATCGTTATCCCTTGTATTCCCGCCCTGACGACCTGATTACCGTGGAGTTGGCCAGCCTGTTTCCTGAGTTGGCCAACAAGCGCGTGCGTGGACGGGTTGTCGGTACCAAGCTGGTGCCTTACTACACCCGAGCGGAAATCGAGAATGGACAAGCGGTAATGGCAGGCCGTGAACTGTTCTGGGTCAATGATCCGGTGGAGTTGTTCTTTCTGCAGGTGCAGGGTTCCGGCCTGATACAGCTTGATAATGGCGAAGCGGTGCATGTGGGCTATGCCGACCAGAACGGCATGAGCTACCAGTCGATCGGCCGTACCCTGGTTGAGCGCGGAGAGCTGACGTTGGACAAGGCTTCCATGCAGGGCATCAAGCAATGGGGGCGTCAGAACCCCGGCAAATTGCAAGAGTTGCTGAATACCAATCCCAGCTATGTTTTCTTCCGTGAGTTGCCCCCCAACCTGCCGGGGCCATTGGGCGCATTGGGCGTGCCTATCCTGGCAGAGCGCGTGGTGGCGGTGGATCCAAAGTTTATTCCATTGGGGGCTCCGGTATTTCTCGCCACGACGTATCCCAACAGCAGCACGCCGCTCAACCGGCTGGTGATGGCGCAGGACACCGGTGGAGCGATCAAAGGTGGAGTGCGCGCAGATTTCTTCTGGGGAGCGGGCGATGCTGCTGGCCAGCAGGCTGGCGCCATGAAGCAGGAAGGCCGGATGTGGGTATTATTGCCCAAGGGCTTCCCATTACCCAATCAGGGCGACTAACAAAACTCTCTTGAGTTGTTGTAATTGGTCTTGTCTAACTACTGCTGCTGTGGCAGAGCACTTAATCAGGAGCAATTTGCTGAGTTTTGTTAATCACTTAAACTGCCTGGTAGTTTTATATGTGAGTTATAAAGAAAAGGGAGCTAAAAGCTCCCTTTTGACCATGTGTTGCAGTAATCGCTTAGCGATTGCAAACGTACATGGTGACTTCAAAACCAAAACGCATTTCAGTAACTTCTGGCTTGGTCCACATAATCAATCTCCTTGGCTGGCAATGTTGGGGTTGACGTTTTGCAAATGACAGAACGTGATGCCACTTTACGTCAGGTAAGCTGGATTGGCATGTGTGCCAGCCATTAAAACCTGCTCATGAAAATCATGAGCAGGTTTGGGAATCAGCTATGCTTTTCGGCAGCCTTTTCCAGTTTCTCTCCGCCCTTCTGTATATCCTGGCCCGCGCCCTTCATGGTGTTGCAACCGGTCATGGCGATCAATCCGCATAGCATCAGAAATGCTGTCAGCTTTTTCATGGTGTGCTCTCTTTCACAGAGTAATGATGATTGTTGTGCGGTCAATATAGTAGGTTCGGTTCAACAACAGATTCAGGCGCATGCTGAATCTTATGTAGGATATTTCCTACATGACATCTGATCTTGAGCGTAACCTGAACCAGGTTAATCCACCGATAGCTACTAAGACCAGCCCACCTATTGTTACAGTGATCGGGATGACGGGCAGTTGCTGTTTGCTCAGCAGGATGTAGATTCCCATCATCAGCAGCATGCTCAGGTTCTCGAACAGGTTCTGGATGGAAATGGCATGGCCCGCGCCGACCGATTCATGGCCTCTTTCCTGCAACAATGCATTGAGGGGCACGGCATAGAAACCACCCAGCAGCCCGATCAGCAGCAGGCAGGCAATGGCGGTGTAAATGTTGCTTGTATAGGCAAACATCATGATTGCCAGCCCGATCAATATGCCTGCAGGCAATGCGCGATTGACGGTGCGCAGGTCCACCCAGCGCGCGGCAGCAATGGCGCCAATGGCAATGCCAATTGCGACCGCGCCACTGAGGTTGGCTGGCGTGCTCAGGTCATTGATGTGCAATGCGACCGGTACCCAGGCCACCAGCAGGAAACGCAGAGTGCTGCCTGCTCCCCAGAAAATGCTGGTGCCGATGATGGAGAAACGCGCATCACGGTCTCGCATCAGGCGCATGGTGGTCTGGATAAAGTCGCGGCACATGACCGCCGGGGCGAATGTGGCCAGCGGATGCGAAGGCGGCAGGCGTGGGATCAATAGGTTGATGGCGGCTGCGAGCAGGTAGCCAGCCGCGATTGCATAGAGTGCGCCAGCCAGCCAGATATCAGCGAGCCAGCCGCCCAGGACTGCACCGAGCAGGATGGCGACGATGGTGGAGCCTTCCATCAGGCTGTTGGCCTTGACCAGCTTGTCCACGGCCACCAGTTCGCTAAGGATGCCGTACTTGGCAGGAGAATAGGCTGCCGCGCCCAGCCCGACCATGCCGTAGGCCAGCAAGGGATTGAGTCCAGTGAGCATGGCCGCGGCACCGAGGAACTTCATGCAATTGGCAATCAGCATGACTCTACCTTTGGGGAAGGTATCGGCAAACGGCCCCACGAACGGCGCCAGCACGATATAGGCGATCACAAAGAATTCCTGCAGCAGTGGAATCTGCCAGGCTGGCGCGCTGCCTGCCTTGAGCAGGGCTATGGCGGCGAACAGCAAGGCGTTATCGGCCAGCGCCGAGATGAACTGCGCGAGCATGACTGCCAGCATGCCGCGGCTGAGCAGAGAGGTATGAGCGGTCGAGATAGGATGGGCGGCCATGGTTATCTTTCTTTTTCTGCCATTTGCTTGAGGGTGACGTAATCGGTTTTTCCTGTACCCAGCAGCGGCAATGCCTTGACGATGACGATCTTGCGGGCAATCGCCAGTTCGCTGTCGCCAGTGCTGCGAGCGGCATGTGCCAGGGCATCGCGGCTGAGTGCGGGATCGGTAGTGTACAGCAGGATATTTTCACCGCGATGTGTGTCAGTTTGTGTAGTGGCGGCGTGCTGGTGCTCAGGAGATGCCAGGCGAGCCAGGGTTTCCACGGTTTCCAGTGAAACCATCTCGCCTGCTACCTTGGCAAAGCGTTTGACGCGCCCCTGGATGGTGACGAAGCCGCGCACATCCATGCTGACAATGTCGCCTGTGTCATACCAACCGCCCGGTGGCGGTTGCAGGTTGCCTGGGTTGTCGTAAAAATAATATCCCAGCATGACATTTGGCCCCTTGACCTTGAGCAGCCCTCCATTGTCAATGCCGGGAACCGGCTCCAATTGATGTTGCAAGCCGGGCAGCAGCATGCCGACGCTGCCGGCCTGGTATGCCATCGGCGTATTCACGGCCAGGACCGGTGCGCATTCGGTGGCGCCGTAACCCTCCAGGATACGGATACCGAACTTGTCCATCCAGAGTTGACGGACGTCGTTGCTGAGTTTTTCCGCACCTGCAACCACGTAGCGCGTCTTGTAGAAATCGTATGGATGAGCGAATTTGGCGTAATTGCCGAGGAAGGTGCTGGTGCCGAACAGGACGGTGCAGCCGCGGTCGTAGATGACTTCCGGGATGATGCGGTAATGCAGCGGTGACGGGTAGATGAATACCCGGGTGCCGCATACTAATGGCAGGATGCCGCCGCAGGTGAAACCGAAAGTGTGGAATAGCGGCAAGGCCATCATGAATTTGTCGCGGTGTGAAAAATCGATCACGGCGCGAATCTGCGCGATATTGGCAAGAATACTGCGATGGCTGTGCACAACGCCCTTGGGCTTGCCTTCCGAACCTGAAGTGAACAACACCACGGCAGGCGCATCGGGGTTATGCACGTGGGCGATACGCTTGGGGAAGCGCAGCGCATACAACACTAGCCATAGCTTGTCTGCCAGGGTAAATGTGCTGCGCATATCTTCCAGATACACGATATTGAGGTTTTCCAGTCTGGCGACAGTGTCTGTCAGCTTGGCGGTTTCGAGGAATTGACGTGAAGTGATGACAGTCCTGATGCCGGCGGCGATACAGGCATTCTGCATACCGCTGGCTCCTGCGGTGTAGTTGAGCATGGCCGGGATGCGGCCCAGTGCGCTCATGCCGAAGATCAGACATACCGTATTGGTGACATTCGGCATCAATACCCCTACGGTTTCACCCTCGCGGCTGATCTTGCCAGCAAGCCGTCCCAGCGCCAGGGTTTTCTTGAGGACAGTGCCGTAATCCTCTTCCACCTGCTGCATGTCTTCTATCAGCGTGCGTTTGCAGCCATAAGTGTCTATCGCATTGAGCAAGGCGCCATATAAGGTATTGGTCGGTTCGGAAGCAAACATCATTTCCTGCATGATGCCTTGCATCTTTTCGCCTGCGAGACGGCGCCTTTGCTTGGCGCTCGGCGCATCCGGCATGGGCAGCGAAGTGGCGGGCAGGATGGTCAATGAAATGCGGGGGAGCATTTGACGCGGAAAATCATGCTCCAGACGGCTGAACCAGCTCCTGGATGCGCCATGGATGCGTACCGGCAGGATGGTGGCGCCGGTCTTGGCGGCAACGAAAGCCGGGCCATCATAGACTTTCATGAGACTGCCGGTGAGTGTAATGCGGCCTTCCGGGAAGATCATCACTGATTCGCCGGCTTCCAGCAGGCGAATCACTTTCTTCATCGCCAGCGGGCTGTTGGTATCGACCGCCAGGTGGGAAACATGGCTCAATATCCAGCGGAAGAACCAGTTGTCGAGCACGGTGGTATGGACCACGAAGGTGGTGCGCACCGGCAGGAACAAGCCGAGCAGAAAACCATCGAGCAGGGATTCGTGGTTGCTGATGATCAGGAGCTTTTCTGCAGGGGGAATGTGTTCCTGCCCCCGTATCTGGATGCGGAATAACAAACGGGTGATGGCTTTGGTCAACGTCAACAGCATGCGTGGTTTCCTGTCAGATTTCTTGTTGGATGTAATCAAGCACGTTTTGCAAAACAGCCTGCATATAGTCCTTGTCAATGGAAAACAGGACTTCCTTGCCGACCTTTGCGCTTCTTAGTGCCCCGCCTTGCTCCAGCACCTTCAAATGGTGGGTAATGGCAGTACGGCTCAGGTCAAAAGCAGCGACAATCTGGCTGATGCTCAGGCGCTCGCCAGATTCAAATGCAAGCAGAATGCGCTGTCGATGCGCATCTCCCAATGCAACGAACAGGTCGGAAATACGTTGCCATTCGTCTGGGATGGTGATGGATGTTTTCATGACTAAATAATTAGTTATTTAGTTTTTTCAGTCAACAAGTTTTTTTCAAAGATGCTGCGTGATTCGCTAATATGCCGGATAAATCACAGGAAATGCTTGGGATGCCTGCGGTATTGGAAATGTCCTTGATGAAGAACCGGCCTCGACTATTTGAATGAATGGCGTTGCATGCAAGAAGTAAGAGACACAACAAGCCTTTGCGAGAAAATTACCGCTGACGGCTTTAGTTTTATCGCGGGACAGCAGATAAGGGAATGGTTGCTGGCAGAAAATCCGCAGGCATTGTCGGATTGGGATGTTTTCGATGGCAGTTGGGATGGCATGCCGCTGGATGCCTATATGGCGGATGGAGGGCGTTACCGCCGCCGCCGCTTCGCGACGCTGAGTGCGGAAGCTACCGGCCCCATCACACTGGAGCCGCACCAGCCGCATTATCAGAGCCGGGAATACAATGCATTGAATGGCGGGATTGCCCGCGTTTACGAGCCCATACCCGATTCCTTGATTCAGGGAGCCACCATGCAGGGTGTGCTGCAGCTCAGCCGTGATTTATTCAGTCGCTTGCGTCCGCAGGCAAGCTGGCATATCGAGGTGCACCAGTTCAGGATTGAGGCGAGTCAGCAGGAGCATGGTCATCCTGCGCCTGAAGGCATACACCGCGATGGGGTGGATTATGTCCTGGTGATGATGGTCAAGCGCGTGAATATTTCCAGTGGCACCACGACATTACATGATCTGGATAAAGTAGTGCTGGATAGCTTTACGCTGACCAATCCGCTGGATTGGGCCATGGTGGACGACAGGCGTTGCATGCATGGAGTGACGCCGGTCGAGCAGATTGATCCTAAGTTGCCAGCCTATCGTGATGTGATGGTGGTCACGTTCAGGAAGAAGACGTGAGCGTGTGGATATCAGCAAGGCATGCTGATCGGGAGTTAGGGATATCCACACGTCTATGTTTTGCTTGCCATGGTGTGGGATAAAGAGAGATGAATCATTCAATACCCATAATCCGCATGCTGTTGCTGACCCTGCTCTTGGCGAGCGGGCACGGCGTTGCCGAACCACTGGAGAAGATCAGCCTGCAACTTAGGTGGTATCACCAGTTTCAGTTTGCTGGTTATTATGCGGCACAAGCAAAAGGCTACTATCGGGACGAAGGCCTGGATGTCGAGATCAGGGAAACCGACATGCAGCGCACTGTTATCGGCCAGGTGGTCTCAGGAGCGGCGCAATATGGCGTGGATGATGCCGGTATTGTGCTGGCACGGCTCCAGGGCAAGCCGGTCGTGGCGCTGGCGGCTATCTTCCAGCATCCTCCCTATGTACTCCTGAGCAAGAAATCCACGGGCATTAGCAGCCCGGCTGATCTGGTTGGCAAGCGTGTCATGTTGACCAACGTAGATTGGGTGAGTGCACAGCATAACGCCCTGTTGCTCAAGCATGGCATTAATCCCCAGGATGTCACTGTCCTGCCACGTGGCAAGCTGGAAGACTTGCTGGAAGATAAAGTGGACGCCATGTCTGCTTATGCAACGGTGGAGCCGTTGCGCATGATGGAACGGGGTTTTGAGCCTGCAATATTGGCGGCGATGGATTTCGGCGTCGATTTCTATGGCGACACCCTGTTTACCAGCGAAGTAGAGTTAAAGGGGCATCCGCGGCGGGTGGAGGCATTTGTACGCGCTAGCCTCAAAGGCTGGAAATATGCCCTGGACAACCCGCACGAAGTCGCCCAGATCATTCAGGCTATGCCATCCGCGAGAAAACCTGTCCCGACTATCAGGGAATTGATGTATGAAGCCAAGGAAATGGAGCGTTTCATACAGCCCAGTCTGGTCGAGCTTGGTCATATGTCGCGCGTGCGCTGGGAATTCATTGCCCACACTTTTGCCGAACTTGGCATGGTGCCGGCTGGGTATTCTCTGGATGGATTCCTTTGGCGGGAAGAAGTTGACCATGCAGCCTTGATCAAATGGTTTGCTAGCGGATTGGTGGTGATCGGGCTGGTTGCGTGCCTAATCGTGCTCTGGAACCTGCAAATTCGCAGGCAGGTGCGTGTGCGCACCCATGCGTTGCACACGGAAATTCGCCAGCGGCAACGAGTTGAGCAAGAGCTGAAATCCAGCCAGGAGCAAGTCAGGCTAATTTTTCATACCGTGTCCGCCGGGATCGCCATGACCACGATAGATGGACGTTTTCTGCTGGTCAATCCGGCTTTCTGCGACATTGTGGGCTACTCGGAACAAGAACTGGAACACCTGTATTGTCACGATCTTGGGGATGCGCAGGATGAGCAGCACAGCAGGCAGAAACTGCTGAATGGCGAGGTGGCCTGCTCTGTCACGGAAGGGCGCTACAAAACCAAGTCGGGTAGCCTAGTCTGGGTGCGCGTTAGTTCAACCCTGATTCAGGATCCGGACGGTACGCCGTCCAGCCTGATCAAGGTGGTAGAAAACATCGAGCAGCAGAAGCGGCAAGAGGGATTGCAGGCGCAGCAGCAATATTTGCTGGAGCGTATTGCCGCTGGTGCCGAATTGGACGATGTATTGCTGGCCACTGTGGAACTGATGGAAAAGCAATTCCCGGACATCATGTGTTCGATCATGCTGCTCGATAATTCAGAGAGGTTCAGCAAGAGCATTGCGTCGCGGCTGCCGCCAGCCTATCTGGACAAGCTCAAGGGATTGCAGATCGGCCCAGCTGTGGGTTCGTGCGGCACGGCGGCTTACGAGCGTCGCACTGTCGTCGTCACAGATATCCAGCGGGATGCGCTTTGGGAAAATTATCGGGATGTTGCCCGCCAGTTTGGCCTGGGCGCTTGCTGGTCCATGCCGATATTCTCAGGCAGCCAGCAATTGCTGGGCACTTTTGCCGTATATCGTGCCGCGCCCCATGTTCCCGGACCATATGAGATGGAAATGGTGAGCACATGCTCCCATATCGTTGGCATCGCGATTGAGCGGCATTTGGCTGAAGAGCATCTCAAACTGCTGGAAACCAGCATTGCCCGCCTCAATGATATTGTCCTGATTGTCGAGGTCGATCCTGGCGGTGTAAAAGCCCCGCATATTATTTTTGCCAACAAGGCCTTTGAACGGCTGACCGGCTACGCTGCAGAAGAAGTGATTGGCAAGGATCCAGCCCAGCTCAATGGCCCGGTAGCGCAGATGGATGAAATGCAGCGAGTGCAGTCAGTGCTGCTCGAAGGTCACTCTGTGCGCACGGAACTGACTCATTACACAAAAAATGGGGAGACCATCTGGCTGGAGATGGATATCTTGCCGATTGCGAATAGTGCTGGCGAATTCATGCATTGGGTGTCGGTCGGCCGCGATGTGACCGAGCGCAAGGCGGCCGAGAGTAGAATCCAGCACCTGGCTTTCTACGATATGTTGACCAATCTGCCGAACCGGCTGCTGTTGCTGGACCGCTTGGATCAGGCCCTGCTCAACAGCATACGGCTGCGCCGTTCTGGTGCGCTGCTGTTTCTCGACCTGGATAATTTCAAGACGCTCAATGATACGCATGGTCATGATTTCGGCGACATGCTGCTGGAGCAGGTGGCGCAGCGTTTGCTAGACAGTGTGCGTATTACCGATACCGTGGCGCGTCTGGGCGGGGATGAGTTTGTGGTGGTGGTGGAAAACCTGAGCGAACAACACAATGAGGCAGCCCACGAAACCACAATGATTGCCGACAAGATATTGTTCGCCTTGAGCCAGCCATTCAAATTGGCGGAGTATGAGCATTATTCATCATGCAGCATCGGCGTGGCGTTGTTCAGCAATACGCAGCAGGCGACGGTAGACGAGTTGCTGAAACGGGCAGACTTGGCGATGTACCAGGCGAAGGCTGCTGGCCGTAATACGTTCCGTTTCTTTGATCCTGCCATGCAAGCCTTGATTACCAAGCGCGCAGCCATGGAAGAAGATTTGCGCCAGGCATTGCGGCGCGATGAGATGCGGCTTTATTACCAGCCGCAGGTGAATAGCCGTGGCCAATGGCTGGGGGCGGAAGCCTTGTTGCGCTGGGAGCATCCGCAGCAGGGCGTGCTTTCTCCTGTGGCGTTTATTGAGCTGGCTGAGGAAACCGGCCTGATTCTGCCGATTGGGGAGTGGGTGCTGCAAACTGCCTGCAAGCAATTGGTGGCATGGTCTGAGCGCGAAGAGACAGCAAATTTAAGCTTGTCAGTGAATATAAGCGCCCGCCAGCTTCACCAGCATGACTTCATCGACCAGGTGTTTTCCATCCTCAAGCAGACGGGAGCCAATGCGCAATATCTCAAGCTGGAACTGACGGAAAGCATCCTGGTGGAGAATGTCGAGGAAACCATCGTCAAGATGAATACGCTCAAGAACATGGGCGTGAGTTTCTCCATGGATGATTTCGGCACGGGCTATTCCTCGCTGACTTACCTGAAACGTTTGCCCTTGTCGCAGCTCAAGATAGACCGCTCTTTTGTGCGCGATGTGCTCGATGACAGCAATGACGCTTCCATTGTGCAAACCATCATTGCACTGGGCCAGGGGCTGGGGCTGGCAGTGATTGCCGAGGGTGTGGAAAACCGCGAGCAGCAATTATTCCTGGAGGAGCATGGATGCCGGGCCTATCAGGGATATCTATTTGGCAAGCCGCAGCCGGTGGAACAGTTTGAGCAGGAGATGAAGAGCCGGCGAATTTGACAGATAGGTGTTTTTTGGGAATTATTCCTTCAATAACATGAATTTCTTCATGTTTTAAACACATGACTGGAGGAGTAATGCCATGAAAAAAGCATTGTATTTAGGTTTGGCCGCACTTGCTTTTTCGAGTGTCACATTCACTGTACAGGCAGCAGAAGAAGAATTTTATGGTGTGATCGAAAGCCGACCCGAGGGAACGAATGTGGGTACCTGGGTAGTTTCCGGGCGTACGCTGGAAGTAACCAATGCCACTGAGCTCGAACAAAAGCATGGACCGCTGGTAGTGGGCGCCTGTGTTGAAGTCGAGATCGAAGGCGGCGTGGTGGAAGAAATAGAAAGCAAGAAAAAGGATAAATGCGCTCAATAAACGCATATATTCAATTAACGATATTGATTTCAAAACCAGCCAGCCCACAGTCTTGTGGACTGGCTGGAATCTTTGAAAAAGATGTTCTCCAGATAGTTTCTACGGCGGCGTCTGCCCCTCTCTTGGCATGATGGGGTGGAAAGTTGACTAGCCATATACTGCATCTTCTTGATTAGCGATATGCTACTACCTTGGACTGCATAAGGCAGTTCAAGAGCTCCTTTTCCTTATTCCTCTGAAGATGTCGCTATGATGCAAGAATCCGCTTCTGCCATTGAAATTGCGCGTCAGGCCCTGATGCAGCTTGCCTCGCGCAAGATTCCCCCCACACCTGACAACTTTCGCACCGTCTATGATGAAATTGCCGGGGTGGCGTCGGTAGACCGCTCGGCCGAGCTTGCCAATGCGCTAGATGAAACCTTGCTGGTCGCCGGCCTGCAGAACCCCAAGTACATTGCATCCGCCCAGGCCATCAAGCAATCGATAGAGGCAGGAAACTGGACGCGGTTCAAGGAACAATTGGGTGGATTGCTGCCACAAGCCACAGGCGCGGGCGAAATCAGCTGGCCGACAGCGTTGCGCCATTTGCTCAAGCAAATGGAAGCTAGCCATAAGGGCGTGACCTTGAGCCGCAAACGTGAAGGGCTGCAACGCCTGCTTGGCAATTTCGAGCATGACCCCGCCTTGCCGCAGAAAATTCATGCCTTGGCGGATTCATGGGGAACAGCGGGTACGGATGTCCTGGCAGTTGGAGACGAGGCTGAGGAAGAGGCTGCCATGATGTCACCCACCGGACAGCCTGACACGGGGCGCGAACCTGCACGCGCCTACTATGCGCGTATTGCCGACCACTGGCGCAATATGCTGATGCGCATGGTCAACCTGATCGTGATTCCGCAACTGGCAGCCTGGCCGGAAATGGAAAAGAAAGCAGAGGCCTTGCTGGAGGATATCCGCCTGGCTTATGCGGAAAACGATGTGCTGAAACAGGCGGAAAACCTGAAATCCGTCCTCTTCACGCTGGAAATGCATGGCGATACCCAGCAGCGTACACAGGAGGGCCTGCTGCAATTGCTGCGGCTGCTGATGACCAGCATGAACGAACTGATCATGGAGGATAAATGGCTGCATGGCCAGGCGACGATTGTGCAGGAAATGCTGCAAAGGCCTTTGTCGCTGGATATGCTGTATGACGCGGAAAGTAGCCTGAAGGAGCTGATTTTCAAGCAAGGGCAGCTCAAGCCCCGCTTGCTGGATGCGCGGGATTCCGTGAAGAAAATGGCGGAAGTCTTTGTAGCGCGGCTGGCCGATCTCGCCGATAGCACCAGCGAATACCAGGAAAAGATCGATGGCTACAAGCAGAAGATCACGGAGACTGAAGACATCGTCGAGCTTAATACGCTAATCGATGGCATGCTGGAAGACACGCGCAGCATCAGTTTCAATATCCGCCAGTCTCGCGAGGTGCTCGTGGAAACCCAGCAGCGGGTGGTCGAGTCCGAGCGGTTGGTGCAGGAACTGACCGCCAGGCTGGAGCACGTCAATGAAGTCGCGCATGAGGATTTCCTAACAGGCACCCTGAACCGGCGTGGCATGGAGCAGGCGCTGGAGCGTGAATTCGACCGTGCCAACCGCCATGGCACTTCATTGAGCGTGGCCATGATGGATATCGACCATTTCAAGCGCCTGAACGACCAGTTGGGGCATGCCACGGGCGACAAGGCGCTGGTGCATCTGGCCAAGGTCATCAAGGAGTCGCTGCGTAGTACGGATGTGTTGGCGCGCTACGGCGGGGAAGAGTTTATTATTATCCTGCCAGGCACGGCAGAGAGTGAAGGTGTGGATATCGTAAAGCGTGCCCAGCGCGATCTCACCCGCAACTTTTTTATGCTCAATAACGAACGGGTTCTGATCACCTTCAGCGCTGGTGTTGCGCAGCGTGAGCAGGATGAAAGCGCCGAGGTGCTGTTGCCCCGCGCGGACAGGGCGCTGTACCGCGCCAAACAGGCTGGGCGCAATCTGGTGGTAGGGGCGTCCAGCCTCGATAAATGATGTCGTCTGTACCGTTTTGTTCACGACCGACGGGTGGATGCTGTTGGCGATGCGTGCTAGCATGGCTCCCTTGCCATGCTGGCTAATCTGAATATTCATTTATCTTGATCACACCTGAACGCCTGAAATACCTGTCCCTGGGCATGCTCATCCTGCTGGTTGCAGGTATCTTTATCGGGGGAGAGGCACCGGGAGCCGGTTCCCTGTTTCCGCCGCCTTGGGATAAAGCCGTACATTTTCTTGCGTTCGGTACGATAGGCGTGCTGACCGGGTTGGCGTTTCCTCGCTTGCCATTGTGGGGAGTCTGGATCGTGGTGGTGGTGCTGGGCGCGGCGGATGAACTGCACCAGATGTTTATTATCGGGCGCCAGGCTGGCCTTGACGATCTGCTGGCGGATGCCGCAGGCGGCCTGGCTGCGATGCCTGTGATCATCCTGTTGCGGCGCTGGCTTATGTTGCGCAATTGAGCGTTGACCACATCTCTGTGGGTTAACCTTGGTAGTGACATGGTGTAATCCCATGGACGCATTGTTTACAATACCGCATGACTCCTGATGTTCCGTCTTACCCCCTGCACAATCCTGCATTCCTGAAACTGCTGGCCTTCCGCGTCAGCATCACGTTTTCCTATCAGATCATGGCTGTGGTTGTGGGCTGGCATATCTTCCAGATCACGCGTGATCCCTTGTCGTTAGGGCTGATTGGCCTGGCGGAAGTAATTCCTTATTTTTGCACCGCCCTGTTTGCCGGATATGCGGTGGATCATTATTCGCGGCGCATGTTCGGCGTGATGGCGAGCGTGGTGCTGGTCATCAATGCGCTGGTGCTGGCGGCGATTGCCGCGGGATGGCTGCTGCGTGCCAATGAATCCTCGTTGTTTATTTATGCCTCGATTGCCTGTGTGGGGTTTGCACGCGCCTTCATCGGCCCTTCTTATAGCGCCCTCTTCGCCCTGGTGTTGCCGCGGCAGCAATTTGCACGTGCCGCCAGCATAGGCAGCGTGGTGTTGCAGACCGGCCTGGTGCTGGGGCCCGCGATTGGCGGCGGTGTGATCGCCTTGGCCGGAATCAGCGCCGCCTATGCGGTATCGGCCCTGTTTGCGCTGGCAGCCGCTATCGCCATGCTGGCGCTCAAGGTCAAGCAGCCTCCTGCCACGGATAGCACCCCTGTCTTTGCCAGCATTGGACAGGGACTGAGATTTGTCTTCAACAACCAGATCATGCTGGGCGCGCAGGCGCTGGATATGTTCGCCGTGCTGTTCGGCGGCGCGGTCGCCATGCTGCCGATGTTTATCCATGACGTATTCAATTACGGCCCGGAAGGGCTGGGCATATTGCGGGCCGCCCCTGCGGTGGGGGCGATTGCGACAGGGCTATGGCTGACCCGCCACCCAGTCAACCGGCACGCTGGCCGCATATTGCTGATCGCCGTCGCCGGGTTTGGCTTCAGCATCATCGCCTTTGCCTTGAGTGGCAATTTCTGGCTGGCGGCTTTCCTGTTAATGATTTCCGGCATCTGTGACGGCGTATCCGTGGTGGTGCGCAGCACCATCATGCAATTGGTTACGCCGGACGAATTGCGCGGCCGCGTGTCTGCCATCAACGGCATCTTCATCGGCTCGTCCAATGAGCTCGGCGCCTTTGAATCCGGGGTGATGGCGCGCCTGCTTGGCCTGGTGCCCTCGGTGATTTTCGGCGGAGTGATGACGATCACTGTGGTGGGCGTGGTTGCCAAATGGGCGCCGAAATTGCGCAGACTCAGTATGCGTGATCTGTATTGATGCTGCTCCGGCGTTATATCAGCATCAAATCCGGGTCGGTAAGCGTCCGGGCAATCTCATCATAAACGATACGGATGCGCTCAGGCACCGGGCCGCGCCGCGGACGATAGACATATACATTCCATGAAGGTGCAACAAACTCATCCAGGACGGTAACCAGCTTTCCGCTTCGCAGATAAGGAGTGATGAAGGTAGAGCCCAGATGGGCGAATCCCAAGCCGTCCAATGCAAGCTGCATCTCCACGGCAGAGTCGTCTGTAATGAAGCTGGGGTTCCTTGGCGCCAATTGCTGTCCGTCGGCAAAAAACCAGGGCCAATTTTTACCGCTGCTTTTGTCCACCAGCGCGATGGTAGGCATCTCATGCAGATCCTGCAGGCTGTGAGGTTTCCCAACCCGCGCAATCAGCTCCGGCGTGCCTACTACCCAGAATGACACCTTGGCCAGGGATCGCGCCACGAAGCTGCTGTCACGCAGAAAACCCACCCGCACGCCGATATCAATTTGTTGCTCCACTACATCGCTATGCGTATCCGACAGGCGCAGGTCTATCGTAATTTGCGGATATTCCCGGGAAATCCGGCTGAGGATAGGCAGCAGGAAATGCCGTCCAATCACCACGGGCGCGGTGATGCGCACCACGCCGCCAATATCGTGCTCATGCTGCTTGCCTGCGGTGAGAAACAGCTCATCCACGCTGATAATCGCCTCGCGCGCGCGCAAGGCCAACTGCTCCCCGAATTCCGTAATGCGGATCTGCCGCGTATTGCGGTAGAACAACGGCTCGCCTAGCAGCTGCTCCAGCTCTTTCACCGCGCGCGTGACGGCCTGCGGCGAGATGCTGAGCCGAGCGGCGGCCTCCTTGAAGCTGGCAGCTTCGGCAGTGGCGCAGAAGATGCGCATCATTTCCAATCGGTTGAGCATGACGATTCCAGGTAAATGACGATCACTTATTATTCCATAAAATGAAATTCTAAAATGATTATATTTCCATTTATAGAGTAGGGTGATTCCCGCATACTATTTGTATCTTATTGAAAATAAACGATATATATTAAAATATATAACGCATCACCAGTATTCTGGGAAAGAAAGGAAGCAGGATGGTAACGCTGGAAATCAACGGCAAAACCCGACAGCTCGATGTGCCAAATGACATGCCCTTGCTCTGGGCGATCCGCGACGTGGCGCAATTGACTGGCACCAAATTCGGCTGTGGCATGGCATTGTGTGGCGCTTGCACGGTGCACCTGGACAACGAGCCGGTACGGGCTTGCGTCACCCCCGTCTCCGCAGCGGTGGGCAAGAAGATCACTACCATCGAGGCGGTCGGCGAGGACAAGGTCGGACAGTCCGTGCAGAAGGCCTGGCTGGAGCTGGGCGTGGCCCAGTGCGGCTATTGCCAGGCTGGGCAAGTGATGTCAGCCACCGCGCTGCTGCGCGCCACTCCCAACCCGACAGACGATGAAATCGACGAAGCCATGAGCGGCAATATCTGCCGTTGCGGCACCTATCCCCGCATTCGTGCTGCGATCAAACTGGCCGCCAAGGGAGTCGCAAAATGAATGACATCGTGAAGGATTTGCCTGATCTCGCCCGCCGCAATCTGCTCAAGGGCATGGGCTTGGTGACCGGCCTGGCGCTGACCATCGGCGTCAACGGGCTGGTGCGGGCTGCCGCCGTGGAAGAGCCCAAGAAATACGGCGGTGACGCCATGCCGGGCGGCCTCAAGGAAGACGTGCTGGTGTTCGTCTCCATCGGTACCGATGGCATCGTCAACATTGTCGCGCACCGCTCTGAAATGGGCCAGGGCGTGCGCACCAGCCTGCCGCTGGTGATCGCGGATGAAATGGAGGCCGACTGGGCGCGCGTGAACGTGGTGCAGGCGGAAGGCAACGAAGCCAGGTACGGCAACCAGAATACCGACGGTTCGCGCAGCATGCGCCACCACTTCGATCCCATGCGTCGCATCGGCGCCACGGCCCGCATGATGCTGGAAGCGGCAGCGGCTGCCCAATGGGGTGTGCCGGTCGGTGAAGTGCAGGCGAGGCAGCACCAGGTGATACACAAGCCCAGTGGCAAGACGCTGGGCTACGGCGAGCTGGCTGCCGCTGCAGCCAGGATGCCCGTCCCTGCACGCGATAAACTCAGGCTCAAGACGCCTGCTGAATTCCGTTACATCGGCAAGCAGAGTACCCGCAATGTGGACGGACGGAAGATCGTCACGGGCAACACCCATTACGGTATCGACACTCAATTAAAAGGCATGCTGTATGCTGTGATCGCTAGGCCGCCCGTGTTCGGCGGCAAGGTGAAAACCTTCGATGCTAGCGCCGCTCTCAAGGTGCCGGGGGTGGTCAAGGTGCTGGAGCTGAAGAGCAGCAGCCTGCCGCCAGTTTTCCATCCGCTGGGCGGGGTTGCAGTCCTTGCCAGCAACACCTGGGCGGCGATCAAGGGTCGCGAAGCGCTCAAGATTACCTGGGACCTGGGCGAGAACGCTGCTTATGATTCGCAAGCCTACCGCAAGACCCTGGAAAATGCCGCGCGCAAACCGGCAAAAGCCGTGCGTAATACCGGTGATGCGGCAGGCGTACTGGCGAAAGCCAAGCAGAAATTCTCCGCCGAGTATTACCAGCCGCACATCGCCCACGCCACCATGGAGCCGCCCGCTGCCACGGCGCAGATCGTCAACGGCAAGTGCGAGGCCTGGGCCTGCGTGCAGGATCCGCAAGCCACGCTGGATGCCGTGGCCACCCATCTTGGGTTCAAGCCTGCCAATGTCAAAATCAACGTCACCCTGCTCGGCGGCGGTTTCGGCCGCAAGTCCAAGCCGGATTTCGTCGTGGAAGCTGCCCTGCTCTCCCAGTCCTTGAACGGCAAGCCGGTCAAGGTTACCTGGACGCGCGAGGACGACCTGCACCACGACTATTTCCATACCGTTTCCCTGGAGCGTATCGAAGCGGCGCTGGATGCCAAGGGTATGCCTAACGCCTGGCTGCACCGCACCACAGCACCTACCATCGCTTCTACTTTCGTCGCCAATGCCAAAGGTGGCGCACCGTTCGAGCTCGGCATGGGCGCGGTGAACCTGCCGTTCAACATTCCCAACATGCGTGTTGAAAGTCCGGAAGTTGCGGCGCACACCCGTATCGGCTGGTTTCGTTCCGTCGCCAACATTCCCCATGCCTTCGCGGTACAATCGTTTGTGGCCGAGTTGGCCCACAATGCCAAACGCGATCATCGCGACTACCTGCTTGATTTGTTAGGTCCGGCACGTAAGGTCAACCCGGACAGTATTGATGACAGCTGGAACTATGGCGAATCGCCGGAACGCTACCCGCTCGATGTGGGCCGCATGCGACACGTGGTCGAGCTGGCTACGCAAAAGGCAGGATGGGGGCGCAAACTACCCAAGGGACATGGTCTGGGTCTGGCGTATTGCTATAATTTCGTCACCTATATCGCCACGGTGGTGGAAGTGGCGGTCGACGACAATGGCGAGATCAGCATCCCGCGCGTGGACATCGCGGTGGACTGCGGCCCGCAGATCAATCCCGACCGTATCCGCTCACAGGCCGAAGGCGCATGCATCATGGGCGCCAGCCTCGCCTTGACGGGCGAGATCAGCTTCAAGAACGGCGTAGCGCAGCAGAGCAACTTCCATGAATACCAGGTCATGCGCATAGAAGAAGCGCCACGCGACATCCGCGTCCACATGGTCGAGCACACGCTGGATGTGCCGCTGGGTGGCATGGGAGAGCCAGTTACGCCTACCATCGCCCCGGCCATCTGCAATGCCATTTTCGCCGCAACCGGCCAGCGCATCCGCACCCTGCCCGTGCGCGGCCAATTAAAGAAAGCATAAGCCATGCATGCGCCTGAGCAGCAAGTGTTGGAGCATGCCATTGCCTGGCTGCAGGCCGGACACCGCGTGCATCTATGCAATGTGGTGAAAACCTGGGGCTCGTCGCCGCGCTTGCCCGGCGCCATGCTCGCCGTGCGCGAGGATGGTCAACTGCTTGGCTCCGTGTCCGGCGGCTGTATAGAAGACGACCTGATCGAACGGGCGCGCGAAGGCCGCCTGCCGGCAGTCAATGGCCTGCTGGAATACGGCGTGAGCCGCGACGAGGCCCAGCGCTACGGCATCCCCTGCGGTGGGCAATTGCAGATATTCGTCGAACAGGTGCAGGCTGCCACCCAACTACTGCCGGTGTTGGAAAGCCTGCAACAGCGCAAGCTGCTGCGCCGCTCCGTGCGGTTGGGCAGCGGCGAGGCCGTGCTCGGCGAGGCCATGCCAGGTGCGGTCGCCAGTCTTGAAGACGGCTGGTTTCACCACTATTTCGGCCCGCAGTGGCGTCTGCTCATCATCGGCGCCAACCAGCTCGGGGCCATGCTCGCCAGCATGGCCCAAGCGCTGGAATTCCACGTCCTGCTCTGCGACCCGCGCGAGGAAATCCGCGCCCAGTGGCAGGTGGAAGGCGTGCAATGGTGTGACGGCATGCCAGACGACGTCGTGCTGGAAACCGCTGCGGACAGCTATACCGCCATCGTCGCCGTTACCCACGATCCCAAGCTGGACGACATGGCCCTGCTGGAAGCGCTGCGCTCGGAGGCGTTCTACGTTGGCGCGCTGGGTTCCCGACTCAATCAGGAAAAGCGTCGCGAGCGCCTGCGCATGTTCGACCTGAACGAAGAAGAAATCAGCCGACTGCACGGCCCGGTGGGCTTGCAGATCGGTAGCCGCACGCCTGCGGAAATCGCAGTTTCCATCCTGGCGGAAATCATCCAGATCCGCTCTCAGCAGCGGGATGCAGCGCGTACCAGCAAGTCGATCGCGCATGCGTTGTCGGCGGGAGGCGTTTGCGCGAGTTGAAGTCGAGGCACCTTGAGCGTTTGTCATGCCGGATTGTCACGTTCAGCATCGTAAGTCGTAATGACTTACCAGCGCTCGTGAAGTTGAATTGGATTTAGATCCTTGGATCAGCGATGGTCTTAACCCTTATTGCAAGCCATTGAGCGGTTGCCTTTCGCTTGCCAGCGAGTCACTTTCATTTGCTTCGCCAAATAAAAGTAACCAAAGCAAAGGCGACCCCGGAGTCAGCGCCGGGAGCTGTGCTTCCGGTACCCTGCGTTGCTCAATCTGTCTGGGCGCTTGCTGAACTCGTTGCACTCGAACAGACGCAAGCGCTTTATCCAGACAGATTTGCGCTACTCGGCGCAGCCAGACGGGGAATTCAAAGTCAAACCCACACTTGGCATCGCTGCGCTCGCCCTTGGGATTGGAGCAAGGGCAATGAGGGTTTGAAATGGCAGTGAAAATACTCTGCTTTTCAAACCATGTTGTCGGTCATCCTGATTTCCAACTATCACACCCTGTAGACGGTCTGAGATACGCATGACCTATCTCTTATCGGTACTCTGCGGAGGCCATTGTCTGGCTGCATGCAACACTCGCAGCACACGTACTGATTTTCCAACCACGTCATAGATCAAGATGTAATTTTGATGCGCAACCAGTTCGAGCGTGCCGGTCACGCGGCCACGACGGCCAAGGTGTGGATGATCGGCAAGTTGTCCGGCCTTTTCTTCAAACAGTTCATCAAGGGCCAAGGCGGCCATTAGATTATCGGCCTCGATGTAATCATAGATCGCGCTTCGCGGTCCTGAATGGCTTCCGGCGTCCAGTACAGTGCCATCATTCGGATGATTCAAGCTGCTGGCGCGTGGCAGCGCGGCGGGCGGCGAATTTTTGGCTTCCACATCGGCTGCCGGTACCAGACGGCCAGCATTGGCCGAATCCAAACCGGCCTGCACTTGGCTGCGAAACCAGGCGTCATGTTCGGCTGTTGCCTGTTGTTGCTGTACAAACTCGTACATGAAGTCGCGCAGAGGCTACGCGCCGGTGCGGTCATGGACTTTCGCAGCCGTAGCAAATTCGTTTTTCAGGGCTTCATCGACGCGGAAGGTAAAAGTGGCTTCACTCATGGTGCTATCCTCATGTATTGCATGGTAAGTGCATGGTAGCGCGTCGTGGTTTACGCTGAAACCGGTATGGAGTATCTATCCAGGAGTGCTTCGCTGAGTTTTATTGGTCGTTTTTCGCAGGGGATAGATCGGGAATAATTGATGGAGGTTTGTAATCTTTTCCCTATTCATCCGGCAGATAGCGTTGCAATTGTTCCCAAGTATCAATGTCCTGCAGGATGCCGGGGTCGTCGCATTCCAGCAGTTCCATTTCCTCGACATGGCGGCGCAGCACGGAGCGGGCGCCTTCGTCGCCGGTCAAGGTGGCGAGGGCGGGATAGAAGCGTTTGTTGAAGCCAACCGGGTGGCCGCGCATACCTTGGTAGATTGGCGCGACGATGGAGGCGTTTGCCGAGAGCCGTTCGGCGATAGTGGTAATGGTGTGCGGGAGGATAAAAGGCATGTCGGCCAAGGCTACGACGATGGCATCGGGCGGCGTTTGGCTGAACACCAGATGGCGTATTGCAGCGGACAGACTATCTGCCATTTCCTGTTGCTCGGGCTGGCAAGCCAGTAATTCCAGCCCGGCGGCCGATAGGCGTTCAGCCAGCTCCGGGGTTTCCGGGCGTACTACGGCCAGGCTATGTGGCAGCGCTGCGACGAGGTTGCGGGCGGCAATCAGGGCGGTGGGGAGGCCGTCCTGCAGGGGGTACAGCAGTTTGTTGCCGTGGCTGAAGCGGCGGGAGTGACCGGCGGCGAGCAGGATGCCTGCGATGCGCATGGCCTAGCCCAGAGTCTCCGAAGCCGCCAAGGCAAAGCCCATGCCGGCGACCCTGGCAACGTCCTGGCTCAGCAATAGGTCCGGAGCATGCAGTTTCGGCAAGGTGAACCATTGTGCTTCGAGCGCGTCGTCGCCTGCCTCCGGGGAACCTGAAATCCAGCGGCACAAGACGGCGATGAGGATGAAATGCGGCGTGGCGGGAGTGGCTGGCGCCTGGGAGAACGCATCCAGCGCAGTGATAATTTGCAAAGCCTCGCCCCGGACGCCGGTTTCCTCGAACAGTTCCCGCACGGCGGCTGCCTGCAGGCTTTCGCCACGGTTGATCTTGCCGCCGGGAAAGCCCCAGTAACCGGCATCGGGAGGATTGGCGCGCTTGACCAGCAGTACCTGCTGGTCGCAGATGACGACGGCGATTGCGGCAGGGACGGGATAAGTCATGGTACGGAGATCGTCATGCCCTGGGAGGCCATCCTGCCGCTGCTGCGGTTCAGGCCGAAGGGTCGTCGGGCGCTGCCGCGTCGGCGGGTAGCGTGGGGTCTGTCGCCTGGACAGCTTGTTGGGCTTCCGTCCCAGCGCCTGCTTCAGCCTTGGGTTTGCGCGGCTGGCGGCGGCGCGCTTCGAGCGACCGGGCTTGCGCCGCGTCGCGCGCGCTCACCTCGCCTGCCGTGTTGCCTTCGAGGTCGATGCGCGGCGCGCCTTCAACGATACTGGCCCAATAGCGTGTGCCGCGGCACCAAGTTTTCACGGCTTCCGTGATCGCCGCTTCCTCCAGGCCGATCTCGCCGGCTTTGCCCAGCAGTTCCTTGTGGATGCCGATCTTGAGCGGCAGCTTGGGCGCGGGGTTCTTGGGGAATGCCTTGGGAAAAAGCCTTTGCAGCTTGCCGATGGTCAGCACCACGGGATCAACCGGGTTTTCCTGCTGTCTGCGCGGCGCGGACTTGGGCTTTGCCTGCGGCTGTGCGGGGCGCTCCGTCTTGGCCTTGGCTGCCAGTTGTTTTTTCAGATCTGCGAGTTGTTCGAAGCCCATGATGGTATGCGGAAATGACAAAAACGGGATTCTACTACCGAACGCTGGTAATTCATAAGATGCATGCCGCGATTCGTTCATCATCATATCGGCAATTGCGTGATAACGATTGCTTGACGCGGGGTGATAAATCATTCCATAATTCAATGGAATATTGGAGTGATGAACATGATGGAACATCCAGACGCTTCATGCAGCCACAATGGCGAGGTATTGGATTGCACGCCGGTGGATGCAAAGCAGCTCGACGTGGCGGCCGCCATGTGCCATGCGCTGAGCGACCCCGCTCGCCTGCGGCTGCTGCTCTGGCTTGTCCAACGTGAAATGTGCGTATCGGAACTGGTTGCCTTGGAGCAAGGCAAGGTCAGCAGCATTTCGGCACGGCTGCAAATGCTGCATGCTGCCGATCTTGTGACCAGGAGGCGGGATGCGAAGCATATTTTCTATGCGCTCGCAGATGAGCATGTGCATCGCTTGCTGCGCAATATTCTTGATCATGCGGCCGAGGCAGTCGTCGGCCGTTAACGCGTTGCTTTTTAATACAGAAGGAGTTTGATATGTCCACCTGCAAACATCCCCACCATAATGACCACGCGCACCAGCATGGCCCGGACTGTGGCCATACCGCCATTTTGCATGAAGGGCATGTCGATTATCTGCATGACGGGCATTTGCACCATCCGCACGGAGACCATGTGGATGAGCACGTGATTGCCGTCTCCGCAACCAATCCCGACGCCTGCACGCCGACCCACACTTGCGCAGGACATGCACCAGACCACGTCCATGGTCCGGGATGCGGTCATCAGGCGGTGCCGCATGGCGACCATGTGGATTATCTGGTGGACGGACATTTGCACCATCCGCACGGTAGCCATTGCGATGACCACGGCCCGGTGAAATTGGCTTAGAGCGGCCAACACATACTCCTGGCATTGTTGCTCTGCCTTGCCGCATGACTTGTACTGTCTGCGGCAAAGCACCTGGCCAGGAGCGTTTCGCTGAGTTTTTAGCGGCTTTTAATGCTCTTATCCTTGAGTTTCCGTTTACCGGACGGCTCAAACGCCGATCGGTGAAACACCAGCGGCTTGCCGCTGCCGATATTGCCGCGCTCTGCGTGCCTGGCTTCATGAAGCCAGGCACGCAGTTGCAGTGCTCCGGCAAACGGTCAACTGGCTTCTTGCACCGGCGTATCCAGTGCCTGTTTCAGGCGGTAAACAAATTCGCGTCGCACGCGGCCTTGTTCCTGCGGCTTGACTTGGAACCTGGCCCGCAGCACGGCGGTTTCGTGGTCCATCTGGTCTACCCCGGCAATTTCCAGCTCATTTTCTATCTTGTGTTGATAGATATCGTCTGCCCGTAACTCCTGGCCGATCCTGCGCATGGTTTGCAGGATATGGTTCAGGTCGCTGGCGATGGCGACCTTGATGTCGATCACGGCGTAGACGAAATCGCGGCTCATATTGCTCACGGTGGTGATGACACCGTTGGGGATGAAGTGAACGGTGCCTTCGTAATCGCGCAGGCGGATATGGCGCAGTGTGACCTCTTCCACCGTACCGTTCTTGCCAGCCGCCTCCACGGAATCTCCCTGGCGAATCTGGTTTTCCAGCAGCATGACCAGGCCGTTGAAATAGTCCTTGACCAGGCTTTGAGCGCCGAAGCCGACGGCAAGGCCGACTACGCCAGCTGCGGCGAGGATGGGAGCGATGGAGATACCTAGCTCAGATAGCACCTCGATCACGGCAATGATGCCGATCACGGTGGTGACGATGTAGCTGATGACGCGTCCCAGGGTTTCGATGCGTTTGAGTTCTTCAAGGTTTCGCTGCGCATGTTGCCGCAACCTGCTCTTGAGCAGGCGGATTGCGTTGTTGCTGAGCCGGATCAGGATAATGGCGGCGATGATGATGAGCAGGATGCGCAGCCCCGATTGAATGAGGTGGATGATGGGTTCGGAGATACCGAATGAGGCGAGAAATGTTTGCATAGGTACCCTTTCCTGTCAGTTGAAAAAATAGAGGCTGGAGCAAGTTCGTTAGAGTTGCAGCCAGTAAAAACTCAATGGTGGGATATCGATATGCCCCGCGCTGGTGGGAACAGGCTGCCCGGAATAGAGATCCTTCAGTGCGTGACTCCCCGCTAGGTTGATTGGCTCCAGCTCGTTCAGATTAAGCGCCTGCGGCGCGGTGTCGAAATTGGCGATAGCAAGCACGCGTGAAGAGGTCGGCTCCGGCGTGAAGCGCAGGAAGCTGAACAGGTGCGGGTTGCTGGTTTCCAGGATTTCGCGGTTATTGAGGTCGGCGAAGGCCGAAATCTGGCTGCGGGTGGCGAGAATGCGCTTGATGGCATGGAAGATGCGGTATTCGACCATGCCGGGTTGGTGGCGGCGTTCAGCCTTGCTCCAATCCAGGGTTGGGCGATGCACCCAGCGGGTGTCTTGATGCTTGAGCTCATCGGAGAGGTAGGTATTGTCGTTGAGCGTGCCGATGGCATCGCCGTAATACAGCAAGGGAATGCCGCCGAAAGAGGCGATCATGCCGTGCAGCAGGATGATGGTGTTCACGCTGGTATCAATGGCTTGCGCGTCCTGGTGGAACAGCGCGGACTCCAGCCCGGCCAGCGAGGCAAGCGAGCCCGAGATGCGGGCGTCGCCGGTCTTTGGGTTGACGCCGAAGGCGACGCCTGTTGCCGGGGAGCCGGGGAATTTTCCGGTGTAGTAATCCACTAGGAAGCGGCGGTGCGACTTGGGGTCATAGCCGGCGGCGTGGATATCGTTATCGTCGAACCCGAGCCCGATGTCGTCGTGGCAGCGGATATAGTTGAGCCAGGTGGCGCCGTTCAGTTTGGTGGGCAGGCTGCGCAGGCCGTGGTTGAGCAGCACGGTCTTCTTGGTGGCGATGGCATCCCAAAGCAGGGCCATGAAAGTGGCGTTATAGGCAATGTCGCATTCCTTCGCGTTTACCGCGTCCTCGCCGAAATACTTGATGATCTCCAGCGGTGCCACGATCGCTTCGGCAATGAATAGCGTGCCGGGCGCGGTGACTTGGCAGCAGTCCTTCATGAGCTGCAGGATCAAGTGGGCTTCGCGCTCGTTCTGGCATGAGCTGCCGATCTTTTTCCATAAAAAGGCCACGGCGTCGAGCCGCACGACGTCCGCGCCGTGGTTGGCCCAGAACAGGATGATGTCTATCATCTCGGTGAACACGGCGGGATTCCGGTAATTAAGGTCCCATTGGAAAGTATTGAAGACGGTCATGACCCAGCGCCCCATTTCCTCGTTCCAGGTAAAGTTGCCGGGGGCTGTTTCGGGGAAGACCTCGGGCATGGTCTGTTCGAACAGGTCGGGAATCTGGCGGTCGGGATAGGTATAGTAATAGTCCTGGTATTCCTTGTTGCCTTGCTTGGCCTGCTGAGCCCACTCGTGTTCGTCCGAGGTGTGGTTGACGACCACGTCCAGCACCAGCAGCATGTCGCGGCGGCGCATGTCGGCGCTCAATGCATCCAGGTCAGCCAGCGTGCCGTATTTTTCGTCTATCTTGCGGAAGTCGCGCACGGCATAGCCGCCGTCGTTGCGGCCCTTGGGGCCGTCGAGCAAAGGCATGATGTGAACCAGGTTGATGCCCATATCCTGTAAATACTCCAGCTTCCCGTGCATACCCTGCAGGTTCCCTGCATATTCCCGGCAGTACAGCGTATAGCCCGCCATTTTCTGGCTGAGGAACCAGCCATGATTTTTCTCGCGCTCGAGGTCGCTTTGGCGAAATTCTTCAGGGCGGAGCACGTAGTGCCTGGCCATGACTTCCACCAGCCGCTGCAATTGCTGCCTGAAATCGTGGCGCTCGCCGTACAGTTGCTGGAACAGGGAGTGGATGGCGTAGAAATTGGCGCCCAGGCGGATATAGAAATGCTTGAGGTTCTCGCAATCGATCTTGGGATCGAGATCGATCAGGATATCGTTCAGTAACGAATGGGAAACTTGTTCATACATGCCGGTTCACTTTCCTTGCTGATGATGCGGTGTTGTCTCGCTATTCCTGCGGCGCGGCGGACTTGATCTGGTCGAAGCGGTAGTGCGCGATGCCTTCCAGGATGCCTGCGGCATAGTGCGCCTGTGCAAAGTAGATTTGCTCCATGCCGCGTAGCGGCTCCAGCTCCGGGCTGTGGTTGCCGACCACTACGCCCAGCGTGTCGCCGACCAGCATTTCGTGGTCGTTGCCGGAATCCCCTGCCACGAGAAAATTCCGTAACGGGAATCCCCATTTATAGGCTAGGTAGCGGATGGCGTGTCCTTTGGAAGCACGGATGGGCAGTAGATCGAGGAATTCGTTGTGGGAGTAAATCAGCTGGGCGTAGAGCTGCTGCTCGCGCAGGTAGCGGTTGATATCTTCCAGCGGCGGCATCTGGTCGGGATCGACAATGTAGCTGAGCTTGAACTCCCGCTGGTTTTCCGCGGACTGCAAGGTAAGGCCGGGTAGGGATTGCATGAGCTGTTCCAGTGCGTCCCGGCGCCATTTGTGGCGGATATGGTTGGCCCAGCCGGAATCGGGGATGCGGCGGATGCCATAATGAATTTCACTGCCTACCGAGGTGATCCAGACTTCCGGCGCAGGCACTTGCCATTGCTTGAGGATTTCCACTGCGCTATCGATGGTGCGGCCGGTGGCGATACCGAAAGCCAGTTTTCCCTTGTGTTCCTTGAGCCAGCCGACCAGTTGGCGCAACGCGCGCTTGTCGCCGATCAGGGTATTGTCGATATCGCTGATGAGGGCGGAAGCGACCATGGGCATGTAGGATTCGCCGGTGTCCAGCTTGATGACCAACTGTCGCCGCCAGCGCTTGCGGTCGCGCCGCAGCACCTGGCGCACCTGCTTCATGTAGGCGTTGACGTGGGCGGGCCAGTTGTAATGGCGGTTGATGCCGTTCAGCCCGTTCTTGGCCCAGTTGCGCCAGCGCTTGCGATCTGAGAGGACTGTTTGCAGCACCTGGGCGATCACATCGCTTTCCAGAGTATTGGCCAACAAGCCGCTGCGGCAGTTGCGCACAATATCGCGCGGTCCGCCATCGTCGGGCGCGACGAAGGGCAGGCCGCTGGCGGCCGCTTCGATCAGGGTCAGCCCGAACGGTTCGGTCAGCGCCGCATTGACGAATACCCCGCGCCGGCGGGCCGCCAGGCGGTACAGCTCGGGAATATCGTCCTGGGAGATATGCTTGGGGATGGCGACCTTGCCCCAGAGATCATAACGGTCGATATCCAGCAGCAGTTCCTGCATGACCTGCTGCTGGGATTCCTCCAGGGTGCGGATATCCTCGCGCATGCCTGCCACGATCAGCAGGTTGGCCTGCTGCTGCAGGTCTGGGTTTTTGCCGAATGCTGCCACCAGGCCCTTGAGGTTTTTGCGCATTTCAGGGCGGCAGATGCTGAGGATGAGCGGCTTGTCGGGGTCAGAAAAGAAGCGGTCTATGTTTTGCTGCAGGACGGAGGACATTTTCCTGCGCCCAGGTGGGGAAAAGCGCGTGGTGTCGGTACCTGGGGGGATGACGCGGAAGCGCTGGTGGTCGAAGTGGTGGTACATGCTGTATTGCTCATCGATCTCTTGCTGAGTGCTGGTGATGATCAGTGAGGCGTGCTCCAGCACAGCTTCTTCAGCCGCGATGCGGTGTTCAAAATTGAATTGGCGCTCTATCGCCGTGGCCTTGCGTCCTGACGCAAGCAAGCGCTCACGTTTTGGGTGGCCGAGGGAGTGCCCGGTATGCACTTGCGGGATGCCCAGCAGCAGCGAAAGCTGCTTGCCCACATAGCCCGCGTCTGCGTAATGGGTATGCAGCAAATCCGGCAGGCGGCCGCCTTGCTGGCGCAGGAAATGTAAACATTGGTCCACCATCTGGTCAAGGTGCGGCCACAGCAACTCCTTGCGCAGGTAGCGCCTGGGGCCGCATGGCAGGCGGATGATGCGAGCCTGATGGCCGAGCGGTTCTTCTGGCAGGTTGTAGTCGTCAGACAGTTTGTCGTCGTCGATTTTGCGCGTAAGCAGGTCGACTTTTTCCACCAGCGAATGCTTGCCCAGCGCGCGCGCCAGTTCCACGGCATAGGTGATCTGCCCGCCGGTATCGGCATCGCGCCCCAGTTCCAGGTCGTGGGAGCGGATCAGCCCGTGCAGGCTGATCATCAGGATATAGATTGGCCGTTCGCTGGGATTGCTCATGCCAGTGTCCATTCCCGCTTGAAAGGGGCATAAAACGTCGTATCGCTGGGTGCCGCACCACGTACTCTGCACAGGGCGGCGGCGAACTGGTTGGCGCGGGACAGGGTTAGTTCTATGGGCCATTCCTTGAGGAAGCCGAGAATGAAAGCTGCGGCGAAAGCGTCCCCTGCCCCTACGGTGTCGACGAACACTTGGGGCGGCTTGGCACCCTGCACAGCACTGACACGCCCGTTGTTCTCCATGAGCCAGGCACCCTGTTCGCCTTCGGTCACCAGCAGCATATCCAGGTTGAAGCGCTTGATCAGGGCGGCGGCATGCTCCTGCGGCGTGTGACCGGGCAGGCGCAGCATGGTGACCAGAGTGGCAAGCTCTTCGTTGTTGAGCTTGACGATATCCGCGCGCAGCAGCGAACGGCGCACGGTGTGCTTGTCAAACCACGGCTCGCGCAGGTTGATATCCAGAAAGCGCGGGCTGGTGCCATAGTTGAGAAAATTGTCCACTGCCAGGCGCGATTCCATATTGCGCTGCGCCAGCGTGCCGAAATACACCAGCGCTGGCTTGGTGGCCATGGTCACCATGTGGGTGACGCCGGCATTGATGTAGTCGTAGGCCTGGGACGGCAGGATCTCGAATTTGTGCCCTTGCTCGCCCAAATGTACCTTGACCTGCCCAGTCGGGTGGTTAGGGTCGACCTGCACGCCGCTGGTATCCATCTCTAGCCGCTGCATGGTATCCAATAATTCGCGCCCGAGGTCATCCTGGCCGATGCGCGTGATCATGACAGGGCGCAGGCCAAATGCCTGAAGATGACGGGCGACGTTGAACGGCGCGCCGCCCAGCACGCCGCCGTCGGGAAAGATATCGGCCAGCACCTCGCCGAAAATGGCAACCGCAAGGCGGTTGTGAGACTTCAAGTCATATTGAGGGAGTGCCACTGTTGCTCCTTTATTTTTCTTCAGGAACACAAGGCACCTCCAATAGTCGTCAGCTCAGTGCCATCGGGCCAAGGGAATTTGCTTTAGTCGATGCTTATTTTCTCTCAAACAGCCGCGCAAGTGTCTTGCCCTTGCGGCGGTGATTGTCTGCATGGCATTCCCGGTGCTGGCTGGGTGACTTATGAACAGGCCCGGAGATGGTGTGGATTACTCTTCGCGGGCCAGAGTAGGTGCCGTTGCGTTCATTGTGTTGCTGGTTATGTGCATCAAGTTGGATGGCATTCTTGATGCGAGGTTCAAAAATTGATGCGGTTGGCTGTGTGCTGCATCTTGTAACAGGGGTCTGCGCCAGTGTTAGGCGCTGGTCGCGGCAGGGTGAAAAAACCCGCAGTTGCCTGCGGTTCTATCGTGTGCTGGTTTATAGTGTGTTGCTGAACAACTGCAAGGCCAATTGGTAGCCGATGGCGGCCAGTTGCGGGTCGTAGCGCTCGCCTTCGTCGCGCATGAAGGCGTGTTGGCCGTTGAATTCATGCCAGGTGAAGCTGAGGTTGGCGTCGGTTAGTTGCTGGTAGATCTGCTGGCGGCCTGCAGTCGGGATGTGGTTGTCCTGTTTGCCCCAGATCATGAGCAGTTCGCCCTTGATGTCGGAGAGGCGCTCCATGCTGTGCTGGCCAGGCTTGTTGGGGATGACTTGGGTATGCAGGTCGGTAGCATAGAAGCAGGCGGTAGCCTTGATCTCTGGTTGCAAGGCGGCGCGGAACGCGAGATGGCCGCCGATGCAGAAGCCTGCGGCGCCGATGTTGCCATTGCACCAGGGTTGTTGTTGCACCCATTCGATCATCGCGCGGTTGTCGCTGTCGTAGCCTTGCACATCCTTGGCGGATTTGTCGGCATTGCCCTTATCGCGGCCCGCGTCATCATAAGCGAGCACAGTGCCGATCTGGTTGAGCTCGTGGAAAACTTCCGGTACCAGAACGGCGTAGCCGTGGCCCGCCAGGAAGCGCGCGGCGCGTTCGATCGGACCGGTTTGCTGGAAAATTTCGGAGTAGAACAAGATGACCGGGAAACGGCCTTCGCCCGTGGGACGATGCACATAAGTGCGCATGGGGCCAGTTGGGGTGTTAAGGTCAACGATATGGCTTTGGATCAGCATGATGGGGCTCCTCCCGGGAAGTGATAGTGATAATCATGGATGGCCCTATTTTAGCGCGTTGGAGCCGATCCAGTCAGGGAAAATCCCAAGAAGCCAGCCTGGAACAGGCTGGCTGGGGGTGCAAAAGGCTGTGACTTTAGTTGCCGGAGAGGCAACTCTTCATGAAATCCTTACGGGCGTCACCAGTCAGATTTTTCTGCCCAGCCTCCGCGTTGCAGGTTTTCATTTTCTGTTGCTGGGTATTGCCGCTGGCTTCGGGAGTGCCGGACAGGCAATTTTTCATGAATGCCTTGCGCTCATCGCCCTTGAGGTTTTTCTCGCCTGCTGAAGCATTACATGATTTCATGCGCTCCTGCTGGGTATTGGCTGGTGTGGCGGCGGTGGCAGAGAGGCAGCTTTTCATGAAGTCCTTGCGGGCATCGCCGCTCAGGTTCTTGGTAGCGGCTTCTGCGTTGCAGGTTTTCATTTTTTCCTGCTGCGGTGTGGCCTGGGCGGTGCCGATAAAGAGGCAGGAAAGCAGTAAGGCACTGATCAGCGTTTTCATCGAGAAAATCTCCTGAGTGGGTTAAGTTGGTTCTGACCGGGAATGGGCCTGCTTATCTTATTCCAATATGTCCCGAAAAGCGTGGCCCACGTATTTACCGCTAACAATTGTTGACCAAGAGGCATGTGGCAATGACCAGAGCATGCGCAGGCGCAATGTTCTGGCATAAGGTGATATGGCCAGCCTAGGATTTCTTGTCCAGAAAGCGCGTCAGATCCTGCATGATTTTCAGCATGATGCCAGCCTGGCGTTTTTGCGCTTCCGCTTGGGCTGCAGGATTCAGCGGCTCGTCATTGGCGCTGCTGATCTTGCTCTTGGCATAGCCGCTGATATTCATGGAGAGCTTGATGTCATGATCCATGTAGGCGATGCGGCTCCAGTCCGACATATAGAGATACTCCCTCTCCGGACCATGCAGCAGGTCGCTGCCCATCGCATAGTCGGTGGCCGGGTTCTGCACGCCGAGATAAGGCATGAGGGTGGGAATGACGTCCATGTGGCTGGTGAGCTTGTCGTGCACCTTGGCCGTTGTACCAGGTATCCACAACACCAGCGGAGTACGCACCTGTTCATCCACAAAAGTGGAGTTGTGGCCCCAATAGCCGCGCTCCATGAACTCCTCGCCATGGTCACCTGCCAGGATGACGATGGTGTTATCCAGTAACTGATGTTTTTCCAGGTAATCGAGAATGCGGCCAAACTGGCTGTCGAGATGGTGCACTGCATTGATGTAGCGGTTCTTGATCTGCCCCATGTCGTTCTTCAGGGCCTCACGGCTCAGGGTGGCGTAATTGATGTCGTCCTTGTACGGGCGGCGGATGACGCTTTCTTCCGGGAAGTAATAGCGCGCGTGCGGCGATTCGAAGAACAGGAAGCCGAAGAATGGCTTGGTTTGGTCATGCGTGTCGATGAAACGCAGCAGATCGCTGACGTTCTGCCTGTCGTTCACCCAGCCGGGTTGGCCATTTTTTTGCAGGGCCTGCATGCGGTCAGCAGGCACATGGCTGAAAATGGTGCGGTCGAACTCGGGGTAGCTAAACAGGGCGCTGGTATACAGGCTGATGTCGTAACCCTGTTCTTGCAGCACGTCGATGATGGCGGCCCCGCGGTGATCGCGCAGGAAGGGAAACCAATAGTTACCGGGCAGGCCCGTGAACATGCTGAAGACGCCCATGCGGGTGCCGTTGCCGCCGCTGTAGTTGCGGGTGAAATTTTGGGCTTGTTGTGCAAATTTCCAGGTGCGTGGCATGACATCGGGATTGAGCATGTCGGCCCGCCAGGATTCAGCAATCAACCAGACAATGTTGTAGGGTTTGGCAGGCTCTTGCACAGATAATGGCTGCAAGGGGTAATTCAGCCGTCCATCAATGCGCAGCTTGGGGCGCTCGGCGATATGCATGCCCAGTTTCTTGAACAGGCTTTTGGCGGTCACGGTCTGGAAGAACGGTATTTGCTCAGCTATTTCTGTGGTGGCTGTTTTGCCAGTGGCATCATGCGCGGCATAGCCCAGATGGATGCCTATGGTTAGCACCAGCAACGCGAGCCAGCCCCATTTCAAGCTGCATGAGGATTGCTCCTTGCGTCGACCGACGAAGCGGATGGCGAGGAATAACAGGATAGCCTGCAAGGCAAGAAAGCCCAGCGCAATCAATGCAAAGCCTATGCTGGATTCTGTGCTGCCTCCCAATGATTCTATGCCACCAGGTGTGGTGACCAGGTTGATGATGAAGCCATTGATGAAGGTGCCATACAGGGCATAGAGCTTGGCATTGGCATACAGTAACAAGGTAGTGAGGCCGCTGGAGACAACTGCTGTGATGTAGGTTGGCCAGGCGCGCTGGCTGCTCAGCCGGTAGGTCAGCCAGGTCAACAGGGCGCTGGGCAGGAGATAATAGGCGCTGTAGCAAAGCCAACTTGCCAATACAAAGATAAAACCAATCGCGCCGCTTTGCCAGGCTTGTTGCAGCTTGATGCTGTCGGAAGCAAGTAAGGCAATGGGTAAGTAGCTGAGCAGGTAGAAATAGATCAGGCCGTTGGAAATCTTGGGGTTGCGCATTGAGGATGTCGGAATGATAAAAAGGTTCGGCATTCTAGCAATTGTGGTGTCAACTGGGTAGGTTATTGATAAAAGGCAGAAAACTAGATGTCAGCCATCATTTCTCTTGGTGGCTGCAATGGCAAATAGCCTGGGAATATTGCAGGTATTGGGCTGAGTTTTCTGCAAAATGTGCATTCATTCACATGATTGGGCAAGGATAGCGAAATGGAGCAGCGATTACTGCGGGCGGTTGAATTGGCATTGCAGGGAGATTGGGATGGCGCGCATGAGATTGCCCAGGCGTCCAATGACCCGGTTGCGCACTGGATACATGCGGTGCTGCACAAGATTGAAGGTGATGAATGGAATAGCCGGTATTGGTATCGGCGCGCTGCGCATGAATATGAAGACTATGCCGACTCACAGGAGGAGCTGCGGGCGATTGCCGCCACATTGAAAGGCGGGAGCTGAGGGCCCCCACCTTTGTAGCTCAAAAGAGCTGTTTACACTTCAAGTTGCGGACGGCCAGGTTCTGGCCAGTCGGTGTGGAAGAACTTGCCACGCGGCTGGTCTACACGCTCATAGGTATGGGCGCCGAAGAAGTCACGTTGTGCCTGCAACAAATTGGCGGGCAGCGAAGCGCTGCGGTAAGCGTCGTAATAGGACAACGCAGCGCAGAATGCCTGGGTCGGGATGCCGTTGCGGACTGCCAGCGATACCACATCGCGCCAGCTTTCCTGCCCTTCATGGAGCGCCTCGGTGAAGTAAGGGTCCAGCATCAGGTTCTTCAGGCGAGAGTCCAGCGCGTAGGCGTCGGTGATCTTCTGCAGGAAACGGGCGCGGATGATGCAGCCGCCGCGCCAGATTTGCGCAATCTCGCCGAAATTGAGCTTCCAGTTATAGGCAACCTGTGCCTTATCCATAAGCTGGAAGCCCTGGGCGTAGGCGCAGATCTTGGAGCAATATAGCGCGTTGCGGATGGCTTCGATCAGTTTCTCGCGGTCGGATTCCTGCTTGATTACCGGCCCCTTGAGAATGGCACTGGCTTCCACCCGTTCTTCCTTCAAGGTGGAAAGCGCGCGGGCGAATACTGCCGCAGCGATGGCGTTGGCGGGAGAGCCCAGTTCCAGCGCATTGGCGGCGGTCCATTGCCCAGTGCCCTTCTGGCCTGCGGCATCCATGATCTTGTCCACGAGGAAGCCTTCGCCAGCCGGGTCTTTCTGTTGCAGAATGTCGCCGGTGATTTCGATCAGGAAGCTGGAGAGTTCGCCCTTGTTCCACTCTTCGAATACCTTGCCGATTTCGTCGGCGCGCATGCCCAGCAGGTTCTTCATGAGCCAGTAGGCTTCGCAGATCAACTGCATGTCGATGTATTCAATGCCGTTATGCACCATCTTCACATAATGGCCAGCGCCATCAGGGCCGATGTATTCCGCGCATGAGAAACCGCCTTCCACTGGCTTGCCGGGTTCGGCGCCTTCAAGTGGCTTGCCAGTAACAGGGTCTACCTTGGCGGCAATGTCGCGCCAGATGGGTTCCAGCGAGGCCCAGGCGTTGCGTGTGCCGCTAGGCATGAGGGATGGGCCGAAACGGGCGCCGGTTTCGCCGCCGGAAACGCCGGAGCCGATAAATTCCAGACCCTTGGCGCGGAGTTCCTTTTCGCGGCGGATGGTATCTGTCCAGAGCGCGTTGCCGCCGTCGATGATGATGTCACCTTCTTCCAGGAACGGGATCAGGGCATTGATGGTAACGTCAGTGGCGCTGCCAGCCTTCACCAGCAGAACGATCTTGCGCGGGCGCTTGATGCTCAATACGAAGGTGGCGAGATCTTCGAAGCCTTTCAGGCGTTCTGCCGAAGGCTCGTTTTCATTGCAGTGGGCAATGAATTTGCGTGTCTTCTCAGGATCGCGGTTATAGACGGAGATCGTGTAATTGTGATCTGCGATGTTTAATGCCAGGTTCTGCCCCATGACTGCTAAACCAATGAGGCCAATATCTGCGGTATTTGTACTCATATCTGATTGCTTCTTGTGAATTGATGGTGAAAGAAATGAGAGCCAGGCTAGCCCGTGTTATGCAGCTCGGTAAAACGACCCCCAGCCCGGCACTATAGACCTTTATGGGAAAACCTAAAAGGGCCAGTCTCCCGGACAGCGGGAAAGGCGTGAGAATCAGGAACTGAGTCCGGCAGGGCTTGCCATGTGCGCGATACGCTGCAAGCGGCGGTTCAGCGTGTGACCCGTAATCAGCAGCAGGCTGCCGGGTATGGTGAGCGCCACTTCAGCAGTGGTGCTCATGGGAATGAAGGTGGCGCTGCCCACCAGCACCAAGCCGGCAGCCAGCAACAGGCTGGGTTTGCCGTTGCCATGCTGGCGCCAGCCGGACCACGCGCCAAATACGGCGGCGGGGAACAGCGCGAAGAAGAGCCACAGATGCACGCTCTCATCCAGCAGGAAAGATAAGGGCATGCTGATGACCAGCCAGGGCAGGACGGTGCAATGAACCAGGCACAGCCAGGAAACAATATTGCCGAATTTATCCCAGTTGATGAGTTTTGAAGTGGAATAGGTAATGAGATGCACCAAGGTTGCAGTTCTGTACGACAGGGGGTGGATTCTAGCTTAATGCTGGTTGCCGGGCAACTATGTTGCATTTCCGGGTCGGCGGGCACTGCAATTCCCGCCGAGCGTGATCTGACCAGCTTGTTAAGCCTGGTTGCGTCTGCGCCTGCCGAGCGCGGCGAAGGCACCCAGGCCGATCAGCAGCATGCCGTAGGTGCTGGGCTCAGGCACCAGGGTTACATTGTCCAGCAGGCCGATATCCGGACCGGTGCGGTATTCTGCGCGAATTTTCAACGCACTCAGGTCGGACAGGACTGCAATGAATTGCTCGTCGCTGGCAGCTGCACCCGAAAGCGAATTCAATCGCCATCCATCTGCAATCAGCGGTACGGAGTATGAAGTCCATGCGCCATTGGCAGGGTGGTCGCCGATATCAAAGACCAAGGTTAGCCCTGCTCCCTGCAGGATGACATCCGCATCGTCGAATTGGCTGGGGGAGCCGGAGTAGATTTGCTGTAGGTCGAAGGTCAGGTTGCTGCCGAGCGCTGCGCTTTGGTTGCCCAGGAATTTGGCAGGAGCAATGAAGAAAGTAACGCCGCCGATCGTCAGATCATCAATGCTGACATGGCCCCCCGGGTTACCGCCATTGGCCTGCCAGCTTAGCGGGCCGTCGGCATCACCCGCTGCCCTCCAGCTGTCATCACCGGTAGAAAAATCGCTGCTTGCGGCAAATGCCGCTGAGTTCAGGAGGGTCAGGCTGAGGATGCTGATCAGGATATTCGTTTTAAGCATTTGTCTCTTACTCCCTTGTTTATAAAGTTGATCTATTTGCACGACGCTATGCTTCACATGTCGCCAATGCAATAGCCCGATTGGACTAAGGGTGTGCCGATGATGATTACCCAGAATTACCAAACTTTACATTGATCCTACAAACTTGGACTCAGCCTTGCCAGTCTTATGATTAATTTCCAAACAAGGGATGAAGCGAGGTGTATGGTGGCAATCTCTAAGCGCTCGATGATACTTCTGGCATTGGCAGGCAGCTTGCTTGCAAGTGTCAGTGTCCAGGCCAACCCATGGCGGGGCGGGCATCGCCATGGCGGCCCCAATATCGGTTTTTATTTTGGCCCCGGTTTTTATGGTCCTGGCTGGGGGCCTTACTATCCACGCCCATACTATGCAGTGCCTACCTACCCCTATTATCCGCCTGTAATTGTTGCGCCGGCGCCAGCCCCTGTGCCGCCGCCGGTCTATATCGAACAGCCTGCCCAGCAAAGCGCAGCGCCACAGGCTGCGGAAAACGCTTATTGGTATTACTGCAACCAGCCAGAGGGCTATTACCCCTATGTGAAGGAATGCCCTGCCGGTTGGCAGAAGGTCACTCCGCAACCTGCGCAGTAAGGTGAGGGAGAAATCATGAAAGCTGTAATTTTATTGACCCCCGTCTTGTTGTTGAGCGCGTGCGCCACCCTGCCGCCGGATGGGCCAAGCCGTATGGCCTTGCCAGGCACTGGAAAATCGTTTGACCAGTTTCGTTACGATGACAGCATCTGCCGCCAGTTTGGGCTGGAACAAAGCGGTTCCGCCAAGGCATCCGCCGAGAACAGTGCAGTTACTAGCGCTGCGGTCGGCACGGTTGTTGGCGGTTTGCTGGGTGCTGCTGCCGGTGGGCATCAGGGCGCGGCAGTCGGCGCAGGTTCGGGTTTGCTGGTGGGGACAATGGCAGGTTCTGGCATGGCTTCTGACTCTTATTACACCGCCCAACAGCGTTTTGATAATGCTTATACGCAATGCATGTATGCCAAAGGGCACAAGGTGGCCGTATCGGCAAACATGGCACAGACACGCCAGCAGGTTGTGCCTGCACGCTCCAGTGTTCCGCCGCCACCTCCCCCGCCCGGTTATCGTGGAGCGCCATTGTCTTCGAGCGTGCCACCAGATTACCGGGAATGAATCAAGAATAATAAAGCGATCAATATCTAGCAGTACAGGCATCGGGGTAGTTAATGGGTGAGACTATTCACCGGGAGAGCAAGATGAATCAGGCAGTGAAGAAAACCATATGGTCAGCCTTGGGCGCGGTCGCCATAACTTTGATGCTGGGCCAGAGCGCGGCATATGCAGATCGGGATGACAGACATCAGCGTGGTCAGGACCGTGGTCCACGTCAGGAGCAGCGCTGGGATAATCATCGCCATGATGAGCGCGGCGGTCAATGGAACCGGCAGCGACACGATGACCGCAGGGGTTGGCAGGCGCAGCAACGCCCTGTGATCGTGCAGCATAATGTCCAATACCGTTTCGGCGATCACGATAGGGTGCGCCTGCAGCATAACTATGCACGTAGCCTGGGAGCAATCCGAGTAGACCATCGGCCTTATTTCCAGCCTGGATATGCGATGCTGCCTGCTTACCGGCCCTATATCACGCCAGTACCCATGCATGTACTGCGCACCTTGCCACCACCACCGCCTGGATATGTTATCGGCTATTACCAAGGCTACAACGTAGTCTATGACCCGGCTACCTATGTTGTTCTGGCCGCGATTGATCTGCTGGTGAGATAGATCTCAAGCGAGGTGTGTTGCTTACACGCCCCAATGAACTTCCTCAAGGCCAATGCTGCGCAATGCGGCATTGGCCTTGCTGTATGGACGGCTGCCGAAAAATCCGCGATGTGCCGAGAGCGGCGATGGGTGGACGGAGCTGATGACGACATGCTGTTTGGCAATCAGTGGGCGGAACTGTTGCGCATGCGCTCCCCAGAGGATGAATACTAATGGCGCAGTATGCTGTCCCAGATACTGTATCAGTGCATGGGTAAAGCCTGTCCATAGCTTGCTGTGTGCCCCTGCCACCCCGCCGCGAGTCGTGAGCGAAGCGTTAAGGAGCAGCACGCCCTGCTGCGCCCAGGACATGAGATTGCCGCTGGTCAGGCTTTGCCCGATATCGAACTGCATTTCCTTGAGCATGTTGCGCAATGAAGGCGGTGGCCGCACGCCTTCCGGCACAGAGAATGATAGACCGTGCGCCTGCTGAATGCCATGGTCCTCGCCATGATAAGGGTCCTGCCCAAGCAGGACGACCTTGACATTCTTCGGTGAAACCTGGCGCAAAGCCTCGAACCACAAGCCGCGGCGCGGGCGAATATCCGGTTCAGTCTCTAGTGTGGCGCTGATGTTGTCGTAGAGTGTTTGTAAGCCGGGAATGGCTTCTGCCCAAGCAGGGGGCAATGGTTCCGGGGTGGTGGTGTAATCTGGCATGCTGGTGATGGTCATGTTAAGTACTGCAGGGGTCGGGTAGCCTACGGTACTAAATTCATTGCTACTGAGCAAGGGAAAAGCCACGGCTACGTGTGCCAGCGCATGATGAAGGGATGGCGCTATCATTTTAGCTACAGGAGATAATGCAGGCTTGCAGCTTCCTACAGAACTGGTCGCGGTATCAGGAAAATAGCGCTCTTGTCATTCAAGGTTCAATCGTGTTTATCTTTATCTACTTTGTAGGGCTTGCCTTTGCGCTTGGTTGAGGCGAGTTCTTCCAGCTCACGTTCGGTCATGCTATCTACCATGGAGAGCGAAGCGCCTTTGAGGTCTTGCTTGCGGATTTCGCCGCGTTTGGCCGCCAGCGCGGCGCCAGCAGCCATTTGCTGGGCTTTGGATTTGGCAGGCATGGTGTTTCTCCATTGGATGAAAGTGCCATCCAGTATGCGCTGTCAGGGATGATTCAACAGTCAGCGCATTTCGCCTGGTATTGTCAGAAAAATCAGACAGGCGGCGGCTTGGTTTCCGCGTTCTGGAGAGCAGGGCGCACAATCACGGTACAGGTCATCCCCGCACCAGTACAGTATTGTCGGGAATCTCGTCGATATGCACCCCCACCGGCACGCGTTGCGCCAACCGCACCCAGTTAAAGCTCGGGTTGACATTGGCCAGCAGTCTGACATCCATGGGGTTGTCTCGCTCAGTGATGCCGGCAGAACTAATGCAGCCAGACAGTGCGGCTCCAACCAGCAAGCCGGATGTGCCATGCAAAAAGGCGACAAGCCAGCGGGAGGGGTGCATGCTGTGTCCTGATTGCGCGATTATTTCAGGATGCTTGCATTTGCACCCAGCGCTTGCATGTGGCGCACCACATCCTGGCGATTTTGTGGGGATAATGTGGTCATTAAGGCGGTGACGTTGGTGTAGTACACCGGCATGACTTCATCCAGCTTTTTGCGCCCTGCGGCGGTCAGCTTGATCTTGAGTTTGCGTCTGTCCTTGCGGTCGGTGAGGCGGGTGACCAGCCCTTCATGCTCCAGTCCGTCGATGAAGCCGGTCATGGTGGCCTTGGTGACTCCGGCTTTTTCCGCCAGCAGCGATGGCGACGAGGTGAAGTTTTCTTCCCGTAGCAGCAGTACCAGCACCCACCAGCGGCCCTGCAGTAAGTTGTGCTGCGCCAGCATCTTGTCCAGTGCATCCGACATGTCGGATGCGGCGCGGAGGATGTTGACGAACTCCCAAATTGCCACAATATCGGCATCGGGATAATGACCGGCAAATTTTTTCAGCGACTCCGAGGTCGGCAATTCTTTTATCAGTAGCATGGTGCGAGCTATGATAGTTAGGAGCCGTAATGAGAGTCAATGGTCCGAACGGATATTTCCATAAATAAATTATGGATTTTTGGTATTTGGGAGGATCAGGCGGCGATGGCACGCAGTAATTGCTGTTTGTACAAGGTCAGTGTGCGGGCAATCACTAGTGGGTCGGCATTCGCTTTTGCCAGTACCAATGCTCCTTCCAATGTTGCAATATACAACTCGGCCCAGGCAGCAGTATCCAGGGACTCCTGTCCTTGTTCCTCCTGGAGTTGCTTGAACATATCAGTGAGCTCCAGCCGCCATTGGTTGAAATAATCGCGCGACACTTGAAACAGGCCGGGATTGGTGTCGGCCAGGCCCATGGTGAAGACGGCCAGCATGCAACCCTGGCCCAGTTGTGGATCCTGGTAGGTGGCGATGGCGTGATCGAGGTAGGCGACGATTCTATCCAGTTGTCGCGCATAGGGCGCTTGAGTGACGCGGGCCTGCCGTTCTGTTGCATCCTGCCAGAATTGTTGCAGCACGGCCTCTCCCAGCACTTCCTTGTTGTTGAAGTGATGGAAGAAACCTCCTTTGGTGATATTGGCTTGCGCGCAGATCATGTCTACCGTCATGGCCGAAAAGCCGCGGGAGAGGATCAGGTTCGCGCTGGTCTGCAAAATGCGTTCGCGCGTTGATAATGCTGGGCTGCTCATAAGCACTTTCCGTGATGTTCCTGATGCTGGATGGATTGCGTAAAATCAGTTGACAAATCTGTATACTGGCATAACATACCAACCAGTCGGTATTCTACAGAATGAACAGGATAAATCAAATGATGAAGCGCTTATTATTGGGTGGCATCCTGCTCGCAGCGATGTCTTTGAATGCTGGGGCAGAGGTCAATGAAAAAATATGGCCGAGCATGCAACGGGACATGTTCCCGGGCAAAACCCTCCAGCAGGCTGATTTCATCAGGATCACCGCGCCCAAACGTGCAGAAAGTGGCGCGCAGGTGCCTTTTGCCTTTGCCGTGGATTACCCCATGACTGCAGGGCAATATGTCAAGGCGGTCACGGTGATAGTCGATGCCAATCCGGTACCGATGACAGCCGTGTTCCACTTCAATCCGAACAGCGGCCGCGCGGAAATTGCGACCCGTATTCGCCTGGAAACCGATTCGCTTGTGCATGTAGTGGCAGAAACCAGTGATGGAAAACTCTACGTCAATGCAGCGCCTGTGCGGGCCTCCGGCGGCTGCGGCGGCACGATAGATGGCGACGAAACCGAAGCCAGGAGCAACGCAGGCAAGATGCGCCTGGCGCTGGATAGCGAAGCCAGTGAAGGTAATATGCGTTATGCCAGGTTGCAGATCAAACATCCCATGTTCACCGGCTTGCAACGCGATTTGGTATCGCAGGGCTTCCGTCCGGCGTTTTATATCAGCAAGATCGATGTCCGCTATAACGGCGAGCCGGTATTGCTGGCCGATACCTATATCGGCATCAGTGAAGACCCCAATATCCGCATTCCCTTCGTGGCCAAGGGTGATGGTACGCTGACGGTCACCATCCACGACAATGAAGAAGGGGAATTTACCCAGCAACTTTCCGTCAAGCTTTAGTCAATTCATTTAACCGAGGAGAAAACATGCCTAAATTTATCATTGAGCGCGAAATTCCTGGCGCGGGCAACCTGACTGCTGCCGACCTGCAGGGCGTTTCCGCCAAGTCGTGCAGTGTGCTGAAAAATCTGGGCCCGCAGATTCAATGGGTGGAGAGCTATGTCACGGACGACAAGATTTACTGTGTCTATATTGCTCCTTCCGAAGAGTTGATCCGCCAGCACGCCAGTGAAGGCGGCTTCCCTGCCAACCGCATTTCACAAATCAAGCGCATGATAGACCCCACCACTGCGGAATCCTGATGCCTGGTTCTTCGGGTGCTATCGGCACTATCCTGCTGGGTATATGCCTGTCTGCATCCGCCATGGCTCAGACAGGGCTGGTAAACCACCATCTCCGCGTGCTGGCTGCCTCATGTGCAGCCTGTCATGGCTATGAAGGCATCAGCCGTGGAGAGATTCCTGACCTGGCAGGGATCAGCGCTACGCGTTTCCTGCAGAAAATGCAGGAATACCGCGAAATGCCTGATGATGGCAGCGTCATGAACCAGCATGCCAAGGGGCTGACGCAGGAGGAAATCAGCGGATTGGCTGTTTATTTCTCCGGCATCCCGGTTGCAGAAAGCCAGCAGAAGGGAATAAACGCACAATGAAGCGCCGTGACTTTGCCAAGCTGGCGCTGGCGAGCCTGGTCTTACCCAGCGCCTGGCGCAATATTGCCCAAGCAGCCAATGCCCCGCGTGTGGTCGTGGTCGGCGCGGGGTTCGCAGGCGCCACATTGGCCAAATACCTGCGCGTCTGGAGCAATCATGGCATCGAAGTCATCCTGATCGAGCCTGGGCGGAGTTTTATTTCCTGTCCCGTCAGCAATATGGTGCTGGGCGGCAACAGGAAAATGCAGGACCTGACCCATTCCTACGCCTCGCTGACGCAGAAATACGGCGTGCAAATGCGGCATGCCAGCGTGACCAATATCGATAGGGACAAACGCCAGTTACGGCTGGATGATGGCAGCCGTCTTGACTATGACAAGCTGGTGCTGGCGCCTGGCGTGAGTTTTGACTATAGCCACCTGAACGCCATGGCCGGAGTGGATTTGCAGCAGCATTATGTGCATGCCATGAAGGCGGGCGCGCAGACGGAAACCCTCAGGCGGCAGCTGCTGGATATGCCGGATGGCGGCGTGTTTGCCATGACGGTGCCCGCCCTGCCGTACCGTTGTCCGCCCGGGCCATATGAACGCGCATGCCAGGTGGCGTATTACTTCAAGCAGCATAAGCCACGTTCTAAGGTGCTGATACTGGACGCCAACCCGGCCATCACTTCCAAGCGTGGCCTGTTCGAGCGGGCGTGGGCCGACCTGTATTCCGGCATGATCGAATACCAGCCGCTCAGTGAGCTGCGGCAGCTTGACCCGGCCAAGCGTATGTTGGAAACCACATTTGATCGTCACAGATTCGATGTACTCAACCTGATTCCACCCCAGACGGCGGGCCGTATCGCGCTGGATAATGGATTGGCCAACGATGGTGGGCGCTGGTGCGACGTGGATTACCGCAGCTATGAATCCACACGGGCGCGGCATATCCACATTCTCGGCGATGCGCTGGATTCCGCCTTGCCCAAATCCGCACATATCGCCACCTCGGAAGCCAAGGTGTGTGCCAGCGCTCTCATTGATATTCTCGCCGGGCAGGCTCCCGACCCTGCCCCAGTCTTTGCCAATACTTGTTATAGCTATGTCAGTGCTGATGAGGCCATGCATGTCGCCAATGTCTACCGCTATGATGACAAAAGCGGCGAAATGAAACCCGCAGCCGGCGGCGGGGTGTCGAAGCAGCGCTCGGCCAGCGAGGCGAGTGAGGCGAGATCATGGGCAGCCAATATCTGGTATGACGTGCTGGGATAATTAAGAAGTTAACAATATTCACCAGACGTCGTTACTCTGTGCCGTACTCATTGTACTGTCTACGGCATTGCATCTGGTCAGAAGAATGTTGTTGGCCGCTCTAAGCCGTTTTGTTCAGCGTGCTGGGTGGTTGGACAGGAACAAGCCTCCCAGAATTGCCGCAATACCGACTGCATGAAACAAATGCAGGCTTTCTCCCAGCAACATCACCGATAACAGGCTGCCAAATACCGGCATGAGGTGAATGAACAATCCCGCACGTGCCGCACCGGCATAGGCCACGCCTAGTGTATAAAGTGTGTAAGCAATCACTGATGGAAAAATCCCCACATAGGCCAGCGCCAGCCAGACATCCCGATTCCATTGCGGCGTGAGGCCATGCATCGCTTCCCACAAGTACAGCGGAAACAGCAGCACAAGGGCGATAATGATCTGTAAGCCCATCAATCCCAGGCGATTAATGCTGGCAGGAATATCGCGCAGCCAGAGCGTATAAAACGCCCAGCACACCATGGCCAGGAAAATGATCAGGTCGCCAATGGAAAATTCCAGCCTGAGCAGGCGCGCCCATTCGCCATGCAGAATAATGGTGAGCACGCCGCACAGCGACAAAGCCAGACCGATAACCTGCCAAAGCTGCAGTCGCAAGCGATAGAACAAGCTGCCAAACAGCAGGATCAGGATGGGAATGCAGGAATTGAGCAAGGTGCCGTTGGTAGCGGTGGTGAAGTGCAAGCCGCTATAGACCAGAGTATTGAAGGCAGCGACGCCGATCAGGGAAACTGCCAGCAAGCGCCAGCGATACTGCCAGTATAGCAAGCAGTCGCGCCGCATTGCCGGATAGGCAAAAGGCAGGATGCAGAGCAAGGCGATCACCCAGCGGCCAAAGGACAGGGTGAATGGCGGAATCTCGCTGTGAATTGCCCTGCCAACGACAAAATTGCCTGCCCAGAATAGCGGCGGCAATATCAGGATCAGATATAGCAGGAATGGAGACGGCTTCGATGACTGGTTGGGTGGTGTTTGCATGCGGCTAGTATAAGTGAGTTGCAGATCGTGCAGCGCTGGGTTTTCATGGGAAGGGTTCAAGAAACAAACCAGGGTTTTAGCGCATGTTGCGCAACCTCGATGAAGGCCCGTAATTTGGGTGGCATGAAGCGCTGGCGTGGATAGACCAAGTGTATTGGGTCGGCCTGCGCTGTCCATTCCGGTAATACGCGTTTCAGTTCACCAACCACCATGCCCGCTTTGCAGATATAGGTGGGTAACAAGGCCACGCCCTGCCCGTTCAGCGCCATCTGACGCACCAAGTTGATGCTGTTCGCGATAGTGGCGCTGTGCAGAGGAATAGTCATGCGGCTGTTACCGCGCTGCAATGTCCAGACATCACGACCCATGGGGCTGAATTGCAGGCAGCGATGCTGGTGCAGGTCTTGTGGCTCATTCAGTGCCGGGGCTTTTGCCAGATAGTCTGGGCTGGAGAAAGTAGCCCAGCAGGCCATCCCCGATGGCCTGGCAATCAGGCTGGAATCATCCAGCTTACCGGTGCGGATAGCTACATCAATGCCTTCGGCAATCAGGTCTATATAGCGCTCGGTCAATATCAACTCCAGCTCTACGTCCGGATATTGGCTGTGCATGGCTTGCACCAGCTCTGCCAGCATGCTGTCTCCCAGATCGGCGGGCGCAGTGACTCTGAGCCTGCCTTGTGGCTGTTGTTTAGCGGCATTCAGGGTGGCTTCGGCTTCCAGCAGGTAGTTGAGCCCGGTCGAAGCCAGCTCGAAATATAGCGTTCCTGCTTCTGTCAGATTCAGGCGGCGTGTTGTTCTTTGCAGCAAGGTCACACCCAGCCGCCGTTCCAGCCGCGCCACGCGGGTGCTCACTGTGGAAGTCGGAATCTGCAGTTGCCTGGCGGCAGCGCTGAAACCGCCAGCCTGCACCACCCGGACAAAAACAGCGACTTCATTGATATCCATGATTGTTCAATAAAATGAAAAATGATTTCACATTTAACCATCTGGTGCTGTGAAAGTCTTGTCTCTATGATGGAACCATCAAAAGCGGAGTTATCAGAAAGTAGATCCAGCAATATCGCAAGCACAAAAGGAGCACAGTATGAAAAAACTTGCATTCATCAAGCGCAGCAATGGACGCCATTGGGTAGGCGATGGGTTCCCCGTGCAGAACGTTTTTTCCTATCGCGATATTCACGAGGAAATGTCACCGTTCCTGCTTATGGATTACGCGGGGCCGGCGCAGTTCGAGCCAACGGAAAAACGCCGTGGCGTCGGGCAGCATCCGCACCGCGGGTTTGAAACCGTGACCATCGTCTACGATGGACAAGTTTCGCATCATGATTCCACCGATGCTGGCGGCACCATTGGGCCGGGCGATGTGCAGTGGATGACGGCAGGCTCCGGCATCGTGCATGAGGAATATCACGGTGATGACTTTGCCAGGGCTGGAGGTGTCTTTGAGATGGTGCAACTTTGGGTAAACCTGCCTGCGCGGCACAAAATGACGCGGCCGGGCTATCAGGGTATTACCCGTGAGCAGATTCCTGAAGCCGCGCTGCCGGATGGCGCAGGCGTGGTGCGCATCATCGCAGGAGAGTATCAAGGTGTGCGCGGGCCAGCCCGAACTTTTAGCCCCATGAATGTATGGGATGTGCGGCTTGGTGCTGGTAGTACGGCAAGGTTCACCCTGCCCGCAGGCCATACCACTGCCGTGTTTGTATTGCATGGTGCTGTCAGCCTGGGGGATACGCATACCGTACGTGCTGCCGAACTGGCTGTAATGCAGCGGGAAGGAGATGAACTGGTGCTGGCGGCGCAGCAGGATACCGTCCTGCTTTTGCTGAACGGGGAACCGCTGCATGAACCTGTGGTGGGCCATGGCCCTTTTGTCATGAATAGCTGGGAAGAAATCGACCAGGCGATTGATGACTATAACAATGGCCGGTTTGTCTCAGCCAGAGTGTAGAGCCCGCCCATGAAAACATCATGAGCGGTCATTTGTAGATGCAGTGGATGTAACCAATTAACCCAAAGGAGAAACCGATGACCAAACCTTATATACGTCTTGACCATGATAATGCTGCGGTATTGCTGGTAGATCACCAGGTTGAATTACTGTCGCTGGTGCGGGATATTGAACCAGACAAGTTAATGAAGATTTTCTCAAGGCAGTTAAGGATACCGGCAAGAAGCAATTGATATTGGTATCCTGCATTACGATATAGGAATGGTATCAGTTTTGAGTCGAAAGGCAGCCTGTCAGGCTGCCTTTTCCTTGAGAGGCAATATCTTGCCGTTGGTATATGACTGATACAGGGCAATCGCGGCTTCACGCAGCTGTTCGGCATCCGCGGCCAACGCTGGATGTTCGAAAGATTCCCCATTGATTTTGTAGATAGGGCGCATTTCGAGGTTATTGAGAGATGATAGCGATTCAAACTTCAGATGACCTACTTCGGTACCGTCCAGGTAGAAATTCACTAGAAAAATCTGCTCGACCGAGATGTTCAGCACAACGCCACTATCCAGAGTGATGCGCTGGTCGCGTTTATTGATGGCGTGGAGTTCCACTATGGGCATATTGTGTTCTTTCACTAGGACTGGAGGGATAGCTGAGAATTCAGTATTACCCAAAGCCAATCATCAGTACAGATGCAGACCAGGGAAATAAAGAAGGATCAGTTGGGAAGCAACAGCCTGGCTAAGCACACTCAAGTGCTCAGGCTGAGGCTAAGGCCGATTTCCTTCCAATAGGCGATTTCGTTGACCAATTCTGCTTCTGTCAGCGGATTGTCCTTGAGCCAGTCAGCCGTGATATTGAGTTGGTAGCCGGATTTGAGGATAAATAGCTCCAATTCCGGATGATGGTCAGGCTGGCGGTTGCGATGGAATAGCACCGCAAGCCGCAGGATCAGGATCAGCAGCAAACGGTCAGTCTGACCGTTCAGGCTGAATTCCAGCTTGCTCAGCGAACGCCGATGCGCTTTGACCAACAGGCCCAGGGTTTCCTGCTCCATATTGGAGAAGCCTGGCATGTCGGCATTTTCGACAATATAGGCAGAGTGCTTGTGATAGCCGGAATGCGCAATCGACACGCCGATTTCGTGCAGTCGCGCTGCCCAGGTCAGGTATTGCGCGGCAGTTTCTTCATCTATGTGTTGTAAACGGGAGCTGCATTGTGACAACAGGCGTAATGCCAGTTCCTGCACGCGTTCTGCCTGGTCGGGTTCCACATGGTAGCGGCGCATGAAGCTGGAAACGGTGGTTTCGCGAATATCCTGGTCATGCAAACGCCCGAGCAATTCGTACAGCACTCCTTCGCGCAGGGCGCTGCTGGCAGTGGTCATGCGTTTGATATCCAATGCATCAAACGCCGCCATCATGACTGCCAGGCCGCCCGGTAATACCGCTGCGCGATCTGTACTCACACCGGGCAAATCGATTTTCTTGATATTGCCTGCCTGCAATAGTTGTTCCTGGATAAATGCCAGACCCTCACGCGTGATTTCGCCATCGCTTAACCCGCTGAGCCGGATAATTTCTCCTAGGGCCTTGGCAGTGCCTGATGAGCCGACTGCCTCGTTCCAACCCTCGGCGATAAAATATTTACGCATGCCTTGCAATTCTGCGGCAGCGGCAATCTGCGCACGTTTCATGGCAGCCTCGGAGATCTTGCCGTCCGGGAAATAGCGCATGCTGTAGCTGACGCAGCCCATATATAGGCTTTCCATGGCAGTCGGTTCCAGGTGCTGGCCGATAATGAATTCGGTGGAGCCGCCGCCGATATCAATTACCAGCCGCTTATGGTCAGCCGGTGGAAGACTGTGGCTGACGCCGACGAAAATCATGCGGGCCTCTTCGCGCCCGGCAATGATTTCTATGGGAAATCCCAGAGCTGCCTGGGCTTCCTGCAACAGGTTAGGCGCGTTGCGGGCTACGCGGAAGGTATTGGTGGCAACAGCGCGCACCGCTTGCGGCGGCAAGCCGCGCAATCGTTCGCCAAAGCGTTTCAGGCAGTCGATGGCACGTTGTTGCGCATCAGCGCTCAGGTTATTTTTTTCGTCCAGCCCGGCGCCCAGGCGCACGGCCTCGCGCAGGGAATCATGGAAAATGAGATGTCCGTCTGCCACTCTGGCGAGTTGCAGACGGAAACTGTTGGAACCCAGGTCGACCGCGGCGATTTCCGGGAAATCCGAAGGTTTGATAGGCAAGATTGACCTTTTTCTGAAACATGGAGTGCGGCAATCATCCCAAGGGCGATCAAGGTTCTTGCGCTTCGCGCTCCATTTCCTGCACCGTGGTATGACGAACGTCCTTACCTTTTACCATGTAGATGACGTATTCGGCAATATTCTTGGCGTGGTCGCCGATACGCTCGATGGCCTTGGCTATGAACAGTACTTCCAGCGACATGGAAATGGTGCGCGGGTCTTCCAGCATGAAAGTGATCAATTGGCGCATGGTCGCGCGGAACAATTCATCCACTTGCTCATCCTGGCGCGCCACGTCTACTGTCTTGGTGACATCCAGACGCGCAAATGCATCCAGGGAGGTGCGCAGCATTTCACGTACGTTGGCCACCATGTTCTTGATTTCGTTGAAGCGTGGCGTATATAAACGGCCAGATTCGGAAACTTTCTGCGCGACGCGGGCGATCTTGGTGGCTTCATCGCCGATACGTTCCAGGTCGGTAATGGTCTTGACCACCATCATGATCATGCGCAAATCGCCGGCAGCGGGCTGGCGGCGCACGATGATATGGCTGCAGTCTTCGTCGATCTGGACTTCCAGCGCGTTGACCTTGTGATCGTTGGCAATCACCTTGTCCGCCAGGGTGAGGTTGACGGTAATAAGTGCTTCCAGCGCATTGACGATCTGTTGCTCTACCAAACCGCCCATTTCCAGCACTTTGGCACGGACTGATTCCAGTTCGGCATCATACTGCTTGGAGGTATGTTCTAATTGCATAACGTGATCCCTTCCGTGAATAAACTTGGCCGGGTTTTGCATACCCGGCCAAAGTGATTGAGTCAACGTTGTAGTCTAATTGCCGATTATGACAATTTCATGTTGAACTGAAGCGCTGTTTATTTCGCTGTCATGGTCTTGACGCCGTCAGCGGTCGCCAGCAGCAAGACATTGGCTGGACGGGCCGCAAACAGGCCATTGGTAACTACGCCGACGATGGCGTTAATCTTGGCTTCCATCGCTACAGGATCGGTGATGGTCAAGCCATGCACATCCAAGATAACGTTGCCGTTATCGGTGGTGAAGTCGCGCAGCTTGGGCTGACCGCCCAGCTTGACCAGTTCGCGCGCCACATAGGCCTGTGCCATGGGGATGACTTCCACGGGCAGCGGGAATTTACCTATCACGGATACCAGCTTGCTCTGGTCGCAGATACAGATGAAATCCTTGGCGCAGGCCGCCACGATCTTTTCACGGGTCAAAGCGCCGCCGCCGCCCTTGAGCATGTGCATGTGCTCGGTGATTTCATCCGCGCCGTCGACATAGATATCCATGCCGTCCACGTCATTGAGGTCAAATACCTTGATGCCATGTCCGCGCAGGCGCTGGGCAGTGGCTTCGGAGCTGGCAACCGTGCCTTCGATGCGATCCTTGACCTTGGCCAGCTCATCAATGAAAAAATTGGCGGTGGAGCCAGTGCCCACCCCAATGATGCCGCCCTTTACATATTCCACGGCTGCCTTGGCAACCTGTTGCTTTAATTCGTCTTGTGTAGCCATTATTAAAACCTTTATTTACTGGTGACCTGATCGGGGTAGAAGCCGCATGAAGCAACCCAGCATTTTGCAGACCCCATGTTTTCTTTATAATTCAGATTCTTTCGAATCAAGCCCCTTAATCATACACTGCCGTATCTCATAGTGCAGCCTTGGACAGCGTCCCTCATGAAAATCGACTATCTGCAGAAAATCAAATCCGCCCATGTTTATGACGTGGCGAGCAAAACCCCGCTGGACCTCCTGTCCAATATTTCCCGCCGCATCCAGAATCAGGTATTGCTCAAGCGCGAGGATATGCAGCCGGTGTTTTCATTCAAGCTGCGCGGCGCTTACAACAAGATGGCGCAGCTTTCAACGGAAGCGCTGTCACATGGTGTGATTACGGCTTCTGCGGGCAACCATGCGCAAGGGGTGGCGCTGGCTGCCAAGAACGCAGGCTGCCGCGCGGTGATCGTCATGCCAGTCACCACGCCTGACATCAAAGTGGATGCGGTGCGCAACCGCGGCGGCGAGGTAGTGCTGGCCGGAGAGTCCTATACCGATTCCTACAACCATGCATTGCAATTGATGGAAGAGCAGCAGTTGACGTTCGTGCATCCGTTTGACGACCCTGACGTGATCGCAGGGCAAGGCACCGTGGCGGTAGAAATCCTGCAGGATAACCCGGGCCCGATCGAGGCTATTTTCTGCCCTGTCGGCGGCGGCGGGCTGATCGCTGGCGTAGCTGCTTATGTCAAGGCGGTAAGGCCTGAAATCAAGGTGATCGGTGTTGAGGTGAACGATGCCAACGCCATGACGGTCTCCTTGCAGAAAGGCGAACGTATTACTCTTGACCAGGTGGGCTTGTTTGCCGATGGCAAGGCGGTCAAGCTGGTGGGGGAGGAAACTTTCCGCCTGTGCCAACAATATGTCGATGAAATGATTTTGGTGGACAATGATGCCATCTGCGCCGCGATCAAGGATGTGTTCGAGGATACCCGTGCGATCCTGGAGCCGACCGGCGCGCTGGCGCTGGCTGGGCTTAAGGCTTATGCGCAGCAGCATGGTTTGCAGGACAAAACCCTGGTTGCCATTGCTTCCGGGGCTAACATGAGTTTCGATCGCCTGCGTTTCGTGGTAGAGCGTGCCGAGATCGGTGAAAAGCGCGAAGCGGTGTTGGCAGTCACTATCCCCGAAACGCCTGGTTCATTCAAGAAATTCTGTCGCTTGATCGGCAATCGCAACATCACCGAGTTCAATTACCGCTATGCCGATGCGCAATCTGCCCATATCTATGTCGGTATCGCCATTCACGACCCCAGCGAATCCAGCAAGCTGGTCGCGCAATTGCAGGAGCATGGCTTGCCCGCGCTGGACCTGAGCGACAACGAAGTGGCGAAGCTGCACCTGCGCCATCTGGTGGGTGGACATGCGCCGCAGGCGGAGCATGAACAGGTCTATCGCTTCGAGTTTCCCGAACGGCCAGGCGCATTGATGAATTTCCTTGATAACATGCGACAGGACTGGAATATCAGCCTGTTTCATTACCGCAACCATGGCGCGGATTATGGACGAGTGCTGGCGGGTATGCAGGTGCCGCCAAGAGAGGAAAAGGAATTTGCTGAATTCCTGCAGAACCTGGGGTATCCGTATTGGGCAGAAAACGATAATCCTGCCTACAAGTTATTTTTGGGATAGAAACCAAAAAGCCCGCTGAAAGCGGGCTTTTTTATTGGCCAAACGGGAGGGATTACCTCTTGTCGACAAGCGGAGTGCCGTAGGCGGTGATGTCGTAATCGGTCAGCTCATAACCCAGTTCACGCACAATTACCTTGAGGCGCTCCTCGATGCCTAGATCATAGAATTCCCGTACTTCGCCGGTGCTGGTGCTGACCAAGTGGCCATGGTGTTCTTCGCCATCGTTCAGCTCATACACGGCTTTGTTGTTGCCCAATTGGCTTTTCTTCAGCAAACCGGTCTGCTCGAATTGTGCCAGCACACGGTAAACCGTTGCCAGGCCGAATTCAGAATGCTCGGTGATCAAGATACGGTATACATCTTCAGCAGCCAAGTGACGCTGTTCGCTGTTGCGGAAGATATCCAGCACCTTAAGCCGCGGTAAGGTGATTTTCAGGCCACTGTTTCTCAAATCCTGATGCGGATCTGCTATTCCGTCATCTCTTTTTGTAACCACTATCATCTCTCCTTGTAATTGAAACCTGACGCTGCGATAGCATATCATGCATCGCGCTGCTGTCGCGGAATGAACGTCAGGCAAGCAGTTTTATAATAAATTCCCAATCCTTGGGATCCACCGGCGTGATTGAGAGCCGGTTACCACGCTGCAGGATACGCAGATTCTGCAATTCAGGAATTTCACGCATCTGTTTCAGGCTCAATAACCGGGTCTTGCGCACCAGCTTGATATCCACATTGAACCAGCGCGGAGTCTCGGGCGTGGCCTTGGGGTCATAATACTTGTGTCCTTCGATGAATTGCAGGCGGTCAGGATAAGCCAGCTTGCACACCTCGGCGATACCGACGATACCAGGTTCCGCGCAGTTGGAATGATAAAACAGGATTCCATCGCCAAGCTGCATCTGGTCACGCATGAAGTTGCGCGCCTGGTAATTGCGCACGCCATACCAATCCACTGATTGGTCGGGGAATGATGCCAGGTCATCAATCGATACATCCGAAGGCTCTGATTTCATCAGCCAGTAACGCATGAAATTCTCAAATCAACACAGATTCCGTATCATAACCCGAGTCAATTGAATTTCAGAATCCACAGCATGGCCCGCAACGTCCTTGGTACCACATTACAACCTTGCAGCATGGACCCCGTTACCGGCTTCACCCGCAGCGGCAGCTGCGTCACCGGCCCGGAAGACATCGGCAGTCATACGGTTTGCGCAATGATGACAGAAGAGTTTCTGGCCTTCGCGTTTTCCAAAGGCAACGACCTCAGTACCCCAAGGCCTGAATATGGTTTTCCTGGACTGGAGGCAGGTGACCGCTGGTGTTTATGCGCTTCGCGTTGGTATGAGGCAGCTGAGGCTGGTTATGCCCCGCCGGTGATCCTTGAGGCAACCCATGAGCGGGCGCTGGAAGTAGTCAGCCTTGCTGACCTGGAATATCACGCCCTGAGATAGGGCTTGGAAGGAGTTCCCCGCAAATGTCATCCGGACCGGCATCCTGAACCTGTACGGTTCAAGTGGTAGCGACCTAAAGCTGCGTCAGGTACACCCGCATCGGAGCGCGCACATAGCTGCTTAACAGACCGAAACCTAAGCCAAATTTATGGTTCAAGGAATCTATGGCCCGGACAACACCGCAGGGAACAAGGGGAAGAAGCCGGAGTCATCCAGCTTCTTGTAACTTATGGCAGAGGCAATGCCTAATTAAAACAGTTGGTTTTGTTCCTCGCCAACCACGGCATCAATCTGTTCCTGCATGGAAGTGATTCTACGCTTGAAATCACCAATGTCAAAACCGCCGATGTTGGCGGTCAGCAATTCATGGGCAATATTGAGCGCCGCCATGATGGCAATCTTCTCGGCGCCCACCACCTTGCCGGTATCGCGGATTTCACGCATCTTCTTGTCGAGATAATCGACGGAGCGTAACAATGCTTCCCGCTCCTCGTCGGAACAGGCAATTGTCAGCTCGCGCCCCATGATGCTGACATCGACGCCACGCACATTGCTCATACACTATCCTCCGGCAGGCGTTCGATCAGGGTTTGCAGCTTGCGGCTGGCAAGCTCGATATTGTCCTGCAATTGTTTATTGTCATCCTGGGAGCGTGTAAGCTCTTGACGGAGTTCAAGATTTTCGGCTCGCAGCATTTGGCATAATGAAATGAGCTGCGCGAGCTTTTCTTCCAACGTGATCAAATCAGCATTCATGGCGCCACTATAATTGCAAAATCAATCCATGGTCAACTGCGCATAAGAATTTATGACGTGATTACAACACCTTATATCAAAAACCTGTTTTGCCATGTTAAGGTGCGCAACCTTGGAAATTTATCTATACAACCCTCACCCTAGACTAAGTCCATGACAGAACAGAACCCTTCGGACCGCAACCAGCGCCACGCCGAAAGAATGACGCGTCAGAAAGCCATTATCGATGCCAAGATTGCGGCTGCGCAGATCGAGCGTGGTTTGCTTCTGGTCAACACCGGTAACGGCAAGGGAAAGTCCACTGCAGCTTTCGGACTACTCGCCCGCGCGCTTGGGCATGGCATGAAGGCCGTGGTGGTGCAGTTCGTCAAAGGACGGTCGGATACTGGAGAAGAAGCCTTTTTCCGTCAACAGCCTAATGTGGCCTGGCATGTGATGGGTGAAGGCTTCACCTGGGAAACCCAGAACCGTGATCGCGACATTGCCGCTGCCAAGCAAGGCTGGCGCGAGGTCCAGGCAGCTCTACGGGATGCCAGTGTGGGCGTGGTCATTCTCGATGAGCTCAATATCGTCCTCAAATATCATTATCTGGATCTGCAGGAAGTGCTTGCCGACATTGCAGCGCGTCCTGCGATGCAGCATGTAGTGGTTACCGGACGCGGCGCACTGCCTGAGCTGATTGCCCAGGCTGATACCGTGAGCGAAATGACATTGGTCAAGCACGCGTTCAATAGTGGAGTGCAGGCCATGCCTGGTGTGGAATGGTAGGGCCGTCTTAGTCAGAATTTTCCTGCTGGTGAATGGCTGCTGATGAGGCAGCCCGCCTCTATCGCTCACGTTCATTCCTGGGCCAATTCAAGTATAATGCGCGCCAGTTGTCAGGTGCCTGACCATCTGCTGCAAGGCGGGTGCAAGGGTGAAACTGGGAAGCAGGTGCGTTTTTTGATGCAAAACAATGCCTGCGCTGCCCCCGCAACGGTAAGCGAGTCATGTCTGCCACGATGCCACTGTGACAAAACACAAGTCATGGGAAGGCGGGAGACATCTGAGTGATCTTAACTCGCAAGCCCGGAGACCGGCCTGATACAAACATTGGAAAACCGCGGGGTGACGGTCTGTAATTCCTGGCAATTCCATTGCCCGGCATCATTGCCATTTTTCTTTGGTTTTCCTGAATTTTGTCCTGCATGCGGGGCCGCATGCACTTCAAGGAAGCCACATGAAAAAACTTACTATTGCGAGCCTGGTCAGTCTCGCTTTTCCCGCTGTTGTCTGGGCGGAGCCTGTCGTGACGCTGGATGAGGATGTCGTCGTCACTGCCAGCCGAATTCCGCAAGAACGCAAAGCCGTGATCGGCGATGTCAGCGTCATCGAAACCGCCGATATTGCGCGCGCGGGTCAGAGCACGTTGCTGGAATTGCTGCAAACCCAGCCTGGCATTGAAATTTCCCATAATGGTGGCGCTGGCAAGAGTGGCTTCTTATTTATGCGTGGCACCAATTCCAACCATGTCATTGTGTTAGTCGATGGTATACGTATCAATTCCGGGACAGATGGCACAACCGCTTTAGAGAATATTCCTGCTGCCCAAATTGAGCGTGTTGAAATCCTGCGCGGCCCGGCTTCCAGCCTATACGGTCAAGATGCCATTGGCGGTGTAATCCAGATTTTCACTAAACAGGGCAAAGGTGCGCCGCGCTTCTATGCTTCTGCTGGTTATGGTTCCTATAACACCAAAACTGCAGATGCTGGTTTCAGTGGTCGCGTAGGCGATACTAGCTTTGCACTGAATGTTTCTAGCTATGATACTGATGGTTTTTCCGCACTGAGAACCCATAGCTCTTGGCGTAAAGATCATGACGGCTATCGTAACCTTGCTGTGAATGGTTCACTGAGCTATCAGATTGTTTCTGGCCACAGTGTGGGTATCCAGTTTTTTTCCAGCGAAGGCCATAACCGCTATGACAACCTATTCAGCTCGGTACCTTTTTCCAATCACAATATGACAAGACAACTTGGCTATTCCATTTTCAGTCGCAACCAGTTTACCGAGAGCTGGCATTCGACCATCCGCATAGGTGAGGGCCGTAACGATGCTACAGACTATGATGCGGATTATGGCAAAACCTACTTTGATACCAAGCAACGTCAGATCTCTTGGCAGAATGATATTACTTTGCCTATGGGCACTCTGACCTTGTTATATGACAGGCTGGAACAGCGACTGGATTCCACCACTCAATATGACAAAACCAGCCGCGATAATGATGGTTATGCCGCGATTTACTCGCTGAGCCAAGGCGCGCATTCCGCACAACTCAGTTATCGCGTTGATCATAACTCGCAATACGGTACTAACGATACCGGCAATATTGGGTATGGCTACCAGATCAGCGATGCATGGCAAGTGACTGCCAATTATGGCAGTGCTTTCCGCGCTCCATCCTTCAACCAGCTATACTGGCCTGCGCATCCCATTTTTGGAAGAAGCAGCAATCCCAATCTTGAGCCAGAAAAGTCGGATAGTGTGGAAGCCAGTGTGCGTTACAACGACAAACAGACCAGTTTTTCTGCCACGGTTTATGAAAACAGGGTACGTAATCTGATTGTCTATGACTCAGCTATATTTGCCTCCAACAATATTGATCGCGCCAAAATTCAAGGCCTGACATTAGCGGGTAGTCATCAGTGGAATGCCTGGACATTACGCGGTAATGTAGATATTCAATCTCCACGTAATGATGAAAACGATAAGTTGTTGCAATTGCGCGCCAACCGTCATGGCAGCCTGAACCTGTCTTATCAGTTGGACAAACTGCGCATAGGCGGTGAAGTGGTGAGTTCTTCCGCAAGATATAACGATGTGGCGAATACTGTTCGACTGGGGGGATACACCTTATTCAATATGGTGGCCGAGTATCAGGTCAACCCTGAATGGAGACTGCTAGCACGAGCTAACAACATCTTCGATAAGAATTATGCATTAGCCAAGATTGTTGATACGATGAATAACATTGCTGAATACTACAATACCCCCGGCTCCAACGTATTCTTCAGCGTCAGTTACACGCCTCAACCATAAGCCGTTACCGGCATTTGCCCGGAAAGAGCTTGAATAGTAAACAGTCTGGCCGGCTTTTTGCCGGCGGGCTGTTTTCTTATTCTGGGCAGGCGTGCGGTGTTATCATCTTGGCTTTATATCTACATATTTTATTTTCGATATGAATATCCAATCCAATCGACATTTCCTGTTGCAACAGGGCGGCATTGCCATGCTGCTGTTTTTCTTCATGCTGCTCACGCGTGGCGGCCATGCAATGACCAGTGTGGCTTTGCCGGATGCCAGCCTGGCGGTATTTCTGCTGGGTGGCATGTTGTTGTGGCGTGCTGGTTGGTTTGTGCTGTTCTTCATCATTGCCGCCATTATTGATTTCGGCGCTGCCGCGCTGGATCCCTATCAGGGTTTTTGCCTCACGGATGGCTATTGGGGCCTGATTCTGGCCTATGGCGCGATGTGGCTGGGCGGACGCTGGCTGAGCAAGCAGCCGGATGCTTTTTCTCTCGTGCGCTATGTGCCGGTTACGCTGGTAACCACTGTGATGGCGTTCGTGATTTCCACCCAGACCTATTACCTGTTCTCGGGCCGGTTCCCCAATAATGGGCTGCACGAGACTATACAGCATGGCTGGAATTACCTACCGGTCTACCTGGGCTATTCCATGATGTATTTCGCCATCGTTTGGGCTGGCGTGCATCTGTTCCGCTACATCCGCGCGCACCGCGCCAAGGCAAACGCCTGAAATATCGGTAATGAAAGGCCCGCAACGCATTGCCTGCCTGACGGCGGAAACCACGGAAGTGCTGTACCTGCTGGGAGAGCAATCCCGTATTGTCGGCATTTCCGGCTTTACTACCCGTCCGGCAATCGCCCGCAAGGAAAAGCCCCGGATATCGGCATTCAGCACGGCCAATATCGACAAGATTCTTGCATTGCGGCCCGACCTGGTGCTGGCGTTTTCTGATCTGCAGACCAATATCGTTGCCGAGCTGGTGCGGATTGGGGTGGAAGTGCATGTGTTCAATCAGCGTTCGGTGCAAGGCGTTCTGGACATGATTGCCACGCTGGGCGCATTGACGCATGCCAATGACCGTGCGGCTGCCTTGATCGAAAGCCTGCAACAGACCATGCGCCAGGTGGCAGACACTGCCAGCTACCTGCCTCGAGCGCCCAGGGTCTATTTCGAAGAATGGAATGAACCGTTGATCAGCGGTGTTCAGTGGGTGGGCGAGCTGATAGAAATTGCTGGCGGGACGGATTGCTTTGCCGAACTGTCAGCCTTCAAGTCCGCCAAGGACCGCATTATTGCCGATCCTGCCATAGTCATCCAGAAGCAGCCAGATATCATTATTGGTTCCTGGTGCGGCAAGAAATTCCAGCCGGAGCAGGTGCTGGCGAGGCCGGGCTGGGATGCTATCCCTGCTGTGCAAGCCGGGCAGATATATGAAATCAATGCCGATGATATCCTGCAGCCCGGCCCTTCTCTCATACAGCATGGCTTGAAGCAGTTGCAAACCATCATCCAGCGCTGGGGCGTGCAGCAGGCGCACAGCAAGCACTGGAGTTGAACATGAACGCACATGACCACCACCTGATTCTTGGCGGCGCACGCTCGGGCAAGAGTGCCTACGCGGAAAAACTTGCCAGCGAAAGTGGGCTGGAAGTCATTTATATCGCCACCGCGCAGGTATATGACAGCGAATTCGGCAAACGTGTCAGTCATCACCAACAACGCCGTCCGGTGCACTGGCAGACCGTGGAAGTGCCGCACAAGCTGGCGGAAACACTCCAAGCGCAAGCTGCGCCTGGGCGCTGCTTGTTAGTGGACTGCCTGACCTTGTGGCTGGCGCAATGCATCTGCCCGGAGTGCGCACCGCCGGAAGGCGTGGATTGGCAGGCAGAGCGCAGCGCCTTGCTGGAAGCATTGCCTGGCCTGCCGGGAAAAATACTGTTTGTCAGCAATGAAGTCGGCATGGGCATCGTGCCGCTGGGGGAAATCAACCGCCAGTTCCAGGATGAAGCCGGGCGGCTCAACCAGGCGGTGGCTTCACTCTGCAATAAGGTCAGCTTTATTGCGGCTGGCTTGCCGTTGGCCTTGAAAGAATAAGGGGATGTTTTCTGCCACCTTTATTTTTGAGAAAAAGCAACTTGATGAGCGTTTTCATTGGCTGGATGAGGAAATAGCTATTTTTGCGCGACAAACTACCGGCTATGCCGGGGAAGAGGCTTGGGAAAATCCACAGAATGGGCGTATCTGTACCGTGTATTACTGGACGGAAATGACCGGCCTGCATGAACTCATGCAACACCCTAAGCATCTTGAAGCCAAAGCCGCGCAGGGTGCGTGGCTAAATGGCTACCAAGTGGTCATTTCCCAAGTGGTGCGTGCCTACAATGACAACACGCTGGAGCATCCGCTCAAAGACTGGAAAGTCGACTGATTCAACCGGCGGTGGGTATCCATCCGCCTTCTGTCATGACTTCCTGAATCAATGGCACCAAAGCTTGCGGTAGCTTTATCTGCGTCAATAAGGCTTGATGCCCGGCTGGTGAAACCTTGCGCAAGGTCTTGTGCAGAATATCTTTCCATTTGGCTACATCGTATTCAGGATGCTGGCCGACAAATTCTTCCAGATAGTGCTCGACAAACACCATTACGATCACATCTTCCAATAGCTGCATCTCGGCATTTGCCAGCGGCGCATCCTTGCTGACCAGCGCCGCTACGCTGTCCATGGTTTCAGTGTCGTATCCGGCCTGCTGCATGATCTCGCGCGCCACTTGGGCGTGATATTCCTTGAGCTTGCGCCGCCATTGATGATAGCCGGGCTTGGTCATCGGGTAAGCTTCGCGCGGCAGGGTCCAGCGCTCGATATGCTGGCAGCGTGCTGCCAGTTGCACAGCCTCGGATGCCTGTGGCGCATAGCGTTGCAGCATCTCCGACATGCGTTGCGCATAAGCCAGCTCTTTGGGAACAGCAATGCCATTGACGAGCGACTGGTTGGGATCCCTGGCGTTACGCGCGTCAAATGCGGCAATTGCCTGGGAAAAACGAGGCTCTGTTTGTGGAAGCATCTGCATATCGCACCTGAACAAATGAATGTGACAACATTTTACGCGAAAGCACCCTTGCCCTCATTTCTTGCCCCGATAAAACATGGTCTAATCGCGGGCATTCAATCATCACAGAGATAAACCATGGAATTTACGTTACGCGGTGACTATATCGAGCTTTGCAACCTGCTCAAACTTGTGGGTATCGCTGATTCGGGCGGCCGGGGCAAGGCCATGGTGGCGGAAGGACTGGTGCAGGTGGATGGCCAGCCGGAAACGCGCAAGACTGCCAAAATTCGTGCCGGGCAGATGGTGGAATGCATGGGGCAGACTATTACGGTGCAGGGACAAGAGTAGCAACTCTAATAGTGTGTGCTCATGCGTAACCCCCCCCACGCCTGGCATGCAACGCCCAAACAACGCGGATGATCAAGGCCGCAAATACTGGTTGAAGAAGGCCATGGTGCGTTGCCAGGCGAGCGTTGCTGCGGCTTCGTCGTAACGCGGCGTTGTATCGTTGTTGAAGGCATGCTGCACGCCGGGATAGATATAGGCCTGGTAATTCACCCCCGCAGCCTTGAGCGCTTGCTCATAGGCAGGCCAGCCTGATGTGATGCGCTCATCCAGTTCTGCCAGATGCACCAGCAAGGGTGCCTTGATCTTTGCTGCAGCCTCGGCGTTTGGGTGCGCGCCATAGAATGCCACGGCAGCATCCAGTTCGGGTAGCCTGGTTGCCAGGAAATTGGCGATACCGCCGCCATAGCAGAAACCGACCACGCCTAACTTGCCGTTGCCCTCGTGCAATTGTTTGAGCGCTATTGCAGCGGCAACAAAATCCTCACGCGTTTTTTCCTGGTCAAGCTTGGCAAACAATGCCCGCGCTGCATCCTCATCGCCCGGGTATCCGCCCAAGGGAGCCAGTGCATCTGGCGCAAAGGCGATAAAGCCATCCAGCGCAATGCGCCGGGCAATATCCTGGATATGCGGATTCAAACCACGGTTTTCATGCACCACCATCACTATTGGCAGGCGGCCCGTGGCATTGGCAGGTTTGACCAGATAACCTTTCACTGTCCCGTTTCCTTGTGGGAAAGGAAACTCAAGCCACGCTGCCTGCAGGCGTTTATCGTCAGGCGATACCTGTTCCGCCAATGCAAATTGCGGGGACAAGGCGGCGAGTAGCCCTTCCGCAGTCAACCCCGCCACGGCAAACTTTGCCACCCGGCTCAGAAAATCCCGGCGACTGATTTCTCCATGGGTATATTCGTCATAGGCCTGCATTACTTCGGAATCAAAATCTTGAATCGTCTTGCGTTGCATTGTTTTCTCCTGATGTCTGGGGTGGCAAAGGATTATTCGCGCCTGGCGGCAATATTCCTGCAATCTCCCGCAACCAATGGCGTATTGCCGGAACCTGGCCGGAGCATCACGCCGCTGCTGACGCCATTGGACGCCACGCAAGCCTGGAAACCCACGCGGGTGCTTCGCGGTGCTGCTGTATTGACCAACGCCTCGCGCTGCTCGTCCGATAAAGCTAACGGGCCGTGCTCGGACAGAAATTGATCATAAGAAGGGTAAACGCCATGAATTGCATGGAAATTTTTCAGCTTATCAAGCAGTTCTTGCGCAATACGGTCTGTATTGACTGGGCCATGTTGCTGCAAGGCTAACGCTTCAATCGCCTCTTCCTGTTTCTGCTGCTCTACCTTGCCTTTTGATACATAACTGGCGCTGACCAGGAATAGTGCCAGCAAAATGGTGTAGACCAGGTTGATGCCGATGGCGAGGATAGCGAATAAGTTCCTCTGCCCAACGGTGCGCGATTTGAGAAGCGCAAATATCCCCACCAGCACACCGAGCAAAGGCACACAAAATACAGACAGCAGCAAGGCAATGATGCCGGGTTTCTTGCCTGGGTCATTACCTTGGTTAGTGTCTAACGTTTTTTCTGTGGATGCCATGATTACCATGCCCAATCATTGAATCAAAGTGAGATTAAACCACGGCAGGCAGGCAATGTGTCTCGCTTCCATGTATTCAGGAGATGGGAAGCACAAGAATGTATCCTGCGACTCCTGTCAGTTGGTATGAGGTGAACCAATGAATACCAATCCCGTCAGGCAGCTTTGCATCTCGATGAGGGTGTTGCACCCACTTGCCCAGGCATTGCCAGTCTTACTTCAAGTTAGTATGGTGGTTCGCTACAAACATGCGTTAAGCTCTGCAACTTGATTGATTTTCCCAGGGTATTCCATGGCGCTCAAATCCACCGTATTCAAGACCAGCCTGCAGATTGCAGATATGGAGCGACATTATTATCAAGATCATGCGCTGACGTTGGCGCGGCATCCTTCGGAAACCGATGAGCGCATGATGGTGCGCTTGCTCGCATTTGCCTTGCATGCGCATGAGATGCTGGCGTTCGGGCAGGGCATGACGGATGACGATGAGGCCGACCTCTGGCGCAAGGACTTTACCGGCAAGATCGAGCAATGGATAGACGTGGGTTTGCCGGATGAAAGGCTGATCCGCAAGGCCAGCGGGCGCGCGGATGAGGTGATTGTCTATGCGTATGGCGGACGCACGGCGGAGATGTGGTTTGAGCAGAACAGCAGTGGGTTGGCGCGGCTGAGGAATGTGCGCATATTCAACCTGCCGCAAGAACAGACCAAGGCGCTGGCTGAACTGGCGCAGCGCACGATGGCGCTGCAATGCACCATTCAGGACGGTCAGCTTTGGATCAGCGATGGCGAGCGCAGCATGGAAGTGGCATGTGAGCAGTGGAAATAAACCAGCCGCGTGATGTTTTCATGCCCCATCCAGCGTTTGCTGGAGCTGTCTTAATCCTTGTTTTTCAACTGGAAGGCAACGCGCGTGAAGTGGGTCATCAGATCGTCTTTCACGTCTGCTGGCAAACCCACACGATCAATGGCGGTTAGCATGCACTCCAGCCATGAATCGCGGGCGGCTGCGTCGATTTCCACATGAACATGCATTTGGCGGACGTTGGAGTGCTTGTATTTTTCGATATAAAGCTGAGGGCCGCCAAAAAAACCGGACAGGAAGTTGAATTGCTCGATACGGGAATGCGCAACGCCATGGCCTTTGAGGTGCAGGATATGCAAATTGCGCCCCAGTGGCTCGAATTCAATGATGTCGTAAAACGTCTCGATCAGCTTGCGCAACCCTTCTTCGCCACCGACCCGGTTGTAAAGCGTCTCTGGTTTCTGTGTTGGAAGGCTGGAATGCTTAGCCACATGGCTGCCGACTGAATGTTCAACTTTGGTACTGGCGGAGTTCATGAGTATCTCCCAAGGCTGGTTAAGATGCATGCTGGATGCAAGATTAAAGCGAATTTTTCTTGTATGTCAACAAAAATTATCTGTATGCATCATTGGCTCAGGTTCGGGTATGGCGGTGACGTTGCAATGGATATTGTCGATGCTTGCAGATGATGTAAATCCGGGACCCCTTGATACTCATTTTATCTGTGAGCGTCAAACGGATGGCTAACAGCATACTCAGCCTGATTCCCGTCTGGACTGCGCCATTGCCCGGTGGGATAAGCAATAGGAGTTGTCAGCGGTATCATCAACCGCTTTTGAATTACGCCTTGGAAAAATTTCCCTGCTCTGCATCGCCCAGCACCCGCAGCAGGTCAGTGCCTTTCAGCGCCAGAGCATAGCCCAGCACGCCGCTGCCGATCACCACGGTTTCAAAATCTTTCACGCTATTGTCCACCAGTACCTTGAGCTCTGCGGGCAATGCAATTGGCGGTACGGCGCCGACGATATAGCCTGTCGCTTCGGGCACTTCGTCATATTCCGCCATGCGCAGTTTGCGTTCATTGAGGTGGTTGCGCAGGATCGCCCAGTCCGCCCGTCCGCCGCCTGCGACGGCAAGCATGATGAATTGCTCGGAGCCAGTGCGAAACAATACGCTGCGCACTACCGATTTCGGATCCAGTCCCTGGCTCTGCAATAGCTCTTCCAGGTTGCGGATCGGTTTCTTGTCTTCGCTCAACGGGATTTCAATCACGGTGAACGGGATGGACTGGGAGTTCAGGAGGTCGGTAACGGGAGAGACGAGTGCAGTCATGATGATCCTTGATCTTGAGTTTGATGGTAGGAATTTACTCTATTTTTGCGGATTGTTGGTTCCATGCGCTCTAGTTAGCTATGGCGAATGAGGTATGATGGAATGTGTTGCGGCATTGTTGATGGCAGATGTATATCCTCGCCCAATTCCAAAATAGTCCTGTCATGCGCGTTTATGTAGGTTCTTTTTTTATCGCTATTTGCCTGATGTTATCCATGCAAAGCCGCGTATATGCGGCTTTGGAGGAATCCGTCGTGCGATTGCAAACCGCCAACGGCGTTCTCGATGGAACATTGCTGGTGCCCGAAGCAAAGCGAGGCATGCCGGTGGTCCTCCTGGTAGCAGGGTCTGGCCCAACAGATAGGAACGGCAACCAGCCCGGCCTGCATCACAACGCCTTGTTGCAGTTGTCCGATGCGTTGGCGCAGTATGGGATTGCGAGTTTGCGCTACGATAAGCGCGGCGTGGGCCAGAGCATGAGCGCCGCGCCGAGGGAAGAGGATTTGCGTTTTGAGCAATATGCTGCCGACGTGCGGGACTGGGTGAAATGGCTTGCGCGGGACAAGCGCTTTGGCAAGGTCACCGTGATCGGCCACAGCGAGGGGTCGCTGCTCGGCATGCTGGCTGCGCGGCAGGCCAAGGTGGCGAACTTTGTTTCGATTGCCGGGCCGGGCCGGCCCGCTGACCAATTGCTGCAGATGCAATTGGCTACCCAGCCTGCCGAGATACAGTCCATGGCATTGCCGGTGATCGAGAGGCTGAAGCAGGGCAAGACGGTAGACCCGGTGTACCCTGCCTTGCAGGCATTGTTCCGGCCCAGCGTGCAGCCGTACCTGATTTCGTGGTTCAAGTACGATCCGGCTAAAGAAATTGCCAAATTAAAGATGCCAATATTGGTGGTGCAGGGCACAGCGGATATTCAGGTGGATGCAGAGGATGCATGGTTATTGGGGGCGGCGAATCAAAGGGCGACAGTGATTTCGATTGATGGCATGAACCATATTTTCAAGAGATCGGTAGCGGATCGTGCGCAGAACTGGAATACCTATACCCAGCCGGAGCTGCCTGTCATGCCAGAGCTGCTTGCGGTGCTGGCGCGGTTCATCCGCCAGGACGGCAAACTGGATTAGCAATAGCGCTGGAGCAATTACCATGTGGGACGAACGATACGGCACCGAGGATTATGCTTACGGCAAGGCCGCGAATACTTTTCTTGCGGAGCATTTCCGCGCCATTCCCCAGGGCCGGGTGCTGAGCATTGCCGAGGGTGAAGGACGCAATGCGGTATTCCTGGCTAGGTATGGATACGCCGTGACCGCGGTGGACAGTTCCGCCGTCGGGCTGGAAAAGGCCGGGAAGCTTGCCAGGGAGAATGGCGTCGAGATTGAATGCATCCATGCCGACCTCGCCAGTTTCGATTTCGGCGAGCAGCAATGGGACGGCATCGTCTCGATTTTCTGTCCCATGCCGTCGGCCTTGAAGGCCGTTGTCTTTCCCAAGATCGTCAAGGGGCTAAAGCCCGGCGGGGTATTCCTGCTGGAGGCCTACACGCCTGGGCAGTTGGAATACGGCACCGGCGGCGGCAAGGATGCGGACGCAATGATGACCCAAGCCATACTGAGCCGCGAATTGCATGGATTCGTTTTCCAGTGGCTGCAGGAAGTGGAGCGCGAGGTGGTGGAAGGCGCTTACCATACCGGGCTGGCCTCGGTGGTGCAGGCGATAGCCGCCAAACCAAACAAAGTGGGAAGGAACGAGTTGCCATGTTGAAAGTGATCGCGCAGGATTTTATCAAGCCGGAATATATTGACCTGGTAGCGCCGCTTTATGCGGAGCTGGTCGAGAAGACACGGCAGGAACCGTTATGCATTGCGTACGACCTGTTCACCGACCAGAAAGACCCTGGGCATTTCATCTTTGTCGAGGAGTGGCCTGACCAGGCGGCGTTGGACATTCATTGCCAGACCGAGCATTTCCGGCGGCTGGTGCCGGCCATCAACCAGTACCGGCGGCAGGAAGGGATATTCCTGCTCATGGATGCGTTCGCAAGATAGCGCGTTCATTAACCAGCCCATGATCAAGCGTTCCGTCCCGGACGAGAAATCCGGCCTGCATCCGCGCAACCGGCACCGCCAGCGCTACGATTTTGCGTTGCTGGTCGAAGCCCATCCAGCCCTGGCCGCGTTTGTCAGGCTCAATCAATATCAGGATGCCAGCATCGACTTTGCTGATGCGCAGGCGGTCAAGACCTTGAACCAGGCCTTGCTCAAGCATTACTACGGCATTGCGGAATGGGACATCCCACCGCAATTTCTCTGTCCGCCGATTCCCGGCCGCGCGGATTATGTGCATTGCCTGGCAGACCTGCTGGCCGCAGGCAATGACGGGAACATGCCATACGGCGGCAACGTCAGGGTGCTGGATATCGGCACAGGCGCCAACCTGGTGTATCCCATCGTCGGTCAGAGAGAATATGGCTGGCATTTCGTCGGTACCGACATCAATACCGAGGCGCTGGAGAATGCGCAAGTGATCGTGGCAGCCAATCCTGGCCTTGCCGATGCGGTCGAATTGCGCTTGCAGCGCAACGCAGGGGCGGTGTTCTCAGGGGTGGTGCAAGAAAATGAGCGTTTCGACCTGACCATGTGCAACCCGCCGTTCCATGCATCGCAGGCGGCGGCCATGGCGGGGACGCAGCGCAAGTGGCATAACCTGGAGCGCAGCCGCGGCAAGCCTGCGGGCAAAGGCATGCAACCTGCCAGACCAAGCCGTAAGTCAAGCGATCAGCCAGGCAACCGACTCAATTTTGGCGGGCAGGCCGCCGAGCTGTATTGCGAAGGCGGCGAAGAGGCGTTCATCAGCCGTATGGTCAAGGAAAGCGCGGCGGTGGGCGTGCAATGCCTCTGGTTTACTACGCTGGTATCCAAGGCCGCGACGTTGCCGGCGGTATACCGCAGCCTGAGGGCGGCGGGTGCGTACAAGGTGAAGACAATCGACATGGCACAGGGGCAGAAGAAAAGCCGTTTCGTCGCCTGGACGTTTCACGACAAAGCCGGCCAGCGCGCATGGAGCCGCGAGCGTTGGTAGACGGTATCACCATAATCTACTAGAACGGCTAACAAAACTCAGCGAAGCGCTCCTGGCTAGGCGCTCTGCCGCAGGCAGTACAATGAGTACGACAAGGCAGGGCAACAACGCCAGGAGAGTTTTGTTAGTCGTTCTAAGCCATGCGTCTGATCGTATTGCGGAAACGCGTCAGCGAGACGATGAACAGCACGGTGCCGATCAGCAACAGTGCCAGGAAAGAACCCCAGACCACATCCAGCCCGGCGCCGCGGAACAAGATCGCCTGTCCCAGTTCCACGAAGTGGGTGGTCGGTGCCAGCAGCATGATGTTCTGCACGAATTCCGGCATGCTTTCGCGCGGCGTGAGACCGCCGGACAGCATTTGCAACGGCAGCAGGGTCAGGATCAACAGCATGCCGAACTGCGGCATGTTGCGCGCCAGCGTCGCCATGAAGATGCCCATGGAGGTGGTGGCGAACAAATGCAGGGTGGCGCCCAGCAGGAACAGGCCGATCGAGCCCTGGATGGGCACCTTCAGCAAGCCTTCGACGACGAACAGCAGGGAGCAGGTCGAGGCCACCAGCACTACCAAGGCCATCGACCAGACTTTGGCCAGCATGATCTCGGTCGGCGTGACCGGCATCACCAATAAGTGTTCGATGGTGCCATGCTCGCGCTCGCGGATCAGCGCCGCGCCGGTAAGGATGATGGAGAGCATGGTGATGTTGTTGATGATTTCGTTCATGGCGCCAAACCATGATTGGATCAGGCTGGGGTTGAAGCGCATGCGCAACGCCAGCTCGATGGGGAGCTCGGTGACACTGCGATAGCGCTGTACGAATTCGTTGACCTCGGTGAGCACGATTTCCTGGATGTAGCGGTTGCCGGAAAACGCTTGCGACATGCGGGTGGCGTCGACGTTGAGCTGCAGCGCGGGCGATTTGCCGGCCAGCACGTCGCGCTGGAAATCGGGCGGGATATGCAGGGCGAACGTGTAGTCGCCGGCATCCATGCCCGGGTCGATCTGGCTTTGCGTGATCAGCGGCGGTGTGGAAAAGTGCGGCGGGTAGAACGCGGAGATGATGCGCGCGGACAAGGGCGAGGCATCCTCGTCGACGATGGCGATCGGGGCCTTGTGCAGGGTTTCCGGCACTGCGGTGGCCGAGCTGTAGATCATGAGCGTGAAGGTGTAGCCGATCAGCACCAGCATGATCGGGTCGCGGATCAGGCTCCAGAGCTCCTTGACCCCTAGCCGGTAGATGTTGGCTAAATGGCGCATGGGGCAATGCTCTCGAATGGAATCAGGCGGCGCTTCATGTCATTTATCCTGTTTCTTCAGCAGGAGGATGGTCGTCACCAGGACCACGGGAATGGCGACCAACAGCGGCCAGAACGAGGCGTGCAGGTCGGAGAAATCCAGCGCCTTGCTGAACACACCGCGCGTGATGATCAGCATGTAGGTGGTCGGATAGATCTCGCCGACGATGCGGCCCGCGCCTTCCAGCGACGAGACCGGGTTGAGCATGCCGGCGAACTGCACCGCCGGGACGATGGAGGCGATCATGGTGAAAAACAGCGCGGCAATCTGGCTGCGGGTGAAGGTGGAAGCGAGCAGGCCGATGCCGGTGGCCACGATGCAATAGAGGAAGGCCGCCAGCACCAGCGTGGCGAAGCTGCCCTTGACCGGCACGTCGAACACGGTCACGGCGAGCAATACCATCAGCAGGAAATTCAGCATGGCGAGCGCGACATAGGGCAATTGCTTGCCGAGCAGGAATTCGGTGCGGGTCACCGGCGTCACATAGAGGTTGATGATGGAGCCCAGCTCCTTCTCGCGCACCACGGAGAGGGCGGACAGCATCGCGGGCAGCATGAGCAGCAGCAGCGGGATCACCGCGGGAACCATCGCGGGCAGGCTGCGCACGTCGGGATTGTAGCGGTAGCGCGTCTCTATGGTGGCCGCGCTCGCGACCGTGACGCCCAGGCGCTCCTGCGCCTGTTGCTGCAGCCATTGCTGGTGCATGCCTTGCACATAGCCCTGCACCGTCTCGGCGCGCTGCGGCATGGCGCCGTTCACCCAGGCGCCGATTTCGGCCCGGCTGCCGCGCTGCACGTCGCGGGCGAATCCCGGCGGTATCTCGATGGCGAGGGAAAGTTCGCCGCTGCGCATGCGCTGGTCCAGCTCCTGGTAGTCCCGGATCGGCGGCTTTTCAATAAAGTAGCGCGAGCCGGACAGGTTGAGCGCATAGTTCTGGCTCAGCGTGGTCTGGTCGCGGTCCAGCACGGCATAGGTCAGGTCCTCGACGTCCATGCTGATGCCGAAGCCCATGACGAACATGAGCAGCATCGAGCCCGCCAGGGCGAGGCCGCCGCGTACCGGGTCGCGCTGCAGCTCCAGCATTTCGCGCCAGAGGTAGCTGAACATGCGGTTGAGGCTGAAAAACCGGCGCGGGGCCTGGTGGTTGCCTTGCGCGATATCCGGCGTTGAATGATTGGTTTGCCGGGCGGGGTCGGTACTGGCGTCAGTGCCGCCGCCGGCTTCCACCAGGTAGTCGATGAAGGCCTGCTCCAGCGTATCGGCGTTGCGCTGCGCGACGATGTTGGCAGGCGTGTCGCTGACCAGCACCTTGCCTGCATGCATCAGCGACATGCGGTCGCAGCGCTCGGCCTCGTTCATGAAATGGGTGGAGATGAAGATGGTGACCCGGTCGCGGCGCGACAGCTCGATCAACAGGCGCCAGAAATTGTCGCGGGCGACCGGGTCGACGCCGGAGGTCGGCTCGTCGAGGATCAGCAGCTCGGGCTTGTGTACCATGGCGACGGCCAGCGAAAGGCGCTGGCGAATGCCGAGCGGCAGGCCGTCCGGCAGGCTGTCGAGCGCTTCTTCCAGGTCGAAGCGCTGCACCATTTCATCCACGCGGGCGGGAATGTCCGCTTCCGGCACGTGGAACAGGCGGGCATGCAGCACCAGGTTCTGCCGCACGGTCAGCTCGGTATAGAGCGAAAACGCCTGCGACATGTAGCCGACGCGGCGGCGGGTATCGATATCCCTGGGATCGATTTCGTGCCCGAACAGCCAGGCCTGCCCTTCGCTGGCGGGCAGCAGGCCGGTGAGCATTTTCATGGTGGTGGACTTGCCGCAGCCGTTAGAGCCTAGAAAGCCGAAAATCTCGCCGCGGCGGATGCGGAAGCTGACATGGTCGACGGCGACGAAATCACCGAAACGCATGGTGAGGTCCTTGGCCTCGATGGCGATGTCCGTGTCGCTGCCGTCGCCCTCGGGCAACGGCGGAATCGTGACTTCCTCGTGGCCCTGCTTCTTTTCTTCCGGCAGCAGCGCGATGAACGCGGTTTCGAGGGAGCTGGAGCCCGTGCGTTCAAGCAGTTCCTGCGGCGTGCCCGTCGCCAACACCTGGCCGTCATCCATCGCCACCAGCCAGTCGAAGCGCTGCGCCTCGTCCATGTAGGCGGTGGCGACGATGACGCTCATGCTGTTTCTTTCCTGGCGGATGCGTTCTATCAGATCCCAGAACTGGGCGCGGGCGAGCGGGTCGACGCCGGTGGTGGGCTCGTCGAGGATCAGCAGGTCGGGGTCGTGGATCAATGCGCAGCACAGGCCCAGCTTCTGTTTCATGCCGCCGGAAAGCTTGCCCGCCGGGCGGTCGAGGAACTTCTGCAGGCCGGTGCTGCGCGTGAGGTCGTCGATGCGCCGCCTGCGCTCCTGCGCGTCATGGCCGAACAGGCGGCCGAAGAACTGCAGGTTTTCCTCCACCGACAATGTCGGGTAGAGGTTCTTGCCCAGGCCTTGCGGCATGTAGGCGATGCGCGGGCAGACGTCGTCTCGGTGCTGCTTGCTGGACATATCGCCGCCCAGCGCCTCCACCTTGCCCGCCTGCACCGCCCTTGCGCCCGCCACCAGCGACAGCAGGCTGGACTTGCCGACGCCGTCCGGGCCTATCATGCCCACCATGCAGCCGGCCGGAATATCGAGGCTGATGCCGTCCAGCGCCGTGATCTTGCAGTAATGCAGGCTGACGTCCTGCAAGCGGACCACAGGCGCCGTCTGCTGCCGGGTGTCGCTCACTCTGGTACTTTCACCGCCAGTTCAGCCGGCCATTCTGCCTGGTTGTCCACCTTGACCCAGGCCACGCCGGGCAGGCCGGTCTTGACCAGTTTCAGGTGTTTCTGCAACAGCTCGCGGTCTATCTGCGCCTTGACGCGGAACATCAGTTTCTGCCGCTCGCTCTCGGTTTCCACCGTCTTGGGCGTGAATTGCGCGGTGCTGGCGACAAAGGAAATCGTGGCAGGGATGACGTACTGCGGCGCGGCATCGAGGATGATGCGCGCCTCTGCGCCCATCGCCAGCTTGCCTGCGGCGGCTTCTGGCAGGAAGAAGGTCATGTAGACGTCCGAGAGGTCGACCAGGTTGAGCACCTTGCCTCCGCCGGCAAGCACTTCGCCCGGCTGCGCCACGCGATACTGCACGCGGCCGGCGCGGGGCGAGGTGAGCTGGCTGTCGGTAATGTCGGCCTCGATGCGGGCGATGGTGGCTTCCGCCGCCGCCACGGTCGAGCTGGCGCCTATCACCTGTGCCTTGGCCGCATCGATGGCGGCCTGCGATGCGGCGACTTGCGCCTTGGCGGCCTCGACGGCGGCCTGTGCGCTGCGCACCCTGGCGCGGTCGTCATCCAGTTCCTGGATGGAGGAAGCGCCTTCGGCCGAGAGCGTCTCGGAACGCGCCAGGCGGCGCTGGGCGGCGTCTAGCTCGCTCTCGCGCTGTGTCACCAGCGCTTGCGTGGCGCGCTTGTCGCTTTCGCGCAAGGCGACCTGCGCCTGAGCGGCCACCACGCTGTTGAGCGCCTGCTGGTGCTGTGCACGCGCTTCATCGCGCTGCGCATCCAGCACTTGCACCTGCATGTTGGCAAGCGGTTGCCCCTTCTCGACGAAATCGCCCTCGTTGACCAGAATTTCGTCGACGCGGCCTGCCAGCTTGGTGGCGACATCGATTTCTATGGCTTCTATCCGTCCGTTGCCGCTGGCGAGGCCTTCGGTGTTGCTGTTGCCGTTCATGGCCTGCCAGGCATAAAAGCCGCCGGCGGCCAATGCGGCAATGATCACGAGCGGGGCGAATTTCTTGATTGTTGGGTTCATATGGCGTGATCCGTTCAATTGGCGGGCTGCCGGCTGATGGGAGTGATGGGCGAGGATGCGGCAATGGATTGCGATCCGCCGCCCAGCGCAGTATACAGGCTGACCTGGCTGGAGAAGAGTGCGCGCTGCATTTGCACCAGTTGCTGTTCAACGTCCAGCAGGCTGCGCTCGGCGTCCAGCACTTCGAAATACGAGGTGGCGCCATGGTCGTAGCGCAGCTTGGCGAGGCGGGCGCGTTCCGCCTGGGCATCCAGCATCTCCTGCTGGCTGACCAGTTGCTGCCGTATGCCGTGCTGGGCGGCCAGGGCGTCCGCCACCTCGCGGAATGCGGCCTGGATGGTTTGCTCGTAGCTGGTCACGGCCAGGTCGCGCCTGACCTCGGCGAACTCGAGGTTGGAGCGGTTGCGCCAGCCGTCGAAAATCGGCAGTGAAACGCTGGGGGCGAAGCTCCAGGCATGGCTGCCTGCGTCGAACAGTCCATTCAACTCGCGGCTGGCGGTGCCGAGCGAGGTGGTCAGCGTGACGCGCGGGAAGAACGCCGCGCGCGCCGCGCCTATATTGGCGTTGGCCGATTTGAGAAGGTGTTCCGCGGCAATGATGTCCGGGCGTTGCGTCAGTACTTCGGAAGCCAGTCCCGGCTTGAGCTGGTGCAGCATCTTCGTCTCGGAGAAGGCATGGCCGGCCGGAGCGAGCTCGACGGGCTTGCCCACCAGCAAGGTGAGCGCGTTGAGCTCGGTGGCGCGGGATTGCTGTAATTGGTAGAGCAGCGTCTGCGCCTGGGCGAGCAGCGCCTGTACTTGCTTCAGGTCGAGCTTGGAGGTGGAGCCGACATCGAACCTGCGCTGGAAAATCCGTACCGATTCCTGGCGGCTTTCTATGGTTTTCTCGGCAATCAGGATGCGCTGGTCCAGCTCGCGCAGGTTGAGGTAGCTGTTCGCCACCTGCGCCACCAGTGAGATGGCGGAAGCGCGTTGCGAAGACTCGGCGGCGAGGAAGGTTTCGAGCGCGGCATCCCTGAGGCTGCGGATGCGTCCCCAGAAATCCAGCTCCCAGTTGCTGATGCCGAACCCCGCGCGGTATTCGCTCAGGACCATGGGCCGCCCGATCAGGCTCATGTCCTCCGGCGTGCGCGAGCGGGCGAAGCTGCCCTGTGCGTTGAGGCCGGGGAATAAGTCAGCCCGTTGCACGCCATACAGTGCCCGCGCGCCTTCAACGCGCTGAATCGCGCTGCGCAGGTCGCGGTTGTTCGCCAGCGCATCGCCGATCAGGCCTTGCAAGGTGGCGTCGGCGAAATAGTCCTGCCAGGCCAGGCTGGCTACATCGGTGCCCGTGTCGGCGCCGGCCTGGGGGAAATGTTCCGCCACCGGCGCGGCCGGCCGTTCATAATCGGGCGCCATGGATTTGCAGCCCGCGAGCGCGAGGCATAAGGCGGCAATTGCGAGCTGCCAGTGCTGATGCCTGCTCCGTGGTTGCGGCAAAGAGGTGGGTGTTTTCATTGTTGTCGTATCTCGCTAGCCTGGGCAAGAAAGCTTTGCCTACCCTGATACAAGTAATTTCTAAACTCAACAATGGTTACTTTACTCTAGTTTCAATTACAATTGAAACTGTTTTTGCCAGGCTGCACCTTGGTTCAGTGCAGCGGCCAACCATTAATCGGGCACAACATGAATGCTTCTTCCCAATTAAGCCAACCGTTAGCGGGCCGTGAAATCCGCTCCGACGGACTTGCCACGCGCAAGCTGCTTTTGCAGTCCGCGGGCGAGATTTTCGCCGAGCGCGGCTACAGCGACACCACGAGCAAGGAAATCTGCGAGCGCGCCAATGCCACCGTGGGCTCGGTGAACTACCATTTCGGCAGCAAGGCGGGCCTGTATCATGAAATATTGACTGACGTGACGCAGTATATCCTGCGCATGGAAATGCTGGAGGCGATTGCGGCCAGCCAGCGCCCGGCCAGGGAGAAGCTGGAGCGGATACTGGACATGGTGCTGGTGGCGCAGGCCTCGCAGGATTGGCAGATACGGCTGTTCTTCCGCGAACTGACTTCGCCTTCGTCCGAGTTCATCGATTTCCTCAGGCTGGATACGTCTCCCAAGACCGGCATCGTCAAGCAGATATTGGGCGAGATCGTGGGAGCGCCGGCTGATTCCGCTGTGGTGGACCGTTGCCTGCTGAGCATGTTTTCCTTGTGCTCGTTCCCCTATATGACGGACCCGCGCGTGCTGGAACATTGCGTTGCCCCCGTTTCGTGCGCGGCGGCGCCATTGCACCAGCATATCAAGCGCTTCATCCTGGCCGGGCTGGATGCGATTGCGGCACGCTAGCTGATTTTCCATGAATTTTTCCATACGCCGCTGTTTGCACGTTTTCAACCGCCTCCTGCTAAGCGCAGCGTTTGTGCTGAGCGCCGGCTGGGGCGCGTTTGCCCTTTTTTACCAGTTTCCTTTACCGGTATTGAAAACGCTGGCGGTTGCCGGATGGCTGGGTGCCGCCGGATTGAGCGTGTTCGTGGGGCGGCGGCATGGCGTCCTGCGCGGCAGCCTGCTTTATATGGTGATGTTTGCCTTGCTGCTGGGCTGGTGGCTGAGCCTCAAGCCTTCCAATACGCGCGAGTGGGCCGAAGATGTCGCCGAGACCACGACCGCCGTCCGCCATGGCGACTTCGTCACGTTCAGCCACGTGCGCAATTTCGACTGGCGCAGCGAGACCGACTACACCCCGCGCTGGGAACAGCGCCAGTACGACCTCGGCCAGCTTCGCAGCGTGGATATGCTGCTTTCCTACTGGACCGGCCCGGCGATCGCCCACACCCTGGTGTCGTTCGGATTCACCGACGGCCGCCAACTGGTATTCTCGGTGGAAATCCGCAAGGAGCGTCATGAAGCCTTTTCCGAAATCGGCGGCTTCTTCAAGGAGTTCGAGACCAGCCTGATCGTGGCCGACGAGCGCGACATCGTGCGTGTGCGCACCAATATCCGCGGCGAGGACGTATACCTCTACCGCATCGACATGCCGCAGGATGCGATGCGCGAGCTCTTCCTGGCCTATGCCGACGAGGCGAACCAACTGGCGGCCAAGCCGCGTTTCTACCATACGGTGACCGCCAACTGCACCACGGTGGTCTATGAAATGGTGCGCAAGATCATCCCGGGATTGCCCATGGACTACCGCCTGCTGTTGTCCGGCTACCTGCCTGAATACCTGTACGGCATCGGCGGCCTGGATAAGCGCTTCTCCCTGGAGGCATTGCGCCAAAACGGAAGGATTACCGACAAGGCCAAAGCAGCAGGCCTGGACCCAGATTTCTCCCGCTTGATCCGCAGCAATATACCGGATTGATTTTGCTATCGCTGCTTTGTGCCTGCCGGTTTGATAATGCATGGCAGCAAGACAATGTCTTGGGTTGCGGGATAATTTGCCAGCAGTGATACACTCGGGGATTGACCAATTTCCCCGACACATTGCTTTATGAAACTCGCCACCTGGAACGTCAATTCCCTCAATGTCCGCCTGCCGCACGTGCTGGACTGGATCGCTACTGAAAAACCGGACGTGCTCTGCCTGCAGGAAACCAAGCAGGAGGACAGCAAGTTTCCCTATGACGCATTGAAGGAAGCAGGCTACAACGCCGTGCATAGCGGACAGAAAACCTATAATGGCGTGGCAATTCTCAGCCCGCATGCGATCGAGGATGTGATGTTCGGCATCCCCGGGTTGAATGATGAGCAGAAGCGGCTGTTGGCCGCCACGATCAATGGCATCAGGATAGTATGCGCTTACATCCCGAACGGGCAGAGCCTGGACTCGGACAAATACCAATACAAGCTGGGATGGCTGGAAGCGCTGACGGCCTATCTCAAAGCCGAACTCGCCGCCCACCCGAAACTGGCCTTGTTGGGCGACTACAACATCGCCCCGGAAGACCTCGACGTGCATGACCCGGCGGCATGGGTGGGCCAAGTACTGGTGAGCGAGCCTGAGCGCGCGGCGTTCCGCGCCATAGCAGCCTTGGGCCTGCATGACGGTTTCCGCTTGTTCGAGCAGGAGCCGGCCAGCTTCAGCTGGTGGGATTACCGCATGGCGGGTTTCCGCCGCAACCTCGGGCTGCGCATCGATCATATCCTGGTTAGTGATGCATTAAAAAGCGAATGCCTGCGTTGCTGGATAGACAAGGGACCACGCAAGCTGGAGCGCCCGTCCGACCATACGCCGGTGGTTCTGGAGTTGGCTTGAGGTAATCCACTGTATTTACTGGAATAGTCCAAAGAGACTAAAGCCAGGGTTTGAAATTGCTTGTAGACTTTGACTCAGTATTTCACTGGGTCAAATTTTTAAATATAAAAGATGTTTGAGTCTTTCCGGTTCTGGGTGGGTAGTTCTTTAAACCATATGACCGGAATTCATCAATATCTTCATGGAGGGGTATCAATGAAACTGATTACGTCATTGGCGTTTAGCGCAAGCTTGCTTTTGGCAGGCACTGCGCATGCTAATACTGTGTACTGGACAGATTGGACGTCAAACACGGCAAATACTGCCATTGGTGTCATTAACTCGGATGTTGGTCTGATTGATGTAACTACCAGCCATACGAGTAATTATAACTTTGTACAGACATCGGGCGGTACCAATTACTGGAGTCCCGCAACACCTTATATCAGTGCCGATATCAGTAATGCGCCAGGTACCTCTGACATCATCGCATTGAGTAGTGGTGGTACTGAAACCATCGTATTCTCATCAGCAGTGGTTGATCCATTGATTGCATTGGTAAGTTGGAATGGCAACAAGCTGGAATTTGGCGTGCCGATTGAGATCGTCAGTGTTGGAGGGGGCTACTGGGGTAATGGCAGCGCAGTATTGAATGGCGCTGGCACAGGCCTCACCGGTAGCGGCGAGCTTCATGGTGTAGTGCGTCTCAAGGGGACATACACCACTATTTCATTTACCCATACCTCGGAAAACTGGCACGGTTATACAGTAGGCATTACCACAGCAGTTCCCGAGCCAGAAAACTTTGCCTTGCTGCTTGCGGGGTTGCCATTGCTGATGGCAGCACGGCGTCGGAATAAATGAGTTGTCTGAATCCTGAAAGGCTAGAATAAAATGGGCAAGCCCTACTGGAACTACCCATTTTTGCTTTGAAGGACTATATGCACTCAAATATACCCGATGCCGCGGCATTGCAAACCATCCTCGCGCGCCGCTCCGCATGGCCATTAACCAAACCCGGGCCATCGCCAGATGAACTGGAAACGATACTTCAGGCTGCCGCTGTCGCGCCTGACCATGCATGCTTGCATCCATGGCATTTCAAGGTAGTCCAGGGTAATAACCGGCTGACGTTGTTACAGCAAGTTTTGCAGCATGCCGATGCGCAAACTGAGCAGGTGAAAGCCTTGCAGGGGAAATACACGCTCAAGCTCACCACCGCCCCTGTTGTCATCGTGTTGGCGGCACGCCTGACGCAGCATCCCAAGGCGCCTGGGTTTGAGCAGATGTTGTCTGCAGGCGCTGCAGTCATGAATATGCTGAATGCAGCGCATTTGCTGGGATATAGCGGGTTCTGGAGCAGCACGCCCGCGCCGCTAGATAATCTGTTGCACAAGGTGATGCAGTTTGAAGAGCAGGACAGAATGATTGGTTTGCTGAACCTGGGAAAACCTGCCAGCTCTGAGCGGAATTATGCCCCGCGTGTAAAGTGGCAAAGTTACGCGCAATTATGGCAAAAGGTTGAATGATTTTTTGCTGTCAAGCTTATGTGGCAAGCTTGGTTGGCATATTGTTGTAACGGAGGGGTGGCAGTTGGTGTCAACGTGCATGAAGGGCTGACCGTTGATAAAATAATGACAAGACAGGCTGGCAAGATGAGCGCAAATACAAGCGATAATGGAACAGGCCTGGGAACGTTGTTTGATCAACATCCCCAGACAGCGTTTGTCTATGTCAAGATACCCTTGAAGTTGCATGCCAGGTCAGATCCGTTTCATCAGCGTGAAAATGAACTGGCCCGTCTGTTGCAGGAGGCAAAGGCGGGAGAAGTGATTGGCTGGGGCCAGTCTTTGGGAGATTCTATGCAGGATGGTGCTCTGCCAGTAATATATCAACGCATCGACATCACCACTTCGGATATTGATTTTGCCCGCACCACCCTGCGTTCCGAACTGGAAACGCTGGGGGTGCCGACCGGTACGGAAATTCATTATTCACGCGCTGGAACAATGTTGATGGATGTGTATAGACGTCAGCATTGGCAGCTCGACCAACCCTCGTTCTGATTCTCTTCGGACACAAGTAGGCTGCTTGTATGCTTTCGTGGCAATATCATGGCCATGAACAATGATCAGACTGACACCATGCAAGCCTGGATAGACCGCAGGCGCTATGCGGACGGTTATGCCGGGGCCGCTTTCAATTCCAATTCCGTGGATAGCGAATACCAGCGCGACCGTGCCCGCATCATCCATTCATCGTCGTTCCGGCGTTTGCAATCCAAGACCCAGATTTTCAGCATAGGCGATAGCGACTTCTATCGCACCCGACTCACGCATTCGCTCGAAGTGGCGCAGATAGGCTCCGGTATTTGCGAGCAATTGCGCCAGCAATATGCCCAGAATCCCGAATATAGCGCCTGGATACCGTCGATGAGCCTGATTGAGGCTATTTGCCTGGGCCATGACCTGGGGCATCCGCCGTTCGGCCATGGCGGCGAAGTGGCGCTGAATGCCTATATGCATCTATATGGCGGATTCGAGGGCAACGGCCAAACCCTGCGCATCATCGGTCGCTTGGGCGAATATTCGCCGGAGCATGGCCTGGATTTGTCGCGGCGCACCATGCTGGGCCTGTTGAAATACCCGGTTTTGCACCGGGAAGTGGCGAGCTACGGCGAAGTGCCGCCAATGACATTGACCAACATCGATCATGCCAAGCCGCCCAAATGCATCCATGATGACGAGGCGGATATTCTGGACTGGATATTGGCACCACTGATCGCGGCAGATAAACAACGGTTCCGCCAATTCAAACCTGTGCCGGGCAGGCACGCCAGGTCAAGCTACCAAGGGTTCGATACTTCTATCATGGAGCTTGCCGATGACATTGCCTATGGCGTGCACGACCTGGAAGATGCGCTGGCGCTCGAGCTGGTGACCGAGCGGCAATGGAATACCCTGGTGATGGCGCAAGCAGCGGAATTGCCTGGTACGCCCTTGTGCCAGAATGCCGGTTTCTACAACAGCAAATTGTTCGCAGGCAATGACCGCGACCGCAAGCATGCCATCAGCAAGCTGGTGGGTTACTTTATCGGCAATATCGTCATCAGCGAGCAGCAGAAGTTCACTGCTCCGTTACTGCGTCTGCAAGCGGAGATGCGGCCGGAAGCACGCGCCTTGCTCGATATCCTCAAGAAGTTTGTGTTTGACGAAGTCATCCGCAGGCCGCAGATACAGGCGCTGGAATTCAAGGGGCAGCAGATGATCATGCGCCTGTTTTCTACGCTACTGGAGAACCCGGAGCGCTTGCTTCCCGCTGCGCAATTGGCGCAATGGCGCGGCAGCGCAGAGCCCAGGCGGGTGATTTGCGACTATATCGCCAGCATGACGGATATATATGCCACGCGGTTGTACAACCGTTTGTTCAACCCGGATATTGGTTCGGTATTCGACCGCTTATAGAAAAGGAGACTGCTGATGTGGCGGAAGCCGTGATCTCCTATACTGGCATCGGTATATTTTGACAATAAATATAGTGATAACTAGCGATCAAGGAGAATCAGGATGCGTCAATATAGTGCGGAATTCATAGGAACATTTTGGCTGGTGCTGGGCGGTTGTGGTAGCGCTGTCCTGGCGGCGGCATTTCCGGAGGTCGGAATCGGACTGCATGGCGTGGCGCTGGCATTCGGCCTGACTGTGCTCACCATGGCATTTGCCATTGGGTATATTTCCGGCTGCCATTTGAACCCTGCGGTATCGGTCGGTTTATGGGCGGGTGGCCGTTTCTCCGGCAGCCAGCTCGTACCCTATATTGTGGCGCAGGTGCTGGGTGCGATTGCCGCGGGCGGCGTGCTATACCTGATTGCCACTGGCAAAGCCGGGTTCGATGTCACTGCCAGTTTTGCTTCCAACGGCTATGGAGAGCATTCTCCGGGTGGTTACAGCATGACGGCGGCATTGATTTCTGAAGTGGTGATGACGGCCTTCTTCCTGTTCATCATCATGGGCGCCACCGATCAGCGCGCGCCAGCAGGTTTCGCGCCGATTGCCATTGGCCTAACCCTGACCCTGATTCACCTGATCAGCATCCCGGTGACCAATACCTCCGTCAATCCGGCGCGCAGCACGGGGGTTGCAGTATATGCAGGCGGATGGGCGATAGACCAGCTTTGGCTGTTCTGGATCGCGCCTATCGTAGGCGGCGTGATCGGCGCGTTGGTATACCGCGCAGTCGCAGGCTCCAGGACCTGATCATCGACAGATCAAACTACGGGGTCGGCTTACGCTGATCCCATTAGTTCTAACGGGCTATTGCCCTTTTCTTGCAATTCATCGTATTCTGGATTCACAGATTCAAATACATCTTTGGATTCTAAAATTTTTGAAAAGCTCATATTTTCAAATCGACGTTAATTGTTAACTTCAACGCAGGGGGTATTAAATGCAAGCAAATATTAAGGCAATTCTGTTGGCAGTTTCACTGATCGGCGCGTCTGCTACTGCATTCGCAAATCCAGTTATTCAAGGTGGCGATCAAAGCCCATCTGCTGACATTGAAACTTACCATTTCGCCCATGAAGGTTTTGGTACCGATGGTGCTTTCACTCATTGGCTTCCTTTTGATGTTGAAGGTTATCGCAACCTGAGCGCTGATATCAGTGGCAACGCATCTGGTGGTAATACTTTCTCTTTGACAGGTTTCGACCTCTTCACTTCTAGGGATGAGTTGGGTAATGGTGTCGGCCTGATTACTAACGGTGAAGTTAATGGCTTGTTTGGTAAAATTGCCTTCGGTGGTCTGAATGCTGATGTTAGCGGTCCTGCAACGTACTGGCTCAGAATTTCTGGCAACTCCAACACCCTGGGCAACACTCTGGCTATCTACAGCGGTAACATCACCGCTGCTGTTCCAGAGCCAAGCACCTACGGCATGCTGGCACTGGGCCTGGGCCTAATCGGTTTCGCAGCACGCGGCCGCTCCAAGTTCTCCGCCTAATTTCTTAGGTTTGAACTAATAAAGAACCCGCTTCGGCGGGTTTTTTATTGCCTGTGATCGCACAGTTCGAGTAAAGGTGCGATGACCAGCGCCGGGTTAACTATTTTGGCTTAACCCCGAGCTGCTTGAGTTTACGGTAGAGGTGGGTGCGTTCCAGTTGCACATTTTCCGCCACCTTGCTCATGTTGCCGCCTGCCTTGGTAATGTGGTGTTCAAAATACATGCGCTCAAAATCGTCCCGGGCTTCCCGCAACGGTTGATCCAAGTCGATGACAGACGACGCGACAGCATTGTCTGCGCCATTTTCCTGGTACATCTGCGCGAATTGCCCGATGACCCGGTTGACGTCTGCCAGGGTGATCTTCTCTCCCAGCGAGGTCTGCACCAGGTTGCGGATCACACTGTCCAATTGGGCCAGATTGCCGGGCCAGTCGGCATTGCGCAAGGCGTTGAGCGCGGCAATATCAAACTCCCGGTAGGCGGCGTCGCTGGTTTCCACCATGAGCGTGACCATGGAACGGGCCAGGTCGGGAATATCCTCACGATGGTCTTCCAGGGCAGGCACGCTGATGGCTGTGACAGAAAGCGCCTGCAGCAGGTTGCTGTCGAATAAGCTATCTTCCACCAGCTGAGGCAGTGCGCGCGCGGTGCCGCAGACCACGCGCACGTTATATTTTTCTACCTTGCCCAGCATGAGCAGCAGGCCTTTCTGCTCGGTCTTGTTGAGATCGGCTACCTCGGGAAGGAAGATCAAGCCATCGCTGACCTGTTCCAGCACCTCCAGCGGGGCGGAGGCCAAGCGCTCGGTTTCGGTCAGTTCCAGCCAGGGTGAGTCCGGGTGGTGGAGAAAGCGGGCGCAGAGTTCCAGGCCGCTACCCTGGGCGCCGATCAGGAGCAGCGATGATTTCAGGTTGGCTACCTGCTCCAGGCGTTGGCGCAGTTCCGAGATCACGGGACTTTTGCCCAGGTTGAGCAAGTTCATATCGGAGCGCGGCAGTTGCTCGCCATGCTTGAGCGCGGCGCTGACCGTCTTGAGCAGTTTTTGCAGCGCGATGGGTTTTTCGAGAAAATCGAATGCACCAATACGGGTGGCTTCTACTGCTGTGTCGATGGTGCCATGCCCGGACATCATGACCACAGGCATGGTCAGCAAACCGTTGTTGCTCCACTCCTTGAGCAGGCTGATGCCATCGCAATCCGGCATCCAGATGTCCAGCAACACTAGATCGGGCCGAGCCTGCTGGCGCCAGGTACGGGCTTCTGCGGCATTTTCCGCCAGGCGCACCTGATACCCCTCGTCCTGCAAAATGTCCCTCAACAATTCGCGGATGCCGATCTCGTCATCCACGACTAGCACTTGCCTTGCTGTCATTGCTTGCGCTCCGCTATTGGTATGGTGATGATTACTGCCGCGCCGCCTGTTTCCAGGTTTTCCACCTTGATGCTGCCTTTATGCTCTTCAATGATTTTCCTGACGATGGCCAACCCGAGGCCGGTGCCGTGACGCTTGGTTGTCATGTACGGCTCGAATGCGTGGGACAGTATTTCCAGCGGGAACCCGCTACCATTGTCCATGACGCATAATCTGACACGCTCATCGGCCAAGTGGCAGGAGATGGTAATTTCGGGCTGCGGGGTTTTCTCCAGCGCATCCTGCGCGTTTTGCAGCAAATTGTGCAGCACCTGGCGCAACATGGTGGCATCTCCATGTACCTTGGGCAGTTCTGCAGGAATATCCAGGGTGATGCTGACATGGCCTGCTTCATATAAACCCAGCACATCCTGGATCAATTGCCTGAGGTCTACCGTATCGAGGCTGAGCGCAGGCAGGCGCGCGTATTCGCTGAATTCGTTGACCATGGTTTTCATGGCATTGACCTGGCTGACAATGGTGGCCGTGGCCCGGCTCAGCATCTCCGCATCTGGCGCATCCAGCTTGGCTGCCAGTTTGTGTTCAAGCCGCTCGGCGGAAAGCTGGATAGGCGTAAGCGGATTCTTGATCTCGTGGGCCAGCCTGCGGGCCACTTCTGCCCAGGCGGCATCGCGCTGGGCTTGCGCCATCTGTGTGATGTCATCGAACACCACGACAAAGCCGCCATCGGGCCCGTCGGGCAGGCGCGTGCCGCGCACGAGCAATACCTGTTTGCCATGGCTGGTGCTGATTTCCAGTTGTTCCTGCCATTCTGCGGCAGGGTCGGCCTTGAAATAGACCTGGATGCGGTTGACGAAGCTGGCCAGCGTTTCCTGCTGGTGGGCAAGTAGCTCCAATGGCTGGTTCAATGTGTCCGCATTGAGCTGGACGCCGAGAATATGGGAAGCAGCATAGTTGAAGGTGCGCAATTGCCCATGTTCGCCGAGCACCAATACTCCCGAGGACAGGTGGGCGAGAATGGTTTCGAGATAACCGTGAGCGGCTTCCAGGCGGATACGGTTGCGGTCAGCAGCCTGGGTGGCTTCGTTGAGCTGGTATGACATGCTGTTGAACGATTGCACCAGGATACCGAGTTCATCCTTGCCGTGGGCGGGCAATACCGTGCTGTAATCGCCGCGGGCAATGGCGCGTGTGCCTTCAGCCAAAATTCCCAGCGGGGCCGAGAGCCTGCGGCTGAGCAGGAAGGCAATGGCAATGGAAGAAAGCATGGCGAGCATCAATACCAGCGTCAGGGTCAGTGCAAATACTTCCTTGAGCGATTCACGGCTGAAGGATAGCTCCTGATAGTCTTCATAGACGCCCTGAACCGCTTCTGCTGTTTCCGAGAGGGATTTGGGGACAGGTTGCAGCAATTGCAGTACGCGGGTTTCGCCCGCCATATCATTCATCGTGACAGGAGCGAGCACGCGCAGGTATAAGCCTTTGCCCAGGATAGGCTCAATGATGCCGTAAATATGCTGGCGGCCTTGCCGTAGTTGCGGAACACTGGGCAGATCCGGCAGAAAGCTGGAAGGATCGCTGCTGGAGAAGGCCAGGATGCGGCCCTGCAAGGTCAGGAGCACGGCATCGCGCACGCCGCTTTTCTCGCGCAGGTCGTTGAGCGCGCTCAGGTGCAGGTTGCCCGGCTGGAATGCCAGCGACAACGCCATGGTCTCGGCTTTGTCCTCAAGGTCGGAAAGCATGATATCAAGCGCGCTCTGGCCCAGGCGCACGCCGCCTTCGAGCGCGGCCTCCACCTTGACGTTGAACCAGGATTCAATGGAGCGCATGAGAAAATTTACCGAGACGGCATAGACGATGACGCCGGGAATGATTGCCATCAGGGCGAAGCTGCCGAGCAGGCGCAGTGTTAGGCGGCTGCCCATGATGCTGTTGCGCATTTGGCGATACAGTCGCCAAAGCTGCAGACCGATCAATATGATGAGCGCAATTGCCAGCGCTACATTGAGGATCAGGAGCAGGTTATAGTAATTGCCTGCAGAAGCGCTGCGGGTGCTGGCGTGGGAAAGCAGATACAGCAGTACCGCTCCCAAAACTGCGCTGATCAGAACGATATACTTCATGGCGATTACTGTGAGATGACGGGTGTCCAGCGATAATATTCGGAGGCCATATTCCAGTCTTCCGAATTCAGGGTGTCCGCATGCAATGCCTTGGGCAGCTTGGATTGATCCAGGCGCATGCGCAGCCTGGCCTGGTAATCCTTACCTTTTTTCAGCGAAATGCTCTCATCCAGCACCAGCCAATTTCTGATGCGGGCAATTTCATTCTTGGCTTCCTGGATACTGGAGAAGGCAAGCTGGTAGCCATCACGGTTAACCAGATATTGCCGTGATAGTGCGTGATAAGTGAGTGATATTTGGCTGGTCAGGCTGGCGATTTCATCATCGAACCAGAAGCGGCGCGGGGAAACCAACTGGAATTCCACGAGGAAATTCAGGGACAGGCCCTTATTGACGATTTCCTCCAGCGCAGGGCTCAACACCAGGTTAAAGTCGGCATTGAGCAGATAGGCGCCGTTCTCGGCGGCGATCAGTTCAGCAGAATCAATGGATACGCTGCTGGGATTGGCAAGGACGGAAGTGGTACTGCAAAAGAACAGCAATAAAAAGAACAGCCTAAGTTTTTTGCAGCAAAGCATAAAAGAAGCCGTCATGTTCTGTACCGGGAAGTAATTGTCCTTGGCTGGATTGTAGCAGGGTGTGTTTCAGGGATAGTAGCTGCGCATCCGGCTGGGAGTGCAGAAACTGCGTGATCTGCTGCTGATTTTCCTCATGGAAGACCGAGCATGTGACGTAAAGCAATTTACCACCCTTTACCAACAGTTGCCACAAGCCCTGCAGGATCATTTTCTGCTGTGTGGCAAATGTGGCGATGTCTGATTCGCGCCTCAGCCATTTGATATCGACATGCCGCCGCACGATTCCCGATGCGGTGCAGGGCACATCGGCCAGGATGCGATCATAGGGAACACCATCCCACCATGTATCAGGGGTGCTGGCGTCACCTTGCAGCAGCGTGGCGTGCAGGTTCAGGCGGTCCAGATTCTGCCGCACTCTTTGCAGCCGCTGGGCATCGTGGTCCATGGCTGTCATTTGCACATCCGCCAATTCCAGCACATGGCTGGTCTTGCCGCCTGGGGCGCAACAGGCATCCAGCACGCGCATGCCGTCTGCGGCCTCCAGCTCCAGCGCAGCTAGCTGGGCGCCCCAGTCTTGCACTGAAACCTGGCCTTGGGCGAAACCAGGGAGCTGGTGGACTGGCGCAGGGCGTTTCAGCATGACGGCCTGTTTATCCAGCACATGAGCCTCCAGCCCTGCCAGTTGCAACTGTTGCAGGTAGCTGCCTGCATCGCCATGACGGCGGTTGGTGCGTAATGTCATGGGAGGATGCTGGTTGCCTGCTTCCAGCATGGATTGCCAGTGTTGCGGATACTGTTGCTTGAGCTTGTTGATCCACCATTGCGGATAGGAATATTGTGCGACTTCGTTGTCAGCAAGCTGTTGTTCCAGTATGTCGCGCTGGCGCAGGAAGTTGCGCAGCACGGCATTCACCAGTCCCTTGGCCCAGCTTTTGCGGGTTTTTGCGGCGGCAAGCACTGCCTGGTTGACGATGGTATGTGCTGCGGCCTTGTCATAGCTAAGCTGATAGAGACTGACCAGCAACAGGTGATGGATGAAAGCATCGCTCAATGGCTTTTGCAGCAATTGCTGCAGCAAGGCTTCGAGGCGAGCGTAAAAGCGCAATGTGCCATAAGCTAGGTCCTGGCTGGCGGCGCGTTGCTGCGGAGTAATGTTGCGGTGGTGCTGGAACAATTCTTCCAGCACCACCGAAAGGTTGCGCCCGGCAAGCACTTGCCCGACTGCTTGCGCGGCAAGCTGCTGCGAGACTTGCATGGATCAGGCTGCCATTGCCATGAGGCGTTTGATGCGTTCCTCGGTTTGCGGGTGAGTGCTGAACAGGCCCTTGATGCCGTCCGTGGACAATGGGTTGATGATCATCATCTGCGCAGTTTCGGGGTGTTGCTCGGCAGTTTCCATTGGTATCTTGTGTGCGTAGTTATGGATTTTTTGCAAGGCGGCGGCAAGTGCGGTCGGATCTTTGCTGATTTCCGCGCCGGCACGGTCTGCTTCGAACTCGCGCGCACGTGAAATGGCCATTTGGATCAACATGGCCGCAATCGGCGCCACAATCATGATCAGCAGCGCAACTGCGGGATGCACACCGCGGTCGCGGTCGTGCGAGAACAGCATGCCGAATTGCGCAATAGAGGAGATGGCGCCAGCAATGGTGGCGGAAATGGTTGAAATCAATGTATCACGATGCTTGACGTGCGCTAGCTCGTGCGCCATAACGCCACGCAACTCGCGCTGAGTCAGGATGCGCATGATGCCGGTAGTAGCGGCAACGGCGGCATTCTCGGGGTTGCGCCCGGTGGCGAAGGCATTGGGTTGGTCTTCATTGATGATATAGACCTTGGGCATGGGCAGGTCGGCATTCTGCGCCAGCTCACGCACCATGTTGTAGAACTCGGGCGCGGTGGAAGCGTCGACCTCGCGGGCGTTGTACATCTTGAGTACGGCTTTGTCGGAGAACCAATAAGCATATACGTTCATGGCACCCGCCAGCAGCAGCGCGATCAGCATACCGCTCGCCCCACCCAGTGCTGCGCCGATGGTGCCGAACAGCACGACGATCCCCGCCATGAGGATGGATGTTTTTAACCAGTTACCTACCATTATTAATTTACTCCAGTCTTGAATTCATATTTGCAGCATTAGCTGTGACAGCTGCTTGTTCACCCTTTTAGATAGTCATGGAAGGGGAAAATTCAAGCGCTTATTCAGGTTTCTTGCGGGACTGGCTGAGAATGCTAACTGCTGAAACTTTCACCTGGCGCGAGCGGATTTCCAGCTAGAAAATCCCGTGCCTTCAGGCGCTTGCCGCTAGGCATCTGCAATTCATCAATCCTCAGCAGGCCATGACCACACCCAACGACGATGCCATTGTCCACGGCCACAATAGTGCCCGGTGCGGCGCTTCCAGGCAGTGCCTGCGCCATCCAGATGCGGCAGGTTTCACCCTTGAGCGCACTTTGGGCAATCGGGAACGGGTTGAAGGCACGCACTTGCCGGGATAGCTCTTCCGCGCTTTTGTGCCAGTCGATGGCCGCTTCTGATTTTTGCAGTTTTTCCGCGTAGGTGACGAGAGACTCATCTTGGGGCTCTGCCACCAACCGGCCTTCTTGGGCCAGTTTATCCATTGCCTGCAACATGAGCCCGGCGCCGATATTGGCAAGGGCGTCGTGCAGGGTCTGGGCGGTGTCGCTTTCCGTGATTGGTAGGGAGCCGCGTGAGATCATGGCGCCCGCATCCAGCGCTGGCACGACTTCCATGATGGTGACGCCGGTCTCTGTATCTCCGGCGAGCAGGGAGCGTTGAATAGGTGCTGCACCGCGCCAACGGGGCAGGAGCGAAGCATGAATATTGAAACAGCCATAACGTGGCATATCCAGCACGACTTTGGGAATGATGAGGCCATAGGCAGCTACGATGAGCGCATCGGCCTTCTCGGCGGCGATCCTGGCTTGGACTGCTTCATCCTTGAGCGTTTCCGGTTGCAATACCGCGATGCCATGCTCCAGCGCCAGGCTTTTGACCGGACTGGGCTTGAGCTTCATACCGCGTCCTGCAGGACGGTCAGGCTGGGTCAGCACCAGGCTGACTTCATGGGATGACTGGATGAGCGCTGCCAAGGCTGGCACGGCAAACTCCGGGGTTCCGGCGTAAATGATTTTCATGGAGTGATAGGGTAATCAAGCGCGTTCGCGCTGGCGTTTCTTGAGTTTATTTTTGATGCGGTTTTGCTTGAGGCCGGACAGGTACTCGACAAATACCTTGCCCAGGAGGTGATCCATTTCATGCTGAATGCAGACCGCAAGCAAGCCTTCAGCTTCCAGTGTGAATGCTTTGCCATGCTCGTCCAGGGCTTCCACGGTGATTTCCGCTGCTCGCGTGACGGTTTCGTAAACGCCGGGAACGGAGAGACAACCCTCTTCATAATCCTGGTTGCCGCATTTGGCGAGGATTCTGGGGTTGATGAATACCCTGAGTTCTGATTTGTCTTCGGACAGGTCCATGACAATGACCTGCTTGTGGACGTCTACCTGTGTAGCGGCCAAGCCAATGCCCGGCGCATCGTACATGGTTTCAGCCATGTCGCGCACCAACTGCCTGATGTCTTCATTGATTTCCTCAACCGGGGCTGCGATTTTGTGCAGGCGCGGATCAGGATAAGTCAGGATATTTAAAATCGCCATAAGTGCTTGCTTGTTGAATAGATTGAATGCAGAATCCAGTGCAAGTTACAGAATACTAAAAGAATCTCTGCGCCTGCCGTAATATACATTATGTATAAACACATTATAACGCTGCTTATGCTCTGTTGCCCCATTTTGCCTGCCACGGCCGATGAGGTAAAGCTGCAAGCCAACCATCCTGAACGCTATGTGGTCGTCAAGGGCGATACCCTGTGGGGGATTTCCGGGCGATTCCTCAAAGATCCCTGGCAATGGCCGCAGGTATGGAACATGAACCGCGACCAAATCAGGAATCCGCACCTGATCTATCCCGGCGATGTTGTAGTGCTGGACATAAGTAGTGGCTCTCCCCGGCTGCAATTGCTGCGTGAAACCATGGCGAATCCTGAAGTCAGCCTGTCGCCGGATATCCGTACCGAACAACTCCAGGCAGAAGCAATTCCTGCCATTGCGCCGAATGTCATTGCGCCTTTCCTGAGCCAGCCGCTGATTATCGAGAAAGATGATCTCAAGAATGCGCCCAGCATTATCGCGGGACCGGAAAACCGTGTGGTATTGAGTCCTGGCACGCGTGTCTATGTGGACAAAATTGCTGAGGGGGAAGGCACGCTCTGGAATATCTATCGTCCCGGCAAGACGTATATCGACCCTGAAACCAAGGCGGTGCTCGGCACAGAGGCGATCTATCTGGGCGACGCCCGAATCACCAAGTATGGCGAGCCTGCCAGCGGCGAGATCGTCAGCGCCAAGGAAGAGATTTTTGCAGACGACAAACTGGTAGCGGCTCCTGAGAGCTTGCAGACCAACTTTATCCCGCGAGCGCCGGAAAGCGCAATCAAGGGGCGCATCCTCTCGATTTATGGCGGAGTGGCCGAAGCGGGACGCAATACCATTATCGCGATCAGTCGCGGCGAGAATGATGGCCTGAAGCAAGGGCATGTGCTGGCGATCAATCGCAGCGGTCGAGTGATCAAAAACCCCAAGCATGACAAGAAGAACAAGCAATCAACAGAACCGGAAAACATTGTCTTGCCCAATGAACGGATTGGGCTGGCGATGGTGTTCCGCACTTTTGACAAAATTTCCTACGCCCTCATCATGCAGGGCACCGAGCCAGTGAATGTGCTGGATGTGGTGGAGACGCCATAAACAGCACCACCTATGAAGAGGCTGGGCTCTGGGTCAGCCTGAGTCTGGTGCCCGGCCTTGGCAATCAAGGCATATGCCAGTTATTGGCAGCTTTTGGCTCTCCCGAGAAAATCTATGGCGCCAGCCACCAACAGCTGCGGGATATTGTGCCAGCGGCTGTTGTGAGTGAGATTGCGAAAGGGCCTGACTTTGCGTTGCAGGGGATGGTTTCTGCCTGGCTGCAACAGCCGAACAACCATTTTGTCACCTTGGCGGATGCAAGTTATCCGCAATCCCTGCTTGATATTCCTAATCCACCACCTTTTTTGTATGCAAAAGGCAGGCTGGAGTTACTCAATGTGCCATCCATTGCCGTGGTGGGCAGTCGCAATGCCAGTCCGCAAGGCGAGAAAAATGCCGAGGAATTTTCGGCCGCCCTGAGTAGACAAGGCCTGTGCATAGTGAGCGGCATGGCGTTGGGAATAGATGGCGCGGCGCATAGAGGTGCGTTGCGGGCAAGCGGTGCGACGATTGCGGTGGTTGGCACCGGGATGGATGTTGTTTATCCGGCACGCCATCGCAACCTCGCGCACCAGATTGCCGAGCATGGATTGATCATTTCCGAATTTGCATTGGGGACGCCTTCCCGTGCGCAGAATTTTCCGCGCCGCAACCGTATCATCAGCGGCCTGAGCCAAGGGTGTTTGGTGGTGGAGGCCAGTCTGCAAAGCGGCTCGTTGATTACGGCACGCCTGGCAGTGGAGCAGGGGCGTGAGGTATTTGCAATTCCTGGCTCCATTCATTCTCCGCAGGCCAAGGGCTGCCATCAGCTCATCAAGCAGGGCGCCAAGCTGGTGGATGATATGCAGGATATTCTGGATGAGATGAAATGGTCTGCCAGAGCCATTCCTGCTGCGTTCATGGTGGATCAGCCTGGTGATGTGCAACAGGAGGAACCGTTGCTGGAGGTCATCGGTTACGACCCGGTCAGCATGGATATATTGGCGGCAAGAAGCGGCTTGACGATGGAACGCCTTTCCGCCATGCTGTTGATGCTGGAATTGGAAGGTAAGGTTTCTACTCTACCGGGCGGACGTTTCCAGCGCATCGCCTGATTCTGTGGGCTGTCTAATGGATAGCAATCGCGCACGGGATTGCCCGGATAATTTTGATTGGGGAATATATGTTCGAAGTCTTGGTGTATATGTTTGAAAATTACTTTGAGTCAGATACCCATCCCGACCAAGAAACAATTTCCAAGGAGTTGTTTGCTGCTGGATTCAACCAGGAAGATATCAAGGGCGCGTTTGATTGGTACCACACCCTGGAATCAATGTCCGAAGACGGGGAGCCGCAGTTTGATGCAGCAGGGTTCCGTGTTTATAGCGCGGCTGAAATCAAAAAGATAGGCAGCGATGGCTTGAGTTTCATGTTGTTCCTCGAACAGGCCAAGGTATTGACTCCAGCCCAGCGCGAGCTGGTGATAGACCGCGCGATGGCGCTGTTACAGCCTGAAATCGATATGGATGAATTACGCTGGATCGTATTGATGGTGTTGTGGAACCATGACAAGGCCAGCGAGTATCTGTTTGTCGAGGATGCCATGTTCAGCGACAATCAGCCGACATTGCACTGAGTCTCAATATATTGCCCGGAGGCGATCCGGCCTCCGGCGCATATTGTTCTATTTTTTCCGGGCACCCAGATGTTCAAGAATAGTGGAGATGGTGCCTGCCTGGTTCAGGGTATAAAAATGCAGACCAGGCGCTCCGCCCGCCAGCAGTTGTTCACATAAGTCCTCAACTACATCCATACCGAAAGCGCGTAGGGAAGCGAGATCGTCGCCGTAGTCCTGCAACCTCAAGCGCAGCCAACGCGGAATTTCCGCGCCGCAGACGCTGGAAAATCGTGCCAGCTGTGTGAAGTTGTAGATAGGCATGATACCGGGAATGATGGGGATGCTGATATCCAGCTTGTCGCATTGGTCCACAAAACGGAAATAGGCATCCGCATTGTAGAAATACTGTGTGATGGCCGCATCAGCGCCTGCATCTACCTTGCACTTGAAGTGCCGGATATCAGCGCTTGGCGAAGAGGATTCAGGGTGGAACTCAGGATAGGCTGCCACTTCGATCTGAAACCATTCGCCAGTCTCGGTGCGGATGAACTCCACCAGCTCGCTGGCGTAGCGGAAATCACCGTTACTCACTTCGCCGGAGGGAATGTCGCCGCGCAATGCCACCAACCGCTTGATGCCTTGCGACTGGTATTGCGCCAGCAGGGCGCGGATTTCTGCTTTGTCGGCGGAAATGCAGGAGAGGTGCGGTGCGCCTTCGTAACCGGCTTGCTGGATATCAATGACGGTTTCGAAGGTGCGGTCGCGCGTGGAGCCGCCTGCGCCGAAGGTGACAGAGAAAAACTTCGGCGCAAAGGCTGCCAGCTGGTCGCGGGCGATACGCAGTTTATCCATGCCATCCGCAGTCTTGGGCGGGAAAAATTCAAAGCTAATCACGGGAGCTGCGTTCATTTAAAGCCTATTACAAGAAAGTGTTGTCTTAATCTTTGGTGCCCAATATCAGGGCGATCAACGCCCAGGAGATCAGGCTGTAGAGTACGGCGCCGATAATGCCGGACAGCAGGGACTCTACCGCGAACCCATTGAGGATGTGGCCCACGAAGAAGAACAGCAAGCCATTGATGACGAGCAGGAACAGCCCCAGCGTGAGGACAGTGACCGGCAAGGTCAGAATGACCAGCACAGGCCGGACCAGCATATTGACCAGGCCAATAACCGCCGCTGCGATCAGGGCGCTGCCAAAGCCTGCCACATGGATGGAAGGCATGAGGTAGGCCACTGCCAGCAGGGCCAATGCATTCAACAACCAGACGATCAATAGTTTCATTTTGCCATTCTCCTTGCGTGCACCCGGCAAGTGCCGGGCATGGGTTTAGTAGCGGTAGTGATCTGGCTTGAACGGGCCGTGCTTGTTGACGCCGATATAAGCGGCCTGTTCATCAGAAAGTGTGGTCAGTTGCGCATTGAGCTTTTTCAGTTGCAGCAGGGCGACCTTTTCATCCAGGTGTTTTGGCAGGGTGTAAACGCCGACTGGATAATTGCCAGTATTGGTGAATAGCTCGATTTGCGCAATGGTCTGGTTGGCGAAGGACGAGCTCATGACATAGCTGGGGTGGCCAGTGCCACAGCCCAGATTCACCAGACGGCCCTTGGCCAGCAGGATGATGCGCTTGCCATCCGGGAAAATCACGTGATCCACTTGTGGCTTGATTTCTTCCCACTGGTATTGCTCAATCGCGGCAACCTCGATTTCGTTGTCGAAGTGGCCGATGTTGCAGACGATGGCCTGGTCTTTCATCCGCTTCATATGTTCATGGGTGATCACATGATAGTTGCCAGTGGCGGTAACGAAAATGTCGCCATGTTCGGCGGCATAGTCCATGGTCACTACGCGATAGCCTTCCATTGCAGCCTGCAGCGCGCAGATCGGGTCGATCTCTGTTACCCACACCTGTGCAGACAGCGCGCGCAGTGCCTGCGCTGAACCCTTGCCCACATCGCCATAACCTGCCACCACGGCAATCTTGCCAGCCACCATCACGTCGGTGGCGCGCTTGATGCCGTCGACCAAGGATTCGCGACAGCCGTACAGGTTGTCGAACTTGGACTTGGTGACGGAGTCGTTGACGTTGATTGCCGGGAATGCCAGCTTGCCTTCCTTGTGCATCTGGTAGAGGCGGTGCACACCGGTAGTGGTTTCCTCGGTCACGCCGATGATTTTGGACAGGCGGGTGGAGTACCACTTCGGATCCTGGGCGAGCTTGGCCTTGATTGCCTGGAACAGGCTGGTCTCTTCCTCGCTGGCAGGATGGTTGAGGATAGTGGCGTCGGATTCGGCGCGCGTGCCCAGATGTAACAGCAGGGTGGCATCGCCGCCGTCATCCAGAATCATGTTACTGTAGCCGCCATCGGCCCATTCAAAAATACGGTGGGTATAGTCCCAATACTCATCCAGGGTCTCGCCCTTGACGGCAAATACCGGGATGTCTTGCGCCGCAATTGCTGCTGCTGCGTGATCCTGAGTGGAAAAGATGTTGCAGGAAGCCCAGCGCACTTCCGCGCCAAGGTCACGCAGCGTTTCGATCAGCACGGCGGTCTGGATGGTCATGTGCAGGGAGCCGGTGATGCGAGCGCCGCGCAGCGGCTTGGTGGCGGTGTATTCTTCACGGATCGCCATGAGGCCGGGCATTTCTGTCTCGGCAATCTTGATTTCCTTACGGCCCCATTCGGCCAGGTTGATGTCGGCAATGACATAGTCTTGGGCGTTCGCCATAGTAATTCATCCTTTAAAGCATTGAACTGCGCGGACATGCGCGTCCGCGGGAAAAATATGACCAGCAATGAAGGGGCGAGATTGTAGAGTTCGCGACGTTTCACCATCTTCATGACCAGCATGAGTCAATCTGGTGAACGTCGTTTACGCAGCGATGGCTGCGGTACCGAGCCTGGGGAGAATTTCCGTCCTTGCAACGTTCCTCGGTAGAAGCGGCATTATAGTGGTTTTGGCATATTGATGACATCCCTGTATCAAGGATAGTCGATGCCGTTGGTCCAGAGCTGGTTGATATCCGGGAAATGCCAATCTTCCGGGTGTTCGATCGCGGTAATCTTGTCTTGGCAGCCGGGATGGGAAAGGTTGATGATTTCCGGTTTTATATGGGTATTGGATTTTGTTGAAAAGAATGCCTTGACCTTGGGCTTGAGCAGCGCAGCGGGGTTCTTGTCCACCACGACCGCGAGGCGGCCGGATTCCAACCTGACCAATGAGCCGACCGGGTAAATGCCCAGGCTTTTGACAAAAGCCTGGAAGATGCGACTATCCAGGTGGTCGTTGGTCCAGTCGGCCATGCTGCGCAAGGCGTCGGCAGGGTGCCAGCCCTTGTTGTAGGAACGCTCGGAAGTGATAGCGTCATAGACATCGCAAATCGCGCCCATGCGGGCGTAGATGCTGATCTGGTCGCCTGCCAGTTGGTGCGGATAACCGTTGCCGGCAATCTTTTCGTGATGATGCAGGCAGACATCCAGCACCATGGGGTGAAGGTCCTTCACGCGGGAAAGCATGGCGTGGCCAGCTTGCGGATGGTTCTTGACCAGCATGAATTCATCATCGTTGAGCTTGCCGGGCTTGTTGATGATGGACATCGGGATATCCATTTTGCCGATATCATGCAGCAAGCCGGCCAAGCCGCAGAGACGGACGGTTTCCTCATCCATTTCCAGCTGCATCGCCAATGCGATCATGAGCCCGCAGACGGCAACCGAATGCATATAGGTGTAGTCGTCATGGTTCTTCAGGCGCGCGAGGCTGATGAGCGCACCAGGGTTGCGGCTGACGGACGAGGAGATGTCTACCACCAATGACATGGCCTGTTCGCTATCCACCGCCTTGCCCAGTCGTGCCTCCTGAAACATGTTCTTGACGTCGCGGGTTGCACGGGCACAGGTGCGGGCCGCTTGTTCCAGCTCTTCAGCAATATCCGTTACCTGTTGCTTTGGAGCGGCGGATGGCGTGGTGACGGAAGGCGTGGCAATTTTTTCCGTTTCAGTTGCAGCAACATCATCCCCTTTGCTGGTATCAATGATGACATGGGAGATGCTGCTGCTGACAAGCTTGTCTATATCCGCCTGTTGCGAGACAAGAAATGCGCTGCGCCAGAATGGATGGTTGATCCATGACGCGTCAAGCTTGTGCAGATACATGCCAATGCGGAGCTGGCTAACGGGGATCTTTTTCAGCATGTTCAGTCAGTAATAGGCATTGCATCTGCAGGTGTATCAAGCTATGTCAGCCATTGGTTCAGAGTCCGGCAGCGGCGCGTAGCGCGGCTGCCTTGTCTGTGGCTTCCCAGGTGAACTCAGGCTCGTCACGGCCAAAATGGCCGTAGGCTGCAGTCTTGGAATATATTGGACGCAGCAGGTCCAGCATCTGCACGATACCCTTGGGACGCAGGTCGAAATGATCCAGCACCAATTGCGTCAGTACCTCATTGGGCACCTTGCCCGTGCCATAGGTTTCCACCATGACGCTGGTAGGTTGGGCGACCCCGATGGCATAGGAAACCTGCACCAGGCAGCGCGAGGCCAGTCCGGCGGCGACGATGTTCTTGGCGACATATCGTCCGGCATAGGCAGCGGAGCGGTCCACCTTGGAAGGATCTTTGCCCGAGAATGCACCGCCGCCATGTGGGGCCGCGCCGCCATAGGTATCGACGATGATCTTGCGCCCGGTCAGGCCGCAATCGCCTTGCGGGCCGCCAATGACGAAACGTCCGGTCGGGTTGACTAGGAATTTGATCTCACCTTTGATCAGCTCGGCAGGCAAGGTAGGCTTGATGATTTCCTCGATGACAGCCTCGCGTACCTGTTCCAGCGTGAGATCTGGCGCATGCTGGGTGGATAACAGCACGGTGTCGATCTTGTGCGGCTTGCCATTTACATATTGAATCGTGACTTGGCTTTTTGCATCTGGGCGCAGCCATGACAGACGGCCATCCTTGCGTAGTTGCGATTGACGCTCCATCAGACGGTGCGAGAGCCAGATCGGTAATGGCATCAATTGCGGAGTTTCATCGCAGGCGTAACCGAACATGATGCCTTGGTCGCCAGCACCCTGGTCGAGCGGGTCGTCATTGGCATTGTCCACGCCCTGGGCAATATCCGGTGACTGTTTGTCATAGGCGACCAGCACCGAGCAACTCTTATAATCGATACCGTAATCGGCATTGTCATAGCCGATGCGCTTGACGGCGTCACGCGCGACCTTGATATAGTCGACATTGGCAGTGGTGGTGATTTCACCGGCCAGCACCACCAATCCCGTATTGGTCAAGGTTTCTGCCGCCACGCGCGCAGTGGGATCCTGCTCCAGGATGGCATCCAGAATGCTGTCCGAGATCTGATCGGCGACCTTGTCGGGATGACCTTCGGAAACGGATTCGGATGTAAACATATACTCGCTCATACACTCCTGCCAAATCAAAAATGCAAAAGGTTGTTAGAATAGCAAAATCATGGTGTTTCAAAAAGAAGTACATGCTTAAAGCATTATTACGCATCCTGGCCTTGTTGCCTTTGCCTCTGGTCAACGGCATAGGCTGGCTGACGGGCTGGGGCCTTTATTTCTTCTCCAACAAAGTAGGGCGACGCACCCGCAAAAACCTGAATATTGCAGGTATCAGCCAATCGCCCGCTGGATACCGCAAGCTGGTGCGGCAGAGCATCATTGAAACAGGCAAGGGATTGATCGAGACTTTCGCCATCTGGTTCCGTCCGCAGGAGCGTGTGCTGCCTTGGGTGCGCGAGTGCCATGGCTGGGAGCATGTTGAGGCGGCAAGGGCGCAGGGGCAAGGCATTATTTTCCTGACTCCGCACCTGGGTTGTTACGAGATCACCGCGTTGTATTATGCCGCCCGCCATCCGATCACAGTCTTGTATCGTCCCGCGCGCCAGCAGTGGCTGGCGCCATTGACGGAAGAAGGGCGCAATCGCAGCCAGATCAAGCAGGTGCCAACCAATATGGGTGGGGTGCGCAGCTTGCTCAAGGCATTGAAGCAAAAGGAAGCGATTGGCATTCTGCCAGACCAGGTGCCTGAATTTGGTGAGGGCGCCTGGGCGGATTTTTTCGGTACACCAGCTTACACCATGACCTTGGTGGGCAAGCTCGCGCAAACGACTGGTGCCAGAGTATTGCTGGCGTTCGGTGAGCGCTTGCCTTGGGGGCGGGGGTATGTGATTCATGTCCATCCGCTGGAGTTGGAGCCAACTCCAGAAAATATCAATCAAGGTATCGAACAGTTGGTCAGGCAATGTCCGCAGCAATATCTGTGGAGTTATCGCCGGTACAAGAGGCCCAAGCCGCATGGCAAGGCGCGTGAGGACGTGAAGCCGCAATAGCGGATTTGACGAACACGGCGGTGCCCGGTTGGCTGGTCGCCACTATTAATGATGCAAGTAATTACTCAAGGTAGTAGATGAAACTCACTTTTACCAAGATGCAGGGCATAGGCAACGATTTTGTCGTGATCGACGGATATAGCCAGCCCGTCAGCCTGCATGAGAAAACGATACGCCGGTTGGCCGATCGCCATTTCGGGATCGGCTTCGACCAGCTGCTGCTGGTCGAACGGCCAACTGTCGAGGGCGCGGATTTCCGCTACCGCATCTTCAATGCCGATGGCGGCGAGGTGGAGCAATGCGGCAACGGCGCGCGCTGTTTTGTGCGTTTCGTCCATGACAAGGCGCTTACCAGCAAGCGCGAAATCCGCGTGGAAACGGCACGTGGCATTATCTTTCCCCATCTGGAAGGCAATGGGTTGGTGACGGTGAACATGGGTGAACCTCGCTTCGCGCCCGCAGAAGTGCCGTTCATTGCGGAAAGCGATGCAGTGACGCATACCATGGAAGTTGGCGGCCAGGCGCTGGAAATTTCCGTGGTGTCCATGGGCAACCCGCATGCCGTTACCGTGGTCGATGATGTAGAGAAATTTCCTGTGGAAAAGCTGGGACCGTTAATCGAGCGTCACGAGCGTTTTCCTCGGCGCGTCAATGCCGGATTCATGCAGATTACAGACGGTCACCACATCAGGCTGCGGGTGTTTGAGCGTGGCAGCGGCGAAACCTTGGCGTGCGGCACAGGCGCTTGCGCGGCAGTGGTGAGCGGCATCAGGCGTGGTTTGCTGCAATCGCCAGTCAAGGTTACGGCCCGCGGCGGCGAATTGACGATTGCATGGCAAGGGGATGGGCAGCCGGTGTGGATGACCGGGCCCGCCGAAACAGTATTTGAAGGCAGCATTGATATTTAACCGCCTTAAAGGCGATTGCAAGGAAACAGCATGGAACCACAAGACCAGATCAACGAACAGGCGGCGACGGAACAACAGGTAACGAGCTATTTGCATGCTAACCCGCAGTTCTTCGAGCATCACCCAAATTTGCTCGCCGAACTTTACCTGCCCAGTCCGCATGGGCAGGGCACGATTTCCTTGGCGGAGCGCCAGCAGCTTGCGCAGCGCGACCGCATCCGCGTGCTGGATGCCAAACTGGCGCAACTGGTAAAGTATGGTGAGGAAAACGACGCCATCAGCGAAAAGGTGCACAGACTCAGCCTTGGCCTGCTTGCTACCGAGCGTATTGATATCATGCTGAGTTTGCTGGAGCACAGCATGCGTGAGGATTTCGGGGTACCGTATCTTGGTCTGAGATTGTGGGCGTCACCGCGCAATCCTGAACATGCCAATCTGCCTGCATTCATCAACTCGGACCAGGAGTTTCAACGCTGGGTGCAGGGTCTGGCAACACCGTATTGTGGCAACAGGCCAGGCATGCCGCTGCATGGCTGGTTTGGCGTGGAATCGAATCCAGCCTCCTTCGCCGTGATGGCTTTGAAGGGGGAACAGGTGTTTGGCGTGCTGGCCTTGGCGAGTGATGACGAGAAACGCTTCTTCCCCGATATGGGCACGCTTTATCTCAAGCGCATCGGCGAACTGGTCAGCGCCGCGCTGCTGCGGCATATTGCCGTGTAAAACATGAACCACGTGCAGCGCTATCTGGAGCATCTGCAATTTGAGCGGGGCTTGAGCCCGCTCACGGTGCAACAGTATCGGCGCGACCTGGATTTGCTGTGCGAACTCAAGGACGATCTTGAGCTGGCTGCATTGCAGTCATCCCATATCCGCCGTTTCATCGCCACGCTACATGGCCGAGGGCTGAGCGGCAAGAGCATTGCCCGGCATCTTTCAGGCTGGCGTGGATTCTTTGATTATCTGGTCAAATACCAGGGCGCGGCAGCCAACCCTTGCCATGGCGTGCGCGCGCCCAAGTCGCCCAGGCCGTTGCCCAAGGCGCTGGCCATCGACCAGGCTGTGCAATTGGTGGATATGCAGGCTGAGGATATGCTCTCGATCCGCGACAAGGCCATGCTCGAATTGTTTTATTCCTCCGGTTTGCGGCTCTCCGAGGTGACCCGACTCAATATCGGGGATATGAACCTGCGTGAGGGAACGATAGAAGTGCTGGGCAAGGGTAATAAGACACGTATCGTGCCCATCGGCAGCCAGGCGATCCAGGCCATGCAGGATTGGCTGGCAGTGCGCCAACCAGCAGCGCCGGAGCATGCCCAAGCCGTGTTCCTCAATCGCAACGGACAGCGCATCAGCGGGCGTGCCATCCAATACCGGCTCAAGCAATGGGCGCTCAAGCGCGGCATCAACAGCAATGTGCATCCGCACATGCTGCGCCATAGTTTTGCCAGCCATGTCCTGCAATCCAGCGGCGACCTGCGCGCGGTGCAGGAAATGCTGGGACATGCCAATATCAGCACCACCCAGGTCTATACTCACCTGGATTTCCAGCACCTCGCCAAGGTGTATGACGCTGCACATCCTCGCGCACGCAAGAAAGATTAAGAACAACTACAAAACCCCTTCTGGTTTTGCTAGCTGCCTTGGGTGAGTCAGATGTTATTGCTGGCCTGCCAATGTCCTGATTTCCCACCTAGCTTCTCCAGCAGGCGGATATCGCTGATCACCATGCCCCTGTCCATGGCTTTACACATGTCGTAAATCGTCAGCAACGCCACGCTGACGGCAGTGAGCGCTTCCATCTCCACGCCGGTGCGGCCTACGGTTTCAGCAGTGATCTGGCAATGCACCGTCAGTGTTGTGCGGTCTATCTGAAATTCCACGCCTACCTTGGTCAAGGGAATGGGATGGCAGAGCGGGATAAGCTCAGCGGTACGTTTCGAGCCCTGGATGGCGGCGATGCGCGCGATGCCGAGCACGTCTCCTTTCTTTGCGTCGCCAGCCTCTATGGCAGCCAAGGTATCTGCCTGCATGCGAATGCTGCCACTGGCGATGGCGATGCGTTTGGTTTCTGCCTTGTCTCCGACATTAACCATGTGGGCCTGGCCGCTGGCGTCAAAATGGGTGAGTTTGCTCATGCGAATTCCTGTCATATCGCCGGGTTTTCCCGTGCTGGTGCGGGCTGCTGATAAACAGTGCTAGTGAACTTGGCACTATGGGTTGCTATCATAGCAACGATGAAAGCGCTTTATCCAATCATATTCCTTGCCGTCTTTGCGCCAATTGCGCTCGCAGACGGCTTGCCAGAACTGGGGGATTATTCCGCCACTGTGATGTCAGCGCTGGACGAACAGCGGATTGCCGACGAGATCATGAAGGATGTCTACGCCAGCAGCCAGGTAGTGGAGGACCCGGAAATCAATGATTATATCGACGATCTGGGACACCGGTTGGCAGTCGCGGGGCCGGATAAATATCAGCGCTTCAACTTCTTCGTGGTCAAGGATAACAGCATCAACGCGTTTGCCATGCCGGGCGGTGTGATTGGCGTGCATACCGGCTTGCTGCTGGCAGCGAAGAATGAATCCGAGGTTGCAGGCGTGCTGGGCCATGAAATTGGCCACGTGGTGCAGCGTCATCTCGCGCGCATGCTGGCCAAGCAGAAGAATGATTCCGTCATCAGCATGGCGACCATGGCACTGGCCTTATTGGCCGCGCGCAGCAATCCGCAATTGACCTCGGGCGCCCTGGTGGCGTCAGGTGCCAGCGCCATCCAGAAACAGATCGACTATACCCGCGAACATGAGCGCGAGGCAGACCGCGTCGGTTTGCAGATCATGACCGATGCGGGATTTGATACCCGCGCTATGCCAGCCTTCTTTGAAACCCTGCAAAAAGGCACGCGCTTCTCGGAAGGCAGCGCGCCTGCTTTCCTGCGCACCCACCCATTGACGGTGGAGCGGATTGCCGATGTGCGCAACCGCGTCGAGCAGCAGGCCAGCTTCCGCGCCGCGCAGGAAAGCCCGGATTTTTATTTCATCAAGGCCAAGCTGCTTGCCGATATCGGCACCGCGGATAGCGCCATCAACACTTTCCGCATCAATCTGCAGGAAAAACGTTATGCCAGTGAATCTGCCGAGCATTACGGCATGGCATTGGCGATGCTGCGCAAGAATGACCTGGCAGGTGCACGGGAGGAGGTGGCATGGCTGCGCAAGAATGCCATCGCGAATGCGCTGATAGAAACTCTGGCGACCAGGGTGGCCGTGGCAGGCCAACCATTTGAGGCAGCCGGGCAACTGTATCTGCAGGCTCTGGGCGAATATCCTGAGCATCGTGCCTTGATCTATGACTATGCCAACCATTTGCTGGGTTCGCGCCAACTGGACAAGCTGCTGCAACTGATTGCGGACAAGCTGGACCGGTTTCCTGACGATCCCTACTTCTATGAACTGAGGGCGCGTGCCTACAGCATGCAGGGAAAATCCCTGCTTATGCACCAGGCGCAGGGCGAGGCTTATGCGCGGCGCTACAACTTGCGTGGCGCGGTGGAGCAGATGGATTTGGCGGCCAGGGCGACGGATGGGGATTTCTATGAAAAATCCATCGTGGAGGCGCGCCTCAGCCAGTTGCGGCAGCGGCTCGACGACAAGAGGACACGATGAAAAGCAACAGTAAAATCACGCGCCGCTCGCTGTTGCAGCTGCTGGCCGTGGGGTTATGCATGCCGTGGAAGGTAATGGCGGCAATTGGTGAGCGGACAAGTCAAAAACCAGCGCAGCCTGATATTGCAGACATTGAAGCAGATGGCTGCATAGTGTGTGATGGCTTTGAGATCAAGATTGTGACTTCTGCGGCAGAGAACGACAGTGTGCGGATTGAAGTCTTGAGCCGGTTGGCTGGCACCGAGGCGATTGCCTTGTTTGCCAGTCAGAATCCCGTGCCGCTATTGGCTAATTTCACTTTCAGCCATGGCGCGCAGCCTTGTGTGATGACGCGTATCCGGCTCGCGCAAAGCCAGAAAGTTGAAGTAGTGGTGAAGGCAGATGGGAAATATTACAAGGCATACCATCATGTGATGATTGGGCAGATGGGAGAACGGACGTGAGGCAGGTATTCGCTGACATGGAAATGCAGGCCAGCCTAAGGAATGGCATCGCTGAGATTACGTTGACCATGAATCACCCCATGGAAACCGGGCACAGGCTGGATGCTGCGGGAAATCCGGTGGCGGCGCATTTCATCCAGCTGGTGCAGGTCAGCCATAATGGTTTTGAGGTGCTGGAAGCGCAATGGGGAACCGGGATTGCCAGCGATCCGCAGCTGGTGTTTTACCTGGCAGATGCGCAAGCGGGAGATGTGGTAAGTGTACAGTGGCATGACAACAAGGGAACCAGCGGTCGTCATGCCATCCTTTTGGCTAGCGCCTGAACTCAGGGCGTAATGGCGACCTTCATGACGCCGTCGCGCTGGTTGGCGAACAGGTCGTAGGCATCCTCGATCTCACTAAGCTTGAAGCGATGCGTCACCAGCTTGCTCAGGTCGGCGCGACCCGAGCCTACGGCGTCCATCAAGCGGCGCATGCGCTCCTTGCCACCTGGGCACAGGGTTGAGACAACCGTGAAATCTCCCAGTCCTGCACCAAAGGCAGTGAGCGGCAATGTCAGGTCGGTGGAATACACGCCCAGGCTGGACAGGGTGCCGCCCGGACGTAATACGCGCAGGCAGGATTCGAACGTCTGCTGGGTGCCCAGCGCCTCAATCGCAACATCCACGCCGCGTCCGTCAGTCAGCTTGAGGATTTCCTGCACCGGGTCGTGGGTCTTGAAGTTGACGACATGGTCGGCTCCCAGCGCGCGTGCGATGCTGAGCCGTTCAGGGATGGCGTCTACGCCGATGATCTTGGTTGCGCCCATTAGCTTGGCGCCTGCCACGGCGGAAAGGCCGATCGGCCCCAGCGCAAACACCACGATCGTATCCCCGATCTTGATATTGCCGCGTTCCGCGCCAGAGAAGCCGGTGGACATGATGTCGGGACACATCAACACCTGCTCGTCGCTCAGGTGGTCGGGAATGACGCTCAGGTTAGCCATGGCATCCGGAACACGCAGGTATTCTGCCTGGCTACCGTCAATGGTATTGCCGAATTTCCAACCGCCCGCCACCTTGAAGCCATGCGGCGTGTCGGGGCCATCCTGCGCGCCTATGCCGCACAGGCAGGCGTTGGAGTGTCCGCTGGGTGTGATTGCTCCGGCGATGACGCGCTGTCCGATCTTGAATCCATGTACTTCGGAACCCAGTTTTTCAATGATGCCGACTGGCTCGTGGCCTACAGTCAGGCCGGAGGCGACCGGATACTCGCCCTTGAGGATATGCACATCGGTGCCGCAGATGGTGGTGGTCGTGATGCGGATCAATGCATCTAGTGGACCGATTTCGGGGATGGGCTTGTCGCGTAGTTCTATTTTGCCGGGGGAGACGAAAACAGCAGCTTTCATGGTTGCCATGCAAATACTCCTTTTCTGATAAGGGTTATCCTTCATGGTAGCAAATTTCCCACAGCTTGCCTGCCTTGTTTCGGTTACAGGCGCATCAAGTGGGTCAGCAGATTCTTCTGATTAGTGAAAGTGATGTCGTACATACTGCTGAGACCTTGCGCATACTCGTCCGGCAGGTCGACAACGCAGAGCAGGAGCTGGGATTTTTGCAGGCCCAGGCTTTTCTTCAGCAGGCGGTATTTCTCGATGTATTGCTTGTAATCCCCCGCCTTGCATTCGATGCAGACTGGCGTTTGACCATCCAGTAGCAGGAATACGTCCAGTTCATACACATCGGCGTTGGGCAGCGTGATCTTGGCATTCCGTGCGCAGGAAAACGGCAGGTTGCGCTGGCTGGTGAATTCCAGCGCCTGCATCAGTGCATACCATTCCAGCCAGATGCCGTTGAAGAACTGACGGATGACCGGGGAGGGCTGCAGGATCAGGCGCAGGCTTTTTTCCGATTTTTGCTGCACCAACCTGCTCAGGAAGGAATAATCGTGCAACTGCTTGCAGAAACGGGTGATGCGGGCGACTTCATCGGCCTTGCGGTCCGCCAGCTTGATGGTGGTGCCGTTATAGTTTTCCTTGTAGGCATGGCAGATTTGCCCGAGCAGCGGGCGTAACGTTGTGTAATCATCGGCAATGGTGTTGGCGATTTCATCGAAAAAGCCTGTGGTGTCCACTGCCTTGGGATTGATCTCGATGGCGATTTTCTTGCGCTCGAACCAGGTCAGGATAGGCTGGGCCTGGACGGGACTTGACAGCATGTCGGTATTGGAAAAATCCTGGGGCGTGGCTGTTTCCAATGGTTTTGCAGTAGATCCTTCTTCTTGATCGGTTTGCAAGCGCTTGAGCGATTGATGCAAGACAAAATATTTTTCCAGCAACTTGCTGACGAAAAATGCCGTATCCCACACCTTGTTCTGGTGCTGGCATTTGGGGCAGGGTCTATCCTGTCCGATTAATTTTGCATCGAGTTCCTCGATGAAGTTGCAGCGGCTGCAACGGAAAATGGCCATGATGAATCTCTCCCCGGTGTGTTATCGGCTGGCTGCGTTTTGCAGCAACTGCCTCAATAACGGCAGGGTGACGGCTCTTTTTGAGGTGAGCGACCACTCATCCAGTGCGTCAATCGTGGCAATGAGGCTGGGCATGTCGCGGCGCAGGTGGCGTAGGCAATAATCCAGGACTTCATCGGGCAGTTTCATGCCGCGCGCAGTGGCGTGGTTCTTCAACGCCTGGGTTTTTTCCTCGTCGCTTAGCGGATGCAATTGGTAGCTTAGTCCCCAGGCCAGCCGGGTGGCGAGATCGTCGCGCAAGCCCATCTGGCTTGGCGCCGCATTGCCGCTGACGACCAGCATGCCGCCGGATTCGCGCAACTGGTTGTACAGGTCGAACAAGGCGATTTGCTCGTCATCGGCAAGCAGATGCACGTCATCCACGCCGATCATATTGAGGCCGAGACTTTGGGCAAGGGTGTTGCAGGCTTCGATCAGGTGGGTTTTGCCGCAGCCGCTTTCGCCCCAGAGGTAGATGAAACGCGCATCATCGTTCTCAAGCAGAGTGCGTTTCAGCTGGAACAGGGTTTCGGCATTGCGGCCGACCACGAAGTTGTCCAGGCTGGGCGCGGCGGGTGGTTGGATATCAAGGAGTAGTTGTTTCAATATGGTTCACTTGCAAGCTATGTGATGGTGCTGCCGGGGCCTTTATTATCGTTTGCGGGCTATTATCAGGTAAAATTACGCCCTAGTTATCTAAATTTATCTTGTGGAAAGCGAGAACTCAACTTGAATTCTGAAAAAACCTCGATTAGCTATCGCGATGCCGGTGTGGATATTGAGGCCGGGGACGCCCTGGTTGAGAGAATCAAGCCATTCGCAAAACGTACCATGCGTCCCGAAGTGCTCGGCGGCATCGGCGGCTTCGGCTCACTGTTCGAAGTGCCGAAAAAATTCAAGAACCCGGTGCTGGTGTCCGGCACGGACGGCGTGGGCACCAAGCTCAAGCTGGCTTTCCAGCTCAACAAGCACGATACCGTCGGCATCGACCTAGTCGCCATGAGCGTCAATGACATCCTGGTGCAGGGCGCGGAGCCCTTGTTCTTTCTGGATTATTTCGCCTGCGGCAAGCTCAATGTGGATGTTGCGGCGCAGGTGGTGCAGGGCATTGCCAATGGTTGCGAACAGTCCGGCTGCGCACTGGTGGGCGGTGAAACTGCAGAAATGCCGGGTATGTATCCTGACGGCGAATACGACCTGGCAGGCTTCGTCGTCGGCGCTGCCGACAAGGATGCGCTGATTGACGGATCCACCATCGCTGCGGGCGACGTGGTACTTGGCCTTGCTTCCAATGGTGCGCACTCCAACGGCTATTCGCTGATCCGCAAGCTGATCGACATGTCTGGTGTGGATATGGACAGCGATTTCTACGGCCGTTCTTTCCGTGATGTGGTCATGGCGCCGACCCGCATTTATGTGAAGCCCATTCTCAAGCTGCTGCAAAGTATCAAGATCAAGGGCATGGCGCATATCACCGGCGGCGGCATTACCGAAAACGTGCCGCGCGTGTTGCCGGAAGGCCTGACTGCCGAGGTGCGCCAAGGCAGTTGGGCAATGCCGCCGTTGTTCTCCTGGCTGCAGGAGCAGGGCAATGTGACCGACCAGGAAATGTACCGTACATTCAACTGCGGCATCGGCATGGTGTTGATCGTCGCGGAACAGGATGCCGATGCCGCGCAGGCCTTGCTGTCAGCGGAAGGCGAGCAGGTGTGGCCGATCGGACATATCCGCGCACAGGGTGCTGGCGAGGCGCCCACCGTGGTCGTGTAACGAAACTAACGCAGCATTCTGTTGCCAACACGTGGTTGGCTGGCGCTTGAACAAAGTGCCGATTCAGGGCGGTGCAATGCATCGCCCTTCATGTTCCAGGAGGCCCCATCCCATGTTACGCATTCGTATCCTGAGCTTGTTGCTGCTGTGTATCAGCGGCGTGGCATTTGCTGCTCCCAAGCAGGTGCAGCTGACTTATGAAGCCACGCGCAATGGGCAACCGTTTGCCACAGTTAGCGAAATCTATCGGCAGGAAGGTAACCGCTACCGTATTGAAAGTGTGACCAAAGGAATAGGCGTGTATGCCTTGTTCGGTGAGCGCAGGCTGACCAGCGAGGGAGAGGTGACGGCGCAAGGTCTAAAACCAGCACATTTTGAACTGCACCAAGGCGACAATGAGAAACGTTCCCTGTACACCGATTTTGATTGGGCTAAGAATCAGCTCAAGATGAAGATCAAAGGCAAGCTGAATACCGTGCCTCTCGAAGCTGGAGCGCAGGATATCAGCAGCTTTATCTACCAGTTCATGTTCGCGCCGCCATCCGGCAACGAGGTCAAGTTGCCCGTGACGACAGGCAAGAAGCTGCGCACCTACCACTACCATATTGACGCCAAGGATGAATTGCTGGAGGTTGGGGCAGGCAAGTTCAAGGTGATGCACTTAAGCGAAGCAGTGCAGGATGAGGATGGCAAGGAATTATGGCTGGCGGTGGATAAGCATTACCTGCCCGTGAAGCTCATGATGGTGGATGACAAGGGCAGCAAGATAGAACAGGTGCTCACGGGCATCAATGTGGAGTGATGTTTTCAGCAAAACCTTACTGAAGCGCCTGCCTATTGGGCTGGCGCTGGCGATCCTGCTTTCATTGCTGGTGCATCTGGTTATTCTCGGTAGCGAGTATTGGCACCTTCCCAGGCTTGATACCGCTCAATCCGAAGTGCAGCAGATCACATTGCAAGCGGTGCCAGTGGCAGAGTTGCCGCCAGTGCCCAAACCCAGGAAGCAGGCTGAGAGAAAACCTGGGCCGCCTGTCGCTGAAGTGGTGAAGCCGGTGCTTCCTGTAGAGCAAGTAGCTCCAGTTACACCGGAACCGGCAATAGAAGAACCAGAAATTGGGCCGGAAGCGCAGACGACAGATGTGGATGAAGCAAACGCTGTACAGCAGGAGTCAGTACCTGAGCGATTGCCAGAATCAGAAGAAGCGATAGCGGAAGGGGTCGAGGATGAGGCAGTTGGGTATGAAGTGCCTGCCTTTACTTTTATCGATACCGAGTTTATGGTGCTGCGCGGCGAAAATGGCAACAAGGTTGGCGTTACCAAGGTCAGTTATCGTGCGCAGGAAAGCGGACGCTATATCTTGACCAGCACGACGGAGGCAAAAGGGCTGGCCGCGCTGGTCGTCTCCGGGAAATTACTGCAGCAGAGCGAGGGTGCGATCACCAGTCAGGGCCTGCGGCCGGAGCTGTACTCCTACCAATATGGCAAGGGGGAGAGTAAGAAGCAGCAATCGCATTTTGACTGGAAGCAGCGCAAAGTGTCGCTGGAAACGGCAAAAAGCGTGAAAACGGTGGAATTGCCCGCAGGCACGCAGGATTTGCTGAGCTTCATGTACCAGTTCATTTTTGTGCCGCCGCTGGAGCAGATGACGCTGCATATCAGCAACGGCAAGAAGCTGGGCGAATACAACTACGGGTTCGAGGGCGAGGAAACGCTGGATACCGAGTTCGGCGCGGTGCGAGCCTGGCATATTGCCCGAACGGCAGAGGACAACGAGAAAACAGAATTGTGGCTGGCGGTAGATTACCATTACCTGCCGGTTAAAATGCGCAAGACAGAAGAGGATGGCAGCGTGATCGAACAGCTTGCCACCCGGATATCGACCGATTTATTGAAGTGAGTGTATGAACCAAACTATTTTGAGACTTGCCGCTATCGCGCTGGCGGATGTATTGGGTAACCCTGGGCCGGCGGATGCCAAGCTAGGCAAGTTTTTTCGCGACCACCGCGAACTGGGCAACAAGGAACGCGCCTGGATTGCCGAGGCTGTCTATGGCGTGCTGCGCCGCCGCTCGTTCCTTGCTTACCTCGCAGGCAATGAAGACCCGCGCCGCCTGCTGGTGGCGTGGCTGGTGCGCGTGCAGGGCAACAGTCTGCGCGAGCTGGATGAACTGCTGAACCAGCAGCAGAAGGAATGGGCGCAGGAAATCAAGGCCAAGTCGACGGAAGGTTTGAGTCTTGCAGTTCAGGCCGATTTGCCCGAATGGCTATGGCAGCGGCTGGAAGCACAATATGGCGCGGAAGAGGCCTTGGCGATTGCGCGCAGCATGCACAAGCCGGCCAGCCTGGATTTGCGCGTCAACCTGGTGAAGAGTAATCGCGAGGAAGTATTGGCGCGCTTCCTTAGTGAGAAGGCCGCCGCGGAAGTCACGCCTTATTCCCCGACTGGCATCCGCCTGCCGCAGCGCATGTCCATCAACCGCCATCCATTCTTCACCGACGGCAAGATCGAAGTGCAGGACGAAGGCAGCCAGCTGTTAGCCTTGCTGGTCGCACCCAGGCGTGGGGAAATGATTGCGGATTTCTGCGCGGGCGCGGGCGGCAAATCCCTGGCGCTGGGTGCGCTGATGCGCAATACCGGCAGGCTGTATGCGTTCGATATCTCGGAAAAGCGACTGCACAACCTTGGCCAGCGCCTCAAGCGCTCCGGCCTTTCCAACCTGCACAGCCAGGTCATCAGCAGCGAGAGCGATCCCAAGCTCAAGCGCCTCAACGGCAAGTTCAACCGCGTGCTGGTGGATGCGCCATGCAGCGGGTTGGGCACATTGCGCCGTAATCCCGACCTCAAGTGGAAACAGACGCCGGAAGATATTGCTGAGCTTGTAGCGAAACAGACCGCGATCCTGAATCGTGCGGCCAAGCTGGTGAAGGCTGGCGGTCGGCTAATCTATGCGACATGCAGTCTGCTTGCAGCAGAAAACGAGCAGGTAGCGGAAGCTTTTCTCGCTGCACATCCGCAGTTCAAGTTGGTGAATGCGGCAGAAATCCTCGCGCAGCAGCAAGTGGCGCTGGACACTGGCGCTTACCTGAAATTATTGCCGCATCAACATGAAACAGACGGTTTTTTTGCTGCTGTGTTTGAGCTTGCCGCTGCCTAGAAACCCTACATGAAGCTGCCCAGCCTCAATACCCAGATCGTCACAGCAGCGATACTAGGGATTGTGCTGGGCCTTTGGCTGGGCAGGCTGACACCAGGCTCAACGGCGCAGGAAGCCGCGCTGTATGCCAGCACCATGGTGGGAGGCGTGTTCATCGGTCTGCTCAAGATGGTGCTGATTCCTCTGGTATTCACTTCCATCGTTGTCGGCGTCGCCAATCTGCAGGCACACCGGCAGATACACAAGGTGTGGATGACCACGCTGGCGTTCTTCGGCATCTCCATGGCGCTGGCCGTGTTGCTGGCGCTGGTGGCGACCAATGTCTTCAAGCCGGGCGCAGGCATGCATCTGGGGATGTTTGCCGATGCCATGCAAAATTTCCACAGCGAACAACTGACTGTTAGTGAATTCTTCAGCAAGTTTCTACTAGGATTATTCCAGAACCCATTTGCCGCTCTGGCGCAGGGGAATGTCCTCGCCGTGGTGATTTTCGCGTTTATTGTCGGCATTGCGCTGGTGGTGGGCGGGGAGCGCTATCGCAATATTCTCAATCTCATGCAGGAAGCATTTGACCTGATCATGATGATTGTCGGCTGGATCATGCGCTTGGCCCCGCTGGGCATCATGGCATTGCTCGCCAGGCTGGTGGCGACGCAGGATACCGGCCTATTTGCCAGCATGGGGGAGTTCATGCTGCTGGTCGTGGGCATCACGCTGGTGCACGGGGTCATTGTGCTGCCGGGCATGCTCTATATGGTGACCAGGGTCACGCCATGGCAATTCTGCAAGGGCGCGCGCGAGGCGTTGGTGACTGCATTCGCCACCAGTTCCAGCTCCGCCACCATGCCGGTGACGATACGCTGCACCGAACAGCACCTGAAAGTCAGGCGGGAGATTGCCGGGTTTGTCATTCCACTGGGCGCGACTGTCAATATGGATGGCACGGCCCTGTATGAAGCCTCCGCCGCGCTGTTCATCGCCAACCTGGTCGGCATAGAGTTGAACCTGGTGCAACAGCTCATCGTATTCTTCATGGCCATGCTGGCTTCTCTTGGTGCGCCGGGTATTCCCAGCGCGGGCATGGTGACCATGGTCATGGTGCTGCAATCAGTGGGTTTGCCTGCAGAAGCCATCGCAATTCTTCTGCCCATAGACCGCTTGCTGGACACCATACGCACCTCTGTGAATGTCGAAGGTGACATGGTGGGCAGCCTGATTGTCCAGGAAATTGTCTCTTCTTCCGATACCAACCCTGTTATAGGTAGATGATTTTGTATAGAATTAGCCGCCATGTCATCCTTTCAGGTGCTGATACGTTAAATGATCAGTGTCATTGGATACTGGAGAAATTGGCAAATTTAATTGATAATATTTCTCAATTGGTATTTGCAGGTTAACAATATGTCTTGGTGCAGCAACGCTCGGACATATAGTGCAAGAAGCTGTAATTTGTTTGGTAGTAGTAAAAGAGTAGTTCTATAACACAAGGCATATAGCCTATTTTAGATGAGGGTAGTTATTATGAAATCCAGCAAAATCGTCGCTTTGTTGTTCGCTTCACTGTTCTCCGGCTCTGTACTGGCAGCTAACTGCTCCGTGGATGTCGATGCTAACGATGCCATGCAGTTCAGCACCAAGAATATTGATGTAGACAAGAGCTGTAAGGACTTTACCGTTAACCTGAAGCATACTGGCTCTTTGCCAAAGAATGTCATGGGCCATAACCTGGTAATCACCAAGACTGCTGACTTCAAAGCTGTGATGAACGATGGTACCGCTGCTGGCGAAGCCGGTGATTTCGTCAAGGCTGGTGATGCGCGCGTGATTGCCCACACCAAGCTGATCGGCGGCGGTGAGAAGGACAGCGTCAAGTTTGACGCCAGCAAGCTGACTGCAGGTGAGAAGTACACATTCTTCTGTTCTTTCCCTGGTCACGCCACCATGATGCGCGGTACTGTAACGGTTAAGTAATCAGTACTAGGAGAATGAAAAGGCAGCTTTCAGGCTGCCTTTTTTGTTGCCTATTGCAGCCAAAGCTTTGTGAGAAATGGATAAAAAAAGCCCCGCCAGGATGACGGGGCAAATGCGGAAAGTTGTCCGCTGCTTTTGACAGCGGGTTTTCAGGACAGGATTAGAACTTGTACGTAATATCCATTTGGTACAGGTTGTAGTTGTCGAGGTTCAGCTCAATATCTCCTCCAGAACCAGCAGCAGCTAACTTGTTATTCTTGCGAGTAGCATGGCCGGCAGCCAGGTTCAAGACGACGTTATCACGTAGCAGGTATTCTGCCTTGAGTACTACGCCTTTCATATTCACGCGGGAATCCATGAAGTCGGAATCGACAGCATTGGGGTCAAGCGCGTAGATGCCGACATCCTGGTACCAGAGCTTGGCAGACCAATCACCCTTTTGCGCTTTCTTGCTCTGGCGTTGGTCCAGGCCTACACCCAGCAGCCATGCCTTGTCGTCGTTACCGGCAGCGCGGATGGCGGCGCTGTTGGCGCCTGCAGCTGCAACGGCTGCCTTGAAGCGGTCATCGCCATCCAGGTTGTAAGCATAATCACCGAAGGCAGTCAGCTTCATGTTATTGGCAAGTTTGAATGCGATTTCTGCCGGAATCTCAATAGTGCGGATATCGTTGGTTGCAGTCAGGCCAGTACCCACAGCGATACCCTTGCCGCTTACATTACCCAAGCCAGGCACGAATGTGGAAGCACCGTCGGCATGATCATTGGTGAACTTGGTAAAAGTCAGCGCGGCTTTGGCGGAAACGGTGTCTGTAATATCAAATTTGGCACCACCCTGGAAAGCCAGGATGTTGTTTGTCGCTCTATCATCTGTTGTATTGGTGAAGTCCTTGCGATCACCGCGATATTGAGATTGCGCAAAGTTACCGAACAGCTCTACATTCTTGCCATATTTGTAATTGACCTTTTCAACCAGGCCTTCAAACGTCAGGTCGCCGTCCCATACCATTGAAGTGGTGTACAGCGGATTGGCAACGCGGCCGGCTTCGATCTTCAGCCAGTCTGTTACGTTCCAGCCCAGCATGGCGCGTTTGACGTAAACATTTTCCTTGCTGTTGGAACCATTGGCACCGTTGCCGAATGTTGCATTGTCGGAGCGGCCACCTGAGCCCATGGACAGCGCGATGTCGGAATAGAAATCGCCAGCAGTAGTTTTTACACCAAGAATGAGCTTGTAGCGTCCACGCTCACGATCTTCGGAGAAATTGGCTTTGTCTTCGCCATCTCGATATTCATAGCGGGCGCGGATGTCACCGTAGAAAGTGGCATTGTCGATTGCATCGGAAATCGTGATTTTGCCGCCGGACTTGGTGGCCTTTTCCAGTGCCTTGTCCTGGCTGGATTTTTCACTCTCGCGACCCTTGGTCAGAAGTTTACCTTCTTCTTCAGTCAACACTCCCTTGGCAACCAGCGTATTGACGATATCAATTGTGGAGTCTGCCATGGCAGACATGCTGGTAGCCATCAATGCTGCCACAGGTAACATACGGAACAGTTTCATGCTTTCCTCTTTGTAATCTGAATTTGTTGTATTTCAACGAGGAGGCATTATTGTTTCAAAATATGACAGTAATCTGATTTAAATATGACAGATATGTGACTTATCCGGGAAGCGAGGCTTATTCGTCAGGTAGTCCTTTGGAGATGGGAAAATATTAGTCAATGCGGGTTGCTGCGGCGCTGGATGGCATGCATGAGCAATGAATACGCTGCAGGGACGACGACTAGCGTGAGCAACGTTGATGAGATCATGCCGCCGATAACAGCGATCGACAGCGGTCCGTTGGTCTCGGCGCCTGCTCCTAGGCCGAAGGCGGCTGGCAGCAGGGCGAGAATGATGGTGAGCGATGTCATGAGCACCGGGCGCAGGCGGATAGGACAAGCTTCGCGCAGAGCCTGGTTGATGGGTTTGCCTTCTTCATGTAACTGGTTGGTGAGGTCGATGAGCAGGATGGAGTTTTTCGCCACCAGGCCGATCAGCAGTACCAGGCCGATCATGGAGAAGATATTGAGCGAGTTGCCGGTTACCCAGAGCGCGAATACGCCGCCGATAATGGCAAGAGGCTGTGCCAGCATGATGATGAATGGCTGCAGGAAGGAATTGAACTGGCTGGCGAGCACCATATAAAGCAGCACCAGCGCCAGGCCGAAGGCGAAGAGCATGTTATTGACGGTCTTCTGCAATTCTTCCGCTTGCCCGGCCAGGTTGAACTGATAACCGGGCGGCAGGGTTTCCGCCGCCATCTGGCGCACTACCTCGACAGCTTCGCCCAGCGGCATGACAGGGTTGGAATAGAGACTGGCGGCATATTGCAGGTCAAAGCGCCCGATGACGGCAGCGCCCAGCGTTTGCTTGAAGCTGGCAACGCTGTCCAGCCGCACCAGCTCTCCAGTATCGCTGCGCAGGAAAATCTTTTTCAGGTCATCCTGGTTTTTTAATGAGCCTTCCTTGGCTTTGAGCCGGATGTCATAACGCTGGCCGTCACCGGGTTCGTCATTGAAATCGGCAATATCGATGCCACCGGCGAACAGGTTGAGCGCGGTGGCGATATCGGTGACCGAAAGCCCAAGGCTCGCTGCGCGCACCCGGTCGACTTGCAGCGTGAGCTGGGGCAGATCCAGATCCAGGTCGAGATCGACCCGGCCTATGCCCGATATTTCCCCGAGCTTGCGCTGCATGGTTTTGCCGAGCTGGCTGACTTGTTGCAGGTTGGGACCGGTGATATTGAATTGCAGTTTTTCCGAGCGTTGGCCGCCAACGATGGCGATGGGCACAGGGAAGGCGCGCACGCCGGGAATCTGGTCCAGTTCAGCGCGGATGGCGCGGATCAGCTCTTGTTGGCTCATGCTGCGCTCGCGCCTGTCCTTGAGGCGGATGCTGACTGTGCCCTTGTTGACCTGCCCCTGCGCGCCCACGCCTATGGTGCTGAAATAACTAGCGATCTGCGCGTCGTAGCGTTGCAGCACTGCTTCCATTTTTTCCAGGCGGCTGTTTGTGTATTCAATGCTGGAGCCCAAGGGGGTCCGGAAAGAAATCAGGAAACGGCCTTCGTCAGAATCTGGGATAAATTCCTTCTGCACCTTGCCAAAGAAAAAGCTGCTGCCCGCGACCACAAGGACGGTCAACAACATGACTTTCCAGCGATGGTTCAGCGTCCAGACGAGGATATAACTATAGATGCGATCCATGCTGTGGAATATACGGTCGAGCCAGCGGTAGAAGCGCCCCTCGGATTCGTGCGCCTTGAGGTAGCGCGAGCACAGCATGGGCGTGAGGGTCAGGGATACCAGTAGCGAGACCAGCACACCGAAGGTGACTACCACAGCGAAGGACTTGAAGAACTTGCCGATGATGCCGTCCATGAAAATGACTGGTGCGAAGATGCATACCAGCGAGAAGGTGGCGGCAATCACGGCAAACGCGACCTCGCGGCTGCCCACAATGGCAGCTGCGCGCGCTGCGGCGCTGGCATCGGTATTGTTGGCATTGCGTTGCATGCCGAGGTGGCGGTAAATATTTTCCAGCACGACGATGGCGTCGTCCACCACCACGCCGATCAGCAGCAGCAAGGCCAGCAGGGTCATGGTGTTGAAGGTGAAGCCGGAGAAATACATGACCGCAACCGAGCCGAGCAGGGAAACGGGAATGGCGGTAGCAATGATCAATGTGGAGCGGATGGAACGCAGGAACAGCCAGACGATCAGCGCGGCCAGCAATGTACCTTCAACCAGGTGTTCCTGCAACGCGCCGACGATCTCGTTGATGAACAGCGCGTCATTGGTGGAAATGTCGATCGTCATGCCTGGCGGCAGGTTGGGACGGATTTCCGTATCCAGCTTGCGTAATACTTCTTCGATGATGGCGACGGTATTGGCGTTGGAAACCTTGACGATACCCAAGCCCACCGCAGGTTTGCTCATATAGCGCCCAAGCTGCCGGTAGTCCGCGATGCCATCCTCGAGTTCCGCCACCTCCTTGAGCTTGATCGCAGCCCCGTCGCGGTAGGTCACGATCATGTCGGCCATGTCACGCAGGTTGTGGAACTCCATGTCCAGCTTCATGAGATATTCGGAGGAGTTGCCGACGAGGAATCCGCCCGGCAGCTGGATGTGCTCGCGCTTGAACGCGTCGATCAGGTCGGTGGCTGTGATGCCGTAGGCCGCCATGCGCTCGGGCAGCACGTTGACGCGGATGGTGCGGTCGCGGCGACCACCCAGGCGCACTTCGCCGATACCGTTGATGGTTTCGAGCTTCTTCTTGAGAACGTTGAAACCATACAGGTTGATCTGCTGGATAGTGCGGTCGCCGCGCAGGGCCAGCCACATGATGGGCTGTGCATTGGTTTCCACCTTCTGCACCTGCGGCGGGTCGGCATCATCAGGCAGGCGGCGCAATACCTGGTTGACCTTGGCCTGCACCTCGTTATAGGCCACGTCGATGTTCTTTTCCAGATTGAAGGTGATGGTGATTACCGAGACTCCGGGCGATGAGGACGACTGGATATGCTCAATGCCGGGCGTGGTGTTGACCGAGGATTCGATGATGCTGGTGATGCTGGCATCGACGATATCCGGGTTGGCGCCGGTCAGCGTGGTGGTGATCGAAATGATCGGGAATTCGATATACGGCAGGCGATCGACACCGATGCGCTGGTAGCTGATGATGCCCAGCAAGACCAGCAGGCCGGATACCATCCAGGCCAGCACATGCCGCTTGATGGATATTTCAGGCAAGGTCATGGCTGGGCCTGTTGGGATTGACCCGATGGAGATTGCACCTGCACGCGGGCCTGATCGGTGAGGAAAGCGGCACCATCTACAGCAATGGTTTCTCCTGCCTCAAGGCCTTCCAGGATTTGGATGCGTCCATCCTGATACATGCCGGTTTTCACGAGGTGTTGCTGGGCGGTATCATCCTTGATGACGTAGACCACTTCGCCAGCCGGGCGCAACACGATGCTTTGTTCAGGCACCACCAGCGCTGCCGGGTATTCACCGAGAATGATATCGCCGGTGACGCTGGCGCCGGCTTGCCATCCCGGCTGATCGACCACATCGACCAGCACGTCGATGGCGCGGTTGTTGCTGCCGATGACGGGCTTGAATTCGCGCAGGATGCCTTCAGCCTCCTGATCGGAAGTTGGTGTCTTCAGCCTGACCTTGAGTCCGGGCTTGAGTTTGGTGCCCAGGTGCTCCGGGAAGGGCAGGTGAGCGCGCAGGCGTTTGTTGCTGATGATTTGCAGGATGGGATCACCTACCTTGACATAGTCGCCGGGAGATACAATCTGCTTTTCCACCTTGCCATCAATCGGGGCCAGTAGGCGGGCTTTACCGGCGTTGTGGCTGATGCTGGCCAGGCGCGAGCGGGCGCCTTCAAGCTGGCGTTTCAGTGCGATTCTCTGGGTTTCCAGGTCATCCAGCGCATTTTGTGAGATAAAATTTTTCTCGACCAATTTCTGGTTGCGTTCCACAGTGCGCTGCTGGTTGACCAGCAGGGCTTCCAGGCGGGCAATTTCACTCTCCGCCTCACGTTGCTGCAGAGTGTAGTCCTGCGGGTCGAGCAGAGCGATGACCTCGCCTGCTTTGACTACCTGTCCTGGCCGTGCCAGTATTTTCAGCACACGGGCCGGGACTTCAGCAGCAACGGTGGGGTCCATAATCCCTTCCAGAGTGCCAATGGATTGCTCGCGGATCTCCAGCCGTGCCGTTTCTACGGTGGTGACACTGACCAGCGGCAGGGAGGCTGGCCTGGCGGATTCTTCCTTTTTGCCGCAAGCCACACTCAACAGGGATAAAGTGACTAGTAACGTAAAGATGCCTGAACGATAGACGGACATTTATTCTGGTTTTCCTGATTCAATATCATCCACCTGGCAGTGAGTATTCTGTATTTTCAAGATGCCTCTTGCTGGTGGAAGGGGTTCAAGAGTGTATACCGGATTCGCCGGTTTTCTGTAGTGCGACTTTCAGGGCAGCCAGTTTTTCCCAATCGAAATAAGGGCCGGGGTCGGTTTTTCGTCCAGGCGCAATGTCGGAATGGCCGACGATGTCACGCACTGGATAATGCGCGACCAGGGCGGCAAGCAGTATGTGTAGCGTATGGTATTGCGCCTCGGTAAAGATATCAGTATCGCAGCCTTCCAGTTCAATGCCGATGGAAAAATCATTGCAGCGTTCGCGGCCTTGCCAGCACGAAATACCAGCATGCCAGGCGCGGGCGACGCATGGGACGAATTGTTGCAAATGCCCATCCCGCCGGATGACGAAATGCGCGGAAACTCTTAATTGGCAGATATCCGCGTAATAAGGATGTTCGTCAGGATCGAGAAGGTTGGTGAATAGTTCACTGATGCCAGGGCCGCCATATTCGCCCGGCGGCAAGCTGATATTGTGGATGACGACCAGGCAGATATCAGTATCGTCAGGACGTTCATCAGCGTTGGGGGAGGCGATGTATTCCGCAGGTGTAGCCAGTCCGTGCCGGTCGATGGTCAGGCTTGGTTGCATGGGGCGGTCAGTCATTGTCTTTGCTCAAGCCAAGCTTGCTGAGCCGGTAGCGGAAGGTACGGAAGCTGACCCCGAGCAACTTGGCGGCGGCTGTCTTGTTGTTCTGTGTTTTTTCCAGGGCGTTAAGGATAGCCTGTTTTTCCAGATGTTCCAGATAATCAGGCAGCGGCATGTTTTCATCTTCCAGTGAATGGGGCATGGATTCTGTGCTGACAGCGGCATCCTGGTCCAGTAGCAGGTCGTCGGCAGTGATGGTGTGGCCGTCACAAAGAGCGAGCGCGCGTTCCAGCACATTTTCCAGCTCACGCACGTTGCCTGGAAATGTGTGTCTGGCCAGCATCTGGCTGGCTTCTGCCGAGAGGGTGGGAATGGGGCGGCCTTCTTCCCGGCACTGCATGGCCAGCAGCGTATCGACGAACAGAGGGATGTCCTCACGCATGTCGCGCAGGGCCGGCAGTTTGAGTTCAATGACGTTGAGGCGGTAATAAAGATCCTGGCGAAATTCCCCACGCTCCATGAGGACGGCGAGATTCTTGTGCGTGGCGCTGATGATGCGGACATCGACGCTTTCCTCCTGTGTGCCGCCCACCATGCGCACTTTCTTTTCCTGGATGGCGCGCAGCAGCTTGACCTGCATGCTCAGCGGCAGGTCGGCTACCTCGTCCAGAAATAATGTGCCGCCTTTCGCCGCATGGAACATGCCTTCCTTGTCGTGTGTGGCCCCGGTAAAGGCGCCTTTCTTGTGGCCGAAGAACTCGCTTTCCATAAGATTTTCGGGAATGGCGCCGCAGTTGACGGCGATAAAAGGGCCGTCGCGGCGAGAGCCGTGATGGTGGATCAGTCGCGCCGCCAGTTCTTTGCCGCTGCCGGATTCGCCGCTGATATAGACAGGCGCCTGACTGCGCGCCAGTTTTTCTATCATGCTGCGCACCTGCTTGATAGCGCCGCTGTTGCCTATCATTTGCAAAGTGTCCTGGGCGCTGACTGCCTGCTGCTCTGCAGTGGAGAGTTTGAGCGCGGATTGCACCAGCGGGCGCAATTGCTTGAGTGAGATGGGCTTCGTGAGATAGTCGAAAGCCCCGGCCTTGAGCGCGGAGACGGCATTTTCCGCGCTGCCATAAGCTGTGATCACGGCGACGGGCAGGCCGGGATGATGCTGGGCAATATGTTTGACTAGGTCCAATCCGCTGCCGTCAGGCAGGCGCATGTCGGTGAGGCAGAGGCCATATTGGCCGTTTTCCAGCAGATGCAGGGCTTCGGTAAGGTTGCTTGCGCTATTTGCCTGGATGTCCATGCGTTCCAAGGTCAATACCAGGAGTTCGCGGATATCGGTTTCGTCATCGACAACCAGACAGGTGGGAGAAACGCTCATGCGGATTCAGTTTTCTCAATATGGATAACAAACGAGCAACCATGCTCGACGGCAATATGCTCCAGAGTGGCGCCGTTAGCTTCGCATAGTTCGCGGGCTATATAAAGGCCGAGGCCGGTGCCGGTGCTTTCAGTAGTGAAGAAAGGCTCAAACAGGTGTGATCGCGCGCTTTCGGCAATGCCCTTGCCATCGTCGCGCACTTCGATCAGCCATTGTCGCGCCTCGCTACGCAATGACAGGATGAGGCTGCCGTCATGTTGCTGGCTGTGGCGCCAGCCGTTGCGGCAGAGGTTCCATAGGACCTGGTGCAGGTGACGGTGGTCGAACAGAATGACAGGTTCCAGCACGTCTGTGTCGAGCACAAAACCCTGGGGGGGGATTTTCTCCACTTGGTGAAAGTGGTCGTGGAATTCGCGCAGGAAATCTGTCAGGCGGATTTCCTGTTGACGGGTACGGTCGCGGCGGTTGAGTTCCAGCACTTCCTTGATCATCTGTTCCATGCGCTGCACATTGTCGCTAATGATTTGCAGCATGCGCTGATTGGCGGGAGCCATGCACTCATCCTCCTGCATGAGTTGTGTCGCATGGCTGATGGCGCTCAACGGATTGCGAATTTCATGGGCGATATTGGCGGTAAGGCGGCCAAGCGCGGCAAGCTTGAGTTGCTGCGCCTGGGTTTGCACCTGGCTCCAGTCTTGAATGAAGATTACTGTGCCTTGGGCGTAGCTTTCTCCTACCGGCATGAGTTTGAGGCGCAAATCGCGCTTACTCAAACTGAGCTTGATCAGGCCTTGCGGTTTGTCATCGCCATGCTGTTGCAGTAGCAGATTGGCCAATTTGGGCGCATATTCCTTTAGAGGCTGGTTATTGCGGACCTGTCCCTCTACCTCCAGCAACAGGTCTGCTTGCCGGTTGCGGTGGCGCAGATTGAGAGCCTGATCCACGACAATAACGCCATCGTCCATTTCCTGTGTGATCAACTGGTTGACCTGGGCGAGATTCTCCAGGTCGATGCCGCGTTGCGAAGCCAGTTGCGCATGCTGCGAGGCGCGTTTGCTGAAGCTGTGCGCCAGCCATGCGGTAGCAAAGCAACTGACACTGAGCATGACGGCATGGGAGTAATCACCGAAATCCTCATTCCAGATCAGCATCTGGTAGCTTTGTTCCAGCAACAAGCCGATGCTGGCGATGGCGGCATAGAACAGCGCGAGCCGCCCCTGGCTGATCAGGCTGGCCGCGGCGATGGTGACGATGAGTAATAGCCCAAGGCCGCTTTTGATGCCGCCGCTGGCATACATGAGCAGAATGATGAAGCTGATATCCAGCAATGTCAGCAAGGTGAGCTGGATGCTGAAAGCGGGTTTGCGCCACAGGTTCAGGCAAAGTGCGAGGCAGCCGAAACTAAGGTAGGCCAAGGAAAAACTGAGATACAGGGTGGCATCATAGTTGAGCCAGATGCGCGTGTCCTGGAGCAGCGCGTATGAAGCGATAAATATGCCTGCAAGCAGGATGCGGTAACTGCCGAACAGGACGAGCGGGCGCCAGAAATTGGGCGCTCCGGTATCGACCTGGATTTGTTGCCTGATCATCGCTGGTGCTGCTGGCGGTGCGCTTCAGAACAATAATGCAGTGAACCTTCCTTGATGCTCTCGTTTTTCGGCAGATGAATGTGGCAGTGGGCGCATTGCACCATGTCTTCCGATACGCTGGGCGGAGGTGGCGGTTGATCAACTGTGTTGCGGTAACGTTTGAGCATGAAGTAGATCAACGAAAAGAGAATGGCCAGTGATAGTAGTTTAATCATGATGCTCAAATAAGCAGATGGAGGATGGGCCTGATTGTAGCTAAAAGCGCCCGAGGTAACAAAATCAAACCTGATATACTCGAAAAATAGCGAAGTGTCAGCAGGATAGGGCACTAAAAGCAATCAGGCACATCCAATTACTTCAATGGCGAGCACACAGGAACTTTCAGATTTTTTAGCGCGGGTTGAGCGTCGGGCATTCAAGCAAACGGCCTATGCCGTGCGCGATGACCATGCCGCGATGGATATTGTCCAAGATGCCATGCTCAAGCTCGCGGAAAAATACGCAAGCCGACCTGTGGAAGAATATCCCATGCTGTTCCAGCGCATTCTGCAAAATACCATGAAGGATTACTGGCGGCGGCAGAAAGTGCGAGACCTGTGGACGACCTTGCTTTCTTCCTTGGGCGTGAATCCGCATGACGATGAGGAGCATGATCCGCTTGAAACCATGCCATCAGGACGCGATGGCGACGATCCACGGCAGCAATACGAACAACAGGAAACACTTTTGATTATCGAGAATGCGATAAAAAGCCTCCCGACCCGTCAACGAGAAGCATTCATCCTGCGTTATTGGGAAGAAATGGATGTTGCTGAAACGGCGGCAGCCATGGGATGCTCGGAAGGCAGCGTCAAAACGCATTGTTCTCGAGCTGTTCATGCATTGATGGTGTCACTTGAAAAATATGGGTTGACTAGAGAAGTACTCGACAAGGTCGGGAGCAAGCGATGAATCAGGAACAACGATTTGTACAGGCAATTGTCCATCAACTGGACGAAACGACAGAGAAACTGACGCCGGAGATAAAGAGTAACCTTGCTGATGCGCGACAGCAGGCTGTTATGCGTATGGCTGCGCAGGCGTATGGACATCAATCGCTGGGGAATGGGCTGGTGGCGTTTTGCAGCAGCTATTTCTTTCAGCATCAACGCATCTTGTCACTAACAGCCCTGACCGTGGCTGTTTTGTTGGCTTTTATTGTCACCCAGCAATTGACGGGGCATGGCCATGCAGAGCATGGTGATGCCTTTTTGCTGGCTTCTGAACTTCCCCCCGAGGCATATCTTGATCAAGGTTTTTATTCATGGTTAAAACAGCAATAGCAGCCAGCCTGTTATTGCTTGTTACAGCTACGGCAGCAGCGGCTGAAAAGGAATCGACGGAGCCTGGTTGGGCGCAATTGACGGAAAGCCAGCGTAAGGTATTGGCGCCGCTGGCGCAGGAGTGGGATATCCTGCGTCCATGGCAGCGTGAGAAGATGCTGGATATCGCCCGGGATTATTCCAAGATGACGTCTGAGCAACAGCAACGCGTGCAGAAGCGCCTGTCGCACTGGAGCCGCATGACGCCCTATGAGCGTGAAAATGCACGCAAGAAATACCAGACCTACCAGAGCATGACGCCTGAACAGAAAGCAGATATGCGCAAAAAGTGGGAAGAATATCAGCGCTTGCCTGAGGCCAAACGGGAAACGCTGCGGCGCCAAAATCCAGAAATGGATACTGACCTCGAATATCTGGATTAACTATCCACGCTATGGATTTTCTTGGATATGGCTGAGTCCCAGCCATATCCAAGTTTATTTATGTTCTACCCGGTACAGCATAAAGATGCCTGCCGCCATGAACAGCAATGTCGGCACCACAGCGCTGAACAACGGCGACCAGTCGTTGAGTAACCCCAGGTGTACAAACACCCGGTTCAGCACCTGATAGACAATCCCCAGCATGATGCCGGCAAAAATCTTGGTGCTTGCCGTGCTGGAGCGCTGTTGCAGGAAACCAAAAGGCAATGCCAGGATAACCATGACCAGGCAAGCCAGCGGATAGATCATCTTGGACCAGAGCGCGATCTGGTGGCGCGAGGTATTCTGTTTATTGCTCGCCAGGTGGTTGATGTAGAAGTAGAGGTTCCAGGCTGACATTTTCTCCGGCACTACCAGCAATACATTTAATAATTCCGGACGGATCAACGATTGCCAGGTGGCAACCTGGAAAGTATTGGTGCGGATTTTCTGGTCTTCAAAATGGGTCTGCGTCACCTGGTGCAGGTTCCAGTTCTGGCCGTCAAAATTCCCTTTTTCCGCATTGCTGATCGTACGCAGGCGGAACTCGTTGTCGAATTCATAAATATTGATATTCATGAGCGATGCATCTGGCAGAACGCTACGCACATTGACGAAACTGTTGCCATCCTTGACCCAGAGCCCGGAGCGGAAATCCTGCGCGATGACGGAGTCGGTGGCCTGGATGCGCAAGCGTTGCGCTGATTTCTCGCTGAGCGGCGTAATGAATTCACCTATCACGAAAGTGATGATGGCGAACAGCAGCCCGACTCGCAGCAGCGAAAAGGCGATTTTACGAATGGAAATGCCGCTGACGCGCAGGATAATGAGCTCGGAATAACGCGAGAACTGACCCAGCGCGTACATGGTGCCGACCAGAACTGCAACCGGGACGACTTCGTATACATGGCCAGGCGCGCTGAGCAGGACAAATAGCAACACCTTGCCTAGACTGTAATTGCCTTTGCCCAGGCTTTCGAGTTCCTGGATCAGGTCGAAGAAGGAAAACATGCCCAGCAGCGCCAGCATGATCAGCATGATGCTGGAAATGATTTCTTGGGCCAGATAGCGATTGATGAGTTTCATGACGGGCTACCTACGCCATAAACGCGGCAGGAATGGCAATTGGAACAAACGGCGGTAGAACATCCAGAAGGTCAATAGCAGGAAGAAGGCATGTACGGGCCACAAACCGATGATCGGGGAAATCTTGCCCTGGGTCAGCCACGCCTGCATGATGCTGAGCAGGTTGTTGTAGACGATATAGATCAATAATGCCAGCATCAGGTTGGCAGAGCGGCCTGAGCGCGGATCGACGAAACTCAGTGGAATTGCCAGCAGGATCAGCACGAATGCCGAGATCGGGATAGCCATGCGCCATTGCAGCTCTGCATTGCTGTCCAGGCTGTGCTCGTTGAGCAGCTCCATGCTGCTCCTGGAATGGGTGTTGGGGGGGTGCTGCTGTACTTCGGCAGGCTGGATGCGGATGGCATAACGCTCGAATTCAGTAATCGAGTATTCCGCAGTGTTGGGTGTGCCTTCATAGCGGCGGCCATTCTGCATGACCAGGAAATTGTCATTGTTTTCGGCAGTTTCGCGATGGCCGCGCGCGGCCACGATGATGCCCAGCTTCTGGTGCTGGATGGATTGCACGAAGATATTCTTGACGATGTTGCCGAGTTCGTCGAAGCTTTCCACGAAGAACACGCGGTCAGCCTGGCGCGATTCCTTGAATACGCCAGGGCTAATGGAAGAGAGCTCGTCGCGGCTTTTCAACTGGTCGCGGAATTCGGCGCCCTTGTTGGTGGCCCAAGGCGTGACAAATAGGCTCAGGAAGGCAATGACGATGATGATGGGCATGCCGAAGGTCAGCACAGGGCGGATCCAGTTGGACAAGCCTTGCCCGGCGCTGAACCAGACCACCATCTCGCTGTCCCGGTGCCAGCGCGACAAGGTCAGCAGTACCGCAAGGAACAATGTGAGCGATAGCATCATGGGCAGGAATTTCAGCATGCTGAAACCCAGCAATACATTGATGGCATCGCTTGCCAGGCTGCCCTTGGCTGCAATGCCGATGTAATATGCTACCCGCTGGGCAATGACGATGCCGAACAGTATCAGAAAGCCGCCAATAGCAGTCGTGACCAGCTCTTGTAATAATGAGCGTTTGAAGAGCATGTTAAAGAAACAGGCGGTCCAGATTCCGTAATTGAGGTTGATTTACCGCAAAAACGCGGGATAATTCAGAAGGTTTTACTTAAGGATCAAGGAATGGAATTTAGCATAAAAAACGGCAATCCGGAAAAACAGCGTAAAGATTGCGTGGTAGTCGGTGTATTCGAAGCACGCAAGCTTTCCGAGGCGGCGGTGGCGCTGGACCGGGCATCTGACGGTTATCTCGCCAACATCCTGCGCGCGGGCGATATGGATGGAAAACCGGGTTCTACCCTGCTGTTGCATTCTGTTCCCGGCATTGCCGCTGCCCGCGTGCTGCTGGTCGGGCTGGGCAAAGAGCGCGAGCTCAACGAGCCCCACTATCGCAAGGCTTTACGCGCATCCATCAAGGCGCTGGGCAATCTTCAGGCTGCCGAAGCGGCAACCTTCCTGGCGGAAGTGCCTGTGAAGAAGCGCGATGTCAGCTGGCGCGTGGCTCAGCTGGTGGAAATCGCCGAGGATAGCACTTATTGCTTCGATCGCTTCAAGAGCAAGCCAGCCGATAGCAAAAAAGGCGTGGCCAAGCTGCAGGTGCATGTCGCGCATAAGGATGAAGTGACTGCGGGAGAAGCTGGGCTCAAGCAGGGCAAGGCGCTGGCTTCCGGTGTCAGCCTCGCCAAGGACCTCGGCAACCTGGCCCCGAATTACTGCACGCCGACTTACCTGGCTGAGCAGGCCAAGTCGCTGGTCCAGAGCCATGGGCTACAGGTGGAAGTGTTGGAACAGGCCGACATTGAGAAACTGGGCATGGGTTCCTTCCTCGGCGTTACCAAGGGCAGCGTACAGCCGCCCAAGCTGATCGTATTGCAGCACAAGAAAGGCAAGAAGAACCAGAAGCCCGTGGTGCTGGTGGGCAAGGGCATCACCTTCGATACCGGAGGCATCTCGCTCAAGCCGGGCGCGGACATGGACGAAATGAAGTACGACATGTGCGGTGCGGCCAGCGTGCTTGGTACGTTCAAGACCATTGCTGAGCTGGGTCTGCCATTGAATGTCGTGGGCATCATTCCGACTTGTGAGAACATGCCTGACGGTAACGCGACGCGTCCTGGCGATGTGCTGACCAGCATGTCCGGCCAGACCATCGAAGTGTTGAATACTGATGCCGAAGGCCGCCTAATTCTGTGTGATGCATTGACCTATGCAGAGCGCTTCGAACCACAAGCCGTAGTGGACGTGGCGACCTTGACCGGCGCCTGCGTGATTGCGTTAGGCCATCATGCCAGCGGCTTGTTCAGCAACAAGGATAGCCTGGCGGAAGAATTGCTGCAGGCCGGTAACGAGGCGCAGGACCGCGCCTGGCATTTGCCGCTCTGGGATGATTACCAGGGACAGTTGGACAGTAACTTTGCCGATATGGCGAATATTGGCGGCCGGGCCGGGGGAAGTATCACTGCGGCTTGCTTCCTCTCCCGTTTCACCAAGAAATATGATTGGGCCCACCTGGATATTGCTGGCACGGCTTGGAAATCAGGCAAGGAAAAAGGGGCAACTGGACGCCCGGTACCGCTGCTGACCGAGTTTCTCCGGCAACGTGCAGGGCAGTAAGGCGCCATGACGCGGGTAGATTTCTTCTTCAATGTATCAGACAAGGTTTTTCACGTGGCTGACCTCAGCAGCCGTGCCGTGCAACGCGGGCGACGGCTGATGATACTGACTTCTACCCAGCAGTCTGCGGAGCAATTGGGCGATTTCCTCTGGAGCAATCCGCCCACGGGATTTTTGCCGCATTGCCATGCCACGCATCCGCGTGCGGCGGAAACACCGGTGATTATCGACTGGCGCCATGACCAGTTGCCGCATGACGATATCCTCATCAACCTGGATAACCAGCATCCTCCTTTTTTCAGCCGGTTCCGGCGTCTGATCGAAGTGGTCGGGTTGGAAGAGGCAGACCGCGCTGCGGCTCGCGAACGGTATCGTTTCTATCGGGACCGTGGCTATGAAATCAAGACCTTTGATGCCAATGGCGCTGCTTTGTGATGAAAGGAAATCTCCATGAGTGATCAGACTCAAGATGAACTGGCACTGGTGCTGCGCCGCATCAGTTCACTGAGCCGTCCTTTACAGCCTGAGCCTTTAGCGGATGGTATTCCGGTGTTGACCGACATATATCAAGGGCGTGATGCCTTCAGCGCGGTAGAGATCGAGCAATTGCTTGCCGCCTACTATGACAGTAAGGCCGGAGACAGTACTACTAGGGAGCAGTCGCCGCAGATCGAGCCGGATTCAACATTTACCGAGAGCGGACAGCTTCAGCAGGCTGCAGGTATCAAGTTTTTGCCTATAGACGATGGTCAGCCGGCGGCTGATGCAGAGCGTCAACATGCGTCATGGCATGCGGAATCGGAGCAACACCAACCTATGCCGGAACACCAGGAATTGGCCGAGGCGCTGATTGTGGATATGCAACCCCTGATTGCGCAAGCGATTCATGATGCCATGGTCCGGGAAATGGAAGCATTAACTCCCCGGCTCAGCGCCAATGTGGAACAGGCGCTGGCCGAGCGCTTGCAGGAGCGCGTCGCGCAAGCCCTGAAAGGCCATTAACCCAGCAGCGCTTTATATTCGCTGGCGCTCAGCAGGCCTGTGGGTTCAGCGTCGGGCTGGAATGAGAAAATCCAGGCGGCATAAGGGTCGTCATTGATGTTTTCCGGTGTGCTTTGCAGGGCTTCATTGATGGCGAGTACGGTGCCATTGAGCGGGGCATGCAGATCCGAGCCGGTCTTGACCGATTCCACCAGTCCGCAAGGCTGGCCTGCAGATAACACGCTGCCCGGTTTGGGCGCCTCCACGTAAACGATGTCACCCAGTAAATCCTGTGCATAGTCGGTAATGCCTGCCAGCCACTGTCCGTTTTCATCCTGGCGTACCCAAAGATGTTCAGCGGTATATTGCAGATGCGCGGGGATATTCATGAAAAGCTCGAAAAAATAATATGGGGTTATTGTCGCATAAACTATCCGGCTACGCGCAAGGCGGCAGGAGGGTTGAGAGGCAGTGTTGAGAAAAACGATAAACTTTCGATGCTATGTGAATGACAGATCAATATTTTTTATATAATATTGCCTGACCATTGGACGGGGATGGCGCAATCATGACACGAAAAATCACATTACTACTGGCCATGCTGACATTGTGCATGCCGCCAGTATTGAGCTATGCCGCGGAAAAGAAACCGCAGAAAACCGTGGTCAGCAAGACCAAGGCCAAAACTACCAAGAAAGTCGCGGCGCAAAAGAAAACCAAGGCTGCAGCAAGCAAGAAAAATGTCGCCAGCGGTCGCATTATCAGCACGATCCGCTCCAATAGCGCGGTGGCTGCTACAGCGCCGGCAAGCGTGTTCAAGGATGAGGGCGGGCATTTGCAACTGGCATCCAGCAAGGCCATGATCGTCAATCAGAATTCTGGCGAGGTGCTCTATGCCAAGGGAATGGATCAAGCGGCACCGATCGCTTCCCTGACCAAGCTCATGACAGCGATGGTGGTGCTGGATGCGCGGCTGGATATGGATGAGCAGATTCAGGTGACGCGTGAGGATATCGACACCCTCAAGGGAACCGGTTCGCGCATGCCGATCGGTGCGAGCTTGACGCGCGCGGAAATGCTGCAATTGGCATTGATGGCGTCCGAGAATCGGGCGGCATCTGCCTTGGGGCGGAATTATCCAGGTGGCATGAATGCATTTGTGGCAGCCATGAACACCAAGGCGCTGCAGCTAGGCATGCTGCATTCCCGTTTTGCCGACCCTACCGGCCTCAACAGTGCCAATACCTCCACCGCGGAAGACCTGGTGAAGATGGTGCGCGCAGCTTACCAATATCCCGATATCCGCCAGGTATCGACCAGCACCTCCTATTCCGTGCCAGTCAATGGTGCGCGCGCGCCATTGCATTATGTGAACAGCAATGTGCTGGTGCGCAACAGCGATTGGACGATCGGGTTGTCCAAGACCGGCTATATCAATGAAGCAGGACGTTGCCTGGTGATGCAGGCCGAAGTCGGCGGACAGCCGTTGATCATTGTGCTGCTGGATTCCTTCAGCAAAAATGCGCGGGTGGGTGATGCGCAGAAAATCCGCAGATGGATAGAAAGCAGCAACAGTTACCGCCACGAGGGCTAGTTGAGAATTTCTCCAGCAATAAAAAAGCGGCTTGAAGCCGCTTTTTTATTGCCATTCACATGGTGAGTGCTATTCAGCTTCGTCGTTAGCAACTTTTTTCTTGCGGGAAGTCGTTGCTTTTGCGCTGCTTGTTTTCTTTGTGGTTGTCGCGGCCTTGCTCGCCCTGGTAGTTTTCTTGGCAGGTGCGTCCTTGGCTGCCTTGGCGGCAAGCAGTTCCAGCGCCTGTTCCATGGTCAGGCTTTCCGGCTCCTGGCTCTTGGGCAAGGTGGCGCGCAGCTTGCCGTGCTGCACATAGGGACCGTAACGTCCGGAGTAGATGGCGATATTGCCGGTGCCGTCCGGGTGCGAGCCCAGTTCCTTGATCGGAGCCGCTCCGGCGTTAGCTTGTGCCAATAGCTCAACCGCGCGCGCCATGTCGATGTCGAACACGCTCTCACTCTTGGGAATGGACTTGAATTTGCCATCGTGATTGACGTAAGGGCCGAAGCGCCCGATATTGGCGACAACCTTTTTGCCGGTTTCCGGGTGCTGCCCCAAGTCGCGTGGCAATGCGATCAGCTTCAGTGCCGTGTCCATATCCATGCTGGCAGCGGAGATTTCCTTGGGGATGCTGACGCGCTTGGGCTTTTTCTTGCTGTCCGCCTCTGGCAGGCCGATCTGCAGATAGGGGCCGTAAGGGCCGTTCAGCAGCAGGATATCCTTGCCGCTCTCAGGCTCCTGGCCGATTACCGTAGGTTCGTTGCTATTAGTGCTGGCGCTCGGATTGCGGATGTAATCACATTCGGGATAGCCGGAACAGCCAATGAACTTGCCGAAGCGGCCCAGGCGCGACTGCAATGGCTTGCCGCATTTTGGGCAGGGCTCGTCCAGCGCTTCCACGCCAGGACGTTCCACGTTGCTTTTCTCGTGAATCTGGTTGTTGAAGCCCTGCCAGAATTCGTTAAGCACGGGAATCCATTCGCGCTCGCCCTCGGCAATGTCGTCGAGCTCGTTTTCCAGGTTGGCGGTGAAGCCGTAATCGACATAACGCGTGAAATGCTCGGTGAGGAATTTGTTCACCACGCGTCCCACGTCGGTGGGCATGAAGCGCTTCTTGTCCAGCAGGACATATTCGCGGTCCTGCAAGGTGGAAATGATGCTGGCATAGGTGGAGGGGCGGCCGATGCCGAACTCTTCCAGGGCCTTGACCAGGCTGGCTTCCGAATAGCGCGGTGGCGGCTCGGTGAAGTGCTGATCGCCGAAGATTTTCTGTACAGCCAGCACTTCGCCGGTTTCCAGGTGTGGCAGCTTGCTTTCGCCTTCCTCTTCCTCGTCGTCCACGCCTTCCATGTAGACGGCGATAAAGCCTGGGAACACCAGGGTCTGGCCGGTGGCACGGAACAGGTTCGCCTCGCTGCCTACAGATAAATCAATGCTGACTGCATCGAACTTGGCTTGGGTCATCTGGCAGGCCAGCGCGCGCTTCCAGATCATTTCATACAGCTTGAACTGCTCGTCGCTGAGGAAAGTACGCATGCTTGCCGGAGTGCGCGTGATGTCGGTGGGACGGATGGCTTCGTGTGCCTCCTGTGCGTTCTTGGCCTTGGTCTTGTACATGATCGGCGACCTGGGCAGGTAGTCGGCGGCGAAGTTCTGCTTGATATAGTCGCGAATCTGCATCACGGCTTCGGCTGCAAGGCTGAAACTGTCGGTACGCATATAGGTAATCAGGCCAGCGGTGCCGCTGCCGATATCGATACCTTCATAAAGCTGCTGCGCGACGCGCATGGTGCGGCTGGTGGTGAAGCCCAGCTTGCGCACGGCTTCCTGTTGCAGGGTGGAAGTAGTGAATGGCGCTGCCGGGCTGCGGTTGCGCTGCTTTTTTTCCACGCGGGTGACAGTGGTCTTGCCCGCGCTGGCGGCCAGCAGGCGCCCGACGATCTCCTGCTGCTGTTCCTGGTTGGTGACGGTGAATTGCTCTACCTTCTTGCCGTCAAGTTGCACCAGTTTGGCATCGAACACATGCTGGTGCTTGGCGGATTCCAGGTGGATGGTCCAGTATTCCTGGCTTGTGAACGCCTCGATTTCCAGTTCGCGCTCGACGATCAGGCGCAAGGCAGGGCTTTGCACGCGCCCGGCGGAAAGGCCGCGGCGGATTTTCTTCCACAATAGCGGGGAAAGATTGAAGCCGACGAGGTAGTCCAGCGCGCGGCGCGCCTGTTGCGCGTTGACCAGCGGCATGGAGATGTCGCGCGGTTCATCGATCGCATGCTGTACCGCGGATTTGGTGATTTCATGGAACACCACGCGTTTCAGCAGCTTATCCTTGAGCAGCCGCTTGCTCTTGAGGATTTCGGCGATGTGCCAGGAAATGGCTTCCCCTTCGCGGTCCGGGTCGGTGGCGAGGTAGATGGCGTCTGCCGTCTTGACCGCTTTGGCAATCGCATCTACGTGGCGCGCGTTGCGGTCGATCACTTCGTACTTCATGGCGAAGTCGGCCTCGGGGTCCACCGCACCTGTTTTAGGAACCAGGTCGCGCACATGCCCGTAGGAGGCCAGGACCTCGAAATCCTTGCCCAGATATTTCTTCAGGGTTTTGGCCTTGGAAGGTGATTCAACGATCAGCAGTTTTGACATGGACACACGATTTGTGGGATGCAGAGCGGCAGATAATAAGAGTAAATTGCCTGCCGCACAAGAAAGCGCTGTAAATTTAGGCGCTTGCCGCCAACCTTTTCCTGGGAGGGTGCTTGGCGTCAGGCGATATTGCGCTTGAACTCAATGCGCGAGCCTTCGCTGGAAACCAGGCTCAAGGCTGGATTGTTTTCCTTGTCGATATCGCCAAACAAGGGGTCTTCATCTTCCAGTCTGGTCTGCGACATGTTCTTGAAGTCATAGAGGTCAGTATCGCCCAGGTGCGAAGGCTCCACATTGCAGATGGCGCGGAAGATGTTGTTGACCCGGCCGGGTTGCTCATGCTCCCAGGCTTGCAGCATATCCTTGACCTTCTGGCGTTGCAGGTTTTCCTGCGAACCGCAAAGATTGCAGGGGATGATGGGGAAATTCATGCCGCGCGCGTAGCTGGCAATGTCCTTCTCGGCGCAGTAAGCCAGCGGGCGGATCACGTGGAATTCGCCCTTGTTGGTCGCCAGCTTGGGTGGCATGGCTTTCATCTTGGCGCCGAAAAATATATTGAGGAACAGTGTTTCCACGATATCGTCGCGATGGTGGCCCAAGGCAATTTTATTGGCACCCAACTCCTGCGCCGTGCGGTAAATGATGCCGCGGCGCAGGCGCGAGCAGAGCGAGCAGGTGGTCTTGCCCTCGGGAATCTTTTCCTTGACGATGGAATAGGTGTCGGCCTCGACGATGCGGTGCTCGATACCCAGTTGCTTCAGGTAGGCGGGCAGGATGTGCTCGGGAAAGCCCGGTTGCTTCTGGTCCAGGTTCATGGCGATTAGCTTGAAATCCACTGGTGCGCGCTCCTGCAATGCCAGCAGCAGCATGAGCATGGTGTAGGAATCCTTTCCACCGCTCATGCAGACCAGCACGGTGTCACCGTCCTCTATCATGTTGTAGTCGCCTATGGCCTTGCCGGTGGCGCTGATCAGGCTGTTGCGCAGCTTGAGGAAGCTGTTGGAGGCGTCGTCGGGATAATGTTTGATCATGGTGCGGAATAGGGTTTCAAAGGTTGAGTGAGCGGCCGCCGTCGACAGCGAGCACATGCCCAGTGATGAAGGGCGCGTCCTGCAACAGGAAGCGTACGGCCTTGGCGACGTCGTCCCCCTCGCCGATGCGCTTGAGCAAGGTTTGCGAAATCACGCGCTGGCGGTATACCTCGTCGAATTGCGGATTGTCCTCGGGCCAGAGCACGGGGCCGGGTGCCACGGCATTGACGCGTACGGCAGGCGCCAATTCGTGCGCGAGGGATTTGGTCAGGGTTACAAGCCCGGCCTTGGCCACGCTGTAGACGATATAGCCCTTCTTCGGGCGCTCCACATGCATGTCGGTGATATTGATGATGGTGCCGCGGGTTTTTCTGAGCGCAGGTGCCGCCGCCTGGGCCAGGAACAAAGGCGCTTTCAGGTTGGAGCCCATCAGGTCTTCCCACTGGGATTCGCTTATGGTGCCCAGCTCGCTGGGATAATAGCTGGAGGCGTTGTTGATCAAGGCATCCAGGCGGCCAAAATGCTGCACGGTTTCCTTGATCAGTTGTGGCAGTATGCCCAGGTTGAGCAAGTCGCCCTGGATAATGGCGACCGAATCCGGGCGTTGCAGATTGAGCTCGGCTTGCAGGGCGCGCGCTTCATCGGCGGAACTGCGGTAATGGATCATCAGGTTGATGCCATCCGCATGCAGCAAACGGCAGATGGCCGCGCCAACCCGTTTGGCACCGCCGGTGATCAGAACGACCTTGTTTTGCTGTGGGGTATCCACAAATGTTCCTGATGGCTTCAGAATAGTAAAAATAACTCATCATTATAATCTAAATACATGAATATCCCTGATTTACCCAAGCCCGATGCTGTTGCGCTGGATCATAGCGCTCGCCTGCAAACCTTGATTGCCTGCCACATTGCCGCTGCAGGCGGCTGGATCAGTTTTGCCCGCTATATGGAGCTGGCTTTGTATGCGCCGGGGCTAGGGTATTACAGTGCGGGTGCTGTGAAATTCGGTACGGAGGGGGATTTTGTCACGGCGCCGGAAATGACGCCTTTGTTCGGCCAGACCTTGGCGCGGCAGGCCATGGACGTCCTGCAGCAAACCGGCGGCAGCATCCTGGAGCTGGGAGCCGGGCGGGGCCGCCTGGCTGCTGCGATGCTGGAGGAAATGCAGCGCGCAGGGACGTTGCCGGAGCAATACCTGATTCTTGAGGTCAGCGCAGACCTCAAGTCGGTGCAACAGGCTTATTTGCAGTCTGTATTACCCGCAGACCTGTATGCAAAGCTGGTTTGGCTGGATGCCTTGCCCGATGGCTTCACCGGCGTGATGGTGGCCAACGAGGTGCTGGATGCCGTGCCTGTGCACCTTGTAAGGCGGCAGAACGGCGTATGGCAGAAAATGGGCGTGGAATTGGACGCACAAGGGGCGTTGAAGATGCAGCCCAGGCCGTTGACTGACACTGCACTGCTGCAAGCGGCGGAATCATTACACGTGCCTGAAGGTTACCAGAGCGAAATCAACCCGCAGGCGCAGGCGTTAGTGGCCAGCCTCTCGGCAAGCCTGCAAAAAGGCGTGTTGTTGTTCATTGATTATGGTTTTCCCCGTGCTGAGTATTATCACCCTCAGCGCAGCCAGGGAACATTGATGTGCCATTACCGGCATCATGCACACGGTGATGTGTTTTTGTATCCTGGTTTGCAGGATTTGACCGCACATGTGGATTTTTCCGCCGTGGCGGAGGCCGGAATTGCCCAGGGCTTGCAATTGCTGGGCTATTGCGGACAAGCGCAGTTCCTCATCAATTGCGGTATTACCGACCTCATGCTGCGCGTTCCCGTCCATGATCTGCAGCGCTATGCGCCGCTGGCAAGCCAGGCGCAGAAGCTGCTCTCACCCGCAGAAATGGGGGAATTGTTCAAGGTGATCGCGCTGGGCAAGGGTGTGCGGCCGTTGGCGGGCTTTATTCACGGCGACCGTTCGCATACCCTATAATCGCGGTTTTTTCATTGATCGAGCCAATATGAGCCAGGAAGCGCCAGAGCAGGAAAACATCAGCAAGGAAGAGCTCGCCAAGCGGCCTATTCGCAGTTTTGTACTGCGCCAAGGACGGTTGACGCATGGTCAGCAGCGGGCGCTGGATGAGCTGATGCCGGTGTTCGGTGTGCCGTATGCGCCTGCTCTCCTGAATTTGGATGCCGTATTCGGACGCGCGGACAGCCTCAAGATTCTCGAAATAGGCTTTGGCATGGGCGATAGCACCGCCAAGATTGCCCAGGCCCAGCCCGAACGGGATTTTCTGGGTGTGGAAGTGCATGCACCCGGTGTGGGTAGCCTGCTCAAACAGATTGGCGAACTGGAGCTCAAGAACCTGCGCATCATCCAGCACGATGCTGTTGAAGTATTGAAACACATGATTGCCGATGCCAGTCTCGATGGCGTGCATATCTTCTTCCCCGACCCTTGGCATAAGAAGCGCCATCACAAGCGTCGCCTGATTCAGGCGGAGTTTGTCAGGCTGCTATGCAGTAAATTGAAAGCGGGCGCTTACATTCATGTGGCGACAGACTGGCAGGAGTATGCGGAATGGGTGCTGGAAGTCTTGCAGCAGCAACCATTGCTGGAAAATACAGCACAGGATTATGCGCCCAAGCCGGACTATCGGCCTCTGACCAAATTCGAGAACCGCGGCATCAAGCTAGGCCACGGTGTCTGGGACCTCATCTTCCGGCGCAAATAACCAGCGGCCTATTGCTGCCTCTGCTTCTTCCACGCCTTGTTTTTTCAGGCTGGAAAATAACTGCACGCTGCAATTGCCCCAGTTGGCTTCCAGCTCTTTCCTGACCTGCTGCAGGGTCTGGTTGGCGGCCTGGCGCGATAGTTTGTCTGATTTGGTCAGCAGAACATGGATAGGCTTGCCGCTAGGGCTGTACCAATCCAGCATTTGCCTGTCCAGTGGCGTCAAAGGGTGGCGGCAGTCCATCACCAGAACCAGCCCGCCGATGCAGGGACGCTGGCTTAAATAGGTTGCCAATGTCAATTGCCAGTGTTTGCGCATTGCTTCCGGCACTTTGGCGTAGCCGTAGCCAGGCAGATCCACGAGAAAACGGTCGTTGCCCAGGCTGAAGAAATTGATGAGTTGGGTGCGCCCAGGCTGTTTGCTCACGAAGGCCAGCCGGTTGTGGTTTGCCAGTGTGTTGAGAGCGCTGGATTTCCCGGCGTTCGAACGCCCGGCGAAGGCGACTTCAATCCCTGATGGCGGTGGCAGCTCGCTGAGCTTGTGGGCCGAAATGTGGAAAGTGGCGTTTTGAAACAATGGCATGAGCAAATCGACCCTGGTGGGAAAAGGGAAAAATATTAGCACGAAGCCGGGTTTTTTATATAAAATGCGCCCCTGATTGCAGTATTGGTATCAGCGAACGTGGAATTTGCCCGGTGTTGCGCTGGCGATGATGGCAGGCATGTGATTTTGTATGACCTGACAACCGGAACCCTGGTTCAAGCGTTAAGGGTGGCAATGGCCGCCCTTAAGTTTTTTACATGGATGGGCTTGCAACCAGCCATAGGTAAGATAGCCTCACCGCAAATTTTTTGAATGGCCTCGTTTTGAAATCCGTCCCGACTACCAGTCAAAAACTATATGAACTGCTAAGCTCCATGCGCTTTGCGGTCAGCGTGCTTGTTGTACTGGGCATTGCTTCCATCATTGGCACCGTGCTCAAGCAGAATGAGCCTTATACGAATTACATCGTGCAATTCGGCCAGTTCTGGTTCGAGTTCTTCGAGTTTCTTGGCCTGTACGATGTATACCACAGTGGTTGGTTCCTGCTCATTCTAGTGTTCCTGGTGCTTTCCACCTCGCTCTGCATCTACCGCAATACCCCGCTCATGCTGCGCGAGCTGCGTGCATTCCGCGAGAACGCCAAGGAAGTTTCGCTACGCAGCTTCAGTCATAAATACGAATACCATACCCCTTACTCCACCGAGGAAACGGCATCCACACTGGTGAAGTTCCTGACAGCGCATGGTTTCCGCTACAAGACGGTAGAGCAGGAAGATGGTGGTAACCTGTTTGCTGCCAAGGCAGGCAGTTACCAGCGATTGGGCTATATCTTCACGCATGCCGCCATTGTCATCATCTGCATCGGCGGGCTGATGGATGGCAATCTGGTATTCAAGGCGCAGGAGCTGTTGGGTACCAAAAAGATCGAAACCCGCGACATTCCTGAACGGCAGGTACCGGCGGAAAGCCGCATGTCTCCCACTAACTTGTCGTTCCGCGCGAACATGACCCTGCCGGAAGGCGCTGGAGCCAATGCAGCTTTCGTCCGGGTGCGTGATGGTTATCTGGTGCAGGATCTGCCGTTCAGTATCGTCTTGAAGGCATTCCGTATCGAGCATTACGACACCGGCCAGCCAAAATCCTTCGAGAGCGATGTCATGATCATCGATCCTGAGCGTGAAGATCCGGTTACGGCCACTATCAAGGTAAACCATCCCTTGATTTACAAGGGGATTGCCATTTATCAATCGGATTTTGCTGATGGCGGATCCCGGCTGGATTTCAAGGTATGGAACCTGTTGGGCGGCCATGCGGACAATATCCCGTTCACTGGTACTGTTTTCAACAAATATGACGTGAGTGGCGGCAACCACCCCTTGAGTGTGGAGTTATCCGATTTCCGTCTGTTCAATATCCTCAACCTTTCCACGGATGGCAAAGGCAAGCCGCGCAATGTGGGGCCGAATGTCACTTTCAAGGTGCGCAATGCCGAGGGGCAGGCGCGGGAATATGTGAATTACATGAATCCGCTGATGCTGAATGGCCGCCCGTATTTCCTCTCCGGCATGCGCTCCATGCAGCAGGATACCTATCGCTACCTGAAGATTCCTGCAGATGAGAATGGCGAGATTGAGGGCTTCATGAACTTCCGGGCCGCCATGCTTGACCAATCGTTATACCCTGAGATCGTGAGCCGGGTGTCGCGCTTGGCATTAAACAGTAGTCATGGCGACATTAGTGCAGAAACCCGTGAGAAATTTGACGCAAGCGTGCTGCAATTGCTGCGGGCGTTCGGTCAGGGCGGATTTGGCAAGGTGGCCGAGATGATCGATGCCGCCGTGCCGGAAGGACAGCGCGAAGGCGCGGCGCAGGCATACGTCAAGGTGGTCACGACAGCGGCTTTCAGCGCTTATGCCATCAGCCGTGAGCGCGCTGATTTACCGCCAGTACTGAACAGTGAGGAGCTGGGGGCATTTGTCGAAGATAGTTTGCATGCCATTAGCGATAGCTTTTACTACGGTTCACCGTTGTATTTGCAATTGGCAGGGTTTGATCATCGCCAATCCAGCGGATTGCAGCTGACAAGATCACCTGGAAAGGTGCTGGTATATTCAGGTTCGGTGCTGCTGGTGCTGGGAATTTTCGCCATGATCTATATTCGCGAGCGCCGTATCTGGCTATTGGTGAAACCGGAAAGTCATCGCGTGCTGTTTGCCATGGCATCCAATCGCAAGAACCGCGATTTCGATATTGAGTTCGATAAATTGCGCGACAAGCTCGCGCGCTTGCTGGAAAATCAGCAAGAGTCACCTTGACAGGAGTTGATCATGAATACTGCTGCCTATATGGATGATGTGCCGCAACCATTGTTCCGGCGCTTGGGTTGGCTGGACTGGGGCTATGCGCTGCTTCTGTTGCTCGGGGCCATGTTTGCGTTCCATCGCTACGCCGACTTCATGGATGCCTATGAAATCGGATTCCTGTTCGGTTCGGTGGCGCTGTTCAGTTGGCTGGGTTGGTTCTGGAAACCAATGCGATGGTTGATGCTCGCGGTTGCCGTTCTCAGCCTGGGCGCTATCCAGCTCTATAACGGCAGCCAGGAAAGTGTCGAGCAGGTATTCCTGCTGAAATACCTGTTTGCCAGCCAGTCCGCCATCATGTGGATGAACGTACTGTTCGTGCTGGCCATGCTGGCTTATTGGCTGGGATTGTTCGCTCGTTCCGATTTTGCGGCCCGCGTAGGCTCGACACTGGTGTGGTCTGCTGTCGCCATGGGTTTCATTGGCCTCATGGTGCGCTGGTATGAGTCATACCTGATTTCTCATGATGTCGGACATATCCCCATCAGTAACCTGTATGAAGTTTTTATCCTGTTCTGCCTGATTACGGCATTGGTCTATCTTTATTACGAAGGCCGTTATGCCACGCGGCAGTTGGGCGGTTTTGTGTTGATTGTCATCAACGCTGCTGTCGGCTTCATCCTCTGGTACACCTTCGACCGCCAGGCTTATGAAATCCAGCCGCTGGTGCCCGCCTTGCAGTCTTACTGGATGAAAATCCATGTACCCGCCAATTTCGTCGGCTATGGCACATTCGCGCTGGCCGCCATGGTGGCGGTTGCCTATCTGTTGGTGGACAAAGGTATGTTGGTGTCACGTCTGCCAAGACTCGAAGTACTGGACGATCTCATGTACAAGTCGATCTCGGTGGGGTTTGCCTTTTTCACCATTGCCACCATCCTGGGCGCGATGTGGGCAGCGGAAGCCTGGGGCGGCTATTGGTCATGGGATCCCAAGGAAACTTGGGCGCTGATCGTCTGGCTCAACTATGCCGCCTGGCTGCACCTGCGGCTGGTCAAGGGGCTGCGCGGTCCTATCCTCGCATGGTGGGCGCTGGTCGGCCTGCTGGTGACGACTTTTGCCTTCCTTGGCGTCAACATGTTCCTGTCCGGGCTGCATTCCTACGGTGAGTTGTAAGAGCACATGCTAGGTCTTTAGGAGCTTAAGATATCAAAAAGCCGCGCCTGTTGCAGGTGCGGCTTTTTTGTGCCCGGGACTTGGGAGAAGGGCGATGATTGGCTATTTCTGATTAGCTATTTTCCAGCCGGCTTCATGCCCAGCCTGAATCGCACCGCGCCCGGCTTGTTTGTGCGCAGGGCGAGCTGATAACCGGCCTGCTGCGCCTGCCGCCCTGCCTGGTATAAGCCGATGCCCAGCCCGCCTTCGGAGCGGATGCGTTTGCGGAACAGGCTGGCGGCAACCTCTTCCGGCATTGGGCTGCCGCTGTCCGTGATCTCCACGTATATATCGTTCTCGGCAAGCAGGTGCGCCTGAATGCTGATCTTGGGCTCATGCTGCGATTTCGCTAGCGCGTTCTGCAACAGGTTATCCACCACGCTATCCCACACCTCGCTGTCGATATTGGGTTCAGCAGAGATGGCGATGTTTTCTGAAAAACTGATCCTGGTGCCGGCGTAGCGCTGTTGCAGGTTGTCCCACCACTCCAGCAGGGGCAGCATGCGCGTGCTTTCGTTGCGGGGCGCGCCCAGCTTGTCCAGGGTGAGCGCCAACCGCTGGTTGAGCAGCGGTAATTGCTTGCGGATCAAGGCCACTAGGCGTTCGTTATCCGCTTCCCCTGCCTGTTCCGCGGCGCTGCACAAGGCGTTCATGGATTGCACGATATTCTTCATATCGTGCGTGAGGCGCGCGCCGGTTTCGTAGATGGCCTGCATATAGGCATTTTGCAGCAATGCCTCTTCACGGCGCTTGGCTTCGTGGAACTCGCCCAATATCTGCGTCAGCAGCTTGAGGTGGATGATGAGCGCAGGCGTGAGCGGCCAGCGGCTGTAAAGGGTCAGGTAAAAGTCATGGAACTCCAGGTCGGCATGGTGCGGCGCAGGAGTGCCGAATTCGCCTTGGTCGCTCTCGGTTTCCCATTTGCCGCCTGTTACCCAGGGCAGGGTTTCCATCTCGCTGATGGCGGCATGCATGAACTCCTTTGCGCTGGTTTCGCTCTCGGCAAGCTCGGCGATATTCCGGATCCAGCGCTCGAACGGCAGGCCAATGCTCAACAGGTAGCGGGAAAGCAACTGGCCGATGCCGCTGAAGCCCGCGCGCGGGTTCCACAGCCAGCTCGCCAATACCAGCGCGGCAGCCAGGCCGAACACCACCCACACCACCACCTCGGCATACTCGGCCTCCTGGGTGCGGGAAATCGTGACAATGCTGAGGATGAGTGTGATCGAGAGCAGGAACAGCAGCAGGGTATAGAAAAAATCCAGTACCGGGGCATGCTGGTGCGACTCCTGTTTGACTCGCAGGAAAAGAATGGACAGCGGCAGGATGGGCAGCAGGTACAGCATCAGGAACTCGGCTACCTGCAAGGCGGTGAAGGCATGAAGCAGGTTGGGTATCACCCAGAGCAGCAGCACTGCCAGTAGATAAGTGGCGGCCAATAGGTAGCTCAGGCGCGAGGTATGGGCCGTTGCGGAAAAGATGCGCCCGCCCAGCAAGCCGAACAACGCGGAAAGCCAGATCGCCAGCAGCCACCAGCTTACAAAAACAGATAGCAATATGCCGCCTGCTGTGAATAGCAGGATGGCTTGCAGCGAGAGCTTTTCCTTGGTCTGCCAGATCGGCTGCCAGATCAGGAACAGGCCGTAATGGCAGAGCAGCAGGCTTTTCTGCAAAAGGTCGTCAAACCCCCACAGCAATACACCGTGAAAGCTCAGCAGCATCAGCCCCAGCATCCATTGCTGCAAGGTCGATGCGCTTGGGCGGTAAGCGTGGATGCGGCTGCTCAGGCTGGCCATGGAAAATGTAATCTCAATGAGAAGTGTTGTAATTTTGACACTGTAGGCGAAATCTCAACACTTTGATTGAAAGGAGGATGGAGCGAAGCATAGCAAAAATATGCCGCAAATGCTTGCTGCTGTTGGCTTGGCCGCGAACGATGCCGCTTTTTGTGTTGGCATGAGAGTTGCATATCTCATACCAACCTCATCAGGCAGGTGTCGGCTGATGGACACCTCGCGCAAGGATAACATAATGAAAAAAGCATCTGGCTTTACGTTGATCGAACTGGCGATAGTCCTCGTGATTATCGGCTTGCTGCTGGGCGGCGTGCTCAAGGGGCAGGAGCTGATCAATAGCGCCAAGGCGAAGAATATCGCTAATGACTTCAAAAATACGCAGATACTGCTTTATGGGTATCAGGATAAATATAGAGCATTGCCGGGAGATGATGGTTCTGTTGCTATGCATGTAACAGGAGGAACTCCTGCCGCAGCAGCTAGTCGAGGTAATGGGCGAATTGATGGGCATTGGAACTCTGTTGCACCGGCTGATGAGTCTTACTTGTTCTGGCAGCATGTCAGATTGGCTGGTTTGGCTACAGGCTCGACCCAGGTGGGAACAGATGCTTATATTCCAAGAAATGCTGATGGTGGGCGTATTGGAGTGCAAAGTTTGAGTGGTTTCAATACGATTCAAGACGCAGCAAATCCTATGGTAGGTACCTTTGTTGTTTGTTCTGAAGGGATTACTGGGCGATTGGCAAAACAGATTGATGTATTGTTGGATGATGGTTTGACAGATAATGGAACGGTGCGAGTGGCTACGACTCCTGCTGCTGTTGGTGCGGCTGGCAATTCTCTAGCGAATGCGGATGTTACTGATGGTGGAACTTTTACTGTTTGTATGTCTTTCTAAGATGTAATTAATTTAAGTAAAAGCCCGCATCAGCGGGCTNNGGGAGCGGGCTGGCCCGCGATTCGGCGGATGTGGGGATGAAGCGCCCATCGCGGGCAAGCCCGCTCCCACAGCAAGACATAATATCAAAAAGCATAGCTGCTTGCGCTCGCCTTTCCTTGATTTCAGAGGTATTTCTCCTGAAATCGTTATCTGTCCAGCGCATGCCACTATTTATTCAATAGCGCATTGCCTACGGCCCACGCCGGCACAACAGCGGTGCCAGTATTTCCCTGACCGCTTCTCGCGCCCGACCCACCAGGGCTGCAGCCCGAAAAAGGCGAAAAAAAGCCCGCATCAGCGGGCTTTTACTTTTCCAGCGTTATGAAGTAAAGCGCTTTTGCATTAAAATAGCCGGTCTATCAAAAAAGTAGCGATACATGAGCGACAACATCGTCGAAATCGACAACTTATCTTTCGGTTACAAGACGCGCCTGCTGCACAAGGGTATCAATATGAAGTTCCCGCGTGGCAAGGTGGTGGCCATCATGGGCGGCAGCGGTAGCGGCAAGACGACATTGCTGCGGTTGATCGGCGGACAGTTGAAGCCGACGGCTGGCGAGGTGCGTGTCGCGGGCGAGGTGGTGCACAAGCAGAACCGCAAGGGTTTGCAGAAACTGCGCCGCAAGATGGGCATGTTGTTCCAGCAGGGCGCGTTGTTTACTGATCTTTCCGTGTATGAGAACGTGGCATTCCCCATTCGCGAGCATACCAAACTGCCTGAGCCCATGATTCGCGACCTGGTGATGATGAAGCTGAACGCGGTTGGCCTGCGCGGCGCGCGTGATCTCCAGGCGACGGAGCTTTCCGGCGGCATGGCGCGGCGTGTAGCCTTGGCGCGTGCTGCGGCGCTCGACCCTTCCATCATCATGTATGACGAACCGTTTGCCGGATTGGACCCGATCTCGATGGCGGTAACCTGCAACCTGATCCGCAGGCTTAATGATGCTCTGGGGGCGACTTCTATCGTCGTGACGCATGATGTGCAGGAAGTGTTTGCCTTTGCCGATTATGTGTATTTCGTAGCGGACGGCGTAGTGGCGGCTGAAGGCACGCCGGAAGACCTGCGCAAATCCGAGATGCCGTTTGTCCATCAGTTCGTGCATGGGGAGATGGATGGCCCTGTGCCATTCCACTATGCCGCGCCTGACTACAGGCAGGATATCCTGGGGAGCGTGAATGTTTAGTGCCGTAACGAACGTGGTGCGCGGCATTGGCCATCGCGTGATTGACCGTATCTGGCGCTTCGGCTCCAGCATCCGTTTTTTCTTTTATGTGCTGGTCTATTCCGGCGAGAGCTTCCGTAGGCTGCACCTGACCATACGCGAGATTTATTTCACCGGCGTGTTGTCGCTGATCATTATCCTGGTTTCGGCATTCTTCGTCGGCATGGTGCTGGCATTGCAGGGTTACAACACCTTGCAGCGTTACGGTTCTTCCGAGGCGATTGGCGTGTTGGTGGCCTTGTCTCTGGTGCGCGAACTGGGGCCGGTGGTGACGGCATTGCTGTTCGCGGGACGCGCGGGCACGGCGATTACCGCCGAGATTGGCCTGATGAAAGCGACCGAGCAGCTTTCCGCAATGGAGATGATGGCGGTGAGTCCTGTCGCGCGCGTAGTGGCGCCGCGTTTCTGGGCAGGCGTGTTCTCCATGCCGTTGCTGGCTGCGTTGTTCTCAATGGTGGGCGTGCTGGGCGGCTATCTGGTGGCCGTGCCGCTGATCGGGGTGGATTCCGGGGCTTTCTGGTCGCAGATGCAGGCCAGCGTGGATTTCCGCGAGGATATTGTGAATGGGGTGATCAAGAGCGTGGTATTTGGTATTGCCTGCACCATGATCGCGCTGTTTGAAGGGTTTGACGCGCCTCCGACGGCTGAAGGCGTGAGCCGGGCGACGACCCGGACAGTGGTGAATTCCTCGCTGGCGGTATTGGGGCTGGATTTTGTAATGACTTCGTTCATGCTTGTTGCATAAAAGCAACATACTGGAGAAAAGATGGAACGTACAACGATTGATCTATGGGTAGGTGTTTTTGTCGCTGCTGGCGCAGCAGCGCTGTTTGGCCTCGCCTTGAAGGTGGGTAACTACAACAGCGCCACGCTTGGCGAAACCTATAGCGTTACGGGCGCTTTCGAGAATATTGGCAGCCTCAAGCCGCGCGCGCCGGTAAAGAGCGCCGGGGTGGTGGTGGGCCGCGTAGACAATATCCGCTTCGACCCTGAGAGCTATGAAGCACTGGTGACAGTCAAGGTGGATAAACGCTATCCTTTCCCCAAGGATACGTTTGCCAATATCTATACCGCTGGTTTGCTGGGCGAGCAATATATCGGTCTGGAAGCAGGCGGCGACGATAAAATGCTGCAGGACGGTGACAAGTTCACCAAGACGCAGGACGCTGTCGTACTGGAGAAGATGATCAGCCAGTTCCTCTACAGCAAGGCATCTGAAAGTAACGATACGAAAGAGGCAGAGTAAGCATGCAGAAAATGATGAAGTGGATGGCGGCCATGGCATTTGTTGGTTTTACCAACATGGCGGCCGCAGAGGTTGCGCCTGATGCGCTGGTGAAAAAGACGGCGGAAGATGTACTGGCTGTGGTCAAGCAGGACAAGGAAATCCAGGCGGGCAACCAGTCAAAGATTTTTGCGCTGGCGGAAGAGAAAATCCTGCCGAACTTCAATTTTGACCGCGTATCGCGTTTGGTGCTGGGCAAGGCTTGGAGCAAAGCGACGCCTGACCAGAAAAAGGCGTTCCAGGACGAGTTCCGCAGCCTATTGTTGCGTACCTATGCGACTGCACTGTCCAAATATAGCAACCAGACTATTGAGTACAAGCCTTTCCGCGCTCAGCCAGGCGATACCGACGTTAAGGTGAAAACCCAGATTCTGCAACCGGGCGGCCAACCGGTGGCTGTCGATTACAGCCTAGAAAAGAATGGCGAGGGCTGGAAGGTATATGACATTACCATCGAGGGCGTGAGCCTGGTGACCAACTACCGTGGCCAGTTCAGCAACGAGATTCGCCAGGCCGGCCTGGACAGCCTGATCGAGAAACTGGCTGCCAAGAACCGCGAATCCAGCAAATAAGCAGCGGGTATCCACTTGGCACAAATCCAACAACAGGGAAACCGCTGGCTGGTGAATGGCGACATCACCATCAATCAGGTTGAAGCGCTACTGGCTGAGAGCAAGGCGTTACGGATGCCTGAAGCGCTGGAAATCGACCTGGCACAGGTTGCCGAGGTTGATACGTTCGCGCTCAGTCTGATCTTTGAGTGGCTGCGCCAGGCGATTGCCGCCAAGGCCAGTATCAACGTCGTCAACGTACCTACCAACCTGGCCAGTCTGGCAACGCTGTACGGCGTGCTGGACCTGATTCCACAACCTGACAACCATTAAGCTGCGGGGCCTCAGGCCCTCGGTTTCCATTCATGATTCCAGCGATCAATATCCAGCAGGTTTATAAGCGTTTCGGCAATTTTCATGCGCTGAAAGGCATAGACTTGACCATTGAACAGGGTGAATTCTTTGCCTTGCTTGGCCCAAATGGCGCGGGGAAATCCACGCTGATCAACCTGTTGGCGGGACTTGCACGGCCTACCAGCGGGCGGCTGCAGGTGATGGGTTTTGATGTCAACGCCCAATATGCCGAGGCGCGCCAGGTGCTGGGTGTGGTGCCGCAGGAGTTGGTATTCGATCCGTTCTTCAATGTGCGCGAAATGCTGCGCTTCCAGGCTGGCTACTTTGGCCGGGGACGCAGCAACGATGCCTGGGTGGACGAGATCATTGAATCGCTCGGCTTGGCGGATAAGGCGCATGCCAATATGCGCAGCCTGTCGGGAGGCATGAAGCGCCGCGCTTTGATCGGCCAGGCATTGGCGCACAAGCCGCCTGTGATTGTGCTGGATGAGCCGACTGCAGGTGTGGATGTCGAACTGCGCCAGACGATGTGGGAGTTCATTCGCCGGCTGAATTACGAAGGGCATACCATCATCCTCACCACGCATTATCTGGAAGAAGCGGAAACGCTATGCAGCCGCATCGCCATGATGAAGCAAGGCCAGATCGTGGCGTTGGACAGCACGCGCAATCTTCTGAACCGAGTACCGGGCAAACGCCTGCGGCTGAAGCTCAATGGCGAACTGCCCAATGCGTTGCAATCCTTGGTGCGCGAGCGGGAGGATCGTGAGTACATACTCTCCCTTTCCGATGTGACCCAGCTTGAATCCATACTGGCTGACCTGCGGCTGGCTGGTGTGGCGGTTGAGGATATACAGTTGATTGAAGCTGATCTGGAAGATGTTTTTGTGGAGCTTGTAAGCTGATGCCGGATTCGAACCTGCGTGGTCCGTGGACTCTGTTCAAGAAGGAGTTGCTGCGCTTCTGGCGCGTGAGCTTCCAGACGGTGGCAGCGCCGGTGATGACGGCTTTACTCTATCTGCTGATATTCTCCCATGTGCTTGAGGGGCGCGTGGAAGTGTATCCGGGTGTGGGTTATACCGCGTTCCTGATTCCCGGCCTGATCATGATGTCGCTGTTGCAGAACGCCTTTGCCAATAGTTCATCCAGCCTGATCCAGTCCAAGGTGATGGGCAACCTGATCTTCATTCTGCTGACGCCGATTTCCTATCTGGGTTTTTACCTGGCGTTCCTGGCCGCGTCGATCATCCGCGGGCTGGTGGTTGGTCTGGGCATTTTCCTGGTAGCCCTGATCTTTATTGACCTGCCGGTGAAGCATCCAGGCTGGATATTGATATTCGCCTTGCTTGGCAGCGGCCTGCTGGGCACGTTCGGCATCATCGCGGGCGTCTGGGCGGAGAAATTCGACCAGATGGCAGCCTTCCAGAATTTTGTCATCATGCCCTTGTCATTCTTGTCGGGCGTGTTTTACTCGATACACTCGCTGCCTCCGTTCTGGCAGCAAGTATCGCACCTCAACCCGTTTTTCTACATGATAGATGGCTTCCGCTACGGATTCTTTGGCGTGGGCGATATTTCGCCTTATATCAGCTTGTCCGTTGTTGCCGGATGTTTTTTTGTCCTATCATTACTGACTTTACAAATGCTGAAATCCGGCTACAAATTGCGAGGCTGAAACGTGCTAAGTGCAGAAACATTGAAAAGCTACATTACTCAAGGCCTGGCCTGTGAGCATGTGCAGGTGCTGGGAGATGATGGCCAGCATTTCGAGGCAGTCATCGTCAGTCCGCTGTTCGCGGGCAAGAATATGGTGCAGCAGCATCAGCTGGTGTACCAGGCATTGGGAGACCGCATGCGTGAGGAAATTCATGCCTTGTCCATGCGTACCTTTACACCAGAGGCCTGGTCCAGGCTGAATGCTGCGCGTTGAGATTAACCAATTGAATTGAAGGAATGAAACTATGGATGCACAGGAAATAATCAAGGCCCAGGTGACCAATAACCCCGTGGTGCTGTATATGAAGGGCAGCCCGAAATTCCCGCAATGCGGTTTTTCCGGTTTGGCGGTGCAAATCCTGCAAGCTTGCGGTATGAAGGATTTTGTGGCGATCGACGTGTTGGCCGAGCCAGCCATCCGCGAAGGTATCAAGGCCTATGCCAACTGGCCTACCATCCCGCAACTCTATATCAAGGGCGAGTTCGTCGGCGGCTCCGACATCATGCGCGATCTTTACCAGCAAGGTGAATTGCAAAAAATGTTGCAGGAAGCCCAGGCATAATACGTGGACAAACTGGTTATCCAGGGCGGTGTCCCTTTACATGGTGAAATACTGATATCTGGTGCGAAGAATGCGGCGTTGCCCATTCTGTGCGCCAGCTTGTTGACTGAAGGGCCGTTGACATTAGGTAACGTGCCGCAACTGCACGATATTGCCACCATGGGCAAATTGCTGGCGCACATGGGTGTGAAGATCGAGGCTCAGGGCGAGCACCAGCTCAGCTTGGATGCGAGCCATATCCACACTTGCGAAGCGCCTTATGAAATGGTGAAAACCATGCGTGCCTCGATCCTGGTGCTGGGGCCGTTGCTGGCCCGTTTCGGCCATGCGCGGGTTTCGTTGCCGGGCGGCTGCGCCATCGGTTCGCGGCCGGTGGACCTGCACATCAAGGGCTTGCAGGCGATGGGCGCCGATATCCGTATTGAGCATGGTTATATCGAGGCAAAGGCAGATAAACTCAAGGGTGCGCGTATTTTCATGGATATCGTGACGGTGACCGGCACGGAAAATCTCATGATGGCTGCTGCGCTGGCAGACGGCACAACGGTGTTGGAAAACGCCGCCAAGGAACCTGAAGTGGTGGACCTGGCGGAATGCCTGATCAAGATGGGCGCCAGGATAGAAGGTGTTGGTACAGATGTGATTACTGTCACTGGTGTGCCAGAGTTGCGGTCTGCGCAGCATGATGTGGTATGCGACCGCATTGAGGCAGGCACTTATATGGTGGCTGCTGCCATGACTGGTGGCAAGGTCAAATTGCGCAATGTGCGTGCCGACCTGCTCGATGTCGTGATCGATAAGCTGCGTGAAAGTGGCGCTGAGATTGATGATGACGATGACAGTATCACCGTCAGCAGCGCGGGCGCGCTGAAATCCGTGAGTATTCGTACTGCGCCGCATCCTGCGTTCCCCACTGACATGCAGGCCCAGTTCATGGCGTTGAATACTGTGGCAAACGCCGTGGCGACGGTGACTGAGACCATTTTCGAGAATCGCTTCATGCATGTGCAGGAAATGCGGCGCCTGGGTGCCAATATCGAAGTGGAAGGCAATACTGCCATTGTGCGCGGCTGCGAATTCCTCGAGGGCGCCACTGTGATGGCAACCGACCTGCGTGCTTCTGCCGGATTGGTCCTGGCAGCTTTGGTGGCACGCGGCGAGACGGTGATCGAGCGGATTTACCATCTTGACCGCGGCTATGAGCGGCTGGAAGAAAAGCTGGGCCAGCTTGGCGCGAACGTCCGACGGATAAAATAAAGCCGCAGCGGATCAAATAAACAAGAAAGACAGCAATGATTACTATCGCCCTGTCCAAGGGTCGCATTTTTGAAGAGACTACGCCGCTGCTTGCAGCCGCTGGGATTACGGCGCTGGAAGACCCTGAAGCTTCGCGCAAGCTGATCCTGTCGACCAACCGTCCCGATGTGCGCCTGATCATCGTGCGTGCCACCGATGTGCCGACTTATGTGCAATACGGGGCGGCTGACCTGGGCATTGCGGGTAAGGATGTGTTGGATGAGCATGGTGGTGAAGGACTTTACCAGCCGCTGGACTTGCAAATTGCCCGCTGCCGTATGATGGTGGCGGTGCGTGAGGATTTCGATTATTTCGGCTCCATCCGCCGAGGTGCCCGTCTCAAGGTGGTGACCAAGTATGTCAAGGCTGCGCGCGAGCATTTCGCTGCCAAGGGTATGCATGTGGACCTGATCAAGCTTTATGGCTCCATGGAGCTCGGCCCGCTGGTCGGGCTGGCAGATGCGATCGTCGACCTGGTCAGCACAGGCGGCACGCTGCGTGCGAACAATCTCAAGGCGGTAGAAGAAATTACCGACATCAGCTCACGGCTGGTAGTGAACCAGGCATCGCTCAAACTCAAACGTGACCGCTTGCAACCCATTATGGATGCCTTTGCCAAGGCCGTCGCGGCCAATCAATAACAGGTTGAAATCATGAATATCAAACGTTTTTCTACAAGTGACGCGAGCTTTGACCGGGACCTGAAGGCCCTGCTCGCATTCGAAACCGCGCAGGACGACAAGATCGACAATGTGGTGGCGGATATTCTGCGTGATGTCAAAGCCCGTGGCGATGCCGCCGTGCTGGAATACACCAACCGCTTTGACCGGATGAGTGTCGGCGCAATGGCACAGCTGGAAATCAGCAAGGTGGAATTACAGCATGCCCTGGACAGCCTGCCTGCCGATCAGCGCGAAGCTTTGCAGCAGGCGGCGGACCGCGTGCGAGCCTACCACGAGAAACAGCTGATGTCTTCCTGGACCTATACTGAGGACGACGGCACTCTGTTGGGTCAGCAAGTGACGGCACTGGACCGTGTTGGTCTCTATGTGCCGGGAGGCAAGGCTGCTTATCCATCTTCTGTGTTGATGAACGCAATCCCGGCCAAGGTGGCTGGCGTACAGGAACTCATCATGGTGGTGCCTACCCCTGATGGTGAAAAGAACCAATTAGTGCTAGCTGCTGCTGCTGTGTGCGGTGTGGATCGGGTCTTCTGTATTGGTGGCGCGCAGGCAGTGGGTGCATTGGCGTATGGCACTGAAACCGTGCCGCAGGTGGACAAGATCGTCGGGCCAGGCAATGCCTATGTGGCCGCAGCCAAGCGTCGTGTGTTTGGCGTGGTCGGCATCGACATGGTGGCCGGGCCTTCCGAGATTCTTGTCATCTGTGATGGCAAGACCAACCCGGATTGGGTAGCAATGGACTTGTTCTCCCAGGCCGAGCACGACGAGCTGGCTCAAGCTATCCTGCTGTCGCCGGATGCTGTATTTCTGGATGCGGTGCAGGCCAGCATCGAGCGCCTGGTTGAGGAAATGCCGCGCAAGGAGATTATTAGTACTTCATTACAAAACCGTGGCGCGCTGATCAAGGTGAATGACCTCGATCAGGCTGCCGAGATTGCCAACTATATTGCGCCCGAGCACCTGGAGTTGTCCGTGGAAGACCCGCTGGCCTACAGCAAGAAAATCCGTCACGCCGGTGCGATCTTCATGGGCCGCGATACCTGCGAGGCATTGGGTGATTATTGTGCTGGCCCTAACCACGTATTGCCGACATCGCGCACTGCGCGCTTCTCCTCACCTCTGGGCGTATACGATTTCCAAAAGCGTTCCAGCTTGATCATGGTGTCGAGCGAGGGCGCGCAGAGGTTGGGCCGTATCGCAGCCAAGCTGGCATATGGTGAAGGATTGCAGGCTCACGCGCGCTCTGCTGAATTCCGCTTGAAAGGCTGATTTTGAGCAAATTCTGGAGTGCTATCGTTCATGAGCTGACGCCCTATGTGCCTGGGGAACAGCCCAAAATCAACAACCTGGTCAAGCTCAATACCAACGAAAATCCTTATGGTCCCAGCCCCAGGGTATTGGCCGCGCTTGAGGCGGAAGTGGGTGACAGCCTGCGGCTCTATCCCGATCCGACCTCTGGCAGGGTGGTGCAGGCGGTCGCAAATTTTTATGATGTGCCGCCAACGCATGTGTTTGTCGGCAATGGTTCGGATGAAGTGCTGGCGCATGTGTTCCATGCGTTGCTCAAGCATGAGGCTCCCATCCTGTTTCCGGATATTACCTATAGTTTTTACCCGGTGTATTGCGGCTTGTATGAAGTCGAGTATAAGACGATAGCGTTGGGCGATGAATTCCAGATCAACGTACAGGATTATCTGCAGCCCAACGGCGGTATCATTTTCCCGAATCCAAACGCGCCTACCGGACGTGCTTTGCCGCTGGCTGATATAGAGCGACTGCTTCAGACCAATACCGAATCGGTAGTAGTGATCGATGAAGCGTATGTAGATTTTGGCGCGGAATCTGCCGTGGGTCTGGTGCAGCAATATCCTAATCTGCTGGTGACTCACACCTTATCCAAGGCACGCTCATTGGCCGGACTGCGCGTGGGTTATGCCATCGGTCAACCGCATCTGATAGAGGCGCTCGTGAGGGTCAAGGACAGCTTCAACTCCTATCCGCTGGATCGTTTTGCCATCAGCGGAGCAGTGGCTGCGATTGAAGATAAAGCCTATTTCGAGGAAACCTGCCGCAAGGTCGTCGCGACCAGGGAAAAGCTAGTGACTGAATTGCGCAACCTGGGTTTTGTGGTCTTGCCCTCGGCTGCCAACTTCATTTTTGCCCGTCATGCCGAGCGTGGCGGCGCTGACCTTGCCGCCATGCTGCGTGAGCGCAACATTGTAGTGCGTCATTTTGCCAAGCCTGCGCGCATCAGCGATTTCCTGCGGATTACCATCGGTACGGATGAACAATCGCAGTTGCTGGTTCAGGCAATGAAGGAAATTCTTCAGAACTGATGTACTTGGCGATATACGACATTGATTTTGCAATAAATTAGGGAATAGTGCGCCATTACTTCCCTTAATCTGTGGAAAAAATGTATCATAGCGCCGTCAGTACATCACAATTCTGTAATTAAAGCGGAGGAAGCATATCGTGGCTAAACCACTAGTTCAAATGGCATTGGATTCACTCGATTTCGATCAGACCGTAGCATTGGCTACGACTGTTGCACCACACGTTGATATTCTTGAAATCGGCACGCCCTGCATCAAGTACAACGGTATTAAACTGCTGGAAACCCTGCGCGCAAAATTCCCTAACAACAAGATTTTGGTTGACTTGAAGACCATGGATGCCGGCTTCTACGAAGCTGAGCCATTCTTCAAGGCTGGTGCGGATATCGTTACTGTACTGGGTACTGCCGATATCGGTACTATCAAGGGTGTGATCGATGTTGCCAACAAATATGGCAAAAAGGCGCAGATCGACCTGATCAATGTGGTGGACAAGGCTGCCCGCACCAAGGAAGTGGCCAAGCTGGGCGCGCACATCATCGGTGTGCATACTGGTCTGGATCAACAAGCTGCTGGCCAGACTCCGTTCGCTGACCTGGGCCTGGTTTCCGGCCTGAATCTGGGCGTTGATATCTCTGTTGCTGGCGGCGTGAAAGCGACAACTGCCAAGCAAGTAGTCGATGCAGGCGCAACTATCGTGGTAGCGGGTGCCGCTATCTACGGCGCTGCTGATCCAGCAGCAGCTGCTGCTGAAATCAGCGCTGCGGCCAAGGGTACACAAAGCAGTGGTGGTCTGTTCGGCTGGCTGAAGAAGCTGTTCAGCTAAGTTAAAGCTTTTCTGTGACACCCTTTTGCGGGTGTCCGACATAGCTATTCTGGAAACCGCTGCAAGACTGTAGGAATCGTTTTGCAGCGGTTTTGATTTTTGTATTCAGGATTTGATGATTGCCATGCGTAACGCTGAAGTAAGCCGCAATACTCTAGAAACCAAGATTGCCGTTGCCATCAACCTGGACGGTACAGGTATATCCAGATTGAATAGCGGGGTCGGTTTTTTTGACCATATGCTAGATCAGATTGCCCGTCACGGGATGATGGACATCCATGTAGAATGCCAAGGTGATTTGCATATTGATGCCCACCATACAGTCGAAGATGTAGGGATTGCCCTGGGGCAGGCCTTCAGCAAGGCATTGGGTGACAAGAAAGGCATACGCCGTTATGCGCATGCCTACGTGCCGCTGGATGAAGCCTTGTCGCGTGTAGTGCTGGATATTTCCGGGCGACCGGGGTTGGGTTTCAATGTGGAATTCACCCGTGAGCGCATCGGCGAGTTTGATGTGGATCTGGTGCGTGAATTCTTCCAGGGTTTTGTCAATCATGCCGCAATCACGTTGCATATTGACAACCTCAAAGGCGCGAATGCGCACCACCAAGCAGAAACTATTTTTAAGGCATTCGGGCGTGCCCTGCGTGTTGCAGTTGAACTTGACCCGCGTATGATGGGTATAATGCCTTCAACCAAAGGCACTTTATAAAACAACTCCCCGGTTTTTACCGTTCCATCATGACAGATATAGCCGTTGTTGATTATGGCATGGGTAATTTACGCTCCGTGTCCAAGGCTCTGGAGCACGTCGCTCCCAACCAGAATGTAATCGTCACCAGCGACCCGGCGCGAATTGCCGCTGCCGGACGCGTGGTTTTCCCCGGGCAGGGCGCCATGCCAGACTGCATGCGCGAGCTGGATGCGCGTGGCCTGCGTGATTCCATCATTGCCGCTGCTGCGGAAAAACCGTTCCTGGGTATCTGCATCGGCCTGCAAATGCTGTTCGAACACAGCGAGGAAGGCGATGCCGCAGGTTTAGGAATCTTAAAGGGCAGGGTTCAGCGCTTTGCCGCGGCGGATATGCAGGATGAACATGGTATCAAGCTCAAGGTGCCGCACATGGGTTGGAACCGGGTGCATCAACAGATGGATCATCCCTTATGGCGCGGCATTGCCGACGGAGAGCGTTTTTATTACGTGCATAGTTATTACGTTGTGCCCGAAGATCAAGACCTGGAGGCGGGGTATAGCGAATATCCCAAGCGTTTTACCTGCGCTATTGCGCGCGGTAATTTGTTTGCTGTGCAGTTTCATCCGGAAAAGAGTCATGATGCCGGACTTCAACTCCTTTCAAACTTCGTCCAGTGGGACGGAGTGTTTTAATTATTAATTCGTCAATATCATGCTGATTATTCCTGCTATCGACCTGAAAGATGGTCATTGTGTTCGTTTGAGACAGGGGTTAATGGAAGATGCCACCGTATTTTCCGAAGATCCCGGCGCCATGGCTCGACATTGGGTGGACCAAGGTGGCAAGCGTCTGCACCTGGTGGACCTGAATGGTGCTTTTGCGGGCAAGCCTGTGAACGAGGGGGCGATCAAGGCCATCGTGAATGCGGTGGGCAATGATATTCCTATCCAGCTTGGCGGCGGCATTCGCGACCTGGACACCATAGAGCGGTACCTTGACAACGGTATCAGCTATGTCATTGTGGGTACGGCTGCGGTCAAGAACCCCGGCTTTCTACATGAGGCCTGTTATGCTTTCCCGGGCCAGATTATGGTTGGATTGGATGCCAAGGACGGCAAAGTGGCCGTGGATGGTTGGTCTAAGCTCACCGGCCACGACGTGATCGACCTCGCCAAGAAGTTCGAGGATTACGGCGTGGAAGCCGTGGTGTATACCGATATCGGCCGTGACGGCATGCTGACAGGCGTCAATATTGAAGCGACGGTGGCGTTGGCACGCGCGTTGACCATTCCGGTGATTGCCAGTGGTGGCGTGACCAACCTGGAAGACGTGCGACGATTGGTGGATGTGGAGCATGAGGGCGTAGTCGGCGCGATTACTGGCCGTGCAATTTATGAAGGCACGTTGAATTTTGCTGAAGCGCAAGCTTTGGCGGACGAGCTGAGTCAGGTATGAGTTTAGCCAAGCGCATCATTCCCTGCCTGGACGTCACGAATGGTCGTGTGGTCAAAGGCGTCAATTTTCTGGAGTTGCGCGATGCGGGCGATCCAGTGGAGATTGCGCGCAGATATGATGAACAGGGTGCTGATGAGCTGACTTTTCTCGATATCACAGCCAGCTCGGATAACCGTGGCTTGATTCTTGGCATTATCGAACAGGTGGCCTCGCAGGTATTCATTCCGTTAACCGTCGGAGGTGGTGTGCGTGCGGTGGAAGATGTGCGCCGTTTGCTCAACGCAGGTGCCGACAAAGTAAGTATCAATACTGCTGCCGTGACCAATCCTCAGTTGGTGGCAGATGCTGCAGCACGTTTCGGCTCGCAATGCATTGTGGTGGCCATCGATGCGAAGCAGGTAGGCGATCATTGGGAAATCTTTACCCATGGCGGGCGCAACCCGACGGGCTTGAATGCTGTGGATTGGGCGCGCAAGATGGTGGAACTCGGTGCCGGTGAGCTGCTAGTGACCAGTATGGATCGGGATGGCACCAAGATGGGCTTTAATCTCCCGCTGAATCGTGCTATCAGTGAAGCGGTTGATGTGCCGATTATTGCTTCTGGCGGGGTGGGCAACCTGGTGCATCTGGTTGAGGGGGTAAGGGAAGGCGGCGCTGATGCCGTATTGGCAGCCAGCATTTTCCATTATGGTGAATATACAGTACGCCAGGCCAAGGAATATATGCGTGACCAAGGGATAGAGGTCCGGCTATGAGCGAGCAATGGCTGAATAAAGTCAATTGGACAGACGATGGCTTGGTGCCAGTGATTACGCAGGAAGTAAGCACTAACAAAGTGTTAATGTTTGCTTGGATGAACCGGGAAGCGTTGCGTTTGACTGCCGACACTGGCATGGCGGTCTATTGGTCACGCTCGCGTAACCGTTTGTGGCATAAGGGCGAAGAGTCCGGCCATGTGCAGAAAGTGCATGAGATCAGGCTGGATTGTGATGAGGATGTCGTGCTGATCAAGGTGGAACAGGTGGGCGGCATTGCTTGTCATACCGGACGCCATAACTGTTTCTTCCAGAAACTGGAGCAGGATCAATGGGTCGTCGATCAGGCGGTCGTCAAGAGCCCTGAGGATATCTACCGCCATGAATGATGTATTGGATAGGCTTGCTGAATTGCTGGAGCAGCGCAAGAGCGCTGACCCACAGTCCTCCTATGTAGCCAAGCTGTACGCAAAGGGGACGGATGCTATCCTGAAGAAGATAGGCGAGGAGGCCGCTGAAACGATTATTGCCGTCAAGGATGGCAGCGCAGAAAAGATTATCTATGAAACCGCGGATCTTTGGTTTCATAGCCTGGTAATGCTGGCACATGCTGGCTTGGGACCGCAGGATGTGCTGCGGGAGTTGGCGCGGCGCGAGGGTTTGTCTGGTCTGGAAGAAAAAGCTTCCCGGCCAGCGGAATGATCAATAACCTGTTGAGGCGGACAATATATTCATGAGCGCAGATTGTATTTTTTGCAAAATCGCGAGCGATGACATTCCTGCAAAGAAATTCTATGAGGACGAAGAAGTCATTGCATTCCATGATATTCGCCCAATTGCGCCCGTTCATTTTTTGCTGGTTCCCAAGCTGCATATCGGAAGTCTTGCTGAATGTGATCAGGCTCACCAGGATTTACTCGGTAAGATGTTACTGCTGGCCCCCAAACTTGCCGCTCAACTTGGACTCAAGGGCTTCCGTACGATGATCAATACTGGACGGGAAGGCGGACAGGAAGTATTTCATATTCATATACATGTTTTTGGCGGTGGAGAAACACTGCCAAAGATTTGACACTCAGGAGAGCAGTCATGGGAGCATTTAGTATTTGGCATTGGTTGATCGTGCTGGCGGTCGTGGTCTTGATTTTCGGCACCAAGAAATTACGTAATATTGGTGGTGATGTCGGTAATGCGGTCAAGGAGTTCAAAAATGCAGTCAATGAAGGAAAGTCTGCTCCTCCTGCCGCATTGGATGATGATACCCAAGGGCAGACAATAGAAAATGAGGCACGTCAGCACGAAAAGCGCTGAATTGGAGCCATTACCCCGTGTTTGATATCGCCTTCTCTGAACTGATTGTGATTGCCATTGTTGCTGTGGTGGTGATCGGGCCGGAAAAACTACCCAAAGTGGTGCGTACTGTCGGCAAGTTGCTTGGACGTATGCAGCGTTATGTCAATGATGTGAAGACCGACATCAACCGAGAAATGCAAATGGAAGAACTGCAGCGCTTGCAGAACGATGTGAAGCAGGAACTGCAGGAAGTGAAAACCAGTCTGCATGACAGCGCGATTGCTATCGAGAAAGAATTGCAGGGCATTGCCCAGCTTCCGTCAGATGAGCAGGAAAAGCTGGCCAATATTGAAGTCAGAACTGCCCCGCCCGCTCCCCGGAAAGTCACCAGTAGGGAAGTGCCGCAGCAACAGCCGGATCAAGAATCTCAACAGCCTGGTGGTACCACGAATTGAGCACAACAAGCACAACTGAGACTTTTGTCACCCATATGATTGAATTGCGTAACAGATTGTTGCGCATTCTGATGGGGATTGTGTTGGTGACCATAGTACTGTTTCCCTTTGCCAACGACATTTACCACTTTTTGGCCAGCCCTATGCTGAAAAGTCTGCCAATAGGCGGGCAAATGATTGCCACGGATGTTACTACTCCGTTTTTTGTCCCGATGAAAGTGGCGTTGCTGGCTGCATTCATGATTTCGTTGCCGTATACTTTGTATCAGGTCTGGGCCTTTGTCGCTCCGGGTTTGTATACCCACGAGCGGCGCATGGTGGCTCCATTGGTATTCGCCAGTACACTGCTTTTCCTGCTGGGCATGGCGTTTGCCTATTTCCTGGTCTTTCCCGTTGTGTTTGGATTTATTGCCCACACCGCGCCCGAAGGCGTGGCGGTGATGACGGATATTGGTAAATATCTGGATTTCGCCATGACCTTGTTCATCGCGTTCGGGTTGGCGTTTGAAGTGCCGGTTGCGGTAGTGTTGCTAGTCAGCGCTGGTGTGGTGAGTGTCCCTGCGTTGCGTGGCGCGCGCTCTTATGTGATTGTGGGCGCGTTTGTCCTTGGCGCTATTTTCACGCCACCTGACGTGATTTCGCAGGTGATGCTCGCACTGCCGCTATGGCTATTGTATGAGGCCGGTATCTTGGTATCCCTTTTCATCCAGAAAAAGGGCGAAAAGGAGCAACAGCAGCACCTGCAATAGGCGCTGCTTCCATACTTTATTCTTCCGACCTGCTCATCGTGGAGCGTTGCGGAGCAGGCCGCTTGCCGATGATGATGGGAAGCGTGACTTCCGCCTGATTGCGCGCCAGTTTCAAGGTGATCTTTTTCTCTGGCTTCAAGCTGGAAATCACATTGAGCATGGTGGAACTGTCCAGAATCTCGCGGCCATCAATCTCAAGCAAGATATCTCCAGGCCGTAATCCAGCCTTATCTGCCGGACCGCCGCGCACCACGCCGGCTACCAATGAGCCGCGTACTTGTTTTAGGTGGAATGATTCTGCTAGCTCGGGTGTAATGTCTTGTGCTTCAATCCCGATCCAGCCGCGAATTACGCCACCCTGACGGATGATTTGTTCCATGACCTGTTTGACCAAGCTGACGGGAATGGCGAAGCCGATGCCCATGGAGCCGCCGTTGCGTGAGTAAATGGCGCTATTGATGCCGACTAGATTACCCTCGGTATCAATGAGTGCTCCGCCGGAATTGCCGGGGTTGATGGCGGCATCAGTCTGGATGAAGTTTTCGAAAGTATTGATACCCAGGTGGTTACGTCCCAAGGCGCTGATGATGCCCTGCGTGACGGTTTGACCTACCCCAAAGGGATTTCCGATAGCAAGTACAACATCGCCAATACTGATATTACTGGGCTGGGCAAAAGTGATGGCGGGCAGATTGCGGACATTGACCTTTAGCACTGCGAGGTCGGTTTCTGGATCAGTGCCTACGATACGAGCTGGCAAGGTGCGGCCATCGGACAGCGCTACTTCAATCTCGTCCGCGGATTCAATCACATGGTGATTGGTGAGGATCAGCCCCTGGCTATTAACAATGACGCCGGAGCCCAGGCTATTTTCACGCGGACTTTGCTGTTCATCGAGCTGGTCGCCAAAAAAGTGGCGGAACAACGGGTCATCCATGAAAGGATTACCTTGGGCCTGGGGCGCTTTCTTGGAGGTGAAAATATTGACCACGCTGGGCATTGCTGCTTGGGCCGCATAGCGATACGAGCCTGGTTGAGATGCGCTTGTATCATTGTCAGTGGGCGCTTGCTTAATGGTCGTGGCCGCCTGGTCGGTGCCGGACAGCAACTGAGGGTAGAATAATTGCACTACAAAAAGAACCGCAAGACTGATAGTGACGGTCTGTGCAAAAATGAGCCAATATTTACGCATGTTTGGTTAAACGCAGTGCAGATGGAAAGTTGGGAGCCCCATGAATTTACATGAGTTGGTGGATTATACCGGACAACTTCTGGAGGTTGAGCGCTTCCGAGATTATTGTCCTAATGGATTGCAGGTGCAGGGAAAGGCGCAGGTGCGCAGGCTGGTCAGCGGAGTGACGGCTAGTATGCAGCTACTTCAAGCAGCGCATGCGGCTGGAGCGGATGCCATCCTGGTGCACCATGGTTACTTCTGGCGCAATGAAGCGTCCGTAGTAACGGGCATCAAGCATGCACGCCTTAAATTCCTGCTGCAAAATGATATCAGCCTGCTGGCATATCATTTGCCGCTGGATGCGCACCCGGAGCTGGGCAATAACGCACAGTTGGGGCGAATCCTGGGGATGGTGCAGGAAGGCTGGACGGGAGAGCAGAGCTTGATCGCCTATGGACATTTGTTGCAGGAAACAACATTAACTGCGTTTGCAGAGACGCTTGGACGCCGACTGAAGCGTATTCCGCAGATATTTGGTGAGGCGAACCGTAAAATTCGGCGAATTGCTTGGTGTACTGGTGGAGCGCAAGGCTATTTTGAAGCTGCCATTGCTATGGGTGTAGATGTATATATTACCGGCGAGGTATCGGAGCAGGTTTTTCATCTCGCCCAAGAAACTGGGGTGGCGTATATTGCCGCCGGACATCATGCAACCGAAAGGTATGGCGTGCAAATGTTGGGTAGACATTTAGCAGAAAAGTTCGGATTGGAACACGAATATATCGATATTGAAAATCCAATATAACCAACTGATTTTAATATTAAAAATCATATTTTTCTTTTAATTTCAGCATGAACCCTGTAGAATGCCCATCCTGAATTTTGGTCGGATGAGCAGATTGTCCTTCCGGTTTATCGGATTCTTGAATGTAGGATAAAAATTATGATGACTTTGTATTCGGGCACTACATGCCCTTATAGCCACCGCTGCCGTATCGTGCTGTTTGAAAAAGGTATGGATTTCCAGGTGATAGATGTTGATATGGCAAACAAGCCAGAAGACTTGGCGGTCATTAATCCGCATAACACGGTACCGGTGCTGGTGGAGCGGGATTTGGTATTGGAGCAGGCCAATATCATCAACGAATATATTGATGAGCGCTTCCCTCATCCGCAGTTGATGCCGGCGGATCCCGTGATGCGTGCTCGTGCCCGACTGTTCCTGCACAATTTCGAAGACCAATTGTTCAGACATATTGCAGATATCGAGTCTGGCAATGCCAAGGCAGCAGATAAAGCCCGTGCCACTATTCGTGACAACCTTACCCAGATCGTGCCTATCTTTAGTCGTCAGGAGTATATCCTGGGGGATGAATTTTCCATGCTGGATGTGGCAATCGCTCCGCTGTTGTGGCGCTTGGGTCATTATGGAATTGATCTGCCGAAGCAAGCTGCCCCTTTACTTAAATACGCGGAACGTATATTCTCTCGCCCGGCCTACATTGAAGCGATGACACCTTCTGAAAAAGCGATGCGTAAATAGGAGGTGTAATGAGTGGAATCAGTTCAACCAAGCCCTATATGGTGCGGGCTATTCACGAATGGTGCACGGATAATGGTCTGACGCCGCATCTCTTGGTTGTAGTGAATACTCAGACGCGGGTGCCGATGGCCTTCGTGAAAGATGGGCAAATAGTGCTGAATATTAATTACAGCGCTACAAAAAATTTGCATATTGGGCCGGATGCTGTTACATTCTCAGCCCGTTTTGGCGGTGCTTCGAATGATCTGTATGTGCCGATGAATGCAGTGCGAGGTATCTTTGCTCGCGAGAATGGACAGGGCATGTTTTTTGGGTTGGATCCGGATGATGCCGGATCTGATAAAAGGCAGGCCGAAGGCGGTGAGGTGGATGCAGGGAGTTCGCCTAATGCGTCGGAAGTAAAAAAGCCATCATTAAGGGTGGTGAAGTAAACAGGTTTTTGTTGTGCCGGATTAGCTCAGTTGGTAGAGCAGCGCACTTGTAATGCGAAGGTCGTCAGTTCGATTCCGACATCCGGCACCATTTTCTTCTGTGAATGCGTTGACACTTGATAAAGAAGTGCGCATAATCCCGGGTTCTGTAATGGAGGGGTGGCCGAGTGGTTAAAGGCGACGGACTGTAAATCCGTTCTCTCTGAGTACGAAGGTTCGAATCCTTCCCCCTCCACCAACATAGAATTTGGAGCCAGGCAATAGATTTCTGGTAAAGATGTGCGGGTGTAGCTCAGTTGGTAGAGCACTTGCCTTCCAAGCAAGATGTCGCGAGTTCGAACCTCGTCGCCCGCTCCAAGAATTCACGATTTAATAAATATTGCCCATGTGGCTCAGTGGTAGAGCACTCCCTTGGTAAGGGAGAGGTCGCGGGTCCGATTCCCGCCATGGGCACCATTTGGTGTTTGGGTGTAACTCACTTACTTAACTTGATAAGGTCGGTTAAAGGAAACGGAAATGGCAAAAGGTAAATTT